>Ga0302326_10000140_pt1 | contig 198092 bp, 171 predicted proteins | sample Palsa_T0_3_FD_202264 | JGI IMG/M metagenome (GOLD analysis project Ga0302326, IMG submission 202264) | Peat permafrost microbial communities from Stordalen Mire near Abisko, Sweden - Palsa_T0_3 | ecosystem: Environmental > Terrestrial > Soil > Palsa > Peat permafrost | place: Sweden: Abisko...
CGATTCGCGCCGCGGCGGAAATCGCTTTGGACGGGGCAGCGCCGCTTGAACACAACGCATATAAGATTCCACTGGCCAAGACGCTGCTGCGGCGGGCTATCGACAAGGCAAAATCGGCGTAAGTTGGAGAGGCCATGACACAGTCCAGAGAGCCGCTGACCGTGCTGCAGACGCCGTTTTGCGGCGACCTGCGCTCCAAGAAATATTTCATGATCGAGCGATTCGCCACCAGTGCTCAGGATTATCTCGATCCGAGCGGGCACTGCTGGTGCTATCATACTCAGCAAGTGGTGGGGCCGGACGGCGGGTTTGTGGAGCCGGATCGGTGTGTGCCAGGGCGCGGGTGTTATCGCACAGCGCTGGACCGGGCGAAATAGTGGTATTGACGACGCGCCGGGCAAGCCCGGCCGCTAAACCGGCAGAGAGGTGAACCATGTCGATGTTGGCGCTGATTGTTTCACTGCTGGCCATGACATTCCAAGCGCCGCCGCTGAGCGGCGATTATGTGGAGGTGCGCACGGTGAGCGTTTTTGCCGGGCCGTGCCATTACAACGGCGAGACGATGACGGGCGACCGCGACGCGGTGCTGGCGTGGCAGTTCGACAGCGGCGTGCGCGTGATGGCGGCGATCTCATCGCAGGCGAATCTGGCCGATGGGACGGCGGCGCGCACCAGCGAGATCGTGATCGATTCATCGGCGGGGAAGAGCCGGACGGATGCGGCACTGACGTGCATTTTGTCGCACGATGGCGCGGTGCTGGGAAAGATCGTTTCGATCCGGCCCGGCGCGATCAGCTTCAATCATGAGAATCGCGAATATCAGGTCAGTTCGCCCGGGTTTGCGACGCTGGATGTGCAGGGGATGCCCAATGACGAATGCTGCAAGCAACCGAATCTGGTGTGGTATGAACCGCTGGTGAAGCTGCAGGGACGGAAGGTGGGATATACCGTCGATGCGCATTATCTGTCGGACAAGGTGAGCGACGAGTGGGAGCGGTTCGATGAAAACGGGGCGTTTTACGGGAAGTTTGTTTATTGAGCGGGTGGGGCGGGCGGCAATGTCGCAATTTTTGTTTTCCGCCGGCGCGACGGCGTCAGGCTGATCCAGAGAAATACCAGTGTGGCGAGCAGGACGGCCCAGCCGAGGTCGGGGTGAGTTCCATCGACCAATCGGGCGAGGGTATCGCCGGAAGATTCTGAGAAGAGTCGTGGGAATTGCTGCGCGAGGCTGTCGCCGAAGCTGGATGTATCGCCGTGCGCGAGCATGACGTTCATGGTCATGATCCAGGTGACGGCGGTGAGAAACACGCCGAGCAGCGCGGCGCCGAGGCTCTGACCGCTGCAGATGGCCGATACGCCTGCGGCGAAGAGCAGGTAGCGCTCGTGGATTTGCACGGGGAAGGTGAAGAATACCAGCCAGGGCGTGACGAGCGCGACAAGAATTCGCGGGTCTTTTCGCCGCGCTTGTAAGCCGACGCCTAAAGCGCTGAGGGCCAGCATCACGAAGAAGATGGAGTTGAAAAGCATCTTGCTGGTGATGTCGGTGTCCTGCCAGAGGTGTTTGACGGCGGGGAGGGTGAAGGCGACATCGTTCACGTTGTTGGACCAGCCGAACCGGCGGGAGAAGATTCCCGGGAGGTTATCGGTGAGGCCCATGATCATGACCGGCCAGTGGATGGTTCCGAAATGGAATCCGCAGTCCCACCAGGCGGTGCTGCCGCGGAAGAGGTCCATGCACATGAGAAGTCCCGCGCCCAGTACGGCAGCGAGAACCAGCGGCTGCTTTTTTCGCGGGATGAGAATGGCGGCGGCAGCAAGGGCCGCGGCGGCGGCGATGCCGATGGGCCACTGGGCGCGGTTACGCGCCAGAAACCACGGCCAGACGGCGGCAAGAAACAGACCCGCGGAGGCGGAAAGGCGATGCCATTTCGATCGGCTGGCAAACCTCGCGGTCACGATCGGGGCGGCGACGATTGCGGCGAGCATCAGCGCCAGCCAGGCGATCGCAGACCAGTCAATGAAGCGGGGAATCTGAAATAAATTCGGCGGATAATCCTGGACGTTCATGTCCTGCTGCGCTTGCCGCGCCGCGGCGAGTTTATCCGGCTGGAGATAGCTGAGCAGCCACGGCGAGGCGATCGCCGCGAAGATAAGCGTCATCGCGATCGCAAACCGCAGCGTTTTCTCCCATTTCTTTTGCATGAGCGGCCAGACCAGGAACACCGGGGTCATCAGCAGCATCTGCCCCTTGAACATCGCGCCAACGGCCAGGGCGATTCCCGCGCAGGCCCAGCAATCGAGGCTGGCGAGCAGGGCGGCGAGGAGAAAGAACGGGATGATCCACGAGTCCCACGTCGGCCAGCCGTGCGAGCTGAGGAGGATCGCGGGGCTGAACCAGATCAGCAAAGCGGCGGCAAGCCCCTGCCAGATTCCGCGAAAATGGGTGCGCCGGTCAGGATCGACGGCGCGTCGCACCCAGAGCCAGGTCAGAAAGAATCCGCAGATCGCGGCGAAGGCGTCGAGCGCGGTGTTGAATCGCAACACCGGCGCGGTGTAATCGTACTGCGTCTGCCAGGCGGACCAAGGCGAATCGTTCGCACCGGGCGGATGATGTTGCCATAGCCACGCGCCCCAGCGGGACATCACGAATAACCGGAGCGGGGCATAGTCGAGCCAGGGGTCGGTCTGCGGCTGCTCGAAATCCATTTTCTCGTACTGATTGAGGTAACCTTCGGGGCCGCTGGCTTCCAGGCCCCAGGCGCAGCCGCGCTGGATGTCGGATTCAAAACGGATTGGTTCGGTGATGTTCCACGTCCAGTGGCGCAGGCGCAGGCCGTAGACGCTGGAGGCGACCAGCAGCTCGGCAATCAGCGCCCAGAGCAGCACGCGCACCAGGATGAGAAGCGAATTGCTGAATTTGGGGTTGGTGGCTGCGTCCATGCGTGCGGTGCGCTCGATCTACGATTTGAGGAGAGATTCACGGTAGAAGTCGATCATTTTCGCAAGCCCTTCGCGGCGGGGAACGACCGGGGTCCAGCCGAGAATCTGCTTGGCGCGGGTGATGTCGGGGCAGCGCACGCGCGGATCATCCGGCGGCATGGGATGGTAAGTGATTTTGCTCGTACTCTCTGGGATCATCGCAAGGATATCCTGGGCGATCTGCAGTATGGTGATTTCCTCGGAATTTCCCAGATTGATCGGCTCGCAGAAATCGGATTCCATCGTCAGGTTGATGCCGCGAATGAGATCGCTGACGTAGCAGAGGCTGCGCGTCTGGCTGCCGGTGCCGAAGACGGTCAGCGGCTCGTTGCGCAGCGCCTGGCGAATGAAGCTGATGACGACGCGGCCGTCGTACGGATCCATGCGCGGGCCGTAGGTGTTGAAGATGCGGATGATGCGGGTATCGACCTTGCGCTCGCGACTGTAGGCCATGGTGCAGGCCTCGCTGAAGCGCTTCGCTTCGTCGTACATGCTGCGCAGGCCGATGGGGTTGACGTTTCCCCAGTAATCCTCGCGCTGGGGATGTACGGCGGGATCGCCGTAGCATTCGCTGGTGCTGGCCATCAGGAATCGCGAGCCGCGCGTCTCGGCGAGTTCCAGGAGGTTCCACGTGCCTTGGCTGTTGACCTTGAGCGTGGCGACCTGGTGCTTGACGTAACCGATAGGGCTGGCGGGCGAGGCCATGTGGTAGATGCGGTCGACGGCGCCGTCGATTTTCACCGGCTGTATGACGTCTGCCTTGATGAAGGTGTAATGGGAATTGGATTTGAGGTGCGCGATATTTTCCGGCTTGCCGGTGATGAAATTATCGACGCCGACGACATCATGCCCCTGGCCGAGCAACAGGTCGGTCAAGTGCGAGCCAAGGAAGCCGGCAGCTCCGGAAATGAGAATGCGCATAAAGCTCGGGATTAAAACTGCTGATCCAAAATTTCAACGTCGAGAAGCCGCCAGGGTGCCGCTGGAAAATCGCTTTTCAATCGACCGGGCTGCTGCCACACGGCGTAATATCCATTTTTCATTACGGTGCCGTAATCGGTGTGGGTGGTGACGTCGCCGTACACGCCGATGTTGGTGACGTTCTGCACCGAATCATAAAAGCCTTCAAATCGCATGGCCGGATCGAAATCGGCGGTGCCGCCCAGGGGAAGCTGCTGGGCGACCGCAGCGCGGGTTTTGCCGGAAATATCCGCTTTCCAGACATCACGGACGGTGACGGGACTTAGTTTTCCGGCATCGCTGGCGCGTCCGGTGGGGCCGGTAATCCCCGGGTCCAGATACGCGCCGCTGCATCCCGCCAGCAGCAGCAAACACAGAATCGGCATTGTTCGGATCATCGGCATGACCGGCCCATTCCATCAGTGGGAAAAGACAAAACAGATAAGGTCACTTTAATCGGAAAATCGGAAACGGAGGATGGCCAGGATCGCCTTGATCCCGTCTTTCCAGGTAATTTTTTTCCCCTCTTCATATCCCCGGCCATAGTAGGCGATGCCGACCTCGTAAATCCGCAGCCGCGGCCTGAGCCGGGCGATCTTGGCGGTGACTTCGGGTTCGAAGCCGAAGCGGTCGCATTTCAGGCTGATTCGATCCAGCACCGACTTGCGGAAGACCTTGTACCCCACCTCCATGTCCGTGAGATTGAGGTTGGTGAACATGTTGCTGAAAGCGGTGAGAAATTTGTTGCCGAGCGTGTGCCAGAAATACAGCACGCGGTGGGGCTCGCCGATGAATCGGCTGCCGTACACCACATCGGCCTTGTCGTCGGCGATGGGCTGCAAAAGCCGGGGATAATCGCGCGGATCATATTCGAGATCGGCATCCTGGATGAGCACAACGTCGCCGGCGGAATGCTTGAATCCATCGCGCAGGGCGGCGCCCTTTCCCATGTTGACCGGCTTGTGGATGACGCGAATTTCGGCCTGCGGGAACATGGCGTTGAGTTGGTCGAGCCGCCGGGCAGTGCCATCGGTGGAGCAGTCGTTGACGACGATAATTTCCTTGGCGATCCCGGCAGGCACGGCGGCTTCCACGACCAGACCGACGAGCCGCTGGATCGTCGCCTCTTCGTTGTAGACGGGAATGACGATTGACACCTTGGTGATGACGATCTGCACGCGGCGCAAGGGGCCGTCGGGCAGCGGGTCGGCCGGCGCGGGGGAAACCATCATCGTGGGTTCAGTCTGTTCGGTTTGAGTGGTCATCGTCCCATAATTCAAGTGGGGCGTAAGTTCTCGCCGTGAAATAATACAGGGGTACAGTTAAAAGCTCAATAAACCAATACGCTTGCTCATTTCCGCTTTCCGTGTGGAATTCAAAATCAGTTTTGTCGCCACGGTTACTCTGCCGTACACGGCCTCCGGCTCGAATGTTGGCGCCGTTGTTCGATTCGAGCGGGCTTGGTGAGCCGGGCGACGCTCGCAGCGTCATCCTGCATGGGGTGAATAGAATTCCAGCTTCCGGCGGTCTCGATCTGATCCATCGTTGACATATTTTTATCCAGCATCGTACAATTTTCGCGGGCACACCCGTCACCCAGGAGTGTTGCGACGATGTCCGTGCAGATGGAACTCAACAAGATCATCATCACCGAGCTGCAGGACTCGCAAATCATCGTCTTGAAGGAAGTAGACGGGGAACGGCACTTTCCCATCGTGATCGAAAACAGCCAGGCGCTGGCGATCGACCGGCGGCTCAAATCCATCGACAGCCCCAGGCCGATGACCCACGATCTGCTGGCCAGCGTGATCGACCAGATGGGCGGCCGCGTGGAGCGGATCGAAATCAACGATCTGGTTGACCATACCTTTTACGCGCGCATCCACATTCGCCGGGATGGACATATCGTGCAGATCGACAGCCGGCCGAGCGATGCGATCGCCCTGGGCATCGCGACGACGGTTCCGATTTATGTGGCGGAGCATGTGCTGAATCAGGTGGGATGATTCAAGAAATCACTGCCCGCCCATCAGCACGGCGAGCAAACCCTTTTGGAAATGCAGCCGATTTTCCGCCTCGTCGAAGACCACGGATTGGGGGCTTTCAAAAACTTCTTCGCTGATTTCCTTGCCGCGGTAGGCGGGGAGGCAGTGCATCACGATCGCGTGTTTCGGGGCGGATTTCATCAACTTGTCGTCGACGATATATCCGGAGAAATCGCGCACGCGGCGTTCTTTGTCGTCTTCCTGGCCCATGCTGATCCACGTGTCGGTGTAGACCACATCCGCTTCCTTGACCGCCTCGGCGGGGCTGTGGGTGGTCTGGAAATCCATCGTCGGGACCTGGGCCATGATTCGGTCCATATCCGCGGAGGGTAATTCGTAACCGGCGGGGGAGGCGAGGATGAAGCGCACACCCAGCTTGCCGCAGGCGACCGACAGCGAGCGGGCGACGTTGTTGCCGTCGCCGATGAACGCCATTGTGCGGCCGGCGAGGTCGCCGAACTTTTCGCGCATGGTCATCAGGTCGGCCATGGCCTGGCAGGGGTGGCTGTAATCGGTCAGGCCGTTGATGACCGGGACGGTGGCGAACTTGGCGAGGTCGAGCATTTTCTGATGCTCGAAGGTGCGGGCCATGATTCCATCGCACATGCCGGAGAGAACGCGGGCGACGTCCTTTACTGGCTCGCGGCGACCGAGGCCGACTTCATCATCGCGCAGGATCATGCCGGAGCCGCTGAGCTGCGTCATCGCCACGCCGAAGGCGACGTGCGTGCGCAGGCTGGGTTTTTCGAAAATCATCGCCAGGGTCTTGCCGGCGAGGATCGGGTCATTTCGGCCGGTGTCGCGCAACTGTTTTTTCAATCGCGCGGAAACATCCAGAAGATGCTCAATTTCAGCAACGCTGCAGCTTGCGATGGAGACGAAATGTTTCATCGGACGATTTCCGTACCGACGCCGGTTTCGGTGTAGATTTCCAGCAGGATCGCGTGGGGAATCCGGCCGTCGACGATGTGCGTTTTGTTCACCCCGGCCTTGAGCGCGGTGACGCACGCTTCGACCTTGGGGAGCATTCCGCTGGAAATCACGTCGTTTTTAACGAGTTCGTCGATCTGGCTGGTGGTGAGGTGGCGCACGAGGCTGTCCGGGTCTTGCGGATCGGTGCGTATGCCGTGCGTGTCGGAAACGACGACGAGCTTTTCCGCTTTCATCGCGGCGGCGACGGCGCCGGCGGCGGTGTCGGCGTTGACGTTCAGCTTGTTGCCGGCCGCGTCGCGGGCGATGGTGGCGATGCACGGGATCGAATCCGCCTGGACCAGAAGCTGCAGCAGCCGCGCGTTGACGCTGGTAACGTCGCCGACCAGACCGAGATCGATCCGCCGGCCATCCGGGCCCGGCAGATAAGTTTTCTCGGCGAAGAGCACGAGACTGGACAGCGAATGCAATCCCATCGCCTCGCAGCCCTGAGCCTGGATGAAATTGACGATCGAGTTATTGATCTCGTTGCAAAGCACCTGCTCGGCAATGGCGAGAGTTCGTTCATCGGTGTACCGCCGTCCCATCACCATCTGCGGCTGAAGTCCCGCCGTTTCCATCCGCTGATTAATCGCCTTCCCCCCGCCATGCACGAGCACCGGCTGCATCCCCACGTAGTTCATGAAGACGATGTCATTGAGCACTTCGGTGAGCGCTTTTTCATCGTCCATGATCGACCCGCCGACCTTAACGACGACGACCTTGTTGTGAAACCGCTGGATGTATCCCAGCGCTTCCACCAGAGCGGAGGCTTTGTCGATGGCGAGCTTGTCGATGACGTTTTCCATATTTTCTTAAAGACGAAAAACGAGAAGTCTAGAAATTACGGGGGGGAGTGTCAAAAGTGGGATGGGTTTGGAATAGGTTCTTCCAAGTTCGAGCGTGGGTTTACCGTGATTATATGTCTCGTCGGTGAGGAGAACTTTACAAAGGAAGGCCAATCGGAATCAGTATCGAGAGCCGCGACGTTTCATGCGATCGGGATCCCCTCGCGTCGGCTGAACATTGGCCTGCCATCGCGTACGCGGGGGCTAGGGCGGGCGACGGCGGCCTCGCCAAACTGGACGGCGCGTTGCCACTCGCGATCGGGGATCGCGGCTTTGCGTCTTTCGATCACGTCGAGGTCGTCGGAAAGGAATTCGGCAATGAGAGGATAGAAATTTGTCCAGCGGGTGATGGCTGCGGGACCCGGCAGAATATCAGCCGCCATTCGGTTTCCTTTCACATACGTATTGATGGTGAGGAGTCTTCCACCTTCAGTCAGTCGATATTGGCGAGCCAGAAACTGCGGAAAACGAAGGAGGACCACCGCGTCCTGTTCATCGGTGTATGCCGCGACGAGAAGAGGCTCGGCAAAGACCACAAGGGCGGCGCGGCTATCACCAAAGCTCAGATGTTCCGAGATCATCATGCGGATCTGGCCAGCATTCAGGATTCGCGTTCCACGCTGCATTTCTACAGTTGCGGACTGAGGGCCGTAGAGTTCGGGCTGGATCTGGCGCAGCTTTGCATCCGACAAACGAATTGGGATTGGATCGGAAGCGGGAATTTTTTCGTTGTGATATTGCAGCATAGCTCATCCCTTTGGGAAGCCAACAGATTTGAAATCAAGTCGGTGCACGTATCTTGCGTTTTGGAAAGATGATTTAAATTTTCCGCGGTAAGTGACACGCGCATCAATCACCGATGATGGCTTTGCCCGCATGAGCCATATTTTGCCGGACGCACCCGCGTCATTCCAGTCGCTTGGGTGTGTGCCGATCTGAGGCATGGGAGTACTCGGATTCGAACCGAGGACCAAGGGTTTATGAGACCCCTGCTCTAACCGCTGAGCTATACTCCCGATTTCTTACGAAGTATCGAATGATTCGCGGGAAAAGTAAAACGAGGATGAAAATCCACAACTTTTGCTCTCTGCTGCTTTGGACAGGCGCGGCAAACTTGCGCATTTCATTGTGCCTTCATTATCGGCCGTTAAATCCGGCGAGTCATGTCGGTCGTTGCTGATCCGGTTTTGATCACATCGAAGCCGTTGGCGCATAAGCGGTGGATGAATCTTTGCGCGCTGGGGTTGATCGCGCTGGGGATTTTCACGCGGCTGCGGATTTACCTGGCGGACCGTTCCATGTGGCGGGACGAGGCGGCGCTGGCGCTGAACGTGATGCATCGCTCCGCGGGCGGGTTGTTTGGGGCGCTGGATTATAACCAGGGCGCGCCGGTGGGGTTTCTGATGATTCAGAAGTTTGTCATCTCGCTGCTGGGTAGCGGGGAGATGGCGTTTCGGCTCTGGCCGACGACGGCGTCGATCCTGGCGATTCCGCTGTTTTATCTTTTGTGCCGCGAACTGCTGTCGGCGCGGGCGGCGATTATCGCACTGGCGATTCTGAGCCTTTCCACGGATGTGTCGTTTTACTGGACGGAGGCAAAGCAGTATTCGACCGATGTGCTGATCAGCATCTGCCTGCTGCTAATCGCGACCAGATCATTCAGGCGTGACGATAATCGTTCGCCGGCGGCATTGGCGGCGGCGGGATTTGCGGCGATTTGGTTTTCGCAGCCGTCGATCTTCGTGCTGGGGGGAATTTTTCTGGCGATGATCGTGCAGTGGCGCTCGCGGAAATCGCCCCAGCCTCTGAAACACGCCGCGGTGATGGCGCTGGCGTGGGGGATTGCGTTTGCACTGGTGTATTTTTTCAATCTTCGCGATCTCTCGAACAATGAGTATCTGCACTGGTTCTGGGGTGCGAAAATGGATGCGTTTGCGCCGCTGCCGACGAGTATCGCGGCGATGCGATGGTATCACCGCAACGTTCTGGAGCTATTCCACTTTTTGTGCTCGGATTACCTGGAGATTCTTGGGGCTTTGATGTGTTTCGTGGGGGCGTGGTCGTTTTGGAAGCTGCGCAAAACAATCGCGGTGATGCTCCTGGCGCCCGGGGTGCTGGCGATGATCGCATCGGGGATGCGCATGTATCCGTTTGGATCGCGGCTGGCGCTTTTTCTCGATCCGATGCTCATCATCATGATCGCCGCGGGAGTTGAATATTTGTGGCAGCGAGGCATCACGGTGCTGGCGATTCCCATCCTGGTTTTGCTGATGGTATTTCCCGTGTCCAGCACGGCCATCAATCTGAAATCGCCGGAGCTTCGATGCGACATGCGCAATGCGGTTGCGTTCGCGGCGGCGCATCGCGCGCCTGGAGATGTGTTTTATATTTTCCCGACGGCCCAGTACGATTTTCTGTATTACCAGCCGCGCTTTGGGCTGGATAGCGTCCGGATGTATGTGGGGACGCGCAAGGAGGCGAGCGCGCAATATTATTCGCGGGAGCTGCGCGAGTTGGACGGCAAGCGGGCGTGGGTGATTTATGAGGATGCGTTCAACGGCGATCCCAGCCTCGAGCCGCTCTTTGCGGTGCAGCAGCCGGTGGTGCTGGATATTCTGGACGCGATGGGGCCTTGTCTGTGGAAGGCGAAGCCTTTCAATGAATATGTCGCCTGCTACGATCTGACGGGCCGGCCGCTCTCGATTAAATCGCCGAAGGATGCAGACGATGAGCCAGTTATTTTCGCCGATCACGATTCGCGAGGTGACGTTTCGCAATCGGGTGTTCGTCTCGCCGATGTGCCAGTACAGCAGCAATGATGGATTGCCGACGGATTGGCATCTGGTGCATCTTGGCAGCCGTGCGGTGGGCGGGGCGGGACTGGTGATGGTGGAGGCGACGGCGGTGTCGCCGGTGGGGCGGATTTCCCCGGCCGACAGCGGCATCTGGTCGGATGCGCATTGCACGGCGTTTGCGCCCATCACACGATTCATCAAACAGCAGGGCGCCGTTGCGGGAGTTCAGCTTGCCCATGCCGGACGAAAGGCATCGACGGCGCCGCCGTGGGCTGGAGGCGGGGCAGTTGCACCGCAGAACGGCGGGTGGGAAGCCATCGCGCCCAGCGCCGTCGCGTTTTCGCCGGCCTTGGCGACACCCAGGGAGATGAGCACAGAGGATATCGACTTCGTCGTGCGGCAATTCGTGGCAGCGGCGAAGCGGGCAAGGAGCGCGGGGTTTGAGTTGATCGAGCTGCACATGGCCCATGGATATCTCATGCACGAATTCCTCTCGCCGCTGTCGAACCGGCGCACGGATGAATATGGCGGATCGCTGGAAAATCGAATGAAGATGCCGCTGCGCGTCGCGGCCGAGGTGCGGGCGGCATGGCCGGCGCATTTGCCCATGTTTGTGCGGATTTCCAGCACCGATTGGGTGGAAGGGGGATGGGATCTGGCGCAGTCCATCGAGTTGGCGAAAAAGCTGAAGGAAATCAATATTGACCTGATCGACTGCTCCAGCGGCGGATCATCGCCGACCGCGAAGATTCCGATGGGGCCGGGATATCAGGTTCCATTTGCCGAGGCGATCCGCAAGGAGGCGGGCATCGCCACCGGCGCGGTGGGAATGATTACCGAGGCGAAACAGGCGGAAGCGATACTGGTCGAGGGAAAGGCGGACGTGATTTTCCTGGCGAGGCAGTTGCTGCGCGATCCGTACTGGCCATTGCACGCGGCGGCGGAACTGGGCGTGGAAATTGTCTGGCCGAAGCAGTATGAGCGGGCGAAGCGGTAGCATTCGCATTAAACTGCGGAGGCTAAAAAGCTTTCAGAAGTACGCGCACGACGCGGGTTAATCCGGACTTGGCGTTGCCGATGAATTGCTGGAAGATCTTGTTGGTCACTTCCATGAACTCTTCCATTTTGGCCAGGCGCTGGCGGGTCAGCTCGACGGCGCCGCTGCGGGCGGCGGTTTTGCCCAGCGACTGTTCATCGAGCATGCGGCGGCACTGCTTGATGGTTTCCAGCACCGGGTCCATCTCGCGGCGCTTGCGCTCTGCGGCGATGAGGCTGAACATATCCCACACATCGGAATGGCTCTCGAAATATTCCCGGCGCTCGCCGCGCTTGTGGAAGCGGTGAACGATTCCCCAGTCGCACAGGGCGCGCAGGGACATGCTGACGTTTCCGCGACTGATGTTGAGCCGCTCCATCACGTCATCGGTGCACAGCGGTTCGGCGACAACGTAAAGCAGGGCGTGAATCTCGGCCATCGTGCGGTTGATGCCCCAGGTCTGCCCCATTTCACCCCACCGGCGGATGAAAAGATCCTGGGCCACCTGAAGCTGCCGTTGCGCGACGGGTGGAAGCGGAGGGCGAGGAAGATCGACAGTGGGCATGGTTTCTCTCGTTTCAATAGTTATTGAAAGTATGATATGAGTGGAATGTGTCGATGCAAGGGGTCTGACCCTCTTGTTACAAACGAATAACAAAACCCACACCCTTGACACTCACACGGCCCATTCCCTACCTTACGGCCCGTTTCAATCCTCAGGAATATACAGGAGAGTTTCCGATGTCGCTTGTTGCGCCGCATGGCGGCAAATTGGTCAATCGTATTTTGGATTCCAGTGCTGCGCAGTCGGCCGCGAAAGAGGCGGGCTCGCTGGTGGGGCTGACGCTGTCGCCGCGCGAGCAGTTCGATCTGGAGATGATCGCCATCGGGGCGTTTTCGCCGCTGGCGGGGTTCATGGGACAGGCGGATTTTGATTCGGTGTGCAGGAATTCGCGGCTTGCCGGCGGTGTGGTGTGGCCGATTCCCGTGGTTTTGTGCCCGCCGAACGATCAGGTGGAAAAAATCCGCGTCGGCGAAAAAATCGCGTTGAAGGATTCACAGGGCCGGGTGATGGCGCTGATGACCGTCGCGGAAAAGTTCAAGCATGACAAGGAACTGGAGATCCCCAACGTTTATCGCACGCAGGATGATACGCATCCGGGCGTGGCCATCGTTCGAAAGCAGGGCGACACGTGCCTGAGTGGCGCGGTGGATGTGATTCATCCCAATCACGATCCGGAATTCCCCGAATATCGCCTGCCGCCGGCGAAAACGCGCGAGGCGTTTGCTTCGCGGAACTGGAGTACGGTGGCGGCGTTCCAGACGCGCAATCCGATCCACCGATCGCATGAATATCTCACCAAGTGCGCGCTGGAGATGACCGATGGGCTGCTGATTCACCCGCTGGTGGGGGAAACCAAATCGGACGATATCCCCGCCAATGTGCGAATGGATTGCTACAAGACGCTGATCGACGGTTATTACAATAAGGACCGGACGATGCTGACGGTGATGCCGCTTGCGATGCGATATGCGGGGCCGCGCGAGGCAATATTGCATGCGCTGATTCGTAAGAATTACGGCTGTACGCATTTCATCGTTGGCCGGGACCACGCCGGGGTTGGGAATTATTATGGCACGTACGATGCGCAGAAGATTTTCGACGAGTTTGACGTGCCGCGCGAAATCGGCGTGACGATCCTGAAATTCGAGCACACCGCCTGGTGCAAGGCTTGCGCGGCGGTGGTTTCGGTGAAGACGTGCCCGCACGGGCCGGAACAGAAAGTCGCGCCCAGCGGGACGAAAGTGCGCGAAATGCTCAAGTCCGGTCAACGCCCGCCCAACGAATTCAGCCGGCCGGAAGTGGCGGATATCCTGATCAAATGGGCGCAGTCTGTATAAAGTTGATTGTGCGGCGGGAAGAAAATTAATGAAAGCGTTGGATTTGGCGCGTTGCAACGCGGGGATGAAATCGCTAATTTCACTGAACGTTGCCCGTCACTAATTTATGAATCGATCCCCCGAACCCGAGCCTTCGGGCGGTAATCCCCCGCCCGCTCCGCAGCCTCCGCTGCGGCCAACCCATCCGGCGCCTGTGCCGGCGCATCCACCCCGGCAAACGGGCGTGAGGCCGGCGGTGAGCGTGGAGCGCGATCGCCGCGGCGAAAATCGCAAGCCCGTGCAGGGCAAAGCGACGTTGACGGTGCTCGATGGTCCCAACGCCGGCGCGGTGTTCGATATCGCGACCCGCGATCTGTCGTTCAGCGGGATTTCATTTCTGCTGCGGGAATCGCTGCACGTGGGGCAGACGTGCAAGATCGAAATCACCGGCAACGGCCCATCGACAACCCACACCTGCGACGTGGTGCGCTCGCGGCAGATGAGTAACGGGAAGTTCGAGATGGCGGTCAAGTTCCGCAAGCCGTAGTTCATGTCACCTGTGACATTGCCTCCCGCCTGATATACAATGCCGCCGCGCTCATATTTGGAGATTGTTCCGTGGCCCAGGCCGACATTGATATTGCAGATGAAAAAATGCTCCCCCGCGCGGTGGAGCTGTACAACGCCATTTTCCGGCCCAAGCGAGAAGTGGATTTCTTCAAGCGGCGGTTCATGGGGCGGTACAACACGCTGACGCTGATCGCGCGAATGGACAACAAACCGGTTGGGTTCTGGATCGGATTTGAGCTGAAGCCGGGAATGTTTTACCAATGGCTCGGCGCCGTGCTGCCGGACGTTCGGCGGCATGGGGTGGGGCGGCAACTGCAGGAGGCACAGCAGGCGTGGGCGAAGGATCATGGGTATGAATACATCCGCTGCGAGTGCATGAACCACCAGCGCGAATTCATTCATTTCGCCATCGCGCTGGGGTACGACATCATCGGCATCCGCTGGGATTCAACCCATGCCGACAACCTTATTGTTTTTGAGAAGAATCTGCTGGAGTAGCCGGTTTTTCAGTAATCTGTGGAGGGTCGGATGACGGCGGGATTGCCTGCTGGGGATGCAAGGCGGGCCAGGTGCCGGCCATGACCTCGGCCTGCATCGAGGCACTGACGGCCGCTATCCACACGGTGCCGACGATGGTGATCATCGCCACCGGCAGAATCAATCGTCGCATCGTTTCGTGCAACATCCTGGTTCCTTGAGGGGCGCTTTTTTGGGGCGTCCCGCTTATTCCTATCGGCGAATCGGACATGGTCGAATCTGACCTGAATCGCTGGCTCACCTCAGCATCTCGCCGCACGCTGGTGGTTGGGATCATCAACATGACGCCCGACAGCTTCAGCGACGGCGGCCGCCTGAGCGGCCCGGAGGAGGCGGCCGACCTCGCCGAGGAGATGGTCGCCGCCGGCGCCGACTGGCTGGATGTGGGGGGTGAATCCACCCGACCCGGCTCCCGGCCGGTCGATCCCGACGAGCAGGTTCGCCGGGCGATTCCCGCCATCGCGGCGATCCGCAAGCGGGTCGACGCCATCATTTCCATCGACACGACGAGCAGCCGGGTTGCCCAGGAAGCGGTGGGCGCGGGGGCGAATATCGTCAACGATGTTTCAGCGGGGCGAAATGATCCGGATATGCTGCCGATGATCGGGCGCCGCGGATTGGCCGTCGTCCTGATGCACATGCAGGGGTCGCCCCAGACCATGCAGCAGTCGCCGAGTTATCGGAATGTGACGGAGGAGGTATCCGCTTTCCTTCTGGAGCGGCGCGACCGGGCGATCGGGGCGGGGGTAGACCCGGTGAAAATTATTTTCGATCCGGGGATCGGGTTCGGGAAGAATCTCGGCCATGACCTGACGCTGTTGCATGACACGGCCGCGCTGGCCGGACTTGGGCAACCGCTGATGGTGGGGCCGAGCCGCAAGCGGTTTATCGGGGAAATCACCGGGGAAAAGCAGCCCGAAAAGCGGATCATGGGCACGGCGGCGGTGGTGGCATGGTGCGTGGCGGCCGGCGCGGCGGCGGTGCGGGTGCATGATGTGGGTCCGATCACACAGACAGTTCGCATGATCGAGGCCATTTCTTCTCAAAAAATCCGGGGAATTTCTTAAGGATGTTTGCCCGAATGCCCGTATGTCTAATATAGTCGATTGAATAGTCACTTTTTGGGACCGAGACAATCGAACCGTATGCGCCAATGAATACCTCGCCATCCCCGTCCAATATCTCCAACTTTTACCACGCGGTGGTGGCCATCGGGTGGTGGCGGGTGGCGCTGGAGCTACTGCTGATCGGCGTGGTGGTCTTCTGGGTGATCCGGTTCCTGCAGGGGACGCGCGGGGCCCGCATGCTCAAGGGGATCGCGTTTGTGCTGATCACCCTGTACCTGCTGGTGACGGTGGCGGGCAATTATTTCCTGCTGGACCGGCTGGTTTTCCTGTATGAGAAATTCCTGCTGTTCGCATCGTTCGCCCTGGCGGTGGTGTTTCAGCCGGAGCTTCGCCGGGCGCTGATGCGGCTGGGGGAGACGCGGTTTTTCCGCGGGTTCACGGAAGAGATCAGCCAGGATATCGAGCATATCGTGGAATCTGCGACGTTTCTGTCGCGGCGCAAAATCGGCGGGCTGGTGGCGATTGAGCGCGAGGTGGGGCTGGGCGGTATCGCCGAATCGGGCACGCGCATCAATGCCGATCTTTCCGCGGATTTGCTCAGCACGATTTTCTGGCCCAATTCACCGCTGCACGATCTGGGCGTGGTGGTGAGTCAGGGGCGAATCGCGTATGCGGGCGTGCAGTTTCCGCTGGCGGAAAGCGGAGAGCTGGAACGCGAGCTGGGCAGCCGGCACCGCGCGGCGGTAGGCATGAGCCAGGAAAGCGACGCGATCGTGGTGGTCGTTTCCGAGGAGACGGGCGATATTTCCGTCGCCGAGGGCGGGAAACTGTTCCGCAAGCTGACCCCCGAGGGACTGCGCGGATTGCTGCACGACCTGCTGGGCAGGGGCGGCGGGGATCGAGGTTTTTTTTCCCGCCATATGGCGGCGTGAGATGAGCAATCGCGCGTGACAAGCGATATGGACACGAACACGCAAAGCCCGACCGAGCAGTCACCGCCGCCGAGGCAGTCGGGGGCGGTGCGCTTCTGGCGCGCCGCTGCCTCGGAAGCGCGGCGATTTTATTACGGCCTGACCCGCGAAAATGTCACGGGGTTTCTGAAGACGATGGCTTGGTCGGTGCCGCTGACGATGCTGATCTGGGTGTATGCCGAGAGCGAGCAGCAGGTGACGGTTTCGGATCAACCGATCACGATCACGGTGAACAGCCGCGATCCCGGCAAGATCGTGACGCTGGCGCGGGGCGAGCAGACGATCACCTGCGATTTGCTGGGGCCGCGATCGAATCTCGACAGGTTCAAAGCGCTGTTGTCGCCCTCAACGCCGATCGTGATCGAGCTGGACACGCGGCAAATGATCGATCGCGAGGATTACATTCCAACGCTCGACAAGCTGAGCGAAAATCCGCAGATCAAGGAGGCGGGCATCACGGTGGAGAAATGCGAGCCGGCGATGCTGCCGGTGTACGTGGACACGCTGGAGAAACGCACGCTGCCGGTGAAGGCGCCGTCCGATGTTCCGGGGCTACACGATGCGACGTTCGATCCACCGACGGTTTCGGTGACCGGCCCGCGGCGGTTTTTGAAGGCGATCGATTCGGCGATCGCCGATATCTCGTCGCTGCCCGAACTCGACATGCCGGGAGCCCACCCGCCCGTTACGGTGTCGCTGGTGCCGGATGCATCCGGGAATTTGAAGTACGATCCGGGCCAGGTGAAAGCGACCCTGACGGTGGATCAGAAGGACGTGACCGATCATATCAGCGTTAATATTCTGCTGGCGGTTTCATCGCAGATCAGCGATCGGTATTCGATTTCGCCGCAGTACAACATCGTAACGCAACTGGATGTGACTGGCCCGCGGGATGAGATCGCCAAGCTGAAGGACAACGAAGTGATTCCCCACGCGCTGCTGGAGATTGACGACAGCAACGTGAACAATCCCGGCCCGGTGCCGCTGACGATCGTGGGCCTGCCGCCGGGCGTGCGTCTGGATGGCCCGCCGCCGACGATGAAATTCACGGCGACGCCGCGGCAGTGATCCTTATTTTCCTCAATCGCCGGTTTCCAGGATCGCCATGAACGCTTCCTGCGGGATGTCCACGCTGCCGACGCGCTTCATGCGCTTTTTGCCTTCCTTCTGTTTTTCCAGCAGCTTGCGCTTGCGCGTGACGTCGCCGCCATAGCATTTGGCAGTGACATTTTTCCCGACGGATTTGATGGTTTCGCGGGCGATGATCTTGCCGCCGATGGCGGCCTGCAGGGGAATCTCAAACAGATGGCGGGAGATTTCCTGTTTTAGCCGCACCAGCAGCTTGCGGCCGCGCTGCTCGGAATGGTCGCGATGGACGATCACACTCAGCGCGTCGATCTTGTCGCTGTTGACCAGGATATCCAGTTTGACGAGATTGCCCGGCCGGAAGCCGATCACGTCGTAATCCATCGTTCCATATCCGCGGGTGGCGCTTTTGAGGCGATCGTAGAAATCGTAAATCACCTCGGCCAGCGGCATCTCGTAAACGAGAATCACGCGCGCCGCGCCGATATATTCGGTTTTCTTGTAAATCCCGCGCCGGTCCTCGCAGAGCTTCATCAGCGCCCCGACGCTTTCGGCGGGCAGGATCAGGTTCATGAGGATGTACGGTTCGCGGATTTCCTCGACCTGGGTAAGGTTGGGCAATTCGCTGGGGGCGTCGATGCGGCGCATCGAGCCGTCGGTCATCTTGATTTCGTAAGTGACGGTTGGGGCGGTCTGGACGATTTCGATATGGAACTCGCGTTCGAGCCGTTCCTGGATGATCTCCATATGCAGGAGGCCGAGAAATCCGCAGCGAAAGCCGAATCCCAGCGCATCGGAGGATTCTGGTGCAAACGAAAAGCTGCTGTCGTTGAGCTGAAGGCGGTCCATCGCGTCGCGCAGCTCATCGTATTGGGTGGTGCCACCCGGATAAAAATCGCAGTAGACCATCTGCTGGACCGGCTTGTAGCCGGGCAGCGCCTCGGCGGCGGGGTTGGCGGCATCGGTCACCGTGTCGCCGATGCGAACATCGTGCAGGTCCTTGATCGCCGCGACCAGAAAACCGACCTCACCGGTGCCGATTTTTTCGACCAGTTTGGGCCGCGGCATCAGCTTGGACAGATCGGTCACCTGATAGAGTTTATCCGTGCCCATCAGGCGGATTTTCTGCCCCTTGACCAGCTCGCCGTCTACCACGCGCACGTAAACGATCACGCCGCGGTAATCATCGTAAATGCTGTCGAAGATGAGCGCCCGAGTGGTGGCGGCGGGGTCGCCCCTGGGCGGTGGAAGCTGGCGGCATAATTTGGCCAGCAGCTCGTCGATGCCCTGTCCCGTTTTGGCGGACACCAGGATCGCATCCTCGGCAGGGAAGCCGAGCACCTGTTCGATTTCCTCCGCAACTTCCACCGGGCGGGCGCTGGGCAGGTCGATCTTGTTGATGACGGGAATGATTTCCAGCCCCGCTTCGATGGCGGCGTAAGCGTTGGCGACGGTCTGCGCCTGTACGCCCTGCGTTGCATCGACCACCAGGATCGCGCCTTCGCAAGCCTGCAAAGCTTTTTGCACCTCGTAATGAAAATCCACGTGGCCCGGCGTATCGATGAAATTGAGCATGAACTGCTCGCCGTCCAGTTCGTGAAATACGGTGACGGCGGATGCCTTGATGGTGATGCCGCGCTCGCGCTCCAGGTCCATGTCGTCGAGAATCTGCTCTTTGAATTCCCGCTCGGTGATGGCGCCGGCCCGCATGAGAAGCCGATCTGAAAGCGTGCTCTTGCCGTGGTCAATGTGCGCGACGATGGAAAAGTTACGAATTTGCAAGACTTTGAGACTCCAGAATTAATGTATGGATGATTGATTCTAGGGGGTGCGGGGACTTGTCACAAATAGGGGCGCGTTTCTTGTTTCGCTGGTTTTGAATTAACTGCAAAAATGCAAAATCATTTTATCGGTTGACGGTATTGCGCCGAACACAGGCGTGGGCTCGAATGATCAGCCCCGCGACCGCGTCCGGCGGCTTGGTGGGCCTGGTGACGATCGGGGCGTCGGTTGCAGTCGACGTGAACTTCACGTGTCGTTGCAAAAGGATTTTTCGAACTTTGCAAGGCCCACTAGTGCGCCCGAAGCGGCCACTGGGTCGAACATTCCAGCCCGTGCTCTCATTCGGCACAACAACTGCAACGATAAAAATGATTTGCATTTCAGAAGAAACCAAGGATGTGCTAAACAGTAAACACGATTGACAACGGCGCGAAAAACGTCAATTCTGGTATACACACTCATTAAAGGAGAACCGACCCAATGCCAAAGCAGTATCCGCAACCGCCCAAGATGGCGATCGATCCTTCCAAGAAATACACCGCCACGATCGAGACTTCCAAAGGCCCGATTGTTTGCGAGCTTTTTCCCAAGGATGCGCCCAATACGGTGAACAATTTCGTGTTCCTCGCCCGCGATAAATTTTACGATGGAACGAAATTCCATCGCGTGATTGGCGATTTCATGGTCCAGGGGGGCGATCCCACCGGCACCGGCAGCGGTGGACCGGGGTATAAATTTGCCGATGAGGTGAAGAGCAACCCGCACAAGCACCAGGTGGGCTCGTTGTCGATGGCCAACGCCGGGCCAAACACCAACGGCAGCCAATTCTTCATCACCCATGTCGTCACCGACTGGCTCGACGGCAAGCACACGGTCTTCGGCCAGGTGAAGGACGACAAGAGCCAGCAGGTCGTCAATTCGATCAAGCAGGGAGACACGATCACCGGCGTGAGCATCGCCGAGGGGTGATTGGGTGCGCGGCGCGAGGCTGATCCTGTTGGTGATTCTGCTGGGTCAGTTCGCAGGCGCGCGGGCAGCCGATTCGCTCGATCCGCAGGATCAGTTGTGCAAGACGGAGCTTGGCTCGCGGTTTGATCCAGCGAGCCTGCCGAAATTGCGCGCGGTGCGGGCGTTGCTGGAGCAATATTTTCAGGCGAATGGGTCGGAGCGGAAACATTTCGCATCGCAGATCGCCGCGTCGGGGCTTCCGTTGGATATCGTGGGCCAGCTGGCGCGCTTAAGAATGTCCTGGACGCAGCTTGCGCCGGGGGCGTATTACATCAATACGCAGGTCGGCACGTTCAATGTCCGCTATTTTCTGGGTATTCCCGCGGGATATGATTTTGCGCGTTCATGGCCGCTGGTGGTGAAGCTGCCTGTGGCCACGCCGTTTCTCACCCAGCCGCCGCCCGATGCACAGGCGGTTGCGCAGATTTATTCGCAGTGGATCACGCAGGAATTGACGGATCATCCCGATGCGATCGTGCTGATGCCGCTGCTGAATCTCGACGAACTGTACGGCCCGGGCCCGGTGGGGATGAACCTGGTGATGCAGTCGATTTTCGACGCGGCCAACCGCGCGAACGTCGATCCCGCATGCGTATACCTGATGGGTCATTCCATGGCCGCTCATGCGGTGTGGAACCTGTCGATTCACTATCCCACCTATTTCGCGGCGATTGATGCGATGGCCGGCTCGGCCCGCGACCCCTGGCAGCGCGTGCGGCTGGGAAACCTGGATAATATCCTCTGCATCGTCTGGCACGATGCCGGCGACGATGTGGTCAATGTCGATGAATCCCGCTCGATCGTCCGTTACCTGAGAAACCTGAATTACGATGTCGATTACACGGAAACGCAGGGCCTGGGCCACGCGCCGCCCCCGCAGATTGCGATGGAGCAGTACAAAAAAATGCGGACGCGCAGCCGCGATCTGTATCCGGCAAATGTTTTCATTCAGTCCAACGCGGTCGATACGATTTACAACCGGGCGGACTGGGTGCAGATCTATCAACCACTGGCCCCCGGCGAACAGGCGAAGGTGCAGTTCTCGCGCGGCAGCCAGGGGATGTACATCAATCAGAACAGCGCGCGAATCTCCGCACAGATCAGCGATGTCCACACGATCAAGCTGGATGTGCGAAACGTGCGGCTGCTGCGGCTCTATCTGAACGAGCAAATGGTCGATCTGGATCATCCCATCGACGTGCAGGTGAACGGCAAGAGCCGATTCAACGCGATGGTCCAGCCGAGTATGGAGGAGATGCTGAAGGACCAGCTATTTCTAGGCCGCGGCTGGCGATATTTCACGGCGGTGATTGATCTTGATCTCGCCGAGCAGCCGGCCACCTCGCCAAGCACGCAGCGTTCGGCGCGGCCGCCGATTGAATACATCGCGCCGGATGGAAGCAGGAAGCTGTTCTACCCGCATGATTGAATCTCAGACTTAAGATTTGGCGGATTTTTCCCGCAATTCGCGCAGCATTCGTCGAAGCGTCTCTTCCAATATCCGGATAATCTCCTCCCCCTTTTTTCCGCTGAAATCAATCGGCGGCCCATATTGCACCCAGATCGGATGCGAATGAAAAATCCTGCGGTCTTTGGGCCATGCGGCGAATGATCCTTCGATGGCCACCGGCACCACAGGCACGCCGGCTTTGCGGATCACCAGTGCGATTCCTTTTTCCAGTTTCGCAATTTCGCCGGTTTCAGTGCGCGAGCCCTCGGGATAAAAATTCAGGGCGTATCCTTCGCCGAGCCGGCGGATGATTTCCTTGATCGCGCCGACGTCGCCTTCCCCCTGTCGCACGGGAAAAGCGTGCAGCATCCGGATGAACCAGCCGAAATATGGATTTTCAAACAGTTCGCTCTTGGCCAGGAAACTGACCGGGCGGTAGAGGCGCACCGCGACGAGGACCGGGTCGAGATAGCTTTGATGGTTGGCGACGAGCAGGACCCCGCCGTCCCGGGGCACATTTTCCTGGCCGTAGGTTTTCAGGTCGAACATCAGCGTCGTTCCGACCCGTGCGATGATCTGAAGCGACTTCCAGACGAATGATCGCTGATTCATGAGGCAACCGAGCCCCGTTGGAGTTGCCGCGCCTTGCTGACGATGCGCTCGACGACGCTTTTGAGCGGAAGCTCGGTGGTGTCGATTACCTCGGCATCGGGCGGCGTGGCCAGCGGTCCCACGGCCCGGCGGGCGTCGCGCCAGTCGCGGTCCATGATCTGGTCCTGAATCATCGAGATATCGACCAGTTCACCCCGGGCCCGAAGCTGGTCGGCGCGCCGGCGGGCACGCTCGGCGGGGGTGGCGTCGAGATAAAATTTCAGCTCGGCGTGCGGAAAGACCACCGTGCCCTGATCGCGCCCCTCGGTCACCAGGTTGGGACGGGCATTGCCGATCTCCTGCTGCTGCTTCACAAGAATATCCCGCACCGCCGGGACGGTCGCCACGAACGATGCCGCGCGGGTGGCATCGCCGGCCCGCAGCAGATGTCCGACCGGCTCGCCGTTGAGCAAGACGCCCGGCGGATGGGTGGAGAAATCAAAAACAATTTTCGCAAGGCGTGCGACGTAAGTGATTTCCCGATCGTCCTGGAGGTTCGCCTGACGCCGCAGCGCCGCCAGACCGATCGCGCGGTACATCGCCCCCGTATCCAGAAAATCAAAGCCCAGGTCGCGCGCGACGCTCTGCGCGACCGTGGATTTACCCGTCCCAGCCGGCCCGTCTATCGTGATGATCATGCCTTCCCGTTCTCCAGCGGGAAATATCATGCGGAAATGCGACTCGTCCGCAAGCGCGCTCGCCGTCTCGTGACTTCTCTTCGAATTTAAAGCCGTTGCCCGCCGAGGCCGGGAAAAAATTCCCCTGTTGGTGTACGATGCGGAAGACAAGGCCTCTTGGCGGAATTGGCAGACGCGTTGGACTCAAAATCCAATGCCCGCAAGGGCGTATCGGTTCGACTCCGATAGAGGCCATTGGATATCGTGTTCGTTGACAAACGGCCTGCGCGTTATAATTTCGAAGGTACGCCGGCTCGTCCGTAGTAAATGCTAATGGGATATGGAGCGGGAGAATCATAGTTATCTGTCCATGGCGTGGCTCTACGTCATAGCGATCTTGTGCATCGGCTCGCCCTTCGTGGGCATCGCGCTTTCCGCGCGATTGAAAGCCCGGGGACAATTGCTTGGGGTGATGGCACTTCTCGCCTCCATCGGCGGTGTGATCGGCTTGTACTGCTCCTTCTATGTGCGCTGGCAACCATCACCAACTCTTCGCTATCTCGGCTTTCCTTTTCCAGCAATGATCTGGCAGCTTGAGAACGGTGAGTGGGTCGATTACGTGGGTACGCCCGTCACGGCTGCCATGAATATCGCGTTGTTTGCCGGTGTCGGCGCCTTCTTGGGCTTATGCTGGATCGCGTTCTTTCGTCTGCGGCCGACCGGCATGGGCAGATAACCACCCGCTGTAGTGGACCGTGGCCGCGGGTGTTATTTTAGTGGTTCGAAAGTCGCTGGGCAGCGCCCCGCTGAACGTTTTTGCGTTATGTGTGCTTGCCGACTGTCATGCCAACGCCACTCGACTACCGCCCCCGAAACGTGCCGGACGACAAGCCGCCAGGCCGGCCGCGCGGTAAGGGGCTCTTAGCGCGGGCATTCCGCACGACGGTGGTCGGCACAGTCATTGGCTTTGCGGCCACGATCGGGTTGTACGCGTTCACTGGCGGGTGGGGTCCTCCTGACAACGGCCTGCTGACGGTTGCTGGCTTCGTGCTCGGAATCCTGGACGGCGTCGGTACCGTCCCCAAGGATCCGTCCACATAACCAGTCGCTGCTGATTTCGACGAGCGGCCAGTGAAGTCGTGGACCGGCCCGCGTCGCGTCGGTATGCTGCTATACTGGTTGGCCATTCACGCGCGTCGCATTGCCGGCCACAGAGGGTCGTCCCTTAAGCGAAGCGTCTTCTTTGGAGCACTCAATGGAAATAAGTGCAATCGGTATTCCGTGGTACCGTCGTGAAGACTTCGCTGCACTGCGAGAACTATTCGTCGATGGTAACGACTTACACGACAAATTCGACGAGTAGCTGATTGCCGCTGAGCGATTAGAACGCCAAATCAAGGGTCAGGGTACGCGAACTTTCCAAGTCGTCATTGACCCGAAGGAATTTCCCGCTTGGTGCAATAAAAAAAAGTTACCGCTCGATGCCAAAGCCCGGTCAGAGTATGCGAGCGAGCAGGCCTATGTGCTTCTCACAAAGGGCGCGAATTCCGAGCACGCCTAACCAATCGAGTCGATGACGGGCCCGCGTCGCCTTGTAGTCCGCGAAACTTCGGCCGCTCAGTTCTGTTCCATGTCGTTATTGTGTGGATGCGCCAACCAGCCCGACACGGGCCGGCTCTATGAAGGCGATGTCCAGTCGAAAAACGTCACCTGCCCAGTGGCGATATCGTGGACCGCGCCGACAATTTTCAAATTTCCGGAATCCTCCAATTCGCGCAGGATTGGACTGGCAGCGCGAATATGCGCGACCGTTCGCCGCACGTTGGCGACGGTGACTGCATAGACGAACGCCTTGTTTTTCGAGGTCCGGTCGCCGGGGATGTTCTGAACGTCTTCCACCGCCGGCCGCAGGGCGTCGATGACCGTGGTGAGATTGCCGAGCTGCACGTTGTCGCAGGCACCCTTGATCGCGCCGCATTCGGTGTGGCCCATGACGACGATCAATTTGGCGCCGGCGACTTTGGTGGCGTATTCGAGGCTGCCGATGATCTCCGCCGGGGCGAAATTGCCGGCGACGCGGACGACGAACAGGTCGCCGATGCCCTGATCGAAAACGATCTCGGGGGCGGTGCGCGAATCCATGCAGGACAAGACTGCCGCGAAGGGATATTGGCCGGAAGCCGTCGCGGTTCTCTGGGCGACGTAATAGTATTGCACGCTCGCTCCGGTGACGAAACGCTGGTTGCCGTCTTTCAGGCGCTGCAGCGCCTCATCGGGCGTGATGGCGCTTTGGCGCGATTGGTCGAATGTTTCGGAAACTACGTTCGGCACGGCAGGCGGCACATGGGTCGCGCAGCCGGCTACAAGCGCAACGATCATCGCCAATGTCCAAAACACGCGGAAAGAGCCGAATTTGATCATAGAGTTTCCGTTCTACCGGTTTGACATTTCGGCAGGAAGCAAATCCGCCTGCCCAGACAGGTCGTTCACAATTCGCTGGATTTCATTGATCCGCGCGGTGGCCCGCTCGATGGTGCGGACGATAAATCGGCACCCCAATCCCAGGCCGATCATTGCCAGCACGATGCACACCGCAAACGGCCAATCCCGCCAGAGTGGAACTCCCTCGGCAATGGCTTCGCCCGCGCGCGACAGCAAAAATACGACCATCGCCCCCGCGACGGTCATCAATTGGAAGCCGTTGTTGGTGCGATGAATCACTTCCGTGCGCAGCGCGCTGTATTCCTGCATCAGAATGCGAACCTTCTCCACGGCCGGAAACTGCGCGGGGCTTTGGCCATTCATGGACAGGGATTGTAAAGCGGGGCAATGATATCGCGAAGGCGCGGAAGTCGCCTATACTCTACCGTTCATACGGAAGGACACTGTAAATCGATGGGACAATGTGATGGGTGCATGGAGGCGCGGGGGGAGAAATCCGGCGAAAAGCGGCGGGATGCCGCGGTGGCGGTGGATATGGTGCCGCCGTCACCGGTGCAGATTGTCGCCGCCGCCAAGACCGGGCCGCGGATGGATCGGCGCTGGGTGACGGCGGCGGTCATGCTCGTCATGGTGCTTGCCTCCATGGAGCAAACCGTCACCAGCACAGCCATGCCGACGATCATCGGTTCCCTTCATGGGCTGGAGCATTATTCCTGGGTGGCGTCGATTTATCTGCTGGCCTGCACGGTCAGCATGCCGCTGTATGGCCGGCTGGCCGATGCGCTGGGTCGCAAGCGGGTGATTCTGTTTTGCATCTCGCTGTTTGCGGTGAGTTCGATGCTGGCGGCGACGGCGCGGACGATGCCGCAATTGATCGCCTACCGCGGGTTTCAGGGACTGGGCGCGGGCGGGATCATGCCGGTGGTGCTGACGATATTGGGTGATATTTTCACGCTGGAGGAGCGCGCACGCATTCAGGGTCTGTTCAGCGCGGTGTGGGGAACGGCGGCGCTGGCGGGGCCGGCGCTGGGATGGTTTTTGATCGCGACGCTGGGCTGGCGTTCGATTTTCTTCGTGAACCTGCCGTTTGGCGCGATTGCCATGCTGGTGCTGATTCGATTTTATCACGATCAGGAAAAACCGCGCTCGGTTGATCTCGACCTGCCGGGCATCGCATCACTGGCGGTGGGGTGCATGGGTCTGCTCATGCTGGTGTCGCGGCTGGGGCCCGGCGGGTGGCCGGTTCAAATCTCCCTGGCGCTGACGGCGGTGGCGGCGATTTCGATGGTTCTGTTCATTTACTTCGAGCGAATCTCCAGCAATCCCGTGCTGCCGATGGATCTGGTCATGAACCGTGCGATCGGCCCGTCGCTGGTGGGAAGCTGTCTGCTGGGGATTGGATTCCTCAGCCTCGACACGTTTGTGCCGCTGTATGTGCAGGGCGTGCGCGGCGGCGGAGCCGGGGCGGCGGCGTGGGTGGTAACGCCCGTCATGCTCACCTGGGCGCTTTCCGGAATTGCCGCGGCGCCGCTGGTCGTGCGGTGGGGATTCCGCAACACCTCGCTGCTGGGATCGGCGCTGGTGGTGGTCGGATTCTCCGGGCTTCTCGTCTGCACGGCGTACGGTGCGCCGAGGAATGTTCTCGCGGCCGTTCTGGCGGTCACCGGGCTGGGATTTGGGCCGGCTTCGATGGCATTTTTCCTCTCGGCGCAGAACGCGGTGAGCTGGCAACGCCGCGGAATCGTCACCAGCGGAGTGCAATTTTTCCGCACGGCCGGCGGATCGCTGGGTATCGGAATCCTTGGCGCTATTTTCAACATGATCACGCTGCCGAAACTGGCCCGCCTGGAATCATCGAGCATCACCTCAGCGACGTTTCTCGATCCGCGCCTGCGGGCGCAGCTCGATCCCAAAGTCCTCCATGCCGCCGGCTGGATGATCGACAGCGGATTGCACTGGGTGTTCATCTCGATGCTGGCCGTAGCGGTGCTGCAGTTGTTCGTGTCCCGCTGGATGCCGGCACATCAGAAAGCGGTGGGGTTGAGTAAAGTGGAAATGGCGGAGGCAATGGTGGGTTGAAACCTACATCAACCATCACGGCGCTGCGAACCTGATCAAATCCGTCTTCTCGATATTGAGCGGATCTTCCTCCAGCACCACGTTGTCGTAGCGCAGGATCGTGCCCTTGGCCAGCTCAAGCTGCGACAGCGCGATGTTGTAATTGGCGATCGCCTCGGCTTCGCTTTGCTGGGTTCCGGCGAGGGTGTCTTGGATTTGCAGCTTTAACTGCACGAATTCCGGCGTGAGCGGCTCGCCGCTTTTCTCGCGGGCGTTGATGCGGGCGAGGGCGTCCTCGGCGTCGTACAGCGCCCGGCGGCTGGAGCGGATGATTTCCCAAGCCGTCGTCACGGCGCGTGCGCTGGTCTTTACGTCCACTGCAACCGTTTCGATGTACGAGCGATATTGCTCGATCGCCTGCATGTGCTGGAGCAGCGATCGGCGGTAGATCGCCCGCGCCGCGCGGTTGCCCAGCGGAATCTGCAGTTTGAATCCCACCGTAAAATCGAAATGGTTGAAGGCAAAATTGTTTTTGACCGTATCGCCCAAGTTTCCCGCAACCCCCTGCGGGCCGACCGAGCCGATGAAATCGAATTCCGGAAGGAGGTTGTTCTTGGCCACCTGTACGGTGACGACGGCCGCATCGACTTTCAGTTGCTGTTCGCCAAGTTCCAGGCGATTTTCCATCGCCGTATTGATCTCATCGTCGAAATCAAAGTCGATGCCATCCTCCACTGGCCGGTCCGCGGGGAGGATAATCACGTTGGATGACACGGGATATTCCGGATCGCTCATCAGCCCCTTGATCTGGTCGGAAAGATCGCGTGCCTGTGATTTGAACTGGATCAGTTCGGTGCGGCGAAGTTCAAGCTGCGTCTGCGCCTGTGCCACCTGCAGTGGGCTGACGTCTATCTTTTCCTGCATGCGATTGTAGAGCTGGCGGTAGGTCACCTCCGTCTTGTCGACGAGGTCCTGCTGGATGCGGATGTCGTCCTCCTGCTGCACCAGTTGCCAATACGCCTTTTCGATGTTGGCGACGTTCTGCTCGACGGCCTTGCGGAATTCGAGCTGACTGACGCGCTGGTTGAGGCGGTTGATAACGATTTGCGCGTGGTTGACATCGTATCCAAAATTTTTCAGCAGCGGTTGCGTCAGCGAGAGGGTGAGATCGCTTTCATAAAACGGGTTGTACTGCGTCGTCTGCGGGTTGAACCAGTTGTACATGGATTGATATTGAAGCTGAATTTGCCCGCCGCTGCCCAGGTTTTCCATGATGCCGGTTTGAAGGGTTCCCTGATCGGAGTCGGAGAGAAATGAAGTGAACGGTTCGGAACCGGTGAAGCTGTTGAAAATCTCACCGCCGGTGGTGTCCTGCTTCTGCTGATAATTCAGGTTGGTGAAAAACGTGGGATCGAAATTGGCCGAGGCTTCGATCACGCGCGCCCCCTCGATGCCGGGCTGGTAGGCGGCCACTTTCACATCGTGGTTGTTCAGCACGGCGCGGTGGATGATTTCCTGAAGGCTCATGCGAACGATGGGATCGGAATCGAGGTCGCGCCCGGTGGTGGGGCGCACGGGCTCGCCGTTGCTGTTCATCGTCTCGCCGTTGGGGCCGAAGTCGGAGAAAGCGCCCTGCCGCGTGGTGGGAATTGGCCGCAGGGCCTGCGGCTGCGTCTGCACCGCATTGGTGCGCTCGTTCTGCTGGAGCTGGCGCGGATCGAACACCTCGGCCGGTTCCGCATCGCAACCGAATATTCCCAGTCCCAGTAAAGTAAGCGATACTCCAACGCACAACAGGGATCGAAAGAGCATGCCGGGCATGATAACAAATGCCGGACCGATTTCTCGAATTCGTCGGGTGGTTTTTGACAATAAAATAGTCACACCGGCGATAGCGATTTTCAAACCGCCATGTTAGACTTCCGCCATGCCGCCATCTGGGAAGATGGAAATGCAGTTGGCCCTTGAGCAGGTCGTCGACGACCTCGGGGTTTACCCCCTGGAGGCGTACTATTTCGTTCAGCAGGGCCTCGCCTACACTGTGGACCGCATCTACGGCTCCTCTCCGGTGTCCGGTCTATGCCGCCATGTTACCGGCCAGCAGCTTTGCCATGGCCTTCGCGAACTCGCCCAAAAGCAGTGGGGCTACCTCGCCCAGACCGTGCTGCGGCGATGGAATATTACCCAGACGTTCGATTTCGGCCGGATCGTCTTCAGCCTCTCCCGCCACAACATCATGAAGACCACGCCGGACGACACGATCGAAGATTTCCGCAACGTGTATCAATTCTCCAAGGCATTCGAAACCGCCTACCGCATCTCAGGCAAATGCCGGATGCTCGTGTGAAGCAACCTCGATTGACGCCCCGGCCTGTTTTATTTCGGGTCGTGTGCGTGTTTTTTGCGCTGTGGATCGTCGCGCTGCTGGCGCTGTATTTCTGGACGGTGTATCCTCTGCGGCATCATTAAAACGCGCGCCGGGCAAGCCCGGCCGCTAAACGTCGTGATGTGGGATATTTCGATTTTCCATCCCCCTTGTTACCCTTTCAATCCATGCTTCCCTCCGTACTTCAAACCATCGAATCGCGCTGCGAGCATGCGGTCGCCAATCTGAAGGAATTTCTTTCGATCCCCAGCATCAGCGCAAAGCCCGACAATGAGCTGGAGATGCGCCGCTGCGCCCAATGGCTGGCGGATCATCTCACCTTCGCCGGGCTCGACGCCAAATTGATGCCGACGGGCGGCGGCAAGGGGCATCCGATTCTGGTGGCGAGAAACAAACACGTCGCGGGCCGGCCCACGGTGCTGCTTTACGGGCATTACGATGTCCAACCGCCCGATCCGCTCGATTTGTGGACCTCACCGCCGTTTCAGCCAACTGTTCGCAACGGCGCGATCTTCGCCCGCGGCGCGGCCGACGATAAGGGGCAGATCTGGGCGCACGTCGAGGCGATCATGGCCTGGCAGGCGCACAGCGGCGTTCCCGTGAATCTCGTCGTGCTGATCGAAGGCGAGGAAGAAATCGGATCGATCCATCTGACAGATTTTATCCGCGAGAACCGGCAGGCGCTCAAGGCGGACGTTGCCGTCATCAGCGATACCAACCAGTATGCCAAAGGAATTCCCGCCATCACCTACGGTCTTCGCGGCCTGGTCTACACTGAAGTAATTATCACCGCCGCGGCCCACGATCTGCACAGCGGATTGTACGGAGGAATGGTGCCCAACCCGGCCGTCATTCTCTGCCAACTGCTGGCCACGCTGCACGATCGCGAAGGCAAGGTGAACCTCCGCGGGTTTTACGACAAGGTTCGCCCGCTCTCGGCCGATGAGCGATCGATGTGGTCGGCGCTCCCGCAGGATGACAACAAAATCGCATCCGATCTGAAGTTGTCCGCGCTTTCAGGCGAAGCAGGATTTTCCGCCCTTGAGCGCGGCTGGGTGCGGCCCACCTGTGATATCAACGGCCTTACCTCCGGCTACCAGGGCCCGGGCGCTAAAACAATCATCCCGTCAAAAGCGTCCGCCAAGGTCTCCATGCGGCTCGTGCCCGATCAGGATCCCATCGTCATCCGTGATGCGTTCGAGCAGGCGATGAAGCAGCGCTGCCCCAAATCGGTCAATATCCAGGTCCTTTGCGACGCCGTTTCGCCACCGGTGCTGGTGCCTATGCAGAGCCGGGCGATGGAACTGGCATCCGAAGCGGTGGAAGCGGGATTCGGAATCCGTCCCACCCTGATCCGCGGCGGCGGTAGCATCCCCGTTGTCGAATATATCAAGTCACTCTTGGGCGTGGACACACTGATGATCGGCTTCGGCCTGCCGGACGATCGTCCGCACGGCCCCAACGAAAAGTTCGATCTCGACGCATTGCACAGCGGCGCCCGAACGGCCGCGGCGCTTTATGAGCGGCTCGCGCGGCTTCCGATCAAACCAAATTCCTGAAATCTTTTTTACTGCGAAGACTTGAAGGGCGCAAACGATGCAGGAACAAGGAATATCACCGCATCAAAGTCGTGCTGAAGTCGCAGTAATTACGGAATGTGGGAGTCCGGCGGTTGCAGGCTGTTTTCGCTTTGCGGAAGGTCTTTGAGGGAATTGAGCCCGAAGACTTCCAGGAACCGCTTGGTGGTGCCGTAGAGAATGGGACGGCCGGGTTCTTCGGCCCGGCCGGCGATGTTGACGAGGCGCTTTTCCATCAGACTGCGGATCGTTTCACCGCACGCTACACCGCGAATCGCTTCAATGTCGGCCCGCAGGATCGGCTGTTTGTAGGCGATGCTGGCGAGTGTCTCCAGCGCCGCCTTGGTGAGTTTCGTGTCGATTTCGCGCTGGTGTAGTTTCTGTAGATGCTCGCCGAATTCCGGCAGCGTGAGAAGCTGATATCCGCCGGCCACCTGCTCGATGCGGAAAGAGCGGTGCGATTCTTCGTACTGGTCGTTGAGATCCTTGATGGCCGCGCGAACCGGCTTGGTTGCGGGTAAATCCATCAGCTCGGCAAGGCGGCCGGCGGTCAGGGGATGATGGGTGGAAAAAAGCAGGGCTTCCAGCAGGCGCAGGTCCACGGAGGTCGGGGAATCGGAGCTTTCGAGATCGCTTTCCGATTCCTCGGACGTATCTTCGACGGGTCCGTCGGCATCGCCAATTGGTTCGATTTCCATGACGGGTTCATCCCTGACCAGACGCATAGGCCGAATTCCTTTCGCGAGCCGCTACGGCGGTTATCGGCCATTTCCCGCGATGGTCTTGATGTTATAGGGGAAGCGGCGAAGGTCAATGAGCCGATTTCCGCCGGTCGATGAAGACGCGCTGCTTGCGGAGTTCGCGGGAATCGCCGAGGGATTGGATTTCCTGTACGCTGACGAGGCGGATCGCGGGAGAAACCTTCAACTCGCCGCGGAGTCGCTCGCGGATGATGTCCTGGGCCTGGGCGGCGTCGCCGCGCCAGGCGATCAGGATTTCCAGCTCATCCGACAGGGCGGTAGGGGCGGTGGCGATCATGAGAAAGTCGATCACCGGCTCCAGGCTTTGCAGCGCCCGCTGCACGGCCGCGGGATAGACGGTGGTGCCCTTGATCTTCATCGCCTGATCCCTGCGTCCGAGGATGGGGCCGATGCGCGGCGTTTGCAGGCCACAGTCGCAGACGGTGGGGTCGATGAAGGTGATATCGCCGGTGGCGAAGCGAATCAGCGGCATCGCCTCGACGCCGATCGTGGTCGCCACAAGCTGTCCCGGCTCACCCGGCGGAACGGGCTGGCCGGCGTCGTCGAGAATCTCGACGTGCAAAAGCTGCGGATGCAAATGGCCGCCTTTGCCAGCCGGGCATTCACACAGCGACGCTGCCAGTTCGGTAATGCCGTAGGTAGAGAAAACTTGGGCGTTCCATGCCTGGGAAATTTGGACGCCCAGCGGCGTGAGCGACCAGTCGGAATTTCGCACCGGCTCGCCGATGCAGATCAATTTCCGCACGGGTGATTTGGCCAGATCGCAACCATGCTGCGAAGCATACGCCGCGACGCGCTTGAGAAATGAGGGTACGGAAACGATGGCGGTGGGCGCAAGACGGTCAATCATGCTGAGGAGCATGGCGGGCGAACCCGCGCCGACACGGACGGCGGTTGCGCCGATCTTCCGCAGTCCTTCAAAATACGCCAGGCCCGCCATGAAACATTTATCGAGGGTGACCGCGAGAATCACGACATCCGCGGGCGTCAGTCCAACGCGGCGAAAGCAAAGAAATTCGTTGTCACCTAGCCGGTTGAAGTCGCCCTGCGTGAGCGGATACAGCGTTGGCATGCCGGTGGTTCCGCTGGTGGTGCAGAGATCGACAATGTTCTCACGCCGGGCGCACCAGAAACGCTCATTGTGCTGCGACACCTGCTGCTTGGTGGTGATGGGCAAGCGAGGGAGATCATTCAGTCCGCGGATTTCGGGAAAATCCGCGAGGATTTCCCGGTAAAACGGCGAATTTTTCCGGGCGAAGGCGACGGTGCTGGCGATGCCGTGATTCAGGATCGTTTCGATCTGGCCGCGATCGAGATTCGGTTCGATATCCAGGGGATTGTCGGAAAAATTCACCGATGAATTTTATGGACCGCAATCGGATGTGACAACTTTGGGGAGGGTTTACCGCATTGCTGTAAGTTATCCTTTCATCAGGCATTCGTAATTTCACAAGTTTCACCATTGGTGCAAATGAAGCCATTCGCGGTAAAACCCCGGTGATGAACATCGCCGTCACGGGAGCGTTTGGTTATTCGGGCCGTTACATTGCGCAGCGGCTGATTGATAATGGGCACAGCGTCCTCACGTTGACCGATTCACCGCGACGCCATAACCCGTTTGCCGGGGCGATTACGGTGGCGCCTTTTCACTTTAATGAACCGCGGAAACTCGTGGAATCTCTGCGGGGAATCGATGCGCTGATCAATACCTACTGGGTGCGATTCGATCATTCCGATTTTTCGCATGCACGTGCGGTCGCCAATAGCAAAACACTCTTTCACGCCGCCCGCGAAGCCGGTGTGGGGCGGATCGTGCACATCAGCATCACTAACACGGATATTCATTCGACCCTTCCCTATTTCCGCGGCAAGGCGGAGCTGGAAATGGAACTGCAATCGCTGAAGATTTCGCATTGCATTCTTCGTCCCACCGTCCTCTTCGGAAAGGAAGATATTCTGATCAACAATATCGCTTGGGCGCTGCGGCATCTGCCGATTTTCGGACTCTTCGGCTCGGGCGGTTATCGGCTCCAGCCCATTTACGTCGACGATCTCGCGGCCGCGGCAGCCCGGAAGGCGACCAATCCGTCTGGCGGAAATGAAGTTGTAGATGCCATCGGACCGGAGACATTCACGTATCGTCAGCTCGTTGAGACGATTCGCCGCACGCTCGGACTTATTCGACCGATCGTCCCGTTACCGCCGGCGGTGGGTTATTGGGGTGCGCGGCTGATGGGATCGATCGTTAGCGATGTCATTGTCACGCGCGAGGAAATAAAGGGTCTGATGGAGGATCGGCTCTACGTCTCTTCCCCGCCTCTGGGCCAGACAAAACTCACCGAATGGATTCGCCAGCACAAACAAACCCTCGGCAAGCAATATACCAGCGAATTGGCTCGGCGGCGAGATCGAATAACCAGTTATCAATCAAACTAGCCACAAATCTGCAAAGAGCGCAATGGAATTCTTCGCGCTCTTCGCTTCTTGGCGGTAAATTATCTGGCTGATGTCTGTGAACCACTCGTTAAATGACGCGCTTCAGCATCATCAGGCGGGCCGCATCGCTGAGGCTCGGGGCATCTACGAGAAAATTCTTGCCGAGAATCCCAATGATGCCCAGGCCCTGCGGCTGCTTGGCATGATCGCGCGCCAGGAGGGGCGGCTGGATGATGCGCTGCGATTGATCGGGCGCTCCATCGAAATCGATCCGTCGCGTCCGGAGGCGCATCACAATCTGGGCGATGTCCTCCGCAGCATGGGCAGACTCGCGGAATCGATCGCGGCATACGAACAAGCGGTGCGGCTTCAACCCGACTGGGCGGAAGCGCACGGCGCGCTGGGAAATGCGCTCAGCGAGCAGGGATTTCTCGAGCAGGCAATCGACCAATTCAGGAAAGTCGTGCGGCTGCGCCCGGACATGGCCGCGGGATTTCTCAGCCTCGGCAGGGCGTATCATGTGTCGGGCAAGCGCGGGCTGGCGCTGGCCGCTTATGCCACGGCGGTTCAATTGAAGCCCGCCTGGCCGGAGGCGCACGACAGCTTGGGAAATGCGCTGTGGGATGAAGGGCGTGTGGAAGAAGCGATTATCGCCTATCAGCGCGCCATCGAATTGAATCCTGGCCAACTCACCTCCAACTGGAGCCTGGGCAAGATTTTCTCCCGGCAGGGGAAGATGGACGATGCGCTGCTCTGCTTTCGCCGGGCGGTGGATTTTCATCCTGACAGCGCCAAGGCGCATTATTTTCTCGGTCATATTCTTCAAAAGGCGGGGCGCGCCGAAGAAGCCGCCGAGGAATATCGCCACGCCACTCGCCTACGACCGGACACTCCCGAATGGCAATTCAAGCTGGCGGCGCTGTCGGGCGATGGCTCGGTGCGAACGGCCCCGGAAAAATATCTTCGCGATCTGTTCGACGAGTACGCGGGGAAATTCGAGAAACATCTGGTCGAAAAACTGAACTACCGTGCGCCTCAGCAGCTTTTCAATTGCGTCCGCGCGGTCACGGATCGAACCGAAATGGATGTCCTCGATCTCGGCTGCGGCACCGGGCTGTGCGGCCAGGAATTCCAATCGCTGGCCCGGCGATTGGTCGGCGTCGATCTTTCGCCGGCGATGATCCAAATCACCAGGGACCGCGGCATTTATGACGAACTCATCACCGGCGAACTCATGGCGACGCTCGGTGCAAATCAGGATTGTTTCGATCTGATCGTCGCGGGAGACGTATTGATCTACGTCGGCGATCTGACCGGCTTTATGCCTGCGGTGGCATCGGCGCTGCGAAACGGTGGGTTGTTCGCCTGCTCTATCGAGGATTTCGAAGGATCGGGTTTTTTCCTGCATTCGGAGCAGCGGTTTGCCCATTCGATCGGCTATGTACGGGCCATGGCGGCCGCCAGCGCACTGAGCGAAATCGCCGCGACGAAAGTGGTCCTTCGCTCCAATGCCGGGACCGAAGTACAGGGATGGATTATCGTGTTGCGAAAGGCATGATTTTCAGGCGGTCCGATAACGGCCGTTTGAGGCGTTGCCCGGCTGCCGCTTTTGACGTAAGTGACGTTGGTTCAAGGTACTATCCGGTGCTACGCCGCTGATTTGCATGAATCCTAATGTGCATCTGAAAGATACCGCTATAATCTGATCTCCAGCGTTGGGTGAAGGTCCGGGAGGAAACGGAGAATGCGCGTGATTGGCAAGGGATTTCGACGGGTATCGGCGTCCCATGCGGGCTTGCGCAAGGGCCGTGGCGGCAGGCCGAAAATTCGCCGGGCTGTTTTCGAATCGCTGGAGTCCCGGCAACTGCTCTCCACCGATCTGGTGACGAATCTCAACGACAGCGGCGCGGGCTCGCTGCGGCAAACCCTGGCCTCGGCGGCGCCGGGGGACACCATACAGTTTGCGTCCACACTTTCCGGTGGGACGATCAATCTCACCAGCGGACAGCTCAGCGTCACGCAAAGCGTCAGCATCGTCGGACTGGGCGCGGGAAACCTGACGATCAGCGGTGGCGGCGATCTCACCGTCTTCAACATCGCATCGGCAATCAACGTCAGTATATCGGCGCTCACGATCACATCAGGAGCGGCCGGGGCGCGCGGCAATGGCGGAGACATTTACAACAGCGGCACACTTGCTCTCAGCAGCGTGACCGTCAGCTCCGGATCAGCCGAGATCGGCGCGGGCATGTACAACAACGGCGGCGTGGTGACGATCACAAGCAGCACGTTTTCCGACAACAACGCCAACCAGCAGGGGGGCGGGATTCTGAACGCATCGGGGGGAACGATTAACGTTTCCAGCAGTTCGTTCACGTCCAACGCGGCGGGCGGCGAAGCGGGCGGCGCGATCTGCAATGAGAATGCCTCGGCCACCCTCACCGGGAGCACGCTTACGAGCAACACCGCAAGCACCTACGGCGGGGCGGTGTGCAACTTTTCCGGCGGGGTGCTGATCCTCAGCGGGGATACGCTGACCAACAATGTCGCCGATTTCTGGGGCGGCGCGCTGTTCAATTATTACGGGGCGACGATCTCAATCACCAATTCCACCATCAACAACAACACGGCCTACGGCACGTTCGGCGGAGCGCTTTTCAACGATCAGGGAACGGCCAATATCACCGGGAGTACGTTCGCTGGCGATAATATCGACGACTTCGGCCTCGGCGTTGGTGGGGCGATCGCCAGCCTGCTGGGAACCTTGAATATTTCCACCACAACGTTCAACGGAGATGGCGGAGTTTTCGTGGTGGGCGGTGGGGCGATATACGCGGACGATATTTCCACCACGATCAGCAACAGCACGTTCACATCCAACCAGGCTGAATACGGCGCTGGAATCTATCAAGATTCGAACGACAATATGATCGTTTCCGGCAGCACGTTCACCGACAACATCGCATCCAATGATACGGGTACAGTCAACTATGGCGGGGCGCTTTACAACAGCGGAAGCGCCTACTTTTACAACACTACGGTCACCGCCAATCAAGCCGAGTACGGCGGCGGCATCTTCTGCTTCGGCGATCTGATCTTGACGAATTGCACCGTTAGCGCCAATTCGGCAACTGCCTCTTCAAGCGCCGGCGGCGGCATTTACATCGACAACGGCGAAATCGGTTATGCGGGAAACACGACGCTGTACAATACAATTGTTGCGCAGAACACGCTGAGCAACAAAACCACGCAGAGCGACATCACCGGCACGCTTGATGTGAACGATTCCAAAACGAAAAGCTCCTACAACCTGATCGGCACCGGCGGCTCGGGCGGCTTGATCAACAACAAGCGCGGAAACAAGATCACGGCGAGCCCCGATCTCGGCTCGCTCGCGCAGAACGGTGGACCGACCGAAACGATGGCGCTGCAATCCGGCAGCCCGGCGATCGATGCGGGATCTAATGCGCTGGCGGTGGATAACAACGGACATACGTTGACGACCGATCAGCGCGGCGTGGGGTACTCCCGAATCGTCAACGGAACGGTGGACATCGGCGCATACGAGGTGCAGCAAACCAACAGTGTGGCGAGCATCGTCGGCGCGGGGGCGTCCTCGCCCCTGATGCCCGCCGCCCCGCTCGCGCCTGCGCCGGGAATTCCCGGGGACGGGGAAGCCGTCCCGGGATTTGTCACGGCGGCCGTTTCACCCGCCACCGGGGCGTATGTGCCCGTGCAAATTCGCGACGCCTACGGTGTCGAGGACATCTTTTTCAACGGCGCCGCCGGCACCGGCGCGGGGCAGACCATCGCTATCATCGATGCGTACAACGATCCGGATATTATCAGCGATGCCAACAGCTTCAGCTCGGATTTCGGCCTGCCGACATTTAATTCCGGCGGCCCGACGCTCCAGGTGCTGAGCGAGACCGGCACCACGACTTTGCCCTCCAACGCATCGGCCGGGACGTGGGATATAGAGGAATCTCTCGACGTGGAATGGGCTCATGCGATCGCGCCCGATGCCAATATCATCCTTTTCGAAGCCACCTCCGCATCGGATTCTGATCTCGATACCGCCGTTAATACCGCCGCTGATACCGCGGGCGTGTCGGTTGTATCGATGAGCTACCTGTCTTACGAAACGCTCGATTATGTTGTGGGAGGGTCCGAAACTTCAACCGACTCGACTTACCTCACTCCGGCGGGACATCAGGGCGTGACCTTCCTGGCCGCTACGGGCGATCAGGGAGCGCCGGCGCTGGGATATCCCGCGGTGTCGCCCAATGTCGTGGGAGTGGGTGGAACTTCCCTGCTTGTGGGCACCGATAACAGCTACCTGGGCGAATCCGCCTGGTCCGGCGGCGGTGGTGGGCTGAGCATAGAGGAATCACAGCCAAGCTATCAGGTGGGTAAAGTGAACGGCGTGTCGAGCTACGTTCGCGCTATCCCCGATGTGTCGCTGGATGCTGACCCCCAAACGGGTGTGCTCGTGATCGACACGTATGACGGCGGTTCGTTTCAGGTGGGCGGAACCAGTCTCGCCACGCCCATGTGGGCGGCGCTTATTGCCATCACCGATCAGGGATTGGCATTGCGCGGGCAGTCATCGCTTAACGGCCTGACGCAAACGCTGCCGATGCTGTATACACTGCCGAGCAGCGATTTTCACGATATTACCACCGGCGATAACGGTTTCCCGGCGGTGACGGGTTACGACCTGGCCACCGGGCTGGGAACGCCGATCGCCAATCTGCTGGTTCCCGCGCTGGCGGGTTATTCGGGGACGGCCGTGTGGACGGGTTTGCAGAACAACAACTGGTTCGATGCCCAGAACTGGAATACGTTTTCAGTTCCCAACGCCAACACGAACGTGATCATCAATTTCGGTAATCCCACGGCCGGCGCGGCCATCGACGTCGCGGGTCTGACGATCAACGGCGGCTTGCTGCAGCTCGCCGCCGGCACGGGTTTCTCAACCATCACGTCGCTTTCCATCAGCGGCAATGGAACAGTCGATATGACCAACAACGGTCTGTATATCGACTTCGGCTCGGCTACCGATCCGATCACCACGATCGCCGGCTATCTCAAGAGCGGCTACAACAACGGCGCGTGGACGGGAACGGGCGTCGACAGCTCCAGCGCGGCCGTCACTTCTTCCTACGCACTGGGCTATGCCGACGGGGCCGATGGCGTGGTGAGCGGTTTGACCGTCGGGCAGATCGAAATCGCCTACACGCTTTACGGCGACGCTAATCTCGATTTCGCGGTCAACGGCTCTGACTTCACGATCCTGTCAAGTAACTTCAACGATTACGTGCTGGGCTGGGACAAGGGAGATTTCAATTACAGCAACACCGTCAACGGCGAAGATTTCACGTTGATGTCGGCTAATTTCAATCAGAACGCATCACAGTCGGCAGCGGAGCAACCCCAGGTGGTCGCCAGCAATGGTACCAGCGCATCTTCAAACAATTCGGTGGTTACCATCGTGCTCACCCCACCAGCGCCCGCGATTCAAACCCCCGCCCCCGCGGCGACGCAATCCACAAAACACACCACCCCCAAGCATCATTCCAAACCAAAGCATTCGTGAACGCCAAAACACGACTGGCTTTTAGCGGCCGCACTTGTGCGGCGCTTCTCATTTTTTTCCGTCGAAACCGTCAAACTGATTACTGCCCGGCCGCCGGCTGCGTCGTCGCTCCGCCGTCTATCTGATTCTTCAGATTCGCCGCCTTGTCCGCTTCTTCTTTGGCGCGGCGCGCTTCTTCGGCCTCTTTCTTCTCCATCTCCTGCTTGCCGACGATGTCCGTCAACTCCTTCTTCTGATCGTCGCTGAGAACGGCTTCGATCTCGTCATTTTCCTTCTGCTGCAGGGCCTTCTTTTCCTCATTGATCTCGGAATGTATGTCCTTGATCTTGGACACCTGGTCGTCGGAAAGATCAGGCAGAAGATTGTATGGAGCCGGGACTTTCACGTGCGTTGGCTTTGCCTCGGGCGCTGGGGTTGATGGGTTGGTCGTCGCATCATCGGCCACCGCCGCCACCGCAGCCCCCAGCAAAATCGCCCCCGCGCAGGCCAGCAGACAGTTTCTAAGACTCATGTTCTATGCTCCCAATAAAGTTTGTAAATTTGATTAGCTGCACCCACCGCCCAACGAACTGGATCTGGGTTTACAACGAGATAAGAATAATCCCCACCAGCGGCCTGATGCAAAAGAATCATTTGTAGACAACACCCCAACGTAAATCATTGCGCGGCCAATATTTATCATCCAGTGTTATTGTCGGAATGCAGCAGCTCAATCATGACGCCGAGTTGCTTTTGGCTATCGATATACGCGTAAGTGCCCCTTTTGCCATCGAAATGACCTTGGTGAATGACGGGCATTCCCTGATCCGCGAGGTTGCGCACGGTGCCGTTCAGGTCTGTTACGCCGAACCCGAAGTGATGCACGCACTCGCCGTTGTTATCCAGCGCATCCTGCCAACTGCTTTCGGGACCGAGCGGTTGGATCAGCTCCAGATCACACGCGCCGAGCTTGAAGAACGCGAGTTTGCACCGTGCGTCGGAGGGTTGCCCGCGATAGGTCATGTCGCACTGGTTGCCCGGATCTGTGGTGAGAACTTTGGGCGTATCAACGCCGAGCAGGCTCGCCCACCGCCGAGCGGTGGCTTCGATGTCGCGGCAAACGATAGCGATCTGGAGGATGGTTTTAATGCCGGGATCGATGGACATGAGGGCTCCTTTTTAGGGTGAGGATCGTAACCCGGTTGGGTCGGAATGCCGAATGATGAAAAACACGCCCCACAAGTGCGACGGCTAAACTCCCATTGACCCCATCCCTCGAATCTATACCATTCCGATGGACATTAACCCCGCGGAGATCATTTTGCGGCTTTCCAAGCGGACTGAATACGGTTTACGCTCGGTGGTGCAGCTTGCTCGGCTCTGGCCGACCGGCTTTATTCAGTCGCGCGATCTGGCCCGGCAGGAGGACCTGCCCAATAAATTTCTCGAGGCCATTCTCCTTGCCCTGCGGCGGGGCGGGTTTCTGGAAAGCAAAGTCGGCAGCGGCGGGGGGTATCGCCTCTCCCGCCACCCACGCGACATCGCCGTCGGCGATCTCATCCGCAGGCTCGAGGGCCGACTCACCATCAAGGAGAAGGAAGGCGTTCCCTCATCCGATCTTTCCCCCGGCAAAGCCGCCGTGCGGCTCGTCAATGAACGGCTCACCCAGGCCACCGATGATGTTCTGGATAAGATGACCCTTGAACAACTCATGGAACAGGTCAATCGTTTCGCCGGAAATCAGCAGTCCATGTACTACATCTGATGTCGTCTCTCATCCTTCCGCTCGCAACTTTCATTGAGCCCTCAACCGTCAGGCGATGGCTCGATACCGGGGGATATGGCGCGCTCTTCGGCCTCCTGTTTTCCTGCGGTCTGGGCGTTCCCATTCCCGAGGATGTACCCCTCGTCGCCGCGGGAATCCTCATCGCCAAGGGCCATTGGCATCTCGCCATCGCCGCGCCGCTGGCGTGGCTTGGCATCGTCGGGGGGGACTGCATCCTTTACACCCTCGGCTACTTCTACGGCGAAAAAATCGTTAAGGTCCCCGTCATCGGAAAGCACGTGACCCTGCCGCGAATCCGCCGTGCCGAAGCGCTCTTCCAGAAATACGGCATCTGGATGGTCGCCGCCGGTCGAATGTTCATGGGAATCCGCGGCGCCATGGTCGTCACCGCCGGCACCAGCCGATTCAAGTTCATCAAGTTCATCATCGCCGATGGATTGGCCGCCGTTGTCAGCGGCGGAATGTTCATGTTCCTCGGCTATTGGGGCGGCACTTACGGAGGCGATATGGTCCGCCGCGTCCGCGAAATCAGATACTCCATCTGGGCGATCGCTGGCGTATTGGCGATTGTCCTCCTGTTCCTCTTTTTCCGCGATCGCAAGAGAAGGTCGGAACTGTCACAGGCGAGCAATTCCGCAAAATGAGCATCCGCGCTCTGGCCATCGAAACCTCAAGCCGGATCGGCTCGGTCGCTCTGGCGGAAGATGGCAATGTTCTCGCCGAAGATTTATTTCCCCACGGCCTCGCCCACGCCGCGAAAATCATCTCAACCATCGACGCCCTGTGCCGCAGTCTTCGCTGGACCAGCGGCGATCTCCGCGAAATCTACGTCTCGGCTGGCCCCGGCTCATTCACCGGTTTGCGCATCGGCATCACAATGGCAAAAACGCTGTCACTGGCCACCGGCGCCGTTTTGGTCGCCGTCCCCTCGGTTCGGGTGCTGGTCGAAAACGCTCCGCGCGAAGTGACCACTGCAATTGTGGTCCTTGATGCCAAACGCGACCAGATTTTCACGGCATCATTTCAGCGAAGCAAAGAAGGTTGGACTGAAATCGAACCCGCGCATCTGGATTCCCTGGCCGCAATGCTGGCTCGATCGCCGCGCCCGGTTCACTTGATCGGCGAAGGAATTCCGTACCACCAGAAATTTCTGCCGCAGGGAAGCGATGTTCATTTGGTGAGCGAACCCCTCTGGCGTCCCCAGGCGAAAATCGTCGCAAAGCTCGGCTGGTCGATGGCGCGACAGTCCCTGTTTACCGACCCCATGAACCTCCACCCCATCTACATCCGCCGCCCCGAAGCCGAAGAAAAATTCGATGCGAATGAAAAAAGGGGACATTCATAATATTTAATTACGAATGTCCCCTTATTGCCTTTTTCGATATCAATCACACCGTCGTATATTCCTGCCACATGGATTCGCTCACGCGCGGTGGGGCGAGCGGGATTTGTGAGGCGGCCTCGGTGGGGGCAGCGGATCGACTTCGACGGGGTCCGCCTTGTTCTTATAACGTGAAACGCTCCGCAACAATCCGAGCGCTCCGCACGTGATGATCAGCCCACTGCCGCCGGCGCTCACCAGCGGCAGGGATAATCCCTTCGTCGGAACACTCACCGTAGCCACCGCGATATTGATCAGCGCCTGCGTCGTCACCATCACTCCGATGCCAAACGCCAGCATTCGACCGAAATTGTCCATCTTCATCTTGACCGTTTGCCAGGCGCAGTACAGCAATCCCAGGTAGAGCGCCACCGTCAGCAGCGCGCCGAAGATCCCCAGCTCTTCACAGATCACCGCAAAAATAAAATCCGTCGTGTCCTCGGGGAGATATCCCAGCTTCTGAATTCCATTGCCAAGCCCGCGGCCCGTCCACCCGCCGGTGGCGAAGCTGAGCAAGCTCTGGATCATGTGATATCCCTCGCGCTGCGGGGCGGCATAGGGGTTGACGAACGCGGTGATTCGCCGCCAGCGGTATTCCTTGTGCATCACGAACCAGAGTCCCGCCGCCATCACGGGGGGAACGACCAGCAGCAGGTGCCACCATTTGACGCGCCCGGCCAGCAGCATCATCAGCGCCGCCAGCGCGATCAGCGTCGCCGTGCCGAAATCCTCGATGATCACCAGCAGGCAAAGCGCCGCGATGGGGATCAGCGTCGGCAAAAATCCCGTAAAAAACCGGTCGAGATTCACCGGCCGTTTCGCCAGCCAGAACGCCAGATAAATCACCACCGCCCATTTGGCGAGTTCGGATGGTTGAATCTGCACGGGCCCCAGTCGCAGCCATCGCCGCGCGCCGTTTACGGACACGCCGATGTGCGGAACGAGCACCACCACATTCGCCAAAATGGTGATGCCAAGTATCCAGAGAATCGGGCTCCTCCAGCCTCGCTTGGGAATCTTGCCAAGCCACGCATAGTTGAACGCGCCAACCAGGAGAAATGTCGCCAAGCCCCCGGCTGCAAAGGTGGCGTCTTTGATTCCGCCCGCAGACCAATGCCAATCCGTGCGCATCGCGGCGCCGGCCGAAGCCGATTGCACCATCACCACCCCAAGCAGCAGCAGGCTGAGCACCGTCAGCGTCAGCAGGTCTTGCGTGCGCAGCCGGTAGATGCACGAGTCCATATTGATCAATTATCGGACCCATGAACCATCAAACTTGAAATGCCGTGTGCGCGAGCCCCGGCCACCTGATTTTTACCGAAATTTCCCCTCAGGATTCACTTGTATGAGGCTGTAATCCCGATATGGTAGGCACTTAACGGATTTCAAAACTTTGAGGTTTCACGGATGAAACAGTTCGCTGCCGTCACACTGACATTGCTGATATCCCTACTCCTCGCCGCCCCCGCGGCCAGGGCCGACCTCGCGGAGGACATCGGCCAGATTCTCGGCGACAAACTACTTTCCCGCGCCGATGTCGGCATCGACGTCGTCCGCATGGGAAAATCCGCGGACGACTCCACCCGCATCTACCAGATGAACCCCGCGCTGCCTCTCGTGCCGGCCAGCAATCTCAAAGTCATCACCACCTCCGCCGCCCTTCAGCGGTTCGGCGGTGATTTCAAGTTCCGAACCCTCCTGCTCTATCACGATGGCGATCTGATCCTCGTCGGCGACGGCGACCCCACCTTCGGCGATGCAGAGCTGCTCAAAAAAGTCGGCTGGGATGTCAACACCGTCTTCAAAACCTGGGCCACCGGCCTCGCGCAAAAGCAATTTCGCGCGGCCCGCAATCTCCTCGTCGATGACAGCGTCTTCGACGATCAGTTCCTCCACCCAAGCTGGCCAGCCGATCAGACTCAAAAGCGATACGTCGCTGAGATCGCGGCGCTGAACCTCAATGCCAACTGCATTGATGTCTACGTCAGCCCCGGCGGATACGGCCGGCTCGTCGATTTCACCACAGATCCAAAGACGAATTACGTGACGATCAGAAACAGCTGCGTCGAAGGCGCCCAGAACGCGGTCTGGCTCTCGCGCACGCCGGGCACCAATAATCTGATCCTCCGCGGCACCGCCCGCAGCGCCAACGATGTCCCTGTCTCGGTCACCGTGCAGGACCCACCCATGTATGCCGGCGCTGTCCTCGCTGAAAATTTGCGCGACGCAGGCGTCAAACTCAGCGGCGAAGTGCGCCGCGACCGCACGATGCGCGCCCAGTATCTCAACGCTCGCGCCGTTGGCGATGGGTCATGGGCACTTCTGGCCGTTCACGAAACGCCCCTGTCCAGCGTCATCGACCGCGCCAACAAGGACAGCATGAATCTCTATGCCGAGTGTCTCTGCAAGCGCCTCGGCTTTGCCGAATTCGGCCAAGGAACCTGGGCCAACGGCACGAGAGCTGTCGCCAATTTCCTCGACTCGCTGCAAATCCCATCATCGCAATATAATCTGGATGACGGCTGCGGATTGTCCAAAAGCAACACCATCAGCGCGCACCTGATGGTGACCGTCCTGACGCACGATTATTTCAGCCTCAGCAGCGATATCTGGATGGGATCGCTCGCCGTCGCCGGCGAAGACGGCACCCTCTCCGAACGATTCCGCGGCAGCGATCTTCGCGGCCGCGTGATCGCCAAAACAGGTTTCGTCAACGGCGTAAGCTGCCTGAGCGGCTACCTGCGCGCCCGCGACGACAACTGGTACTGCTTCAGCATTCTCCTCAACGGCATCCCCCTTGGCTCAAACAGCGGCGCCAAATACCTCGAGGAACGCATCGTCCGCGCCATCGATCAGCACGCGCAGGCGATCGCCCAGGCGCGGGCGAATTGACGGCCGAGACTCCTGAGAACAAAGCCAATTGTCTTGCCGATTGTGACTGCGCCGGATATCTTTTTAACAAAGGTTCCCGTAGCTCAATTGGAAAAGGTGAGTGCCAAAAAACCTCGGAAAAACGAGGGGTTTCGCGTCGCGGTGGACACGTGGTGGACACGGCAGGGCCGCGACGCGGCGTGAATTGCCATCAACCGGCTAAAATCGATTCGGAACTGGCCACGCTCATTGCGGCCTGGACGAAATTGCCTGAACCAATCAGGGGAGGGATTATCGCGATGGTTCAAGCTGTAACAAAGCGATAACACGTTGGCGGGATGTGCGAAGCCCCATTAGCGTAGCTGCCGCAAATTCGAGCGGAATTTGACATTCATGTGCGCTTTTAGGTCGTTTCAAGTAAAATAGTAGGCCAAATACAATCACTTTTCAGGATCGCACATGGCGCATTCGCTCTTTGGGCTATTTGATGAAAACCAAGGAGGGCTGATCATAAGTCGGCACCCCTACGACGAAAAATACTGGCCGCGATACATGGCCATGCGTCGGTCGGTCAGCCCTAGAACCGATTTTGGCTGGAAAGAGGTGGCTGAGCTACAAAAGATCATGCGCCGGGCGGACATCTGGACGGATTTCCCAGCACGTGGATATTCCCTTGTAAATGCAGAGTTCAAGGCCGGCGATGAGGACCAGCGAATTGACCTGCTGTATCTTCGCGTTGACGGTGCCCTCTTACCCTGCGAATTGAAACTCGGAGGCTCGAACAATAAGGATGCGCATGGACAATTAATCCGTTATATCGCCGACCTTTACTATCAGAAGATCGACCTTGCTTGGCTGCGAACGGAGCATAAAAAATTCATTGATTCGATTACAGACAGCCTTGCGCAACAGTTGCACGCTGACAAACTCGAGAACTTTCTTGAAAAACATCGAATCGAAGATCGATTTCTGCGCATCTTGCCACAAACCGGAATACTGATGGACATAGAGTTTCCGTCTCAGCTTTTGAAGGCCGTCCGCTATTTGAACGGCTATTGCGGGTTCGCTATTCGCCTTCTGCAAATCGAGGCGTTCGTTGACGACCAATGGAAACCTGAGTCGGTTGACTACATGTTTCGGCTGGATTTCGTGGACGTACAATAGCGCATCACCTGACGTTAGCGGAATGGTGGAGTTTCAAATGGCCCAGCACAATCCCACAAAGACTCAGTCGCCGTTCTGGTGGGAGCCAAATGTTACAAAGCTCATTTCCGAAGCCCGCAATAGTGCCGACTCCCGTAATCGGCTTGCCGCTCTGGTTTATCGGCCCGCATTTCGACGGCTCGATGCGTGGTTCGTAGCGGCTGGCCTCAAGCGGCTGAACATGCAAGCGGAAGATATCTTCGACACCCTATGGGCTCGCGATTTGGCCACGGCCATTGATCACGTCATCTTTCGGGACCGGGCGCATTTTCTGCGGATCGTCCTGCTGCGGGCCCGCCAAGCTGCACATCGCGTTGCTCGACGGATACGAGAAGATCACGTGCAGCCGATGATGGAAGCGGAACTCAACTCGGCGAGTGCTGTCGATCCCGCTGAGGCGGCCGAACATGCTGAAATGGTTGGCCGCGTGCTCCGCGCCATGCGGGGGCTTCCCTCACCTCGCTACGAAATAATCAATCTCCATTTCTTTGAGGGTTTGACGATTCGACAGATGGCGGATGAACTAAAGCTGCCGAGGAGCACGGTTCACCACGAAATGCAAGAAGCGCTACAAGGGCTTCGAGGCGTTTTGCAACAATGAGCGACACGGCCCGGCCAGATTCGACAATGACCAAGCTGATGCGCTCATCAGCAGAAGATGCAATACTCCATCGCGCCCTGACATTGCCAACTCGGTTTCCAGGAAAAATTATTCTGGCGGATAGCGACGGGCGTTCCATTGAGACAAAATACGTTTTCGATTCCGCGCATCCCATCGGTGAAGGTGGGACAGCAGTCGTCTACCGAGTGCGCGACACTCAACTCAACGTGGTTCGGGCGCTGAAAGTTTTGCTCCTCGATCTTCGTTCGGATTTGGCGGCGGAAACACGATGGCGACGCGAACGTGAACTCTTGCTTGCCCTGGAAAAGGTTGACGCGCCATGTGTACCAACGATTTACGATGTCGGCATTGCGGACGGACTTCCCGTCATCGTCATGCAATATGTAGACGGGATTACGTTGAGCAACAAGCTCCTCCAATTAAACCAGCCGGGTTCGGCAGCATTCACGGGCAACAATGTCGATAATTATTTGCGATTCATCACTGGCGTCGTCAGCCCATTGGCTTCATCTCTGGCGCATATCGAAAAGCATTTCGCTGGAACCGAGCATCAAGGTTTTGCCCACGGTGACATCAAACCGTCCAACATCATCATTGAGCCAAAGGCAACCGAGAGCGCGAGCGCTCTTTCATTGGATGCAGGGCGCGTGTGGCTATTGGATTTTGGCGAGGCGTCCGTTCGGGATGTAGGCGACGCAAGAGGGCTTACACCGGCTTACTCAAGTCCCGAACAATTGACGGATTGGGCTTCGCAACGCTCGCCGCAGGTCACGGCGGCAACCGACCAATATCAATTGGGTGTCGTCCTTCAGGAGCTTTTACGCCCAATCGAATCCTACGGGAATCGTCGGCATTGGCGGCTAAAATCGATTTCCGTCACATGGCAAATACGCCGTCTCTCGAAAATCGCAAAGACGATGACCGGACGCAGGCCAGCAGACCGCTTTGTGGATTTTCATGCCGTATCTAAAGCGTTTCAGCAAGTAGAATCCTTGCCGCGCCGCCGCGTCATTGCGTCGGCTGTATTGGTGGGAACAATTGCGATGATTTTATTTCTGTCGCTCCTTTCAATGAGGGGACCCGTTGAATCTCGCGACGCGCGCCCGATGAACCCACAGTTTGTCGCTACATCTGTTGAGAATGAGTGGAATCGTTGGCAAGAACCACAGTTTTGGGGCGCTACTCAGCCACAGCTTGACGCTCAGCTTGCTTCCCAAGTCGAACAATGGCGGTCATCGTACGGCAAGGATACGGCCGACGCAGTTACCCAAGAGTTGCGGCGCCGATTGTCGCTTTTGAGTGGCGGCCATTACGTCTTTCGTATTCTTTCGGCAATCCCTGATGACCAATTCAATCAGATGTCCCAGCAGTTCCCCGATCAATCTCCCGACGCTGTGACTGTCACTCTCTCCGTAAATGAAATAGACGTTGCGAAGCTGCACGGCAAGATCGTTCCTCTCCAGCCAATAATGTTCGATGCAACCCAGGCAACATTCTTATGGAAACCAGGTCAAACGGTGCAACTGTCCATAAGAACCGAAACGAAATCGGATCGCCAAAAACGCGAGAGGCGGGATAAGGACCGGCAAGCCCATGATGAAGCTGTTAAACGATATGAAGCAGCCCAAGCCACGGGTGAGCGCGTTTTGCCGCCGCCGCCATTCATTGATTTTCCCGACGTGGCGTTTTCGGTGGGAATCGGCGGAAACCACACGAATGGTGGCGTTATGGCCATCCCTGCTGAAACAAAATGTTTGCAAGTCGAAGATCATTCGTTGCTAGGGAAGTTCGACGATTATTCCCTCAATTGGGACATTGAAATCACTCCGATTCAATAGCGCCATTTATTGATGGCGAAGCGGTTTGGACCTTTAGGCCCAAACCGCGTCGGGGGGATGAAGTTTTTGAAACGCCGAACTTGCGAGAAGCCTATAGCGCTGCGCCGTACTTCGCTCCGGTCTGTTCCACATTATTCCACGTGCTCTCGACGTTGTCTGAGGCGTTCTTCAAGTCTCCGCGAATTCTACCGGCGCCGCCGTCCATTTCACCTTGAAGGCCATTGATGAAGCCTTCCCAAAGACCATCGGCAAACGAATCCGGTAGCTGCTTGATTGCTGCATCCATTTCTCGCCAAGCGCGCATATGTTCGTGATAAGCCACCCTGAAATCGGCTGGGCAATCCGACATTTCGAGGTTTTCCAGGCCATCGCAATAATGATCGACACAGAGCGCGATTACCGACGGCGGGGCATCCACTGGAATTGAGCCTTCCATCTGCTTCTCGATTGCTTGATCTGCCTGCAACACGCGTGTGACGTTCCGGCGCGTTATTTCAGCTTCCGACGGACCGCGAGTAGCGGCAATTAACAGAACGATGATGGTCAGGCCCATCGCCACCAATCCACATTGACTCATTCGTGATTTCAAAATCGTGTTCATCGCCAAGCTCCTTTCTGGATATTTTCGCCTCGCCCTTTGCGGGGCTTTCTGCCTATGAAGGGCGCGGAGCATTGCCACCGTCCAAAGAATTCCGACAATTACTTTGGAGAGCAAAGGAATGTCGCTGCAAGTGATTCATTTAAATGCACTTATGAATTATGGGTTCCCTTTTACGCGATTTAGATTTCTGGAGAGCGTCTTAGTTACTCTGGGAGGATTGGAAGCCGCCGAGACGATATCGTTGCCACCACTGAGATTTATCCACACCTTGAATGCCGCTTCTCGACAGCCAATTTTCCCGCCGCCATCGCCAGCGTTTTGGGCGCGCTCGGCGGCGGAGTTTCGATAGACCTTTTGAGTATAAGAAAGAGGAAGGGCTTAAGGCTTTGATTTATATAAACCGCGACGGACAGATCATCGCGCAGGCGCAGGCGAATTGATGGCCGACACGCCTGAGAACAAAGCCAATTGTCTTGCCGATTGTGACTGCGCCGGATATCTTTTTAACAAAGGTTCCCGTAGCTCAATTGGATAGAGCGTCGGCCTCCGAAGCCGAAGGTTGAAGGTTCGAGCCCCTCCGGGAACATTTGACAGGGCAACGGGTTAGGGATGACGACAGAAGCAGTCGATAGCCCGTGGCAGAGAAGTTTGGCAGAGAAGTGCGCTTGAGAAAAATGCGACAGGCGGCCTTTCTTGGCCACCGGCATGTCAACCTTGGGTCTGCTCACAGCAGGCAGGAGGTTTTCTATGCCGCACTTTCCCAAGCCTTTTTTCCGTTCCGCCCGGAGCGCCTGGTTCGTCCAGATTGGTGCTCGCCAGATCAACCTCGGCGTCAATCCAGAACTGGCCTTTGCACGTTATTACGAGCTGATGGCCCGGCCCGAAATTCCCGCGCCACCGACTGCAGCTTCCCAGCTTATCGTCGGGATCGTCGATGCATTCCTGGATTACGTGGAAAAGCATCGCTCAAAAGATACCTTCCGCTGGTACAGGGACAGACTCGAACTTTTTTGCAACGCAATTCCGCCGATGTTGACGGTCCAACAACTCAAGCCGTTCCACGTGCAAAAATGGATCGACTCAATGCCGCACGTTGCCTCTGGAACAAGGCGGAATTACTGCCGAGCAATAATGAGAGCGATGCGATGGGCGGAAGAGCAAGGCTATGTGGAACGTTCACCATTGGCCCATTTCAAAAAGCCGCCGGCTGGCAGGCGCGAGCAGCTAGTTTCTGCTGAGCAATTCGCAAAAATTCTGACACTTACTTTGGACGAAGCGTTTCGAGATTTACTCACTGTGAGCTGGGAAACAGGGTGCCGGCCCCAGGAATCGTTACGGGTTGAAGCTCGGCACGTGGACGTGGCGGGTGCTCGATGGGTATTTCCTGCGACGGAGGCCAAAGGCGGGAAGCAGCAGCGCGTCATCTACCTTACGCCCGTCGCGCTGGAGATCACCAAACGACTGATGGCCGCGAACCAGAGCGGACCGTTGTTCCGCAATACGGATCGCGTGCCGTGGACCCCGGACGCCACCAATTGCCGGTTCCAGACGCTCAAGCGCAAGCTCGGGGTCAAATTCTCGCTATACGGCCTGCGGCACACCTGGATGAATCGATTGCTCGTAGGAGGGGTCGATGCATTTACCGTCGCGATACTCGCGGGCCATTCGGATCCGTCAATGCTGGCGAAGCATTACCAGCATCTTAGCCAAAATCCCGAGTTCTTGTTGAAGCAGGCTAGGCGGGTCTCAGCTTGATGTGTTTGAGCTGTGGTCGTGGCGTTGGGGCGCGGCTTTGCGACGATGCTGCTGCCACTCGACACGCCGCCCGAAATGCGTTGAGGTCGGCCTCGTCCAGAAGTACCTTTCCCCCGACGCGGAAATGAGCGATCTGTCGACGCGCAACAAGCTGGTACAGGGTCGAGGAACTAATGCCAAGTCGATGTGCCGCGGCTTTCACTGAAAGCATTGGCCCATCCGGCGTGCATCGCGGTTCGCTGCCGAGTATTCCACAAACGCCACTGAAGGACTTTGCGTTCATTCTCGGCATTTTACTGCGATCGATTGTGGCTTGATTGGTGGGCGCGAAATTCTCGCCGATCTGTCGCGGTTCTTTGTTAGAATTTCGAATCCATGCGGCGCCGAATCTTTCGCCATGAATCGTCGCTGGCATGCTCCAGAAGCCACTCACGAACGGTATCAGGATCGAGAGTGGCACGTCCCCGAGCAAATTCGATACGGTCGATATCGGCTTTCACGATCGCTGCTTGCGAAACTGAATCAGCAGCGACATACAAAAGGCGCTCTGATTGATTGCGGAGTCGGCGAATTGATGTGCCTTGATTGAAGACGGCCAACATGTCGAATCGATCAAGGAACGGACGGATCGTATTGGCAACCTTTTCCGAGCGGTCGTTGAGCAATCCGATCTGTACGTTATAGACCTCCATCCGATCCAGGAGTGTTTCGACAAAAATATCCTTCTCGTGGGGAGGGAGAGAACAGGCGCCATTCGGTCTGAGCAACTGATCCATTCCGCTGAGCGTCAAGATCACACCACACGCGGATAAGCCGTGGCCGGCACTCTCCTGGAATTGGCCCCATCGCCGACGACCAAAGTCCAACTCAATCCGAAAATCGTGAAAGGGTTGCTGCATGGTCTCTGTTTTCCAGCGAAAAACCCGCTGCATGACAGGTTCGGGCAAAAGCGACGCTGACGGGACATCGGCGATGAGCCAACATTCGGATGCTACAGCCTTAATTGTCTTGACTTCATTGGCATAGCTCGCCAACTGAGGCGCAGTGTGTGTGAAGACTCGCCTTGCGGTCATTTCCTGGATAGCGGCGTTTTTTGTTTTGCCGTCAAGGATATAGTCGTTCAAATCTGTCGAAGAGCAGCCGATAACTTCAGCGAGCCAGGCAATGCAATGCGGGAGGAACCGGGAATGAATCCGACAATCGTTTGCGCCGGAAACCATTCGTGCCACGGTGGCCCGAGAAGAACCGTCTCCAAAGACGCCGGCGAGCTTCAGTTCTCGCACCGCTACTCCATTAATGTCGCAAGTATTGCGCAGAAGCTGGCGAAGGCGGCCTGAAGTTTCGTCGTCCAAGGAAATACCGTTTGGATCAATTGTGATGGTCATGGTGCACCTTCCTACGCCAATGCGGCGTCGTGAAATTTTCCAATCGTGTTTTCCAGCGACTTGATGGCCCTCTGTAGTTTGCTGCGGATGGGCAGCGAATGGCCGTTAAAATGCACATGCTCGCGAAATGGATTTGCATGAAGAAGGCGATTGCGCTCTTTCAGCCATTGATACTGCTCGACATAAGGCCTAAAACGGTCGTTCGACACGACGATCGCGGATCGAGCATCGGCTTCAGCCAGAATTACGTCATCGGCTCGGGTTCCACCGGTCACTTCGATGAAGAAACTGTCGAAATTATCAAGCAGATCTACGTACGCATTGGCATCGTCAAATCGCCCGGCTCGTGCCAATTGATGACGCGTATTGGCGTCAAAAACGCAACTGAAGTCACTGGCGTTTTGGGCGACATGCAGCACGATGGTGAGGAGATTCGTTAGTTTCGGCTTTGGGTTTCGCAAATACATGAGGTTAAGTCCATCAAGGACGACGAACTTGTCGGTGATGCCGGTTGGGCGCCAAAAGGGTGGAACTTCGAGTTGGGAACGTGATTGGGGAATGCACACTTCTAAAATTTGATCACGCATGGCAAGGTCCTTTCGCGTTGCGAAACCAGGGCTCGCGATCAGCCAAAAATTGCTTCGGTCACCGCTTCACGTCCGACTACGTCGTCGGCTCGTACTGCTTTTCAACCGGAACCAAAGGGCAACTCATCGCGTCCTACGGTTTCTTATTGACGGGGGCGATTATGGTCGGCGGACATCGCGAACGTCAACGATAAACTGCTGTAACTCTATATTTTACAATTAGTTATATATTGATAAGTTGCAGCTTTACTGCAGTCGGGAAACAAGTGGGAAGTTGCACAAATTTTGCAATTTTGAAAAGATATCGCGGCTGATTTGAATTTGATCTTCGCACTTCACCGCGTCGGAAATTGGCGTGTACTTATGAAAGATGAAAAGGCTTGGGAAGGACTGGATGAGCAGGAGCTGCATCAGATCGAACTGTTTTTTTGCCCCCCAATGTTTCGAGTGCAACTTCAGGCCGCACCGGTACAGGAGTCACTGGCGCGATGCGGGTACATGCTAGGAAAGATTCTTGATCGCGTAGAGCAAATGAATGTTCGACGATCTACCGACGCACGACGTCTAGTGCCGCGAAATAAAGACATCGCTGAGTTACTCGAAGAACAACCGCCATTTGTTTCCCGGCTGCTTGCTGGCAGGGCGGGGAATCAGAAGCCCGATCCGGAAGTTTGGCATAAAGTTCGAACGGTTTTTCGCTGCTTAATGTTGGGCTCGACCTTGGCCCGTTCGGGCGATCCCGAATTTGTTCGGAGAGAAAAACTGGCAAAACGAATGGAGGACTATTTTTTCGGTGATCACGGCTGTGTTGTTGGCCCGTATTTCTCGTTAGATACGATCGGTGTTCCGCAGTCTTGGGAGGAAGGGGCATATCACCTTCTCTGGCTGGGGATGGAGGCGCTCAAGGGCGCGTGGGTGCCACAACTGACGGTGGCATCCGGGGGACCCGCATACCCGTATTCGGTCAATGGGGAGCTAACTCCATTGGGCAAATCGGCGTTTTATGCTGTCGCATGCGGGGTGAAAATATTCTTTGTGTATCCGAAGATTTCAGGAGGGACTGAGGCTTCCCAAACCGCGGAGGAATTCATTCGACTGCTGGAACAGCAGCGGCGTTCCGCCAGCGACTTGAATTTGCTGAAAGCGATGGCCGGCGTGTGTTCTAAAGATGCACCGCTTTGTACTGACGCCGCGTTTACTTCCAACATTAAAGTGGTTCCCCTTTCCTTAACAAGTGGAAACCATAAGGCTACCAGCGAGAAGACGTGGCCAGGTCAATTCTTGACGGCGGGTGTCCGATTTACCCGGATTCCTTTTGGGCGCCAGGATCGTGTTTTTGCCGTTCGTTCAATAAGTCAGGGGCCGTTCGCATTCGAATTGGACGAGGGGGAATCGGCGGCATTCCGATTATGGGAAAAAACTTTCGTGTTCAGTCGTGATGCGAAGAGATGAGGCTAACCACTGAGGCGTATTCCTGGGTATTTCTTCGCGTGCGCGTGACCTGGATAAGTTCTATACTTCCAAAATGGCTCTCCTGTCCTGACGTTCGGCCAAGTCCTCATTGCCTCAGGGGCTCCCAAAAAAGGCATGTCGCTGATTCGCCCACGCCTCTTTCTTGACGACGTAAAGATGCCAAGGGCGCTCCCGTGAGTTGTCACGGGACGCGGAATGAGGACTTGCTCGGACATGAGGATTGATGTCCGGCATTATGGACGACCACTTCGTAGAACTAGGAATGAGAAAAATCTATGGCGGGGAAATGCCCTTCGGCATTTCGGCTGCCGATCGCCGCCAACATCTGGTCGTGGTCGGACAGACGGGTTCGGGGAAGACCACCCTTCTGAAAAAAATGATCGTCAGCGATCTTCTCGCTGGCCAGGGTCTTGTACTGATCGACCCGCATGGGGATCTCAGCGAAGAACTTCTCGCTATCTATCCTTCGTGGAGGGCGAATGAGCTGATTTATTTCGAGCCGGCAGATATCGACCATCCAATCGGCTTCAACATGCTCGCGTCGGCTCCGGCGGAACAGCGGCATCTCATTGTCGGTGGGATTGTCAGCGCGCTGAAGAGCATTTGGAGCGAATCATGGGGGCCCAGGATGGAGTATATCCTGTCGAACGCGTTGGCGGCGTTAACGGAGTGCGAGAATGTGACGCTGCTCGCCGTGGCTCGAATGCTTGTGGACGACGATTACTGTCGCTGGGTCGTAAAACAGGTCAGCGATCCAGCGGTACTTCAGTTCTGGACGTACGAATGGTCAATGTGGGATGCACGATTCAGGACCGAAGCGTCAGCTCCTGTGCTCAATAAAATCCAAGCGCTTCTCCTTGCGCCGCCAATGAGAAACACCCTGGGGCAGGTGAAAAGCGCTTTCTCTCCCCGACGCGTCCTCGATGATCGGAAGGTGTTCATTGCCAACCTCTCGCGCGGTCGGCTCGGTCAAGAAAACAGCAGTTTGCTGTCTTCATTGCTTGTGGCGGCATTTGGGCTTGCCGCAATGGGCCGAGCAGCTATTCCGTCTGCGGATCGGCGCGATGTGACGATCTATGTGGATGAATTCAGTTCCATTGCTGGAAATGCATTGGCGTCGATGATCGCGGAGACACGGAAATATCATGTCGCGATCGTTCTCGCTTGCCAGCAATTCACCGCCGTTCGCCCGGATGTACTTGATGCCATCCTGGGAAATTGCGGAACGACGGTTTCCTTCCGGGTCGGCGGAAAGGATGCGCAGGTTCTCTCCCGACAGTTCAGTGACGTGTATCCTGCCAGTGCTTTCACTGCGCTGGGTAATCACGAAGTGTTGGTGAAGACGCTAACCGCGGGAGAGCAACACGAACCCTTCTTCGCTCGAACGCTGCCCAACGAGCACCGACGCTTCGGGAAAAGAGAGAAACTGCTACATCATTGTCGAGAACGATACGCAACCCGGCGCCATCTTGTTGAAAGTAGGATTGAGCGATGGATGAGGGGCAGGAATTGACCATCAAATCGGAAGGATGCCCACATAAATTGCATAGAACCAGAACTCACGGCGAGGACCGGGATTGATTCGGGCAGAGAACTCGCCGGAGATTCGGGTGGGGACGCCCTATAGTAGACAAGAGCAAAACACGGTACATATTCCCTTTCGAACGAAAGGTAATGCCAGATGGTTTTAACGCCCCGCACTAAATGTCAGTCCAAAGCGCTCCTGTGGGTGTTCCCTGCAATGGTAATGCTGCTATCTGCGGTCATTTGCAATGCGTGTTTTGCAGACGATGCGCCGCTTGAATATAAGTTTTACCCCGATACCACGTTGATACTTGGACGGGGCTATCTGCCGACAAACTTATCCCTCGCGAAGACACAGGACTTCCTTGAAAAAGAAGAGTATCCGGTTGATCAAGCGGCGTTGAATACGACGATGACTTTGAGTCTCGCCACGGATTCGGCCAGCTTGAGGCAAGCACTGGGGATCGATGAACATGCCGATGCTAGCTATTTAGTATTTCACGGCGGCGAGGATTTCAATTACCACGATGACCACCTATTTAGCTCCAACTCAGCGACTTTGGTGGTATCGGCTGAAACAGAGTTTGGTCGGGTCGGGCTAAAGAAAGTGCATCTTACAGCAGAGGCAAAGACATTAATTGATCGCCGCGACATGAAAACCTTCAAAGAGCAATATGGCGACCACTATGTCACAATGGTCAGGAAGGGGGCAAGTGTCCATGCTTTGATAACAGTTTCAGGTATTAGCAGCGGCGACATGGCAATCATCAAGGCTGGGACAGGCGGGGGTGGTGGGTTTGGTCCCGTGAGTGGCAATGTCTCTTTGACTTTTCAGAAAAATCTGATGGCCGCTGCAAGCGAGGGACGGGTTACGCTACAAGTTGTCGCGACAGGCGGAAATGGATTGGGTGATTTGGGGCCGATAATTCAATCACTGTGCAGCCACGACAATGCAATTCAGAGCATTCAAAATGCATTAGGTTCCTATCTTCAGCAGTTCAACGAGAAAAACGCGGCAATTTTGGAATTTCATGTCGCTCCTATTGGATTTGGGTACATCCCCGATGGGGACATTTGGGAGCAGGCGACTGAAGACGAAATGAGAAAACTTGTTGACGCATACCGCGGTGCCACTGCTACCGAAGATGAGTATTCACGCATTGCCGATCGAAGGGATCCTCGATCACTCGAAATATCAGATGCCGACCTAAAGTCCTTTAGAGATGCTGTGCCGGTTTATGTTGAATACCGAAAAAGACTGGAAGATGAATACAAAGCTCTTGCCGCGGACCAGAAATGGGCAGAACACCCAGTTCCTACCCCACCGAATCCTCGAGTTCCTGAATTGCCCGAGCTGCCCAAAGCAATGATCGGGAACCAACTATTAGACGCCGCTGGCAACATATTTCTCGAAAACGCATTATTCGATGCCGAGCCGGTCAACCTGGGTGAATTTCCTCTGTCGGCTGGATTGGCACGAATCGAGGACGCTGAGAGAAATGAGGGGATTCACAGGTACAGCGTTCTACTGCCACCGTTTACGCTGAGTGTGACGTTAACCTACACAAGCACTATTGGCGATGGGGCCATAGTGAAAACTTGGTCGTTTGCTGATGACCCACCCAAACACGAAGTCCGCCTGGACGGACTGGCTGTGATACATCACTGTTTGGAGTATCTTCAAAGGTTTATTGCGCCCGATGCAAAGAGCGGTGCTGGGGAGTTCGATTTAACTGCAACAGATGCTTTCGGAAGAACGCTAACCAGAAGGTATGAGAACGCAGACTTTAACTTCGACACCGGGCATGGCGGACTCGATAGCGGAGCTTGGCATATCAAATTAATTACAGATGTAAATCAGTAGGAGGTGAATGTACGGAACTGGGTGATGTCTTAAATTGAATCCATCGAAATTATGCCTTGGGTTCCATTTCCTTTGCGAAGCGATCAATTGCGGCATGGGCACAGCCCGCCGCCTTAGACAGACAATCCGTTGGATATGCTGGGCTGGTGAGATTAGCGCGGGACAAAGCGTATGCGTCAACGGTATCAGTTAAGAGCCGTCCGACCAGTGTCCGAACGAATGGCATTTCCACGGGTGTTAAGTCTAACCTTGCCAGAAGTTCGTCAGCGACTTTTTGTGCTGCGACGACGGCGTTTTGGGTGTCTTTATCGAGCTTCACAACGACATTATAACTTCCATCGGCGCATAAAAAGCGCACGTTTGGTGAATTGGAGAACTGCTAACAATCGCTGGATCTGCGCCGGACCATGAAAATCACCACTCGGTGCGGGGGTAACGGACGGGGAGCGTTGGCAATATTTATAGCATGCTCGTGGTGAAAAGAAATCATAAAAGCCAGTTCTCCGGGTAAGAAGCGATACGTTAGATCCCGTCATCTGAAAATGTTCCGCCCGAATCCAAGCACGGATCAGGCACCTCTGTCAATCCTTGCGCTTTAAACGACTTCGTGGCAGGCTAAAGCACGGAACCGTTCCATCTCTTCCGTAAAGTTTTTTGTCATCTCAACTGCCTCGAATCTCGGGGCAAGGAGTCTGTCATGCTCAAAGCACAATCGCGCCCATCGTGCGCGCTGCCGAAGCACGATCCGCCGAAACGATCGAGCCAACCCAAAGTGGATTGGCCGCAAATTCTGATCGACGCGGTCAGCAAACCTGGCGTCATCTCAACGGCGTACACCGCCTTTTGGAATTATTCCAGCGGCAATCAGCTGTTGGCGATGTTCGAATGTTTGGCTCGCGGCATCGAGCCCGGGCCGATCCATACCTTCAATGGATGGTTCAAGTTTAACCGTCATGTCCGAAAGGGCGAAAAGGCCATCACGCTCTGTATGCCCGTCAGTTGGGCTGAAAAGCATCGTCCCCCTAGGGATGCCGAACCCGAGCGAATTTCCATTGACGCCGAATCGGTGATGATCCACCGGCGATTCATTTACCGCCCGAATTGGTTCGTTCTGAGCCAAACGGATGGGGAACCTTACGCGCCGCTCGCTATACCGACTTGGAATGAGCGAACGGCATGTCATGTCCTGATGATCGACCGTGTTTCCTTCCGCCATACCGACGGCAATGTTCAAGGTTATGCCCTGGGCAGGGACTTCGCGGTTTCGCCCCTGGCATATCTGCCGCACCGGACTGCATTCCACGAGATCGCTCATATCGTCCTCGGTCATACCGCCGAAATGATGGGGATGAGCGACGGCGACGAACGCACGCCACGCGACGTTCGGGAAGTGGAGGCCGAAGCTGTATCGCTGATCTGCTGTCAATCTCTGGGGTTGCCTGGGGCAGAGTTTTCCCGCGGCTATCTCCAGCACTGGCTCGGAAGGCAGAAGATCGAAGAGCGATCGATTCACCGCATCTTCAAGGCTGCCGACCAGATCTTGAAGGCTGGTCGACCCCAATCGACTGCTGCGGAAACAACCGCGTGAGAATTTCGCTCAACGCCGGCAATCCCGCCATCTAGCTCTTTATCCTCTAGCCCGTTGAAACTTTTACCCGAAAGGAGGCCAATATGGCCAAGTCGAATTCCACTTCCGCGTCCCATCCCGAGCCGGCCGGTAAATCTGACCGGCCTGCCAATGCTCCGGTGTTTAGCGTCCGACACCGTGCCCTCAAAGCCGCGGTGTGGCGCAACGAATCGGACAACGGCCCGTTCTTTAACGTCACGATCACCCGTTCCTATAAAGAGGGTGAGCAGTGGCGTGAATCGAGTTCGTTCGGTTTCGACGATTTGCTGATCGTCGCCGAGTTACTCCGCACCTGCTATGGCTTCATCTCGCGTGAGATGACCAAGCAGAATGACTAGGCGAGGGAAGCAACGGTTTCCCTTGCCGCAACGCCAGTCCAATCCAATGGACTGGCTTTCTTTTTTGGGACGGTTGCGCGCTTTGCAGCTCTATGGCAGTCTTGGTTCAGAACGATCCGCTCATTCCTGTTCTTTAACCCCATAAACAAAGGAGGTGGCCGATGGCCACATGGATCAATTTCCGTGAACTGCGGCAGAAGCTTCATTTTGCGGACGTGCTGCGTCACTACAGCGTTCAGGCCAAGGTGAAGGGGGAACGGGCCTACGCCCTGTGCCCACTTCCGGGGCATCCCCAGCGAAGTGATGGGAAAAAACGCACGCCCAGCTTGAGCGTGAATTTTTCCCGAAATATTTACAACTGCTTTGGCTGTCAAAACGGTGGAAACGCCATCGAATTCGTGGCGAGAATGGAGGGATTGGACCCCGGAAACGCCGAGGAGTTCCGTCAGGCGGCGATAAAGGCTGCGGAGATTTTCGGCGTTGAACTGTCTGGCGCCAGAGATAATGGCAAAAAAAAGACGGTTGTGGTGAAATCAGAGCAGGGCGAAAAGAAGGCGCCGGAAGCGGGAGCAACAGTATCCGCTTTGCCGGCGATCATCAACGCACCGTTGGATTTTGAGCTTAAGCATCTGGATCCCACGCATCCCTATCTGGCGTCTCGGGGCTTCAGCCCCGAATCGATCGAACATTTCGGGCTGGGTTATTGTTCCAAAGGCATGATGCAGGACCGAATCGCGATCCCGGTCCACAATTCCGCCGGACAGCTTGTCGGCTACGCCGGTCGATTGGTGGATGATCGAAATGTGAGCGACGAAAGGCCCAAATACCTGTTTCCCGGCCCACGCGAGCGGGATGGAAAACGGTGGGAATTTCACAAAAGCGAATTGCTGTACAACCTGTATCGCGTCGCGAAGGCGGTTGACGACCTCATAGTTGTCGAGGGCTTTGCGTCCGTCTGGTGGCTGTATCAGCAAGGGTGGCCAAATGCGGTCGCCTTGATGGGCAATAGCATCAGCTCAACCCAGGTGAATTTATTGCGACAGGCTTTGCACGCCGACGGGCGCTTGTGGATTTTGACCGATGGTGACGACGCCGGCGTCCGTTGCGCCCACTCGATGTTCGAGCGGCTTTCACCCTATCGTTTCTCACGATGGGTGAAGCTGAAGAAAGGCCAACAGCCCACCGATTGCACCAGTGAAGATTTTCAGGCGATGCTAAGTTTATGACCGACAGCGATCCCTTTTAGGGATCGTTTTTTATTGGTAGTGATTCTGGCAGCGAGATCAGCTAGAAGTTCGGGAAGGCTACCGTCGATTAAGGAATTCGTGAATCAACGATCAAAGAATAAGATAAGATCGACAGGCATGGGAAGTAAGACGCGGTATTTCGTGGATTGACCGACCAACAAAAAGGAAATGCGATGAGCGTGATATGGGCATTTATATCATGGGCCTTGGCTTCGCTGGTGGGTGCTGCCATTGCGATCATTCCCCAAATGCTGAAAGAGAAGCGGGAAGCTCGTTTAACCTATCGCGCTTGGCTGGCGGCACTTCTTGCCGAATTGAGCTATCTAAAAAAATGCATAGATGAAGCTCACCATCAGGTCGGCACGACCACAGAACCGTATAGGAAACAGATGAACACGGACTTGCTTAAAGAATCACGACTGGTGATTTTCCAGCATGACGAGGATATCGAATTTATCGAATCCCTGACTACCGTATACAGCAACGTCGTTTTGACGAACAGGAATTTTGACATCTACATGGAGAGAGGGGATAGATCGGCGAAGGCCATAAATCCTGTCCTCGATTCATTGATATATACGCGGGAATCGATCCTGGATTTGGTAAAGAAGATTGATCAAAAATTGGGACACCCATATACAGAACCGGCGCTCCCACTCCCATAGCGTCTGTCAGTCTTATGGTCTCACCATCATTTCGACACTATGATGTACCAGAAAGGGTTATCAGATGGCCGATGACATCATAGAGAAACTGGCAAATAATGATCGGTGGGAGTGGATCGAAATATCGCCGACTAGACGCAAGGGTACGATTGGCGTAGGGAAGAGAGCCAAACAATCGGCGATCTGGTTACAAAAGAACGACGACAGGATTTCCGCAGAACTGGAAGGGGTCATAGGCGTGGTCGCGGGGAAGAGCAGCCCCAAGCCGATAACGGAACTCTCTCAATCTGATCTGAATAGGCTATGGGATCAGGCTACGGTGCATATCGAAGAGGCTAAGAAGAAGGCTACGCCTGAGCAATCGCCGCAAAGTTGACCCAAAATATGGCTCCCAGGGGGATTTTGTAGCCTACTTCTACTCTGGCGGAGCGAAAAACGATTTTCGCAGCCTTTCGTGTGACGGTCTTTTTGTAATTCGCCTGCAATCTCGTCAGTAAAAAAGCCGGGGCCATATCGGCTCCCGGCAACAATTTACCTGCGATTTCCTGAACTGATGCGGCTATTATTCGCCCCGTCTTCTTTAACCTCCCGAAGATTTGAGGGCAACCACTGATTAGCCCGTTCGGCAAGTTGCTTGTCTTCCAGCTTGCCCTCTACGGCATCGGAAAAGAGCTTCGCCAAGACTTCGACCAGTTCCGACTTTTTCCGGCTTTCACTGGCCGGGTTGTAAACGGAACCGTAAAGCTCTGCCATGAGGTGGACCAACTGGATCTTCTGGTAACCGGTCAGCCACGCGGCATCGGGTCGCCAGAATTCGCGGATATCCACTTTCAATTCCACCGACAGGCGGTGAACCAAATCGGTTTGCCGCTGCAGGTGGGCTGTGACGCACTCGACGGCGAGCAGGTCAATGAGCTTATCGAGCCTGGAATCGGACAATTCGCTCAAGCGATCATAAGCGGCTTGATCTTCCACAAAATGATCATCCGTAAACGGATCAAGCTCGATCCTTTTCTCCTTAACCCGTTGCGCGGTTGCTGATACGAAGGTTTCATCCTGCGTCACCTGCAACGTGATGGCGTTGGCCTCATGGCGGATCGCCAAAGCCTCGGAACGCAGCTTTTCGTGCAGGATCATGGCCAGGATTCGCTTTCGAGCATGCGAAGCCTTCAGCAAAGCTTCCCGCACCGACAAAGTAAGATGCGCAAAGGTTGCAGCAAGCTGTCGATCGCTCAAGTCGTCGGATGTCGGCGCCTTGGGTTGTCCATTAGTACCAGCCTCGTCACCGTGGCTGTCACCATTGGCCGACCGTCGGCTCTGCGGTTTGGGCAGACAAAACTCGCGTCTCACCTGTCCATCGGGAGCGAGCATGAGAAAGACTGTCCCAACGGCCTTGGTCGCCTCGCTGAAGAATTTCGGCGCGGCTTCCTCGATGTCGTTGGCCGCTGTCGCTATGGCGTCAATCCTTTTTTGCACGGCCTGTATCGCCCCATGATCATCATCCTTGATGGTCTGAAGCTTCGCCTCCAGCTTTTCCCTTCGGCCATACAGCTTTTCAAGTTTTCGAGCAGTCTTTTCGTCGAACTCCTGGTCGGCCACCTGCATGGAATAGAGCCGATCCTGAACATCTTCCCGTCGGCCTGCGATAACCTCGGCCCAGCCATCTTCCCGCAACGCCTCCCGCTCCTTGGCCAATACTTGGCTTTGGGCTTCCATGAAGGCGTTCCGTTCGATGAGAACCCGATCGCTGAACAAGTCACGGCTCACCGCTGACTCAGGGAGTGATGAAACATCGAACAGCGCATGGGCGCCGTCGATCCAGGCGGCGGCAATGATGTTGCGAACCTGCTCAGCATGGCGGGGATTGCCGTTCAATTCCTTCCAAACGGCCACTTGTCGATCTTCCGGTACTGCAGAGAAGGCTTCAGCCGTTCCGATGTCGATCAAATCTTTCCGGAAGGCGGACTTCACCGTTTCGGCCAAGCCGGCCAGTTTCATCCGCTGGCGGACGTAGCGTTCGGTGACGCCGAACTCCGATGCGATCGCTGCTACGCCCTTGGCCTCGTCGGCCGCCAGCTTGGCAAAGGCTTCCGCCTCGTCCAAGGGATGCATCGCCTCACGGACAAAATTCTCGGAAAGCGACAAAGCTTCGGCAGTGGGATCATCAACGTTCCGGACTTCGCAGGAAATCTTGGGATCATCTTTGGATCCCCGATGAATATGCCGCAGGGCCACCAGACGCCGATTGCCGGCGATGACCTGATATTCGCCGGTTTGATCCGGCATGGGCCGGACGACCAGCGGTTCGAGCAGGCCGTAGGCCCGAATGGACGCCACCAGACGCCGATGGGCCTCTGGCTTGGCTTTGACCCAACGAGGATTCGTCGGACTAGGATGGAGTTTGGACAGAGCGACATTGACGCGCATGACACACCTCTCTTTTTGAAGGAACAATGCAACCGACCGTGCCAGACCACTTGGTCTAGGCATTTGAATACTGCAGTTGCTCTGTCTTGAAGCTAAGCATGAAAAGAGGTGAGGCGCAAGTGGGACGGGGGTTGCTGCCGAAGTTCATTTGGATCGTTACCGTGTTGGGCGATAAAGCGACCTTCTTTTCGTAATACTATCCTTCGGTGATAATGACGTGCATGGGGACAGCACTTCTGACCGCCCATGAACTTCGACGACGCTGGAAGCCGAAGAAGGAAGCCTTGCTGAAAACGAGGGAGGATCACCCGACCTGCATTCGTCTGCATCGGGCATTCAGTTGGCTTGCCCGTTGCGAGGAGGATGCGGACGGCGATCTCGACCTGACGCTGCTATGTTTCTGGATCGCCTTCAACGGCCTGTATGGGGTGTGGGACGAGGTCCGACGCGAACCGCTGCCTGACCGTGAGTCCTGGCGGACGTTTCTCGACCGCCTCCTCGCCATCGACGCCAGCAATTACATCTCGATAATGTTGAGAAACGAGCGAGACTTGGTGATGAGCATTCTCAATGACGAATACCTGTCGGGCTTCTTCTGGGAAGACCCCTCGGAAATTCGAGCGAGCAAGTCGAAGAAGGCGAAGTTCGATGCACGCACCTGGTACATCGAAGGCAAGTGGCGAATGATCCTGGACCGACTGCTTGAGCGAATTTATCTGCTTCGTTGTCCGCGACTTTTGTCGAAAAGCCTTCAATGACCTCAAAGAAGCAGGGGTTCTGAGTGCTTTCGACCGAACGATTGGGAAAAAGAGAAAATAAACTCGCTTTGGAGCGGGAATGACTACGACCAATTTCAGGCAATACAACGAAGAAGCGGACGCACTCGACTTTCCCTACGATTACAACAAAACGGAAACGGGTTTACTGCACACGGTTGCGAACCGCAACGGTCAAGTTGACCTCAATCTGTTGCGACGGATTGCCCTTTGGAAGCTGGACCGTGTACTGAATGTTTCCAGCGAAACAATCAAAAGGCTCCAGGCACTTGCGACAGACGATAATCTTCAGATTAATTCTACGGAAACTCGGTCGCTGATCGGGCAACTGATGGAATGCGAAGGCATCGGCCTGCCGATGGCGAGTACCATCCTGAAATTTCTCCGACCCGATGTATTCCCGATCATCGACGTTCGAGCGTACCGAACGTTGTACGGAAAGAAGCCGCATTTCAGCCAATCCAAGAGTCCGAGGAACATCGATTGCTATCTCAAATACGTCGCCGACATTCGCCGCATCAGCGTAAAGCTCAATCGGCCTTTATGCGACATCGACGAGCAGTTGTACGAATTCGACAAAAAATATAATGGAAAGATTTGATCGATGACGCTGATCTGCTCGCGGCAGATCGTTAAAGCCGATCATTTTTGCTTGCGAGGACAATCGATGGACCCGATCTTAAAAGAATTTCTTGAAATGTTTCGGGCGTCATTTAATCCTCCAGTTCCATACCGAGGACGGAGCGGGAAAACTTGGTTCGTTTCCAGAGTATGGAGTGTCTACATGAAGGATTGGCTTCAATGCCATTACTCGGTGAAATTTGAATGCCCACTTAAACGGAGGAGACGACTTGACGCTGCGATTTGGCCCAAGACCCAGAATCAACACCAAGGAAGGATGGACATCGCTCTGGAGTGGGAGTGGGATAACAACAAAGTGGCCAGCGACTTTCTTCGCGGTGATTTTCGGAAATGCCTCGAAGTCGATGCCAAATGTGGCTTGGTCATCGTGCAAACGAGAGCCGATGGCAAGCGGGGCTTGACACAATCGGATGGGACAGTTTCTGGTCTACTTCAGCGATGCAACAAATATCGACGAGACAGCCGATCCGCCGCCCTCATCGAAATACGAAGAGTTTTCCAGCAGAAAGAACGCGTGGAGTTCGTGATCTACTTTCAAGACCTGGATACACCGACGAAACTGGAGATCGGTCGCTGGTCCTATCACCGAGATGGCCGGACAATCCGTTCGAGCAAATCAGGCGGGTGGATTCGCAGCGCTCTGCAGAGGCGGATGAAAACCGCCACGGTTGGCTGTCGTTTCCCGCGTTCAATATAGTTGACGTACTCGCGAGAGACTTCAGCCTTAGCGGCAAGCTGTTCTTGCGTCAGTCCCGCCGCGAGCCGAGCTTTTCGTAGCTCCTGTGCTAACACTTTTGCGGACGATAGCTATTGACGGGTCAGTGGTCAGTGTACTATAGTACATTAACGCCCGCACTTTATGTGGAGGTCGCCTTTGTCCGCAGATGCCCAAAATTACCAGCCGGCAGTTTGGCCTAATCGTGGCCTTTTTGATCCCAGGCTTCATTGGCCTGGCTGGCGTCGCGCCGCTGATACCCATCGTGGGGGAGTGGCTGCGGCCCGTCAACCTCGGGAGTTTCGGAATCGGGCCGACCATCTACGCGCTTATTGCCGCCATCGCCGTTGGAATGATCCTAAGCTGCGTCCGCTGGCTGGTCGTCGATCATCTTCACCAATGGTCGGGGATTGCGACGCCGACGTGGGATTTCCGGCAACTGGAAAATCGTCTGGAAGCCTTGGATTACCTGTCCGACAATCACTACCGGTATTACCAGTTCTACGCGAATACGCTCGTTGCAGTTCTGTGGGCGTATCCGGTCAATCGTCTCCTTCACACGTCGCCGCTCCTCGGCTTTGGCACGGACTTCGGAGTGGCCCTTCTGTGCATCGTGCTCTTCCTGGGTTCCCGCGACGCCCTGTCGAAGTATCGCATTCGGGCCGATCAGTTGATCGGCCAAGTCGTGAAGAAAGACGGTGAGTCAATGACAAATGGAATAGACCATCACGCTGGTGGATCGACATCAAAGAAAGATCGGCCGGCGAAGCCTGCGCAGAGGCCGCGGCCAGAGACGAAACCAACTCAAGCGGACGCGAGGGGGACTCCATCCCGGAAATGATGGGTCTCGCATCATTGCTCCCGCGAGATTGGCTCCTTTTGGGGGGCTAAATCCTCGGCCCTATCGGTTCAATAACATCGACGCCCTTGTACTTTGAGTCCTTCGCCGCATCCGACACTGGCCATGCCTCCAGCCGATCATTGTTAATTGCATTCAGCATCGGAGTGACTTCATCAGGCGGCGTCTTTGGGTCAAGCCATTTCTCATAGTTCTCTTTGTCGATGATGACGGGTTGGCGTTCGTGGATTTGACCAACAAATTTATTCGGCACTGTCGTCATGAGCGTGAATGTATCCTCAGTCTCGTCGGGACTCGGATACCATCGCTCCCACAATCCTCCGAAAGCGATCAGCGAATGATCCTTCATTTGGAAAAAGTACCACGGGCGATTCTTTTGCGTATTTGGTCCCCTCGGTTCATAGAAACCATCAGCAGGGATAAGGCACCGGCGCTGCACGAATGCTTTGCGGAACATCCCCGATGTTGCCGCTGTTTCAGCCTTCGCATTTACTGGTGCGAACTTCGCTTTGCCCTGTGTCCATGATGGAACAAATCCCCACTTGGCAAAGTCGAGCTTGAAATCACCCTCTTTGCTGGTGCGGACGATTGGCAGTTCTTGACCTGGGGCGGCGTTGAAACTCGGGAGGATCCGCCGCTCCACGAAGTCGTCAATGTTGTTGATGCGAATGATTCCGAGGCCAGCCCGGAGCAATTCTAATTCTCGGATCGTATATCGACCGCACATTCAGTTCCTTTGAAAGTGCCACTCCTCGGCGTCACTAACCCCCTGACCGCCGTATGCGGCAACGATGTAATTTTCCCCGCCAATGATTCTAGTGCGCTTTCCATTCGCCTCGGCTTCCGTCAGTTGATTGACGACGGCTGTGGTGGGCAAGTCGTCGATATCCGTGGTCGTCACCGGCGTCTCGTCATAAAACAAAAGGTAACCATTCCCGTCGAAACCAACGACGCGGAGAACGCCGTCCTCGATGCCGGAGCGTACATCAAGTGGAGGAATTGGCTTTAGCCACGTCGCATACGTCACACCAGTAAACGTAATCTTTCTGCCGTTTTTCATGAATACCTCGAATTTCATTGACAAAAAGCTGATCCGAACTTTAACCTAACGTCGGGAAAAATGGAAGGACAAAACCGTGAGATTTCTCGGCTGGATTTCTAGTGGCTTTCCCTCGGCTGCGGAAGGGATGGAGGATCAAGACTTAGACCTCCACGCTTTTTTGGTCCGTCATCCTGCGGCCACTTTTTTCTATCGAGTCAAAGGCGACGGCCTGCGAAGCGAATGTATCCCCGACCGTTCGATTCTGGTTGTGGATCGGGCGGTTAATCCGAAGCCCGGTTGTCTGATCGTGGCCGAAGATGGCGATGCTTTCATCGTCAATCGGTTTACCCTAGGTGTTCCGACTGTTCTCTGCGGGGTTGTGGTCGCAATCGTAGTGAGGTTGTAGATGTTCGCCTTAGTCGATGCCAATTCTTTTTACGCCACTTGCGAGAGAATTTTTCGCCCCGATCTGGCGGGCAAACCCGTAGTCGTACTCTCCAATAATGACGGCTGCATTGTCGCTCGCTCAAAAGAGGCGAAGTCGCTGGGAATCGACATGCAAAAACCGTATTTCCAAATTCGACATCTCATCGAGGCGCATGGCGTCGTTGTCTTTTCGTCCAATTACACCCTGTATGCGGACATGAGCCAGAGATTGCATTCAATCCTCAGAGACTTTGCTGAGCGGATCGAAACTTACTCCATCGACGAATGCTTTTTGTTCTGGCGATCCCAGTCTGTAGAGGGATGGGCGGCGCTGGCGAGACGCATAGCCGAGACAGTGAGGCAATGGACGGGACTAACGGTTGGCATTGGAGTTGGAGCGACCAAGACGCTGGCGAAGCTGGGGAATCATTTGGCCAAGCGGGGGAAGAATGCCAATGGCGTTCATGTAATCGAGAATCAAGACGATGCAATGGCGGCGCTGGAATCGGTAGAGCTTGGGGATATCTGGGGTATCTCCGGCGGTTTTACACGCCGGCTTCAACGGCTGGGCATCGACAAACCCATCGAACTTCAGCGGGCGAATCCGCATTACATCCGCCAGCATTTGGGAGTAGTCGGGGAGCGGATCGTCTATGAGTTGCGGGGAATTTCCTGCATTGAGTTGGAGGAAATAACGGCCGACAAGCAGAATATTTGCTGCTCCCGATCCTTCGGACAAGTCACTTCGGATTTCAACGCAATCAGAGAAGCAACCGTAACCTTTGCGTCACAAGCCTGTGTCAAGTTGCGGCGCCAAAAGCTCGTGGCTGGGAAGTTGAGCGTATTCATTCAAACGGATCGGCATTCGGATGATGAGCAATATGGCGGATGGTGGAGCAGTCGATTGCTTGCTCCCACGGATGACACCAGACTGATCGCCGAACAAGCGGCATGGTCATTAAGACGGATATATCGGCCAGAATTTCGATACAAAAAGGCTGGGGTCTTGCTGATGGATTTATGCAGACGTTCGATTTCTCAGCGCACGCTCTTTTTCCATTGCGATCCCGAAATATCCGCCAAGTTGATGACGGCAATGGATCGGATCAATGAAGAACATGGGCGTGGAACAATTCGCTTGGCGTCTGCTTCGCCGGTTGCGTTGAATCCGTGCCGCACCTGGCATTTGCGATCGGATCATAGATCGCCGAGATACACGACAAGGTGGGATGAACTACCCATCGTGTCAGCATGAATCGGTGAACCTCCGTTACCGACGTGGCCGTTCTATGAGATTTCGATTCTCCCCAAGGGGGAGGCACTCCGGCGGGGGGCAGGGGGGGGTGGGGACGCCCCAGCAGCCAACAAAAAACAGCCCGTGTCAACGGGCTGTCTCGTGCAATAGCGGCTATTGCTCCTTCTTCGTCGGTCTCGGACCTCGAATTGCAATTAAGTGCATTTCGATTCTGCCGAGGCGTTTTCGGATGTCGGTTAACTTCTCGTCAACCGTCACCGGCTCAACTTTCGGCGTCTGTTGCTGTGTGTTCATGCTCGTGAATATTGGCTAATAATTCGACCTACTCGGACACGCAAGGCAAAGGCCGGCGTGCCACAACTCCCCCGCGTCTCACCGTCAATGATTCTTCCGCAGTCGTCGCAAACGTAATGTTCGCCCCAACCGCGCACCGGCTCAACATGGTTCCCGTCACCGTCGCACGGCTGAAAGCCCGTACGTTCGGGAGTGTTGCCGCAGAGGCACACCCACGAGTCGATATCGTCTGACGATAAACCAATTCTCTCCCGCTCATTAATAGTTACCCTGATTGGCTAATAATTTCGACCTTAGAGTCTCGTTGGCTAATACTCCTTGGGGAGCATAACGGTGGTGAATTTCCGGTCGGCGTCCGTGATGACCCAAAACTCCATTCCCTCGTCCGTGCGGTAGGCGGAGCGTAGGACGTTTCCTCTCACTGTCGCGTCATTTGAAAGCTTGTCGTCGTCACTGGCGTTGCCCCAGTCGCCGGATTGATGCCGTGCAAGCATCCATTCGAGAACTTTTGTTTTACCCTTTAATGCCGCAACGACATTTCCCGTGACGACGACGTTACCGAGGGGAAATTGTGGGTCAATAGCAAAATCATTTTTCTTCATTCTGCGTTCGATGTATTGGCTGATAATTCGACCTGTCGTCATCAATACGAGGCGATGATTTTCACAAGTCGTCCGGTCTCGCGTTCGACCCTCTCACACAATTCGACGAATGCCCGGAAGCTCTGGAGCGTCGGCTCAACGTCCTGCTTGGACTTTGCACCGTAAATCGCCCGCTCGCGGACTTCGGCAAGACGTAGTGCCTTCGGAAGCCGTTCACGCAACACCTTGGCTGGAATCGTTACCCCATGCGTGCTATCGAATGCTTCGGGCACCAAGTGCCGCGTTGCATAAGGCTCACCGTGGTACGCTTCTCGGAGATATCCAACGGCACCATCCGTTGCCGAAAGCCACACTTTCAACTGCCTACCGACATCCTCCGGGAGTTGGCCTTCCCATCTGGCGTAAATGTCAATTCCCATGGGTTTAATTTTGTTTGGCTGCTAATTTCGACCTGACGGCAGCTTTCTGCTGCCGCTTAAGCGGAGCCATACCGGCGGGCACCCGCCCGAGGTCAAGCCCTTGCGGCTTGACGGAGGGTGGGAGCCGGTAAGCTGCGAAGCGTGCGGCAGCGAAAGTATCTTTCTCCCTGGCTGCTGGGGCGTGGGGGAAAAAGGGGAGCCAGACCGACGTTAGAGGGTCTGTCCGCTGCGATCCTGGCCGCTTTCGGCTGGGGGAAATAGATTCGATTTCTTGATGACGCTTTCGACGTGCTCTTCCCGCGCGATCTGACGCTTATATACGGTTTCATTTACAGCTCGGTACGGGTCAAATTCAGTGCCCGACGTCGCCTCGCGATAATCCACGGGCCTGATCCAAATGGCGCTCAGCGCGCTTTGGCAGAGTTCATCCATGGTGCAGAGCCAAACCATGGTGAGGATCGGTGGACGGCGCGTGAGCATCGCCGCGGCGATGTTGTTCCGGCGCTCGGCTGTTCGACAGACGATCAGCACCCGGAACGGAAATGCTTCGTAGGCTTCTGCCGGCGCCCCAAAGCGCTTGGCCATGCCGCCAGAGCGGTAGTACCCGGCATAGGCTCCCGCTTTGGCCTGCAATCTCGGTTGCGGTTCGGTCGAACGATCCAGTTCGAGGTAGAACAGATGCTCGGTGGCGTCGAAGCCGTCGGGGTCGATCTGGCGAATTCGCATGAAGGCGTCGGGCTTGATCCAGACACGCCTGGCGTAGCCGTCGGTCAATATCGTCTTGGAGGGAAAGGCGAAGAGCCGGGGCCAGGTGGAGAATTCTGGGATTTTATATCCCGTGGTGTCGTTGAATGTGCTGAACATGGCCGCTTTGACCGTCATCACGTCCAGTTCATGCTGCAGGGTGAGAGGGGAGACGCTGATTCGCTTTTTCATGATCGGCCAGCCGATGGTGGGATAGTCGATTAGACGTTCCTCCCGCACCAGGTTTTCGAAGCCGTGCCGGGTGAGATACAGGATCGATGGATCATACGGCCGCTGCCGGGTGCGCTCAGTGAGCATTCGAGCGTTTTTGAGTTTCCAAATCCGCTTTTGGGCTGCATCGAGATTGCCTGCAAAATATAATGCCGCGATATGCTGAAGCGTCATCACCCGGGACTCAAACAAACCGCGCAGAACGCGGTAATCTCGATCGGTGAACTGCGTGGCAATCGTCGTGTACGACATGGTGGGATCACCCTTTAGGATATCACGTTTTCCTGCGGCCGAGCCGCCGGCCTGCCGGCTTGGGCTCCGCGGCTCGGAGTTGTTCGATAGCGAAGGATTGGAGAAAGCGATTGTCACGCTCGGCAACCGCACGCATGGCTTGCTGTCGCAGCATGCAGAAATCCCACTTGGCATACTGACGGGCCAAATAGGCGGCAACGCACCCGGGCCGGACGAACTGCGGCGGGATGGGCAGCGTCTGAATGGTCACCGGAGCCCGCATTCCGAGCAATCGCACCACTGCGTGACGCGGAGGTTGGGAGAAGAGCGCCGCCATCGATCGGAACAATTGCTCTTCGAGCGAGCGAAATTGCACGTGGCTGATTTCCCGTCCCATTTGCGGGATCAGCATGGTGCTGCTGGTAACGCTATTGCTTTCGGATTGCGACTGGCTTTCGCTCTCGGATGACGTTTGGGTCTCAGAGGTCGAACTGGACCACGACTCATTGTCCGCAAACGATTCGCTCAACCGGTGATCCTGTCTGTCATTAAAAACGCCTTGCTCTCTGGGGTAAGAGTCGCCTCCACCAATGCTGGACGAGGCGCCGCTGGATGAGCTGTCGCTCCGGCTATAGCCATTGCTTGAAGATCGACCTTCGGATCGGGCGGTACCGTTTGTGAAAGATTGGCGGACCTCTTCGCGATAACCCATCACTTTGGTCGAGTACAGAATATGCTTGATTTCATCTGGATTAAAAGTTCCCGTGAATAGCCACTGGGCAAGGGGACGAAGGTTTTCTTCGTGACTCATGCGAAAGACCACCTTGCTGCTGGCATTCTCGACGACCGAGTGCCAAAGTTGCTTGCCATATTCTCCGCGATCAAGGAGTTGCATCGGGAATTGATGAGCCATCGTCCACGACAACCCGAAGCCGCGGCTCTGATCCAGATTCTCGGCGATCGTCGGGCTGATGAAGCTTTGAAACTCGTCGACATAGATGCGGCAGGGTCGGAGGTCCTTGCGCTTGCCCCGTTCCTGGGCGGCCGTCCAAAGGTCCGTGAGGAACATGCTTCCGAAGAGGTCGGCGTTTTGGCGACTGACCTTACCGCCTTCCGTCGCCAGCGAAATCAGGATGATCCAGCCTTCATCCAGTGCCCGGTGCAAATCCAAAGAAACCGTCGGCTGACCGAGCATCAACTGGAATTGATCCGCGCCGACAAAGCGCCGCAGGCGATTGACCGTGCTGGAAACCTGCTGCTCGAAATCCCTGGAGTTGAGGCCCGCGGCCATGGTCCAGTCCCGGGATACCCATGGGTCGGCAACCTGGCAGGTGAGGTTGGCGCGAATTTCGTTGTCGCACAGCAGGTGAAAGGCCTGCGGCAGCGTGAGTCCCTTTTCGTAGAGGACGGCGATCAGATTGGTGATCCATCGGGCCAGCAGGGGAGTTTGGTCGACGCCCGCAGCGCCCCAGGCGTGCGCCATGGTGCGGACAAAGGCGTCGACGACGACGGAAGCGGATGAATCCTGCCGCCGGCGGATGGCGTTGTAGGCGACAATCCATTCATGTTGGCGAAGATCAATCGGCACGACGCGCCGGTCCAGGCGCAATCGGGCCAACCATCGGACAATGCCGTCATAGAGCGAACCGTGCGGATCCAGGAGAACGATGGCGCTGCCGCTGCGGCGCTGGTTGAGAATATCCTGCCGCAGCAAGCCCTCCAGAAACATCGACTTGCCCGCGCCAGTGGCGCCGACCACATAAAGGTGTTTGTCGCGCGACTCTCCGGGCATGACCAACAGTGGCGCCGCCGCAGGTTGGCCGGCGTCTCCATGAACACCCAGAACCGTTCCCAAATTCAGATGATGTGCGGGGTCAAATGACATAGTGATGGTTTCGATCGGAGCGAGGTTCAAATAGGCCTTTAGGCCTTAGCGATAAGACAAGCGCCGGATCGGCGGTCAACAACACTGTTGGCCTGACGACCGATCCGGCGCACCCGTCTTCTATCACGTCATCTATCACGGGGACTTAACCTGCACAGAAATCTCAACCCGATTTGTGTCGTGGTCGGTAGGTTGCCACTACGTCGCTGCAGGGTCGCGAAAATTTAGAATCAATTGATCGTCGCCCATCACCAGCAGGCGGGTTTCGGGCTCGGGCCATCGAAACTGTCATCTGTGCCGTGATGAGAATTGGTGTCCAGCCGGATACATTGATGTGAAATACCGTTGCTGATAGCCCGCATACGGAGGATAACGGAACATCGGATAGCAGGGATACCCGCTCGATGACCGAACCGGAGGCGTACCATATACATACAGGGTTATTCTATTTTGTTGAGATGAAAAATGGTGAAAGGGCTCGACGGTGTACGTCGGCGCGAACGGGTGCATGGCGATGGGCGCCGCAGGTAAAACCGCCTCAGGCGCAGGTTGAACTGGTAGCGGCGCCCGGTAGGGCAACGGTGGATAGTAGTAAACCGGCGACGCCGTGGTCATTCGCCCCGGAGCCGCGGCGGAGGAACTGTTCCACCATGCGGCCGAAGAGCGTCCGGCGGCCAGGATGATGTGCATTCCCACGGTTACGGCCGCCGCATAGCCCATGCCCTTGGCCACTATTTTGACTGCACTACGACCTTCCGGCGTCAGACGCGTATCCATTATGCTCCTTCTTTTACTTTCGTCTCATCTCTCTTCGGGCCATATATTCCGCAGGGTCCAGACGCTCCGCGATCCACTCGAAGGCGGCGTCCCGTTCCTCGGGGCTCAGGTCACTAAACCGCTCGTCCTTTCGAAGTTCAGCCAGTTTTTTTCGCTTGGCGAACATCGCCTCAATCATGGCGTCGACGTCCTGCATTTCCTCAGCATTCATTGGCTCGGAGTCCTTTGGTGTTTTTTGGGGCGCTGGATTTTCAAGTTCCTGAAGGCTTCGCTGCGAGCGGATTGTTCGAATCTTCGCCTCATTCAGCTTCGCATCGAATTCAATCCCACCGATCTCATCGCGTTGAACCATGTCGTGCAGTTCGGCCTGATCCTTGATTCTCGCGATGCCTACCTTGGCCGATGGAACGGTTTCTGAAAACCGAAGGATTGAGACTGTCGCCCAAAGACCAAACCACCCCCTTTTGTACAGAACGAGCGAAAAGAAATGCGTGCCCTCGTGCGGAACTTCTTCGTGGCTTCCATCGTGGATTGTCTCGATGAAGAGTTGGCCATGCTTTTTGAGATCATCTGGATACGGTTCGGGACAAAAGCCGGTGGTACTGCGGAAAACCAGAAGTTTGAATCGAGAGCGCCACGCCCAGCTTGAAATTTGCCAGGAAAAGGAAAGCCTCGGTTCGATACCGATGGAAATCTGGCTGATGGCAATGATCGGCCCCGATTGATGCTCTCGGGGCGGAAGTTCCGTGCCTGTCTCGGCAACTGCAGAATTGCTCTGAAGATGGCGGACCAAGTGCTGCATGCATCTCGGTATAGCATAGCCTTTGGCGTGAGAGCCGCTTTTGTGCGTGAATCTCATGCCCGCCCGTTTCCCGAAGCGGGTTGCCCTGGGAGCAGGGCAGCGATGATTTCATCATCGCAAGCGACTGGCGTGCTAACAGATCTCATGCACGTCGGTCGCTAAACCGGTGTAGGGTTGACAGTCTAATTTCAGTCAGCGACCGGCCCGTGAGCGGCGTCAGCCGGCGCGTTGCGCCACCAGGAAGCACGCCGCGCCAACGCCGCTCAAAGCGATGAGGAGGGCTGTTGCCCTCCGGCCGCCGCCTTGCGGCGGGAGTGCATGGTTCGCCCCTCAAATTCTTTTGGGGCGAACGACGGGCCGGTTTCCATCCAGGCGGCTGGTTTGCCCGGGTCAGGGGTTCGGGGAGTCATCCCCGGTGAACGTGTTGTGTGTTGAAGGTTTGAACGCGCCTCGGCGCGTACCGTTCGAGGGCGGACGCCCGAGGTGTGTGCGTGTTGTCGGGGCGATCAAGCGGCATCCCGATGTACTCATCGGGATTCGTTAGCGTAGCCCCGACTCCGGCCGGTTTGGTGAGCACGAAGCGATAGCGTCCCGATAGGGTCGAGCGCAACCCGGAGCCGTCAGGAAACCGGCCGGAGTCGGGGGTACTCCCCCGACAACACGCACACACAACACGTTTACCCTGCTCGCATTGCGAGCAGACCACGTCTTCCTGCTGGTCAGGAAGACCCCCAGGAAGACTCCTGCGGAGGCTTCTCGGGGACAAAAGGACGAGGTCATTCGAAAAGGACATCGGCCGACCCAGGAGCGTGAGCGAACGGGTTAGGACATGAAAAGGGCCTCACCGGTGGGGGGGTCTTCGGTTCATTTAGGACGTCGCTGTGCGACGGATGACAGGGGATTCGGATTTACTGCTTGCTGTGTCGATGTGAGTCCATGAATTTGCGGGCTTTCGTCGAGGTACGAGCGTCAACCATTTCGTTCGCTTTGGAAACCCATCGGCGGTTTGGGCGGATCCTCGGGCTCGGTCATCAGTTGACGGATCGCGTCAAAGACAACCCGGAATTGCTGGTCGTATTTCTTCTCCATCTGATCCAGTCGGCGAAGTAGGTCGGCGTGACTCGCCAGCAATTGGCGCAGGCGAGTGAACACGCGCATGATCTGGATATTGACTGCGATGGCGCGTTTACTTTTCAGCACGCTCGATAGCATCGCCACCCCTTCCTGGGTGAAAACATATGGTCGATAGCGGCGGCCGCCCCACGATCTTGAGGTGCCAAAATGGAACCTCAAATTATCGAACTCCTCATCGGTTAGTTGAAACATGAAGTCGCTGGGAAAGCGATCAGGGTTGCGGCTCACAGCGCGATTGAGATTTTTCGGCAGCACGTCGTAGAGTTCTGCCAAGTCGGCGTCAAGCATGACCCGATGGCCACGAATTTGAAGTATGGATCGCTCAATCCGCCCCTGCGGGATCAAGCTCGTTTGCTCTGGTTTTCTTGATTTGGACATGTGTCTTAAGATTCAAAATTACCACGGCATGGGATCGACGCCAAATCAGCCGGGCAGGCGTGCGTGTCGCACAATAATTGTTTCGCGACTCGACGCCTTTTTTACGGCTCTGTTGAGCCGGATTTTCCTCATGCCTTCTGCTCGTTAGAACTCTTTCCGGTCGCCTGATCCAGTGCTTCCTTCAGTGCCGACACCGTGTCGTCGGTGTTCAAGCGGGATGTCGTCGCCTGAACGATCACCGTCGCTCTGTGCGTCGTGTGATAGACCCGCTTGGGCTTGGGCGTTGTCGAACCGCCGGCCCGGTCTTTGGCCGGTTGGCCCTTGAGCTGTCGAATTTCGTCCCGAATTCGCGCCTGGGTGGCTCCGGAGATCACAAAATCAATTAGTCGCGCCTGATCATCTTCCCCATTCACCCGGGCGATTTCTGCCACCGAATCGTACGACACCGAAAGTTGCGTTGACGCAACTTTGGCTTTGAGACGAACCGGCAAGTCGAGGATACGGAGCAGTCGGCTGACCCATGTCTTGTCCTTCCCGATCAGCTCCGCCAATTTTTGTTGGTTCTCCACCTGGCGATCGTCGAGCAGCGACTGAAGCGCCTCGGCCATTTCCACCGGGCCGATGTCCTCGCGCTGAACATTGCTGACGATGGATTTGACGCGACGGCGTGTCTCGTCTTCCGGTTCCCGGATAAGGACTTCAACCTCCGTCAGACCAGCCGACTTGGCCGCTCGAAAGCGGCGATGGCCGGTGACGATCTGAAACGCACTCTCCCCTTCCCCATCGATCGGGGTCACGGTGATCGGTTCGACCAGTCCGACCGATTTGATGGAAGCGATCAAACCGTCCATCTCCCGGAAGGTTCGCCTTTCGTTTTTGGGGTCTTCGCGTAGTCTTCCAATGCTGATGATTAGTCTCCCCTGTTTCTTCACTCCCCCTTCGACCCATCCCTGGCGTACCAGGTCGAGTCGTGTCTTTCCTTCAGGCAACTTCATGTTGTTGTGATTGATTATTTGATAATCCCGCGGCGCCGGCGTTGGCAATGTCATCGACGGCGATATCGGGTTCGGCGTGCGCGGCATTGGTGGTGTTTCCATGAGCCGCTAAGGTAACGGTGTCGGATGGTTCAATGGGCGACTCAGCGCGAATTTCTCTATCGTTCGAAAGACTCTGATGCCCGAGTAATTCCAGCACCTCACCCACCAGTAACCGCATGTCTTCGGCGCCAATGCTGTGCGGGCGGTATTGAAAGATATTGCCACCATTTTCGTCCACCTGTGCGAGCCAGCCGCAGGTCCGAACCTCCGTTCTGGCACGGGGAATCCCTTGCAAAACCATTGCATCAATCACGCTTTGCCGCAGGCCGCGCTGCCGCGACAGGTTGGAAAGAACGTGTAGGACCCGATGTTCCTCAGCGGGACGGAGCCGCATAAGCAACTGGAAGAAGTTCGCATAACTTCGCACCGCCTTGGTGCTTTCAAAGGGAACGATGAATACATCCGACGGAAAAATGACATTTTCCATGATCGGACTGATCTGGTTGGGTGAGTCGATCACCACAAACTCCACCGGGCGATTCAGCATTGCCAAAAGCGCCGTGAACAGGGTCGCATAATTCTCCCGGTCGGTGATCTGTCGGCCGATGTCTTCTAGACCCTGAGCCGATGCCACGAACGAAAGATGCTCAAACTTCGTCGGCTGCACGAGCTCGTCCAGCTTCTTTTTCCCTTCCATCGCGTCGACGATCGTTCCCTCCGGCGACAGTCCGTCTCCGAGAGCCAGCCACTGCGTCACTTGGGCCTGCGGATCCATGTCGAACAGAATTGTTTCGTAACCTCCTTCGGCCAGGCCCGACGCCAGGCTCATGGCAATTGTGCTCTTTCCGCATCCTCCCTTGGCGTTAATGACGGTGATGATTTGCATTTGATTTGAATGATGATTGTTTTAGCCCAGCTTCCGCCTGATATTTTCGATCGCATGAGCAAAACTGACGTCCGTTCCCGAGACCTCGAAGTTGCGTTGACGCAACTTTTGATTCTTCTCGGGATTCGCAATGGTCGTGGGATCGGCCCAGTCCTGGTCGATGGCCGCCCGAAGCATTCCCAGGCGGTTCGCCTTGATCTTGCGGTGGTCGATCCAGGCGATCTGTCGATGAATCTGCTCGGCCGGATAACGGCTCGCGATCGCCTTGGCGGCTCCGTCGCCGAACCCTTCCGCCTTCAACCTTTCAAAGGTTCCAACAACACTGGACTGTTGTTTAAGAGTTTTATTTCTTTGTTTTATTTCAATATCGGTAGGGATTTCTGACTGTTCTTCCGGTGGGGATTTCTGACCGTTGCCGGTGGGGTTTTCCGACCACGTTTCCGCTGTCTCAATTCCCGGTGGGGATTTCTGACCGTTCATGGGATTGGCGTTGGTGCTGAGCCATTTCACCGCATACACCGCCGCCTTGGACAATTTGCCTGCGTTACGATCGAAATATCCTTCCTCAACCCGTTCAATGTAATTCGATGCCATCGCATGCCTAATTGCGGCGCTCAAGGTCTTGCGGTCGCGGATGAGCGAGTAATTCTGGATGTGCTGATAGGAGAGAGTGGTGCGTGCCTTTCGATGGCCCCATTTGTTTTGGAATCCGATGGAGAAGCGAATGACTGAGCCCACCACCTTGACCACGGCCAGGGGCTCGTGGGGGACGAGGTGATCGAAAAACTGGTTGGGGATGTAGGTGCGATTGCCCTCGCCCGAAAAGAAGCCACGAAATTCGGTGGGGTCTTTGAAATATCCTGGCCGAGTGTCCCATTTGAGTTCATAGAGACCGGATATGGCCGATTGCCCGCCCTTTTGCTGCCTGGGCTGGCGAACACACGCGACAAAATGGCCTTTGATCGCCTCCGCGAGCGCTGCCCGGATCATATCGCGACTGATACCCGCCTGCTGGAAGTCATCCCAGGAGAGGAGGTGCCGAACATTCTGCGGATCGCCATTTTCATCGCACCAGCCGAGCGTTCGCCGGATGAGCAGTGACACCAATCGAACACACCCGCGGGAAGAATGCGGCAAGCAAACGTCGAAAAACTGGTTGGGCGTATAAGTGGTATTGCTGGTGGGTAGGGCAAAACCTTGGAATATTCCATGGGCGGATTTGGAGTTTTCGGCATTGGTGAGGATTAGCATGGAGAGAGCTAAACGCGGATTACCGCCTCGATTGAGCGTTTAGGCATTAGCTTCTTGTTCTCGATCAGGTTGGCGTATTCATAGACGATCGTGTTCAGCACCCAGCTTCGACTCATGCCCATGCGCTCTGATAGATCATCGAGATACTCGACGATTGGGCGTTCCAAGCTGACGCCAGTATAAAAATAATTGGATTTGTCCGACATGAAAGATGTGGTGCGATCCCACAAAGGCATCGCTGTCAGAATATTAACACACCCACGACAGCAGTGCGAAGGATATCGCTGTGGATAACTCAAGGGGAGCAAGGAGCATGTGGATTTTGGCAAAAAGCTCAGTGGAAGTTAGAGTTGCACTAGGCGCTGCTAGGAGTTCAATGCCGACAAAGAAAAGCACGACGGGGAGTGAACTTTTCATCGTCGATAACAGCGACGACGATTGGAAGGTTCTTCGATACCTCCATGACTGGTGTCAAATCTCCAAAGGCATTGATATTGCCACCGGGTATTTCGAGGTTGGGTCGCTTCTCGCCCTTAAGGATCAATGGCAGAAGGTTGACAAAATCCGAATTCTCATGGGCGATGAAGTCTCAAATAGAACCCACGAGGCATTTACTAAATCTCTTTCGCGGATAGGAACACATCTTGACGCGAGCATCGAAGGCGAGAAAGAAAAGAACGATTTTCTAGCAGGCGTGCCGGCCATCGTTGAGGCGTTGCAGTCCGGGAAAATCACCTGTCGAGTCTATCGCAAGGATAAATTCCATGCCAAAGCCTACATTACACACGCTCGCCTGGAGGTTGTCGGTTCATCCGCACTGGTCGGCTCGTCCAATTTTACCTTTCCGGGTCTGACCGAGAACATCGAACTCAACGTGCAGATCACGGGCGGCCCCGTCGCCGTGTTGCAGGAATGGTACGAGGCGCACTGGGCTGAGGCCGTAGACGTTACACCTGAAATTTTGAGGATAATCGAGCGGCACGTTCAGGAGTATGCGCCCTACGAAGTCTACGCCCGTTCATTGCAGCAGCTTTTCGCCGGCTATCAGCAAACCGTCACCGATTGGGAAAACGGCACCGGCTCCAAGGTTTCCAAAATGTGGCCGGTGCTCGACCGTTATCAGCAGGACGGTTACAAGCAGTTACAGAAGATCGCTTCGCGCTATCGCGGCGCCTTTTTGTGCGATGGAGTAGGATTGGGCAAAACTTTCGTTGGCCTGATGCTCATCGAATGGTTGGTCCGATTTGAACGAAAACGGGTGGCCTTGTTTGTTCCCAAGGCTTCCAAGGACCCGGTGTGGAACCAGGCGCTCGCGCGATATCTGCCGGACCTCCAGAGCATTTTCGGAAAGGGGCTCGCGGTCTTTAGTCACACGGATCTGACCCGTGAAAGCGCGGACGTTCAGCATCAACTGGATGATGTCACCCGCGAAGCCGATGCAGTAATCATCGATGAAGCTCACCATTTCCGTAATCCAGGCCACCTTGGCGCAGAGTCTACTGATTCAGTGGACTTGAACAGGCCCGGTGCGGGCAACATACCCAGCGCGGGAATCGTCAAGCCATCCAGATACCGTCGGCTTTTCGATATGGTTGAAGGAAAAACGCTTTTCCTTTTGACCGCTACTCCGGTGAATAACCGGCTGATTGACTTGCAGCACATGATTGAGTTGTTCAGCCGTAAGCAGGCGGATTATTTCAAAGGCGCGCCCCTTGGCATTCACTCATTGCCGGGGCACTTTCGGAGGATCGAAAGTGCACTCCAGAAAAAGTTGGGATTGACGACGCGGCCCGGCGAGCCGCCCACTGAAGACGCCGATGTGACCGACGAAACCGTGGAAGCGGTCCGTTTTCTCGGAGACGATGGACTCTTTCGGGCGCTTGTCGTGCAGCGGAGCCGAGCGTATGTACGCAAGAGTCAACTCGCTCAGGGTGGGAAACAAACCTTATTTCCAACAAGACAAGCTCCAAAGGTCGCCCCGTACCAACTCAAAAGGACCTATGGCAAGCTCCTGGATGCCGTCGAATCGGCGTTCGAAAGAGAATCACCCCTCTTTTACCTGCCGATCTACTACCCTTTGAAATACTGGACCGGCCCGAAGCTGGAAGAAAAAGATCAGGTATTCGCCAAAGGTCGCCAGAGTCAGGTCGTTGCGCTTGTGCGCACCAGTTTTCTCAAGCGGTTCGAAAGCTCCGTGGATGCCTTCACCAACTCGTGCCGAAATATCCTGCGGCGAATACTCGCATGGGTCGAAGTCCACAGCGAAACTCCGACAGAGAAAAAGCGATTCAAGGACTGGAAATCGCACCATGTCGATCTCGTTGGCGAAACCAATCGCGAGCCCACGCTTTTCGATGATCCCGATTCCGAGGACGACGTTCATCTCGTCCCGCCCGAAATGCTCGAAGACGTCGAGATGCTTGATCGGAGGAACTACAACATCGAAAAAATGATGCTGGAGTGCTATTCCGACCTCAACCAGCTCTCGGAATTCCTCAAGGAGGCCGCCCGGTTTCAGCCATCGCACGATGACAAGCTGCAAACCCTTATCAAGTTGCTCAAGAGCGATACGGTCCTGAAGTCGCATAAGGCGCTGATTTTCACTGAGTTCAAAGACACCGCTCAATACCTCAAGACCGAACTTGTAAAGGCCGGAATCACCGGCGTCGAAGAAATCGACAGCGGATCGACCAATGACCGCGGAAGCCTTATTCGCCGCTTCAGCCCGTACTACAACGGAACGGCCACTGCCGATCTTGCAAAAAGGGGAATGGAGGAGATTCGAATCTTAATCTCAACCGATGTTCTCTCTGAAGGCCTCAACCTCCAGGACGCCACCCGGCTTATCAATTACGACCTGCACTGGAACCCCGTGCGCCTCATGCAGCGCATCGGCCGCGTTGATCGCCGCATGAATGAGGAGATTGAAAACAAAATCAAAGCTGATCATCCCGATCGTGGCGCAATCCGTGGCGAAGTAGCGTTCTGGAACTTTCTACCACCCGATGAACTTAACCGCCTTCTTACGCTCTACAGCAAGGTGACTCACAAAACCCTGCGCATCAGCAAAACCTTCGGCATTGAGGGGAAAAAGCTCCTCACCCCCGATGACGATTACGATGCCCTGAAAGATTTCAATGAAGCCTACGAAGGCCATGAAACGCCGCTCGAAGGTCTGCACCTTGAATATCAGAAGATGCTTGCCGCTGACCCTGCGCTCGCAGCCCGGCTGCATAATCTTCCGGGCCGCGTTTTCTCCGGTCGTCATCACGTCAAACCGGGCACCAAGGCGGTATTCTTCTGCTACGCACGACCCGGATTGGACGAGGCAGGCCATTGGACCGAGGCAGGCGGGGATGTGGCTTGGTATCTCTACACTCTCGCTGATGAAGCGGTCCTCGAATCTCCGGCCCACCTCTCTATCAACGCTCTGGCGTCCTGCCGATCGACCACATCAGTTGAGTAAGATTTGAGCGAAAGGCGTCGCGCCCACGAACAGGAGAACAACATGCCAGACATCAAGACAAAGCAAAGCTTCGGAAGCGTAACCTTGGCGCATTTAAGCCCGCCCGTGCCCGCAGATGTCCCGACGGCTTATAACATTCATCTCTCCTTCGAAGAAGCTCTAAAACTCCATTTCGGATTGGGCCAACTCCTCGGAAAGCTGAACGGCTACAACCGAAACACCGTGGAGGGAAAGCGGTCGGCCGTCAATCTGTGCCTGTTCCCGCATAAGAAGCGAATCACTGTCAATGAAGGAAAGCTAAAGCGTCCGGCGATCTCTTCGCAGAACGATGAAGGAGCGGAGTGAAATGAGTAACCCAAACGAGTTAACCCAGGCTGCTGAGGCAGCAAAGAAAACTGGCCCGCAGGAGATCACAGCGAGGAAGTTGCTTAGCTGGTACGGCTTTGCACGGCGAGGGACGAACAAGGTGGCCAAAATTCGCCGGGACCTTCGCAAGCTCGGCGTGAAAACTGACCCGGATTTTGACTCCGTTTGGATGGATGTTCCGCTCAAGCTGCTGACGACGAGGGACGAGAAGCCCGAAGCGGGAAAGACCAAAGATAAGCCCCTCGGTGACGGAGCCTCTGTTGCCCCTAAAGGCGAAGCAGCCGAAGTTGCGCCATCCCATCGCATCAGCCGACTGAAGGCAGCGAATACAAAACCCGTATCCATCAAGCCGAATGACAATCTGGAGACCGCTGTCACGTTGATGATGCAGCACGACTTCTCACAATTGCCGGTTATGACCAGTGATCGCGATGTGAAAGGTCTGGTAAGTTGGCGGTCTATCGGAAATCGCCTGGCCATGGGAAAGGACTGCAAGACTGCGAAGGATTGCATGGAGCAACACCACGAGGTCAGTGGCACTGTGTCGATGTTTGAGGTCATCCGATTGCTCACGCAGCATGAATGTGTGCTGGTACGCGACGGCACAAATGTCGTTTCCGGGATTGTCACCGCGGCAGATATCAGCGAGCAGTTTCGTACCCTGTCTGAGCCATTTTTGCTGCTAGGCGACATCGAGAATAGCGTGCGAAACCTAATCGAACGATCCTTTTCCGTTGACGATCTGAAAGCAGCCCGCGATCCGGCAGACATCGGCCGAAAAGTCGAATCGGTTACGGATTTGGGCTTCGGCGAATATGTTCGTCTGCTGGAAAACCCCGAAAATTGGAAAAAGCTGAAGTCCTCGCTGGATCGGATCGTCTTCATCAAATCGCTTGGCGAAGTGCGAATAATCCGCAATGACGTGATGCATTTCGACCCAGACGGAATCAGCGACGAGCAGCTTGCTAAGCTGCGTCAGTTCAGCAATTTCCTGGATCGGGTACAGCGATTGGTGAATTGACCAAACCACACTGAAGGTGCGTAGCTATGCCGAATTTAGTACGGATTGGTAGGATTAACTCTAATAAATGCGGCGTCGGCTCCCGCGGTTATGTCATCTTACGGCAAGGTAAAACCGTAATTCTTCGGTGGGGTCAGGTCGATGTCATCGGCGGTTCCTTCTACTGGGGTGGCACGGGGCGAATGGGCCAATTCTCGGAAAGGAAGGTTCGCAAATCTTCTGAGACCGCAGCGCGAAAGTTCGCGAAGTGGTGGAAAAAGATTCTCTGTACGCCAGAAACCGTACGTGGTGACTATCGCTCGCTGCCCTCGAAGGCCAAAATCTACACTCGCCGACCAGAGTGAACGCGGCTTTATCACCATCGTCGCAACTGACGCTGTGATGGAAATTGTCCACAAGAAAGTTGAGTGGCAGACTTTGGCAGAGAATCGTTGTTATGCGTTCGCAAATTGTGTAAAATTCGGACGGTTTAGAGTGGTTCCCTTGGTTGCAAGAGCAGCTCTAAGTCAAGCTTCTAAAAATGCTTCCGGTCGCATATCGCCGTTCCCAAGCGTGCGCCTCCGAAGCCGAAGGTTGAAGGTTCGAGCCCCTCCGGGAACGTTGATTTAGTCGATATTTTCTATAGTTGGGTTCATCGTCCACGTTCCCTGACCATTCTCGTCGGCGAAACGCCGAAGACGCTCTTGAACGTGCGCGAGAAGTGATATGGATCGTTGAAACCCAGTTCCGTGGCCACGTGCTTGATCAGCGTTCCGGGGACCTGCATTCGGGCGGCGGCGTGATTCATCTTCAATCGTCGGAGCCGCTGGTAGGGGCTTTCGCGCTCAAACCGCCGAAAAAGTCGGCATAGGTAAGCCTCATCAACCCGGCAGCGCTGCGCCAATTCGCGCAGGCTGCGAATTTCCAGCGCGTGGTCGTCCAGTTCGCGGCGGCATCGTTGATAGGTATCAAATGCCGGGCTTTCCACCGAGCCGGGCGGCATTCGCGTCTCCGCCAGCTTCATCAAGAGCGCCTCCAGCAGGGCGGCGCAAATGTGCGGACTCTGCGGGGTGTTCTTCAGTCCACTGGCGATCAGCTCGTCAAATATTGGCATGATCTCCGCCGGAGCGGAAGTCTGGCTCACGCTTCCGGGCGTCAGCGGAATCGCCTTCAGCAGCTTGGCAGCGCCGGTGAAATCGACAAAATATTTGACCAGCGGCTCATCGGCGGTCGTGACGATATGATGAGCAACGCCCGGCCCATATGAGAACAAAGTCCCGGGCACAAGCCGCCAGCGCTCACCCCATATTGTGAGATATCCTCGCCCTCCGGCGACAAATTCCACGCCGTAATACGGAAACGTCGAGCGATGGATTTGATAATCCGGCTGACACCGCTCGCACCCCCCGCACGCCACGGAAACGCGCCCGGATCGCTTCCGGCGGAGTCGCATGTGAAATCGCCGCGCCGCCGTGATCTGGGCCGAAAAGAACTTGGGCGTACCCGGCATACCCCCCGCAATGCCCGTCTTTGCAAGGTCAATTTTTGGCATCATTTATCCAAAATTAGCCATGTGCGGCGATGAATTCAAGTCTATATTAATAAAGGAGGAAGATGGTTCAGGAGCAGTCACAATGAAGATCAGCGAAAACGCCTGCGGCAAAGATGACCTGATTCTCGTCACCGGCGCCGGTGGTTTCATCGGCGGGGCACTGGTGAAATATTTCCTCGACAAAGGGTTCCGCAACCTCCGCGCCGTCGACAAAAAACCGCTGCCCACGTGGTATCAGCATCATCCGGGCGTCGAGTCGCTGTGCATGGACCTCTCCGAAAAAGAGCACTGCATCAAGGCGGCGGAAAATGCGCTCGAGATATATCAGCTTGCCGCCGACATGGGCGGTATGGGCTTCATTGAACGGTTCCGCATCCAATGCCTGCGCAGTGTGCTGATCAATACCCACATGGTCGAAGCCGCCTATCGCGCGGGTTGCCAGCGATATTTCTTCAGTTCATCCGCGTGTGCCTACAACACCGAACTGCAAAAATCTCCGGACGTGCGGGCGCTCAAGGAATCGGATGCCTATCCGGCGATGGCCGAGCGCGGCTACGGCTGGGAAAAGCTCATCAGCGAAATGTTCTGTCAGGAATACTGGTCCGAGCGCGGCATGAAGACCTTCATCGCCCGATTTCATAACGTCTACGGCCCGCCTGGTACATGGGACGGCGGCCGCGAGAAAGCGCCCGCGGCGATGTGCCGAAAAGTGGTCGAAGCCAAGCATGAAGGGAAAAAAGATATCGTCATCTGGGGCGATGGCCATCAAACCCGCAGCTTCATGTTCATCGACGATTGCGTGAAGGGAATCGACATGATCACCCATTGCGATAAGCTGATCGCCACGCCGGTGAATCTCGGATCCAATGAATTGGTCTCGATCAACGAGCTGGTTTCCAGCGTCGAGGAAATCGGTGGCGTGAAGCTGATTCGCAAATATGACCTGGGCGCCCCCAAAGGCGTTGCCGGCCGCAACAGCGACAATACATTCATCGAAAGCGTGCTGAAATGGGAACCGGATACGCGCCTCAGGGATGGTCTGAAGCCGACGTATAAATGGATCGAGCAGCAGTATCTCGACCGCAAGGCCGGCAAGCGCACGGTCATCGATACAATCTGACGAAAAGACAGCCATGACTCAACGGAAACCCGCGATCGACGTCACTTCCGTGATCGGAAAGATACCCTACCGGATGGCATTCGCCGGCGGATGGATCGATCAGCCTTTCGTCTCCCGGCTGAACCCCGACCGGGTTGGCTCGATGGTGGTGGTGGCCATCGAACCCACGGTCCGTTTCATGGATCGCTCCGGCATGGCGACGGGAACGCGAAAGGTCGCCCAGCGCCTGTGGAAAGACGGCCTGCCGAGTCGCCCGGCCCCGCAGCTTGTAAAGGAACTATACGCGGAGGAAAACAAAAATCTCGCCGAGCCGTCGGGCTCGCAGGACATGATCGGCCTGATCTATCCCGGCATCAATCGGCTCGATTATGATTTCAACAGCGAAGGCGGAATCTTTCCCGCCCACATCGAATCGTGCAACGATCCGGCGGTGGCCTCGTGGCTTGAGAAGGTGATCCACGTCATCCCCATCGCCCCCAGGCCCGAAGGCTACAGCCCGCTGGGCATCAAAAATCTTAATCCTGAAAAAATCCGCGAGCTTGGCCGTAGCGGGAAGGATTGTTATGACGCCATCCTGGCACGCGATTTGAAATCGCTGGGGCACTCCATGAATCGCTGCACCCGATGCTGGGGCGAACTGCTGCCCCACGTCCTTCATCATCCATCGATCACCACCGACCTCGTTGCACTGCTGCAATATTATCAATCCCGCTACGCCGGCGCGATGTACAGCGGCTGTGGTGGCGGCTATTTGTACGTCGTCTCTGGTGAACCCGTCCCCGGCGCGTTTGAAGTCACCGTCAGGCTCGCAAAGAAAGGGTGGTAGCATGAAACGCATCATCGTTTCCGGAGCCTTCGACGACCTGCGGTTCGATGATTTTCGTTTTCTCGAGGAAGCGTCACAGCTCGGGAATGTGCACGTGATGCTCTGGTCCGATCGGGCGGTGGAGTCGGCGACGGGCAAACCGCCGAAATTCCCTTTCGCCGAGCGGGAATATTTCGTGCGGGCAATCCGATATGTCGCATCGGTGGAATATTTGCCGGGTGATGGGAACACGGATGTGCTGCCCCAATCCGCTGGTGTAGCCGAGCAGGTGTGGGCGGTGAGACCGTCCGACGACACTCCGGCCCGACGCCAATGGGCGGCCAGCGCCGGGGTGGAATATCGAATCATCACCGACTCGCTCGACGCCGCGCCGCCTACGCCCCAGACGCCAGACAATCCGCCGTCGACCCGAAAAAAAGTGCTGGTGACCGGCAGTTTCGACTGGTTCCATTCCGGTCACGTCCGATTTTTCGAGGAAGTTTCCGAGATTGGAGATTTGTACGTCGTCGTCGGACACGATGAGAATATCGGGCTGCTCAAAGGCCCCGGCCACCCGCTGTTCCCCGCCGCCCAGAGACGCTACATCACCGGTTCCATTCGATTCGTGAAGCTGGCTCTGATCTCTACCGGCAATGGCTGGCTCGATGCCGAGCCCGAGTGCCGCGCGATTCGCCCCGATATTTACGCGGTCAACGAAGATGGCGACCGCCCCGAAAAGGCGCGATTCTGCGAGCAAAACGGAATCGAATATCGCGTGCTCAAACGCCTCCCCAAAGCGGGCTTGCCCCGGCGCCAAAGCACTATGCTACGGGGATTCTGAATTGTTGCGTTATGCGACGCAACAAATGCGCGATCCCTGCCCCGTTGTAACCCCTTCAAATATCTGGAAAATGTCGGCATCCGGTGGATGTTCACCGATCAAATATACTTTCCAAAAGGGCACCCATGAAACAACACGATGATATTCGCATCGGCACCGTCGCCAATCTCTCGGCGGGCGCCAATTATCTGAGGCAGATGCTTCCTCACGGCTTTGAAAGCTTCCAGCTTTTCTCCTGGCAGCACCTTCCCGATGTCGATATGGAAAAAACCGCCAGGGAAATCAACGCCACCATCGGCGACAAGGCGATCATTTCCTCGCTCGGTCTTTTCGGCAATCCTCTTCAGGATGAGCAGACGCTGAAGGATTGGTCTCGCTGCATCGCGATGGCCCGCCCGCTGTTCAACTGCGATCTCATCTGCGGATTCACCGGCGCCATTGACCGCAAACCGCTGCCGGAATCAATCCCCGCATTCAAGAAAGTCTGGACGCGCCTGGCCAAAGAAGCTGAAGACAACGGCGTGCGGATCGCCTTCGAAAACTGCTCCATGGGCGCAACCTGGGAATCCGTCTACATGAACATCGCCCACGCCTCCAGCGCCTGGGAAATGATCTTTAACGAAGTTCCCAGCCCCGCGATCGGGCTGGAGTGGGAACCATGCCACCATCTGGATTCTTTTGTCGATCCGCTGCCGCAGTTGCGCAAATGGCTTCCGAAAATTCTCCATCTCCATGGAAAGGACGCCACCGTCGCCATGGATATCGTCCGTGAATTCGGCACCCGTGGCGGCAGGCAATATTCCTGGCATCGGCATCCCGGCTTCGGCGATACCAACTGGACCGATGTCATCTCCATTCTTCGCATGGGCAAGTGGCACGGTGCCATCGACATCGAAGGCTGGCACGATCCCGTCTATTGCGGGGATTTGGAAATTACCGGACAGGTTCACGCTCTCCGCTATCTCAAAAACTGCCGCGGCGGCGAGTTTATCCCCAATCCAAAATAGCGATGCCTCTCCATCGGAAACAAAAAGAATTTCATGGCTCCATCCCTGGTAATCCACGACCTCCGCTGCGGCTATCTCACCAACCCCCTCGGCATCGGCGAATCGCGCCCGCTGCTGAGCTGGAAACTTTCGCCAGCCACCGGCAAAGAAGAAGAGCGTGGTCTCGCGCAGTCCGCGTACCAGATTCTCGTCGCCTCCAGTCGCGATGTTTTGGAATCCGGCAAACCCGATCTCTGGGACAGCGGCCGCGTTGCCTCAAATCGCACCGTTTTCGTCGATTACGCCGGCAAACCGCTGGCCTCCGCCGCACGCGCCTGGTGGACCGTTCGCATCTGGGATCAGGCCAGAGCGCCGTCCGCATTGGCAGCCCCGCAGTTCTGGGAAATGGGATTGCTCGACAAGGGCAAATGGACCGGCAGATGGATCGCCTGCACCCTCGTCGGCGGCCCGCAGACCTCCATCCCCGCGCCGTATTTCCGCAAGCCGTTCGCGATTTCCAGGCAACCCATTATTTCGGCGCGCCTCTACGCCACAGCTCTCGGTCTTTACGAATTCCATCTTAATGGCCAGCGGATCGGTTGCGATCTCTTCACTCCCGGATGCACCGATTATCGCAAGCGCGTCCAGTACCAGGCGTACGATGTGGCCGAGTATCTGCGTCCCGGCGAAAATGTCATCGGCGCGATTCTCGGGGACGGCTGGTACTGCGGCTTCATGGGCAACAGCGTCATGCGCCAGTTCTATGGTGATCGCCCCAAAATCCTCGCCCAGCTGGTCGTCACCTTCGCCGACGGTTCCGTGCAAACCATTTCCACGGATTCATCCTGGAAATTCTCGGCCGGACCCATTCTCGCCAACGATTTTATGATGGGCGAAAGCTACGATGCGCGTCTGGAGATGCCTAATTGGAACGCGCCGGGTTCGTTCGATGACAACCGCTGGCAGCCGGCCGTCGAAGTTCCCGATCCCGGCGTTGCCATTACCGCGATGAGCGGTCCGCCCGTTCGTAGGATGCTCGAACTGAAACCCATTGACATCAAGCAGCGGCACAATCGCTGGTGGCTCATCGATTTCGGCCAGAATATGGTCGGTAACGTGCGACTCCGCATGAAAGGCAAAGCGGGTGTCACGGTCCGCATGACCTTCGTCGAAATGCTCGACAAAAATGGCGGCCCCTACACCGCCAATCTCCGCCAAGCCAAACAGACCGATTATTACACCCTCCGCGGCGACCCCGATGGCGAAACTTACGAGCCGCGCTTCACCTTCCACGGCTTTCGTTATGTCGAAATCGATCACTATCCCGGCCAGCTGACCGCGGGCGACATCGTAGCTGTCGTTATCCATTCCGACATGGAGCAAACCGGCTCCTTTGAATGCTCCGAACCGCTGGTCAACCAGCTTCAGAAGAATATTCAATGGGGACAGCGCGGAAATTTTGTGGACATTCCCACCGATTGCCCGCAGCGGGATGAGCGGCTTGGCTGGACCGGCGACGCGCAGGTCTTTTGCCGCACCGCTGCTTTCAATTTCGACGTGGCCGGTTTCTTCGCCAAGTGGACGGCGGACATGCGTGATGCCCAGACGGAGCGCGGCTCATATCCATGGATCATCCCCAACACCGAAGCCCCGCGCAAGGACGAACCCGAATGGGGCAGCGACGGTGGCCCTGCATGGGCCGATGCCGGCGTCATCTGCCCGTGGACGATGTGGCTTGTCCACGGCGATGTCCGCCTCGTTGAGCGACATTACGCCTCCATGTGCAAATTCGTCGATTATCTTAAGCAGTCTACCGATCCGTTCCACCTCATCCGCTCGCATCCCGAGTGGAAGGGATTTCATGGGTTCGGCGACTGGTTGTCCCAGGACAGCCGCGATGGGCTCATGGGGGGCACACCCAAGGATCTCATCGGCACAGCATTCACTGCGTACGACGCCCGGCTGCTGGCGCAAATCGCCGCTGCCCTCGGCCGCGAAAAGGACGTCGCGAAATATACCCAACTCGTGAGCGACGTCACGGCTGCATTCTGCAGGCGATTTGTCACTGCCGATGGTCTGATCGTCGCAAACACCCAGACCGCCTGCGTCCTCGCCCTGCACTTCGATCTCCTGCCGCCGGAAAAACGCCCGGCCGTGCTCGAGGCGCTGGTGCGAAATATCCGCAATGACGGCACCCGCCTCAACACAGGGTTCGTCGGCAGCCCGTACCTCAATTTCGTGCTCACCCGCTTCGGAAAGCTTGATGTCGCCTATGAACTGCTGATGCAGACCAAATGGCCAAGCTGGCTCTACGCCGTCACGCAGGGCGCCACCACCATCTGGGAAAGATGGGACGGCTGGACCCACGACAAGGGATTTCAGGACGCCGGCATGAACAGCTTCAACCATTACGCCTACGGCGCTATCGGAGCGTGGCTCTACCAGATCGTCGCCGGCCTCGACGTCGATCCCAACCGCCCCGGCTACGAGCACATCATCTTCCACCCGCATCCCCAGCGCAACGGTCCTCTCATGCATGCCCAGGCAAAACTCGAATCCAATCGCGGCCCCATCGAAAGCGTCTGGCGTCTTAAAACGGACGGCTGCACGTTGCAATACGAGATTTCCATTCCCCCCAACCTCACCGCCACCGCCCATATCCCCGCCGCCGATCCTGCCGCCGTTCTGGAATCCGGCAAATCCCCGAAATCAGCCGTCGGAATAAAAGCTCTGCCACCCTCCACCACGCACGCAATTTTCGAGCTGACCTCCGGCCGGTACACCTTCACTTCAATCTTGTGATTCGAATTCCGGCCAAGCAGGATTTTTTACCGCTAAGCGGTAAAAATCTTTCCGTGGACAGCAGGAATTGAATTGCAGACCGCGAATCTGATAATCGATCGCTCGCATGATCGCGATGCTGGCAATTATTCTCGGAGTTGTGGTCGTCATTTTTCTCGTGGCGGTGTTCGTGGTTCCTTCAGTGGTGCGGGCTGGTATAGGAGTGACGGAAAATGCGGCGGGCGGCTGGCGCGAACGAGTCTTGTTTCGATATCAAAATCTCTCCCAAACGCCGGAGTTATCCGTGTTCCGCGCGACATTTGCCTGGGTTTTTGCGTGGTTCAAGCTGCGGCTTGATACCATGTTTGGAGAACTGCCGGAGTTTTTGGGTTCGATTCCGCGGATCGAGTCGGTCCTGGACATCGGCTGCGGGTTTGGGGTGGCGGGATGCGCGCTGCTGGAATGGCGGCCTGAAATGCACCTTTTTGGAATCGACCCGCGGCCGGATCGGGTGCACGCGGCCAAGGCGGCGTTCGGCGAGCGCGGCGAGGCGGTGATTGGGCGAGCGCCGGATATCAACATCGCCGGATTTCCGACCCATTTCGATACGGCTTTAATGCTCGATATGATCCATTTCCTCACCGATGAACAGCTCGCGGTTACGCTGAAAAATATTGGCGGTAAACTTTCGGCTGGCGGATTGCTCGTCATCCGTGCAATCGTTCCACCTGCCGGCGGTGGTTCATGGGCATGGAAATTCGCTGCCGTTCGGCGGATGCTGCTGCGGGAATATGCCTGTCATCGGCCAGTGGAAGCAATTGCGAAAATGCTCACCGCCGCTGGATTTGACGTGGGAAGAACTCAGATATCCGGCGGGAATCCCGAACTTACGTGGATTATTTCCACGGCAGTCCGTAGTGAAGCAGCAGGATCAAAACCAGAATAAAAAATAGCGCCACATGCGCCAGGATCAGCGGAATCATCCGGCGCGTGCTGAATTCGTTCCAATGCTGAAGCCGGTGAAGGCCGCCGAAAATCCGCCGCGCCCGATCGACGCCGAGGCGGTTGTCGTTGTCTGTGGCCGAGTTGCTCTGATACGCAAACGCGGGATACACCGCGTAAACATTCCGGGGTTTAAGCGAGCGAATCATGTCGTCATACGGGACATTCTGCCACGGCATCGCCACCACCTGTTCCGCGAATGGGCGGTTTATGACGTATCCGTGGGCGCAGCAGCGGAAGGTGACTTTCACGACGGAACGATAGTCCGTCTTGCGCGACGAATTGACAAAGCAGCCGAAGAATAAAAGCTGCCAATCTTCGCCCGATTCCATGAACCGTAGCGCGCGTTTCAGCCGATCGGGGGAAAACCGCTTGAAGAGGATATCATCTTCGAAGATTGCGATTTGTTGCGCCCCGGCATCGAGCCCGGCGCGCAGGCAGCCCATGTGCGATTGAAAGATTCCCAGCTCGCTGTTGGTGGGATGCTTATCGACAACGACGAACTCGACGAGGTTGGCAAGCCCCACGCGCTGGAACTGCAGGCGAGCGTGCTGAATGCGGTCGGGACGGTTAGACAGGGAAATGCAATAGATTCGGTCCAGCGCCCGCCAGTGCCGCGCCAGTGGGTGCTCTCCCACTTTTGTCGGCATATCCAGAGATGCGGTCGTCACTCGGTGGCCTCGCGCTATGGAGGGGTATCGAACGATCCGTTATTCTTGCAGGTAAGAAAATACCCTTGAACGCAATGTTAAACAAGGCTGGGCAGAGGCTGGTTCGAATTAAATATGTTCGCCGGGCCATCGACGACCGCGCCGACCTCAGCGAATTCCGCAAACCGCCGACGGTCCGAATCCTGACCGGGGTGTTTCTGATCACGATCAGCATGATCATGTGCTGGCCGGTGATCGTGGCATCGGTGGGATGGCTGTCGTGGCATCTCAAAAGGCCCTGGCTGTTGACGCTCATCGTGCCGATTTATGTGCTTTCGCATGTTTGCTATCTGACGGGAATGTTTCTCTCTGGTGAGAAATACACGCGAATCTTCTTCCGCTGGCTGACGCGATGCTCGGTCGAGCGGATGCTGGGGCTGGAAACGATTGCCCCGGAGAAGACAGAGGCCTGACGGCCGGCTTATCCCCCCAGCTTATCTCTGTTGCCAGATATCGTAGAAATTATACACCTGCCAGGGAAAATCCCGCGAGAACTGCTGGATGCAGTCGGCGAACTGCTGGGCGTAAGGCGCGTAGTCAGCCGCATGCCGGCCTAGGCCGGAGGGAACCTGAATGACCTTGGCGACGCGAAGCTCATACGAGGTCTTGCTGACGCGCGGAGCGGTCATCACCACCACGGGCACGCCCGTCACTGAGGCGAGGCGATAGGGGGTCACCGGAAACAACGCCGCACAGCCGAGAAATTGCACGGGGACGACGTTGTGATCGCTGCCGAAGCTGCGGTCTCCCATCATCGTGACGATCTCGCCGCGGAGCAGGGCATCGGTCATCAGCATAACGCCCGCGAGCCCGGAGCGCGGGTCGATCACGCCGGCCGGCAATGTGAAATTCGGCTCGGGAATCATCACGATCGACACGCGCTTGGGGAATTGGCTGAGCGTGGAAACGCCGATCTGAAAGCAGCCGACGTGCGCGTGCACCAGCACGAACCCCGGGGGCCGGGAGCAGCGATCGATCAATTCATCATGGTTCGGGCAGCTTGCCGTAATCACGCCAGGCCCCAGCGTGTGCAGAACCATCATGTCCACCAGCGTGACGGCATAGGAGCTGACGAGGCGATAAGCATCCCACATGCGCCGAAGTCCGCCATGCTCCGGAAACCGCCGCTTCAGATAGAACGCGCACCTGCGCCGGATCGACGGATAAAACAGCACGTACCAGAACGTGACGATATACGCGAGATGATACGCCCGCGCCTTTCCGCCGGTGCGGATCAGCCATGAAATGAACTTATGCCACCACGCCGGGCCGATGCCTTCCACGGCCCATTGCTGTGGACGCTGCGGCGACGGCGCTGGCGAGACGGTGCTCATAGCGGCTTATTGAGAATTAGTACAAGTGGCAAGTGCAAGTGGCAAGTTGAATTCAACTTCCCGCACCTGTAAACTTTTCCCTTTGGGCAAAACCCCTCAGAGGTAATTGATTGATGACAGATTCCGAGCTGATCGAAGCCGTCAACGATGTATTTGCCGATTCTTTTGAGATTCCACGGGAGAAGATCACACCGCAGGCGCAAATCTTTGCCGATCTTGGGCTTGACAGCCTCGACGTGGTCGACCTGGTGGCGGCCATTCAGAAGCGATTCAACGTGCAGGTCAGGGATGATGAGCGCGTCCGGTCGATCCGCACCATGCAGGATCTTTATAATTATCTGATTTTGATCAGAAATGAACAGAAAAAGGCGTGAGGCGATGGACCTCCCGAAGTCACAAGACAGAACGGCCGGTTCGTGGGTCGCGGTGATCTGGCTCAACTTCTCTTTCTGGATCATCTTTACGATCTGGACCGCGATTCTGGCATTGATCGCCATTCCCTTCCACTACCTGTTCAGCCTGGTGTCTGGCAACCGGCGGCGGGGGGATTGGCTCATTCGCCGCATTATCAGCAACTACGGCACCGCCGTCATTCATTCCGGCTGGCCGCTCGTGCGCGTGAAATATGTGGACCGCGCCCCGGGCGAAAAACCGCCGTTCGTCTTCGTGTCCAATCATCGCTCGGCTTCGGATGCGTTTGTGATGGCCTTCATCCCACTCGAATGCGTGCAGATGTTGAATATCTGGCCGTCGCGGGTGCCGCTCATCAATTACCTGTCGCGCACCGCCGGCTATCTCCGCGTGCGGGAAATGCCGTTTGACGATTTTCTTGCCCAGGGATCGCGGCTCTTGTCGCAGGGCGTCTCAATCATCGCATTCCCTGAAGGCACCCGCTCGGGATCGAAAAAAATGGGGCCGTTTCATGGCTCGGCATTTCGCCTGGCGCAGCACAACGGCGTGAAGATTTGTCCGCTGGCGATCTCCGGCAGCGAAAACATCCCCCGGCGCGGTTCTCTCGTAATGCATCCTGGACAAATCGTCATGACCAAACTCCCGGCGGTCACCCCCGAGCAATATCACGACCTGACCGCCTTTGCCCTGAAGAATCGCGTGCGTGACGTCATCGGCCGGCATCTGGAGTCTCAGGATTTGCAGTCCCCTCACTTGGAAGCGCAACCCGCCTGATGGTTCGCGGAGTTGTTTCAGGAGGCTGTTTTGCGCGGAGATTGTTCAATTCGAATCGGTGGCCTGGGATTCACCCGCGAGGAAATATCCGCGTGCGTCACCCGCAAGGGATTGCTGTCGATCGAGCTGGAATTGGCGAGCGGCGCATGCGGTTGCGCCGCGTGCGTTTCGTCGCCGCAGCCGGCGTTGTCGCTGGAGGAAATTCGCCGCCTGCTTGGCCACGCCGCCGCCGAAGGGGCAAGGCGGGTGATTTTCGTGGACGGCGAATTGGCCAGTCATCCAAACCTGCGCGATATGATAGAAACCGCCCGCGGTCTGCTGTTGCAGATCGAGCTGATCGCATCGCCAATTGCAATTGATGCAGCCACGGCCCGATTTTTGCGATTGTCCGAAACCGTGGTCACGCTTCGGTTTGATCCAACGGCAAAACCCAAAATTGACGACGCGATCCTGCACCTGCGGGAAGCCGGCTATTGCCGCCCCGGCGCTCCCAAGCTCGCGGTCGCCATCGGCGTATCCGCGAAGAATATCGACGAAATGCAGGAAATCTGGCGATGGGCGCGCCGCCAAGGGATCGAGCCGCGCGTGCAGGTCATCACCCCGCGCCCAGGCGAGAACGGGGCCGCGAAAATGATCGATCCCCACCGCGCCAAAACAATGTTCCAGGAACTTGGCCGCATCGATCAGCTTGAGTTTGGCCAGAGTTGGGAACTCGCCCCGGAATTGATCGGCCGATCATGCAAGCGGCATCTTTTCGCCTGCCATGTCACCGCCTGCGGGACGATTTTCGCCTGCGTGGGGATCACGATTCCGCTCGGAAATATCCGCAAAGAGCCGCTGCACGAGATTCTGGAGCTGAGCGAAGTCCTGGAAAATCTGCGCGCGTTCGACGAAAAGTTGAAGGAACCGTGCGGAACCTGCTCCAAAACCACCGATTGCTATGGTTGCCGCGGCGCGGCGTTTCAGCTCACGGGCGATTACCTCACCGGCGACAAAATGTGCTGGAAGGTCAACGGAGCCGAGATCGAATCGCTGCCGGTGGGCGTTGCGGGTCTGGTCCCGCATGGAAAGAGCATGCGGATGATCGACCGCCTCGTGCAGATCGGCGAGCGCGAAAGCCGCACGACGTTCGACGTGACCGCCGATTGCCTGCTCGTCGATCAAACCGGCCGGCTCGATGAACTGGCATATGTGGAGATGATCGCCCAGTCCTTCGCGGCTTCGCATGGATATCACCTTTCGCCCGAGCAGCGGCGACACCATCGCGGCCTCCTGCTGGGTGTGAAAGACCTCGTTGTCAGCGGTGAGGCGCGCATCGGCGATTCGCTGACGGTGCAACTCAGAAAAGTGACCCGCTTCGGCGCTTTTGGCGTGGTCGAAGGGGCGATTTATCGGCAGAATGGAACGCTCGTCGCCACCGGACAGATCAAAATCTGGCGGCCCAGCGATTCGGAACTCGAGGCAATGGTTGTATGAGAATTCTTTTCACATCCCTGTTAGCGGCGTCGATCGTGCTTCTGGCGCGGTTGTCGCTTGCCGATGCGCCGGCGACGCAGCCCTCCGACGAGCCGGCGCCCACGACGCGGCTTTCCCTCGACGTCATCCAGGGCCTCCAGCAGCACCTGCACGGCATCAACTCGGTCGAGTGCGATTTCGCCGAACAGAAAAATCTCGCGATGCTGAATCACACGCTCACCATCCGCGGGCACATGGCGATGGAAAAACCCGATCGCCTCATCTGGATCGTCCACGACCCGGTGAAATATGCCGTCCGCATCGAAGGCGACGAGGTGCGGCAATGGGATGAAGACACCAATCGCGTCGATGTGATTCATCTCGGCGGCGATCCCACCTTCAAAGCGGTTTCCGAACAGATTCAGGGCTGGTTCCTCGGCGATTACAAATCGCTCGGTGGTAGCTACGATTCGTTTCTGATCGCGCAGCAGCCGATCTGGATCGCGTTCATCCCCAACGGTCAATCGGCGGTTTCCAAGTTGATCTCGCGGATCGATCTCACGTTCAACGCGCAGGAAAGTTATCTCGACACGATGACGATGCACGAAACCGGCGGCGATCTGACGACGATCCATTTCATGTCCGTCCGCATCAATCAACCCATGTCCGACAAAACCTGGGAGATGCCGCCGAATGACCCCTGAACCAAGCGCCGCCCGGCCTCCCGGTCGATGGGTATGGATCTGCATCGCGGCGGCGCTGGTGATTTCATGCGCCGGCTGGCTGCGTCTGAGGGTGGACAGCTCGCTGGAGCCGCTGCTGCCCGAAAACAGCCAGGCCCGCCAGACGATCCTCTTCCTGCGCGATTCCAGTTTCGCCGACAAGGCCGTGCTGTGGCTTCGCCTGCGCGATGGCGCGCCGCTTTCCGATCTTTTTGCCGCCGCCGATGCCGCTGAAAAGCATCTCGATCCGAACCTGATCAAATCGGTGATTCATCCACCGGATGAAGCCGGGGCGATCGATGAATTGCTCGCCCTGATGGACGATGCGGGTGAATTGCTCGGCCCGCAGGATATGAGCGACCTGCAGAAAGCGACCGCTCCCGATGAGCTGCGCAAACGCATGCGCGAGTGTTATCTGCAGCTCGTCGAGCCGCAGGGCTCGTTCATGATGGGCATCACGCGGCGCGATCCGCTGGGCATCAGCAGCCGGATTCTTTCGCGCCTTTCGTCCCTGAAGGAAGGATTGGGCTACAAGGTCGAGGTGAAGGATGGCCGGTTCATGCATCCCGACGGCCGTCAGATGCTGATGATCCTGGAGACCTCGGCCACCGCGACCAGCCTCGCCAGTTCCAAAGCCCTAGCACAGCATTTTCACGACCTCGCCGCAGCCGCGCCGCCGGACGTGCAGATCATTCCCATCTGCCCGCAGATTCACACGGAGCAGAATGACGAGCTGATGGAGCGCGACATGAAAAGAGCCGGCGCCATCAACGCCGTGGCGTTTCTGCTGCTGTTTTTTCTGGTGTCGCGCGATTTTCGTGTCGCGGTGGTTTTCCTGCTGCCGCTGATTACGACCGCGGTCGCCATCGGCTGGTGCGCGCTGTTCTATCCGCATCTGTCAACGATGATGATCGGCCTGGCCGTGACGATGGCCGGCAGCGCCGTGGATTACGGCATTTTCGTCTACACCGCCGTCACGATGGGCAGCGATCTACAATCGGATATCAGGCGCGTCCGCAAACCGCTGGTCATCAGCCATCTCACCACGCTGGGCGTTTTCATCGCATTTCTGTTTTCCAGCGTCCCGGCATACAAGCAGCTTGGGTGCATGACGAGCATTTCCCTGGTGATGTCGCTGCTGGCGGCGCTGTTTCTGCTTCCCAACGTGATTCGCCCGGGCGGAAAGCTCTCGTTCCTCGGCCGCGGAGTTCCGCTCACGCGCTGGGGGAAATCGATGGTCGAGCCGACGATCATCTGCACGATGCTTCTCTTGGCTGCCACGGCGTTCGCAGTGCGTATTCAGCTCGATCCCGATATCACTCGCCTGGACGGTGTCAGCGCCGAGGTGAAGCACAACGAGGATGAATTCCAGAAAACCTGGGGCCGCAGCGACAAGGCGCTGGCGATGATGGTTGTCAGCGGCAAAACGCGCGAAGCCGCCGAGGAGGCGAATGACCAGGTATATACGGCGGTTTCGCAGCAATTTCCCCCGGGGCAATTCGTTTCGCTCAGCAGCTTCTGGCCGTCGAATGCGACGCGCCAGGCGAACCTGGCAACGTGGCGGGCGTTCTGGAGCGATGCGCGCATCGCGCAGTTCCGCGCTGATTTAACCGCCGCGGGCGCGCCGTTTGGATTTTCCGCTGATGCGTTCGAGCCGTTTTTTCAAAGCCTGATCCACTCCGCCCCCCCGCGACCGCAGTCGCAGCAGATTCTTCAGACCGTCGAGGATCAGTTCACCGCCCGCAACGCCAACGGGAATTGGCAGATGCTCAGCTATTTCGAGGACACGCCGCAGAATATTGCGCTGGCGCGATCGTGCATCGCGGGGCGCAGCGATACGGATATCGTTTCGCGCGGGATGCTGGCCGCGGCCTTCGCCGAATCTGCCGGTTCGGAAACGAAAGTCCTCGTCGGCATCAGCGTTGGTTTCATCGTGATTTCCCTGCTGCTACTGACGCGAAGCATTCGGCAGTCGATCCTCATCATGCTCCCGGCCGCTACGGGCATGGCCGGGATGCTCGGCGTGCTCGTGCTGCTGGGGCAGGGGATGAGCGTGGTGACGGTAGTGGCCGCGATTCTCGTGCTGGCGCTGGGGAGCGATTACGGCGTCTTTGCCGCATATGCGTGGGATCGCCGCGAAACCGTGCTGGGGCAGGGGATGTCGTCGATCCTGCTGTCGTTTCTCGTGACCCTCGCCGGCACCGGCGCGATGCTCCTGGCGAAACATCCCGGCCTGTGGCTGTCAGGCGTAAGCCTGACATCGGGGCTCGTCTCCGCATTTCTGACGGCTTTTGTGATGATCCCCGGAATCGAATACATCCGCGAATTGTGGAATCGCCGGAGGCCGCAGTGAAGATGCACTTCGTATGGATATTTCTCTGCGAGGTGGCTGCTGGATGCGCGCCCGCGCCGTTTGTGGCCGATCCGTTGCCGCCGCTGCAAAATCCCAATCCCGCCACGTTGCGCGATACTTTCCTGCGCGCGATGCCGCGGCAATTCGTCTCGGAAGATTCGATTATCATTCAAGCGCCCTTCCACCACGACATGGCGGCGTTGGGTGTGATGCGCGTGGACCGAACCGCCGGGACGTTTGAGCTTGTCGTCATGAACCAGACGGGCCTGAAACTGCTGGCCATGAGCGGCAATCGCAGTGGCGTGGTGGTGAATTTCGCCATTGGCCCGCTCATGCAGCACAAGGATCTCCTGCAACTCGTCGGCCGCGACGTGGGACGAATCTTTCTGGATGAGGTTCCGAGCAGCGCACAAGGCGCACGGATTGGATCCAACTCGGTTCAGTTTCGCGACAAACAAAGCGATGGGACGGTCTATTACGAATTCGGCGGTGATCCACCCGTGCTGCTGGAAAAATGGGCCGATGGATTTTTCGGCAGCATCTGGCGGGTGCGGTATTATCATTATGCGCCGCACCCCGGTGGGCTTTACCCGCGCGGGATTGTCATGGACAATGCCCAGCTTCACTACCGGATCATCGTCAAGAATCGAGATGTGGAGATCGACCAATGAACCCGCTGCGCAATCAGATCGCCGGCATGCTGACCATCCAGCGGCGCGACGGCGGTTTCACGGCGGATTTGGTGGTCGATGAGAAATTGCCCGTGTTTCCCGATCATTTTCCCGATCAGCCGATCCTTCCGGGAATCTGCCTCGTCCAGGCCGTGCTCCACGCCGCCGCGGTGTACCAGGGGGCGGCGGACATGCGGATTCGCCTGCTCAAAAATCTGAAATTCATGCAGCCTGTCCGGCCCGGACAGACGGTAAATGTCGATGCGCAAATCTCGCCGCTGCCCGATGGGGATTTTGCGATCAAGGCCAGGCTTTCGGTGGAAGACCGCAGGTGTGCCGAGGTGTCGCTGGTGGCATCGGCGGAAAACGCGCCGGGAGGCCGGGGATGATTTCCACCGCACCCCGGCGACAGCGAAGCGGATATTTCGCGGTCGAAGCGGATTCACCCCAGCCGCTGATCGCCCGGCTCAAATATCGCGCCCGTTTCAGCGATGTTGATCCCATGGCGGTCGTGTGGCACGGGCGCTACGCGAACCTGTTTGAGCAGGCCAGCGAGGAACTGGGACGCCGCACGGGCCTCAGTTACGCGGATTTTCATCGGAGCAAGCTGCAGGCGCCGATCGTGCAGTTGCACGTCGATTATTTCGCGCCGATCGTGCTGGGCGAGGAAGTGGAGATCGCGGCCAAGCTTCTCTGGTGCGATGCGGCACGCATCAACACTGAGTTTGAAATCCATCGCGTTTCGGGCGTTCTTGCCGCCGCGGGATACACGGTTCAGATGTTAATCGATGAATCAGGCGCACCGCTGCTGGCCACGCCTCCGCTGCTGGAAAACTGCCGTCGCCGCTGGCGCGGCGGAGAATTTCGCTCATTGCAATGAACGCCGTCATCTCACAATCCGGTGTCGTCACCGCATACGGCTGGGGGCTGGACGCGCTGTGGAATGGCCTGATGAGCGGAAAAACCGCGATCGCCGCGACGCAGCGCTTTGCCGAGCGGGGATTCATCAGTGATCAGGCGGGGATTATTCCAGATCTGTCACCGGAGCCGGATGAATCCCGGGTGATGGTGATGCTGCGAAGGATTCTCGCACCGATTGCGGGCGCGCTTGATCCCACCACGTCGCTGATTCTGGCCAGCACGGTCGGTGAAATTGAATACATAGAGCGCGCGGTACTGGAAGATAACCCGGCGTTGCTCACCGAAGCGCGCCCACAGGCGCTTGTGCAGCGCGTGCAGCAGATGCTCGGCCTGCGCGGCGAGGCGATGGCGCTCTCTTCGGCATGTGCTTCATCGGCGGCGGCGCTCTCTCGCGCGGCGTCGATGGTTGGCCACAGCGAAGCGCCCGCGGTGCTCGTGGTGGCGTGCGATGCGATCTCAGAGTTTGTGTACGGGGGGTTCTCGAGCCTGATGTCGCTCTCGGCTGGGCCAGCACGGCCATTCGATGCGGATCGAAATGGCCTGACGCTGGGCGAAGCGGCCGCGTGGGCGCTGGTCACGCCGCGGGGCGAGGGGATTTCTATTCTCGGCTGGGGCAACACGACCGATGCGGTGCATATGACCGCCCCGGATCGCAACGCGGGCGGACTGACGCGGGCGATCAGCAAAGCGCTCGCAATGTCGCGAAAGAGCACTGAGGATATCTGTCTGATCGCCGCCCACGGCACGGGAACCGTTTATAGCGATGCGATGGAAATGGTGGCGTTTCAACGCGGCTTTCCAGCGTCTCTGCCGGTGTTTTCTATAAAAGGTGGCGTCGGCCACACGCTGGCGGCGGCGGGGTTGGTACAGATCCTGGTTGCCGGCCGCGCAATCTCGTCGGGCCACGCGCCGCCGACGGTGGGTTTGGAACACGTGGACGGCGTGGCGGCCGGTTGGGCGCGAAATTCTCCAGCGGACCTGGGTGCGGCGCGAGTGGCGCTATCCACCAATTCAGGATTTGGCGGCGTGAATACAGCGCTGGTGCTGGGCGCGGCGGTGGATGAATGATCTCATCTATTGCCTGGTTTTGTGGGGATCATTGCGGGGTCTGGGCGCTCTCGCGCTCGTGGGAGAGGACATCGCCCGCTTTCTCATCGGCCGAGGAAGTCCCGGCACTTGTGGGCAAACCGGTGAAATATTACGCCCGGATGACGCGCGAAACGCGCTGCTGCCTGTTTGCGGCGACGTTAGCCATGGAAAGCTCCGGCGCGCGGTCGGAAGTAACTGAAATTGGACTCATTGCCGCTGGATCGGATGGATGGATGCAGGCGAGCGGGGAATATTTCAGGGATTATGTGGAGCACGGCCGAACGTTGGGGCGCGGAAACCTGTTCATTTATACATTGCCGACCAGCGGCCTGGGCGAAGTGGCGATTGCGCTGGGTCTGTCCGGTCCATGCATGTTCGCGCATGATGCAAAAAATCCTACGGCCGGCTTGTGCCGAATCGGTGGACAGTTGCTTGCCGATGGCGAAGCGCAAGTAATTCTCGGAATCTACAGCAGCGCTGATGCCGCGGTTTGTCTGAACCTCCATCGCGGCTCCGGCGTTACGGAGATGAATTCGCTGATCGCCGAGAGCGGCCAACTGAATCCACTGGAGCTTTGCATGGCGCTCCGCGAGCGGGTGCGGAAGGTATGAGCGACATCTGGTGCGGCATCCCGGTTTACAACAACGCCGGCACGATCGCCGATGTCGTCACCCGATGCCGGAGCGAGATTTCTGATATTGTCGTCATCGATGATGGCAGCACGGACGCCGATCTTCGCGAGCTGCTCAAGCCGCTGGATGTGCGCGTGGTGCGGCATCCAACAAATCTCGGCAAAGGAGCCGCGCTGCTCAGCGCTTTTGATTTTGCCGCACGGCAGGGTGCGAAATATCTGATTACTCTCGACGGCGATGGGCAGCATTTTCCTGAGGACATCGGGCAGTTTGTTTCACGATTGTCGCCCAATGCGATTTTGATCGGATCGCGCAGCGAGGTGATCGGAAATATGCCGCATTCCAGCCGATTTGGGCGCGAGTTTTCCGATTTCTGGATCTGCATCGAATGCGGTGCGATTACTCATGACACGCAGAGCGGATTTCGCGCGTATCCGCTTGAGGCGGTACGCGAGCTGCGGCTGGCGTCGCGGCATTACAATCTGGAGGTGGAAGTCGTCACGCGCGCAACCTGGGCGGGCATGAAGATCGGCAGCGTGCCGATCCGCGTGAAATATCTGGAGGACGATCAGCGCGTGTCGAGTTTCAAGCCGTTTGCGGACAATGTGCGAATCTCGTTGATGCACACGCGGCTGGTGCTGCGGCAACTGCTGCCGATCCCGCATCGCCGGTTGTTCGCGGTCGATGCGACATCTTGTAATCTTTCCTCGATATTGCGATCCGCGTGTTATCAGAATTCAACACCGCTGGGCCTCGCGGCGACGGCGGCGATCAGCGCGCTGCTGGGAATCCTGCTGTGGCCGTGGGGCGTGGTCGCGGTGGGATACCTGGCGATACGATTGCATCTGAACAAGATCATGGCGGTGGCGACACTGGCACTGTGTTTGCCGAAATCGCTGCCGGCGCTGTGCGTGAGGATCGGGCGGTCGGTGGCCGGGCCGGACTGGGCGCGATTCGTCGGGGCGCATATCGTGGCGTTTACCGTCGCGCCGGTGGCGGCGATCGTGGTGTACTGGATCGCACGGCAATTTCAGCCGCTGGCACCGGCGACGGGAAGTGATCGGACATGAATATCGTCGAGATCATCCGCAGCGAGACGGCAGAAGTGCGCGGCAAGACCGCCCTCGTCGAGGGCGATCGCGTCGTGACGTACGGCGAATTGCTCGAGCAGGTTTCTTCGCTGGGTAAGCTGCTGGCGGGCAGAGGAATTTCCCTGGGGCAGCGCATCGGGCTTCGATGCGGGGATGGGATCGATTATGTGATCGGCTCGCTGGCATTGCTGGAGCGCGGCGCGGCTGTGGTGCCGCTGGCGGATACGCTCACCGAAGCCGAGGTTCGCGAGACGATCGAGCGGATCGACGTCGCGGGGATTCTGACGCACGTCACCTTGCCGGGAATTTGCGGCGATGAGAACGGCGAGAAGATCGGCGATCTCTTCCGCTGGCATGCGAGGCAATCGGGATCGGTGATGGACGAGCGCTGCCGCGAGCTGGGCGCGGCGTTTATCCGCTTTTCTTCGGGAACAACGGGTGAGAGCAAGGGCGTGCTGATTTCGCATCGCTCGATCGTGGAGCGAACCGATGCCGCCGATCGCGGGCTGGGGATTTCATCAGGTGATGTGATCCTCTGGGTGCTGGGGATGAGCCATCATTTTGTGGTGTCGATTCTGCTGTTCCTGCGGCGCGGGGCGACGATCATCATCGCCAACAAGCAGTTTCCGTTTTCGATCCTGGAGGCGGTGCAGAAGCATCCGATTAATTTCATTTACGGGTCACCCGTCCATTATTACCTGCTGGCGTGCGCGGGCACCGTGGAACCGCATCGGCTGAAAGGGGTGCGGATGGCGATCAGCACGTCGATGAAAATGCCGGCGGAGATTTCCGAGTCGTTCGCAAATAAATTCGGATTTTCACCGGCGGAAGCATACGGGATCATCGAAATCGGTTTGCCGTTTATCAACACCGAAGGCGGAGCGCGCGGCCGACAAACGGTAGGGAAAATTCTGCCGGACTATCAGTTGCGCATCGCCCATCCCGACGATCACGGCATCGGCGAGGTGCAGATCAGAGGCAAGGGAATGTTCGACGCATATTGCTGGCCGTGGCGGCTGCGCGAGCAGTGCTTGGATGATGGCTGGTTTCACACGGGCGATCTTGGCCGACTGGACGAAGCGGGAAGATTGAGCCTGCTGGGGCGCAGCAAAACGGTGATCGTTTGCGCGGGGATGAAAGTATTTCCCGAAGAGGTGGAGGAAGTAATCAACGCGATGCCGGGCGTGAAGGAATCGCTGGTTTTCGGAAAAGAGCACCCCCAGTATGGGCAGACGGCGATTGCGCACGTGGTGGTGAATGGAAATGTGGAGGATCCGACAACGGTGATTAATGGACTGCGCGCCCATTGCTGCGAGCGTCTGTCGAGTTATAAGGTGCCGGTGGAGTTTATGGCGGTGGAATCGCTGGCGAAGACTGTTAGCGGGAAACTGGCGAGGACGGGGAAAAGTGAGTGAAGATAATCCGCGTGCATGATGGCCATATAGCTGTAGGATCCTGCCGTTATTTTTTGTGTTTGTGACCCAGTTTTTTCGCGCCCGTGTGACTCTTTGGCTGGCTGGCGGTTGGCGCTGGATTGTCAGGGGCAGTTGATGTTGGAGAAGCCGGCTGCACGGCGACAGGGGCGAGCGCTGTGGGAGGCGCGGCTGGAACACCGGAGGCGCCCCCGGCGACGGTAACGGATGTTGTTGCGATGTAGCCGCCGCTGGTGGCGGTGACGGAAAATGTTCCATCGGTTGATGCGGTGAACAGGCCGGAAGATGAGATGCTGCCGCCGCCGGTGACGGACCATGTGATTGCCGGTGAGGCGATCGGGTTTGAGAACTGGTCGAGGACATTGGAGATGGAATACTGAATTGTGCCCGTGGGGACGACGGTGCTGTTTGGGGGCTGGACATACATCCGCGTGACATTCTGAGTCACGACGGCGGTCACGGTGCTCGTGGTTGTATTGTTGGAAGAATCGGTGATGGTCACGAGCAGGGTGTAAGTTCCGGCCTGGAAGAAGGTCGCGGTGGCGGTTTTGGCGGCGTTGGTGCCATTGGCTGAGAAGATCGGAGGCGGCGCGTTCCCATTGGGCACGGAAACGACCGACCATGTGTAGGTCAGTGAAGGATCGGTGCCGGGAATGGAAACGATGCCAGTTTTGCCGGAGGAGTTGAGGGCGAAAGTCGCGCCCGACGGTGTGGTGGATGCCTCGTTGCTTGCGGCGCTTTCACCGCCCGGGTCCACCGCCGTCACCGTGTAGTAGTTGGCGACGCCGAGCGTCGGCGCCGTGTCAGTGAATGATGTTGCGGTAACATCGGTGGCGATTGCGGTGCCCCCTTCGGCGCCGGGGGCGGTTCCGCGGTAAATGTTATACGTCAGGCCCGGAAAGTCCGGAGCATTCAGCGCGGGAGCGGTCCAGGTTAAATTCACCTGACTGTTGCCGGCGGTGGCTGTGAGATCGGTGGGAGGCAACGTCAGGGTCGCGGTGGTAAAGCCGACAAAGTCATTGTAGCCGGCGATGTTGTATGCCGAGACATGCACGTCGTATTCTGTGCCCGGGACCAGACTGGTAAAGCTGTACGTGGAAAGAGTGGGATTGTTGACGAGGATATAGTCGAAATCCGCATCGCCTAACGCCACGCCGACGCGGTAACCCGTAGCGTTGGTTGCCCGATCGGTCCAGTTGGCGATGAGGGAAGTGGTTGTGATATCCGAAGGATATGCGCCCGTCGGGGTTTGCGGGATGGTAGGAAGGGTGACGACCGCTATGTTGGAAAAAGCCGAATTCGCTTCGAAATTGGTGGCCTGAACCTGGTAGTCGTACGTCGTGCCCGGCGAGAGGTTGGTATCTGGGTAAGTGGTGACATTCGAGGCGACGGTGGCGATGGTGGCCCATGTGCTGGTGCCATCCACTTTTCGTTGAATGAGAAAGCCGGTCTGGATAGTGGAGTTGCTGGTCCAATTCAGGGTGAGCTGTGTGCCCGAAGTTGGCGTGGCGGTGAGGCCGCTGGGGGCGGCGGGCGCGACGCCGGAGTAAAGCTGCGATTGAGGGATGTCTTCCTGTGCCGTGTGCGCGCTGGACCATTGGAGCTGCGCATCATCGGCCTGACCATCCTGGAAATAATCCATTTCAATTGAAACTTCCTGCCCGGCGGAAAGCGCGATCGAAGCGGATTTTGTAGTGGCGGCTTGATCAACCCAGTCGCTGATCAGGAGCTGGCCATTGATCCAGAGATTCACACCATCGTCGGCGGTTGTGTAGAAGGTGTATGTTTCCGTGTACTGGGCCTGAACATTTCCGGTCCAGCTTGCGGAGAAATTGGTGTTGGGGATGGAGGACGAGGGAGTGCCGTTGGACCAGTTGACAGCGGAATCAACCGTCGGCTCGACTCGGGTAAGGGCTGCCGGGCCTCTGAGGTAGTCGTCGTTGTGGTAGACGCCGACGGCGTAACCACCAACGAATGGCACGGGCGTCTGGCTGCCACCCGGGGGCGTCCAGAACAAGTCCGCCTGAGCCAGGCCGCCCGCCTGGTAATAATCCATCACAATGTTGTAGGTTTGGTTGGCCGAGAGGTTGGCCGTGTAGGTTGAAGTGGTTACGGCCTGGTTTTGCCAATCATTGATAACGAGGTTGCCGTTGATATACAGCCGGCATCCATCATCGCTTTCGGTGGTGAAGGTATACGTGCCTGTGGAAGGGGCCAGAACCGTGCCGGTCCAAACGACAGAATAGTAAGTTTGGCTGACTCCCGGCGCTGGGGAGTTATCGCCCCAGTTGAAGTCGATGGAGGAATCATCGCGGGTCAGGACGGCGGGGCCGGTGAGCGGCGTGCTGTTGGTTACATTTTCGTAATACGTGGCGAGCAAACCGTCGCCGATGCCGCTGGGCGGTGCCGAGGGGGTGGTGATGGCGGGACTGTAGGCATACGCGGAATAGGAACCGCCATCATACGAGTTGTGGGCGCGCACGCGATAATAATAAGTGGTGGTGGCCAGCGCGGAGGTGTCGGTGTATGTGGTGACGTTGGCGGATACCACGCCGACGACAGTCCAGTTGTTCTGGTCGGTCGATCGCTCGATGTAAAATGAATCCTCATTGTTGGAGAGATCCTGCCAGCCCACGTTCACGGCGTTGTAAACGGTGGAAGAGACAATCACGCCGGCGGGGGCGGCCGGGGCGGACGTCGGTGGCACGGGGGGGCCGTAGACGTTCAGGTAGCTGTCATCGGCGACCATGACCAGACCATCGGCTACGGTCGGTGTGCTGAACTTGGTGATGTTGCCGCTGAGTGCATCGGCGCCGCTGGAGTTGGAACTGGTGGTCCAGATTTCATCGTTCAGGTTCAGGGCGTTGTAGGCGCGAAGCTGATTGCCGGCCCGATACAGGGCCCAGATGATGGGCGTGGCGGTTCCGTTGGTTGAGATGGTGGGGCTTCCGTCGAGGCTGCTGCTGTAATAATCGGGTGAATCCGCCAGGGCCGTGAAGCTTCCATTGGATATCGTGAACGCCTCCAGATAGCCGCCATAGTCGGACTGGTAATAGAGGATTCCCGACGGATGCGGGGAGCCGGTGGGATTGTTGAAAAAGAACGCGGGAGAGCTGAGTGCGCCGCCGACGGCATTGGCGCCGGTTTCCTGCACGACATTGTCTGAATTGGGATTGAATCCACCCATGTCGTTGCAGTCGATCAGATAGATGGTGCCCTCCTTTCCGGCCCCGATCAGCAAATCGGGATGAGCGGCGCTTCCGACGGCAGCGGGCAGAAGAACAGGGCCGGCGGAACCAAGATCGGTGTCGGCGTTATTCAGGCTGGCATTATTCGTCGGACTGAAGAAGTCGATGATTTTCATGCCCCAGCCGTTGATGTTCTGGTTGCTCTGCGTGGTGGTGGAATCGTTGACGACTTTGACGAAGCTGTCGCCGTAATCGCCGTCGAGGGGCAGGCCGGAATAGTTCGGTCCGAAATTGCTCGAGGCGGTGTTGAAAGATCCGTTACCGGTTTCGAAATAGATGTCGCCGCTGGAATCGATGACGACCGGCCCACCGCCCTGCCAGATGCCGGCTTCACCGCCGTTGGGGGTTGTGTTGATCACACCGGTGAGGGTGAGGGTTGTATCATCGAAACGGAAAAGCCAGCCGTGATATGGGCCATTGTCGCCGTGGCTGGCGAACGAGAGATAGACGCTTCCGTCGTAGAGGGTGATGCCCGGCCGGTCCATCGCGCGCAGGGCGTTGAAGTAAATGCGGGATGTTCCACCCCAGGTGACGCTGCCCTGGCTGGTGATTGCGCCATCGCCGGTTCCATTCACATAGGGATCGGTCCCCGTGCCGGTGGTATTGCTGACGCGATAGGTATAGACGGAGTTGCTATAGATTGTGTCGCCGATAATGACGCTTTTATCGATCGAGCCGCTTCCAATATCCACCATGAAAAGAGTCTGGACATAATTGGGCGCGGAAGTGTTTCCCGCGACGATTTGTTTTGTCTTGGCTTCGATGTAGATGGCATTTTCGGTGAGGCTGATGACCGGCGTGGCGGTGACGCCGATCTGCGGTGTGATGTCGCTGCTGAGGACATCGCTGCTGGGCACCGTCGTGATTGAGGATGCACCCAGAAGATTCACCGAGGAATTGGAAGTGCTCAGGAACGAATCCTGCCAGAGGATATTGCCGCCGTCGGCGTCGATGGCATAGAGAGAATCATTCTCGGTGACGACATAAATGACATTATGAGTTCCCTGCTGGCTGCCCGAGGTGATGTCCACGCCCGGGACATACAGGGGCTGGCCATACGCCTGGCCATCCAGTGGCGTGGAAAACTGCTTGCCGAAAGAGGTGGTGTTGACGGTGGTGGGCGTCAGCAGCGTCTCGGTGCTGTCGACGCCGGTGCCGGATAAATCATAGTGCGCCGACAAAACGGCGGTCAGCAATCGCCTCGGTTCGAGAGATTCGACGCAGCACCCAAGCGCGGATTTCCGGCGCTCGGCCTTGGCCGGTTTCTGACAATTTTTAAGCCGGAATCGGCCGCGCAACAACAATTCCTCACCCCGCGTTTCTCCAACCTCAAGACGCGAGCGAAGCATATGATGGGCGTTGAACCGCTGTCAAGGAAAATGAAGGATGGAGGGCTGGAGAGTGTTCCAGCCGCTATTTCAGGAGGAGGGATTTGAATTCCTTGATGATTTTGGCGGCGACGGCGGGATCCAGCGTGCCTTCGATATATGAGATTACAAGGTTGAACCGCCCGGCGAAGACGGTCATGCAGATGCTCATCCCCGGCGGGGCGAAGACCAGGGGCTTGTGATAGAGGTTGGTGATGGGCAAATCCATGAAGGTGGCGTCGGGGTAGCCGGAATCGCGCACGCAGGCAAAATAGAGGGAGCAGAATCGACCGTCGCACAGCAATCGCATGACGCGGCTGCCGATGATGTGGGGACAGATGCGGGCCAGCGCGCCGGCATCCTGCATGGCCTGGGGAATCTGCAGTTTCATCTGTTCAAAGATCTGATTGCGCAGGTTGAGCACGATTTCGGAAATGGAAGGGTCGGATTGCGCTTCGATCGAGAACGAGACCATTGAGAACTGGTTGAAAAATAGCTTCTCCCATTCCTGGCCGGGCAATCGGCCGGCCGCGGAGGTGAAGAGCATCCAATCCTGTCCGGGCAGAGGGGGACTCGGAATCATTTTTTTGATGGCGGCGAGAGCACGTGCGGCTGCGGAGGGTAGGGTCATGGGAATGCCCGCTTCCTCGACGGCGCGGCGATTGAAATCGGCGGTTTCCCCGGCGGTCAATAGCTCATGCACAAATCGAAATCGCCCGCGAACGCCCTCCGGCGGCATTTTCAGGGCGCACACGCTGCGCTGATTCAGGCGATACATGTACTGGTTGAGCGTTCGCCCCATGAGGATGCGGTGTTTCCAGTTGTCGAGCAGCGCGGGCGATGTCTGGTTGATGCGAGGCGCGAACTCGAAGAGTCTGCCCTGGCAATCGAGGTCCATCAGCCGCAGCAGGGCCTCGGCTCCGAAGGCATCGACGAGCCGATGATCGAATACCATTCCCAGGCGCGACCGGCGTCCACCGAGGCGAATCAGCAACAGGCGAAGATGAGCCGAATCGGATTCGAAGGGATGATTGATATGATCGTCGAGAAATCGCTCGCCGGCGTCCGGTTCGTTCTCGGGGAGATCGATCACCGTGAGTGGGATCGGCGGAGCAGGCGAGGATTGCGGGACTTTCCAGTAGGGCGCGAGATTCATCCAGTCGCGTGCCACCCGGCCGTGGATTATGGGGAATTGGTTGGAAACCGCATCGAGATGGGGCCGGAGTTTTTCTGGGGTAAGATCGCCGTCGAGGTCGAGGATGGCCTGGGAAAACCCGCCGAGCCCCATGCGGCGGCGCGTTCCGTAATCGAGCGCGCCCAGAATCCAGTCCATTCCCGTGAGATAAGCGCGGTCGTGGCGGTAGGGAAGCGAGAAGCTCAAGCGCTGCGCCTTGAAAAGATCACCGCGGCAAAGTTGGGGACGGTTTTGGTGTCTTCGGGTTTCAGGCCGCCCTTCATCAGGTTCACGCCGAATTTCTGCTCGATCACCAGCAGCAGCGACACGAACCGCAACGAATCCATCCCCAGCGAGGGAAGATGGGTTTGCGTGGTGACGCTGCCGGGTTTGAGGGACATGATGGTTTGAATTTCGGCGCAGAGCTGCGATTGAATTTCTTCAAGGGTGATTGGGCTGGCCATCGGTGCGGAATCCTTGGGTTCAGGTCCTGGAAACATGGAGCGCCACGACTTTGCCGCATGATGTCCGGAAGGTCGTGGCGTTGTCAACGACGGGAATTGAAAGCAGCGCGCCCAGCAACTGCATGGCGGAGCTGGATGCGCTGTGGCCGAAATAAGGGGTGAATGTCGTGTTCCGCGCGGCGGCGATCTGCGGCTCTGAGCCGGCGTCCGGTGCGATGGGTGGATATTCACTGGCCAGCAGATCAGTTTTATCCGGCACCGTGGCGGCGTCGAGGGTTGCGATACCGGCAACATCGGGCGGAGCGAGCATCAGAAACACCGCGCCTTCGGCGGGCACGATCGATTCTTTCCCAGTCAGCAGCTTTTTCGCCATCGAGATCATTGGCTCGCCGAGTTCCTCGACCGATCCCACCAGTACGCGGCGGCAGATTCCCTGCTGGAGCCAGGATTGCGCCAGCAGCACAGCCTGCTCGAAGCCGATTTCAAAATCGGTCGCTGTCAGCGACGGACCGCGCAAGTCCAGAAGTCCCGCGATATAGGAGGCGGCGGCCCCGTGCACGGAGTGCGAAAAATCGGTGGGTAGGGCGTTGCTGTCGCCGGCGTCGAGAATGCCGTCGAGAAATTTAAACCCTCGGCAATGCGGGCCGAGGCCGGAGGTGACGATCAGGCCGATTTGTTCGCGGGGGATGTCGGCGCATGAATGCGCGGCCTGATTCCACGCATCGAGCGCGGCGATTGTGGCCATGCGGATGAAACGGTCGGCTCGGCGCATCGAACGCGCAATCGTCGGCTCGGCGAGAAGTTCGTCGCTGACTCGCAGCATCCCGTCCGGTGCCGATGGCTTGACCGCGAGATTCTTTGCGATGACTGCCAGATCTCGCCCGATAGGCGTGACCGCGCCGATTCCAATGATTTCAACCCGCGGTGGGGTCATGCCACCCTCCTGATCAGGACGGCGGAATTGTTTCCACCGAAGGCCAGCGATGTGGACAGCGCGTATTCGCCGCGAACGTCGGTGCGGCTGCGCGTAGGCGAAAGCGGCACGTCATCCGCCTGATTTTTGAAGCCCGCGCTGGCCGGTACCCAACCTTCGCGTAATCCCAGCAGCGTGAAGACCGCTTCGATCCCACCGGCCGCACCCAGCGTATGGCCGGTGAAACCCTTGGTGGAGAGAAACGGCACACCGTCGCCGAAAATTCGCGAGATGACTTTGCCCTCGGCGCGATCGTTGTCGGGCGTGGCCGTGCCGTGGGCGTTGATGAAGGCGACCTGCCGGGGCTGGATATCCGCCTGGCCAAGCGCTGCGGCGATGGCGGCGCTGAGGCCCCGGCCCTCGGGATGCGGCGCGGTGAGATGATGCGCATCGCAGGCCGCACCGAAACCGGCCAGCTCAAACTGATGTGTCTTTCCCCGCAGCAGCGCATGAGCGGCGGTTTCCATCGTGATAATTCCCGCCCCTTCGCCGAGATTCAGCCCGGAGCGATCGCGGTCAAACGGGGCGCACGGCTGCTGGCTCATCACGCCAAGCGACCAGAATCCCGCAAGCGCGACCCGGCTAAGTTCGTCGGCGCCCCCGGCAATCGCCACATCGCACAGTCCGGCGCGCATCCAGCTTGCGGCAACGCCAATCGCATCAGTGCCGGAGGAACAGGCATTCACGATCGTCATGCGCGGCCCGCTTGTCCCCAGCAGGTCACCCACGGCCCGCGCGAGGTTGGCGTTGAGATAATCGATCACCGCGTCCATGGGACGATCCGGATCGCGCCGATAAGCCGCATAGAACGGAACGTTGTTCAACTGGCAGGCGACGGTGGTGCCGAGGCAGATTCCAACGCGGACATTTGGATCAAATTTGGCGATTCCCGCGCTCTCCATCGCCTGTCGCGCGGCCAGCATCGTCAGTCGAAGGCTGCGGGAATTGTTGTATCGCGGAGGCAGGATCGGGAGGTCGGCGCTCACCTGAAACGTCGGGCAGGCGATGGTGCTTTCAAACGGCAGCGAGTTGGAGGGGGTGGGCCGGTCCGATGCGAAAGTTTGCAGCGTCGCCTGCACATCGGCCCCGGCGCCGGAAACTACGCCGATCCCCGTGATGCACACGGGTGTGCGCGGCATAAGGGGGTCGCCGGTCATTTCGTCGCGTTAGCCAGCACATAGGGGGCCAGCGTATTGATGCAGCGGAAAATATCGCGGCCTTTTTGCATCGCCTTGACGTCCAGGCCGTATTGCCTGCGGAGGAGCACGACGATCTCGACTCCGTCGAGCGAATCCAGCCCGATGCCGGTATCGCCGAAAAGCTCCATCTCGTCCTTGATATCCTCGGCTTTGAGATCTTCTAGGGAAAGATTCTCGACGAACAGCCTTTTCAGTTCTTCTTTAATCTCATCGAGAGATCGAATCTTGACGGGTTCCAATGCGCCGGCTTTCCTTTCCTGGTTTGGAGCTGTTTGAATTGGTTGAAGTTTAAGTGGCTGCACGCGTTATCGCAAGAGTTTTGGGAAGTACAAGCGGCAAGCTGGAAAGTTTAGCGGCCGGGCTTGGCTCTCACGAGCCAGTCGAATGGCCCGGCGCGTTTTTTCCCCAGCCGCGCCTATAGTATGGTGGTCAATTCTTATGGAGGTTTGACAGATGAGCACGCAGCAAGCGACATTTGCAGCCGGGTGTTTTTGGGGCGTTGAAGCGGCCCTTGGAAAGATCGATGGGGTCCTGGAAACGCAGGTGGGTTACACCGGCGGGACTAAGACCGATCCCACCTACCGGGAGGTGTGCAGCGACCGCACCGGGCATGCCGAGGCGGTGCAGGTGACGTTTGATCCGCAAAAAGTCAGCTTCGCCGAGCTGCTTGATGTGTTCTGGAGCAGCCACGATCCAACCACTGTCGATCGCCAGGGACCGGATGTCGGCTCGCAATATCGCTCGGCAATATTCGTCCACGATGCCGAGCAGGAGCGCATCGCCAGGGCATCGCTGGATGAAGTGAATCAGTTCGGCGCTTTCCGGAGGAAGATCGTGACGCAGATTGTTCCGGCGGGGAAATTTTACTCGGCCGAGGAATATCACCAGAAATATTTCGAGCGCCGCGGGCAGGCGGAGCATTGCCACGTCGGCATCGCGACGATCCACACGAAACTCGCCGCCGACGCGGCAAAACAGCGGCAGGGCGCGGCACCCGCGCAGGCCGGTTGCGAAGATGCGTGCGGCGTATCGCACTGGCAAGTCAGCGAGGAGGAATTGCGCAAGCGCCTCACCCCCGAGCAATATGCCATCGCACGCAAGGCCGGCACCGAGCGGGCGTTCACGGGAAAATACTGGAACGAGCATCGCCCGGGGGTTTACCGCTGCGCCGTCTGCGGGCAGGATTTGTTCGATGCCGCGACAAAATTCGAATCGGGTACCGGCTGGCCGAGTTTTTTCAAGCCGATTGCTTCCGGGGCCGTCATCGAGCGAGAGGACGGTTCGCACGGAATGGAGCGCACGGAAGTCACCTGCTCGAAATGCCAGTCGCACCTTGGACATGTGTTTGATGATGGCCCTCGCCCCACGGGCAAGCGATATTGCATGAATTCGGCGGTTTTGGACTTGAAGCCGTCGGCTGAAGCGGCGAAATAGATTAGCGAAGTCTTGCTGTGCAGGGATTGCCCAAACTCGCGAAAGATGAGGATTCGTTCGATAATGAGTGGGTGGCCAGGGATGGACGGCTGAAAGAATGGGTCAATCAACATTGAAGATGGAAAGCGCCCCGGCGCATTCGGCGACCGGAGCAACGGGCAGCCCGCGCATCGCCGCCAGGAGCGCGGGCGATGTCGTTGATGCCGCCGCCAATGCTGGGGAAGAATCGGTCAATTTCTGGCGGTTTCTCTGGCCGTCGATGTATCCCTATCGCTGGCTGGTGGCGGCGGCGCTGCTCCTCAATGCCATTCACGGCGTTTCGATCACCTTTCAGACGCTCGCGCCCAAGTATCTGATCGACGACATCATCCTCGCCCAGAACATCACCATGGGCCAGCGCTGGCACCGGCTGGCGCTGCTTATGACGCTTTATTTGATCGCCTCCGTCTTCACCCGCATGTTGGTGTGGCACTTTGGGTATCGAATTTTCACCTATGTCCGCGAGAAGGTGCTGTTCGCGCTGCGGGCTAATTTCTTTCGGCATGTAAACCACCTCTGCTTGCGGTTTCATCGCCAGCATCACAGCGGGGAACTGTTCAGCTACCTTTTCGGCAGCCCGTTGGTGCAGGTGCAGACCTATTTCCAGCAGTTCACGTTTGCGGCGCCAGGGGCATTGTTCCTTGTCATTAGCACACTCATCTGGGTGGGGTCGTGGGACTGGCTTTTGACGCTTGTGATGCTCGTCACCGTTTTAACGTCGGTGATCATGATGCACTGGACTCGCCGGCGGGTTCAGGCCCTGCACAGCGATTACCAGAAAACGGAAACGAAGGTCACCGGCTACGTCGCCGATCTGCTGCGGGGATCGCGCGATGTGAAGCTGTATGCCATGGAGGAGAAAGTCGCCGCCGATTTCGATAACCGGATCTGGGAAGTCGGCCAGAAAAGCTACCAGCGTGATGTGCGCGCCCACGTGCAGTGGATGAAGTGGGAAACGACCGGATATTTCTGTTTTGCGCTGCTTTGCGCCGCGCTGGCGTGGAGATATTTTTACGATCAATCGCATAAACCGCCCGGGGCGCGAGTGAAAATCGGCGAGATTCAGGCGTATCTGGCTTCATACGCTTCGCTTCAGGGATCGCTGACGGTTTTGTTTCAGATGTCGAACTTCAAGGCGGCCGCGCAGGCGGGGGTGGACCGCATCGCCGCCGTGCTGAAAACAGCCAGCACCACGCCCGACCCGATCGGATACGAGGCGAGCGTTCCCGGCGGGGGGCAGATCATCCTGCACAACGTCACCTTCGGATACGACAGCGACCGGCTCGTGCTGAAAGATGTCAACCTGACAATTCCCTACGGCCAGCGGGTCGCGCTGGTGGGACCATCCGGCGCCGGCAAAAGCACGATCACGCAGCTGCTATTGCGATTATATGATCCAAACGAGGGAGCGATCCTCATCGGCGGGTTGAATATCCGCCATTGCCTGGGCGCGGAACTACGGCGGCGCTTCGGCGTGGTGCCGCAGGATCCATTTATCTTTCGAACGAGCATTCGGGACAACCTGTGCGTCGCCCGCCCGGATGCCACGGATGCCGACATCCGCCTCGCCTGCGAGCGGGCCAACGCGTGGGAATATATCTCGCGCCTTCCCGATGGCCTGGACACGCCGGTGGGCGAAGGCGGCTCGACGTTATCCGGCGGACAGCGCCAGCGGCTTGCAATCGCCCGCGCCCTGCTGGCGGAGCCGGAATTTTTCATCTTCGACGAGGCCACCAGCGCGCTGGACACCGTGAGCGAGCGATTGGTCCAGGAAGCCATGGAAAATGCGATCACCGACCGCACCGCCCTGATCATCGCCCACCGCCTCGCCACCGTAAAAAACTGCGACCGGATCCTGGTTATCGACGATGGCCGCATCATTCAGGATGGAAGGTATGATGAACTGGTCGCGCAAAACGGCCTGTTCAGGGACCTGGTGCAGGGCCAGGTGCTGAAAGGGTGAGGGTCGGCCCGCGACTGGAAATTCAAATCGCGAGGAGTCGATGAACCCCGTTGGCATTTACTACGCATACTGGACGCAGAATTGGGACGCGGATTTTGTGCCGTTTATGCAAAAGGTGAAGGGGCTGGGGTTTGATTTCCTGGAAGTCAACGCGGGGACCGTCACGCGCATGAATAGTGCGCAGCGCGACCGACTCAAAAAAGCGGCGCTGGATGCCGGCATCGAGCTGACGTATTGCATCGGACTGACGCGGGAATTTGATCTTGCATCTGAAGATGCTTCGGTGCGCAAGGCGGGCATCGAATTTCTCAGGGAAATGGCGCGGATGCTCAAATACATGGGGCATCGGCAGCTTGGGGGAATCATCTACAGCGCGTGGCCGGGGAAACTTCCCGAGGGTGGAGATAAACGCGCGGCCGTGGATCGCAGCGTTGCCGCGATGCGGGAGGCAATCAAGCTCGCCGAGGACTGCGGCGCGTTTTTCAACGTCGAAGTCGTCAACCGCTTCGAGCAATACATCATGAACACGGCTGCTGAGGCCGTGGCATATGTGCAGCGGGTCGGCAGCCCGAATTGCCGCGTGCTTCTGGACAGCTTTCATCTCAACATCGAGGAAGACAGCATTCGCGATGCAATCGTCACGGCCGGTGAACGGCTGGGACATTTCCATGTCGGCGAAACCAATCGGCGATGCCCCGGACGGGGGCGCATGCCGTGGGATGAGATTTTCGGCGCTTTGCGAGAAATTGAATATAACGGCGCGATCAGCATGGAGCCGTTTCTGATGCCGGGCGGGGAAGTGGGGCGGGATATTTCCGTTTACCGCGACCTGCGGCAAGGCGTCGATCTGGACGCGGAGGCGAAATTCGCGCTGGAATTCGTGCGAACGAAGCTGGCTTAGTCGCCAACGATGGGCCGTGCCGAGACGGCGACGACCAGTGCCGATAGATCCTGAAGCCGCGGGCCCAGCGCGGCGGGGCGGATGGGGCAATCGGCGGTGTCGGGCAGGGCTTCGACCTGATATCGGGCGCGGACCATTTCGACCCACGGCTCGCCGAGATGCGTCGCGAGGCTGCCCAGGATCATCATGTCGGGCCGGAGCAGGTCGCCGAGATTGGCGCACACTTCCCCGACGGCGTTGGCATTGATGCGGATGATTTCGGCGGCGTCGAGGTCCGCGTTTCGCCAGAGGGCGGCGAGGTCTTCGGACGTGAGCGGCGATTTCCATCGCGACGGGAATTTCCAAACAGCCAGTTTGCCGAGGGAAGCTCCGGCGCAGAACGCTTCGACGCTGCCGATTTTTCCGAAGGCTTCGGGACCGTTTTCGCGGAAGCGGGCGTGACCAATTTCCAGGCTTTTCCCGCCGGCGCCGCGGTAGATTTGGCCATTGAACACGATGCCGGCGCCGAAGCCCGTGCCGCAGGTGAGGTAGATGACGCGCGATTTCCCCGCCCCCGCGCCCCAGCGCACCTCTGCGAGACAGCAGGCGGCGGCATCATGCTCGACGCGCACGGGCAGATGCAGCCGCTGATGCAGCGTGTCACGAAGGGGAATGTGGTTCCAGCCCGGCAGATTGGGCGGCGACAGGATGATTCCATTTTCCGCATCGAGCGGGCCGCCGATGCTGACGCCGATGGAAACGATCTTCGAGTGCTTGGAGATCAGCTCGGCGCTGGCGGCGCAAAGCTCTTCGATCATGGGGCGTGGGCCGCGAGTGGCGTTGGAAGGCCAGGAATTCCGCGCGACGATCTTGCCATCGGCGCTGCCGACGACGGCGGCGCATTTGGTGCCGCCGATATCCAGGCCGAGAAATTGGGCATCGTCAGTGGGCATGATCTGAATTCATTTTACCGCCCGCTTCGCTGGAGATCGCGGAGAGCGCAGAGAAGAATGTTTGCCACAGATAAAAATCAGATTCACACAGATAAAATTTCTTCCCTCCGTGTGCATCTGATTTTATCTGTGGCAAAATATTCTTCTCTGCGATCTCTGCGCCCTCGGCGGTAAAATTTTTTTTTTCATCAATCGGGAGAATCCGAAAATTCACGAGCGTGTTCGGTCATTTCGGCGACACTCCACCATCCGTCGCGGTAGAGAACCCGATATCGAAAATCCAGCCGCTGATCCTTCGCGACGGGCATCGGCTCATGGAATAAAAATGCGGCATTCATGAAATCGTATTTCTCGCCGGATTTTCCGTACCACGGCTGGGGGCTGCGGGGGTTGGCGGGGTGGTCGATCAGGGCGAGGGAAACTTTCGCGGCGGAATCGCCGGGGAGAACGGCGCGCCAGCAAATCCAGGGATGCGGCTGGCCGATGATTTTGGCGGTGGTTGTGCCACCCGGCAAAAGATATTCGCTGGCCTGGAGATCGACGGGTGCGCGGAAGGCGAGGCCGCTGTAGCCGCCCCAGGTGGTATAGGGGGTACGATCCAGCAAAAGATCGCGCAGCGCCAGCAGCGACGTGTGCCAGTCGATCTGCCGGGATCCGTCGGGAAGCAGGGTGAAGGTGATCGCGCGATCTTCGTCGAAGACCGCATCGGTTGCCTGCGACGTCCAGCGCAGTGGGTGCGAGATGCGGATCGACTCGGCAGAAATATTTTCGCACACGGGGGGCCGGCGAGCGACCTGCACGCCGAACGGCGGATTTTCCTCCCAGAAATTCGTCTTGTTGATGAATTTGATGGTGAACCAGAGCCCGCGGTGCCAGAGATGGTCGGCCGGCTCGAACGCGGCGATCTGCCGCCCGGCTGCGGTATACAGCGGATGGAAACACGGCTTGGGAAGATCGGGGCCGAATTGATAGCTTGCCACGGGAACGCCGGAAGATTGCAGGTCGATTCGCGAATCCGCGTCCGTTCGGTTGGTGATGGCAAGCATCATTGATATCAATTCTGCGTGGTGGGCGGATTGGAACTCTGGTCCTGCGGTGGGTTCTCGTCCTGTTTTTTATGGTTGAATAATCCGTGGAGGAAGCCACCCGCCTTGTTTATTCCGGTGCCCATCGCGTGGAAGCCGACCTTGAGGCCTGATTCGGCTTTTTTAACGCCGGTTTTGACGCCCTGCACGATCGGCTTGCCGTCGCCGCGGTGGACTTCGTACTGGATGTTCTGGAACGTGCCGTAAACATGGTAATAAAGGAGAGAATCGCTGATCTGCTTCATGAAGCCGCCAAATTTCTGGAAAACGCCGCCTGTAAGATAGAGGTCCAGCGCCTGCTCGAGAGTGATGTACCCCTTCCCATCCGCAGCCAGCGCTTCGCCCTCATAATGAATCTGCGTGAGGTTGATTCGGTCGCCCGAAAAATTGCAGACGATTTTGGCGTTTTCCTTCGGAACGACAATGCGCTTTTCGTCTTTGTCTTTTTTATCAAATAGATCAGTGAAAGCCGTCTTGGCGAGGTTGGTGACGCCCTGGAGAACTTCAAGACCCGCAAGCCGGGCGTGAACCAACTGAAGATCGCACGTTCCCCAATTCGGGGGAAGGCCGCCGACGACCATATATTTCGGCGAGCCGCCGAAATTGCCGGCCTGCATGCTCGGCTGGGTGGATGGCTCTGTGGATGGCTGTGTGGCGGGCGGCGTGGCATCGGCGAGGATTTGCAGCACCGGCGCGTCCAGCAGCTCGAGGTCCATGGTGACGTCGCCGACCAGGTCTTTCGCGGGACCATCAATCTTGTCGGCCATGAGCGACTGGATCAGCATGTCGTAGACTTTTACGGAGAGCGTGGAATCGAGACGATCGTCGAGCATCACCGTGCCGGTGATGTTGGCAACGCCGTCCAGCGCCGAAACTGTGGGGGCGCCCATGCTCTGGCTGGGAAGAAATTCCACCTGGCCCGGCGTGTAGTGCAGCGGCAAACTGACCTGCTCGATGGGGATTCGATAACCACCGGCCGTGACTTTCACATTGTCCAGCGCGATCTGCGGCATCAGATCGGAATTCATCGGGCTGGTCAGCGGGACCATGCCGGTGGATTTCACCTCGATCGTGGCGACCGGATCGAATGGCCGCATCAGCACCTGAACCTGCGGCGGAAGATATTTGTAATCGGGCCATTGCTGGCCAATGTGCGTGCTGAGGTCGAGATTGACGGGATTCAGCACCAGCGTGTCGATATCGGCCCGGCCCCAGACTGACAATTTCAAATCCGGCGGCGACGGAACCAGCGCGTTGAAGTAATACCAGTCGCCGGCGGGTGAATCGAGATTTACTCTGGCCGAAATGTTGTCATATGCCATCGGCGTGGTATCGGGAATCTGGGGGTCGTAATAGATATACGCATTGTCGACCAACAGGCTGTGAAGCCGGAAAAGCTGGCTCAATTTCGCCTGGGCGACCGGCGCGGACGGCATAGTCGCGGGCGACGATGCGGCGGAAGGCGGGGCCTGGGCGGCGGCGATGGCCTGCAATTCGCAAACCCCGGCGAACAGGCTGGACTGCGGGGCGATGGCAATCGCCTTGACCACGGGGCGCTCGATGAAGATGTCTCCGACATCAAGCGGTTTCCCCGGCGCGGGAAGCTGGGGCATGATGAGCTTGACGCTGTCGCACGAAAAGTAATCCAGGGGGGTGGTGCCCAGCGGGTTATCATTTGAGGTGAGGCTGATCTTCCGAAGCGTAGCGGTGGCCAGCGGCTCGGCGGGGGTGCCGGGGATGGCTCCAAGCGCCACCATCAGCGGCGATTGCAGCTCGATCTGGGCGTTGAACGTTGTTGTGCTGCTGAGTTTCGGCTGATCGGGCTTGAGCGCCGCCAGAAGCTGCTCGAGCACGATGTTGTTCAGCCCGAGCGTGACATCGGTATCCATGCGGCTGTCGAGATCGGTCGCGGCGTGGATATCGAAATTGTTGTTCAGCGTCGAAATATTGATGTCCTCCACGGCCTTTTTGTGCTGGAGATTGGCCGACAGCTTGAAATCCTGCACGGGGATGTTCATGCCACTTTGGCTCAGATCGATATTCTGCACGTGCATATCGAGATGGGCGATGGCATTGGACGGATTGGACATCGCCACCGCGGCCGCAGCGTGAATGGAAAGTTTTTCGCGCGCGTTGACGTGCCTGAGGATCAACTGCAACTGCGGCGGGAGGAAATCGAGCTTACCCTGGGAGAGATCGGCCTGGAGATCGAACACGAGGTTCTGGATACCGGGGTTATCGATATCAACCAGGCCATCCACGCCGAGCTTGAAGATCGGCGAGTGGTCAATGTCGGCGCGAAGCCGATAGCTGCCGGGATCTTTCGGATCGACGTCGATGAACGTGCTGAACTGATCGAGGCACATGCGCTGCGTGCCGGGAAGGCGCGGATCGTAAATCAACTTGGCGTTGGTGAACTGAAACGATTTCACCTGGATGGTATTGGTGATTTTTGCGGCGGGGGCGACGGGCTGGGCGTCCGTGGTTGCGACCGGCGCTGAGACCGCTGGCGCGGGCGCGGGTGGGGGCGAATACGCGGGGATGCCGACGAATTGCATCGCGCCCGGTGACACGGAAACGGCCGAGATGACCGGGGACTCAAGGTTGATCGCGTCGATTTTCAGCGGCTGGCCGGAGATGAAGGGCTGGGTCATGTCCACGTCGAGCTTTTTGCAGGCAAGGAGATCGAGCCGCTGACCTGGATTGACCGGATCGCGCGCCGAGAAATGGAAATCGCGCAGGTCGATCGCCGCCAGCGGCGCATTTTGCGGCGGGGGAGCTTTACCGATGAGGCTCAGCAGCGCCGCCTTGAGATGAAGCTTCAGGTCCAGCGTGTCTTCCCACGCGGGCGACATGTTGGGATTGGCCAGCACGCGGCCCGGCGCCAGCGAGGAGATCATTATGGATAGTTCGCTGTCGAGGCGATCGTTCAGCGCCACCGATCCGGAAAGAACCGCCGTGCCGCCCAGCGCGGCGATGCTCAGCATTGGCAGAACGACCTTCCCTTGGTTGAAATCCGATTCCAGGTGCAGCTTGTCAACCGGAACGCGAAGCCCGCTCATGGCGAGGTTGGCGCGATCCAGGTCAACGATGGCCTGAATCTTTCCGCTCATGGGGTCCATGACGGGCATATCGCCCTTCACCTCCACGGAAAGTTTGCCCTTGGCCTCGTATTGTTTAAGAAGCGATTGAATTTCCGGGGGAAGGTAATCAAGCTTGTCCTGGCCCAGATCGGCCAGAATTTTCACATCGACGTCTTTTACGCTGAAGGTGTCGAGGTTGAGCTGGCCCTTGACCGCGAAGTCGAACACCGGAACGCGGGCGATATCGGTGTCGAGCTTGTACCAGCCGGCGTCGGTGGGCTCGATATTCAGCAGCGTGTTGATCTTGTCCAGCGTCATGGGCACCGTGCCGGGGATGCGGGGGTCATAAACGATTTTCCCGTTGTCGATCTGCACGAGCCGCATCCGGAAAACATCGCTGAGCTTTTTGGGGGCCGAGGAGGCGGTGGAGCTGTCGCTGGTGTCGGAAGCGCCGCGGATCAGGTTGGTGAAACCGACGAATTTTTTGGACCGGGGCTCGACGGCGATGGCGGAAATGAGCGGCTCCTCCAGCGCGATCTTCTCGATGACGATCGGTTTGCCGATGGCCGGAATTTCCGCCAGCGAAACTTCGGCGCGGTTGCAGGCGATGATGTCGATGGTATGGCCGGGGTTTGCCGGGTCATCGGCCGTCAGGTGCAGGTTTTTCAGCGAAACCGTGAGCGGATACTGGTAACCCAGATCAGTGAAGCTGAGTTTTGGATTGAGATAGCCGTTGGCAATGTCCTGGATCTGCGTGCCGATCCACTCCTGAATGGTGCCCGCCCCCATGTGCCGGGCGACGAGCAGCAGGGTAATTGCCAGCCCGACCAAGCCCCCGAAAGCCAGCACCGCGATACGAAGGATTCGCCGCTTCATTCCAAACTCAACTCAAATGGACAGCGCTTTCCCAGAAAGGCAGAACCGTGGGCAGGATTATAATTGCCGGAGGATGGGGGGACAATGAAAATGAATGCCGAATGCCGGTTGCCAAATATCGAATGCAATCGGCGTCTTTTTACCGTTTTCGCCGCCGGCGCGCCAGCATTCCCATGGCACCGAGCGTAATCACCATCGCCGAGGCCGGTTCCGGCACGCTCGACAGACTGATGCCGTTGGCGGCGGCGAAGGAATCCAACGCTTGAAGATCGGCGGCCACAAGGGCCGATTGGCTGGCGAACTGGTTGAAATTCTCGGCCAGCAGCACGAAATCGTCGCCGTTGACGGTGCCGCTGTAATTAAAATCTCCCTCATCCCAGCCGTTGGTGACCGAGTCGTTGAAATTCGACGCCATCAACGTGAAGTCGGAGCCGTTGACTTTCCCGTCGAGGTTTGCGTCGCCCAGCAGCGTGTAGGCGATCTCGATTTGATCCGATGCAAGACCTGCGGGATTGCCGGGGTCCGCCGAGTCCGCATAGCCGATGGCATAAGCGGGGTTCGCGTGGGCCAGCGAGGAGATAATACCGTCGCCGGCCCATGTGCCGCCGTCATACCCGGCGGTAATCATCGCGACGATCGAGGAGATCGGATCGTTGCCCGGCGTGTAATCGATAATGATATGGTTGTTGGTGATATCCATCACCCCGTTGCCGGTGATCGACAGCGATGTAATGTTGACATTACTGGTCGCCGGCGGCGGGCTGGCGTTGGCGCTGCCTGCGGTGACGTTCTGCGCGAGCTGCAGCGTCCCATTTCCACTGATCGACACCGCGCCCGTGGGCAGCGCGCTGGTGGTAGCGCTGGTTGGCTCGATAATGAGCGTGCCGGCGGTGACGTTGGTTCCACCGCTGTAAGTATTCGGGGTTGAAAGGATCAGCACACCGCTGCCGCTTTGAGTGAGCGAGCCTGTGCCGCCAATGGTTCCCGTTCCGCCGATGCTGTATGTCAATGAACTGGTGACAGTAACGGACGCCGGTTTGACGGTGGAGTTCAGCGTCACGGTGTAACTGCTCGGACCGCCGTTGCTGTCGTTGAATGTGACGGTGCTGCTGTCGGTGTAAACCGTGGTGGCGGTGCCGTTGTTCCAGTTGTTGTTGTTGCTGATATCCCATGTCTGCCCGTCGCTGGGCGCGGCGCCGCCGGTGTTGTTCCAGGTGAGGCTTTGCGGGCCGGTCATCACCGTGCCCACAACCAGGTCGATGTATCCGGAATCGACGCCCGGGCTGAGCGCGTAAGTGAGCCCCGCCGGGGCGGTAGGCAGGGCGAAATTGCCGAGCGGAATCGCATCCACGGTGGCGCCCGAGGTGTTGTCGCCGATAAGGCGATAGTCATCTCCGGCAACGGGCGTACCCGTGAACGCCAGGGGGGTGTTTGATCCGATGGTGACAGTCGAGGCGTTAAGGATCAGAAGATCACCATTGGTGATTTCCGGTCCCGCGCCGGTGCCCAGGTCAAACGCTAGGGTGGTTGCACTCGTGGTCGTCAAACCACCGACGGAAAGCGTCCCTGCGGAGCCGAGCCCGCCGGGGGCGATTGTGGAAGTACCCGAACCGGCCAATACGCTGCCGGAAATAATTCCCTGGGCGCCGCTGGCAAGTACCCCGCTGTTAAGAACTACATTTCCCGTTCCCGTGGCCGAGCCGCTGGAATTGGAGACCACCAGTGTTGTGGGATTCACGCCATCACCGAGGGTGGTGTTGCCCGCATAGGTATTCGAATTGCCCGTGAGCGTGGTCGTGCCGGCACCGATGAAGGTCATCGTGTCGGAACTACCGCCCCCGTCGATCAGCGCCTGGCCGATCGTGATGGCGTACCCGTTGTTATTGATAATGCCGCCGCCGGTGCCCACATTTACCGTAAGCGAGCCGTGCGCGAGAGTGGAGGTAATATTCGGGAAGAACTGGCTGCCGCCAGGATCGTTGCCATTGGCGAGGATGGTGCCGCCGGTGAGGTTCATCGTGGTGGAGGCGCCCGAAGCGCTGGTGAATTGGAATCCGCTGGTGGCCAGCGTTGAGGTGCCGGCGAGATTGAGCGTTACTGTGCCGATGGACTGGGAATTACCGTTCAGGTTGACGTATCCCGGACCGGTGTTGAGGCTTCCACTGCCGGTGAGTGTGATGGTGGAGCTGACGTCATCGGTGGATAAGCCGCTCCCGCCCAGTTCCACGCCGGAGTTGCTCTGAACAACGGCGTTGTTCTCAATGACAACGCCGAGCGTTGAGGTGGAGCTATATCTTCCGACGGTCATCGGGTTAACGCCGCCATTGTTCACGAAATCGGCATTCCCTGCGAAGACAACGTTGCCCCGGGCCAGCACTGTGCCAGTGCTGGCGGTACCCACAGCGCTAACGCCGGTGAGGACAATGGTCGACGTCGCCTGGCTGGTGCCGAGGCGCACATCGGCGTTGCTGGAGATACTGCCGGAAAGTGTGGCACTGGCGCCGGGGTCGGGAACATCCTCAAACGGGGAGCTAAAATTTCCTGTTTTGGCGGCAATCGGATTGGAGAGATTGACTCCATTGGCAAGCTGCAGGCCATTGATCACGCCCGAAGAAATCGTGACCGTTCCCGTGCCCAGTGCGCTGTTGCTGGAAATTTTGATGGCCCCGGCGTTAATCGTTGTGCCGCCGGTATAGCTACTCGTACCGCTCAGAAACACCGTGCCGCTTCCCGCCTGGACGAGACTCACCACGCCGGTGGTATCCTGGATGGTTCCGCTGAAGGTGTCATTGGCGATAGTGACACCGGCATTGCCGATGGTAACAGTCGAGGTCCCACCCGCGCTGACATCATCGATCGTGCCGTTGCCGACAAGGACGTTGAATGTTGGGCTCTTGCCGTTGACATCGAGGACACCGGGACTGGCGACATCGACAGTTGAATTTCCCAAGGCGCCGCTGACGCCAAGCTGCAACGTGCCGTTCAGCACGTTCGTGAAGGACAGCGAATCGTTATGATCGATGTTGAGCACACCCGTGCCGATCTGCTGCAAAGTGCCGGTGCTGTTGATCCTATTGGCGAGCGTCACCGTTCCCGACAGATCGTAGCTAAGCGTGCCATTCAGTGTGATAGTGCCCGTATATGTGCCGAAACCGCCGGTGGGGCCGCCGGCGCCGATTTGCAGGGTTCCCGCATTGATGGTGGGCACACCGGAATATCCCGCGTTCCCGCCCGGATCGCTGAGGATGACGGTGCCTTGGCCATTCGTGGGGGATGGGTTGATGGTGATCGCCGTTGAGCCGGAGATCGCGCCGCTGATGACAAGACTGTCGGTGGAATTCACGACGGTGAGATTGGCAGCTTTGTTCAGCGCGATGGGAACCGCCAGCGTGTGAGTGCCGCCGCTGTCGATCACCGCCGCCGCGCCGCTGTTGCCGGAATCAAGCGTCAGCGTGCTGCCTTCCTGGGTTGAAATAGTGTACGAGGAAGTGTTATTGAAATTGATCGTACCGATCGTTTCCGAGATGTTGAGATCGATCGTGCTGGGGCTGGTGATCCCCGGCGTGGTAAGGAAATTGGCGATATCGCCCGCCTGAAACGGCGCGATGCCACCGGTCCAATTGGTGTCGCTTCCGGTTTGATCCAGCGCCGCATTGGCCCACGTTGAGCCGCCGGTGTTGTTCCACGTGGCATTGATGCTGACGCTGTTGATGGTCAGCGTCACATCGTTGCCGCTGAGACCCAGGGTGTAGGTCGCGACATTCGAAGGGAGCGGATTGCCTATGGCAAAATCGGATTGAATTTGCGACTGCGTCAGGCTTGTGCCGTTGGTGAGTTGAATCAGGTTATAAGTGCCGGACGCATCGAACGCGGTGGTGGTTCCCACTTGATACAGGTTAATGTCCGCCGCGCCATTGGCCGGAGTTCCAAAGCTCAGACCATTGGCGCTCGTGATATTGATCTGATCGTTTGAGGGCGAAGGGGTGGTGCCAAATTCAAAGTCGAGATTCGAGGTGGTGTTGACCGTCAAACCGGACAGTGTGATGGTCCCGATGCCGACGTCGCCGGGGTCGATATGGCCGCCCGACTTCACCGTGACATTGCTGCCAACGGTTCCGGTTCCGATGAGATAAGCGGCCGAATTGACGGCGACGCCACCGGAGCCGGTACTGGAGGTAACACCGTCAACGCGCAAGCTTCCATTATGGACGACCGTGCCGCCGCTGTAAGTATTGAGCGAGCCCCCCATGAGGATAACGGTGCCATTTCCCCTGAGGACCGTGGTGTTGGCCATGCCGCTGCCGGTGCCGACGACAGTTGAGGTCCCGATGTAAAGCGTTCCCGTCCCGGTGACAGCCCCATCGACGGTAAGGGTATTGCCGGTTTCCGCGGCGAGGGTGCCGGTTTCATTCATGACGTTGATGGGACGGGGATCGGCACCGCCGCCGGCATCCAGCGCGAAGTTACCACTGGCCAGCAGCATTCCTCCCTGGAGGAAGAGGGTGGCCGCGGTGGGGGCGTCGCCGAGATCGGCGTCGGCGGCGACGATCGTCGTGCCGCCGTCCAGGTAACTTGGCCCCGTGTACGTGCTCAGGTTGGCGGCGGTGCCAAGTTCGACCGTGCCCGCGCCGGCCTGGGTGTAGGTGTCGCCCGCGAAGGTGGTCGCGCCGATGCCGGTGGAGATGTTCAGGAATCCCTGGGTATTGTTCTGAAAAATCACGATCCCTGTCGCGATGGAATTACTCTGACTCGGGGTCAGATCATCGGCGGCGCCGGCAATGGTGACATTTTTGTTGGCGACGTTCGGCGTGACAAGGATTCCACCTGTATCGACGGGGCCTCCCAGCGTGGTGGTCACAGCGGTATTGGTGTTGTAGCGGATCGAAGCTGGCTTCTCTGCGGTGCTATTGGTCGTAAAACTGGCGGAGATATCGGCGTTGGAATTCGCGGCGAGGGTGACCGTGCCGCTACTGGAATAGGCGTGATAAAAAGTGACGGTGCTGGAGCCGATGACCGCATTGACAATCTGGCTGCCGCCTTCAACGAAAGTGCCGGTGGGATCAATCGCGGCCCAGTCGTAAAGCCCCGCGGTGGCGAAGTCAGCTCCGCCCACGCCCGGGCCGACGGTCCCTGTCGAGGGGAAGCTCAAAATTGTACCGGCGGCGATGGTCGCTCCATTCACTTTCCCGACCGTGAGCGTCGCGGTGGCTGTTGTGCTTGTCGAGCCGTTGAGCATCGCGAGGCCTGATGAAATATCCAGGGCCTGTCCTGCGCCGCCGGCGTTCGTGAGCGGGCCAAGATTCAGAACTGGATTGAACCCGCTGGAGTTGGTGAATGCGATGACGCTTTCTCCCGGGGTCATTGATGTGCCGGCGACGGTTTGCGTGGAAGCCTGCGCCGCGGCGGCGGCGACATTCACCTGCAATTCGCCGGAGCCCAGGACAAGGCTGGAACTGGTGTTGAGGATATTGCTACTGTTGCTGCTGGCGAAATTCAGGTACAGATCCCCGTTATCGACGGTGGTGGATCCAGTGTAGGCCTCTGACGCGGAGAGCTTGACGGTGCCGGTGCCCGTCAGTGTGATTCCATCCCCAACGCCCGAGATGATTCCGGTTTCGACGACGGCGCCGCCAGCGCCGACAAACCAGGTTTCATTCGTGGTCAGCACGATGGCAGGCGCGATCGTGACGTTCGCGCTGGAATCGCTTATACCGCCCGAGCCAATCGTGATCGTGTAGCTATTGCCTGTTGCGTTCTTCAATTGGTAATCACTGGTGAGAAAATCCAACGCATTGGCCGACACGCTGGAGGTGAGTGTGACAGTGCTGGTAGCGGTCTGGCTGGATGGAGGCGCGCCAAATATCGCGGTGTCGGTGTCATTGGTGGAATTGCTGTCCATCCATTTGGAGTCAGTGGTACCGTTGGACCAGTTGGACAGGCCATTGTAATTCCACGTGCCTGGGCCACCGACGGGATTCACACCCAGGCCGGTGGGATCCCACGTGTAAGTCGCGGCCTGCGCGCCATGATCGGCGACACCAAACAGCGGCAGCAATTGAAGACCCAGCGCCCCGACGGCTGCGGCGACAATCACGCGCGATCTTTTTCGCCCTTTCAATTGCTGAGTTCGGGTAGGGAAAAGGCGCGAATTACGGCTCTGTGCATTCATCTACGGACCTCCAACAACACGGCAGTTGATCGCAGGGCACCGAACGCTTAACAAATGAACTTATTGGGTGTTAAGAACAACCAGCTACGGTACTTGTGGATTCAGTAGCTGCCTTTAACGGTGATCGCTGAGAGTTACCACACGCCACTTCGAATCGGGCGTACAATACCAATAAAAACCGACAAGAAAAGAAAAAACTCCGGGATGTACAATAAATTAGGCGTGATGGCCGTTTTAACTGACTAGGCTCCCATTTTTGCCCTGTAAGCTTTAACCGACCTTAATATTCGGCGGTACCCTGGACAAACTGGGTGGATTATTTCGGCTAAATCCTGATCCAGGATGCGGGAATCAAGTCCCGGGCCGATAGTTCCGGCTTAATGAACCAGCGACTGGGCGCGATGACCGTTTTGCCCGGATGAGCGCTCAGCCACGCGCCCCACCAACTGAACGTGCTGTTGGCGATGATGAAATGCCGGCACGCCGACATCAGCCGAAGGTCTTCCCAATCCTTTGTACCGCAATTGTGAGAGATGAAAACGCGCGGCTGGGGCACCGGTAAATTTTCGCGCGTCCACTGCGGGTCATCGGAAAAGATGAAATACGTCGGCGACTTCACGCGCTGCGCCATCGTCTCGACGGCCGCGCGGTAATACTCCAGGCCGCAGACGCCGATATTTTTCAGGATATACGGATCGCTGACGTAATCGCCCCGGCGAACGTGGATGCAGACCGCATCCCCATCGCGGATTTGCTCCAGCGATTGCCGATTCTGATTGTCCGGCGGCTCGCGAAAGCTCAGATCAAAAAGGATCTGATCACGATAATCACGAAAATACAATTCGCTCTGCCACCAGCCGTCCAGAAACAGCGAGCCCTTCATATTGAAGACCGCCGGATCAAACTCATGCTTTTTCTGACGCACCACGGTCGGAAGGAGCCCCGGCGCCAGCGCCCGCAGCATTTTCGCGGGAATTTCCAGCCGCTGCGAATCGACGAGCCGGCACAGGGCATTTTCCCACGCGGTGGTGGACCGCGCCTTGATGTTAAAATGATGCAGTTGCAGCGGCCGGCTCCTGCCGGCGCGGCATTCCCAGGGGTCGATCACCAGCTCACCCCCGCCGCGCAGCGCCAGCGCGCGGCCGCAGGCGTATTCGAATAGCTGGTTGCCGAGACCGCCGTCGAAAAGCACGAATATCTTCATTTGTGGGCGATTGAGGCCATCCCCTGGACGCGATCGGTCGGACCGGCGGCGTTGATCTGCGCGGGCCGCTTTGCCCACGGAATGCCGACGTCGCTGGGAAGAACCGATTCGTTGTAGCACCGGTCAAGATCCTTATCGAGATTTTTCACATAAGTGATGCGCTGACCGGCGGCGCCTTCGACGACGATCAGATCCGATGGAAACTGCACGATGGCGGGGGTGGACTGCTGGGCGGCGAAGATGCAGGCAGTCTGCGCGCCCGCCGCTTCCGGCCCGCAGATCACCGGCCGACGTTCGCGGATCGATTTCAACACATCGAACAGCTTCTGCACCGAATCCGCGCTCGTGGGCGCGCCATAATCGACGCGCTTGCCATCAGTCGCTTCGGCCACGACACGGTCGCCGTGTTTCCCACCGTAATGAATGATCGCATTCTCAAATTCGTATTGAAACGTGAGATCGCGCTGGGCCTTGGTGGCGTGGGAGGCGAAAAAGAGAACCTCCGCGCCGCCGTGCGTGCGGCACCGCAGCGCGATCGTGTCGTAATTTTCGATGTCGTGGGCGCGATAAAGTTCCGCTTCAACGACGGCCGGCCAGTCGCTGCTCTGCGGGGTTGCGCCCAGAACATAAAACATGTTGTGCAGGAAATGCGCGCAGGCGTTGTTCGCGGGACTGTCGAACACGGGCCGGCCCTGTTGGTCGTATTGCCGACCCGCCCATGAGCTTCGGGTGTAATATTTTTCATCCCGTGGCCAGTAGACGCGCGACCGCAATCGCTTTGGGCGGCCAAACCGACCGGCGGCAATGTCGCGCTTGAGGTTCTGAATCGTTGGCGAAAACGACCATTGGTATCCGATGGCAAGCTGTAACCCGGCGCGGTCGCGGGCCTCGATCATCTGCCGGACTTGATCCGGATGCGATCCGAGAGGTTTTTCGCAGAGTACGTTCGATCCGCGTGAAAGCACGGAAACCGCCTGCTCGCAGTGAAGCTGCAGGGGCGTGGAAAGGATGACCAGATCGGCCCGGTGCGCGGCAAAAAATTCTTCCAGCGAGGCAAATATAGGGATTTTCACCTGCCGAAGTTCTGCCAGGCGGGTGCAACCCTCGGGTCGGGGATCGATTCCCCCGATGAACGACAACATGGAAGAGGTCCCCTGAGCCAGCAGGGTCCTGAGGTAGATATCGCCGTAGCCGCCCAGTCCGGCAAGCGCTACAGTTTGCACACCACTCATTTCAGTTCCGAATCCTTTCGTGGCATCTGTTCCTCTCCTTTTACCGCTATCCTTGGAAATCCAAAAGTTAGAGTCGGCGTTCCAGTATAATGATTCACATAAAACTTCACACTGAAACGACGTAGCGCGTTATCAATTCCCGAGATTCGCTAAATTAACGTGCTTCTAAAAAAGATTGCAATAATTTTAATAAGTCCTATATTCACGCACGCCTGCCTTCGGTAGGTTCTGTGGGCCGTTAGTCCAACCGCTTGGGAAGTAGTAGGAATTTCCATGCATCGCCGCAAAGCCTTTACACTGGTTGAACTCCTCGTTGTCATTGGGGTTATCGCCGTTTTGATAGGAATCCTGCTGCCGGCGCTTCAGAAGGCTCGTGCTCAGGCCAACCTTGTCCGCTGTGCGGCCAACATGCGGATGATCGGTCAGGCGATGTTTAATTACGCGGCGGACAACCATGGATATCTGGAACTGCATTGCCGCTCTGTGGAAAATCCCGCAGCCACGGGCTGGATCATCAAACCCGGGGGACTAGTCGATTCCACGAAGACAACCACGAGTCTTTCCTGTTTTTCAGGATTTTTCCAATATGGAACCTTGCCGGACAGCACACAAACCGGTGTGAATGCCGATTCTTACGCGAACCTGGGGATGTTAATCGCGACTGGGTATTTGGGAAATTATCCGATGAGCAGTACGTCCGCGACGACCAACGTCGATGTTACGTCCTTCGCACCTTTTCGATGGTGCCCTGCGGTACCGCCCGAGAACATGACCTCTACGGAGTTTGGGGAGAATTCGAGCTATTTGCTGAATCCGCATTGGTCGAATTCGTCTTACAACGTAAGTCCGGGCGCCCCTTATCCGACTTACATCGCGACGTGGTATCGTAAAATCAGCGACTATCCCGCCCAGCAGGCGCTTGCCTGCGAATCAATGTTTCAATTGGGAAACAGCAACGGCATCGTCGTTCCACATCCAGGATCAGGACATACTGCTACTTGGAATTTACTGATGCGTGATGGCCATGTTGCTACGGTGACCGATCCCTACATACTGCCCCTCAATACGGCAACTCCGATCAACAGGAAACTCGGAGCGCCGAGCAACAATACATTCGATGATGCGCTGGACATTCTTGAAACCGAAGCCGATGGTCGCAACCCCATGACCTCCGTAGCTTTGCCGGGTTATCAACCCCAAACCTGGGCCACTCCGCTGGTGAATCGCGAGTATTATTTCCCTAACACCTGTCAGTACAAAGCCAATGTGGCATACACGGGCCCGGTCAACTGGCCGTGATCTAGTATCGGCCGATTCCGTAATATCCCCGCCAATACGGATTCCAGCCGGTCAAAAATACATTATTTCCCGTGACATTCTGCGAATTAAGCCCGAGTTGATCGGCCCGCGTCACCAGCGCTCCGCGCAGAAATCCATCCGCCCCGGCCTTGTTCGCCCGCGCGATTTCCATTTGCTGGCGGGCGGCGGTCAGGTCCGCCTGCCTGTAAAGCTGCGATTCAAACAGCTCTTCCTTTAATTGCAGGTTCTGCGACGCGGCCAGCACCCGTCCGTGAGCGTCCTGCACCGCAGAATCGTTATTCAGCGCCTCCGCCTCAAGCTGCGTGACCATCGAGGCGTATTGCAATTTCTCTGTTGCCACGGAATTTCGAACCCCCGATCCAATCGCGGTTGTTTTCAGGGCAACCTGCTCCTCGGTTCGCTTTTCGACCAGGTCGCGATATGGCTTGTCATCATGAAGCCGCGACAGCACGACTTCCACGGCCGCATCGTACGACCGCTGAGCATCGGCCATCTGCTGCCGGGCGGTCATGTAATCGGCCGAGATCTGAAAATCCTTTCGCGCCCGCTCGATCATGATCTGCAAGTCGGTCCAGCGATTGTCGAACTCCGCCTCGGCAAACGCGGCCTGCCCAACGGCGGGGGCGATGTCATACACCTGCCCCTGGGGCTGCGACTGTTGCGGCCCGCTAGCGTCGTCCGTGCCATAAAACGGGATGCCGCCCATGCCAAATCCCTGACCGCGCCATGGCATAAACCCCGGCTGATGCTGGGGCCGCGGCGCATCCGCGACGGCGGTCGAACCAACTGCCAGAACTCCCAGAATTGCGCTCGTAAGGATTGATTTGCCGAGCATGGTAGGTCTCCTTAAAACCACTACGCGTCAAAGCAGGCCGTTTTCCGCATTATATTGCCGATAACTATTCCAAGGGTACGTGATTTTCCCATTGGCTTGACACTACTATAATCTGGCCGATAGTGAATCGGCAGTTTTTATGAAAAATGCCCGTCAATTGATCGCGGTGACCCTGATGGCGACGGCCATCTGCGCCGACCGTTCGCTGGCGGCCGCGCCGGCGGAGCCCGCCCGGACGCACCTTGCCGGCCGGCTAATCGAGCGGCTCAGCGTCAATTTCCGCCGCGTCGTCCCCGCCTGTACCCTGTGCCAGCCGCAGCGTTTTGGGCTGCCGCCGATGCAGATTCTCGCCACCGTGCGCGATTGCGATGTTCTCTGGATTCCCCGCCCGCTGTCCCCGTTCCAGTTTCGGCTGCCGCCTCCCGCCTGCTGAATCCTTCCCGTTTGCTCTTCCCGTTTTCGACGCCCGTACTCTTTGAACCCCGAGGCGCCCCATGCCAGTCAATTTCTCGAAAGTTCTCACTAAGGTTTTCGGCAGCCGCAACGAGCGAATGCTGAAGCGCTACCATAAAGCCGTCGCTCAGATCAACGCGCTGGAGCCCGCGATGCGCGCCAAGTCCGATATTCAATTGCGCGAGCGCACGCAGGAAATCCGCAAGCTACTCACCACCGGTAAAATCCAATCGTCCGATGTGCTTCCCGAGGCGTTTGCGATCATCCGCGAATCGATGGACCGCAACATCGGCATCCGCGCGATCTTCGATCCGGAAAACAATTTCGACCCCGACACGCTCAGCGATGAAATGCTCGAAGCCTACGATGAAGTCCAGCGCACGCTGATCAGCACGGGCGTTTCCTGGCGAGACGTCCCGATCCCTCCCAAAATCTACGATGCTATCCGCCAGATGTATCCCGAAAGCCGTCCCCCGTTCCGAGCCCGCTGTTTTGACGTGCAGATCATCGGCGGCCTGGTGCTTTACGAAGGCAAGATCGCCGAGATGGCCACCGGCGAGGGCAAGACCTTCGTCGCGCCGCTGGCGTGTTTCATGCGCGTGCTGGAGGGGCATCACGGCCATGTCGTCACCGTTAACGATTACCTCGTCCGCCGCGACGCCAACTGGATTCGACCCGCGTTTGAAAACATGGGCCTTTCCGTCGGTTTCATTCAATCGGACATGGAACCGGGCGGCGAGGCGCGGCGATCGGCATATCAGTGCGACGTCACCTACGGCACCAACAGCGAATTCGGTTTCGACTTCCTTCGCGACAACATGAAATCGAGCGTCGCCCAGCAGGTGCAGGGCCCGCTGCAGTTCGTCATCGTGGACGAGGTGGATTCGATCCTGATCGACGAGGCCAGGACACCGCTGATCATCAGCGGCGCCGCTCACGATGATGCGGCGAAATATCGTGCTTCGGACGCGGTGGCCAGGAAGGTGATGGAGCTGCACAAGCCCTACGCCGCCGCCGAGGCCGATGAGGACGCCGCCAAGCGCGCCATCAAGTCCGCCGAGGGAGATGAAGACAAAGCCAAGAATTCCGCTGAAAAAGAAGCCGCGCGCAAGCGCCAGGCCGACGCGCAGGCGCAGCTCGTCGCCGCCGAACGGCTCAAGGGCGGCCGCACCCAGTATTATGAGGTGGAACTGGATCGCAAGAGCGTCCACCTGACGCACGAGGGGATCGCCGCAGCCCAGGAAGCCGCGGGCGTGGGATCGTTTTACGTCGGCAACAACATGGAATGGCCCCACCTGATGGAGCAGGCGATGCGCGCCCACGTCGTCTATGAGCGCGACAAGGATTACGTCGTGGAGCGCGGCGCCAAGGGCGTCATGGAAGTCGTCATCGTCGATGAATACACTGGCCGCAAAATGGCCGGTCGCCAATGGTCCGATGGCCTGCACCAGGCCGTCGAGGCCAAGGAAAAAGTCACCATCAAGGAGGAGACGCAAACGCTGGCGACGATCACGCTCCAGAATTTCTTCAAGATGTACAAGATTCGCGCGGGCATGACCGGCACCGCCCAGACCGAGGCGGAGGAATTCCATAAGATTTACCGGCTCGACGTCGTGACGATTCCCACCAACCGCAAAGTGGTGCGGGCCGATCACGAGGATCGCGTCTACCGCACCGAGCGCGAGAAATGGGAATCGATTCTCGAGGAAATCAAGGAAACCTGCGAAAAGGGCCGGCCGGTGCTGGTCGGCACCACCAGCGTGGAAAAAAGCGAAATGCTTTCCAACATGCTGAAACGCAAATACGGCATCGACCACGAGGTGCTCAACGCCAAGTTCCACGAGCGCGAGGCCCAGATCGTCGCCGTCGCCGGGCAGAACCACAAAAACAACCGCAGTGAAACCGTCGGCAATGTGACGATCGCCACCAACATGGCCGGTCGCGGGACCGACATCAAGCTCACGTCCGAAACCACCAAGGCCGGCGGGCTGCACGTCATCGGCACCGAGAGGCACACCGCCCGGCGCATCGACAACCAGCTCCGCGGCCGCTCCGGCCGCCAGGGCGACCCGGGGTCCAGCAGGTTTTATGTCTCGCTCCAGGACGAGCTGATGAAAATGTTCGCCGGGGACTGGACCATCAAAGTCCTCGGCTGGCTGGGGATGGAAGAGGGCATGGCCATCGAAGATAAGCGCATCAGCAAGGGAATCCTCCGCGCGCAGAAAAAGGTCGAGGAGCGGAATTTCCTGGCGCGGAAAAATCTGCTGGAATACGACGAGGTGATGGATCACCAGCGCACCTCGTTCTACGGCATGCGGCAGCGGGTGCTGCGCGGGCAGAACGTCGAAGGCGTGATCTGGGACATGATCGGTCAGGCGATTAACGACGCGGTGGACAAGTACATCACGCAGGATTACGTCGCCGCCACCGTATCGGAATGGGCTCGGGTCAACTTCGACGTGAACATCGATCCGGACGATCTTCACGGCAAGCGGAGCATCGACGAGCTGGAAGCCTACATCAAGTACGAAGCCTGCGCCGAAGCCGAAACGAATATCACCGCTACGCTGGGTGAATTCATGGGCGAAGAGCAGGAAGGCGAAAAGGCCAAATGGGACACCAAGGGCCTGCAAAGCTGGGCGATGAGCCGCTTCCAGGTGAATCTCTCGCAGAATCAGCTTCGGCAGATGAGCGAGGAGGAAGTGGAGCAGACGCTCCGCACCGCCGCCATCGAGCAGATCAATCATCGAAGCTGTGACGCACTGATGAAATATCTCGATCCGAATTACTGCGAGCAGGAGCTCGCCAACTGGGCGCGACAGAAATTCGGAATTGAGGTCAAACCCGAGGAATTTGTCCTCGATCCGCGCGGGCACAATCTTCTGCCGGCCGATCAGATCGTGGACTTGATCGACTCCCGCGCCCGCTCCGCCTACGCCCGCAGGGAAATCGAATATCCCGTCGAGCACGCGCTGACGTTTGCCTACGGCGGGCCGGAGGGATTCACCGATCATCCCTACTCGGCCGACTACATCAGCAAATGGGCCAAGCGGAAATACGGGGCGGAGATGCCCATCGACGAGATTCGCACCGGTTCGCTCCAGAAGCTGCACCAGGCGCTGGTCACGCAGCAGCAGCGATTCCTCACCGGCGGGGAAATGGAAAAAACCGTCGATGCCCTTATCGCGGCCAGCAAAGAGGTCGAGCCGCTGCGCCTGGCGTTCAACGAGCGTTTCGGAACGCGATTGGTGAGCCGCGATTTCGAAGTCGAAGTCCAGACCGATGAGCGCGACATGCGGATCGTGACGCGCCCGATGTCGCCGGAGGAAGTGCACGCCCTTTTGCTCGACCGCGCCCGCGCCGTGCTCCGCGAGGAATTGACGGATCTGGAGCAGTTCGTGCTCACGCAGATTCTCGATCAGAGCTGGAAAGACCATCTATACGCGATGGACATGATGAAAAACGGCATTGGCCTGCTGGCGTTTGCCGAGCAGGACCCGCGCGTGCAGTACAAGAAGGAAGGGTTCCGCTACTTCCAGGAGATGATGAGCGCCGTGCGCGACAAGGTGACGGATCTGATCTTCCGCGCCCGGGTCGTCGGCGCGACGCAAACGCGAAATGCCTACAAGGAAACCGCCGCCATTCACGAAGCGCCCGGCGGCTACGGCGTGAAGGAAAACGCCGCCGAGACCGCCGCCGCCCTGCAGGGCCAGCCCGCCGCCGAAACCGCCGAGGCCTCCGCACAGCGGCAGGGCGAAGGGGCAGTGGCGGTGAAAACTATCGTTCGCGAAGCGCCCAAGGTCGGGCGCAACGATTTATGCCCCTGCGGCAGTGGGAAGAAATACAAGAAATGCTGCGGCGCCACCGCGGCGTAAGAATTGAAATTTTGATCCGAGTTCGTATGCCGGATTTCCACGGGTTTTATATCAATCTGGACAGTAACGCCGCGCGGGCAACGGCGATGTCGCGGCAGTTGGTGGATACGGGTCTGACGGAGCGATATCAGCGCTTCCCCGCGGTCAATGGGGGCAGTCTCGCGGCGGGTTACGCCACAGAGCTTGATCCCGGGAACCTCGGGTTGTGGCTCTCGCAGGAACGGCTGACTTTCGCGAACCGATCCTCCCCGCTGCACCTGCACATTTTGGAGGACGATGTGCTTCTGCCCGGGGATGCCGCCTCACGTTTTTCAAATTTGCTGGCGCAAACCGACGCGGAACATCCTGATTGGGACATCCTCTTTACCGAGATTTTCGTCGAGCTGAGCATCAACCTGTTTCAAGCGATCCTCCAGTGCAAAGAGGAGCATCGCCGCACCGGCGCGGTGAAGTTGTACAGCGCCAGGGGTTATCCATTTGCCTGTACTTCATCTCTATTCATCAACGCCCGATCGATCGATAAATATTTCCGCCAGATCGAGGGGAAATGGATCAAGGGGATGCCCATCGACTTGTACCTGCGAGCGTCGATCCAGCAGGGGGCGTTGAATGCGTACGTCACGCTCCCATTTGTGACGAGCTTGTCCGATCAGACCAACGAATCCGATATCCGGGGCGGAGTGGATCTATCGCGTCAGGTGCTGAACATTTATCGAAGGTCGCTCTTCAAGGATGCCAACGAGGGGCAACTTGCGGAAGAAATGCGCCGGCTGACTGCGGGGGCAAAAATATCTCCATTTGCCGACTGTTATGTGAACGCGGTGAAATTCGTCCTCAGCGATCAGTGGGTGCATTTCTGAGATTTATTCGCTCAACACGTCGATGCACAGAATGTACATCTTGTTGTTATGCGCATCGCGAAAGCAGGTGCTGATGGTCCGGCACAGGTTGCCAGTCGCCAGCGAGACATATGGGTCGGTCGTGTATTTGTTCAGCTCGACATCCAGCAGCACGTAGTAATATTCCTTGAGCGAGTGATCTGCCCCGCGCGGCGCCGGGCGGAAGATAATCCCCTTGTTGCGCTGCGGAACTCGGTGGTTGCAGATCGTCGAGGTGATCTGCGTCCCCGATTCATCCATGACGTAGACGCACTCGACGTTTTCATATTCACAAATCGTCGTCCGCAGCACGTCGTCGAAATCATCGTGATCACATTTGCTCAGCTCGCAGAGCATTTGGTTGAGGATGATGTTGAATCGCCGATGCTGCAGCTTGCGCTGATTGATCCGGTCGATCATGTGAGTCTTGTAACGCCGCGCCAGCGCCTCGATGCAGGCGGCGGCTTCAGCGCATTCCAGCGTTCCGGTGTTGGCGGGTTTGCCGAGGAAAAATCCCTGGAGAAGGTCGGCCCCCAGCTCCAGCGCGATCAGCGCCTGCTGCTGGGTTTCGACGCCCTCGGCCACCACCAGCGCGCCGATGCGCCGCGCGAGCTGCACGAGTGATTTGAACGTCTCCTGCCGGTGATAATCCTTGTCGATCCCGCGAATCAGGTTGCGGTCCAGCTTGAGGATATCCGGTTTGATCAGCGCGATCCGGTCGAGGTTGGAATATCCCGCCCCGATGTCGTCCAGCACCAGCAGAAAACCATGATCGCGGAATTTGCCGAGCTGCTCGGCGAGCCGGTCCGCGTTTTCAAACGCGCTTTCCAGGATTTCGATGGCGATATTTCGCGGCCCCAGCGTCGCGCGGGCGGCGCTCTGGAGAATATCATCGGCGGCGTCGGAATCATCCTCCATCGTGGAGGTTTCCACGTTCAAAAACAGAATTAAATCCTCGTGCCGATCCAGCTCCGCGAAGCTGCGAATGGCCGTCTCGCGACAGAGTCGCTCTAGAGGCAGCGTCAATCCCTCTTCCGCGGCCATGCGAAAGAGCGTGGCGGGGGGAATGAGTTGTCCCCCTTCGGTGAGGGCGGCGAAGTTCACGCCGCTGGTTCCGCGGGTCAGCGCTTCCACGCCGATTACCCCGCGCGACAGTGCTTCCGCCCCGACGACCGACCGTTGCCGGGCCGATAAAATCGGTTGGAAATACGTGACGATTCCGCTGGTTTCGATGATCTCTCGAGCGCTCGTTTGCTTGCTCAATGCATTTGCTGACATGCCATTATCCCCATAAAACCAGGGTCACGTTCCGCACCGTTCATCGGCAAACGCAGAGCCGACCGTAACCAGTGACGCAATCTGCAACACATATCTAAACTCGTTGGAAAGTTAAGGCGGGCTCTTCGGAAATCGCTTCGGATCGCGTGATCACTCCTCGGGCGATGGTCATCCTTATCGGTCGCATCGCCGAATGATTCATATCGAATCCCCTTTACGTTTACGTCATTCCGCGCTAGGATGATTTACAATGTCAAACGCCCCCATTCCCGAGTCCATCGGGCGGCTTGTCGCTGCGCCGCAGGTCAAGGCGCTAGCCGCGACCTTGTCCAGCCACCGCGCCGCCGCTGTGAGCGGGCTTTGGGGGGGCAGCGTCGCCGTTGTTCTCGCGGGGATTTTGCGGCAGCTCAAGCGGCCGATCCTCCTCGTCTGCGGTCACCTCGATGAAACGGAGGATCTCGCGGATGATATCGAGCTTTTCACCGGTGCCAGGCCCGATATTCTTCCCGCCCTGGAATTTGCCGGCAGCCTCGGGCGCGTTTCCGAAGAGCAGGTTTCCAATCGCCTGCGATTGCTGGCCCGCTTCGCCCAGGAAAAAGGACGATGGACCGAATCGGGTGTGCTCGTCGCCCCGATCCAGGCGGTAATGCAGTCGATGCCCTCGCGGCAGCAGCTCGACCAGCTCATCCTGCCGCTGCGGGCCGGGCAAAATCTCGAGGCCGAAAAACTGATCGTCTGGCTCTCCGAGCATGGATACAACCGCCTCGACCAGGTGGAAGTTCCCGGCGACTTCGCGGTGCGCGGCGGCATCATCGACGTCTATCTTCCCGGAATTTACCAAGGCGCGGGCGAGCAACTCGGCCTGACCGTGCGCGTCGATTTCTTCGACGACCAGATCGAATCCATCCGCAGGTTTGATCTCGATTCCCTCGGCTCTGGTGACAAGCTGGAATCCGTTTCGGTGATCGACATCAAGGGGCAGCTTCCCTCAACGGGTGAATCGACCAGCATTTTCAGCTATCTGCCTGAGGATGCCGTCGTTGCCCTCTGGGCGCCGCTGGAGATCGCCGAGCAATCCAAAAGCTATCTCGATCGGCTTCCTGATATTAAAGGCATCTATCCGCTTTCCGCGGTGCTGAAACTCGCCGTGCAGTTCACGAGGCTGGAGCTGAGCCAGTTCGATCAGCAGGCGATGATTCTGGAAAAGGATTCGCCGCATCTGAAATTGCCGGTGGGTTCGCTTCAGCGATTCGAAACCGAGGCGAAGAAGGCGATTACCGAACTCGCGGAAGTGGCGCAAACGCACGATATCACCGTCTTCTGCGAAAACGCCGGGGAAAAGCAGCGGTTTACCGAACTGGCCGATGGCGAAATTCCCGGGCTCAGCGGGAAACTCGACATTGCCCTGGGCTATCTGCACCGCGGATTTGTATGGGATTTCGGCGGTGGGGCGAGGCCCGCGGCGCTGCTGGGGCATCACGAACTGTTTCACCGTTACGAGCAGCGGCGGCGCGTCAGTAAGGTGATCGCATCCCGGCCGGTCGATTCATTTCTCGATCTGAAGGAGGGCGATTACGTCGTTCACGTCGCTCACGGCATCGCCAAGTTCACCGGCATGCACACGATGAGCAAAGACGGGAAAAACGAAGAATTCCTGACGCTTCGTTTCGCTGACAATGCCGTGCTGCACGTGCCGGCGGCGCGGATCAACCTGATCCAGAAATACATCGGAGGTTTCCACGGCCATCCCCAGCTTTCGCGGCTGGGCAGCGGCGCGTGGGAGAAACAGAAAGCGAAAGTCTCCGAAGCCGTCATGGACATGGCTGCGGAATTGCTCGACGTGCAGGCTGCCCGCGCCGCGCAGGAAGGCGTGGCCTATCCGCCGGATACCGAATGGCAAAAGGAATTTGAGGCGGAATTTCCCTACGAGCCCACCGATGATCAGATCACCGGCGCCGAGGAAATCAAGCAGGATATGCAGCGCCCCCGGCCCATGGACCGCCTGCTGTGCGGCGACGTGGGGTATGGCAAAACCGAGCTCGCCATGCGCGCGGCGTTCAAAGCGGTGGAATTCGGCAAGCAGGTCGCCATACTTGTGCCGACAACCGTTCTTGCCGAGCAGCACGAGCGATCCTTCCGCGAGCGGATGGTGAATTATCCGTTTCACATCGAATCCATCAGCCGCTTCAAAGGCGGAAAAGAACAGAAAGAAACGGTGCGTAAAACCGCTGCGGGCGAGGTGGATATCCTGATCGGCACGCATCGGCTGCTGAGCAACGACGTGAAATTCAGCGATCTGGGTTTGGTCGTGATCGACGAGGAGCAGCGGTTTGGCGTCACGCACAAGGAACGACTCAAGCAGATGCGGCGTACAGTAGATGTGCTGACGATGTCGGCCACGCCGATCCCGCGCACGCTGCACATGAGCATGCTGGGCTTGCGCGACATCAGCTCGCTGACGACCGCGCCGCAGGATCGCCGCAGCATCGTGACTGAGGTGATCGCCTATGACAAGCAGAGAATTCAGCAGGCGATCGTGCGCGAACTCAACCGCGAGGGGCAGGTCTATTTCGTCCACAACCGCGTTTACAACATCGCCGAGGTGGCGGATGAGATCTTAAAGCTCGTGCCCAGCGCGCGTATTATCATCGGGCACGGGCAGATGGGCGAGGGTGAGCTGGAAGAGGTGATGCTGAAGTTCATCCACCACGAGGCGGATATTCTGGTCTGCACGACGATCATCGAAAGCGGCTTGGATATCGCCAACGCCAACACGATATTCATCAACAATGCGGATCGATTTGGTCTGAGCGAACTGCACCAGCTTCGTGGTCGGGTGGGGCGGTACAAAAATCGTGCGTACTGTTATCTGCTGCTGCCGGCCGATCGTCCCGTGACGCCGGTGGCGGCGAAACGGCTCAAGGCGATCGAGGAATACAGCCACCTCGGCGCTGGTTTCAAGATCGCCATGCGCGACCTGGAGATTCGCGGCGCGGGAAATATCCTTGGCCCCGAGCAGAGCGGCCACATCGCCACCGTGGGGTATGAGATGTATTGCCAGCTTCTTGAGGAGGCGACCCGCCAGCTCAAGAACGAGCCAAAACCCGCCAAGCCGGAGGCGCATGTGGACATCGGCGTTTCGGCGCTGGTGCCCAAGCAGTGGATCGCGGCCGACCGGCAGCGCATGGATGTCTATCGCCGGTTGTCGCGCTGCAGCTCGCTGGAAATGCTCCACCTGCTTGAGCAGGATTTGAAGGACGCCTTCGGTGAACCGCCGCGCCCGGCCGTCATATTGCTGGCGCTGACGGAGCTGCGTCTCTTGGCGGGAATTTTCGGCATCGAGAGCATCATCCGAAAAGACCCGGATGTGATCCTCACCGTGCGCGATGCTTCCCGCGCCCAGGCGGGTCTGACCGGCGCGCCCGGCCGGCTCACGGTCGTGGATGAGAAAACAATTTATCTGCGCCTGCCCGCCAGTTTCCTCGAACCCGATACCCTGCTGATGATTCTGCGCAACCTGCTGAAAGCCGCCTGGGAGCGGCAAAACACCGGGGAAGCGCCGGCCGTATCAAAAAATCCTAAGCTGGTGAAGGCCTGACGTGCTACAAACCCCGAACCATTTGCAATCAATCGAATTCGCGTGGAAAATCCACGCTGGGCAACCATGAACCGAGTCGCTGAGATAATTCGGCAAACCAGGGAAACCAGCGTCAAGCTTTTTCTCGACCTCGACGGAACTGGCAAAACCACCACGCAAACCGGCGTCGGTTTTTTCGATCACATGCTTGAGCTTTTAGGCCGCCACAGCCTGATCGATCTGACGGCCGAGGCCCAGGGCGATCTTCAGGTCGATTCGCATCACACCGTTGAAGACGTGGGCATCGTGCTTGGCCAGGCGCTGGACAAGGCGCTGGGCGACAAACGCGGGATTTACCGCTACGGCTGGGCGATTGTGCCGATGGATGAAACGCTCGCGCAGGTGGCGATCGACCTGTCGGGCCGACCCGCGTTTGTTTACAACGCCAGATACGCGGCAGGCGCGATCGGGAATTTTCCCGTCGAGCTGGTCGAGGAATTTTTCAAGGCCGTGTCGATCAACGGCAAGCTGAATCTGCACATCAACGTGCCTTACGGCGGCAACAATCACCACATCGCCGAGGCGATCTTCAAGGCAACCGCCAAGGCCCTGCGCCAAGCGGTGAGTTTGGATCCGCGCAATGCGGATGTGCCGAGCACCAAAGGTTCACTGACTTAAAAGTAGCATGGGCGTCCCGCCCATATTTTTGCTTTTTAAGAAATAAATTCGGTGGGCGGGACGCCCACGCTACTATCAGCTCAACCCATCCCACCGTTCCGGATCGCGCGCATACGCATCGAGAATCGCATCGAACCCCGTGACGCGCGGATATTCCGTCGCATCCGGCTGGGCCGCGGGAAAGGGCGTCGGCTCGGGCCGATCGCAATTCTCCGTCGCCAGCGCATCGGTCCCATTTCCAGCCGGCGTCGGCGGATCGTACACCGCAAGGCGCGGAAACGTCGCACCACGCTCGTTCAGAATATCATCATTACGGGGCTGCATTTTGGATCTCCTCTTCAGGAGGAAATCCAATACAAGACCATCACCGGCAAATCGCCGGCGCACCATATCTTTAGTTATTCGGACGTTTTAGCGATAAAGCGGGGAAGCTGGTCGGGTTGGCAGGCCCACCCGGCATTGAAGGCGGCAGCGGCTGCATTATCGCAGCAGCCGCACGCCGCCTGCGTTTATTCTCCCCTCCGGCCTGAAAGCCGACGCCGGCGCAGCAGCAGCAGCGAAGGGATTGCGATGCCCAGCAGCGCCGGTTCCGGCACCGACACGGGCGTTACCACGAATTCATCCGATGTCCCGACAAACGGCCCCCCGCTGTACGTGAATGAGGTGCCCGTGGGCGTGCTCGGATAAAACGGTGAATTGCCAAATTCGACGGATGGGGTGTCCGTGCTTTGGTATGAGAACCCAGTCAGCAAACTTCCCGCCGCAAGATCGAACGTGTTGCTGGTTGCTTTCCACTGGATCGCATACCCATCCGTGTTTCCGTTATTGGTGACGGTTTCGGTCCAGCCGGTGGGGCTGGTGATATTCGTGGGAGACACACCCATGTAATCTTGCCCTGGAATCCACCCGTACCAGAAAGTTCCGATCACGCTCGTGCTGGCCGAGCCATTGTCGAGCGTTAAATTGTATTGATAAGTCGTGGGGTTGAGCTGCGAATCGCTGATGGTGGCGGACGATGCCGCGCCGGCCGATGCCCGCTGGGCCATCGTACCGAGCATTGCGGCGGCAGCGACAAGAATCGCCGTGCGGCTTTTGAACATGGGTCACCTCCTGCTCGCCGATCCCGTGCGACGGGATCATTCGGCCGCGGCGACAGCGCCAACGGCACGGACGCACAATACGTCCGCCACAGTTAGCAACGTGTGATTCTGCAAACTTTGCAGGATGGGAAGGGGTTTCAGCGAAAGAAATACGACGAGTGTGACGAGTACGGCGAGTACGAGCTGAACCAGGCGCTGTTGTCGGGCGGCTTACAATCGACATGGCCGTCGCAGTACAGCACATTCATCAGAATATCGCCAAACTGGGACGACGCGGTCCCGCGCGACCAGGGATTCATCGTCGGCGTCGGATCGAACGACGGAATCGACCAGTGTCGGCCGTGGGTGAATTGATACACCGGCGTTGTCGTCGATCCGGGCGAATACGCGACGGTGTCTGCCATCAGCGGCGCATCGGCATCTACGGTCGTTCCCGTGAAAGTGGGCCGCGACAGCAGCGTGACTTCAAACGGCGCGCCGTTGGAATTCGTTCCGCCCGGCGCGAGCGTTTCCTGGATATTTCGGCCCATATAGACATAGTCGGTGCCCATCCAGTCGATCGACAGATCCGGATTCCCAAGCGCGACGGGCCCGGGATTATCGGGAATGGTGTCGAGTGCTGTTCTTGCGTCCAGTTCCGATCCTTGCCCATACGGGAACGCGCTGGGACCTATCTGGGCGGTGGGGGACGAGGGGCAGATGAAGAGCCACTGACTCGCGCCGTAAGTATCCACCAGCGCGAAATAGTCCTTGGTGTACATCCAATACGGCTGCCAGCTTCCACCGCCGGAATAGGGCGTGTCCTGGGCTTCGGGCACGCGTCCATTGTGGTCGTGGGCAAACAGGAAAATGCACTGGCCGAGTTGACGGAGATTGCTGGCGCACATCACGCGATTGGCCGATGCCCGAGCGGAAGCGATGGCGGGCAAAAGAATTGCCACCAGCACGGCAATGATGGACAGAACCACCAGCAGCTCCACCAGTGTGAACCCGTCACCAATCAGCCGCCTCAATTCACGGCGGCCAGGGCGTGCGTCAACGTTAAATCCGTTGGAGGTCGCCATGATGGTAATATATCGTTGCCGGCCGATCCTACGTGACTTTTTGTTTTAGACTGCAAATTTTGCAGTTGGTCCGTCAGGCGGCTGCAGATGAGCGATAGTTTTGCCGGATACCTTTTAGCGATGATGAGCTTGCGTCGCAAAATCCTGGTGAAAGATGCCTTCCTGCTCGTCGGGCTGGCGGCCATCATTGCCGGCTGCGTGTGGGGATCCCTGCGCCAGCGCCAGCACGTGCAGGCATCTCTGGCGGAAGTCTCCGCCCTGCAGCAGATCAATTCAGCGCAGGCATATCTGCTGCAATTTCAGCAACATGCAACCGCGGGCGACGTAACAAGCCCTGCGGCGCTGGCCGCGTTGGACAGCGCTTCGTATCAACTGCGCCGCTACAAGGCGGTCATCTCGCAGTATGACACGTTTCTTCCGCCGGAGATTACGCCTGACCTGCGCGCGACCGTTCGATCGCAAACCAATCAGATCGTCAGCAATGTCGTCAAACTCGTGGATATGGTTGAGCCGCCATCCGCCAAAGCGCGGGGCGATATTAAGGATTCGCAGGAAGTGCTCGATCGCGTGAACCAGCTCGCCCGGGATGTCGCCTCGCTGCTGGCATTCTGCAACGGATTCGTCAACCGCACCGATCTCGCCAGCGAGCAGGATTTGCGAATCGCCACCACGTGGGTGATTGGCGCCGCGGGTTTGTCGCTGCTTGCCTCGGTCGCGGCCAGCTTCTGGCAACACCGGAAAATCATGTTGCCGCTGGAAAGATTGCGGCAATGGTGCCGGCGAACCTCGGAGCACGACTTTTCCATGGCATACCAGCCCAGCGCCGATCGCGAGTTTCAGGATTTGGCCCGCGATGTGAACCAGATGGCCGGCGATCTTGAGGCGTTCTACCGCAAGCTGGAAGCAATGGTTGTCGCCAAGAGCCGCGAGCTGGTGCGTTTCGAGCGGCTGGCGAGCATCGGTTATCTGGCCGCGGGCGTGGCGCACGAAATCAACACGCCGCTGAATGTGATGTCCGGATATGCCGAGCTTTCACTCAAGCGAATCGCCCGCGCGGGCGACGGCCAAACCATCGACGGCAATCTCGCCGAGCATCTGTCGATCATCCGCGGCGAAGCGTTTCGCTGTAAGGAGATCACCCAGAAGCTTCTGTCGCTCACCCGCGGCGGCGGCGCGGAGCGATGCGCCGTGGACGTGTCGGCCGCGGTGGCGGATGTCGCCGTGATGGTTCGCGGGCTCCGCGCCGCCCGCGACAAGCGATTGACGCTCGATCCGTCGCTTGGTTCCAGTCTCTTCGTCTGGGCGAACGCGACCGAGGTCAAGCAGGTGCTGCTGAACCTTGTGATCAACGCGGTGGAGGCGGTCGCGCCCGTCGCCGGCGAAGTGGTGGTCGCGGCGCGGGCAATGGACCGCTTCGTCGAGCTGACGATCAGCGACAACGGCCGCGGAATGACCGATCACGTCCGCGAGCGCGTTTTCGAGCCGTTTTTTACCGATAAGAAAGGCAGCGCCGAAGCCGGCACCGGATTGGGTTTGTCGGTCACTCACGCGATCGTGACCGATCATGGGGGATGGATCGACGTGCACAGCGATGGCCTAGGGCGCGGCAGCCGGTTTACCGTGCGCCTGCCGTCCGCTGCTGCCGCTCAGGCAGGATCGGAGCGATGATTCATTCACCGGAGCATTCCCAACCCCCCCAATCGGCCGCCCGCCGCGTGCTGATTGTCGAAGACGATCGGCGGCTGCGCGAGATGCTGGTCGCCTCCATCAACGAGATGGGTCTCTCCCCCACGGCGGCCCCCTCCGCCGAGGCGGCGCTGCGGCTGGCGCGGGCGGCGATGCCGTTCGCCATCGCGGTGGTGGATCTCACGCTGCCGGGCATCGATGGTCTCGATTTTTGCGAGCAGCTTCGTCACGGCGGCGCGGCGACCGAACTGATTATTCTCACCGGGTTCGGCGATCTCACCGCGGCACAGCGCGCGATCCGCCTCGGCGTAGTCGATTTCCTCACCAAGCCCTGCGGCATGGATGAGCTGGAACGCGCGCTCACGCAGGCGCGACTTCGATGGCTTGACCGATGGTATCACGATGTATCGGCTGCGCCTGAGCCGCAGCCGCCCGCGGATGAGGCGACCCCCGCATCATCTTCAGAGCCATCCATCGACGAAGCTGAAAAGCAGTTGATCCTGGCCGCGCTGGCGCACCACAAAGGCAACCGCGAACTTGCCGCGGCGCAGGTTGGGATCAGTGTCCGAAAGCTCTACTATCGGTTGAAGCAGTATCAGCATCGCGACGGCGGCCATGAGCACGAAGAAACTCATGACAGAGACGGTGAATAGCCCAGGCTATACGCCGTCTTGAATTTGCGCTCGTTAATTCACACCGGCAGGCTCGCGCGTATCGCGCGGGGTGGGCGTCGGGGCGACTTCCACCGGCGAACCGCTGCGGATGCGCATGCCGTAGAATGAGCGGTACACGAACGCCATCGCGATCGCGAAGAACACCGCGGCCAGCACATATTTCAAGTCACTGGTGATCGTGACGGCCAGTTCGACGGCCAGAAGCCCAAATAGCGTCGTGAATTTGATGATCGGATTCATCGCGACGGACGAAGTGTCCTTGAACGGATCACCCACCGTGTCGCCGACCACGGTGGCGGCGTGTAGCGGCGTGCCCTTTTGGCGCAGCTTGACCTCGACAACTTTCTTGGCGTTGTCCCAGGCGCCGCCGGCGTTGGCCATGAAAATGGCCTGAAACAGGCCGAACGTCGAAATCGAAATCAGGAAGCCGATGAAGAAATACGGCTCAACGCACGCGAACGCCAGCGTGATGAAGAATACCGTCAGGAAGATGTTGAGCATTCCCGCCTGCGCGTATTTCGTGCAGATTTCCACCACGCGACGGCTGTCGGCCGTCGACGCCTTGGCGGTGCTCGTGAGGTCCATGTTGCGTTTGATGAATTCCACGGCCCGGTACGCGCCGGTGACGACCGCCTGCATGCTCGCGCCGGTGAACCAGTAAATCACCGCGCCGCCGCAGATCAATCCCAGCAGAAACGGCGCGTGAAGAATCGAGAGATTCGCGATCGCGTTCTGATCGGTCAGGCCCTTGGTCAGCAGCATGATGATCGAGAAGATCAGCGTTGTCGCGCCGACGACGGCCGTGCCGATCAGCACCGGTTTGGCCGTCGCCTTGAAGGTATTGCCAGCGCCGTCATTGGCCTCAAGCAGCATCTTGGCGCGTTCGAAATCGACATCGACGTTGAATTCGCGTTTGAGTTCCGATTCGATGCCGGGAATTGTTTCGATGAGGCTCAGTTCATAAACGCTCTGTGCGTTGTCGGTGACAGGGCCGTAGCTGTCCACCGCGATGGTGACCGGGCCCATGCCGAGAAATCCGAAAGCGACGAGGCCAAACGCGAACACGGCCACCGCCGCATGCGCCCCGGGCATGAGCAGCGATTCCACGCCGCTGTACGTTCCGCCCCAGCTAGCGACGCCATATCCGATGGCCATCAGCGCTGCGATGGTGAATCCAAGATACAGCGCCGAGAAATTCCCCGCCGTCAGACCGCTCAGCACGTTGAGCGATGCCCCGCCTTCCTTGCTGGCATCGACGATCTCGAGGACGTGCCGGCTATTGACGCTGGTGAAAACCTTCACCAGTTCCGGGATCAGCGCTCCCGCGGCGGTGCCGCAGGTGATGATTGTCGATAGCTTCCACCAAAGCTCCCCATGCCCGAGGTTGGGAATCAGGAGGTAGGAGAAGATGTACGTCATCGCGATCGACACCACGCTGGTGAGGAAGATCAGCATCGTGAGCGGATGTTCGAAATCCATTTCATCGGCATGGAGGTATTTGGAGCGGGCAATCGCTTCGTTGATCAGGTACGAAACGCCGCTGGTCAGCAGCATCACAAGTCGCATCGCGAAGATCCAGACGAGCAGCGTCGCCTGGATGTTCAGCGGCTGTCCGATGGCTTTCGCCTGATCGTTGGTGAGACACGCCAGAAGTATAAACGTGATGAGCGCCACGCCGGTGACGCCGTAGGTTTCAAACCCGTCGGCGGTGGGGCCGCAGCTATCGCCGGCGTTGTCGCCCGTGCAGTCGGCGATAACGCCCGGATTGCGGGCATCGTCTTCCTTGACGTTGAAGACGATCTTCATCAGATCGGCCCCGATGTCGGCGATCTTGGTGAAGATTCCACCCGCCACGCGTAGCGCCGCTGCGCCCAGCGATTCACCCACCGCAAAACCAAGGAAGCACGGCCCGGCCAGGTTCCGCGGAACAAACAGCAGGATGAATAGCATCAGGATCAGCTCGACGCTGATCAGCACCATGCCCACGCTCATCCCCGCCTGCAGCGGAATCGAATAGCACGGATACGGCTTGCCTCCAAGCGATCCCATGGCGGTGCGGCTGTTGGCGAAGGTGTTGATGCGGATGCCGAACCACGCAACCGAGACGCTTCCGGCGATTCCCACAAGGCTGAACAGAATAATGATCGCCACATTCAGCGGCGGAATGTGATTGCCCAGATCGTCCTTCGAAAGCACGCCAAAGTAAATAATCAGAATCGCCCCGATGAACACTTCCAGCAGCAGGATGAATTTGATCTGCGTCTTAAGGTACGTCGCGCAGGTGAGATAAATGGTATCAGACACCTCGCGCATGGCTTTGTGCACGGGCAGGTTTTTCATCCGGCTGTAGATGATGATGCCGAACAGAAATCCCAGTCCGCAGATGGCGATGCCCCAGGTGAGCAGGGTGGCGCCGCCGATGGAATTACCGAAGAAGCGCGCGGCATTGAGATCGGGGATTTTCAGCCCCAACTCGTTTGCGCTTGCCGGGCTTGGCGAAAGCAGAAAAAGCAGTGCGACAGCGGCGATAATCACCGGGAGCGACCGGCGCATCAGGGATCGGGGAGCGAGCATATTGATGGACCTTTCACGGAGCTGGATACTGGTTAACGTTTCCCGTTCAAATGACGCCCCAGCGTAACCGGGCGTTGATGATTTTTGCAATATGACTTGCAGAAAAAGTTAGGGCCAAATGCCGATTAAAACGGCAAAGCCTGGCTTTTTATTCGGCATTTGGCATACGGCACTTGGCATTCAAATCGTTCTCTTCACCACCGCCTGCGCATCGGCAATTATTTTGTCGGCTTTTTCGCGGTCGGGAGCTTCAGCGATAATTCGCATGATGGGCTCGGTGTTGCTCGGCCGCGCGTGGAGCCAGGCATCGGCGAAATCAATGCGGATACCATCCTGGGTGTCGATTTTCTCGGAAGCATAATGCTTCTTCAGGGCGGCGACGGCGCGGTTGGCGTCCTCGCGCTTGCAGGGAAACTTCGTTTTCACGATCTGATAGCGCGGAATTTGCGCCACGAGCTGGCTGATGCTCTTGCCGGTGGCGGCCATCAACTGCAGCACATAGGCCATACCCACCAGGCTGTCGCGTCCGGGGACGATGCGGGGATCGATCACGCCGCCGTTCCCCTCGCCGCCGATGAGGGCGCCGCTTTCGAGCATCATCTGAATCACGTTCGCCTCCCCCACGGGCGTGCGAATCACCCGGCCGCCCGCAGCGGCGGCGATATCGTCGAGCATCCGGCTGGACGACAGGTTCGCCACCGCAATCCCGCTCTGACGCGAGAGCATCCACTTGGCGCACAGCGCGAGCGAATATTCCTCGCCTATATACACGCCGTTCTCATCGACGATGGCCAATCGGTCGGCATCCGGGTCCTGGGCAAAACCCACAGCGGCTCTTTGGCGGCGAACTTCATCCGACAGCGAAATCAGATTCTTTTCCGTCGGTTCCGGCTCATGGGGAAATCGGCCGTCGGGAACAGAATTGAGATGCACAAGCTGGCAGCCGAGTTTGCTGAGCATCGTCGCCGCGGATACGCATCCCGCGCCGTTTACGCTGTCCAGAACGACCTTGTATCGTTTCGAGGAGATCCCCAGCACATCCACATAATCCAGCACGCGCTTCACGTGAAGTGCATGGGTCTGCGTGTCCTGCCGCGGTGGAATCAGCGCCTCCACCGGCGCGAACGCGGCGGAATCCTTCTCATAAATTTCCTTAATGGCCTGCGCATCCACGGGCGGTGGGGCGACGGCGTGGCTGTTCAGAAATTTCAGCCCGTTCCACTCGATGGGGTTGTGCGACGCCGTTGCGATCACGCCCGCATCCGCCGCGAGGTGCTTCACCATCATCGCAACGCCCGGCGTGGTGACGACTCCGAGATCGATCACTTCCAGTCCGCTGGCAACCAGCGCGCTGACGGCGGCATCCCGCACCCACGTCCCGCTGGGTCTGCTGTCGCGTCCAAAGACAATCTTCAGCGGCTTCTCGGATTTGATCCGGCTCTTGAGAAACGCCGCGAACGCCGCCGACATGCGCGAAACCACGATCGGCGTCAGCGACCCGCCGATGGTCCCGCGCATCCCGGAGATTCCTATCATGAGCGCGTCATTACTATCCATATGACTCGGCATTATGTTTCTGATTGATGGTATCGCAACTCCCCCCCAATTCCGCTATCGTTTATGTCCAACATTCATGCAACGCGATGAGCTGAACAAACATCTGCCCCAGGTCGTTGACGCCATCGTCAAAAGCACCGTCGAAGAACCGCGCATGCAGCATCTCAACCGCGTGTTTCTTCCCAATCGCGATGAAATCATCAAGGCCATCGAGCTGCTTCGACAGGTGATTTATCCGGGATATTTCGGCGAGCAGGTGCTGACCTCGCAAAATATCACCAACCGCATCGGCGAACTGGTGATGGAGCTGACGGAAATTTTTTACACGCAGGTTCGCTGCTGCCTGCGATATCGCAAGCAGTTGCCGGGCGCCGATGGCAACAGCGATCAGTGCGAAGAATGCGACGAGCAGGCGGCCCAGATCGTGGCCAATTTTTTCGAGCGGCTGCCCGCTGTGCGCGAGCTGCTGTCGTTGGACGTGCAGGCGGCGTTCGATGGCGATCCCGCCGCCCAGAGCACCGATGAGACGATCTTCTGCTATCCGGGCTTGCTGGCCATCACCGTCCAGAGATTGGCGCACGAGTTCTACAAGCAGGAGGTCCCGCTGCTGCCGCGGATTATGACGGAATATGCCCACGGGCTCACCGGCATCGATATCCATCCAGGCGCGAAACTCGGCCACAAATTCTTCATCGATCACGGCACCGGCATCGTCATCGGCGAAACCACGGAGATCGGCGACAACGTGAAGATTTACCAGGGCGTCACCCTCGGCGCCCTCGCCCCGGCGTTTGGACAACTCCTGCGCGGGCAAAAGCGGCATCCCACGATCGAAAACGATGTCACGATCTACGCGGGAGCCACGATCCTCGGCGGCGCGACGATCATCGGCGAGGGGTGCACCATCGGGGGCAATGTCTTTATCACCGCCAGTGTTCCCAAATACAACCAAGTGACGGCCGAGCCGCCGAACCTGAAATATCGCGATCGCCGGGCGCGAAAACGGGCGGATTTTGTGGAAGATTATCAAATCTGAAACAGCCGGGCTGAATGCTGCATCCCGTCATTGCGGGGAACATGTCGCCGCAGCACCACGCCGGGATGTTGATTTCCCGCATCAAACTGGACGAACGGAACCCGCCAATGTGCAATGGCGGCTGCCTATGATCCTGCGGCCTTCTGGCACTGGATTTGACAACAGGAGAGACATGCGGCGTATCGGCTGGATCATTTCGCTCCTGGCTCTTTCTGCGACGGGATGCGCTTCGCACGCCCCGCCCGTTGCGGCCGTACAACAGCCGCACCTCTATTCAGCGGATAATGCCAGCGCCCTCGCCTTCGACCCCCCGGTGCTGGCGGGAATGCCGCGGATGGACCTCTCCCGGGATGGCCGCGAGCCTTCTGCCTTCGCGGGGTTCCAAGAGGCGTCAACCAGCTACTACTACCTGCAAACCTACGATTTTTATTCGACTTTTGCCTTCGGCGGGGGCCGCCGGGGCGGAAATCCAGATTATTACAACCGCCAGGCCATCACCTCGACCTACGGCATTTCCACGCATTGACGACTTTGTTCGGCTTTAATTAGCCCCTGTCACAAGTCCGGTTTGTTCTTGCATTAATCGGACTTGGAGGAGATATTATTTTAAGTCTGTTTCCCATCGGGCGTTAACTTCAATTCGAGGGAGCCATGGCTACCATCACGAAGAAGGAACTCATAGATCGGATCGCCGACCATGCGGCACAACGTCGCGTCCAGGTGAAGAGGGTCGTCCAGCAGTTTCTGGATGAGATCGTCAATGAGCTGGGCAAGGGCAATCGGTTGGAATTCCGAGACTTCGGTGTCTTTGAAACCAAAGTCCGCAAAGCGCGCAAAGCGCAAAATCCCAAAACACTCGAGCCCGTTGAAGTTCCCGAAAAACGAACGGTGAAGTTCAAGGTGGGGCGTTTGATGAAGCAGCGCCTTTCCGGTCTGACGGGCTCGGCCGTGGACGATGACGCCGGCGACATCGACGAAATGGACGATTCCGGCGACGACGATGACAAGGACTAAACCGTGCCGGCGGGGATAGATGCCGGAGTCACTCGATTTACTTCTTGATGCGGAACTTTTGCGCCTGCTTGAATCGCAACTGTTGCGCGAGCGGCGAGTTGTCAAACCGATCGATGCCGTTCATGTTGAGATCGATGGCCGAAGCTGCGTCAATTTCTGTTCGAACAATTATCTGGGTCTGACTCATCATCCCCGGCTGATCTCCGCGATGCGGGATTCCTGCCAATCCAGCGGCGCCGGCGCTGCGGCGCTGATCAGCGGTTACACCCCCCGGCACGCCGCCGCCGAAAAAGCCATCGCAGCCTGGAAATCCACGCAATCCGCGGTCCTTCTCCCCAGCGGATATCAAGCCAACCACGCCGCCGTACAAACCCTGGCGGCATTGGGCAAATCGCTCAAACCCGCCGTTCGATTCCTCATCGACAAACTCGCGCATGCCTCGCTGCTCGATGCGGTGCGCGCTTCGGGCGCGCCGTGGCGGGTGTTTCCCCACAATGGAATTTCCAAACTTCAACGACTGCTGCAAAACGCCAACGCCGATCAGCTTCAGGTCGTGGTCACCGAATCCATTTTCAGCATGGACGGCGACGAAGCCGACCTGACCGCGCTGGCCAAGCTCAAACGCGATCATCCGTTCGTCCTACTGCTCGATGAAGCGCACGCCGGCGGTGTGTACGGCGAAGACGGCTCGGGACTGGCGAGCGAGCGGGGATTCGGCGAAGCAGCCGATGTCTCCATTGCCACATTTTCCAAGGCGGCCGGCGTGGTGGGTGGGGCGATCTGCGGCAGCGAAAAATTCTGCAGGGCCGTCGTCAACCTCGGACGCGCTTTTATCTTTTCCACAAGTATTCCGCCGGCGATCGCGGCAACCATCGAAGCGGCGATTGCCGTCATGCGCGATGAACCCCAGCGGCGAATCCGGGTGCGGAAGCTCTCGCAGCGGTTTCGCGCTAATCTGCGCGAGGGTGGAATCGAGGTCGTAACCGGCGATTCACCGATCATTCCCATCATCGTCGGATCGGAATCCGCGGCGATGGATCTTTCGCAGCGCCTGCTGAACGAACATTTTCTGATCGGCGCGGTGCGGCCCCCGACGGTTCCGCGCGGCACGAGCCGTCTGCGCATCACGCTGTGCTGCGAGCATTCAGATCAAGAGGTAAAGGAATTGACGAAAGTGCTGCTGCGGGAACTGAAATGAAGACGGCGATCCAATCCGTACCGATGCGCAGGCTACATCTGCGGACTTTGATCGAGCGGATTGATGGTGTGCCGCAGGATCGTCGATCCATCGGCCGATGAAAGCGCATCGATCCGGTTGAGCGTCCGGCCCGTCAGATCAGCCGACGGCTCCGCCACGGGTAGTTCCCTGAGCAAATCGAGAATCTGCTTGGCGGTTTTGACGCGCGCGTGCGGGACATTTACTGATTTCACAAAAATCCCGCTGTCGGAAAGATTGATCACCTGCTCGTCGAGGAGGAGGTCCACCGCTTCTGAATCTTCGCGGTTCAATTTCTTCTCATGCATAAAATCATCCCCTGTTCACGTTACAGGCGCTGTTACGCCCGCCTTCCACAACCTAATCCCGATCGAACGCACGGGAAAAACGCACCCGTGCCCTTTACTGACGATGTGTTCTTCCTGCAAACCTTTCCCTGAAATTCTCCTCGGGTATTACGAATCGGAATTGCCATGGTTCAACAATCTCCATCGGTCCGCAAAAAACGCCACGGCAGCGTGCAAACGCGATTTTACCGTTCCCAGCGGAATATCCAGAATCTCACCGATCTGTTTATACGGAAATTGATGGAAATATGAAAGCAGCAGAATTTCGCGAAAATTGGCCGGCATTTCCATAACTGTTTTTTGCACCAATTGTTGCAGTTCGCGTTTTGCCATCGGCTCCTCGGGGGGTGCTTCATCACTTTTCAGCAGATCGATGAATTCACCGCTGTCTTCGTTGCCGGGGCTGATCGACGCCTGCAATTGGTTGGCCGAACGCCTGGCATGGGCACGGAGATAATCCCGGGCCTTGTTGGCCGCGATGGTGAACAGCCACGGCCGGAATCGCCGCTGGGCATCAAACTGCGCCGCGCTCTGGTGAACCTGCAGGAAGGATTCCTGGAAAATATCCTCGGCCGCGGCGCGATCGCCCACGAAGCGCACCAGGAAGTGGAACAACTCGCGCTGATACGCCTCCACAAGCCGGGTGAAGCTCGCGCGATCGCCGTTGCGATACGCCGCGAGGAGTTCTTCATCGCTTCGTTTCGTCGGCTCGGCGGAGGGAGTAGGAACGGTGATGCGCAACGGTGATATATCCACCGAGATCGTCCGTGCAGGCATTTTTTGCGGATGGGCTGCGCTGCCGGATTTTCCAGAGGTGCGTGTGAGGCGCCTCGCCGTCACCGCGCCAGTCGGTCGATCGAGACTATTCATTCAAGGCCTCCTTCATTCCCCTCCGGCAACCCCACGTTGCCGAATCCCTGATACCCTCATAATATGCCTCAGCCTATGATGATTTCCCCAAAGACGCATTTTTTTTCGCAACTTCCCGACGAGATTGATTCTCGAGTAGGAGAATGGGGATGGGAGAAATATCGCGGCAAACAGCTCCGCGACTGGGTCTACCGGAAGCTCATCGCTGACCCGCAGTCCTTCTCAAACCTTGCGAAAAACCAAAGGCAAACGCTTACTGAGGGGCTGGATTTCACCGTCGGCAACATCGTCATCCGACAGAGCAGCGTCGATGGCACATGGAAAATTCTGGTCGGTTGGGAGGGCGGCGCCCTGGCGGAAACTGTGGTCATTCCCGATGGAATTCGCCGCACCGCCTGCATCAGCTCCCAGGTGGGGTGCCCCGTCGGTTGCCGGTTTTGCGCCAGCGGCATCAGCGGATTGAAGCAGAATCTCTCCGCCGATCGCATCGTGCAGCAGATCTTCCTGCTCGATCAGATTCTCGCACAAAAGCGCGAGCGCATCGGCAACGTGGTCTTCATGGGCATGGGCGAGCCGCTGGCGAATTATTCCAACGTGATGCGCGCGGTGCGCATCCTGAATCATCCGGAATGCTTTAACATCGGCGCCCGCAAGATCACCATTTCCACCGTTGGCGTCCCGGAAAAAATGCGCGAGCTGGCGCGCGAAAATCTGCAACTGAATCTCGCCATCTCCCTGCATGCGCCAAACGAAGCGCTGCGCAAACAGTTGATCCCCTGGGCCGAGCATTTCGCCCTGCCAGACATTCTCGATGCCGCCCGCTATTACTTCGACGAAACCGGCCGCGAGGTGACGCTGGAATATATTCTCCTCCACGGCGTGAACGACAAGCCCGAGCAGGCCCGCCAGCTTGCCAAAATCTGCAAAACTCTGCGCGCCAACGTGAACCTGATCCGCTATAACGAAGTGGAAGGATTGCCCTTTGAGCGCCCGCGCGGCGAAGATGTCATGCTATTCCAGAGCATCCTGCGCGACGCCGGCGTAAACGCCCACGTCCGTAAAAGTCGTGGCCGCGACATCGATGCGGCCTGTGGTCAATTGAGAAGGAAAAGCGAAGTTGCGAGTTGCGAGTAAAAATGACTGATCCTTTCTTCACTCGCGACTTATCGCAGCATTTGCCGATGGATTAATCATGCGAAGTTTTCTGATCTTGGCTATTTCGTTATCGGTCCTGTGCAGCGGCGGATGCGCGACTCTCCTGCGGGGGTCCAGCCAGACATTGGCTTTCGACACGGTTCCGCCGGAGGCGGAGGTTTGGATTGACGGGAAAATGTATATTTCCCCCGTCAAAGTCACCCTGCGCCGTAAGAAAGTTCATGAAGTCGTCATTGCAAAACCCGGTTATCGCACGCTGAAATTCGCCCTGGACCCGCAGTGGGATGGGGTCAGCCTGGTTGGAAACATCATCCTGCCCGGCGGCAGCGTCGGTCTGGTGATCGATCAGATGAGCGGCGCCGACGAAAATTTCTTCAAGCTCGCGAAAATCGACCTGGTTCCCACCACCCAGCCGGATCAACCGCCGCTGGTGCTCAACGATTTCAAGGGACACCTGATGACCAGCGAGCAGTTGCGCCAGGCAGTGGCCGCCGATCGGCTCGACCGGGCGCAGTTCTTCCGGGGCGAGCCGTGAACCGCCGAGCCGGGGCCTTCACGCTCATCGAATTTCTCGTCGCCATTGGCATCGTCGCGATCGTGGCCGCGATCCTCCTTCCCTATCTTGAGATGAAGCGCGAGGACGCGATGCGAACCGAATGCGCCGATCATCTTCGCCAACTCGGCGCCGCGTTTCTTGCCTATGGCGAGGCCAACCAGGCCAATTTCATGCGCCCGCTGCCGCAGTCGCTGTACGATTCGGCCCACAAGCCTCAGGGTTATACCGCCTTCACAGGAGCCGACGGCGATGTGAAGCCCAACGATATCACCGCATCGCTCTGGCTCCTCGTGCGCGGCGGTTATGTGAAAGACCTTTCAATCTTCACCTGTCCCAGCACCGTCGATCAACCCGATACCATCACCGACGCAGCCGGAAAGCCCACTGCGCTTTCTTCACGCTGGAATTTCCGCTCGCCGCGAAATCTCAGCTATTCCTATGATTCGCCCTTCACCGATGTTCTGAAGCACGCCTTTAGCAGCGATCAATTGCCCGAGGAATGCGCCGTCCTGGCCGACCGAAATCCCGGCTTCGATCACGACGGCGACCGCGTGCTCGGTCCCCCGCGCGATGCCCAGCCGTTCGATCTGGCCCGGGGCAATTCCCCCAATCATCAGCAGGCCGGCGAAAATGTCCTGCATCCCTCGGGCGATGTCTCGTTCGAATGGACCCCATATTGCGGTTTTGCCAACGACAACATTTACACCGCCGTTGCCCCCCGGCCCGCCGTGGCCACCACCCGTCCCGCTGCCGACAACCCCGGCTACATCGGCCGCGATCTCGGTCCCGCCTATAGCAACGACAGCTACCTTGTCCCCACGGCGCAAGATGATCCCAATCCGTAATATCCGCAAAAATTGAGCGGCCCCGCTCCAATTCACGTTTGGTTTCCTTTCCATGCGGCTATAATGATCTCGACTCTCTCGCAAAAGGAGATGCGACCATGACACGACGGTGGATTGGCTGGATGGTGCCGCTGGTTGTTCTGGTAACGGTGCCAATCGGATTGGCGGATGCCCCGGCGACTCAGCCGGCAGTGCCCAAGTCGTTCATGCGCTTCGTCGCCAGCGACGATTCCAACGCCGATAAGACCGATCAGGGCGGATCGCTTCAAACCGCCGATGTAGAATTCCGAAATTCGACCGGCGTCTCCGTGCATCTCATTGGCGCGATTCACATTGCCGAGAAATCTTATTACGACGCGCTGAACCACGATTTCCAGGGTTACGACGCGGTGCTGTATGAGATGGTCAAGCCCAAAGACATGCCGCCCCCCGGCCCCGGCGAGGGAGAAAAAAGCGACAGCCCCATCAGCCACTTTCAGCGGTTTCTGAAAGACGCCCTTGATCTCGATTTTCAGCTTGATGACATCGACTACACGGCCCCGAATTTTATCCATGCCGATCTGGACAAGGAAACGTTTGAGAAAATGCAGGAAGAGCGCGGCGAAACGTTCGAGATGATGTTTTTCCGCATGGTGATGAAAGCCATGAGCGATCCGCAAACCTTCACCGGCCCGGCTGCCGCCAGCGACGACCCCGGCGACGATCTCGTCGCCATCCTCACACATCCCGACATGGAGCGGCAAATCAAGCTGGTGATCGCGCGGCAACTCGGCCAGATGGATCTGTCCGCGATGGGATTGGACGGCCCGGGCGGCAGCGTGCTCGTGACTGAACGGAACAAGGCCGCTCTGAATGTCCTGACAGACACGATCGCCGCCGGCAAGAAAAAAATCGCGATTTTCTACGGCGCTGCCCACATGACCGATATGTCCAAGCGGCTCCAGGATATGGGATTTTCTCCCGTATCCACGCATTGGAACCTCGCCTGGGACCTGACCATCAGGCCCGATCAACCCTCGGCGGTGGAGACGCTGATGCGCGATTTGCTTGATTCGGCGGATCACAATCAATAGAAGATGTGCCCATGCGGCGCCTCAGTTAAAATGGGCGAGACGCCCATGCTACGTTTTCCTCATGGACCATCTCCGCAAGAAATTCATCGTGTTCGACGGCAACGAAGGATGCGGTAAGAGCACGCAGGCGAAGATGCTGCTCGCGGAACTCGAGCGCGCCGGTGTCCCTGCGATCCTCGTTCGCGATCCGGGAACCACGCGCATCGGGGAAATGATCCGCCAGGTGCTTCTCGATCCCAAAAACACCGATATGTCGATGCGCTGCGAAATGCTGTTGTATATGGCGGCGCGGGCACAGATGATGAAGGAAATTATTTTCCCCGCCCTGAAAGAGGGGAAAGCCGTCATCAGCGACCGATTCATTTCCAGCACGCTGGCGTATCAACTCGGCGGCGATGGACTCACCGAAGCGGATATCCTGGCGGTGGGGCAGATCGCCATCGACAAGCGCTGGCCGGATATGACGATTCTCCTCGATCTGCCCGTGCCCGAGAGCAACGCGCGGGCGCAGCCGAAATTCACGCTGTTTCCCGATGACCCCATGGCCGGCGCTGAAAAAGACCGCATCGAGCTGCGCTCCATCGAATATCACGAGAAGGTGCGCGAGAACTATCTGCGGCAATCCAAGATTCATCGCGGGCATTACCGCATCGTCGATGCCTCGCGCGATTCCCATGTCGTGCATGCCGAGGTGATGCACCTGCTGTCGTCCCTGAAACCGACATGAACAAATTGAGCGATATCTTCGGCCAGGACGCGGTGATTGCAAAGTTGCGCGGCGCGATGGCGGCCGATCGTCTCGCGCACGGGCTGATTTTTTCCGGCCCGTCGGGCGTGGGTAAGGCAACTTGCGCATCGGCGCTGGGCGCGTTTTTCCTGTGTGAGAATCCGCGAAAGGCCGATGCCTGCGGAACCTGTCAAAGCTGCCAGGCGATCGCCGCCGGATCTCATCCTGATTTTCACATCATCACGCGCGAGTTGGCGCGGGTGTACGACAAATCCGGCAAAAGCAAGGCGACGCTGCTGCCGATTGAGGTCATCCGTCACGCGGTGGCGGAGCCGGCCGGTCGAAAAACCGTGCTGGGGCGCGGGAAGGTTTTCATCATTGAGCAGGCCGAGCTGATGACCGCGCAGGCCCAGAATGCGCTATTGAAAACCCTCGAAGAGCCCGCGGGGCGAACGCTGATCATTCTACTGACCACGAACGCCAATGAGTTGCTGCCCACCATTCGCAGCCGGTGCCAGATATTTCGCTTCGCGCCGCTCAAGACAGACGTGGTGGTTGCGGAATTGAAACGGCGGGGCGTCGATGCCGAGACGGCAACCACTGCCGCCGAGCTGGCCGATGGATCGCTGGGCGCGGCGCTGCGCTGGATTGAGGATGATGTCCTTGGCACCGCCCGCGACGTCGCCGGCGCGGTCGACCTCGCCTTGTCGGGAAAGGGAAACGATCTGGCCGACCTGGTGCGAAAAGCCGCCGACGTCTACGCGCAAAAATATCTGGATCGCGACGAGCTGGCCAGCAAGGATTCCGCGATGCGCGAGGGGCTGGTGATGTATCTCGGAATCGCCGCCCGCCGTATGCGCGGAAAACTGGCCGAGAGCAACGTGACGGAACGCGCCTGCTCGGTCATCGAAGCGATCGCACGCGCGGAAAAATATCTCGATGCCAACGTCAACGTCGCAATCGTCATGGAGCAGTTGGCCGGGACAGTTTAATAAAAATTCGGGGAGGTCAACGGCACCACGCCTGCCACATCTGCCGATGCGCTTTCTCAACGCTTCGCGCAAACCTCGCCGCATCCATCAGCGGCGACGCCTGCATTCGAGCTCGAAGCGAAGCGCTCAATTCTCCGAGCCTCAGCGGATTCCGCGACAGATCGACCGCAATTCGAACGTACTCCTCAGGCGACCGCGCGATCAGTTCCCTCGCGCCAATGCTCGACAGAATCGACGCGCTCCCGCGTCCCACCGCCGTGCGGCCGAAAAGCGTCACCGCTGGCACGCCCATCCATAGCGCATTGCACGTGGTTATCCCCCCGCTCCATGGAAACGGATCCAGCGCGATATCAATGCCACTGTGCGTCTGCACGTACTGTTCCCAGGGTTGGTGATGGACAAATTCAATTCGATCCGCCGAGATTCCCCTTTCCGCAAAGCGCCCCCGAACCGTTTCAAGATGCGACCCCGGATGCGAATGGACGATCAGCCGTGACCCCGGCAACTGGCGCAAAATTTCCGCCCATAAATCTTGAGCCGCCCTGGAGACTTTCACGAAATTGTTGAGGCAACCGAACCTGATCGCCCCGCCCCCAAGCGCCGGTCGCACTGCCGGCGGGGGAGTTGGACCCGGCACGCCGTAGCACCAGTAAACATCCGGCAGGCGAATCGTCCGCTCGGAATAAAACGGAAAATCCGCATCGGTCGGATCGATCTGCGGATCGGACACCCGGTAATCGATCGCCTCCACCCCCGTGCTGCCGGGATAACCCAGCCAGCTCGCCTGCACCGGCGCCGGCTTGTGTGTCATCATCACCAGCCAGTTGCCGGCGCTGTGATTCGACAACTCCACCAGAATATCAATCCGGTCCCGCCGTACCTGATCCGCAAGCTCCACATCGCTCATCCCCACTGCCTCCCGCCACACATCCGCGCAGCCGCGAATTTCTCCCGTCAGCGAATCCGGATTCAGCACGCTGGAATAACAGACAATTTCAAACTGTCCGTGATCGTGCTGGCGCAACAGCGGCAGAAGATTCTGTCCCACCACGTGCTCGCGAAAATCGGGCGAAACATATCCGATCCGCAGTCGCCGCTCCGGATCGCGATCATTCTCGTGCGGGCGTATGGCTTTATTCGGCGGGTTTCTATGCTGCGCATTCCACCTCATTAGTTCCTCGTGAATCTGCCTGCTGTCGTAATCGGGATGATAATGCAGCGCGAGAATCAGGTTGCTGTGTGCTTTGGCGAAATCCGGCTTCAGCTCGATCGCTCGGCGGTAGGCGGTAATGGCCTCGTCGAGTTCGCCGATTTCCTTCAGCGCATTTCCCAGGTTGTTGTGCGCACTGGCAAAATTCGGGTCTATCTCGATCGCCCGCCGTGCAGCCCCGATGGCTTCGTCGAGCCGGCCCATCTCCCGCAGCGCAACCGCCAGGTTGCTGTAAGCATGCGCGAATCCGGAATCGCAGCGCACCGCTTGAAGATATGCGGCGATAGCCTCGTCGAGATATCGCAAGTCATACAGAGTGTTGGCGAGATTGTTGTGCGCCGCCGCGTTGTTGGGCTGGATCGCGATAGCGCAGCGCCATGCGGCGATCGCGCGCGGTATCTCGCCCGATGATCGCAGAATGATACCGAGATTGTTGTGAGCCTCGGCATAATCCGGTTTGAGTTGAATTGCCCGCCGATACGCCACGCCTGCCTCGGGAAACCGCGTTTTCGCCTGCAACGCCAGCCCCAGGTTGTAATGACCCTCGGCATAATCCGGCTGAATCTGCACGGCCTTGGCGCATAAAGCGATGGCGCGATCCAGCTCGCCGATCTCGCGAAGGATATTGCCCAGATTCGAAAACGCCATCGCATATCTGGGCAGCAGGCGAATCGCTTCGGTATAAGCGGCGATCGCTTCCTCCAATCGCCCATTCGCTTTGAGAGTGTTCGCCAGGTTGTTGTACGCCGTTCCGTGATTCGGCTGAAGCACGACGACACGGCGCAGCAGACTTTCCGCCTCGGCCAACTGCCCGCTCTGCCCCGCGAGCGAGCCGAGTCCGTGCATTGCCTCGATATGATTCGGATCCGCACGCAAAACCTCCTCGTACAGTTTCCGCGCCTCCGCCAGCTTTCCGGCCCGGTGGAGTGCTGCGGCGGATTGAAACTGCTTAGCGACGTTCATTGCGATTCACGTTTCTGGAGATCGCCGCGAAGCATCTGGGCGATCCTCAACTGCGGGCGGGACAGCGGATACCGATCCAGCTCCCGCAAACGAATCCATTTTGCCGCGGGAATCGCCGGCCGGGCACTCGTGACCGCCCGAAACGCATCGAAAATATAGCGGCGATGCGTCAATCCATGGCGGATTTGGCCAAGCGGCTTGAGATCGTCGAGATTCGCAACGCCAAGCGTTGCCGAAATGTCGTCGATTCGCGGCGAGCCCGATTCCGCCGGCATCGTCGAAAACTCCCAAAGCCCGGCCCATCTACCCGAAGTTGGGCGGCGATGCAGAAGCCAGCGGCCGCCGCTGCCGATGCAGATCGTCCATCGCCGAACGGTGGGAATCTCGCGCGATTTGCGCGGCAAAGGTATTTTCTCCTGCATGCCGTCGGCAAACGCACGGCAAAATCGCTTCACCGGACAAATCCCGCATTTCGGCTGCCGCGGCGTGCAGACGGTCGCCCCCAGCTCCATCAGCGCAGAATTAAATTCACCGCAATTCCGCCGGGGCAGCATTTGCTCCGCCAAGTCCCACAGGCGTTTCACGATTTTTGGATGACGCGGATCATCTTCTATTTTCTCCAGCCGGCAGATTACCCGCGCGACATTGCCGTCCAGGATCGGCGCCGCACAATCAAATGCGATGGACGCAATTGCCCCGGCCGTGTACCTGCCAATCCCCGGCAAGCCGATCAGCGAGGTGATATCCGATGGAACTCGTCCACCAAACTCGGCAACAATTTGCCGGACGGCCGCGAGGAGATTTCGGGCCCGCGAGTAATATCCCAGTCCCTGCCACTGCCGCAGAACATCCTGCTCGCTCGCCTCGGCCAGATCGCCCAGCGTCGGCCATCGCTCCATGAATCGCTCAAAATATCCCCGCGCCGTCTCCACCTGCGTCTGCTGAAGCATAAACTCGCTGACCAGGACGGCGTACGGATCCACCCGCGGGGTCGTCCCCATCGCCGGCCGCCACGGCAGATCGCGGCGGTTGACCCGATACCATTTGACCAGAGCGCCTGACAGTGTTACCGAATCTATCACGGCGCTATTGATTTCCTCATGCATCACAAATGTCAGTTTGGGAAAATTTTTCCGGTTATATGATTGCAATACATGGAAAAGAGTATATTTTGGGCCTAGCATCAATCATCTTGGGAGTATTAGGCTCCGAGTTGATTCGGGGGGTCATGCTAAGGGCACTCACGGAGGATTGCTATGAGATCGCCGCATGTCGATGATTTTGTCCGCCTTCGCACGGACATTCCGGAATTATCGCTGAATCGGGGTGAAATCGGAGTCGTTCGCAGCACTTGGTTTGCGCCATCGGTTGCCTACGAAGTCGAGTTTCACCAGATCGGCAGCGACTACCAGACCAGGGCTCTGCTTCTGGCCGACCAGCTCGAAGTGGAAGAAGGACCGCTCTTCGATCCTCAGTTCAGCGGCGCGGCGTCGTAAGACGCTGGGTCGCTCGGTTTTCGATTCCTTCTCCAACTGAAAAGACGCTCCCGCATCGCGGTTGCAAGACGGCACCCCGATGGAGATAATCCGCGCCCCGCACAAACGGAGGAAGCGGGCGTGTACCGAAGTGGACAAACGGGTCAGACTGTAAATCTGATGGCTCTGCCTTCGAAGGTTCGAATCCTTCCGCGCCCATGACCGTCACCCCCGCCTACTGCACACAAGGCGGGATTTCCCTTGTTTTCAGGGGTTTTATCACTCTCGGCATTTTCCGCTGTCTGGGTCTGACCGGGGTTGTCCGGGGTTGTCTGTGTCACTTTTTGTGCCGCTTTTTCGGAAGGCCCAGCAGCGGCCTTTGCAAAGTCGCTATCGAGCACTTGGCGGTAGTGGGCATCGGCGATTTCTTCGGAGTGTCCCAGCCATGCCGCCGCAACGTGGCTCGGAAATTCCGCCGCCAGTTCGGTCGCCCGGCTCGCCCGAAGATTCTGGAACAATCGCGGCCAGGAATCGACGCCAGCCCGCCGCATGATCCGTTCAAGTTGCGTCCGCAAGTTGGAGTTGGCGGAACGATATCGGGTGATAACGTATTCAGTTCCCTCGGCGGCCTCAGTGAAAACATCCAGCAGCGGCTTGCGAAGTTCAGGAAACAGCGGCATCAACCGCGTGTCTTTCCTTTCATGGTGCGCCGTCTTTGGGCTGGTTACGCGAATACGGCCATCGCGGCCATCGGGTTCCTTGCCAAAATCCACGTCACCCCACTTCAATGCCAAGTGCTCGGAAGGGCAGCGAAGCCCGCCGAACCGCGACAGGGCAAACAGCAACCGCCATTGTGCATCGGGGCAGGCGTCCAGCACCTTTTGCGCCACGTCGCGGGTAATGAAAAACTGCCGGGCCTTGTTCTTTTGGCTACCGATCTTCACGTCAATCAGCGGACTCTCTGAAACCATCTTCCATCGGACGGCCTTTTGAAACATCCGCTTTGCTGTCTGTGTTCGCTTGGCAACCGTCGCACCGGCTAACTCGCCATCGCGGAGACTTTGCAACCATTTGTCGATGGCCAGCGCGTCAATCGCGGATAGGGGGGTTGTGTCGCCAAAAAATGCTATTAGGCTGCCCGCCCCTTGCTTGTAGGCGTCCAGTGTCCCCTTTTTGACGTTCAGCACCGCGAAGAATTCATCGTACAGCTTGCGAAGGGTGGCGACGGGCGCGGCTACCGCCGTGACGGGGTTGCGATACTTGTCCGCGTCGGGAATCGCTTTGACCAGCCGCCGATATATGCGGGAGTCCAGTGTGCCCAGCCAATCGGTTGTTTCATCCGCCAGCTTGCCGCCGCCTAGCAAATCCTCCACGCATCGGCGCGCGAGTTCCGCTTGCGGCATCGACTTTTTTCCGAGCCGGATACGCGGGCGCGATCCATCGGGGCGGGCAAAGTCAATCCGCTTGCGTCCGTTCGATTCACGAAAGATAGATGCCATAAATCACCGTCCTTTCAAAATGCCTAACCGTTCAAAACCACAATAATTGTACCACGTGGCACATCCCACACAAGGTCATGTTGAAAGAATTGTCGCACGTGGTATGCTTCGCTGATGGGTCAATGGAAGTCTCTTAAAGATGCGGCCGAAATCCTTGGCATCAACCGCCGAACGCTCGGGCGCTGGGTGGACAAGGGGATGGTCAAGACTCGCCCCGGCCAAGTGCGCAATCTCACGGCCAAACTCGTTGACGTTTCCACAGTCCGCAAGCTCGTCGGCGATGGCATCAAGTCAGGCAGGCCAAAGGGGAAGGGATGAGCTGGCCGTCACGGCAATCGCCACGACTGTGGCTTCGGGCGCTTGAAGATCATTTCATAATTGCTAACGGCGAAGTCTCCCGTCCCGCTTACCGCTCGGCGGGCAAATACCAGTTCCCATCCGTCGTCTCCCATTTTTGCCATTTCGTCACCGAGACGCTCATCTGATGGGGAATCAATCGTGTACTCCCATTGAGGCGGCTTCTTGAACTCTCCAAAAAACGGTGCGCCGATCGCAACCAGTATTAGCACGATGATTATCGCTCCCTGATTGTGCGAGATGCTCTTTGGGCCAGGCGTCGGCACTACTTTCCACGCTGGGGTCATCGTCGATTCGCTCGGCAGAGGAGACTTACTTTTCGTGTCTCCGGAAGACTCCGCGCGCTCGAAAACAGTCGCCACTAGCAACCCCATTTCTCTCGCTTGTCGCTCGGCATCCTTCTCATTGGCCGCCGAAATAATCACGGTTCGTTCATCGCCGCTTTTCTTGTCCGCGCCCGTCACTGAATATTTCATCGCGCCGCCTTTTGAAGTCCGTAGGTTACAAATACCCACGACCGGATTTATGGGCAAAGAAACGCATTATTTGCGACAGTTCAACTGTTTTTCATCTAACCAATCCCGGCGAAGTCCCGCCGGCCCCGGCCGACTTATTCACTTGCGAAAGAGCACAATCTACCGATTAGTCCATGCCGGAATCGAACACAGCGATTTCCGTTCATCTATCAGGGTATCCGCCGCCGAGCGGCACAAAATGCGGCACGCTTTGCGCGATGGCGTGATCGTTTCGCCTGCCGACCGCGAATGAGTAAGATGAATTCTCCAGCGGCATTTTGGATTGGCGAGTGGCAAAGATGGCTGCGTATCCGATTAGCTGCGCACGGAAACGGTGAAGAATGCCTACGCTATCTGAAATGGCTGCGCGTTGCCTCGCGATCCTGTCAGAAATCGAATCTGTTGATTCAAGATTGGGCAAGATAATTGATCCCATGGGAACACCTCCTTCCCGTCATCCCGACGAGCGAGAACGACAGGCGCAAGCTGAATACAGACGAATCTGCCAAGAGAATCGAAGAAAAGAGGAACCGCTCAAGGCAGAGCGAAAAGCACTGCAAATTGAATTTGGGCAATATGCGCGTGGACTTGCCGGAGAGGCACAGCGACAGCAGGTGGTAGACTGGACACCAGTGATACAACTCGCGACGCATTGGGATTGGTCTAGAGACTTGGAAAAGGCGAAAACGAGCATCGTCCATTTGGGCGCACTCCTTCAAAAACCACCTACCAGTGCCGAGCCTATTACCTCGATCAAGTATCAGCCAATGACCCCAAATGAAGCATTTATCGAAAGCCTCCGTGCTTCCGATGGCCAACCTCGCTTTCCAAGCCCGTCATTTGTTAATTCCAACGTGCGAGAACAGGAAACAGAGAAACCACCCAATAACAACCCCCAAAAAAAGGGTAAGTATCACGCCAGCGATGAATGGAAGTTCGCCGGTTGGATCGTCACTGGTTCCCTTGCACTTATCTTCTATTTCTGGTGGGCGTTTATAGGTAATTTTGCGGAACATCTTAATGACCCCTTATTCAAATATGGTTGCCTGCCAACATTTGTCCTGTGGGCCGGGCTTTCCATGTTTGTGACTTGTAAGATTCCTTTCGGAAAGGGGTGGGTGTTCTCCGGCTGGCTGGCATTTTTTCTTGTTGTTGTTTTGGGATTCTCGATTTTCTTCGCGTATTCGAGAGGAGACGCCTCCATGTTTTTGACCAATCACAGGGCAAAAGTCATCTTGGCGACCATCGTCACGATAATTTTTGTGCCTCCGTGCATATTTCTCTGGTATCAGGCATTGCGATCCGCCGCCGTTGGTAGCGACAGCAAGCCGTCCATACAATCGCCAGAAAAGATATCGCCGTCCATCGACGTTCACGCGGCGACGATTCCGACGCCGCTGGCGACCGCTGCCCCCACGACTCAACCGAGCAATCCCACGCCGACCACCACTCCATCTACGGTGCCCGTCAAACCAGTCACTCAGCCCTTGACTCTTAAGGAGCTTTTCGACACCGACTTTCCGACTGGCAGTGTGAGTAACGAATTGACCATGAAGTCCGCAAAGGATGGCACGGTTTTCAAGATTCCATATCGTGTCGTGACTGATTTCACCGCTCGGACCAAATTTATTGCGTTTTATGTTCCAAGCTCGGCCAACACGTTTGATATTTGTTGCGCGCTTCCCCAACAGATTCAGACTGTATTCGACGCCGTAGAGAAGTCCATCGAGATAACGGCGACCGATCCGGGTAATGCGCCAACGTCCCTTAAGGAATTGGTTTTCACGGGAAGGATTTTTATATATTGCGAGGATAGCCTTTCCCATCAGCAACTCGCAACGATTCAGTCCGTTTTTTCCCAGAATAAAGCCGAGGTGCAATTCAGGGATCAAACATATTGGATTCTGCATTGCAACGACAAACGCGAATTGCCTGATCGATCCGCCCCCGAACTCCCCCCTTTGAACCCGACACCGACGACCAAGTTGAGTGATGGGCGAACCATCGTTAATGTGTCGGCTGGATATCTCTGCGGGCTTTTTAATGGCCAATTGAACAATAAGGGCCAAAAGCTTGTTGCGCCTTTCATTGGCAAGATGATAAAAATTTCTGGAACAGTCCAAGAGATTCTGGATAGTTCCACTCAAATCGCTGTGTTTGTAAAAGAAAACGCTTCCGACGTTGTTGTCGATCTTTATTTTTCTGTTAACTGGCGCGACAAAATCGACATCGTAAAAAAGGGAGACAACATCACGGTAGTCGGTGAAATTGAAAGTGTGCGACATGCACACGGCATGGACCTCATAAAATGCGAGTTGACTGACTCCTAGCGCGGCGGCCCGAGCTTCATCCCGTTCGCCACCTTCCCCCCCATGATGCGTTCGACCATCGCCAACGCCGACTGGCTGGCCAGCGCGCCACGTCAGAATCATCGCCAAGCTGAACGGAGTCGCGTTGGCAGGGACGATGAAATGTGCTGGCGGTAATCCGGGGGGAGCGCTCATATCTGCCTCATCGGTGTCGAATAGTCCGCAAAGGAACCGAACATCATTTGTTTTCGTTCAACCATCGCCGATCCGCTGGCCGAAGTGGCCAAAAGCGGCACATTTTCCGGCACACGCGGAGCGAAAAAGCCGGGTTCGGCGGACAAGACCGAACCTCGGCAATCCCGCGATCCCACCGTCAGTTTCACCGGAGAGTCGCGTCAATCGTGGAACGCCCACAATGAACCGGGTGCGTTAGCCCGGCGGAAATATCAAAACCCGCCCGGCGATCCCATGCAAGAATTCCGAGCGGGTCGGAGTCCCGCCGCCGCCATCGTGTCTGACCACGCGGCGGCGCGGGATATGGATTACTTCATCCGTCGAGTAACGACTTGATCGTCGCCCCCAACGTGGTCAGGTCCGCCTGAATCCGGCCCGACGCTATTTCCAGGCTTTCAACGATGCTGAAATTGGCGTTATAGAGCCGGTCGAGTTCCGCGATTTCCTTTCGGGCTGGGGCAAGCTCCAAAAGACGCGCCTTGGCCTTATCCATATTCCTCCGCGCAGCGTCCGCGTTGGCATCGTGGTCAGCCTTTTTCCGTTTGAGTTCATCGAATTGGCGGACGCACCGCAGGTCGGCAATCAACTGATCGTCAGTTTTCCCCAGCGCCATCATGGCGATTTCCTTATCGACGGCGGACATTGGCTCGCCGCGCAACATGCGCCGATAAGTTTCCTGTGCTCGCTCGCGCCGTTCGGCCCGAAGTTGGAGTAGATCGTCAATGCCGCTGGTCGCTATCGTTATTTGTTCCATAGGATTGCTCCTGTTTGAGAAAAAGTTTTCCGCCGAACATCGGCGGCAATTATCTTGCTCTCGCCTGCTCCATCATTTGCGTCATCGCCGCTTTGGTTTCAGCATTCACGCGATCTACGTCGCCGAAATGCTTTTCCTGCATAAGCCGCGTCACTTCGTTCACTCCATCGGGTAAGTGAATCGGTATTGCGGATGCGGCGATCGCTCCGCCCATTCCGCCAAGCTGCCCGCGCTGGGTCGCCGCGATGCTCGTGATCGCATCGTGCCACACGTTTCCGCTGGCATCCTTTGCGGCGGGTTCGATCGTTATGGAGACCGCATTGTTCAAAAAGATGTCGCGGTTTTTCTCGCCGATGATTTTGAACTTGGCGTACAAAATTCCGCTGGCGTCGATCTTGAAATCGGTGACATCGCCGAGACCAGCCCCGGCGGAATAGACGTTGTGGTTATCGTTCAGCGGAATGCGAAACCCAGCCGCAATCATTTTTTTGTCGGTTTCGTACCAATGCTCGATGCGGCTTTTCGGAAAATCGAGGGTTTGCCCGGTGAGCGAATGACTGCCGTGGAAAGGGCGGGCCACCTCGCGCCAATAGTTGAATACGGGTTCTCCGCTTTCGGTCCCCTGACTTTCCAGCGTCGGGGAAGATGAAGCGTTGATCGGGAAGACAAGCGCCCGCGCACTCAATTCCAAGTTTCCGCCGGTGTGCGCGTCACCAGCGGCCAGGCCAAACATTCGCTTTTGACAATCGAGCGTCGCCTGATTCGCGTTCAGCATCGGCGGAAGTGACGACAATTCGCCGTTCCGCATTTCCGCATGATGCGGATGCCGGTGGATGCTGTCCGGCCGATTCACGTTCATTTTCAAGGTCTCCAAATCAAAATGCCGGTCAATCATTTCCAGCAAATCACGCAACGTGGTTTCAACGCGATCATCCATGATTTCCAGGGCGGCGGTCGTTTTGCCGAGCCGGTTGTAACTCGCGTCCTGAATCGCCTCCTGTAGCTTCACCAGCGGCGCGATAAGTTGCGGCAAGCCGCCAAGTTTGTTTCTCCAATCTTTTTCCGTTGCTACGCTCATTGGTTCATTCCGTTTCTGCCGGTTCCCCGGCGGTAAAATTATTTTCAATCGACGTGATCGCGCTCGGCAGCAACGCGCCGCCGCATGCGCTGCAAATATAAAAGCCATCCTCGCGGACGCGATGCGGCGGTCGGCCTTCGCATCCGCAAACCGAATCGTCCGATTTCCATTGCGGCACTTCCGAGTCGGGGTGTGGCTCGTATTTACGGGCATCGCCAACCCGGTCCAGCGCTTCCAAAAACGAATTAACCTTGTCGTCAAGATTCATAGGATTCCCTTCTCTCTCGCGCGACTGAAAATAAATTCGATCGCGCTGTCAACGTCCGGCGAGCTTGTTCGACCGCAACCACGATCCAGAATTTCACGCGCCGCCGCGATCCTGTCAGACCATCGGGCGCTTACGTCCTCCATGCACTGGCGCATGATCTCCACAGCGCGGTCGATATCCTCGGCTTTCAGCGCGGTATCCAGACGTTGACGGAATCGACCAGGAGGCGCGCCGCTGCCCCCACGCCAGCCCACAACGAATCGACCATCAGGCCCGCGACCGTTGCCGCCCGGCTCACCATCACGAAATGGATTGTCTTCGCCGTTCATAAGTCGATCGCGTTCGGATTACTGGTGCTCGGTTCCAAAGATATTGAACCGTCCGACACCTTGGGGACCACTTCCCTATGGTCCTCGCACTTTAACTTACACTGTCTAAGCGCAAATTTCAGAAGTTTCCGAAGTCTCAATATCGCCGGAATATCGTCGGGAAGCGGGCGAAATTCGAGAATGAACCGCTGATCGCTCACGCCTTCACCGCTCCCAATTCGAGCTGGCCAATGGGGGGCGTCTGTAGCAGCTTTGCAGGCCGTAGCACCGTCTCCCACAAAGTTTTCTCTATGCGCGCGTATGTAGAAACTTTGGTGGAAGCAGTGATACGCGGGGACAATCTGCTACAAGAATCTTCGCCGTTGCACAAAAACGCAGTTATGCGGTTTTTCACTTGTCCCCCAATCGTCTTAATCGCACGCCGAAAAACCCGCGCAGTGTTACAGAAACGTTGGTTGATGGATGCCATTGATGGCCGTCCTGAACCCCCGCAATTTGGCGCATCGCGTCGAAAAGGGCGTTGCGGGTCATCGGTTGTTTTTCCCCGGTGTTTGTGCAGTAGGACAGGTAATCCGCCACAAGATCATTTCGCGAGAGTTTGAATTCCTGATCCTCTGCCGTGGCGTTGGGGTCGATCGCGCCGAGCACGAGCCGATCCTTGATGAAATCCCCCAGGGGGTCGGATTCGTTTTTATATTCCTCGGTCGCATCCGTCACTTCTTTCGGTGGACTCATCTTCATTCCGCCTTTGACGAAATCCTGATAGCCCCGAATCATCCATCCGAGGATCGCCGGCCATTCTAGCACCAGCTTTTGAACCATGTCCCCGATTTGATTCTCCTTGGGTATCTCGAATGTGAACGGCACTAACTTGATCCGCCGCCAGATTGCATTTGTCTTTTCGTGGATAACCGGCCGGTTGTTGGTCATCAGAATCAGCTTGAACCAACGCGGGAATGTGACGAAATCCTGATAGAGATAACGCCCCTTCATCCAAGTATCCCCGGTCATCTTTTTTACAAGCTGGATTCGCAGTCGTGAATCCTTCTCCGTTTCGCTGGCGACCACGAGCCGAGTTCCCATCAAATCCATAAGCTCGGTCGGATGTTCCGACGTCCCATTGGCTCGCAACGTCAAAAGGGAATCAGGCGCGACTTTGGCGTAATCCCCCAGAATTCCGGTCGCGGTTTCCAGAATGACATTTTTCCCATTCGCGCCGCCCCCGTGGAAAATCCACATCTCCTGAACGGATGAAATGCCGGTCAGCGCCAGCCCAAAGATTCTCTGAACGTAGGAAATCATCCCCGCGTTGTTTTTGAAGCTCGTATTCATAACCTTGTCCCATTCGGGACACGGACCATTCGTCGGGTTGACGGCCGCGAATTTGGTTATCAAATCTTCCCGCCGCGACTCTCGGAATTTTCCGCAGTCGTGAAAATCGACCACACCGCCAGGACAGCCCAATAGCAGCGGATCGGCGTCCAATTGTTCAGGCAAGACGACTACGCCCCGTTCAGTGCGAGCGTGTTTGATCGCCGCTTCAACTTTCCCAGCCCGTTCAGACTCGATTGCGAAAGCGAGAATTTCGCGCCGCTCGTTTGGGTCGGCATCCGGCAGTAGCTCCCACAATCGCCGGGCTTGTTCCTTCGCGAACATTTGGAGAATGCCAATGTCGTCAATGATCCAGCGCTTGCTGCCGTCGAAATTCCATATGAGCCACCTGTCCAGTTGCGGGCAATATCGAATGTCCCCCTTGTGCCGCCCGACCAGCCGTTCCGCATTGCCGCGCTCTGTTAAATACGCGGATTCATTCGGTGGACGGTGTCGCGGTTCCCGCCTTGGCGTCGTCTTGGTCTGTTTCCGGCGAAGCTCCATTCTTTCCATGACCATTTGGGATATCGCGGCCGCCATGTCGGGCTTGCCAAGTAGACGGGCTGCATCGGTGCCGTATTTGTCGCGGGATTTTGCAACTGTCGCGTCGATCCGATCCGAGTAAATCAGCTTTCCGCCCCGTAGCAGGTCGAACGATCCGCTGCACCGGCCGTTCGCGTTCGCGATATGATCGACAAGTACAATTGGATCTTCCGGCGGTGTGGTTTCGATGCTCATCGCGCGCCCTCCACAAGCCGTCGGCCGAAACCGTTTCCCACCAGCTTCCGCGCCTCGGATAATTTCCTGCGTAGGTCCGTCTCATCCCACGGGGGGATCGACCGCAGATTGAATTCGGCGAGAAGTGCGTATGCGTCCGCGCCGTCCAGCCCGAATCTGAAAATCTCGCAACTCGCCCGGAGAATATTATCGTGCCCATACTGCCCGGCGATCGACGGTTCCAATGTCGCGAGATATGCGCGGCATCGTTTGGCCTTCCGCTCATCGTCGATGCCGTGGGATCGCAAGGGCGCTGGTGCTGGGGGTTCCGGCGGATCGTCCAGCAATTCAGCCCATGCTGGCGGCAATGGGGCGATTGGAACGTCATCGGGTCCACAACCCGGTATCCACACATAAGGCAAGCCATCGCGGTTGACACTGCCAGCGCCTACGGCCAAACCGCCCGCGCCAGAATGACCGCTCCGAACATCGACGCGGGGTGCGAGTTTCCCGACGCTGTTTTTGATCCGCCGGCCGATGGGATAAAGAAAATCCAGATGTTCCCCGCCCCGTGGTGTGCGTCGTCTCCGCGTCCGGGGGAATGATCCGTACCGATATTGAAGTTCGACCAGATTGGCTAACCCGACTGCCCCATCGGCATCAATGACCACGAGGGCCGCCTGCTGGCCAGTCAGATATGCGAGGTTCGCTTGGGGGCATTCTCGCCATTGCCGGCGAAGCTCATCCGGGTTTGCCGTTGCCCAGTCTTTCCACCCTTCACGCAGGGGCAGTTTCGAGAAGGGACGGCACTGGATAATTCGATAACCAGCCCGTGCCCCGTCGAGCGCGGCATCGACCATCCGATACGTAGCCGACGCGGATATCGGGTTGATTTTCTCGCGTGATTGGGTGTATTGTGTCGTCACCATTCTGATCTCCGGTGGGAGCACGTCGTCAAACGTCCCCGCCGGTTTTTTTTGGAAACCTTTGGGGTTGCGTTCCACCGTTCTAGGAGTTCATTCAGACACTTGCTTGCTCCCGGCTATTGATGAATTCATTTAGCGCCGCCGTGCTGTACAGAACCTTTCCTGCGTTCGATGCCGAGGCGCGAAAATAGCGAATCAGCCCCGCATCCCGCGCCCTTGCGAGAGTCTTGGGCGATATGTTCATCAGCCGCGCCGCCTCTCGCTCGGATAGGGCGATTTGCTGCCCCGCGTTGATTGTTTCTGTTTTCGCTCGCATGTCCGCGATTGTCGCAAGATGCCCCCCGCAAATTCCATTGCGGAATTTGTGACGTTCAATATCGTTCGGAAAAACAAGGGTTTATGCGACGTGAATCCGAAAATACACTAAAATGCAATCGACTATTTCGGGGGTTTTTTGGTGCGCTTCAGGGACATTATCCCGCCGCAATTGGGGTTCGGACACCGGACGGGTTTTTGGACGGCAACCACTTCTTTGCCACATCCGACAAGGCACTCCCACGTCTGCATTGCTTCACGTTTAGGCCGCTTCTCCGGCAATGCGGATTCTGGAATACGCCATTCCCCATTGTCGGGAAATGCCCCCGGAAATTTCCCTTGTTTGCACAACCGCGTGATTGTGACCACGTTTTTGCCGAGCCGCTTCGCCACTTCGCCGGCAGTAAACGTGACCGGCAAATGCCAAGACGACGGGGCGGGCGTCCGCTCCAAAATCCCATCTATCAAGCCGATAAGGCGCGCGGCAGCAGGGTTGCCATAGCCTTCAAAGGGGCGTTTCGTTTCAATCGCTGTGCATGTCGCCTTGTATAAGTCTCTCACGCTCGCCGTCACCATGAGTACGTCGCGCCCTACTTGATCCGGCCATCCTGAAATCGTCATCCCATCAAGGTGGTCCCGGAAGATCGGTTGCAGCCGGCGAATCGCCCGATCAAGTTTGCTGGGGTGACACGTACCCATGAGGTGATCGAGCAATATCCGCCCCTCGGATTGAATGACGCGAAGCTCGTCGCGCGTTGGAAATGACTTATCCATGTCTCACCTTTCCGGGCCGGCATCGGGCGAGCGAGGAAAGGTGAGTAACCCCGACCGCCCGATGGCCGCTTGCCCCGACCGTCGCCGGGGCGTCCCGAATACTGAAATCTTATCCTTGCTTTGTTCCGCCCTCCACGATGTTCAGAATTTCCGCCTTGGCGTCGGCAGACAACTTCACGGGGCAGGTGTCCATCCACGCGGCGATAGCCTGCAAATCCACGCGGCTCGATTTCGGCGTGTCACTTTTTGTGCCGCTTTTGGCATCGCCGGTTGACAAATCCCCGTTTTCCGAATGGAATCGCCCATCGGGCGGAGAAGTGCGAATCCTTCCGCGCCCATACCTCTCCCCTCTGAAAATCTGCGTTTATCGCTATTTATGCCGCTTTCGGATCGGAGTTTTCAATGCTCGCTATCAACCCGCAGAGGAGTATCACGAAGCTAAACCGCCTTTGCCGATAATCTGTCGAGTATGGCGGCGAATCTCGGTAAATTCGTTCGGTTGACGCGGCTTCGAAGAGAAATGCGCCGGCGTGCAATGTTGCGACTGCTCGCACGAGCACTGCGGGATGATCGCGGTGGAGAGGTGCTTGAGTATGCACTCGTTTCCGGTCTGATCGTCGTGGGAGCCGTCAGCGCAATCGGGTGCGTCGGCGCAAAAGTCCTTGCAAAGTGGAACTCAATCAATTCGTCACTGTAGCCGGGCGACTGCGTTCGCATCATCTCCTGATCTCTTTTCCGAGCCGCGCACCCAGGCATTTTTTCATGTATAATTCACACCGGGTGCGGGTTTGACGCGTCAATCCCCGCAGGCGTTCGGGTGGTCGGGCCGCCATCCTTTCTGACATCTCCGCAGGTGCGGAGATCGGAAAGATGCGATTGGAACGGCCAGAATTCATTTCGGTTCCCTATCGCTTTATCAGCGCGTTTCCCCGTTGGATGCCAAGGGCGGTCCTGTACGCGTCTCTGGTGGGGCTCACGATATTTCTCCTCGCGCTGGGACTGCGCGCCGGTCTGCTTTTGAATTGGCGGCAGGTCGCCAGCACGACCATCTTCTGCGGCGTCATCTGGGGAATCCTGCTTTATGAAAATCACCGATTGATCGTCTGCTGTATTGCGGTAGCGGCCACGCTGGCGTTTGGACTATTCACATCGGCGCACCAGTTTATCCAGGCGGCGGGGCTCGATGTCATTCTCTTCCTTCTCGGGACGTTCCTCGTCGCCGGTTATCTCGAGCAGAACCTTTTCTTCGAGCATCTCGCCAGCCAGATTGTTCGGCACGTCGGCCGTCGGCCGTCGCTGCTGCTGGGCGTTCTGATGCTTTCGGCGACGATCGCATCGGCCATCGTCGGGGAAGTTGCGGCGATCCTCTTCGTCGGCGGGGCGATGCTGCATATCACGCAGCGATATCGCCTCAAGCCGATCCCGTTTCTGATCATGCTGGTGTTCGCGACGAACGTCGGCTCGGCTGCCAGCGCCTTCGGGCCGGTGGGGGTCACGATCGCGCTGAAGGCGAAACTGACGGTGCTCGATTTCTTCCGCTGGGCGACGCCGATCTCAATGGCGGTGCTGGCGCTCGTATTTTTCATCTGCAGGTGGTGGTTCGCCTGGGACTGGGCGGCGCTTTCGCTGGCGGTGCATCAGCAGGATTTCGGCGAGAGCGTGCCCGACCCCAGCCAGCGGCGATCACAGATGCCGGGCTGGATTCTGGTGGCGACGATGACCGCGCTGTTCGTATTCCACGCCCAGATCGAGCATCTGCTGAAGTTGAACCCCGATACGATTCTTCTTGTCGCTGCGGCTGGGGCTGGGTTCGTCGCGCTGCTGCTGTCGGGATCAGCGGCGAAAGAAGTCGTCAGAAATCGCGTGGATTGGGAGACGCTGATCTTCTTCCTGTCGCTGTTTATCGTTGTCGGCGGATTGGAATCCACCGGCGTCACCGGCGTTATCGCGCATCAACTCCTGCGCGGATCAGGCGGACATCCCGCTCCGCTCGTGCTGGCCGTGGGCTGGTCCACGGGCTTTCTCAGCGCGTTCATCGCCAACATCCTCGCCGTGGCCGCGTTCCTGCCGATCATCGCCGATCTCAAGGCCCACGGCGCCGCCTGCCCCACGGCGGTTTACTGGCTGATGCTTTTCGGCGGAACGTTCATGGGGAACATGACCAGCATCGGTTCCACGTGCAACGTCATCGCCTGCGGAATGGCCGACAAACGCGGACATGGTACGATCTATTTCCGTTCGTGGATCAAGATCGGCATCATCATCAGCCTCTCGTCAATGGCGCTGGCGACGCTGCTGCTGGCGATCCAGACGAACTGGCTGCGGAGCGGGTGACGTACAAATCTCCCTTCGCGTTTTTGCGGTAACCCTCTTTTCCGTTGCAGTCGCGGCTCCCGATGATTCAACCGATTCTCATTCGCAAAAACGCCCGGCCTAGGCCGGTGTCGACCATTTCATATGCTTTTCCCGCTTCCTCCAGTGGGAAGCCGTGCCCAACATTCGCTCGAAACGCGCCGGATTCAAACCCGCTGGCCATCTTTACCAGCAGCTTGCCGCTTTCGATCACATCCAGCCTTCGCGTGTCCACACCGATGATGCGCAGTTCTTTGCGGTAGACGCTTCGCAGGTTGAATTTTGCCTCGCCGTCGGCTGGGGCCGAGATGATCGCCACGCGCCCCTTTTGGGCGGCGGACTCGATCGATTCGGGAAACATCAATCCGCTGGTGTCGAATACGATGTCCGCCCCGCGCCCGCCGGTCAGCGCCCGCACCGCATCGGGCAGTTTCTGCGTGGAGGAGTCGATGATCTCCTTCGCGCCGCTGTCGCGCGCCGTTGCAATATGCTCCTGCGAGCGCACCGCGCCGATGATTTTCGCGCCGCGCCACTTGGCGATCTGCACCGCCGCCGAGCCCACGCCTCCACCGGCGCCGATCACAAGCACCCAATCCTGCGGGGCCATGTCCGCCGCCGTCATCAGCGCCGACCACGCCGTCACGTACGTCAAACCGATCGATCCCGCCGCATCCACGGGCAGGTTCTGCGGCTTGGCCACCAGCGCCGCCACCGGCACGCTCAGATACTCCGCATGCGACCCATCGCGGGTGAAACCAATATCCCCACCCGTTCCCCACACCTCGCGCCCCATCCACTCTTCAGGACCGCTGGTGACAATCCCAGCAAAATCCCGCCCCGGAATCCGCGGCAGCGTCGTGCCGTGCATCTTCCCTTGGATATTCTTCACATCGCTCGGATTGATCCCCGCCGCCCGCATCTCGACCAGCGCCTCCCCCTCTCCCACGCGCGGCTCGGGCGTTTCCTCCGGCCTGAGCAGCTTCGGATCGCCAAACTGATGGATCACAACCGCGCGCATGATTCGTTCCAGCATAACCTGCGGGACGCAAAACCATCATACCCAGTTTTTTACCGATTGATTCACTTTCCGCGTAAAGCAAAGCCGGCCCATGCGCCGGCGTTAATCTTGACACTTGCTTCCTTTACAGCGATCATTTTTTCCAGGCTTTTCACGACTGCAAAGCGGCGGACAATGAATCCAATTCCTTCCACAGGCCGTCCGCGGCTATGGGTTTTTGCCACGATCGCCGCTGGATTAGTTCTGATTTTTTTCCTTCTACTCTGGCATTACAGACTACATCAGCGTCCGCCTGCTGCGGTTGATTTTCTTGCCGACGGCACAACTGCCATCATGCAATTCCTCGGAAGCTGGAACGAACTGATGCTCCCCCTCATCATCATGCGCGACGATCACCTGCTGACCGTCCCCGTCGGCCTCATGCGCCTCGACGGCGAATATGTCAAGCAGTGGGGCCCCCTCATGGCCGGTTACGCCATCAGCTCCATTCCCCTCATCATCCTCTTCATCTTCGCGATGAAACTCTTCGTCCGCGGCCTCGCCGCCGGCGCCGTCAAGGGATAACCTCATTCCCTGTAAATGCTCCGCTGGATCAGAATCCTCTACACGCTATTTCTCTGCGTGCTCATCCCTGTTTATCTCCACCACTACCCCCTGGCCAATTTCCTCTGGTTCTCCGATATCGCGCTGCTCACCGCCGCCGCCGCCCTCTGGCTGCAAAGCTCGCTTCTGGCCAGCATGATGGCCCTCTCAGTTCTCCTGCCCGAACTCATCTGGAACATCAGCTTCTTCACCCGCCTGATCTTCGGCATCGACCTGTTTGGGATGACCGCCTATATGTTCGACCCGCACCGCCCGCTCTATCTTCGCGCCCTGTCCCTCTTCCACGTCGCACTGCCAGTGCTTCTGCTCTGGATGCTTCACCGTTTCGGCTACCATCGCCGCGCCTGGTTCCCGCAAATCATTCTCGCGTGGCTCGTCCTGCCGATCAGCTATGTCTTCACCACCACCGCTGCCAACATCAATTGGGTTCTCGGCCCCGCCGCCAAGCCGCAGCACCGCCTCCCGCCGCTGATCTATCTCGCCCTGGAAATGATTCTGATCCCCATCCTGATTTATCTCCCCACCCACCTGATTCTCGCCGGATGTTTTCGCAAACCCAATCGCTCCCACGTTTAGCGGCCGTACTCGTGCGGCGCGTCCCCTCACACGCGAGACACTTTCTCCCTCACCTCCGCCATCAACTCCACCCCGCGCATCACCAGACCATGCTCCATCACCCCCGCCCCCAGCAAAATCGTCATCCGCGATATCCCGCCCAGCACCTCATTCACACGCAAAACCTTCTCCGCCACCGCAGCCACATCCCCAACCACCAGCGCCCCTCCGGGAGCGCGCGTCGCGTCAAATTGCCCGCGCGACACCGGCGGCCACCCGCGCTCTTTTCCGATCCGATTGAACGCCTCCCGATAACTCGGATAAAAATCCTCCGCCGCCTGCTCCGTCGTCTCACCCACAAATCCGATGCTGTGCACGCTCACCTGCAATTTCTCGCTCGCATGCCCCGCGCGCTTCCCCGCCTCCCGATACGCATCCACCAGCGGGCGAAACCGGTGCGGCTCGCCCCCGATGATCGCCACCGCCAGCGGCAAACCCAGCGTCCCCGCCCTCACAAACGAATTCGGCGTCCCGCCCACCCCGATCCACACCGGCAGCGGATTCTGCACCGGTCGCGGATACACTCCCTGGCCCGTCAGCGCCGCCCGGTATTTTCCCTTCCACTCAACGTGCGTCTGCTCGCGGATCTTCAGCAAAAGCTGCAGTTTCTCCGCGAACAATTCGTCGTAATCGTCCAGGTCAAATCCAAACAGTGGGTACGATTCGATGAACGATCCGCGCCCCACGATAATTTCCGCCCGCCCGCCCGAAATTAAGTCCACCGTCGCGAACTGCTGAAACACCCGCACCGGATCGTCCGAACTCAACACCGTCACCGCGCTCGCCAGCCGAATGCGCATCGTCCGCGCCGCCGCCGCCGCCAGCAAAATCGCCGGCGACGATGAAACGTATTCCGGCCGGTGATGCTCCCCAATCCCAAACACATCCAACCCCACCCGATCCGCCAGCTCGATCTCCTCCAGCAACTCGCGCACCCGCTGCTCGTTGCCCGCCGAGTCATCCGATCCCGGCAAAATCCTCTTCGGCACAAAGCTGTCGATTCCAATCTGCATCAGCCGACTTCCACGCCTTTGACGGTAAGCCGCACCGGATGCCCGAACCACGCGTGGATTTCTCCTCCCTGCGTCTCTTCCAGCACCTGCACCACCTGCGCCATCGTCCCATCCGCCGGCACCCAGCCGCGATTCACATCCGGAAAATCAACCGCGCAGTGATCGCATTTCTTCGCGCTGTCGAACCGGATCGGGCACCAGAACGATTCCACGTTCCGCAGCATCTCCGACCCCAGCGACCACACGCCCGTCATCCAATCGCAATACAAACACCAGATCAGATCATGTCCGACAAGTCCTCGGAATTTGTGCCGCGAAACATTCACCCAATCCCCACCCCGGTACGATGGAAATCCCACGAGCTTCTGGATCGGCGGATACACGAATACCTCCGCCATGCGAATCAAGCTGAACAGCGGCGTCACAATCGCCGTCAGCCAGATCGCCGCATGGTTCCGCCATGGCCCGACGATCCGATTCATCAAATCCACAATTCGCGGCTCCGCCGGATTCCCCAAGAGCGCCTCGTGAATCGCCGACCAGATCAAAACGCTCGCCACCTGCCCGATGATCGCCCCCACAAACCCGCGCCATCCCGCCGCGATCAGCCCAACGACCATCGGCAGCACCGTGAAATACATGACGACCCAGTCCAGCACGGGAGCCCGGCAAATCGCCGCCGCCGCCTGCTTCCCCGCCTCCCCCAGCCGCGGAATCACGTGCAATACCAGCGCGCCCGCCATCAAACTCACCAGCGTCGCGCCCGCCACCGACAGAATCGTAATTAAAATGTGCATATAGCAACGCATCCTACCGCCAATCGAAACCTTTGAATAACCCCCAAACCACCCCCCGATTCCCCCCAGCGGCGCGGCGACTTCAGTCGCCGTGTGCCCCACCCGCTGAAATGCAAAACCATTTTTATCGTTGCGCGTGTGATGCCAAGTACAGTTTTTTGGCTTGAATGACGAACTCGACTGGCGCTTGGAGCGGGCCGGGTGGGCCTGTCGACGGTCGCAACGTCGGATCGGGGCATCCGTTTGACACCAGGCCGAGAAATCGACGCGCGTTTATTTCGACTTTCCGGGCGCTATGGACCTGGGGGCGGGGGCCTTTGCGACGGTGGTTTTGGGCGCGGACTTGGCGGGGGGTTCTTTGGCTGGCTCCGGGGGAGGAGGCGGGGGTGGTTCGTTCCGCAGCCTGGTTTCCAGATCACGCAACAATTGCGTGCGCTCCAATCCCATCAGGTGAAGCATTGCCCAGGCGCTCAATACGCAGCTCGCGATAAAAAACCACGTCATCTTATTCTCACCATCGGTCAGTTACCGGCGTGAAGTTTACATTGGGGTGCTGCGTTTTTTGGCGGGGCTTTTAATGGAGAAAATTTTATTTATTGGATTCGCATTTTTGGCGTTGCACGGTTTTGGGCGCGTGGATTATTTATGGAATTGCATGAGCGGCTGCGCCCTTCGGGGCATCAGGGCTATCGGTTCGATGAGTTTTCTCCACGTGCTTTTACTATCGACGCAAAATAGCTGTTCTGATTAACGCCCGCGATTACAGGGATGTAGACCCACGGGCGGTCGCTCGCTTTTTCACATCATAAGGAGCCTGGTAATGACCCCGACGGATACCCTCCCTAACGCGAGAATGGATACGACGGTTGCAGAGGCCATCGGGCTGGATATGGGATTCGCCAAGCAGTTGCTCAGCGCGATGATCGCCTTCCGCGATGGGGATTTTGACACGCGGCTGCCGGCTGATCTGGTGGGCGTTCCGGGAAAGATTGCCGATGTGTTCAACCAGATCCTTAGCCTCAACGCGGGTCGGGCCGAGGAGACGACACGCATCTGCCGCGTCGTGGGCAAGGAAGGGCGGCTTAAGCAGCGCATCAATAATTTGCCGGGCATCGCCGGGGGGTGGGCGGATGAGGTGCAGGCGATTAACACGCTCATCGACGACCTGGTGTGGCCGACGACGGAAGTAACCCGCGCTGTCGGCGCCGTGGCCAAGGGGGACCTCACGCAGTCGATGGCGCTGGAAGTGGATGGCCGTCCGCTGGAAGGGGAATTCCTTCGGTCGGCGAAGCTGGTGAACAAGATGATCGACCAGCTTTCGGTCTTCGCGGCCGAGGTGACGCGCGTGGCCCGCGAAGTCGGCACCGAAGGAAAATTGGGTGGGCAGGCGCAGGTGAAGGGGGTCTCGGGCGTGTGGAAGGATTTGACCGAATCGGTCAACCAGATGGCGGGAAATCTCACGGCGCAGGTGCGCAACATCGCGGATGTGACCATCGCGGTGGCCAACGGGGACTTGTCCAAGAAAATCACCGTGGACGTGCGCGGGGAGATTCTGCAGCTTAAGGAAGCCATCAACACGATGGTGGATCAGCTTCGGTCCTTCGCGGCCGAGGTGACGCGCGTGGCCCGCGAAGTGGGCACCGAAGGGAAACTCGGCGGCCAGGCCGTGGTGCCGGGCGTGGCCGGGACCTGGAAGGATTTGACCGACAACGTCAACTCGATGGCGTCGAACCTGACGGGACAGGTGCGCAATATCGCGGATGTGGCGACCGCCATTGCCCGCGGCGATCTGTCGCGCAAGATTACCGTGGACGTGAAGGGTGAGATTCTGGAACTCAAGAACACCATCAACACGATGGTGGAGCAGCTCAACGGCTTCGCATCGGAAGTGAGCCGCGTGGCCCGCGAAGTGGGCACGGAAGGGAAACTGGGTGGTCAGGCCGTGGTGCCTGGCGTTGCCGGTACGTGGAAAGATCTGACGGATAACGTGAACTCGATGGCGTCGAACCTGACGGGACAGGTGAGAAATATCGCGGACGTGACGACGGCGGTGGCGCGCGGCGATCTGTCGCGAAAAATCACCGCTGATGCGAAGAACGAAATTCTCGAACTTAAGAACACCATCAACACGATGGTGGACCAGCTCAACGCGTTTGCGTCGGAAGTGAGCCGCGTGGCCCGCGAGGTGGGCACGGAAGGAAAACTCGGCGGGCAGGCCGAGGTGCCGGGCGTCGCGGGGACCTGGAAAGATTTGACTGACAACGTGAACTCGATGGCGTCGAACCTGACGGGGCAGGTGCGCAACATCGCGGACGTGACGACGGCCGTTGCCAAGGGAGATTTGTCGAGAAAGATCACCGCCGATGCCAAGGGGGAAATTCTCGAATTGAAAAACACCATCAACACGATGGTGGAGCAGCTCAACGGCTTCGCCTCGGAAGTAAGCCGCGTGGCCCGCGAAGTCGGCACGGAAGGAAAACTCGGCGGGCAGGCCGTGGTGCCGGGCGTGGCCGGTACTTGGAAGGACCTGACCGACAACGTCAACTCGATGGCGTCGAATCTGACAGGACAGGTGCGCAATATCGCGGACGTGACGATTGCCGTAGCCAAGGGCGATCTCTCGCGCAAGATCACGGCCGACGCCAAGGGTGAAATTCTCGAATTGAAACAAACCATCAACACGATGGTGGACCAGCTCAATGCGTTCGCGGCCGAGGTGACGCGCGTGGCCCGCGAAGTGGGCACCGATGGAAAGCTCGGCGGACAGGCCGTTGTGCCGGGCGTTGCCGGTACTTGGAAAGACCTGACTGATAACGTTAATTCGATGGCGTCGAATCTGACGGCGCAGGTGCGCAATATCGCGGGCGTGACGATCGCCGTCGCCAAGGGCGATCTCTCGCGAAAGATTACTGTAGATGTGCGCGGGGAATTGCTGCAGCTTAAGGAAACGTTCAACACCATGGTGGAGCAGCTTCGCGGTTTCGCGTCTGAAGTGAGCCGCGTCGCCCGCGAAGTGGGCACGGATGGAAAGCTCGGCGGCCAGGCGGTCGTGCCGGGCGTTGCGGGAACATGGAAAGATCTCACCGACAACGTGAACTCGATGGCGTCGAACCTGACGGGCCAGGTGCGCAACATCGCGGAAGTGGCCACGGCGGTTGCGCGCGGCGACCTGTCGCGCAAGATCACCGTGGATGTGAAAGGCGAAATTCTGGAATTGAAACAGACGATCAACACGATGGTCGATCAGCTCAACGGCTTCGCCTCGGAAGTGAGCCGCGTGGCCCGCGAGGTGGGCACGGAAGGCAAACTCGGCGGGCAGGCGGTCGTGCCGGGCGTTGCCGGGACGTGGAAAGACCTCACCGACAACGTGAACTCGATGGCGTCGAACCTGACGGGGCAGGTGCGCAACATCGCGGAAGTGGCCACGGCAGTTGCGCGCGGCGATTTGTCGCGCAAAATCACCGTCGACGTGAAAGGCGAAATTCTCGAATTGAAGCAAACCATCAACACGATGGTTGACCAGCTCAACGCGTTCGCAGCCGAGGTGACGCGCGTGGCCCGTGAAGTCGGCACCGATGGAAAGCTCGGCGGTCAGGCCGTCGTCACCGGCGTCGCCGGGACGTGGAAAGACCTGACCGATTCGGTCAACTCGATGGCATCGAATCTGACTGGGCAGGTGCGCAACATCGCCGAAGTGGCCACGGCCATCGCCAACGGCGATCTGTCGCGCAAGATCACCGTGGACGTAAAGGGAGAAATTCTCGAGTTGAAAAACACCATCAATACGATGGTGGACCAGCTCAATGCGTTTGCATCGGAAGTGACGCGCGTGGCCCGCGAAGTCGGCACGGATGGAAAGCTCGGCGGCCAGGCGGCTGTCGAAGGCGTCGCCGGAACGTGGAAAGACCTCACCGACAATGTCAACCAGATGGCGGGAAATCTCACCGACCAGGTGCGCAACATCGCGGAAGTGACGATTGCGGTGGCCAACGGCGATCTGTCCAAGAAGATCACCGTGGACGTGCGTGGTGAAATCCTGCAGCTCAAGGACACGATCAACACGATGGTGGAGCAGCTTCGCTCCTTCGCCTCGGAAGTGACGCGCGTGGCCCGCGAAGTGGGCACCGAAGGAAAACTCGGCGGCCAGGCCGAAGTGCCCGGCGTCGCGGGGACGTGGAAAGACCTCACCGACAACGTGAACTCCATGGCGTCGAACCTGACGGGGCAGGTGCGAAATATCGCGGATGTGACCACGGCGGTTGCGCGCGGCGATCTCTCCAGAAAGATCACCGCGGATGCCAAAGGTGAAATTCTCGAATTGAAAAACACCATCAATACGATGGTGGATCAGCTCAATTCGTTCGCGTCGGAAGTGAGCCGCGTGGCCCGCGAAGTGGGCACGGAAGGAAAGCTCGGCGGCCAGGCCACGGTGCCCGGCGTCGCGGGGACTTGGAAAGATTTGACCGACAACGTCAATTCCATGGCGTCGAACCTGACGGGCCAGGTGCGCAACATAGCCGAAGTGACCATTGCCGTGGCCAACGGAGATTTGTCGCGCAAGATCACCGTGGATGTGCGCGGTGAAATCCTACAGCTTAAGGAAGCGATCAACACGATGGTGGAGCAGCTTCGCTCCTTCGCATCGGAAGTGACGCGCGTGGCCCGCGAGGTGGGCACGGAAGGCCGCCTCGGCGTGCAGGCCGTGGTGCCGGGCGTGGCGGGGACGTGGAAAGACCTGACCGACTCGGTGAACGCGATGGGCACGAATCTCACGGCCCAAGTGCGAAACATCGCAGAAGTTACCACGGCGGTCGCGCGCGGTGACCTGTCGCGCAAGATCACCGTGGACGTGCGCGGCGAAATTCTGGAACTCAAAAACACCATCAACACGATGGTCGATCAGCTCAACGCGTTCGCCGCCGAGGTGACGCGCGTGGCCCGCGAAGTGGGCACCGAAGGCAAGCTGGGCGGCCAGGCGGCCGTGCCGGGCGTGGCCGGAACGTGGAAGGACCTGACCGACTCGGTCAACGTCATGGCGGCGAATCTCACGGATCAAGTTCGCGGCATCGTGAAAGTCGTCACCGCCGTCGCCAACGGTAATCTCCGCCAGAAATTGACGGTGGAAGCCAAGGGCGAAGTCGCCGCGCTCGCCGAAACCATCAACAACATGACCGACACGCTGGCGATTTTCGCCGAACAGGTGACCAACGTTGCGCGCGAAGTCGGCGTGGAAGGCCGGCTCGGTGGGCAGGCGAATGTGCCGGGTGCGGCGGGCACATGGAAAGACCTTACCGGCAACGTGAATCTGCTGGCGGCGAATCTCACCAACCAGGTTCGCGCGATCGCCGAGGTGGCGACGGCCGTCACCAAGGGCGATCTCACGCGCTCCATTCAAGTGGAAACGCGCGGCGAGGTCGCCGAGCTGAAAGACAACATTAATACCATGATCGACAACCTCCGCGCCACCACGGAGCGCAATCAGGAGCAGGACTGGCTTAAGACGAATCTGGCCAAGTTCACCCGCATGCTCCAGGGCCAGCGAGATCTGGTGACGGTGGGGCGGATGCTGCTGAGCGAACTGACTCCGCTGGTGAACGCGCAGCAGGGAACCGTCTATCAGATGAATCGCCCCGATGCGACGGAAACCGATCAGATTCCCGATCTGCGTCTGCTGGCCGGTTACGCCCAGCGCGAGGATCAGCCGGAAAAGATTTCGCTCGGCGGCGGCCTGGTAGGGCAATGCGCCGTGGAGAAACAGCGCATTCTGCTGAGCGATGTTCCGACGACGTACACGCGCATCGAATCGAGCCTCGGCGGCGCCCAGCCGGCCAGCATCGTCGTGCTGCCGGTGCTGTTTGAAGGCGAAACCAAAGCGGTGATCGAACTGGCGTCCATGCGTCCCTTCACGGCGACGCACCTGTCGTTCCTCGAGCAGTTGACGCAGTCGATCGGCGTGGTGCTGAACACCATCGAAGCCACGATGCGCACGGAAAATCTGCTGCAGCAATCGCAGCAGCTCACGCTGGAACTGCAAACCCGGCAATCGGAATTGCAGCAAACCAACGAGGAATTGGCGTCAAAAGCCAAGCAGCTTGCCGAGCAGAACGTTGAAGTGGAGCGCAAGAACAAGGAAGTGGAACAGGCCCGCCGCGCGCTGGAAGAAAAGGCCGCGGAGCTGGCGCTGACGTCGAAGTACAAGTCGGAATTCCTGGCGAACATGAGCCACGAATTGCGCACGCCGCTGAATTCGATTCTGATCCTTGGCCAGCAGCTTGCGGCCAACAACGCGGGAAATCTGCAGACCAAGCAGGTGGAATTTGCCCGCAACATTCACTCGGCCGGGACGGATTTGCTGACGCTGATCAACGACATTCTGGATTTGTCGAAGATCGAATCGGGCACGGTGACGGTGGAAGCGGAGGAAATCACCTTCACGTCGCTGCGCGACAACGTCACGCGAACGTTCCATCATGTGGCCGAGTCCAAGAGCCTGGCGTTTCATCTCAATCTCAATAACACGCTGCCGCGCACCATCACCACCGATCCCAAACGGTTGCAGCAGATTCTGAAGAATTTGCTGTCCAACGCGTTTAAGTTCACGGCGGCGGGGCACGTGTCGCTGACGATGCGCACGGCCACCGAGGGGTGGAGCACCGATCACCCGCTGCTGAGGGGCTCGCAGCACGTGGTGGCGTTCGAGGTGAGCGATTCGGGTATCGGCATCGCGCCCGAGAAGCAGAAGCTGATCTTCGAAGCGTTCCAGCAGGCCGATGCGGGGACGAGCCGAAAATATGGCGGCACGGGTCTGGGACTGGCGATCAGCCGCGAGCTGGCGACGCTGCTCGGCGGCGAGATTCGTCTCATGAGCGCCCCGGGCAGCGGCAGCACGTTTACGCTGTATCTGCCGCTGACGTATACCGGGCCGGCGCGCTCGATGCTGGGCTCTGTCGCCAGCATGGCTTCATCCGCCTCGATGGCATTGCCGACGGCGCAGCTTCCCGTGCTGGCCGTCGCCAAGTCGGAAGAAATCGTGCCGGATGACCGCGAAAATGTGAAAGCCGGCGACAACGTGCTGCTGATCGTCGATGACGATCCGCACTACGCGCGGGTATTGCTTGGACTGGCGCACGACAAGGGTTTCAAAGCCATCGTCGCCAACCGCGGGCAGGCGGCGCTTTCCCTGGCGCGGGAATATCTGCCCTCGGCGATCACGCTGGATGTTTTCCTTCCCGATATGCTCGGATGGACAGTGCTGAACAATCTCAAGCTCGATCCGACGACGCGGCACATCCCCGTGCAGATGCTCTCGGTCGAGGAACAGCGTCAGCACGGCCTTTCGCACGGAGCGCTGTCGTATCTCGTCAAACCCGCGACCACCGAAGAACTCGAAAGTGCCTTCGACCGCATCCGCAGCTACGTGGTGCCGCACACCAAGCGGCTGCTGGTGGTGGAGGACAACGATATCGAGCGCGACAGCATCGTGGAGCTTTTGCGGCATGATGACATCGAAATCACGGCGGTCAGCACCGGGGCTGAGGCGTTCAAGGCGCTATTGGACCGGGTGTTTGACTGCTGCGTGCTGGACCTGCGCCTGCCGGACATGAGCGGCTTCGAGCTGCTGGAAAAAGTGCAGGCTGAACGTGCCCTGCGCGAAGTGCCGGTGGTGGTCTTCACCGGAAAGGAACTGACCTCCGAAGAGCAGACGCATCTGCGCAGCGTGTCCAAGAGCATCGTGCTGAAGGACGTGCAATCGCCCGAGCGGCTCTTCGACGAGACGAGCCTGTTCCTGCACCGAATCATCTCCGATCTTCCCGAGGGCAAGCGCAAGATGCTGGAGCGGCTGCACGGCTCCAGCGAAGTGTTGCGCGGGCGCAAGGTCTTGGTTGTTGACGATGATGCGCGTAATATCTTTGCGCTGACCACGGTACTGGAGAACCAGGAAATGGAAGTCCTGAGCGCGACCAACGGCCGGCAGGCCATCGAGTGCATCCAGAGCACACCCGACCTGAGCGTGGTGCTGATGGACATCATGATGCCGGAGATGGACGGGTACCAGACCATGCGTGAGATACGCAAGGACGCGACGCTGCGGAACCTTCCGATTTTGGCGCTCACCGCCAAGGCGATGAAGGGCGACCGCGAAAAATGCCTGGAAGCGGGGGCCTCCGATTACATCGCAAAACCGGTCAATACGGATCAGCTTTTGTCGCTTCTGCGCGTGTGGCTCTACCGATGAACGAAACGGCAACCATCCTGCTGGTGGACGATCAGGAGCGCAATCTGGACGCCCTG
>Ga0302326_10000141_pt1 | contig 197515 bp, 153 predicted proteins | sample Palsa_T0_3_FD_202264 | JGI IMG/M metagenome (GOLD analysis project Ga0302326, IMG submission 202264) | Peat permafrost microbial communities from Stordalen Mire near Abisko, Sweden - Palsa_T0_3 | ecosystem: Environmental > Terrestrial > Soil > Palsa > Peat permafrost | place: Sweden: Abisko...
AAGTGCCGCCGATGAACGACACGCCCAGCCGGCCGGCGAGTTCGATGATTTTCACGAACCGCTGCTGGGCGGCGGGGTCGAGATGATTCCCGCCTCCGTTCAACGCGACCAAGGTCAGTCCGCGGGCTACAAGCGAGCGCTTCACTTCTGCGAGCTGCTCGTCGGTCGAGTCCGGCGAGATAGGGCCGCCAGCGGCCAGTTGCAGGCAGGTGAATCCCTCCTGCCCGGCGAAGGCGATGTTGGCGGGCGAATAGCGGCAGTAGACGCCCAGTTTAGGCTTCCAATGAGCAGTGGCGGCACGGGCCGAAGCTACCGCGACCGCGCATTGCAGAATCGCGCGGCGCGTCGTGTGGGTGCGGGCGCTTGATGTCACGAGGCCTCCGTTCAATTCGGCTGCTCGATGCATCATATCAGAACGCTCAGCGATCAGATGCCATGCCACGATCTGCTGCACCCCGGGAATCGTCATCAACGCAGTCACCTGCTGCGCGTACGGCTCCATGTGGCAGGAGTTGCCGTGGCGGGCTTTTCTGCTTCTGGCCAACCAACCCTTTACACCTAACGCTCACGGTGATACTCTTTCTGCACCAAAAGGAGACTTTCAACATGCTTTCAACGTCTCGGATTGCCTTGTTGGCGCTCCCGTCTATGCTGGTACTCCACGCGCCGCTCGCCAGCGCCGCCATCGCCATCAATAGCACGGTCGTAAATACCACAAACAACCGGATCACCATCACTGGGGCCAATTTCAGCCCGGCAGGCCTAGCGCCGAAAGTGGTCTTTGCCACAACGACGCTGTCCCTGGTGTCGTTCACAGACCACAGCGCATTGGGGCAGTTGCCGACCGGATTCAGTGCAGGCTCATACTCGCTCACCGTCACAAATAGCGCCAGCCAGGCGGCAACGTTCACCGTGACACTCGGCGCGGTCGGGCCGACCGGGCCGCAGGGGCCAGCCGGACCGGCAGGACCGCAAGGCGCGACAGGACCAGCCGGGGCCCAGGGGGCGACCGGACCCCAAGGAAATACCGGACCGGTCGGTCCTCCGGGCCCCCAAGGACCTGTTGGACCAAACGTTTCGGCGATTGCATTACTGAAGTGGTACAGTGCCAACCAGACGACCAGTTTTCCTGTGGGGCAATACCCTACCGGAATCGTCTTTGATGGCTCAGATATCTGGGTAACAAACAACACCGGCAATACAGTCACTAAGCTGCAGGCCAGCACCGGGGCGGTTTTGGGAGCCTTCAGCGTGAGCACCCCGGACGGAGCTGCTTTTGACGGAGCCAATATCTGGGTACCAAGCGACGGAAGCAACAACGTAACCAAGCTGCGAGCCGCCGATGGCGCAAATCTAGGAGCCTTTGCTGTCGGAAACGGTCCCGTCAATGCGGCATTTGACGGTGTGAACATCTGGGTTACAAACACCGTGGACGACACAGTCACGGAGTTGCAGGCGAGTAACGGCTCGCTGGTCAGGACCATTGCTGTAGGGAGTTATCCGTGGGGCATAGCCTTCGACGGTACGAATCTCTGGGTGACCAACCAGGTCAGCAATAACGTTACCGAAATAAGTGCCGGCAGCGGCACAGTACTAGGAACTCTTACAGGCTTTAGTACCCCAACAGGTGTGGCCTTCGACGGCACGAATATTTGGGTCACCAATCAGGGCAACTCCACAGTCACTAAGTTGCTGGCAAGCAATGGCACAACACTGGGGAGCTTTCCTGTAGGGAACACACCAATAGGTGTCGCGTTTGACGGTACAAACCTCTGGATTGCGAACTTCAATGGTAACACTGTCACCAAAATGCGAATAACTGATGGCACGATCCTTGGAACCTTCACCGCCGGGAGCGGGCCGTTTGGAGTCGCCTTTGACGGAACCAATATCTGGGTTACGAACGAAGGCAGTAACACAGTCTCCAAGCTCTGAAAGCCAAATCGACACCAGTGCCCAAAGACTTCACACCATCTCGAGCCGCATCTCGTGCTGCGGTCTTACGGATTAAAGCGATTAACACAAGGTTTAAGCCACAGGAGGCAAACAGCGCCGACGGTGTATAAACGCTAAACTGATGATGTCCACAACGATTTGGGCGGTCTGAAACGTTTGTCCAAAAAGCTTACAGGAGACGGAAAAAGGCATACAGGGAGAGGGGGGTACAGTGATGCTAAATCGCGATAGGGTTGAGAGCCCAGAAATACTCTATAGGTTTCATAGAGCCAGCGTGGACTATCTCCCCAGAAACTGGTCAACTTGCACCAGGTGTAAACCGAAAAACAAATTCCAAAACACGACAGACGTAGCACGGCAGGCCGTTGCCACACTTTGCTGTCTAGCCGGTTCCTTGGCCGCGATTGCCGAAGCGGAATCGATGGGCCGTCGAGCCGTGACGCTTTCCGAGAAGGCTTATGGACCGGATCACCGAAGTTCGCTCTCCGGGGACGGGGGTTCTGGTTCGGGCACCAAAGCGCAGCAGTTTGGTCCCCGGCTTGAAAGCTTTTTTCAAATGTTAGGAACGAGAAGCCTAGCTGAGTCAATGACTTAGCGGCACGGCCGCCCCGCAGGCATTACATTTCAGGGAATGGTTGGATCAGGTCCCGCCATGTTGCCGTTAGCGGTACCATCTCGTCAGCTCGCAACCAAGTCAACCCGCCTGCTCCTTCTGTCTGCGAGTAGGCCCACCGGGTTACGCGGTTCGAGGACGCCAGTTCGGCGATAACACGGCGTCGCTCCAGTTCGCTTGTAACCGCAAGACGCCGATGATCCGCTCTGGCTCGGGCGACCTGCCGCGGCGGGGCTGGGTGTATCCTTGAAACGAAAGTATGGTGGCCCAGTACCCGTAAAAACCCACGAAGCGGCGGGAATACCACCGCGGCGACGAGTCGGTCACCGATCAATAAAGGACAATGGAATGCGATATTCAACGACGCGTCTGCTCCCCCTGATCTTGGTTGCGGTGATTCCGCTCCTTGCGCAAGGGAACAAGCCGATCCTGGACAACGACCAGGTCCGGGTGCTGGTGGTGACGGACCAACCGCACGTCAAGACGCCCCTACACGACCACAAGGTGAACCGAGTCATGGTCTACCTGAACGCGGGCAAGCAGGAGATGACGCAGGACGGCCAGAAGGCCCTGGTGGAATACAAGGCGGGGGAAGCGAAGTGGAGCGTGGCGAGTGGGATGCATCAGGCCGAGGTAGTTAGCGCCACGCCGTTGCAGATCGTCGAAGTGGAAATCAAGACGCCGGGCGATCCGGCGAAGACGATCAACACGCCGCTCGATCCCGTGAAGGTCGACAAGCAGGATTACAAGGTGGAGTTCGAGAACAGCCAGGTGCGCGTGGTGCGGGTAAAGCTGGCGGCACATCGCAAAGTACCGGAACACGAGCACCAGTTGAATCGCGTCATGGTCTACCTGACCGACCAGAACGCCAGCATGACGGGCTCGGACGGGCATACTACGACGAGCCAGCATAAAGCCGGCGAGGTGAGCTGGGCGGGGCTGGCAAAGCATCGCGAGGAGAACCTAATGGACAAGCCGTTCGAGGCGATTGTGGTCGAGTTGAAGAACTGATCGCTGGCTCCGCCCGGAACAGCCGAGCGCAGGCCAGACTGCGACATAGCCTGGCATTGTCCTGCGCGGACAGGACGATGTTGCTCGGAATTGAGCCGTTACCATCGGCAAGATAGTTCGCGATGTCGACAGAGATTTCATAAAATTTACGCCCGCGTGGCCGAGCACCCCAGGTTAGGTGAAACACACATGAGACAGTTATCTTGTAAGTATGATCCGCATGATGCTTAGGATCGATGCTATCATCATAAGTGTTGCGGCCAACGGCCCTCTCGGAAATGCTGAGATCCGCCACATAAGTCTTTTGCGCCTAAAAGTATGCTCTTAGCGAACAAGATGACCGCCGCGAAAGCGAGAGTAACTATACCGTCCATGACAATAAGCAACCATAAGAGAGCTATAAACTCTGGCACTGTTCCTATGGTCGGCATCATGACGTCACCAAAATTCTTCATCTCGATATCGCCTTTGAAAATCAACCAGAGTGCGGCCAGGACCGAGAAAGCAGCCAGAAGATTCAATATGATATCGGCTATGTGTGCTCTTCGGCTGGTCTTCAGCCATCGCGTAAGCCAGTCGACGGTCCTCTTGTGCATATCATCCAGGCCTATGGTCGTTGCGTCAATCATGTCCTCAATCGCTCGTTTTCTTGATCGGGACAAAGCAAGATCGGTTAGGGGCAAGATGGCCGAAAGGTAGGCGAGGATGATCGTGAGGTCAAGAACCCGAGTTAAATGTGAACCAATAACATATTGCGTTTGTGCCCTGCTCGTCGGACGTGGGCAGCATGTTGACGTCAGGGCAATGCTATCACCAGGCGCAGTATGCATCGAGCCTCAAAGAGCCGACGCCGCCGGCAAGAGGAAATCGCCGTTCGTCCGTGCGCGAAGCTGGAGCTCGAACGGATGACCGCTCTTCGCACCACCGTGCTCATCGCCACCTTCGGCGCTGCGCCCACGCGTTGCGGCGCGTTCGCCGATGAGTGACGCATCGCTGCCGGCGAGGGAGGCGGCCGCTTGCGACGCGAAACGCTCATCCATAGCCCTCGCGAAGTGCGGCCTCGCGGCCGCTACAGAGCTGGAGCCCGACAGTGCGCCTCTTCGCGCCAGCGCGCTCATCGCCACGTTCCGTTGCGATGCGCCCGCGCGTTGCGGCGCGTTCGCCGATGAGCGGCGCAGCGTTGCTGGCAATGCAGGCAGCCTGGCGTACTGAGCGTTTGCGTCCTGGTCGCGCCGTTCGCCGCGGGAGTTCGTGGTGAAAACGGGCGGTCCGTCTCTGAAAACTCCAGATCAAAATTATTTCTCCCGTATTTAGATTGGGTGTCCGTATTGAGTACCAGGAGGGTTACACAACCATGACAACTACAGTTTTTGATCGCCTAGGCACGCAGAGCGCCGGGTCGCGCCCGGTATGCCGGAGGGAACCGACGCGGATCCTGAAGAATGTCGGCTCGGTGTTGGCAGCGTCCGTTTTCGCGGTGGTCATTTTGCCCAGTATCGGATGGGCCCATACGAGCAAAAACTGCCCCCCGGAGCCGGCGCAGGGCGTATCCATCGTTTCCGGGGAGACATACTACGGGACCAATTGCGTTCTCTACACAACGGGTGACGTGGACGAATTCGTGTTCAACGTGAAGGCGGGGGATACCTGGAGTATGGTCGCCGGCCTGGGAGCGTCTCCCACGACAAACATTTGTCTGACTCTCTTGTCGCCTGGCGTTCCAGCAAACCAAATCTTTTACGGCTGCACCACAGGTGCAACGATTTTGGGCGGCTCCTTTTCAGTGGGTACTAATCAGACCCTAACGGCGGCCGGACAATACACAATCAAGGTGAGCGAATCGACCGACGCAACCGTTACGTACGGTCTCTCGCTGGAGCGTCTTAGTCCCGCGCCGACGGACGGCATCCCGGCAATTCTCTCCCAAAACTTAACCGGCGAGGTCAGCCCGCCGACAGCCCAAGACGCTTTCACCTTCGATGGTAATTCGGCCGGCGAATACCAGATAACAGCCAGCCTTGCGCCAAGTCAAACCTCAAATGTCTGCTTCAACGTCTATCAGCCCAACGGGAGCATCGCCCTTTCCGGGGGCTGCACCACAGGCGCAACGATCTTGGGTGGCTCGTTCAGCATCACGGGTTATCTAACGCCGGCCCAGGACGGGACGTATGTTATAGTAGTCTACGCTGGGGGTAACGACTCGACCGTCGACTACAACTTGGAGGTCTCATGCTTCGCCGGCAAATGTACACCGACGAAAACGAAATGCATCCTCGATGACACGCTCAGCTACTCATCCGGCACCCTGACGATGGACTTCACTGTCGGGACCCCTTATGCCGCGACGTGGAATGCCTGGCTCGTGTCCGGGAACACAACCGAACTACTTTGGTCGCAATCGCAGCCGATTACCGAGCCGCCGGCGAGCCAGACCAAGACGCAAGCCGTGCCCGTATCCGGCACGGTTGGGATTCTTTCGACGCTCAGCACGTCGACGGGAGGGATCACGTGTTCCAGTTGGGAGACGGTTAGTACGGGGACGCCGTAATCCGAACTCGGCGGCGACCGTACGCTTGTCCAGGGGTGCCCACGCCCGCCGTGGCGCCCCGCCAGCTATTGGAGATCACAACCAAAGGACTACTGACGGCGGACGGCTGGTCGCGGATGACTCCCGTCTGTGCTTCAAAGTAGATGACGTTATTCGGCATGTTATTCTCCCTCCTCCACGGTCAAAGCCATTGACTCTGCCAAGGTGGATCTCGCGGATGACTGTACGCCGTTCCTCCACACTGCAGCGGACGGTGTGCCGCTCACCAGTGCCGAGGAGGAACGGTAAAACAGGCCACGCAATCGGTCCTTTCGCTCGCGCTTACGACAAGATGTTATGGCTTAGTTTCCGAGCACCTCCAGCCGAGTATCGACTTCTTCCTTACTCAGTAGGCGGGCGCGAAGATCGGCGGGAATGCGTTTCATGTGCCTCCAGTTAAGTGGCCGGTCCATGACTTCGCCACCGGGATTGATGTTGAGATCCGAGGCGCGCTGAATTGCGGTGAGGAAGCCATGGCCGCGTACAATGGCGGCGCCCAGGAATGCATAACCAGTTGCGAAGCTGAGGTAGATCCAGCGGGCTTTGTGCTGGCGCTCCTCGGCGATCAGCATGGCACGTCGTGATCCTTTGGCTCGCCGCATGCGCTTTCCGAGGGTATAGCCATGCGGGTTAGGCATGTCCAAAAGGGCGCATTGCCCAGGAGTGAAGTACCCCGATGGGTACTTTGTCTCCTTCAGCGAGAGCTCTCAGACCCTTCGCTGGGCGACATGTGGACCGAACCCGCGGCAGGCGCACGTTTTGTTGTCCGGCTTCCCTACCCGCAAAAGCGCGAATAAAGTGTTCGGTGAAATCGGCAACGGTGAAGAGGCGCAATTCCGCGGCTCAATCCAGGAATCGCATCTACCCGGGTTGAATACTCAGGTTAGAAATGCTCAACCGCCAGTTGAAATCAATCACTTACAAGAAACCGCTGTCCTCGGGAAGACACCGGTGCATCAAAGCCGGCGCATCGACAAATCGGGCTCCTATCCCAAAAGTGTAACGGCACTTGAGGCCCTAGATCCTTGAAGTTGTGAGCCTGCTTGGGTTTCGCGAGTGACCGCCAGACATGGCGTCTGCGCCATGGGCGGAGCCAAAATGTCGTCGTCGTTGTCCTGCCTCCCTTCTGAGAAGGGACTCGGATCCGCACACGTTCCCTGAGTCCCGAACCGCAAGCTCCTCGGAGGCTTTGGGCTTCGGTACGCCGCCCGAACGCCCGCTTTTGGAGAACTGCCACCCAGGTCGTCGAGCCACAACTTATTGCCGCGAAAGCGCTTAGCGCCAATTACACTTTTGGGAGGAACCATGACTATTATGCGGATTTCACGATTTGGTTCGCAGATAAGCCCGGGCCGATTCCGCAGCTTCACCGAGTTGGAATACCAGGAGGCTAGACGATACCGGTGGGCCCCGGGCAGAGTCACGAGCTCGAGTGTTATACTTTCCTGAAAGATATGGCCTCGCAACGGCAGATCGACGCCACGTATAACTACATGGATAATCTGTTCCGCCGCCTTTTCGGTGAACATGCCGACATTACTTGCCGCCATGTTTGACGGGGATTCTTCGAAAACGCTAAGACAAGCCCAATGCGACAAACACGAGTATATCCTGCGAAGCGTTGACTTCAACCCGGGAACACGTCTCCTTGATATAGGGTGTGGCTGGGGAGGACTCCTTAAGACTGTCGCTGACTCCGGGGGCTTCGGTACCGGTGTTACGCTGTCTTCGGCACAGCTGCGAGCGTGCTGCCGGAATGGTCTCGAAGTCCATTTAATGGATTGGAAGGATCTTCGTCCCGAAACCTTCGGGACCTTCGATGCTTTGGCTTCTATCGGCGCATTCGAGCACTTTTGCAACGAAGAGGAATTTAATGCAGGCAACCAGGAAGTGATTTATGCCCGGTTCTTCTCGGTTTCTCACTCTCTCTTGCGGCCCTCAGGCAAACTCTTTCTTCAAACTATGCTGTGGGGGCGCCGCGCGCCGAAAGCCGTCAATATTTCGCTCAATGCGCCCAAAGGCTCCGATGAATACGTGGTTGCCGTCCTAAAGAAGTTTTATCCAGGTTCCTGCCTTCCGATAGATGTCGAACAGATCACCCGGACGGCTGCGCCGCATTTTAGACTGATCTCATCCAGAAATGGAAAGGCCGATTATATACGTACTATGACCGAATGGGGTACGCAGATGTGGCGTTTTCGCGCGCGACAACTATTCGCGTATCTGGACTTGTTAAAGTGGGTCCTCACCAACCGGGATGCCCGTCATAAAGTCGAGTCACTGGTAGCAAGTTACAACCGTGAAAGCTTCAAGCGGGAGCTGATGGATCACGAGCGGCTAGTCTTTGAGAGAGTATAGACCTGTGGCCATGAAACCACATCGAGTCAGGTTTGCACCGAGAGCTCTAAGTTTTATCAAGAGCTGAAGCAGGAGGTAGCACTGTATTTTGACCGTAGTGGCCTTCCTACCCGTCACACTAGCCGACTATTAGCCAAGACCTGCATATTCGCTTTATGGTGTGTGACAACTTATTCGATACTCGTTTTTCACGCTGGTGTGTAGTGGCAGGGCGTGGCTGCCTCGGTGATGCTAGCTTTAGGGATCGCAGGATTTGCGTTTAACACATCTCATGATGCGTGTCACGGCGCCTATTCGGACAACAGGGCTGTGAATCAGATGATGGCCTGGACCTTTGATGTATTGGGCAGCAGTTCGTATGTGTGGACGTGGAAACACAACTTTCTGCACCACAATTTCACCAGTGTCGCAGGTCTGGACGACGACATCGATGTCGGCCTGTTTGGCAGCTTGTGTCCTGACAAACCCTTAAGCCGAGTCCATCGGTTCCAGCACTTGTACTTATGGTGCCTTTATGCATTACTTCGCGCCTACATCAACAGGTCGCCGGCTGGGCTTCAACTGCGATTACTGCGACATGCGAACTGTGCCCCGGGCGTACACACCTGGTCGGGGCAACCCTCGATGATCCAATGCGACGGCAAACAGGCGTTGCGCCGCGGACTTGTTCCGGATGGCTTCGTTCCACACGACGGTAGCCACATAAAGCGAGTGCAGGGATTGCGGTGGAATACGAAAGGAGAGGATGAAGGGTCAGTGCTAATTATCGGCGACTGGAATATGCAGGGGGAACGCGGCATAATGATGAGGCCCCGGAGGACTTCGGACATGCTGACTGCCCTCGGATTGATAGGAAAGGCCATCGAGTTCCTCGTCACTAATATCTCGAAGAAGAAGATTTATTTGGTATTGGATGATAAGAAGCGGGCGGCTAAGGCATTTATAAGACTTCACGAGGCGATTCTGGGGCTTGAGGTCATCTCGGCCAATTTTATGCTCTACATCGAGGGCCTGAAGGGCGGCAGGAATTCCAGAATGTATATGGTGCATATACGGAGGATCAGCGAGCCGCTGAAGCCCGCCTCACTGGAATTTGTAGAAGCACTCCGCGAAGTGGGCCCAGTGCTGACTTTCTATGATCCGGCTCTCCAACAGGCATTAGGTCAGGTGACTGTCGGAAAGATGGGTTCAATGAAGAACTTTTTCTATCTAGTCTTGAGTCAGCCTGTCCACTACCTGACCAATTCGGCCCCGGGGCCCGGTTCCGACCCCTGCAGGCGTCCCATCACTTCAAATCAAATCAAGCGCGACCGGCTGCGCCGACGGCGATGTCCGCATTGACGCGTGTGCTCGCGGTCGTGGTAAACATACTCACGAGGACGCTACGGTGGATTACAACGAGGTCGGTCCCGGGTATTTCGCCACGATGGGCATCCCTTTGGTAGAGGGCCGCGAGTTCAGACGAGCGGACAATGAAACCGCGCCGCTGGTCGCGGTGGTGAACGAGGTTATGGCAGCCAAATACTGGGGGGCGAAGTCCGGTAGGCAGCCGCCTGCAAGTGAAAGGACGTTGGATGCAGGTGGTGGGCACTGCAAAAATGTCAAAGTACCGGAACTTGGCGGAGGCGCGGAAACCGTTCTTCTACGTGGCGATGCGCCAGAATGTCAATGGCCTGAATCTGAAAATCAGAACATCGCTCGGACCGGACGCTGTGACCAAAGCTTTGGTCCGCGAGATCCATGCGCTGGACGCGAATCTTGCGCCAGGCGAAGTGATCACTATGCAAGAGCAGGTGGACCGGACGACGGCGTTGCAGCGCGTCACGGTGACGATGCTGGGCGTATTTGGCGGATTAGCGCTGCTGCTCGCCGCCATCGGATTGTACGGGGTAATGTCGTACACGGTTTCGCAGAGGACCCGGGAGTTGGGGCTCAGGATGGCTCTGGGCGCCAGCACATCTAATCTATTGGGGCTCGTACTGTCCTACGGACTCGCACTGACAGCGGGTGGTGTTATGCTTGGCGCGGCCGCCGCATTGAGTTTGACGCGTCTGATGGGAAACCTGCTTTACAACGTGAGCCCGCGAGATCCACTAGCGTTCGGATCGGCCTTCGTGCTGATGGCGATCGCAGCGCTGGCGGCTTGTTTCCTGCCGGCGTGCCGCGCAGCGCGCACTGACCCGGTCCGCGCGTTGCGGCAGTGAGTGCCATCGCCGAATCTGGTGGCTGTCGGTCCGCGGGCCCATCTCCTCGAACTTTTCCGAGACGGAACTTCAGCCACTTTCCAAAATCCTCCGGGTGGTGTTTGCAACGTTCTGGTCGGTGCCGTCACTAGTATTTGAAGGCCTTGCGCGCTTGTGGCCAGATCTAAAAAGGAGAAAGAACGTGCTCGAAATTCTGTTAACAGTTGTCGCGTGGAAGAGGGGCTGGCGTTGGTACGCATAGACACGCTACCGCTACGCGGGCGATCTACATTGTACCTGACCTGTTAGCGCTGGTAGCCCTGGCCGTAATGTGCAGACGCGAGCGCGTGCTACCTGCAGGCGTACAGCCGGAACCCAGCGCCGCGGAGGTGGAACGGCGTGCAGCGGCGTAATTGTGCGCGATCAAGCCGAGACTGGCCAACGTGGTGTTCGCGTGCCTGCGCGGCGGTCTCTAAGGAGGCCGCCGCCTTGGTGCTTCCAAGAAGGATAGCATGCCGCTAATATTCGTGCTTTTGTACCTAGCTAACCTGGCTATCAGTTGGTTTAACGCTTATTCGGTCGGTCGTAGTTGGGCTGACTCTAAAGCGGTTGGCGGCTGGGTTCGTTTCATGACGTGGTGTGGCGCGGTGATGTCCGCTTGCGGCTTCACCTGGTGCTATCTCATCGTGCTGGCTATGATTGCTGGTGCTGCTGGGTGGCTTCCTCCGCAATACGTCAAAGAGATGCTGGAACTGGGCTACATAGTTATAATTGGCCCGATACTCGGGTCCGGCATTGCGATTTGTCTTGACTCCATAACCACAGCTTACCGCGAACGCAGCGTCAACAGTATTGGCATCGCGACTTGGAACACCTTCGCTCAGGTGCATAACACTTACGAAGCAGCCAGGACGCTACCCGGTGTTTTCGGCGACTTGAAAGAGAATCTAGATTTCGGCGAAGACGGCGGTGACTCAGAAAGCAAACTCGTATTGCTTGTCCTGGTCTTGGTTCTAGGTGCTCTGTCGGCCGGCCCTTTGACGACGGCAATCGTCATCCGAAGCACGGCAAGGAAATATGCCCAAAAACTCGCCTTGGTTCCGATGCCGCGTTTGTACGAGGCCGCCTCCGTCGCCGCCGCATCGAGCGGGCGCAGCGCAACGGAAGGTGGCGATGCGCCGGTGTGAGGCGAGCGCTATCCGGACGAGCTCCAGCCCCGCACGCCGTACTGCCCGCTCACGTTCCAAATCGGAACGCCCGCGGCGAACGACAGGACCTGGGGATGCGCACGCTCGTCGGATGAACTGGCGGAAGCGAAGAACGAAATCCAGAAGCTTGAGGCGGAACTGAGAGAGACACGGGACGCTTTACAGAAAGCTGCAAAGCAGGGATGAAAGGGACTCCAGGCAACAACCCGAATTTTGGCAAACTGCGAGTACTCCTGACCAGTGCTCCCAAGTCAAAGGGACGCATAACCAATACCTAGCGAGGTCTTCGACCTCGAACCGACGAGCAGCTGGTCGCCTTTGTCGTCCGCCGTGCGGCGCTATCATCAATATACAGACACTGTGGATAGGTACCCGAGACCAATCTCGATATCGCCATTGGCGTACAGCCTGCGCAACACGGGAGAGCATCCCCCTTTGAGCGATTCGGTCAAATGACCGTAAGCATTCCCTGATGGGATCAGTTCCAGGCCTTTGATGTAACCCGTCCGCAGTCATAGCGACCTCCCGCCACCGATCCTTATCGGGAGAAAGGGGGTTTTGTTGTCCAAATTCAAAACTTGACACTTTTGTTCAGATCTTGCCCCGATTAGACGGCTAGAAGTGGGGCCAAGGAACGGAAGTCGCGTTGTGTTCCTTTAGCGATTCCACCCTGCGCAGGGCCATTGCCACACGCGGTGCCCGGCGTTACAGTAACAGAGAGGGTATTTTGCCATGACTCAGTCAGCGACCCGGTACGTGCTTATCGCGGCAGCCACCACGCTTTCGGCGTTGGGCCAGAGCGCCAGTCCCAATACGATTGTCGGAGCTGGATATGTATCCCCCACCTCACTCAAGGTCGCTCCCGGACAAGTCATCACCGTATTCGCGGCGGGAGTGGGCAGCACTCTCACGCAGCCGGTCTTTGCCGGAGCAGGCAACTTGCCCACTTCCCTGGCGGGAATCAGCGTCACGATCCGGCAGGGAACCGATATCTCAGCACCGATCCTGGCAGTGAGCCCGGTCGCCACTTGCGGCGCGAGCTGTGGCGTGATTACCGCCATCACCATACAGATCCCCTACGCGCTGTTGACATTCTTCTGTCTCCCTGACAACGCCTGCCCCACATATCTGGTGGCAACCGAGTTCTTCGTGACCGAGAACGGCGTGGCGGGGACTTTGAGCGCTTTGAATCCTCAGCCCGATCAGGTGCATATTTTGACTGTCTGCGATACGGTCCTGCCTGGGGGCTTAGGTTACTCCCCGCTTGGCGGGCTGCCCTGCCAACCGATAGTGACACATACAAACGGCACGCTGGTTTCTAACACTGCCCCGGCCACGGTGGGCGAGGAACTGGTCGCATATGCAGTCGGCCTGGGCGCCACGAATCCCGCGGTGCCGTCGGGGCAACCGGCGGCGCGGCCCGCACCCACCGTGGAGTCGTTCACGCTGGATTTCAATTTCCACCCCAATGCTCTGGCGGCCAAACCGCTGTCATCGCAGGCGATTCCATTGTTTACGGGACTGACACCCGGATATCCCGGCCTTTACCAGATCAACTTCATCGTGCCCCAGTTGCAGTCCGGCGCGCTTCCGTGTGCTTCCGGTGCGGCGCCCGCGACAGAGGGATTAGTCAGCACTAATCTTACAGTGAGCGTGGGAGGATATTCGTCATTCGACGGCGCGGCCATTTGCGTGTCGGTCGAGTGACCGGCGGGTACTGATCCCTCACAATCCCTCAGCCAGCGCCAGCGCGCCGTAGAGTACGCTATCGTCTCCCAGCGCCGCGGGGACCACATCGATACGGGCGCCGGACCAGTCCGTGATCTGCCGGTGTAATTCTAAGCGCAACGGGTCGAAGAGGCGGATGCCCGCTTTGGCGATGCCGCCGCCGATCACGATCCGCGAAGGATTCAATAGCATGATGCACGCTTTCAGTCCCAGCGCGAGGTCCACCACGTAGCGGCTCACGAAAACGGGGTCTTGCATTAGCTCCTCGGCCGTCTTACCGTAATCGCGCTCGAGCCAAAGGCCGCAGCACATGCGCTCGAAGCAGCCGTGCCAGCCGCACAGGCATGGGGGGCCATCGGGGCGTATGGTGAGATGTCCGATTTCGCCGCCATAGGAATCGGCGCCGCGCCAGATGCGGCCGTCCTCGCAAATGCCGCCACCGATGCCGGTGGAAAGCGTCATGTAGAAGAGCGGCGAGCAGGCGCGCCCGGCGCCGAAACGGCCTTCGCCCAGAGCGCCGGCATTGGCGTCGTTGTCCATGATCGCCGGCACGCCGAGCAGGTCGCGCACCCAATCCGACAACTGGAAGTCGCGCCATCCGCCGACATGCGTCGAGAGCGCCACGCGCTGGTCCTTGAAAATCACCGGACCGCCAAAGCCGATGCCGCAGCGATCGATGGGCGTCTCGATCTGCCAGGCGCGCGCGATAGACCCGATCTGTGCCAGCATCCAGTCGCGACCGCCCTCCGCGTCCGTACGGTGCGATTCGCGGCGGGCCATCCGGTCGCCGTCGAAAATGGCGATGGAAAACTTGGTGCCCCCAACGTCAATCGCCAACGTTCGTTTCGCGCTCATGAGCTGCCAGAACCTCCTGGGGCGAGGCCGTACCGGTTCCTTTCTTCATGATAGTGATGGAAGCCACCAGGTTGCCGAAGTGTGCGGCGTCGGCCGGTGAACCGGTCACCCGGAGGGCCAGGGCGGCGCCCGCCGAAAAGCTGTCGCCCGCGCCGCAGATGTCCACGGGATGGGCCACCGGGCGCGTGCGCACCCATGCTTCGGCGGATTCTTCGGGCTCCCTGATGGGCAGCACGCCATCCGCGCCACCGGTGACGAACATCAGTTTTGATTGAACGTGGCGCAGCAGGGCGGGGAGATCCACGCGTCCGAACAATTCCCTGCAAGCGCTTTCAGCCTCCTGCCGATTGGGCTTGACGATGACGTGGCGGAAGAGGTGAATGCGCGCGCGCGAATCGGCGAAGAAGACGCGCTCGGGGTACTGCGGAGCAAGCTCGGCCAGCAGTTGGCGCACCGCGGGCGTGACCACCCCGCCCTGGCTGGTCTCGGCCTGATCCGAGATGAGGATCACGTCGAACGACTCGACGGCCATCTGCAAATTATCGAGGATCTGGCGCTCCACGGCGCAAGGCAGCGGCTGCGTGTTGATGAAGTCGAGGCGGGGCTGGTCTTCGACGCCGGTGCGCGCATCGATCACCTTGGTGTAAGTGAACGTTTGCATGGAGGGCGTGCGCACGCAGAGCTCCGAAGAGATGCCGCGCGCACCCAGGGCTCGCGAAAGCTCCATGCCGAAGCCATCGTCGCCGATTGCGCCCAACACCGCCACGCGACCCGCGCCCAGCGCCGCAAGGTTGTTGGCGACCGTGCCGCCGGCGCCCGGCGTAACCTCGGTCCCTACCACGCCGATGCGCGGGATGCCGGTCTCGCGCGATGGCTCCGACGCGGCCGGATCGTAGCTACACCAGCGGTCCAGGCAGATGTCACCCACCACCAGCGCGGAGAGTTTCGGGAATTGAGCCAGTATATCCGCGGTGGTCATGCGGCTTCCAGGATGGCGCGGCGCAGGGCAGGGAAGGTTGCGCGATGATCGCCGCGGAAGTAGAAACTGGCGCCGCCATCGGCCACCGTGCGCACCAGGATGGTCTTGTACGGCCGGAAATAGTAGCCGGGATCAGTCTTGGGCAGCTCCTGCGTGATCTCGCCCTGAATCGGCGCGAGATCGAAGACCGCCGTCGCGAAATCGCGTATGGTGCGCCCTTCCTGGTGAGCCACATTGCGCGCCATAGCAAGCGCTTTCAGGTACACTTCGGGCGCCATAATGGCCGAGCCGAAGCTCAGCAGCACGCCACCCTCCAGGCGCTCGACCGCATGCGCGAAGATCAGGAAATCGCGATAACTGGACGCGCCGAAGGCCGCGCCATCGCAATTGGGATGCTCGTGCAGAATATCGTAGCCGATGCCGACGTGCACCGTGACCGGTATGGAACAGCGGTAGGCCGCGGCGAGCACGCTCAGATCCTTCCAGGCGTAGGCGCTTTCCGCAATGCGCCGGCCCGCGTTCTCACCGAGGCCCAGTCCGCATGCGGCCGCTTCGCGCACCCAGTCATTCAGCTCGCCGGTTTCGCGCCACAAGCCGAATTCGCCGGTGCGTATGTAGCGTGCCACACTTTCGGTGGTTGCGCCGATGCGCGCCAGTTCGTAATCGTGGATAACGCCCGCGCCATTCATAGCGATGTGGTCGATAAAGCCGCGCTCGGCGAGGTCGATGATCTGGCGGTTGACGCCCGCCCGCAGCACGTGCGCGCCCATCATGAGGATGCGCGCGACGCCGCCCTGCCGGGCGCGCACGATGCGGGCAGCCAGATCCGCTAACCGCGGGTGCACGTACGGCTCCGCGATCTCGTCGAGTTGCAGCCAGTGGCCCGCCTCCAGATCGTTCACGCGCTCTGCAAGCGGTTTCACCCGCAGCCGGGTGCGATCGAACACTGGGTATTTACTGGCCATTCGGAAAGAGCGCGTGCAGCAGTTCGTCGCGGCACAGGAAATTGGGCACGATGAAATCGGCGCCCACGCCCGCCAGGCGCAAGCGCTTCCATTCATCCACGGTGCGGCATTCCGGCTCGGCCGTGGCCACGCCGACCGCGACGCCGCCCACTTCTTTGATGTTCTCGATCTCGACATAGCCGTCGCCGAAGCCCAGAAATTCCGTTCCCTGGAACTCAGAGGCGGCGATCAGCCGTTGAATCAGGATTTTCTTCGAGAAGCTCTTGTAGTCGTCGAGCGCGCCGTATACCCCTCCGTCGAAGTAGCGCGTCATATCCAGCAGGCCGGCTTCTTCGCGCATGTACTGCTGGTCGGTGCCGCTGGCCAGGTAAAGGCGCAGGCCGCGCGCCTGGAGCGCTTCTACGAGCGCACGCGCTCCCGGCACCAGATACTTCTCCGGCGAAACATCCTGGCGGCGCAGTTCTTGGAGGCGGTGGCGGATGCGCACGTGCAGCCGATCCAGGTACATCGTTTTGTATTCGAGCGGGTCGAGTGGCGTGCCGCCGCGCTTGGAGATCTCATCAGCGAAGGCCACCATCTGGTACATGGTCTGCTTGCCGGTGAGGCGCCAGACGAAATCCTCTACCACAGCGCGCAACTGGGCCTCGGATTCGCCGGTCTTCAGATCCAGCAGGATCTCGACCATCATAGGGACCATGACGTCCATCCAGCCTGAGCGGATGGTCGAGAGAGTGCCGTCGAAATCAAAGAGACAAACCCGGGCATTTTTGGCGGAGACGCCCGGACGAAGCTGTTCGATCATTCCCCTTGCTAGCCGCCACCTTTATGGTGGGAGCCCACCTTCAAACGGCTGACATCCGGCACTTCTTCACCGAGGGCCGTAGCCAGGTCAATTTGATGATCCTGCTCCTCCACGATGATCCTGCGGATCTGTTCCGCCATAGCGAATTCGCCGAGAACTTCGCATTGCCGAACCCTTTCGCGGTAGTTTCGGACGGTTTCATTCTCGTTCTCCAGATCAAAACGGAGCATGTCTTTGGCGTTCTCCGATGTCCGGACGGGCTTGGCGGTCACCGCAGGCATCTTGCCGAGATAATCGATCTGCCGGGAAACCGTCAAGGCATGCTCCAGTTCCTGCCGGGCGTGGATTTGGAGCTGGTCGGCGATGTTCATGAACTCGGCGCCCTTTAGTACCTGAGAATACACAACGTAGCTGATGATCGCCTGGTATTCGCGCGAAAGGTCTTCATTCAACAGTTCCGCCAGGCGATCGCGGGAAAGTGCTGGTTCGTTTTCAACGGCTTTCTCAGCCATCTGATTCCTCCTTAAGATGGGCTATGGCCCTTTGCCTCTCCGGCAAATAAAGAATAGCATTCGAGAGACCATGGTTGCACATCGGTTGCACGTCCGCCGCATACAGTCCGGCATATACTGTGAAAATGCAGCGACTGCTTCTCATCGGCCTCATCGCATTCACCGGCGGTCTCGCCGCGCCGATCCCGCCACCCGAGGTTCCCGATAATCTGAGAGTCCCGGCCGGCCAGGAGGTCCTGCTCAAGGCGTTGGGCAAGGGGACGCAAGTGTATGTCTGCAAGGCCGCGACTGGTGACACCGACCGGTTCGAGTGGGTACTCGCCAGGCCCGATGCCGGCCTGTTCGACGAAAGCGGCGCCAGGATCGGGAAACACTTCGCGGGTCCCACCTGGGAAGCTACGGACGGCAGCAGTGTGACCGGGCAGGTGCAGCAGCGTGCCAACGCGCCGAATGCAAATGCAGTTCCCTGGCTGCTGCTCAAGGCCGCCTCCAACCAGGGCGCCGGTACATTCGCGCGAGTGACCTATATTCAGCGCGTGGACACTGCGGGTGGCCAAGCTCCGGCCGAGGGCTGCGACAAATCGCGGGCTGGCTCCGAAGCGTCGGTAGACTATCAGGCCAACTACTATTTCTACATTTCGCGCTAAGGCAAGTCACTTGGCCGCTTCGATCAACTTACGAATGGGCGGCTCCACGCTCAGCAGCAACACCCCCTTCGGCTTTTTTGCCCGCTCCAGCAGCGCCGTCTGCCGCTCCATCCACTCCGCCGGTGCATGCTGTCCTGCCTGGATATAGTCGAGCGCCTGTAACCCGGCCGCCGCCACCGCGGAAAGGTCTCGCGAAATCTCCGCATCGTCCGCCAACAATTCCGAGTTCGCCTCCACCGGCGTCAGCCGAGCGTCGTTGTCGCGCCACCGCGTCAGCCACTCGCGCATCTTCGCCAGATCGCGCGCCTCCACCAGCGCCGCAAACTGCCGCGCCACATCGCTCTCCGGCCGCGCCGTATCCACCAGCCGGTTCAACGGCGTGAAGCTCGTGTATTTGAACACGTTCTCGCGCGCGTACTCCTTCACTCCCTCCACCACCTCGGCCAGCGTCCTTACAGGCCCCACCGGACCGCCATCCGCCAACCGCTCCAGCATCTTCTCGTATTGCGATACATGCGTCAGTCCCAGCCACTCCAACTCGCGGCTCACCACGTCCAGCCTGCGGTACATATCGGCGACGTCGGTTACATCCTGACGCGACCACAGACGCTCCGCAATCGCCGCCATACGCGGCCACACGCGCGCGTCCAACTGCTCCGGCGTCACGTATTCCGACCACATGCAAGCCTCGCCCCCCAGAATCCGCTGCCTCTGCTCGTCGTTCAGGTCCGAAGCGCCGTCCCCCAGCGGATCGGCCGCATAGTGGTCCGCCGCCGAATACATCAGGTCCAAATAATATCCATGCGACAGAATGCCATCCACCCCTTGCCGCGCGGCGTCCGCCAGCGATTTCTGCCCCCGCCACGATTGCACCAGAACGTCCCGGGGCAGGTCCGGCGTCAAAACCTCATCCCACCCGATCATCTTCTTCCCGTGTTTCTTCACCAGCGTCTGCACGCGCCCGGTGAAGTACGCCTGTAGCTCTTCGTTGCTCTTCTCCTTGTTCGTCCAGCCGTGCGCCCGCTTGAACTCCTGTATGCGCCGGTTGGCATCCCACTGCTTGCCGTTTACTTCGTCGCCGCCAATATGGAAATATGCGTCTGGAAAAAGCCCCGCCATCTCGCCAATAAACGTGTCCAGGAATTTGTAGGTCTCCTCGCGCGTCGGGTCCATGGCCGGATCGAACACGCCCCACTCCCGCTCAATGGCGTAGGGGCCCGGTCCGCTGGCCAGCTCCGGATAGCCCACGAACCAGGCCGTCGCGTGGCCCGGCATATCGAATTCCGGAATCACCCGTATACCTCGCTCGCGCGCGTACGCAATCACGTCGCGCACTTGTTCCTGCGTGAAGTAGTGGCCATCGGAGCCCAGGCCCGCCAGCTTTGGAAAGCGCTGGCTCTCGATGCGGAAACCCTGGTTGTCCGACAGGTGCCAGTGGAAGACGTTCAACTTCACCGCCGCCATCCCGTCCAGCGTGCGCTTCACCGCCTCCAGCGGCATCCAGTGGCGCGCCACATCCAGCATCAGCCCGCGCCACGCAAAGCGCGGCTGGTCCACGATCTCTGCCGCCGTCAATCCGAAACCGCCAACGTCCAAATCCACCATTTGCAGAAACGTCTCCATGCCCCGCAACACGCCCAGCGGATTGGGGGCGTCCAGCCGCGCCTGCTGCGGCGTGACTACCAGCCGGTACGATTCGTCCTCGCGGGCCGCTTGTACGGCTGCCGACGCGCGCTCGCAGTGGACCAGCAACGTCGCGGCGCTCGCGCCAGGACGGATAGGAATCCCTGTGCGGCGGCTGACGCTGTCGGTGAGCCGGGCAGCCGCCGCCTCCAGCCTCGCCTCGCGATAGCCGGTCAGCTCGACGCGGAAATTCCCGTCGATCCGCAAGCGCCCTTGTCCCGGCGCGATCTTCGCCGGAGCCGGCATCAGGTCGTGGGCCAATATGGCCAAAGGGGCCATCAGAAAAAACAGAACTTTCGTCATCATGACCAGACTACCTTATACTGAAAAAGTCATGCCAACCTTTCGGCGTATCGCAGCCTTCTCCCTCGCTCTCGCTCTCTCCCTCAGCGCCGCTTTCGCGCAGTCCGCTTTCTATCTCAAGAATGGAGACCGCGTGGTCTTCTACGGCGACAGCATCACCGACCAGCGCCTCTATACCACCTTCACCGAAACCTACGTCCTTACACGCTTCCCTAAAATGAAGGTAGTCTTCGTGCACTCGGGATGGGGCGGCGACCGCGTTTCGGGCGGTGGCGGCGGCCCCGTCGACCTGCGCCTCCAGCGCGATGTATTCGCCTACAAACCCACCGTGATGACCATCATGCTGGGCATGAACGATGGCAGTTATCGGGCTTTCGACCAGAAAATCTACGATACTTACGCCGATGGCATTCGCCACATCATTGAGAGTGTCCAGAAGACTTTGCCGGGCATTCGCATCACTCTCATCCAGCCGTCTCCCTATGACGATGTCACCCGCGCGCCCGGCTTCGAAGGTGGATACAATGCCGTGCTGGTCCGCTATGGCGATTTCCTCAAGGAGCTGGCCGCTACCGACAAGCTCACCATCGCCGATCTGAATTCTTCCGTAGTGGCCGCGCTCCGCAAGGCTAACGATCTCGATGCCGAAACGGCTAAGAAGATCGTGCCCGACCGAGTGCATCCCGGCGCCGGGGGTCATTTGCTGATGGCCGAAGCGCTGCTGAAAGCCTGGAATGCTCCCGCCACTGTGGCCGCCGTCGAGATCGACGCCGCCGCAAAAAGCGTGGTGAAGACCGAGAACGCTGAGGTGACCGGCCTCGCGACCGCTCCAGCGCTTTCCTGGACCGAGACCGATCGAGCGCTGCCCATGCCCCTCGACACCAAGGATGCGGTGCTGGCACTGGCCCTGCGCGCTTCCGATTTCGTTGACGCCCTCGACCGCGAGCCGCTTCGCGTCACCGGCCTCAGCGCCGCGCGCTACACTCTCGAAATCGACGGCGAGCCTGCGGGCACGTTCACCAGGGAGGAGCTTGCTTCAGGCATCAACCTTGCCACCCTGCCCACTCCCATGGTCAAACAGGCCGAGCGTGTCCACGAACTGACTGTCCGTCACAACCTGGTACACTTCGCGCGCTGGCGCCAGGTACAGGTCCCGCTCGCCGACGAGCAGACGGGGCATCTCCAGAATGCGCTAAATGGCTTGGACGCCCTCGAAGTCGAGCTAGTCGATCAGCAGCGCGCCGCCGCGCAGCCTAAGCCGCACCGCTACACGTTAGTCGCTCAGTGAACCGCCAGTTAGTCTCCCCTGGCTTTTTTCAAACGCCAGCCAATGAGCAGCACTCCGAGGCCGGCCAGCACCCACGAACCAGGCTCCGGCGTCGCCGTGCCCAGCAGGCCGATGGTGCTGCCGTTCGCATTCACGTAAAAGCCCACAATCTGGCCGTTATCATTGATCCCGTTAATGGTGGTGCCGTTGCCCGCTCCGGTAACCGCAAATGGGTCGTCAACCGTTTGCCAGGCGTCCGTTATGCTGTTGAACACCAAGCCGTGCGTGTTGCCACTGCTGTCCTGATAGTCACCGACTACCAGGCCCTCGTTGTTGATCCCGAAGAACTGCGTGAATGTCGATCCGGGAAACAGGAAAGTCTGGAAAACGTTATTGGTGTCAAGGTAGCCGTAGGTGTCCCCGTTGATGGTGCTCGTCAGGAATCCGGCAATTTCGCCGGCGTTGTTTAGAGCGGCCGCGGTGGAACTCATGGCGTTCGGTGGATCCACGGGAGTGAATGCTGCAAGCGTGGTGTTGTAGCTAAAGCCGTTGGTGTTTCCGCTGGCGTTGCCATAGAAACCGACCGCTTCGCCACTGTCGTTCAGCCCGAGAAGCTGGGTGAAAATCGGGACGGATGTCGAAAGGGGATCATCCACACTTACGAAAGTGTTTCCCATGTCGGTGAACCCGTGATTCGCGCCGCTCCCGTCTATCCAGAAGCCGACCGTGTTGCCGGCGCTGTTAATGCCGGTGACCTGCGTTTGCACAGAGCCGGGAAAGTTCTCGCTGGTAAAGGACACCTGTGAGAACGGCGCGACGACTGTGTAGCCATTATTGGGGACCACCGTGCCATCCCCGAAATATCCGGCGATGGTGCCCGTATTATTGATTCCCAACTCTTGGTTGAATGCCGTGTCGCCAGTATTGACGATGTCCTGGAAAATGTACCCCGCCTGGGCGCCTTTGGGTATCAGCAGGAGCCCGCCAACTAACAGAAGCAAAGCGTGCCACACCCGGCACGAATGCAGAGGGTTCGATGTCAGCATAACCGCGATTTTATGTGACGGCGAGAGACACGGGCGACACTATTTATGGTTTCAATTTGGTTAACTGTGTCGTCCACTACGTTCCTGCCGACCAGGAGCCCGTATAGCATGGCCAGTACGGCGCGGCCTGCGGGTCTCAAAACATAAACTTCGCGCCTATCTGCACAAGGCGGGGATGCGCCGCACTGACTACCTCGCCGAACGTTGAGCCACTAATATTGCCGTCTACCGCTTGTGGTCCGAAGAACTGAGCGTGATTGAATACATTGAAGGCTTCCAGCCGAAACTGCAATGACTTAGATTCGGTCAAGCGCACGATCTTGAGCAGCGCCATATCGAAGTTATCCGTTCCCGGGCCGTAGAAGAATCGTCGCGAGGCGTTGCCCGGTGTGCCGAGGGCGTTCTCGCTGAACAGCGCGGTGTTGAAATACGGTTGGCCATTTCGGGGATTGTGATTCAAATTGAGACTCCCGGCCGCGACGTCCGGCTGATCGACACCAAAGTTATTGACGCCATTCGGTTCAGCTCCTAGCAGGGAATTGTCGCCGTAGTTCACGAGAGTCACGGGAAAACCGCTGCTGAAGCGTGTAATTCCCGACACTTCCCATCCCTGTGTCCAAAGGTTCGCCGTATGCAAAAGACGTTCAAATGGAATTTGGTAGTGGTAACTTACCACGAAGTTGTGCTTTATATCGAAAGCGGACAACGCCTTGCTGAGTGCTGGATCGAGCGGGTTAACTTCTTCACCCAGGCTTGACGATTGATCCTGGGACTTGCTGTATGTGTACCCCGCCAGCAATTGCAGCCGGCCGCTGGTATGGCGCACCGAGACCTGCAGAGCGTTGTAATTGGAATTGCCAATGGTGGCCTGGTTAGTGTCACTGCCGAAATTCGGTCCGAGAGGTCCCCTTGTTCCATTAATCACCTGCCCGGAGGCGGTAGTGTAGACGTTGCTCTCGCCGAACGGGCCGCAGGGAGCTTGTCCAGGCGCCAGATTGGCCGGATTGCTTAGCTGCAGACACAGTGCCGGGTTACCTGGATTGGCCTCGACGAGCACCGGGAGACGATGTGCCTGAGTGCCCACGTAACTCATGCTGAGCAGAGTGTTACTTCCAAAGCCGCGCTCCAGTGACAGCATGTATTCCTCGGTATAGGGAATGCGGTTAGTGGTGGGATAGTCGGGAATTCCGCTGATGGGCTCAAACTGCGCCCAGTTCACATTCGGGTCGGGGTGGCTTGCCGTGGTGTTCAACGGCGCAAGTTGAACGGGGAAATACTGACCGACATTTTGACCGGTGGCCGCCGTAACAAAGGGGGTGGCAAAGAGCGGCGGAGCGGGGCTGGTGTAAGTGGTTCCGTACGGCGCATTCGCGCTCATTACCCCGATGGTCAGCGCTTCAATTGCGCTGTAAAACATGCCGAAGCTGGCCCTCACGCTGGTCTTGATGTCTGGCGCATAGGCCAGGCCGACACGCGGCGCAAAATCGAGATTTCCGGGTGGCGCCAGCGTGCGCGGAACGCCAGAGTCGGTTGGAAACAATATACCGGCGGGCGCACCAGGGAAAACCACCGACTGCTGACCCGGGGCAAACACCGCGAGCTGGTTGTATTTTTCATACCAGGGCTCGATCCGGTCCCAGCGCAGGCCATAATTCAAAGTCAGGTTGCTCCTTACGCGCCAGCTATCCTGACCGTAGACTCCCGCGTATTTGTTGCGGCCGTAGAAAGGCTGAAGCTGGCTTTGGTTATACTGGCTGGGAATGCCCAGCAGGAAGTCCGCGAAGTCAAGGCCGGTTTCGCTTCCAAAGAACAGGAAGTTACCATTGAACTGAGCGGTGGGATTGGTATTGACCTGATCGTAGTGGAACTCTCCACCCACTTTAATCGTGTGAGTTCCAACAACTTTGGAATAGGTGTCGATCCATTGAAAGATATTGTTCGCTTGCCTTAGTTCGTTGGTATTGGTCCCGATTGAGAAGTTATTGAAATCGACACTCTCCACTCCTTCGGTTTTGGGTGACAATGGGACAATACCCGGCGTGTCCTGACCCACTGTGAACCCTTGGGATGCCAGACTGACTCCCACCCCACCCACTGGCCGCCCCAGGTCGTTCGAGTCGCGCATATAGCCAAAATGAAATTCGTTGACGGCAGTCGAACTAAGCGCCTTGGTATCGCCCAAGGTAAGCAGTTGTGCGCGTCCCAAATTAAGCGCGTTGAAACCCGGAACATTGGCGCCGCCTTGAGCGACAGGGTAAGGATTGTTCTGCGACCAATCGTCCAGAAAATAGTAGGCGGACATCATTCCTAAGCGCGTACTGCCGTCGAGCCGGTAGGCGCCCTTGTCGTCCCTCAATGTCTCGTTATAGGCCGAGGTAGAGAAAGTGCCGTTGGGATTGTTGGGCATCGGAATATATTGCAGAAGATTGGCCGCGGGAGCGGACCACGCACTTTTTGGAATCGTGGCGTTCGGAAGAACGCACTCGGTCGAGTTGGTGCATCCGGGTACGTAGTACGGCTCACCCGCGGTTACTCCATAGCCCAGCTCTTTGGAAAGCAGGCCTGCCCAATAGGGTCCACTCACGGTTGTAGGGATCGACTTTCCGTTTTGGTCGACGGTCAGGAACGAGCTCGCCAGATCGGACAGATTACCGGTGCGGTCCTCGATCGACGGAACGGGGATTTGGCCTGTGTCGATTCCCTGGGTCAATTGAGTGCCTTGATAATCGGCAAAGAAAAAGACATGGTTCTTGCGGATCGGGCCTCCCAGCGTGCCTCCGAATTGGTTTTGGTCGAATGCGCCGCGCGTCGGAGAAAAGTAGTTGCGCGCATCCAGGTTTGTATTGCGCAGGAATTCGAAAGCATCGCCGTGAAATGCATTGCCGCCGGACTTCGTTACGACGTTGACCTGGCCGCCGCTGAACTCGCCGTATTCAGCGTCAAAGTTACTCGTGAGAATGCGGAACTGGGCGATAGAGTCCAGGTTAGGAACGATCGCCGTGCCCATATTGACGTCCTCTTCGACATCGCTGCCGTTCACCGTGAAGCTGTTGGCAAACTCCCGCTGACCGTTGATCGAGATGGTGCCGGGGTTCAAATCACCGGAAGGAGAAAGCGCGCTGGCGCCCACGTCCTGCACTGTGCTGGACGTAATGGAAGTCGAAGGAGCCACGCCGGGCTGAAGGGCGAGCAGGTCTGTGTAGCTGCGGCCGTTAAGCGGCACCGCCGTCATCTGTCCTCCCGTGATGACCTCGCCCATCTGGGTGTCGATGGTATCGACATGATTCGCCGCTTCCGAGACGGTTACCGTATCGGTCATTTCTCCGATAGCCAGAGACGCGTCCACTACGACCTTGCTATCGACATCGATTACGACGTTGGTGCGGCGGTAGGGTTTAAACCCGGAGGCCTCCACCTCGACGTCATAGCGTCCGACAGCCAGACTCGCGAACGAATAGAAGCCCCGGCCATCCGTCGTAAGGGTCTGCTTTAAGCCTGTGGCTGTCTCCGTGGCCGTGACCTTCGCGTTGGTAATCGCGGCGCCGCTGGGATCTTTAATGTTTCCCAGTATGTTTCCTCCGCCGCCTGCCCAGAGAGCTTGCCCGGGCAGGGAAAGCAGAACAACGGCGAGCCATCGACCGACTTCGATCTTCATGAATGATCCTAGTTATAGATTTGCAAGATCTACCTGCGACTGAGTCGCAACCTAAACCGGGAAAAACCCTATCATTATTTGCGACTCAGTCGCAACTACCAAAACACTCACCCAACGGCGATCTCTTGATCTATGTTACGGAAGCTCCACTTTCGTGTCAACAAAATTCGGCAACTGAGTTGCAATTAGGCTTGAACGGTTCGAATTTCGTGTCGAACAGTATCACTATAACCCTCACCTCGGCAGCACCTCGGCAGGGCGTTGCACGCGTAGATGATTCAGAGTTAGAATGTTCGCAACTCGCAGGTAATTCGCAACTCGCAGGTGAACGGAGGAAGTCTCGGATGCAGCTTCGAACGACGATCGCATTTGGTGTATTTATGGTGGCATGCCTTGCGGCTACCGCCCCGCTTTACGGCCAGAATAGAGGTTCGATCACCGGAACTGTCCGGGATGCCACGGGCGCAGTGCTGCCCAACGCCCAGGTGGAAGTGACCGATGTCTCGACGGGTGTCACTTTGAAGACGGCCACTAACACAGGCGGTGACTATCTGGTGGCGGCCCTGGCAGCGTCCACCTACAACCTGAAGGTCACAGCCACGGGATTCAAGTTGTTCGAGGCCACCGGCATCATTCTGCGCGTTGGCGAGAAGGCTCGGGTCGACGCCGGCCTGGAGGTCGGCCAGATTACCAGCGAGATTAGCGTCCAAGGCTCAGGCGTCGCGCAAGTCGAGACCCAGTCCTCGGAACTGTCGGGTGTGGTCACTGGAAAAGAAATCACCCAGCTGGTGCTCAACGGCCGGGATTTTACGCAACTGGTTACCTTGGTTCCAGGAGTCAGCAATCAGACCGGACAGGACGAAGGGACCGTCGGCATCGCCGGCAGCGTGTCCTATAGCATCAATGGCGGCCGCGTCGAGTATAACAATTGGGAGGTCGATGGCGGCGACAACATGGACAACGGAAGCAACGGCACACTCAACGTCTACCCGAACGTGGATGCCATTGCCGAGGTGAAAGTGCTGACCTCCAACTATGGCGCCCAGTATGGCAGAAACGGATCGGGGACCGTCGAGACGGTGACGAAATCGGGCACCAAGGACTTCCATGGAGACCTGTTCGAATTCGTCCGGAACAACGACTTCAATGCGCGGAACTTTTTCGAGGCGTCCGTGCCCGAGTACAAGAAGAACGACTTCGGCGGCACTATCGGCGGTCCCGTCTTTATTCCGCATGTCTACAATACAAAGAAAGAGAAGACATTCTTTTTCTATTCGGAGGAATTTCGCCGGGAGATTATTCCCGGCCAAACCTTCAACTTGCAGGTTCCCTCGGCGCAGGAGCGTCTGGGAAACTTCTCCGACGTTTGCCCGGCCGCCGGCGTCGGCTCTGTTGTAGACACGACCGATTTTCCCGATTGCCCCGTGAACCCTAAAACGGGGTCGTACTATCCGAACAACACGGTTCCGGTGGATAACAACGCCAAGGATCTGCTGACGCTGATGCCGCTGCCCAATCAGCCCAACAACTACTACAACGCCTCGCCCGCGCTGCCCACCCACTGGCACGAGGAGCTGTTCCGCATCGATCAGAACTTCAGCGACAAGCTGCGCATGTTCTTCCGCTTCATTCACGATTCGTGGACTCAAACCCAGCCGACACCCACCTGGGGCCAGGGCGCTTCGTTCCCTCTGGTTCAGACGAACTTTGACGGACCGGGGGTAAGTCTGGTGGCCAACCTCACCGCCAATCTCTCGCCCACATTATTGAACGAATTCACTTTCAGCTATACCACCGATCACATTTTTCTGAATGCCGTCGGCCCGGTTGCCCGCCCGTCAGACATGACCATGACCGGCCTGTATGACAATGGATTTGGCGGACTGATGCCGTCCGTCAATGTAGCGGCCGGCGTCAACTACGATACCAACGTCATTTCGCTCGATACCGGCTACTTCCCCTGGAATAACGCGAATCCGACCTATACCTACAAAGACCAGTTGACCAAAATCATTGGGGGACACAACCTGTATTTCGGCGCTTACGTCGTTGCCGCGGAAAAGAACGAGGAGAACAGTCCATATATTCAGGGTATCCTGGGCTTCGACAATACTGATACGGCCATTAGTACCGGTAACGCATTCGCGGACTTTTTGACCGGCCAGATTGCCAGTTTCAATCAGACCAATCAGAAGATCAAGTACTACAATCGCTACAAAATCGTGGAGCCGTATTTCCAGGATGATTGGCATGTCACCAAGAGACTCACTTTGAACCTGGGATTGCGCCTGAGCATGTTCGGAACTTACTACGACAAGTACCATCAAGAGTATAACTTCGAACCGTCTGCGTACCAGCTTTCCGCGGCTCCTCAAGTGGATGCCACCGGATCGATTACCGGGCAGCCCGGCGCCCTTGTGCCCGGCACCGGTAATCCCTATAACGGCCTGGTGGAGTGTGGCGTGAACGGCGCTCCGGGGGGCTGCATGAAAGGCCATCTGTTCAATCCCGCGCCGCGCATCGGCTTCGCCTTTGACCCGTTCGGCAATGGCAAGACGTCTATTCGCGCCGGTTATGGCATCTTCTACGAGCACACTAATGGCAACGAAGGAAACAGCGAGTCGCTCGAAGGCAGCGCGCCTTATGTGGTGAGCTCGACGCAGTACAACGTCTCCGGCTATACGAACATCGGCGGCGGCGGCTTGTTATTCCCGCTGGGTGTCACTGCGATTCCGAATAAGGCGATCTGGCCTTACGTGCAGCAATGGAATGTCAATATCCAACGCGAGCTGATGAAGGAAACGGTAATGAGCGTGGCGTACGTGGGCAGCAAAGGCACGCACCTTTCGCTGCAGACCGATATCAATCAACTGTACCCCATTACCGCGTCGCAGAATCCATATGCGCCGGGCCAGGGCATGACCACAGGCGATTGCAACAGCGGTAAGGTCAATGGGGTGGTGCCCATGGGCGCCGCCGCAAACCAGTTCGCAGTCGCCTGCGGAGGTGACCCCGATCCCTACCGCCCCTATCCGGGTTACGGTGACATCACTTCCCTGCAGCCGCAGGCCAACTCGATTTACAACGCTCTTCAGGTCGCGGTCCACCGTCATGTGGGCCGGCTCAGTCTCGACCTGGCATACACCTGGAGTCACTCCCTGGATGACTCCTCGGACCGTTACGACGGCAATTTCGTGGATGCCTACGATCTTGCCTTGACGCGCGCCAGTTCAAGTTTCGACCAGCGCCAACTCCTGAATATCGGCTACGTCTATGACCTGCCGTTCTTCACTAATAAAGGGTTGACTCACACTCTGTTGGGCGGTTGGCAATTTTCGGGGATCACCACCTTTCAGACCGGCACGCCGTTCAGCGTAACCGACGGCCTGTTTAACGCCGGCGTCGGAAACGGCATTGGAGCCGGATCCTACCTCGACCAGATTGGCAATCCCAATTCGACGCCGAACGTGGCTACCAGCCCAGTCGGCGTGGTGGGGCCGCTATTGTTCAATCCGGCGGCATTCGCCTCTCCGCAAGGCCTCAGCTTCGGCACGGTGGGGCGGAATTCGTTGAACAACCCGTCGCGGACAAACTTCGACATGGGCCTGTTCAAGCACTTCGTATTAAGTGAAAACGAAGCGCGCGCCCTTGAGTTCCGCGCGGAGGGCTTCAACATCTTCAACTTCACGGAGTGGAACGGCGTCGACGGCACGACCAGTTGTTTCGGCGCGAATTTCTCGGCGGGAGATGCGAGCTGCTACGCCAACAACAACTTCCTGCGGCCGACCGGCGCGCATAACCCGCGCATCCTGCAGTTCGGCATGAAGTTCATTTTCTGAAGACCTGGCGCATCTTCATGCGAGTATGATGGGTGCAGTCATGCTTACCCGCCGCGAAGGAATGCAAGCTGCCGCGCTGACGGCCCTCTCTTACGCACGTGTCCTGGGCGCCAACGACCGCCTGCAGCTCGGCCTCATCGGAGCCGGCGAGCGCGGCCGCTACGTCACGTCCATTTTTCAAAAGACCGATCAGATCGACCTGCGGGCCGTCTGCGATGTCTTCGGCGACCGCGTGGACCAGGCTATCGCCGATGCGCCCGGCGCCAGGTCCTTCAACGACCACCGCCGTCTGCTCGACACCAAAGATCTCGACGCCGTCCTTATCGCCACTCCCGACCATTGGCATAAGGCCATCGCCATCGACGCCTTGATCGCGGGCAAGGACGTCTACGTCGAAAAGCCCTTGACCCGTTTGCGCCAGGAAGGGCCAGACATCGTGCGCGCTGCTCGCGTCAACAATCGTGTCTGCCAGGTCGGCATGCAGCAGCGCTCCGGCACGGTCTACCTGGAGGCCCGCGAACGATTCGTCAAGTCCGGCATGATCGGCAAGATCTCGCACGTCGAATGCGTGTGGCATGGCGGCGCTGCCGAGCGCCTGCCCGCCGAGCCCGCGCAGAAGCCCGCCAATCTGGACTGGGTGCGCTTCCTCGGTCCCGTGAGATATCGTGACTGGAATCCGGCCCAGTATCTCGATTTCCGCGCCTTCCTCGATTTCGGCGGCGGCAAGCTCACCGATCTCGGCGCTCACTGGATCGACGTCGCCCACATGTTCATGGGCCAGGACGCGCCGCTCTCCGCCGTGGCCGCCGGTGGCGTCTACTACGATTTCCACGACGGCCGCACCGCGCCCGATACCATCAGCGCGCTTTTCGAATATCCCGGCGGCTTCACCGTCAGCTTCGTTTCGCTGGCGGTTCCTAACGGCGCCGAGTATCACGTCGAATTCCTCGGAGAGGGCGGGCGCCTCTTCATCAATCGCAACCGCTACGAGTTCCATGCCGCGCAGAAGGGCGCCGAGCCGGTCGTCGCGCGCTTCCCCGGCGACATCACCGCGCAACACGTGCAAAATTTCCTGGAGTGCTGCCGCTCACGCAAGCTGCCCAACGCCGATGTCTACATAGGCCACCGTGCCGCGCAGGCCGCCCTGCTGGCGGTCGAAAGCTACGTGGAAAAGCGGCGCATCCGCTTCGACCCGCAAAGCGAGGAAGTGCTGCCATTTTCCGCGTGACGGCCGCGATTACTTCTCAGGTAGCGCGGCGACGCCCGGCAGCTCAATGCCCGCCAGAAACTCCAGCGATGCTCCGCCGCCCGTCGAGATGTGTGAGATCTGGTCCGCCACGCCCGCCGATTTGATGGCCTTTTCCGAATCGCCGCCGCCCACTACCGAGGTCGCACCGGAAGCCGCCACCGCTTTCGCCAGCGCCACCGTGCCCTTGTCGAACGGCTTCTTTTCGAACACGCCCATGGGTCCGTTCCAGATTATCGTCTTTGCGGTGCGGATCACGTGCGCATAGTGGTCGATGGTTAAAGGTCCTATGTCCACGGCGATCTTGCCGTCCGGTATGGCCTCCACCACTTCGTTCTCCGCGCCCTCTTTAAGCTCCGAGACGACCACGTGATCCACCGGCAGGATCAGCTTGTCTTTCAGACTGATGAGCAGCTTCCTGGCCAGATCCAGCTTGTCGTCCTCGACCAGCGACTTACCCACCGGCTCGCCTTCCGCCTTCAGAAACGTGTAAGCCATGGCGCCGCCGATCAGCAGCTTATCCACGACTCTGCCCAGGTTCGAAATCACCTCGATCTTGTCGGAGACTTTCGCGCCGCCCAGAATCGCCACGCACGGCCGCGCGGGATTCCTGGTGGCCATGGTCAGATACTTCAGCTCCTGCTCCATCAGCAGGCCGGCCGCCGCCCGCGGCACGTACGCGATCATCCCCACCGTCGAGGCGTGCGCCCGGTGCGCCGAGCCGAACGCGTCGTTCACGTAAATGCCGCAGAGCCCGGCCAGCTTCTTCGAAAATTCCGGATCGTTCTTTTCCTCTTCCGGATGGAAGCGCAGGTTCTCCAGCAGCAGCACCTCTCCGGGCGCCGGCAGCATGGCTATCACTTCCACTCCGACCGAGTCCGGCGCCATCTTCACCGGCCTGCCCAGCAATTCCTCCAGCCGCTTGGCCACCGGCTTCAAGCTCATTTCAGGAGTGGGCTTGCCTTTTGGGCGCCCCAGGTGCGAGGCCAGGATGACGCCGGCGCCATGCTCGAGCGCGTAGCGTATGGTAGGCAGTGACGCTTTGATGCGCTTATCGCTGGTGATCTCCTGGCCGCCTTGGGCCAATGGAACATTGAAGTCGACTCGAATGAAGACCCGCTTCCCGTTCAGGTCGAGGTCACGTATGGATAACTTAGCCACATTTGAGCTTAGCAGCCCTTCGTGGTAATTGAAGTAGGTGGACGGCCAGAGGTTGCGCCAGCGGGTTTACAACGCCGGCACGCTGGCGCCGGTGACTTGCGCATCGCGAGAGAGCGGGGAACCGTTACCGATCGGCGAGCAGGATGGAGCGGGCGATTGCGGCGTTGCTGGATTCCACTGCTGGCGCGTGCGGATCAACTGCACGCAGCCGCAACGCCCTCGTTTATCCTAAAATTTGCCGGACGGTTCCTTCTTATACTGCGACGTCAGCCTGCGGTCCCGCTCGACCAGCCCTTCACCTACGCGCTTCCCGAAATGCTGCGCCATCGCGTCAGGCCGGGCTGCCGCATACTCGTGCCGTTTGGTAGCCGCCGCCTTACCGGGGTGGTTGTACGCTGCCATGACGACCCTCCCGGCGTCGAAACCCGCGAAGCGCTGCGCCTGATCGACGCTGAGCCGGTGCTGGACGCCGAACTGCTTGCCCTCGGCAAGTGGATCTCGGGATACTACTGCGCGCCGCTCGGCGAAGTGCTGCGCGGTATGCTTCCGCTCGCTTCCGACCATCTGGAATTACACTGGCGGGAAGTATACGCCCGATAGTGGAATGCTGGCGGATACGGCGGCGATGCAGGCACCCTATCAGACCAACAACTATTCCGGATCATTTCTGTTGGACGTCACTTCAGAACCGGGGGACAGGCCTTCATGCCGGTTGCTTCGACTACGACTCCCGAGCCCGTGTCGGTGGTGCTGCTAGGCTCAGGCCTGCTGATTTTCGGGCTGTACGGCAGACGGCGTGTACGCGGGTGACCACGATAAACAAGAGTGAAAACTGGTGGCAGGTATGTTAACCGAACTGCCGCCATTTATTTTGTGGAACCACGCTGAACTTCCGGATTGTGTTGCTTTGCGTAACGCGGTAAGCTCATCCGAAGTGAAGACCTGTCCTGCCTGCTCCGCCAGCTACGGTAACGACGTCAGTTTCTGCCCGCGCGACGGCGCCGCTTTGCGTTCCGGCGGCGGCCTGGAGCCGGGCGCGATCATCCGCAAGAAGTACGAGATCATCGGCGAGATCGGCCGCGGCGGTATGGGCGTGGTCTACCGCGCCCGGCATCTGATCTGGAACGAGGAGAAGGCGCTTAAGGTGCTCGCCGCCGAGGGCGCGGGCGCGCAACAGGGGCTCAAGGGACTGCTGGCCGAGGCCCAGGTCATGCGCCAGCTTCAGCACCCGCACATCGTACGCGTCGAGGACGCCGATTATACCGAAGACGACCAACCCTTCGTGGTCATGGAGTATGTGGAGGGCCAGAGCTTGAGCCAGCGGCTCAAGACTACCGGCACGCTGGCGCCGGAGCTGGCTTTGCGCATCGCCGCCGAAGCTTGCTCGGCGCTGTCCGCCGCACACCAAAAGGGGATCGTACACCGCGACATCAAGCCGCAGAACCTGCTGCTGGCCAAAGGCGCGGACGGAGCCGAATCGGTCAAGGTCATCGATTTCGGCATCGCCAAAGTGCGCGAGGATGCCGGGCTGGGGTTCACGGGCATCGTGACCGGCACCACCGGATACTTCGTCTGCACCCCGGCCTACGCTTCGCCCGAACAGGCGCAAGGCATGCGCGGTAGCGATCTGGATGGACGCTCGGATGTCTACTCGCTAGGGCTGGTGCTCTATGAGATGTTGACCGGCAGCCTGCCGTTTGCCGCGGACAATCCACAGGCATTGCTGGTGCAGCGATTGCAGGCGGAGCCGATGCCGCTCAATCGCGCGCGCCCCGGTCTCACGTTCTCGCCCGGAGTTTCGGGTCTGGTGATGAAGGCGCTGGAGAGAGACCGGGGGGAACGCTACCCATCGGCGGGTGAGATGGAGCGGGCGATTGCGGCGTTGCTGGATTCGTGGCGCGTTGAACGAGAGCGGCAGGAGCGAATCGTTGCGAGTCAAGCGGAGCGTAGACCTGTTGGCGGCACTACCCGTGAAAAGGTTGACGGGTCCCGTTCGAGGCTGCTCGCCTATGGCTTGGGAGGCCTTGCCGCGTTGGCAGTGCTTGTATTCTTCATTGCACGCGACAAGGCGCAGAAGCCTGTTCCCAAGGTTGAGCCGCAAGCGACCCAGCAGCCGGCTCGCGCGAACAGTGCTTCCCCACCGAAGACCGAGGCCCCGCCATCCCGCGAACTGCCCCCGGCGACGATAGCCGCGTCGGCCGCCGCGCGGGCCAATGTGCAGAAGCCTGTTGTCAAGCTTGAGCCGCAAGTAAGTCAACAGCAGGTTCCCGCGACCAGTGTGTCCCCACCGAAGACCGAGCCCCCCAAATCCAGCGAACTGCCTCCGGGGACGACAGGCGCCTCGACCACCGCGCCGGCCAATGTGCAGAAGCCTGTGGTCAAGCTTGAGCTGCAACCGACCCAGCAGCAGGCTTCCGCCAACAGTGCTTCCCCACCGAAGACCGAGCCCCCCGCATCCCGCGAACTGCCTCCAGAGACGAGAGCCGCCTCGGCCGCCCCGCCGGCCCCGGTCCTGGAAAAGCCGCCGGAGAGGCCAGCCGCGCCACAGCAGCGCGTGCGGATCAACCCGAAGGATGGCCTGCCCTACGTCTTCATTCCTCCAGGCCGGTTCATGATGGGTTGCTCACCGGGAGATAACGAATGCTACGACAACGAAAAACCATCCCACGCGGAGCAGATTGCGAACGGCTTCTGGCTCGGCCAGACGGAAGTTACGCAGGCTGCATGGAAGAAGGTGATGAACGACAACCCAAGCGAGTACAAGGGCGATCAGCTACCCGTCGAAAATGTAGACTGGAATCAAGCCGGCGATTACTGCAAGGCCATCGGCGGGCGGTTGCCCACGGAAAAGGAGTGGGAGTATGCCGCACGCGCCGGCGCCACGGGCGCGCGTTACGGACCACCGGGTGAGGTGGCGTGGTATGTCTGGAACAGCGGTGTCCTCACCGTGGACGGCTCTGCGGAAGTGCGGAAGACGCATCCAGTGGGCCTGAAGGAGGCGAATGCGTTCGGGCTCTATGACATGCTCGGGAATGTGTGGGAGTGGACGGCTGATGACTGGGCCGCTTCTCCGGTTGGCAGCGTGGATGCCTGCGCGGGGTGCAAAGTAACGCGCGGGGGATCGTGGAGCAGCGACACCAATGGCGTCCGCGCCTCGTGCCGTAGCAGGGGCGGGCCGGCGAAGCGGAACGACGTCATCGGCTTCCGGTGCGTGGGGGCGTTCCGTTAAGAGTCCGTTAAGACTTAAGTGTTTTGGGTCTAACTGCGAAAATGGTCAAGTCTCAGTTACTGTGTTCGCCTGAATTCTGACGCCAGCAAACGAACCCTCCCAGCCCCAACACCCTCGTATATCCTAAGATTTGCCGGACGGTTCCTTCTTATACTGCGACGTCAGCCTGCCGGTCCCGCTCGACCAGCCCTTCACTTACGCCCTTCCTGAAACGCTGCGCCATCGCGTCAAGCCGGGCTGCCGAATACTCGTGCCCTTTGGCAGCCGCCGCCTTACCGGGGTGGTGGTCCGATGCCATGACGAACCGCCGGGCGTCGAGACCCGCGAAGCGCTGCGCCTGATCGACGCCGAGCCCGTGCTGGACGCCGAACTGCTCGCCCTCGGCAAATGGATCTCGGGATACTACTGCGCGCCGCTCGGCGAAGTGCTGCGCGGCATGCTGCCGCTCGCTTCCGACATCCGCCGCGGCAAGGTCTATTCGCTCACCGACGCGGGCCGCGACGCCGCGCGCCAGCTTCTTTTCGACTCCTCGCCGGAAGATCCCGTCGTGCAGATCCTGCGGCTGCTCGACCGCCGCTCGCTCTCCGCCTCCTATATCGAACGCAAGATGCCTCTGGCCGCTAATGCGCTGCGCGCCCTCGAGCGCAAACATTTTGTCATGGTCGAGCAGGTGCAAAGCGAGCGCGATCCCTTGCGCGCGCCTGCCGAGCGGCTGCGCGTGGAAGCTACCGGCGCGGCGCCCTCCGGCAAACTCGGCAAGCCCGAGCGCGAGCTGCTGGCCTTCCTCGAGCTGCATCCTGGAACGCACAATTTGAAAGACCTCGAGCCCACGGTCCCCAACTCCAGCCCGGCTGCGCGCGCGCTGGCCCGCAAGAAACTGGTGGCGCTACGGCCCGAACCGGTTCCGCTCAACGCGGCCGGACCCGTGCGCGCGCCGCACGTGCTCAACCCCGCGCAGGCCGCCGCTTTCGAACAAATCCGCGCCGCCATCGCGGCCCACGAGTTTCGCACCTTTCTGCTGCACGGCGTGACCGGCTCGGGCAAGACCGAGGTCTACTTGAATGCCATCGACGCTACGCTGACGGAAGGCCGCAGCGCTTTGCTGCTGGTCCCGGAAATTGCCCTGACACCCGCAGTGGCCGGCCAGTTCTTCAGCCGCTTCGGCGACCGCGTGGCGATCCTGCACAGCGCCTTCAGCGATTCGGAGCGGTCGGATCAGTGGCGGCGCATACGTTCCGGCGCGGCGGCAGTGGTCGTCGGCACGCGCTCCGGGGTTTTCGCGCCCATGCGGGATCTGGGCCTGATCGTGGTGGACGAGGAGCACGACCAAAGCTACAAACAGGAAGAGACGCCGCGCTACAACGGCCGCGATGTAGCCATTGTGCGCGCGCAGGCGGCGGGGGCGTGCGTAGTGCTCGGCTCGGCCACGCCCAGCCTGGAGAGCCGCTACAATGCCGAGACCGGCAAATATACGCTCATCGAGCTGCCGGGCCGCGTCGAGGAGCGGCCCATGCCTCAAGTCGAGCTGATCGACATGCGTACGGAGTTCCTCGAGACGCGCAAGCAAGCCCCGTTTTCGCGCCGGCTGCTCGAAGCTGTCGCACATCGCCTGGACAATGGCGAGCAGACCATCATCCTGCTGAACCGCCGCGGATTCTCGAGCTTCGTGGCGTGCCGCTCGTGCGGCGAGCGCGTACAGTGCGCCAACTGCTCAGTCACTCTCACCTTCCATCGCCGCGATCGCCGACTGCTATGCCACTACTGCAGCTACGCCGAGCGCGTGCCCACAGCCTGCCCCAAGTGCCAGAGCGAGCACATTTACTTCCTGGGCATCGGCTCGGAAAAGGTGGAGGAGGAGCTGCACCGCGAGTTTCCCAAGACCCGCATCGCGCGCCTCGATCGCGACACGGCCACCGCCAAGCGACAATATGAGGCCATCCTGCAAGGCTTCCGCGAGGCCTCCTACGACATTCTGGTGGGCACGCAGATGATCGCCAAGGGCCACGACATTCCCAACGTCACGCTCGTGGGCGTGGTATCGGCTGATGTGGGCCTCGGGCTGCCGGATTTCCGCGCCGCCGAGCGGACGTTTCAACTGCTGACGCAAGTCGCGGGCCGGGCAGGACGGGGAAGTCTCCCCGGCATCGTCCTCATACAGACCATCAACCCAGATCACTACGCGGTACGCATGGCCGCCGCGCAGGATTACCAGACTTTCTATGAAAAGGAACTGCAGTTCCGCCGCATGATGCACTATCCGCCGTTCAGCGCCATGGCCAATATCCTGGTGCGCGCCGAGCGGCAGGAGCAGGCCCTGCGCCTGAGCACGGAGCTGGGCCATTTCCTGACGCCGGCGCCCGAAAGGATCAAGATTCTGGGGCCGGCCGAAGCGCCTGTGCCGCGTCTGAAGAACGAATATCGCTATCAGTTCCTCATCAAGGCCGCCAGCCGCAAAGTGCTGAACGAGCTGTTGCGCCGCGCCCAAGGCTTTGCCCGCGACCAGAAGTGGAACGCGACCGCGTTGGTGATCGACGTGGATCCGTTCACGCTACTGTGACACCGGCCAGTACCCGGCGTCAGCTTGCAGTACCATAGAGAGTACGTGAATCGTGAGAAGCTAGTCAGATTTGCCGGCGTTCTGCTCGGGGCGGGAGGCGGCCAATGAAGTGGTATCTGACCATCTTTAGCGGGCTGGGCGCGCTAATCCTGGTGGCCGCTTCAGTTGCGGCGAGCCGGGTAACTCCGGCGCCCATCCAATTTACGGACGTTACCGCGCAAGCCGGCATCAAGTTCGTCCATAACAGCGGGCGGGCCGGAAAGAAATTCCTGCCCGAGACACTCGGCTCCGGCGTGGCGTGGTTTGACGCGGACGGCGACGGCTGGCCGGACCTTCTGCTGATCAACAGCAAGGACTGGACGCCGCGGGGCCGCAAGTCCATGCCCGCGCTCTATCGCAACAACCACAACGGCACTTTCACCGACATCACCGCCGGCAGCGGTCTGGATGTGGAGATGTACGGCATGGGTGTGACGGTCGGCGACTACGATAACGACGGCCGCGACGACGTCTACATTACCGCTCTCGAAGGCGACCGTCTGTTTCACAACGAAGGCCACGGAAAATTCCGCGACGTGACCAAGGCGGCGGGAATCGACAACGCCAACTTCGGCGCCAGCGCCGCGTGGCTCGACTATGATCGCGACGGGAAGCTGGACCTGTTCGTGGCAAACTACGTGCAGTGGACGCCCGCGGGCGATATACGGTGCTCGCTGGACGGCACGACTAAGTCATATTGCACGCCCGAGTCTTACAAGGGGACTTCCTCGAAGCTTTATCATAACCTGGGTAACGGTAAGTTCGGAGATGTAAGTCAGAAAGCCGGCGTCGCCGATCCGACCAGTAAGTCTCTGGGCATAACTGTACTGGATTATAACGGCGATGGCTGGCCCGACTTATTCGTCTCCAACGATACGCAGCCCAACAAGCTGTATCGCAACAACCGCAATGGCACTTTTACCGAAGAAGGCATGGCGGCCGGAGTGGCGTTCGGCGAGGACGGCGTGGCGCGCGGCGCCATGGGAGTGGACTGGGCCGATTACGACCGCACCGGGCGGCCGGACCTGTTGGTCGGCAACTTCTCCAACCAGATGCTGGGCCTCTATCACAACGAAGGCGGCGGACTCTTTGTGGACGCGGCGCCCTCCTCGACAGTGGGCAAGGCCAGTCTTCTCACGCTGGCTTTCGGCGTCTTCTTCTTCGACTACGACCTGGACGGCTACCCGGATATCTTCGCGGCCAACGGTCACATCGAGGAAGCCATCGGCAGCGTGCAGCCCAAGGTGCAATTCAAGGAGCCGCCGCTGTTGTTCCGTAATCTGGGCAAGGGACAGTTTGAAAATGTTACGGCGCGTATGGGGGCGGCCTTCAACCGGCCGGTGGTAGCGCGCGGCGCGGCCTATGCCGATTTCGACCATGACGGCGACCTGGATATTGTGGTCACCACTAACGACGGGCCGGCGTACCTGTTCCGCAACGATGGCGGAAACCGTAATAACTGGATCTGTGTGCGATTGGTCGGCCGTAAGTCGAACCGTGACGGCATCGGGGCGGTTGTGCGAGTTACAAGTAAGTCAGGCAAGCAATGGAATATGGTGCGCAGCGGGTCGAGTTACTGTTCGCAGAGCGATCTGGCTCTGACCTTGGGGCTGGGCAGCGACCCCGACGTGCAGGCGATCGAGATCGAGTGGCCCAGCGGAGTCAGGCAGAAGCTGGCGGGTGTCGCGGCCAACCAGTTTCTGACCATCGACGAGTCGGCGGGCATCGTGGCTAAGTCCGGACCGTCCAAGAATTGAGGCCGCTACTTCTTCGGATATGCGAACTCCCCGCTCGGGTCCTTCTCCTTCAACGCCTTCACTTGCCCGTTCTCCACTACGAATTCGAAGATCGTATCCGAGAATTGCGGCGTTCGGAATCGCAGCCCCTTCACCTGGTTGAGCGCCATCGGCGGCGCACCGGGCGACACTAGCGCCAGCCCGCTATTCTCCTGGTAGGTGACCTGGATCTTTGTCCCGGTAGGCGTCTCGTAGCTGCCCGCGAATTGCCCGAGCAGCTTCGGATCTAACTTCTCCGGCTTGCGCGTGAATACCGCCTCGGCCTCGTCGAGCGACATCACCGCTTCTTCGATGTCACCCTGCGGATTGGTCCGGAAGTTCACCGACCACTTGCCATCCAGCTCGTCATCCGGCGTATCGAAGCGGTCGTAGTGGAAGTGCGTCATCGGCATCTTGATCTTATGAAAGTCGAATTGAAGCTGGTTATCCTTGAGGCCGATCTTCAGCAGGCCATAGGCCGGATTCTCGTATGAATCGACGTAGTCCGCGAGCGCGTGCGACGGCTGAGTGTTCGGCACGCGACCCTCGCCCGCTTTCGTCCGCGCCTGCTTGCCCGCCTCCTTGCCCTTCAATCGAATCTCCAGGATGCGCTGGGACCACGGCGTCTGGTCCATACCCAGCAGCCTCTCATACACGTTGTAGGAGATCAGATTGTACAGCGGCGCCGTGTGATTTCCGATGACCAACACCAGCACGCCGATATGTTCCTTTGGTAGAAACGAAACCTGCGAGTGAAAGCCGGGCAGGTCGCCGCCATGGAACGTCATGAGGTGCCCGCGATAGTCGGCCGTCTCCCGCCCCATGCCATAGGCCGCGTTCAGAACTTCCCAGTATCCCCGCTGCTCCGCCGCCGTATTGGGCAGCGCGATGGATGGCTGCAGGGTCTGCTTCAGCACCGCGGCCGGCAGCACTTGCCTGCCGTTGTATTTACCGTCGTTCATCAGTGCAACTAGCCAGTGCGACAGGTTTTCGATATTCGAAACGATGGCCCCGCAGGGCGCCACGCCCTCTATGTCTTCGTAATAGGGAATGCGATAAAGGTCGAACGAGTCGCGCTTCTCGGTGAAGCCGACGCCATGCTCCGGCTGTTTTACCATATCGGCGATCGAATAACTCGTCGAGCTCATCTCGAGCGGCTGCAGAATCCGCTCGCGCACGAACTGCTCCCACGGCTTGCCGGACTGCAGTTCGATCATGTAACCCACGGCCGCGAACATCAGGTTGTTATAGAGGAACGTCTCCCGAATCGGCTCTTGCGGTTCCAGATACTTCAGCCGGTCGAATAACTCCTTGCGCGTAAAGTCGGACTTATACCAGATCGTGTCGTGCCGCGTGATTCCAGTACGGTGCGACAACATATCGCGCAGCGTCACGGTGTTGTTCAACTGGTCGTTGTAGAAGCGGATCGTCGGCACCGACTCGCGCACCGGCTTATCCCAGGTCAGTTTGCCTTCCTCCACGAGCATGCCCGCCGCGATGGCGGTAAACAGCTTCGTATTAGAAGCGATCGGGCACACCGTCCCAGGGGTGAACGGCAGCTTCTTCTCGTAATCGCGATAGCCGTACCCCTTCGCGAAAACCAGCTTGTCGCCAACCACAATGCCAACGCCGATCCCGGGCCCATTCCAGTCCTTCAGGACCTTGGCCATGTAATCGTCGAAGCCGTCGAGCTTCTGGATGACCTCGGAGTCTTGGGCCTGAGCGCCGCACGCACACGCGAGCGTCACGAAAAGTGAAAGTGTTGCGAAGTTCCGTTTCTTCATATAACCGTCCGTGGATCATTCTATCGCAGCGTCACTTGGGGGCTGGGAGTCGGTCAGCTTGATGTAGCAGTCCGCCTCATCCATGTAAGGCGGGTCGACGGGTGAGAGCTACAAACTTAGACGGATCAGGCTTGGGCGATGTCGGTCCGCCTGAGTCCAGGCGGCGCAGAAACGCGAAAATCATTGGATGGGCATCCAGGCCGAGGCGCGCTGACAACACCATTGCGGTTTCGAGCAGAGTGGGGACTCCCACGACCACCACTTCTGCAGCGTCGATTCGATCGATCAGCCAGTCATGCCAGAACCATGCTTCAGTAGCCTTGCGGAGCGTAGCCCAGGATACGGTCTTCTTCCTCACGACTCATCACCCGCCCTAACTCGCCCGCCGGCATCACTGGCCACACGTTCTGCTCCAGGCACTGGCGCAGGCTCTTACGGCCGCCGGGCTTACCAAGCCTGGCCTGGAGCCGAGCCCGGCGTTCCACCAGCGCCCGTCTGATGGCTTCCGTTTTGGTTTCATGGGCCAGGTTGGCCACTTCGCCGGCTAGCCTTTCGACCTCAACATTCCTGATATTCAGCGCCATGGTAGATAGCCGCCTATGCTCATTCTATAATCACTCGCGCTGCCAGACTACCTTTCCATTGACGACAGTCGCCACCGGACCGCCGCGAAAGGTGCGGCCGTCAAACGGCGAATTACGGCTTTTCGAAAACGACTGATTGACGTCGTAAGTCCACTCGAGATCGGTGCTGAAGACTGTCACGTCGCCGGGTGCGCCCGCCGCTAGCGTGCCGCGGCCCAGATGCAGCACACGCTCAGGCCCCATGGTGAAAATCGCCACCAGGCGCGCGAGATTAATTCTGCCGCTGTGTACCAGGTATTCGAGGGCCAGACCCAGGGCGGTTTCGAGGCCGAGTATGCCGAACGGGCACTTCTCGAACTCCTGCATCTTCTCGCTGCCGGGGTGGGGAGCGTGATCGGTGGCGATGGCGTCGATGGCGCCCGATACGATTCCGTCCAGCACCGCGCCGGCGTCGCAGGCCGTGCGTAGCGGCGGCTTCATTTTGAAATTGCTGTCGTAGGGCCGCATCTGGGAGTCAGTCAGGGCGAAATGGTGCGGGGTGGCCTCGCAGGTCACCGGCAAGCCCTTCTGCTTGGCGTACGTCACCATGGCGACGGCGTTGCGCGTGGAGATGTGGGCCACGTGGAAGCGCGCTCCCGTCGCCTGCGCCAGCAGGATGTCGCGCGCCACCATGACGTCTTCCGAGCCGGCAGGGATGCCGCGCAGGCCCAGGCGCACCGATTCGTAGCCTTCGTGCATGTCACCGCCGGCGCTCAGATTCAGATCTTCGCAGTGGTCGATTACGGGCAGGTCGAAGGAGCGCGCGAACTCCATGGCGCGGCGCATCACGCGAGCGTTCATCACCGGACGGCCATCATCGGAGATCGCCACCACGCCGGCGGCTTTCATGGAGCCGACCGCAGCAAGCTCCTCGCCGGCGCTGTTCCTGGTGATGGCGCCGATGGGGAAGACGTTGGTCACCGCCAGCTTGCGGGCGCGCTCGACAATGTAACTGGTGACGGTGGCGCTGTCGTTCACCGGCAGCGTATTCGGCATGCAACAAATGGAGGTGAATCCGCCGGCCGCCGCGGCCCGCGCACCGGTCTCGATGGTTTCGGCATGCTCGAAACCGGGCTCGCGCAAGTGTACGTGCATGTCGATGAAGCCGGGCGCCACGATGAGTCCCGTGGCATCCAGGATCTCCGCGCCCGGCGCTCGGATGCCCGCGCCGACCGCGTTGATCACGCCATCCTGAATCAGAACGTCGGCCGGCTTATCGGTCGCCGAGGCCGGATCGATGACTCGGCCATTCCTGATGAGAAGCTGTGACATCTAACCGATCACCCGTTCCAGCACCGCCATGCGCACGGCGACACCGTTTTCAACCTGGTTAAGGATCACGGAGCGCTGCGAATCGGCCACTTCCGACGATAACTCGCGCCCGCGATTGATGGGGCCGGGGTGCATCACGATAGCGTCCGGCTTGGCCAGGGCCAAGTGCTCCAGGCGCAATCCGTAGAACTGGAAGTACTCGGCGGCTGGAAAGGCGGCTTCGTGCTGCCGCTCGAGCTGCACGCGCAGCATCATGATGACGTCGGCGTTCAGGATAGCCTCGCAAATATCATGGGTGAGCGTCACTCCGGGGGCTATCCGCGCGAGCTCAGGCGGCAGCAGCGAGGCCGGCCCGCAGAGCACGATCTGCGCGCCGAATTTCGAAAGCAGATAAACGTTGGAGCGGGCCACCCGGCTGTGCGCGATGTCCCCGATGATGGCCACGCGCAGCCCTTCCAAGGTCGGGCGGCGGTCCAGAATGGTGCGCGCGTCGAGCAGCGCCTGGGTGGGGTGCTCGTGCGTGCCGTCTCCGGCATTGATAATAGGCATGGCCAGGTGCCGCGCCAGGAAGTGCGGGGCGCCCGAGGCGGAGTGGCGCATGACGATGGCGTTGGGACGCATGGCCGCCAGCGTGTTGAGCGTATCCACCAGCGACTCGCCTTTTGAAACGCTGGAGCCCGAAGCTGCGATGGAAATCGCGTCGGCGCCCAGGCGCTTGGCGGCAATCTCAAAGCTGGTGCGCGTGCGCGTGGAGGCTTCGAAGAAGAGATTGACGATCATCTTCCCGCGCAGCGTGTCCAGCCTTTTCTGCGACTGTTCCTGCACGGGTTGAAACTGTTTGGCGCGCTCCAGGATGGTCTCGATCTCCGCGCGATCCAGCTCTTCGATTCCCAGCATTCCCGCCGGCATGGCTTACACGGCTTCGCTGGCGGCCACTTTTTCGACCATCAGCACTTTTTCCATCGAGTCGATTTCCTGGAACTTGACCTCGATGATTTCGTCGTCAGTGGTTTGGATCAGGCGGCCGATGAATTGGGCTTCAATAGGCAGCTCGCGGTGGCCGCGGTCGATGAGCGCCAGCAGATGAACGCGCGCCGGGCGGCCGTGGTCGAACAAGGCGTCGAGCGCCGCGCGAATAGTGCGGCCGGTATAAAGCACGTCATCCATAAGGATGATGGTCTGGCCATGCACGGAGAAGGGGATCTCGGTAGCGCTGACCACCGGCTTGATGTCCACGGTGGTGAGGTCGTCGCGGTAGAGGTTGATATCCAGGATGCCGACCGGGATGGTGCGGCGCTCCAGCGCTTCGATTTTACGCGCGAGGCGCTGCGCCAGGGGCACACCGCGGCGGCGTATGCCGATGAATGCCAGCCGGTCGAGATCCGGATTCTTTTCCAGGATTTCGTGCGCCAGGCGGACCAGCGTGCGGTCGATTTCCGAGGCGCTCATGAGTTGGCCTTTGACGCGGGTAAGAGGCATGGGTATGCAGCCAACAGCGTACCACGTACGAACAGCATTGTCGTGAAACCGGACAGCACGCCAGCGGTGGTTAGAAACGTTTCATCCGGTTAGCGCCGCCTGGTCTGGCAAGAGAAATGCTCGTTCAACCCTCATGGCTACCGACCTGCGATACACCTTGCGAACATTGCGGAATAATCCGGGTTTCGCGGCCGTCTCCATTGCGACCCTCGCGCTGGGCATCGGCGCCAATACGACCGTATTCAGCGTAATGAATTCGACGCTATGGAAGCCCCTGCCGTTTAGCGATCCGGACCGCCTCGTTCTGGTGTGGCAGAGCAACATCCACGAGCCGGGCAGCCGCAACATCGTTTCCGCTCCGGATTTTTTCGATTGGCGGCGACAAAACCACGTCTTCGAGAGCATGGCTATTTTCAACCCGGTTGGCTATAACCTTTCTGGCGACAAGCAGCCCGAGTTAGTGCCGGGAGTGCGCGTGTCGGCGGATTTCTTTCACGTATTGGGCGCCACGCCTTACCTCGGCCGCGCCTTCATGGCGGAAGAAGAGGTCCAGGGTAAGGATCGTGAAGTCGTCCTGAGCTACGGACTTTGGACCCGCCGCTACGGCTCCGGCCGGTCCCTGGTGGGGCGGACTGTCCGCATCGACAACCAGAGCTACAAGGTGGTGGGAGTGATGCCGCGCGACTTCGAATTCCAGTTTGGCGGTTCCAGCCAATTGTGGGTGCCTGTGGGGTACACGCAAGGGGACCGCGGGCGTGGCTCGCATTCATTCACCGCTTGCGCGCGGCTCAAGTCGGGCGTGACGCTGGCTCAGGCCGGGGCCGAGATGGATGCCATAGGCCACGGCCTCGCGCAACAGTATCCACAGGACGATGCGGACGAGACCGCCACCGTGACGCCTAGGGCAGCCCTGGGCGTGGAGAATCTGAGGCCGATGCTGCTGGCCCTGCTGGCCGCAGTGGGATTTGTGCTGCTGATTGCCTGCGTCAACGTGGCGAATCTGATGATGGCGCGCGGCGCGGCGCGAGAGAAAGAGCTGGCCATACGCCGGGCGCTCGGCGCCGGCCGCCTGCGCGTAGCCCGCCAGTTGCTGACGGAGAGCGTTCTGCTGGCCGTATTGGGAGGCGGAAGCGGCCTGCTCGTGGCCGCGTGGAGCACGGCGCTGCTGCCTCATCTGGTCACCAACTATGTGCTGGCCATGCCGTTCCGGCGCTCCGCGGGGATTGAAATGGATGGCCGCGTGTTTGCGTTCACGCTGCTGGTGGCCTGTCTGACCGGTATTCTGTTTGGTCTGGCCCCGGCCTTCAGCGCGGCGCGCGGCGATATTAATGAGCCACTGAAGGAAGGCAGCCGCGGATCGAGTGGTGGCGAGGGAAGGCGCTTGCGTAACATCCTGGTGGCCTCCGAAGTAGCGCTGGCGCTGGTGGTGCTGTGCGGCGCAGGCCTGCTGATCGAAAGTATGGCGCGAGTATTGCGCGTGAGCCCCGGCTTTAACGCCAGGAACGTGCTCACCATGGAAATGTCACTGCCGCAGATCAACATTTATTACGGCCCCCCCGTAAACGCCCGCTTTTGTCAGGATCTCGACGAACGTGTCGGCGAGATTCCGGGCGTGCTGGGAGTCAGTAGTATCTCCCACTTGCCATTGGGCGGCGGCGATGCAGGCAGGGGTTTCTTCGTTGAGGGAAAGCCCGATCCGGGCGCCGAGCACCAGGCGGGCGCGAGTTACAGTGTGGCGTGCCCGGGTTACTTCCGTGCCATGGGCATTCCGCTACTGGAGGGGCGCGAATTCACGCATGGGGACACGGTGGGTGCGCCGCCCGTGATCGTTATCAATCAAACCATGGCGCGCAAATATTGGGACAAGCAGGACCCCGTCGGCCGGCGCATCAAGATCGGTTTGGTCAATTCGCAGGAACCCTGGCTGACCGTGGTTGGTGTGGCGGGAGATGTGCGGCACGACGGGCTGGACAGCCAGATCAACCCGGGGTTCGTCCGGCCCTATACGCAGGCTGCCTGGCCCTTTATGACGGTAGTGGTGCGCACCGCGTCGGCGCCGGGCGCGTTCATCGATCCGGTGAAAAAAGCCATCGCCGCTTTCGTCCCCGACCAGCCGGTTTCTTCAGTGGAGACCATGGAAGAGGTGGTGCGCGATTCGGTGGGCTCGCGCCGCTTTCCGATGCTGCTGCTCAGCGTATTTGCGGCGCTGGCGCTGGTGCTGGCCGCGGTGGGTATCTCGGGAGTGGTCAGTTATGCGGCGGCGCAGCGCACCCGCGAGATTGGGATTCGCGTGGCGCTCGGCGCGAGCAAAGTGGATGTCTTGCGGCTGGTGGTGACGCAGAGCATGCTGTGGGCGGCCGGTGGAACCGCGCTGGGCATCGTCGGATCGCTTGGCGTCATGCGGTTGCTGGGCAGTCTGCTGTACGAAGTGCGGCCGGCCGATCCGCTCGTGCTGGCGGCAGTTTCAGCGCTGCTGATGGGTGTGGCGCTGCTGGCCTGTTACATCCCGGCGCGGCGGGCGGCGCAGGTCGATCCTATGACGGCTCTGCGCTATCAGTAAGGGGGCGCCCTAGGGCCCATAGGCGCTAAAGTAAGCGCTGCTGACCGGATGCCGTTGCTTGCTACCTGCACGGGAGGGGTGGTCCATCGACTCCCAATCCAAGCCGACTTCGGCTTGGTTTAAGTCCGTCGTATCGGAAATCGCTGGCGATCAGCCCTATCCTGTTCTTAAACTATCTCCCGCCGGCGCACTCGCGATATGTCGCTACCTATTTCCGCGACCGACGTTTGAACGAAGCCGCAGAGCGGCGGACGCTTCGCGTGGTATCATTTGGTAGGGCAACTGCGATGCGGCAGATCACCATTCTTCTGCAAGTCACTTTTGGCGTCGCAACATCACATCCCGGCGTAGCACAATCGCGATTGAATACCCAATAAGCAATTGCCCTGCCAAATCCAGGGCGGCTTCCTTCAAACGGCCTTATCGAAAGTGCCCGGTCCTGCGGACGTGAACGCTGTCTGACCAGGGCACTTCCGATAAGGTCCTAGCGTTTCACGGGAGTGATCCTCTAGGTCAACGATCTAGCGAGTGCGCAAGGGATTCGCTTGTTGAGAGGCCGCAGAAGTGGCGGTCAAGGGAGAAGACTAATCACCGCCGACAGAGTGCGTTAGGCGCGAAAGAGGTAATGAAGTTCTGGTGAGCCTGCCAAATCGGAAAAGCACCCCCGCCAGATGCTAAAGCAACGGTGATCGATCCCGCGCAACAATGGCGTTTTTCCCTGCCCACGGCGAACGTTGAGCTGATATGAGTATGGTCGACATTTGGTTCGGACGCAGCGCAATGCTCGGAAAGCTGAGTGCAAGCGATCCGCACGCCGCTAATCATCTGTCGCGCAACAGCGACGACCTCAGGAATCGGCGTCTTGTACTGGCCACGTCCAATCGAGAACAAGACTTGCTGCGGTTTCACTTGGTCGTATAGCTTCGCAGCAAATGCCCCCATATCGTCGGCGCCGCAATTGCCGCCGTGATGCGGGAAAACCAGGATGGGTGCTTCCATGGAGTTCTTGCTTCGGATCAAATCATCGAGACCAATCTCGTCTATATCACCCGTCAGCAGCACAACGGGATTTCCACGGTAGGAGAGCTTGATGACCGCGCTCACGGAATTCGTCGTGATACGCCGGCCAGACCGATCTGATGCTTTCGGTCCCTTACCAGCAAGGTAAGCCGATGGCGCCAAGATCTCCACCTTCACATCCGCAGAGTCGAATTGACCATTGTCAGCCGGGGTTAGGGCAGGAGAAAAGGTTGTTTTCCCAGCCTCTTGAAGTTCGTTCAACTCCCAAAGCAGGTCATCCCAGACCCTCGAGCCCTTCTCGGAATCACTATTTAGCCGAATCATTTTAATCGCGATAGCTCGGGTGGCAACGATAGCCAAGACACCTCGAATGTGATCCTGGTCGGCGTGTGAAATCAATACAAGATCCAACGTGTCGATGCCGAGCTCTCGCAAATATTCGAGGAGGCCGCTCTTAGGTCCGGCATCGATCACGACCGTTCTGTCCGTCTCGAGTAGCACGGCACAGCTTCCGTGGCCAACGTCGAGAACGGTTAAGTATGGAAGATCGGTCGCCATCGCGGCTTGCTTACTCCCAATCTTCGAAAAACAATTCTTCGTGGCCGCTCGCTCCCAGGTTCACTTTGGCATGCAAACGAAAGCCGGGCGCCAGCGCCTTCCTAATCCCTTCTGGAAAAACCGTAGAGGGCAGTCGCACGATCTCGGCACTCCAGGCAGGCACCGCCACATAGATGAACGGAACCCCTTGCTCAGCCTCCGGCATGTCCTCAACCCGCACCAATGTCCGCCATGGACGTCTTACGGCCCGGAAATCGCCCTTAAACTCCATGATGCATGACTCCAACCCGTACCGCAATGAGTGCGGATCGAGAGTTTTCGGATCTACAAGTGAAGCAATGAACCGGCGAAATGGGCGCATCTCATCAACACTAGCATTGTTCCAATTCGTGCATAGGACTGCCGGAAAATTCAACTGGTAGAGCTTGGCCACGAGTTCCGCACCGTTGAACATCGAATACGCTTTTACCTTTAGGTGGTGATCGCAAAGCGCTGCATCGGCCTTACTCCGAACCACCCCGATGCAGGTATTCATATCTCCAAGCGGTCCGTTCTCTGGCACCGCCTGTAAGCCCAAGTCTTCGAGAGTCAACTCATAGCTATCGCGAGCCGGCGGGTCATCGTCAATTACAGAGACGCGCGTTATCTCAACCGAATCAATCATCGTCGACATCTTATTATGAATTCAAGATCGGGAGCTTTACAATAATTTTAGCACCGCCCAGTGTACCCTTCTCTATGGCATCCACTTCCCCCCCCAGATCCGTGACCGTGTCCCTTACGATGGTCAAACCCAGTCCTGTGCCGTTCGGCTTGGTCGTAATGCCAGGCAACCAGATGTCTCGCTTTGAGACGCCGGCTATGCCCGGTCCGTTGTCCGAGACCGAAAGGGTCACGAATCCATCCTCCACTTCGGTCGCGATCACGAGTGTCCGGTTCGACGTGCCCTCGGTCTCAAATGCCGTCATGCTGTTGTTAACTAGATTCGTCAAGATGGATTCGATTGCCGCCTCACTGCCCCGAAGGTACGGGCTGGCATCCGCCAGTTGCGCCTTTGGAGTGACGTCCCGACCTTTCAAGAACGGGTCGAACGTCTGCAGCACGGTGTTGATCACCTTGTGCAAGTCCACCCGGATCACTCTTCGCTTGTCGTGATCGATCAAACTCAGCGTGGCGGAGCTAAGTACACCGAGAGTATCAACCGATTTTATGATGGCATTCACGGGCTTGGCAAAGCTTGTATCGTAGTTCTGCTCAAGCTGGGTCTGCGCACGACGTTTTATCGCATTGATGGATTGGTGAATGACCTTGATCGGATTGCCACTGGACTCATGGGCGAACGTTGCGGCCGTAATCCCGGCAGTGCTCAAAGTACGATATAGCTGAACCTCTTTTCGCAGTGTTACGACCTCCCGGTCTTTCTGAGTGTCGTATGCCTGAATCGCCAGCCGAAGCTGACGTTGTGCGGGTTTGGGAACCGTCTTGATTGCTCTCTCGATATCTTCCTTGGCCTTCAGTACGCGCGTTGGCGCTTGCTTGCGTTGTTTTTCCCGCCTCCTGTTAGCCACGGATAACCGTTCTCTGGCCATCCACTCCAGACAGTCTTGCGCGAACTCTTTCAGTTCTTTGAACCCGGCTGTTTCGATAAATCCAGATCGGTCGGTTTTTTGAACAAGATGGAAATCCTCATCAAGGACCAACAGCTTGCCAATAGAATTATTCGTTGAGGGCCGCTCCTCGGGACTCTGCGCACGTCGGAGATTGATGTCGAGCCAATCGTAGCCGGGGTTTCCATACGGACTCACCCGAAGATCATTCTGGTAAAGGTGAACGCCCCCAACGGCATCGAGCCAGGCACGCACATCCCGAAGTTTTGACGTTCGGCCGAGAAAAGTATCCTTTGTCAGGATAAATGCCCAAAAGTCAAATTGGACCGGCGGACACTCATATGGTTCTCCCCTTCGGCTGATGGCAATGTCTCTGTGTGTTGCGCTAAATAGCTGCTTTCCCTTCCAATCCAGAACAGATGCGCTAGCGCGCCCCTTTGCGTTTAGCTTGGCGCTTAGATGATAGTCGGCGTCGACCAGATAGCGGGTCTCGACAAGACGAGCAATGTCCTCAAATTCCGGAGCCACGAGCACCGGCTTGAACGATCTTGGAGTGTCACCGAAAGGGTCGGAGAGCAGAATCAGTGCCCGCGCTAAGCGTCGCACTTCCGCCTTCGAGACGGCGGATCGCAGACCGTCTATAACAATTTCGGTTCCAGAAACGGTTTTCGCGCGCCGCTCTTGAATCTTTATGTGCAGATCGACGTCCTCCACCAAGGCAACGTTATCGAAGGCAGCCCAATCGATGTCGACTCTGTATTCCAGATCCTTTTGCGAGCGGTGACGGGTGACCACGCTAGCTCTGTTGCCCAGTCGGAGAGCCGCCAGACGCCCAAGGCCCTTGTATCCTGCTGGAATCCGACCTCCTGCCGTTCGCTTTGTCGCTCCCTTCCGCGACTGGCCGAGGACGAGCCAGCCGTCTCTGATGTCTTGGCTAGTCATACCTTCACCGTTGTCGGAAGCGATCACCGTGCCGCCCTGCTTCTCGACGTTGTTTAAGGTGACGGTAAATTCCGTCGCGTCAGCGTCATAAGCGTTCTTGGCAAGTTCAACGATGCCGTGTTCGACACTCGGATTCAATTCCTCGCCGAGGCGACGAAGGATATCGCTAGAAAACCTGAAATGGCCTACTTCGCGAGGACTCATAGATCCTCCGGCCACGGGAGGTCCTCGACCGACCCCACAGTCAGGTGACGGCACCGGATACGCTCGTTCATCCAACTCGACGTCGAGTCACGCTTGAGAAGGTCGAGCAGTATCTTGCAAGTGCTAACTTTCCCGTCGCGCGGCAAAGCGACCAGGAGATGATTCTCAACGGCTGTAGCCTGCTCTCCGGTGACAATGGTGCCAATGCAGCGGATTTGGTAATCGACCTTCGACGTTCGCCTAATGGAAACAAAGGGCGGTTTGTAGGTAGTGCCTTTGAAGCGAATACGCTGATCCAAACCCCGAACTGTTTTCCACGCCGGCAAGTTTTCCGAATGTGCGTAGGCGCGCCACGGACCTTCTGGTTCGAGGCGAAAAGGCACCACCGGGCCAACTCGGACGTCGAAGACATCCTTTACCGTCCGCCCGGCTCTGGACGAAGGGTGGGCCCAATCAACGCGCCGATTTTTGTCTCCATCGCCGACTTCCAAGTGCAACAAGAAAATGCTGACCTCGGTCAGTTCATCGAATCTACCGGCGATCTCGACCGAGTGAACCCGGGCTTTCTCTGCGACCATTAGCCGCCAGCGCTCATAGCGGGTTCCCGTTCGCAGAACGTCAGGCAGAATCGCCAACACCCGCGCCTTGGCCGCGGCATTCCTGAGGCACGATTCCAAGAAGGTCGCTGCCTGCGAAACGCGGCCACTTCCCCACTGACAATCCTTTGCGGCCTGCATGTAGGAAAAGGGCGGATTGATTACGACTAGCGAGGGCTCGACTAGCAGGTTCCAATCTTCCATTCCGCACCCGCATCGTATGTTTGGAAAGAACTCCGCAAGAGGCTCGTCAAATTCCGCCTGGCGCGTCGAACCACTGCGTTCTAACGCGAGTAACGCCAGACGATACCGTGCGGCCTCGACGAAGGCCGAATTGATATCAAAGCCAGCGAGCCGCTTCCCCCACTCGTTCAAGGTCTCGCTGAGGGTGCCCTGCATCGGTAGAAGTCGAGCACACGCGACAAGTAGGTCTCCGGCACCACACGCGGGGTCAACTATTTGCCGGGAGTCTATCGTCTGCAGGTCCAGGCAGGATATGAGCCTAGTTGCCAACCTCGAACCGGTGAAGTACGTTCCTGTGTTTCGCAGGGAGGCGATCAAATATGACTTCCTGAGCTCACGTCCCGGCTGTCCATCTAGAGCTGCTGCAATTCTCTTTTGGTCGTGAGACAGGCCCATCGCAGCCGCAGAATGCAGAAGTTCGGCGAGTTGCTGGACATAGGGCTGAAATGCCTCGGAGCGCAAGACAAAGTTGTCGCCTACCGGCCGCAACTTCGATGCGGCCGCCTTGGGCGGACGTGCTATCATTTGACACCCTCTCCGGGAAGAGTCAATTTGTCGGCGAATTCCCGAATGCGCCGAATGTCGGCATCGGTAAACCTTCGCCATCCGTTACGATCTCGTGGAACCTCGGCAACCCTAGATGTGAGCAGCCAACGTTTGAGCGTTACCGCCGCGATGCCAATTTGCGCCGCCGCTTCCTTTAGTGCGTACGTGTTTGCGTGGCGCCGCATAGCCGGATCGACCCGTATCTAAGCGTATCACGATTTGTCGTGGGAAAGGGCGTCTCAACTCTCGTGCCACAGAAGCTCCCGTAAAGTCCCGTTCCCTGAAGGGTAAACCAGCCTGCGTTCGCCGGTTAGCATCCCCTGTGGGACCTCCATGAAAGGTTGGAGTGCGCCATTCGCCGCTAATTCAACCCGACGACCCTGGGCCCGCCCCACCCGTTTCCCAAACGCGCTCGCCACCGACTACACTCTTCGGTGAGGAGTCGCATTGTCGATGAAACATCTTTTCCTAACTGGCTTGGCCGCGCTGGCCTGCGCCGCCCTGTCGGTCGCCGTCTATGCACAACTGAATCAAAAGCGGGGCAACGCGCCCGGCGATGTTCCCCAAACCACCTATTTCATCCATCGACTGAGCACCGATCACGCCGAGGGCATCACCACCCTGGACATGAACGGCGACGGGCGGCCGGATATCTTGAGCGGATCGTATTGGTATGAGAATCCCGGGCCGCATGGCGGCGAATGGAAGCGCCACCAATGGCGCAAGGTCGACATCACCGGGGAATTTGTATCCGATTGCGGCGAGTGGGTAGTGGACGTGAATCACGATGGCGCGCCGGACGTAGTGACGGTGGGCTGGATGACGGATGGACTGTGGTGGTACGAGAATCCCAAGAAGCCCGGAGTCATGTGGGAGCGCCACCTCATCGCTCACTCAATCGAGACCGAAGGCGGCTGGATGGCGGACCTCAATGGCGACGGCAAGCCGGACCTCGCGCTCGCGCACTACGGCCGTTCGGGAATCATTTGGGTGGACTTCGCCGGTCCTCAGCCGAAGGTCCACCACGCGGGCGGCCGCGACCAGGATGGCCACGGCATCGGCATGGCGGACATCGATGGCGACGGCAAAATGGATCTTCTCACACCGCATGGCTGGTTCAAGAATATCGACGCCGATCACGACCAGTGGGAGTGGCACGGAGATTGGGATCTGGAGGAAGCCGGGTTCCCGATTATCGGCTATGACGTGAATGGCGACGGCAAGACGGACATCATTTACGGCCGAGGACATAGCTACGGCCTTTACTGGCTGGAGCAGCAGGGCGACGCGGCCCATCGCCGCTGGGTCAAGCATACCATCGACGAATCGTTCTCCCAGGTGCACGCGCTGAAGATGGCGGACCTGGACGGCGACGGCCAGATGGAGCTGCTGGCCGGAAAGCGCTACCGTGGACACGACGGCGGCGATCCCGGCTCCTACGATCCGCTGGTGATCTACTACTACAAGATCAACCGCAAGACGGGCGTATTTACGCGATATCCGATCTCGTTGAATGGCACGGCCGGCGCCGGGACACAGTTCGTGGTGGCGGATCTGGATGGCGATGGAGACATCGACATCGCCACGGCGGGTAAGACGGGCGTGCATTTCTTCGAGAACCTGAAGATCGACCAGGTGCCGAAGGCGCAGCGCGAACAGGAGTTGTTGCTGGATAAGAAGTGGCCGTTTCCGGACGAGGGCGTGCAGGCGAAGTGGGTGCACTGAGGGGGAGACGCGAGGGGGCTAGGGGGCGAAGGGGCGAGCGGGCGAAAAACCCGGTCCCCGCGTCCCTGCAATCATGCTTTAATGGATTAAAAGGCCCTTTTTAGTCGCAACGCTCTGGTGTAAGGTCATGCGTAATTCCGTGGATGTGCGGGTATCGAAGCAAGTCGTCATCGAGAACCCCATCATCAACTCCCCTTTCGAAGAGCCCACCAGCTATTTCAGGTTTAGCGACGAAGGAATCACGAATGAGGAGGTGGACGGCCGCCGCGACAGTTCATATTTCATCCCTATCGCCAGACCAAAAAAGAAAGGCAAACAGCTTCAATTCGACTCAGAGTGGACCCAGGACCGCATTGAACCAAACAAGGTCGTCAACGATATCCGCCGCCGCGTCGGACTCTGGCGCATTGGCGGCTTCGTTGGCGTGACGCCGACCACCGCGCGATTGATTGCCTACTGGACCGATCCCCACCGCGAAAAGAAGCTATTCTTCTGCCAGAACGAAGCTCTTCAAACAGCCATCTACATTGCCGAAGTTGCCAAAAAGTACGGCGACGCCTGGATAGCCAACACCATACGCGAGGCCAACGACACATCCAACCCCGGCCTGCCGCGCATGGCGTTCAAGATGGCGACCGGCTCCGGCAAGACCGTCGTCATGGCCATGCTCATCGCCTGGAATACTCTCAACAAGCTCGCCAACCCACAGGACGCCCGATTCTCCGACACCTTCCTGATAGTTACACCCGGCATCACTATCCGCGACCGGCTGCGCGTGCTGCTGCCGAACGATCCGGAGAATTATTACCGCCAGCGTGACATCCTTCCGGCCCAGCAACAGGAACAGCTCGGGCAAGCCAAGATCGTCATCACCAACTACCACGCCTTCCAGCAGCGCGAGAAGGTCGCCGCCGGCAAAATCACAAAATCGATTCTCGCCCATGGGAACGGCGATGCCCAGCCCAGCCCGTTCACCGAGACTCCCGATCAAATGGTGCGCCGCGTCTGTCGCGAGTTCGGCGCCAAGAAGAACATCATCGTCCTCAACGACGAAGCCCATCACTGCTACCGCCGCAGACCCGACGTCGTGGATGAACCGCTCGCCGGCGACGATCGCATCGAAGCCAGGCAGCGCGACGAAGAGGCTCGCATCTGGATTTCCGGCATCGAGGCGGTTAAGGCCAAGATCGGCGTGAAGGCCATCTACGATCTTTCGGCCACGCCGTTCTTTCTGCGCGGTTCCGGCTACGACGAAGGCACGCTCTTTCCGTGGGTCGTTTCGGACTTTTCGCTGATTGACGCCATCGAGGCCGGCATCGTGAAAGTGCCCCGCGTACCGGTGGCTGACGACTCCATGACAGGCGAGCAGCCCACCTACCGCGACCTGTGGCTCCGCATCCGCGAGCACCTGCCTAGAAAGGGACGTAAGACCGAAGAGGTAGGGGGCGAACCGAAGCTCCCCGTCGAACTGCAAGGGGCGCTACTCAGTCTCTACGGGAACTACGAAAAGTATTATCGCCTGTGGGAGAAAAATGCCGAGGCCCACGCCCGTGGCATCACACCGCCCGTCTTCATCGTTGTCTGCAACAACACCAACGTCTCCAAACTCGTCTTCGACTTTATCGCCGGATGGGAAAAGCAGATCGGTGTCGAGACCATCGCCCAAGCCGGCCAACTGCCCATCTTCCGCAATGACGACGGCCACGGCGGATGGCTTCACCGCCCCAACACCGTGCTTGTGGATAGCCAGCAGATCGAATCCGAAGATTCGATGAGCGACGACTTCAAGAAGATCGCCGCCCGGGAAATCGACGAATTCAAAGCCGAATATCGCGCCCGATTCCCCGGCCGCGACGCCGAAAGCCTGACTGACGAAGATCTGCTGCGCGAGGTGATGAACACCGTCGGCAAAGTGGGCAAACTCGGCGAACACATCAAGTGCGTGGTCAGTGTCTCCATGCTCACCGAGGGCTGGGATGCCAACACTGTCACCCACGTTCTGGGCATCCGCGCCTTCGGGACGCAACTGTTGTGCGAGCAGGTGGTGGGCCGTGCACTGCGGCGCATGAGTTACGCCACTAACCAGCGCGGCCATTTCGACCCCGAGTACGCCGAAGTTTATGGTGTGCCCTTTTCCTTTATCCCGTGCAGCGGCGCAACCGCGGACGCCAAGCGTGGGCAGCTGCCCACCCGCGTCCGCGCATTGGAAAGCCGCATAGCCTGCGAGATCACATTTCCCCGGCTGGCAGGCTATCGCTACGATGTGGCCGGCGAACGGCTCACCGCCACTTTTACCGACGAATCCAGTCTCGCGCTTTCCACAGCCGACATCCCCACCAGGACCGAGAACGAGCCCATCGTCGGCGAATCCAGCATCCACACACTCGACGATCTCAAGCGACGCCGCCCCAACGAAGTAGCTTTCCTCCTGGCCAAGTTAACGCTGGAAAAATACTTCCGCGACGACGATGGCAACGATAAACCATGGCTCTTCCCGCAACTGCTCGGCATTGCCAAACGCTGGCTCGCTGAGTGTGTCACGCTCAAGGACAACACCTTCCCACAACTGCTGCTGCTGATCGAGTTCGCGCACGACGCCGCAGACCGTATCTATAAAGCCATAGTTGCCTCGACTGACGCGACGGCTGCCATCAAACCCATTCTGCGTCCGTATGACACGGTGGGCTCGACGCGTTATGTGGACTTTGACACCGCTCGTCCCGTCTTCGCCACGCGCGAGGACAAGTGCCACATCTCCCATGTCGTGGCCGACACCGATTCCTGGGAGCAGAAGATGGCCCAAACCATCGAAGATATGCCCGAGGTGATGCGCTATGTCAAAAACCACAACCTCGGCTTCACCATGCCCTACACCTTGAACGGCGAGGAGCACAACTACATTCCCGACTTCATCGCCTGCATCAACGACGGCCGCGGACCGCGCGACCTCTTGAACCTGATCGTCGAAGTGAGCGGTGAGAAGAGAAAAGACAAGGCCGCCAAGGTCTCGACAGCCCGCACGCTGTGGGTGCCGGCCGTCAATAACCACGGCGGCTTCGGTCGCTGGGATTTTGTCGAAGTGGCAGACCCATGGGACGCGCAAAATCTCATCCGAGGATTTCTTACCGAGCCGCTGGAACTCACTCATGGCTAAGACAAGAGTCGAATCCATCCACCACAAGGACAAGCGCGCCAACATCCCGACTGAGGAGCTGCGCGACTTCGTGGCCGACGAAGAACTCACTCCCAGGACAATGCTTTACCCGCGCGATCCCTCGCTCGATCCGCAACTGGTCTGGAAGGGCAAGGACGAACAGGACCGTGAAGATCTCGCCGTCCCCGTGGTGCCGGTCTACATCCAGGAGAAGATTCACCCGCAGGCGATCGTCGACGCGCTGCCCCGCAGCGCACAACCCGGTAACGATCAGCCCAACCTCTTCGCAGACTTCAATGGCGGGCCCCAGGACTTCGCACAGAAAGTCGACTTTTACCATCACGAGCAGAACTGGACCAACCGCCTCATTCTCGGCGACTCACTGCTGATGATGACGTCACTCGCCGAGAAAGAGGGGCTGAAGGGCAAGGTGCAAGCGATCTACCTGGACCCGCCCTACGGCATCAAGTTCGGCTCCAACTGGCAAGTGAGTACCCGCAAGCGCGAGGTAAAGGATGGTAAGGCCGAGGACGCTACCCGCCAACCCGAACAGGTGCGCGCCTTTCGCGACACTTGGCGGCTGGGTATTCACTCCTATCTGGCCTACCTACGTGACCGGTTAATGGTAGCCCACGACCTGCTCACAGAGACCGGGAGCGTCTTTGTTCAGATCGGGGACGAAAATGTTCATCTGGTACGGAGTGTGATGGACGAGGTGTTTGGGAGTGAGAGCTTTGTGGCGCTCATTAACTATCGATCAATGATGCCGCTGGCCTCTGGCGAGATTGAGTCCGTTTATGACTACATTGTTTGGTATGCGAAACAGAAGGAGCATCTCAAGTATCGAAACATCTGGATCCCCAAGTCTGTAGGTGGTAGTTCAGAGTTCGTCTTTGCTGATACACCTGACGGAAGCTATCGCAGACTAAACAGAGATGAGATTAGCGATATTCAAAAGGCACTTGCTGCGGAAAGAATCTTTAAGCGCTCGGACTTAGCTTCATCTGGTTATACAGCGTCATGCACGTATGAAATCCAATTCAGAGGAGAAACGTTCAAACCTGTTCAAGGGAAGAGTTGGCGCACGACATCTGAGGGTGTAAAGCGGCTGATTGCGGCGAGCCGTCTTTTCAAGCTGGGCGAGAAACTGTACTACAAGCTGTATCACAGCGATTTTGGCTTCACTTCCCTTGAAAACTCCTGGTCAGACACGATTGCATTCGAGGAAAAGTCCTACGTTGTGCAAACCACCACAACGATTGTGCAACGCTGTCTCCTCATGACCACAGACCCCGGCGATCTCGTCCTCGACCCCACCTGCGGCAGCGGCACAACCGCCTACGTAGCCGAGCAATGGGGCCGCCGCTGGATCACCTGCGACACCAGCCGCGTCGCCCTGGCGCTCGCACGCACCCGCATGATGTCCGCAAAGTATCCCTACTACCTGCTGGCCGACTCACCCGAAGGCATCAAGAAAGAAACTCAACTAACCGGCAAGGCACCCCCCGATTACAAAACAGAAGACGACATCAAGAAGGGCTTCGTCTACAAGCGCGTCCCGCACGTCACGCTCAAAGCCATCGCCAACAACCCGGACATCAAAGAAGGTATGACGCGCGAACAGATCGACGCGGCCATCGCCAAACACGCCGACAACGAAACTCTCTACGACCAGCCCTACGAAGACAACAAACGCGTGCGTGTGTCCGGTCCGTTCTCCGTGGAAAGCCTGTCGCCGCATCGCGTCCTGTCTACCGCCGACGAGAATCAGGACAGCACCGCGACGGAGCAGGAAGCCCGCCAGCAGCAGGACTTCGCCACTATGATCCTGGACAATCTCAAGAAAGCGGGCGTCCAGAACACTCGCAAAGGCGAGCGGCTCACCTTCGACCGGCTTGACCCCTACGCCGGAAGGTGGCTGAACGCTGCCGGCGAATACCACGACGCCAACGGCAAGACCCTCCGTGTTGCCGTCTCCATCGGCCCCGAGCATGGCACCGTCGGCCCGCAGCAGGTGAAGGAAGCCGCCAAGGAAGCCGTACAGGGCGTGGGATTCGACGTGCTCGTCGTCTGCGGCTTCGCCTTCGATCCGCACGTCGCTGAAGAAGTGAAGCGCTTCGGCAAGCTGACCGTGCTACCCGCCAAGATGAACCCGGATCTGGCGATGGGCGACGAACTCTTGAAAAAGACCGGCGCGGGCAACCTGTTCATGGTCTTCGGCGAGCCGGATGTGGAGATCAGGAAGGAGGGCGGCCAGATCATCGTCGAGATCAAAGGAGTGGACGTGTACGACCCGACCACCGGGCAAATTCGCAGTGCGTCCACCGACGACATCGCCTGCTGGTTCATCGACACCGATTACAATGGCGAGAGCTTCTTCGTGCGCCATGCCTACTTCACAGGCGCCGAAGAACCCTACGACAAGCTCAAACGGGCGCTACGGGCCGAGATAGACGAAGCGGCCTGGAGCAGTCTGTACCGTACGGTAAGCCGCCCGTTCGATAAGCCCGAATCGGGCAAAATCGCCGTGAAAGTCATCAACCACTATGGCGACGAGGTGCTGAAGGTGTTTGAATTATGAAAAGCTGATACCACGGTCACTGCTACAAGAAAATATCTTTCAACGCATTTGTCTCTTATTTTCAACAACCTACAGTCCCCGCCATGACCTACGATCCATAACCCATTCCTTTCCCCTGCTAGCGTGGGGTTGGGAGAGGTGCATCTGTCGCCATATCCGGCCGCCGGCAAATCCACTCTCGCTGACATAAAGAAAGTATTATAAAAATGGCTTCCTTCGTCGTAAAAACATTATATTCCATAGCGAGACGGTCCCCCGTGTCCCCGCGGTCTCGCCCGCCGAACTCGCCCCCTCGCCCCCTCCCCCGCTCGCCCCCTCACTCTCAGGGGTCCCCGCGCGTCCCCTACTGGCACCGCTTCGCCGTCAGCAACTCCTTCTGCTCATCGAGCAGCCAGCAGCCGGCCGCGTCGGCTTTTGCTACCTCGGTTCCATTCCACGAAATTTTGGCGGGCAGCCATGCCGCGGGCAGCGTCAGCTTCATTTGCGTGACCGAACGGCTGATCACTTCGACTTCCTGGAGGTCCGGCAGGTAGCTGGCCCGTACGCGGGCCGTGACAGTTTCCTCGCGATGCGGCAGCACGATTCTGGTTTCCAGGCGTATGTGCTCCTTGCCGCGCGCCACCATCGCCACGATGGGCTTTTCGTCGAACGTCTGGTACAGGATTTGGGCGAACTCCGCGCCGTCCTTCAGCTCTTTGCCGGCCAGAGCCAGGATGCGGTCGTGCACCTTAAGCGGGCCTTCGTATTTATCGGGAAGCCTGGTCACCTCCACGCCGGGGCCCGGAGCCGCGGGATCGAATCCGAACGGCCCAATGGCCAGCCAGGCGCCCGAGCCTATGGGCTGTACGCGTGTGGAATCCAGCACATCGTTGCGCTCGGCGGGATCGAATCGGGTCATTTCAACCCAGTAACAGCGGGCGAACAGAGGGCTGCCGGTTTCGCAATCGGCGGTCGTGGGATTCGGATTTCGCTGATGCTTGGCCAGCCAGTCGAAGATCTCGGCAGGCTTGGCGGCCGGCTCTTCGCGCCATTCCAGGTTGAAGCCGCCGGATTTCAGCTTCTGCCCCAGGGGCTCCTCTTCTTTATAGGCGAAAAACCAGAGCACGGGCAGGTTGGTGGTGTTGGCGGCGAACAGGTGGTTGCTATCGATGGCGGCGCGCGGCGATCCTCCGGCGGCTACGGCGGCGGCAAAAACATCCGGAATGCGGACCGCGGTGTAGAACAAAGCGGAGGCGGCCTCGCCCTGTCCGGCGAGGTAGATGCGAGTGTCATCCACAGGAAGACGCTGGGCGGCTTCGGCGACTTTGGCGGCCAGCGTCTTGATCCGCTCGTCGATGGTCTTGTCGGCGATCTGGCTCCAGGGCTCGAGGAATTGCCAGCCGCGCTGGTGGCACCAGGCTTGCCAGATTTGGGTGTCGCCGCCGAGCAGGACCAGGAGGGGGGACTTGGCCGGTTGCGCGGCGATGGGCCACGGTGTGAACAGCAGGACCAGCGCCCACAGAGCGGGCGAGGGGTGGGTGCCCTCTGGGCAGGGGCGAGCGGGCGAACCCGCCCTGTCAGCGCCGCAGCCGGGAGCGGATACGTTTGGCCAGTTTCTCAATTTCTTCCGTCTTCTTGAGGCTGGTGAGCGAGAGCACGTGCTGGTCGTTCTTTTCCAACTCCTCTTTCAACCCCTCGGCCAGCTCGATAAGCTGGGCGGCGTCCTTCAGGTCCCTCTCGTGGTCCGCCTTCAAGATCTCCTCCTGCTGGGTTTTTCCGTTAGGCAGACGCGGGATGTCGCGGTCCGCCGGAGGCTGGCTCTGTGGCGGTCTTTGAGGAGCGGCGACCGGCATCAGGACCAGCATCAGCCCCAGCGCGGCTCCCCACCGTAATAAAGGTTTCATGGCTCCTGCTGCTATCATATCGGCACATCCGTGTACGAGTAAGTCGTTTCCACGGCGGTGTATTTAGCGCTATCTACTTCGACGTAGGGATACACGAAATAGTTCAGCGCGGCGCCCTGTTGTTGGGGGACTAGCTCGACATCGCGGCCCTTGCTGAGCTCGACGCGGTTTTCGTCGAGCGAGCCGAAGAAGTATTCGCGCCTGGCCGGATTCTTGGCGGCTTCCGAAGCGTCCACCGGCACCCAGCCAATGCCCGCGGCATAGAATTCGTCCCAGCAATGATAGCCCGCGATTTTGCCGGCGCCGCGATCGGCAGGCGAGGGAAAGCCGATGGCGAAGCGGGCCGGAATCCCCACGGCGCGCGCGTAGCCGATGAAGATGGCGTGGAAGTCTGTGCAGTTCCCGCGCCGTGCGTCGCACGCGTAATAGATGTCGCCGTTACCCCATCCCTTGCCGCTCTTGTCGTACTTCACGGTAGCCATCACGGCTTCCACCACCTCGCGCGCCCAGCGGCGTAAGGTGTCGTCCAGGGGAACCAGACGATCCGGCCGCAGAAAAGTTCCAATCCGGCGGGTAACTCGCTTGCCACGGGCGCAGCGGAAAGCGGCTGGATATGTTCCTTGCGCACTGCGTCGAAGCGCACGGTGACCTCCATCGCCCGCTCCTTGGGCTGCGCCACGCGGATATGCAGGATGCGGTTATCTTCGGCGCCCGTTGCAATTTCGTATTGATAGGGAGTTTCGACGCGCAGGTTAGTGATGCTTTGAAACGCGTCGTCGTGCGGCACGGGCAGCCAGATATCCACCTGGTGAGCGCCGGCCGGCACATCCTTCACGGTCAGGGCGTAGGCAAAGCTAAACGACCGCTGCGCGGCGGCGAGGGTGGTGGATGCGCAGAGAACCAGCAGCGCTACGATTTTGCACATTGCTTTATTCTAGTTTCATGAGTTGCGATTTGTCGCGAAGAAGCCTGCTACAGGGCGCGGGAGTTGCGGCCTGGGCCAGTTCGGCGATGTCCGGCGCGCCTGCACCAGAGCGCGGAGGTGTGCCCAGGATCTGTCTGGAAATCTCCGGACGGCTGTCGGCCGCCGGTTTGGACGAAGCCGGCATGCGCAGGGTCAAACAGCTTGGGGTGAATGACGTGCTGATGGGCGGGCCACCAATTCCCTGGGAAGAATCCGCGCTACGGGCGGTGATGGACCAGTTTAAGGCGGGCGGTCTGACACTGGGCAACCTGATGATCGCCGGATTTCCGAATGCCATCTATGGACGGCCTGGGCGGGATGAGGAGATCGAGAAAGTGCGGCAATCCGTCCGCGCGGCCGGCCGTGCAGGCCTGCCTGTGGTCGAGTACAACTTCTACGCGCACCGTTTGGTAGAAGGATATTACGAAGAGACGGGCAGGGCCGGCGCGGGACTGACGGCCTTCGACTACGACCGGGTCAAGGATCTGCCGCCGCTTCCGGCGGAGGGCGCCCACGCGCTCGATGAGATGTGGAGCAACGCGGCCTATTTTCTGAAGGCCGTCGTACCCGTGGCGGAAGAAGCCGGCGTCCGGCTAGCGTTGCATCCCAACGATCCTCCGGCGCCCGAGAGCCGCGGCTCGGGGCAGATCATGGGGACCGTGGAAGGATGGAAGCGGCTGGTCGACATCGTGCCGAGCCCATCCAACGGCATCACCTTCGACTGCGGCGTCACCCGCGAGATGGGCCAGGACCCCGTGGAAGTCTGCCGGTATTTCGGGAGCCGGGACTGCATCAACCACGTGCACTATCGCAACGTGCGCGTGCGCGTGCCGTACCAGAAATATACCGAAGTATTTCTCGACGAGGGTGAGATCGACATGTTCGCGGTGATGCGGGAGCTGGTCCGGCAGAAGTATCCGCGGTTGATTTACCCGGAGCACCCGCGGGCGCTCGATGCCGACCGCGAGCGGCCCGGCTTCCATCCCTACTATCCGGGCGGAGGCTCGTACGTGGGCTACGCGTACAACGTGGGTTACGCGCGCGCCATGCTGCAGGCGGCTCTGACGCTTACCGGGCCGCGATAAGCCGCTCGTCGACCAGTTGCAGGAACGACTCGGCTTCGGCATAGCCCGGGCGGAGCTTCAGCGCCTGTTTGAAATCGGCTCTCGCCCGCGGCAGATCGGGCTTGTACTGCAAGTGATAGATGCCCACGAACAAATGCGCCCTGGGGTCCCGCGGCCTCATGCGCACGATGCGTTCGGCAATTTCGGCGGCTTCATCGAACATGCGGAGCTGGTGATACTCCGCGGCGAGAAAATCGAGCCTTGAGTCGTCGCTCGGATCGGCGGCAATCTCTTCCTTCAGGATCTGGATGTACCAGTGGTTCTTGCGGCTTCGCGTTTCCCGGTCTGAAGAAAAACTGTGATCGATGCGGATGCCGGTTCTAAGGAGGCGTCCGCCTCCGGACAGAATCGAGGCGTCGATGGTTTCATGAACGCGCCCGCGGTACCGATGGTTGGGCTGGTTGGGAAAAAGCCGGACGACGTAATCCGTGGTGGAACGTGAAGAATCCGAGGAGTGATTGTGCCGCTCCAGGAAGTATCCAGCGTTTTCGTCGAGAGCGACGAGCCTTTCGATTGCGGCCACACTCGCCCGATCCAGAGTCTCGTCCGCGTCGAGCATCAGGATCCACCGGCCACTGGCGCGCGCGATGGCGCGATTGCGGGCGGCCGCAAAATCGACGATCCTGAAATCGAACGGGATCACTTGCGCCCCATAGCGGGCCGCGATTCGTGGCGTTCGATCGGTCGAACCGGTGTCGACGAGAATCAACTCGCCGGCCAGATCTCGCACCGAATCGAGACACCGCGGCAAATTGCGCTCTTCGTTCTTCACCATCATGCAGAGGCTGACTGCATTCGGCATACAAGTGTTATATCGGCGGTAAAGGCGCCGGCATTAGGCTCCATCGTTGACGAAGCGATCCCCCTGCAAGAGCGGGACCGCGGAGCTCGATCCGTACTCCGCGGCCAGCTCGATATCGCGGGCAAAGCCTCTTTCGACGAGCTCCCGGCCGGAAATGGAGCGGGCCAGCGCATCGTGCAGATTGGGGCGGAAGCGTTCAAAAACCGCGACGGCCAGTTCCGCTTCGGGTGACAGGCGGCCCGGCAGCAGCGCGAGCACCGCGCCGGCGCCGGTCAAATCTTCCATGGCCACCCGCAGCGAGCCGTCGCTCCATTGCTCGCCGGCGGGGATCACGGCGATGCGCGGGCCATAGCGGGCCACACGCGCCGCAACCGCCGCGCAATTTCGAAAGCAGGCGGTGAAGGTCGGGACAGTGCCGGCGCGCAAGCTGAGGGCGCTGCCATTGGGCGATGGCAGAACCAGGGCCGTATGGCGAGAGATGGATTCCAAAGACGCGGGTGAAAGTGAGTACATGCCCGGAGCCGAACGCGCGGATGCAAGCACGGCTCGCTTGGACGCGGCGAAGGCTTTCGCCGAGGCATCCCGCCAGGGGTACGGCAGCACCGATGCGCCGTTGGCAACAGCAATATCGACGGCGGTAGAAAAGGATAGGGCATCGACAATCACGACCGCGTTGCTGATAGGAGCGAGCGTTACGAGTCCGTGCAGACCCCATTCGCAGTTCAGCTCATCCATTGGTTACAACTTCACATCGAAAGAAAGCTCCGCGATCATGCGGTCGAGCACCGCTTGCGCGCTCTCCCGTTTCGCCACCGTCTCCGCGATCTCCCTGCGCAGGCTTTCCAGACGCGTCTCCTGATCGTTGAGCTGCTGCGTATATCGCTGCACCAGCGTCCTTTCCTCGGCGCTGCCCTTAAGCGCCTTCATGTTCTCGCGGAGCCGCTGCTGATCGTCGAAGATCCTCTGCTTCTCTTGTTCGCGCGCGCTGTTCTGCTGCTCCAGACCTTCGATTACATCCTTCTGCGCCAGCACCCGCCGCAGCGCCTCCTCCACGGTTTTGTCGATGGACCGCTGTTCGACCAGAGTGGCGACCTGCGCGCTGCTGATATTCGTCAGCGCGTAAGTAAACTCGATGGGTCGCGCTTCCTCGATGGCTAATGACTCAGTCTGTTTGGCTCCCACGTCCAGGCGAAAGCGCATCCAGGCGGCGGTGGTTTCCGCGGGCCGGGCAGCGCTGCGCAGCTCGTAGCCTTGCCGCACCGGATGTTCCACGACCACCGTTCGCGGCGAGCTGTCTTCGTTGCGGAAAGTGTAAGTCTTCTTTTCGCGAACCTCGCTCTTGTGAGTCATTACCCCCCGACTTACAATGACACGTGTGACTCGCTGCTGTTCGCGATCCTCCTTGGAGCTTACGTTCAAAGCCAGGTCCGTGGCATACGACACCAGCCGCTTCTCGTTGGGGCGAATCGGATCGAAAATGCCTTCGCCGGCGAAGGTATCCTCTTCAAGTATGCTGAAGCTGCCGCCATCCAGCGTCAGGCCGCTCGAATTGGTAATCCACAAGGCGCGCTGCGGCCGCGGCAATCCTGCCTGCTCGTTCCAGACCGACACCTTCTCCGCCTGGATCGTCGATTGCACGATGGGCACCAGCGCCGACCGGTTCTTGGGTATGGTGATGGGCTCTTTCAATTTGTATTCGAACAGGTCGCCCAACTCCCTGGCCCGCGCGGCAGCCTCCGCACGGGCGCGCGCCTCGTCCACGTTATAGACTCCGCCGCCGAATCCGCCGCCAGCCCCGGCCCCGAAGCCGCCTCCGTGACCGCTGCCGACCCGGCCGCCAAGTTCTGTGCCGCTTCCGAGCGATCCGCCGCTGCCGGCCCCCGGCGCCCCAGTCAACGCACTCGATTCGGTTTGCATGGCGGGCGCGGCGGCAGCTACGCTTACGGAATCGGCGGCATTGGCGGGCTGCAGGCGCACATCCTGCTGGACAGGTTTCGTGAGGGAGCTAGCCACGCCGGCGATGACCGCCCGGCTGAATCCCTGTGACACAACTTCGAGCCGCAGGACGCCTTCCGCCAGCCCCCGTAAATCGTATACGCCGCCGGCATTGGTGGAAGTCTCGCCTGCCAGCGCGCCGCTCGAGTCGAAAGCCTTGACGCCGGCGCCGGCAATCACCGCGCCGGTTGGGTCGGTGACCGTGCCGGTCAGGCGCGCGCCTCCTGGGATCAGCGTGGATTCGTACGTCTGTGGCGTGGTGGTCATCGCGCCCGGCAGCGGGACTACCGGCCGCCGCGCATAGTATGGCTGCGAAAGGTTCTGTATAAACGATTGCGGCGCGCCCGCCACCAGCGACAGCTCGACATTGTCCCAATCCTCACCCACGGTGTTATCCACGATCGCCCAACCCTGCAGCAAAGGATTCGCGCCAGTCTTGGAATTGAGCACGATGCGGTAAGTGGTCTTCCAGATGGGTACCTCACTGATATAGCTGACGAAGAGAGAGCGCTCGCCAGTGCCTGCCGTGGAGATAATCATCCTGCGCACGTCCGGCTCTCTTTCCGACGAGACCAGATCCAGAAAGCGTTCCACTTTGCCCGTCAACCCGCGGTCCAGTAAGCGCACCGAAAAGGCGGGCGAGATCTCCGTCGAGTGGATTTCTCCGCTATCGGCGATCAAGGAAACAGAATCGATTTCGAGCGTTGTTCCGCCGGCGACACGCGTCTTGCGCTCCACGCTTAGAAGCCGGCCGGTGAGAATGGCCGACCCGTTCTTCACTTCTAATCGCGCGCCGCGCAGGCCTTGCAGAAAGTCCGCCAGCGTGGCCTTCTCGTCGGCCCCCATGCGCAGATCTCCAAGCTGCTTTTCGACAGGCGCCGCCGACCCATACGCCACGCCCGCGATGCGGCCACCGTTGAGATCCAGAACCGTCAGCGATTTCAACACATCGTTGAGCTGTCCGGAGGTGAAGGCGATGCTCACCTGCTGGTTATTTTGAATGCGCCCCAGGTGCTCAAAGTATCCGACGCCGTTCTTGTACAGGACCACGCGCTTGATGGGAAGGCTTGCGGAATCGTCCTGTGGACGCTCCTGACCTTGTGCGACGAATCCCAAAAGGCAGACGCAGAGAGCAAATCTTAGCATATAAATCGAGTTATTGAATTAATTCATAGCTGACAAACGCCAGACTGCGGCTGTCCGGCGACCAGGACGGCGCATCGATGGTGCCTTTTCCCCCAACCAGTCTCGCCAGCACTTTAACCTTTCGATCGCCGAGCGACATCAGCCGGAGCATCACATCCTGGTCCTCGGGAATGCCCGAGACGTTCTTCGCATACGATAGAAAGACCATCTGCTTTCCGTCCGGCGAAACGTGCGGGAAGCAATTCTGGAAATCGCCGGAGGTGACCTGCTCCGGTCCGCCCCCGTCGCTCCGCGCACGCCAGATCTGCATGCTTCCGGCGCGGTCTGACTGGAAATAAATGTATTCGCTATCAGGCGCGGCGTCGGCGCCCACCGTGTCGACGACCGAAGGCTCACCGCCGGCCGCCGGCACCCTCTCCGTGTGGCCCTTACGTTTGAAGATGAGCCAGGCGCCGTCGGGCGACCAGCGAGGCGATGCCAGGCGTTCGGCCGCCACGTACACCACGCGCCGGTCCCCGGAAGAGATCGGCACAGTTTCCAAAGTGCTATATAAGACCGGCTGTCCGCTTCCCGCCGGGGGCGCCGCGAGATCGACATTGGAGAACACCGCTTTTTCGACGACATCTTTATCGTGCGAACAGACGCCAATACCGACGTAAAACGGATCGTGGAGGGGTACGCGCATCGATCCGCCGGCCATGCGCAGATCCTCGCCCGGGCCGGCCAGCCACATATAAAAGTAGTCGCCGCGCCTGGCAATGCGAACCCGGGCCGGCGCCGAGACGGCGGATTGTACCTCGTGCGTGGTGGCGCCCTTCTCGTCACGGGCCTGCAGCGATGTTAAGCCGCTGCCGTGCACCGCCACGTCGGCATATGCGGAATCGGCTTCCAGGCTTTGGCGGATCATCAGCACGGCCTTGCGGTGCGCATTCCCGCCCGTTCCGATAAAGGAGATATTGGCGCTAAGTGTTACATCGCCGGAGACCTTTTTCCAGGCGAAGTGCAGCGCGTCCGCGGCAAACCACATGTTTTCGCCGCTGCCGGCGACGGTGTAGGTCCGTTCAGCGGCATTATATGCTGCCGAACCGGGATGCAAAACGACGCCGACATCCGCGTGGTCTTCAAATAGCCCGGTCGCATTCTGGGCCTGCGAGGTATAGAAGCCGCCGGAAAAGAGCAGCCAGAGGCCCATCACCCACGATATAGATTGTTTGCGCATAACAGCATCTTAGCGCCGTGTGTGCCTGCTGTTCTTCCGCCGGGCCGCCGCCGTCCCTGGCTGAGATATTACCGGAATGCTCACACTATCTATGAAGACCGAGACCATCGGTACCGATAGCTTAAGTGATGTCACCTCGTGCGTTGAGGGCCGTAGTGCTGGGGTTCGCCGGTATCGGCGCTCTATCGGCTGGCGATATCCAAGGTACGGTGATCATCAAGCACAAACTGACCAGGCGAAAAGTTACCGTATCGTCGGGCTCATACCAACGGGGTAGCCCCGTGATACTCGGCTCCGGCCCGTTCGATAACGATGCTCTTGCCTACGAACGCTCTCATGTCGTCATATATGTAGACGGCGAAGTGTCCTCCAACAGCACCACGGCTACGATGGAACAGAAGAACCGGGAGTTTTTGCCGGACCTTCTTACTATCCCATGCGGTTCGACGGTGTCGTTCCCGAACCTCGATCCCATATTCCACAACGTTTTCTCGTTGTCCAAACCGAAGACCTTCGACCTGGGGAACTACGCCAAGGGTCAGACCCGCTCAGTGACCTTCCCGAAGCCGGGGATTGTCCTGGTGAACTGTCGCCTGCACACCAACATGACGGCTGCCATCGTGGTCACTCCCAACCAGTGGACCTCAAGAACCGATGCCGACGGCCGGTTCGTACTGCGAGGCGTGCCCTCTGGAATTCACACGCTGATTGCCTGGCACAAGGCGGCGGGTTTCTTGCGCCAGACCGTGACCGTGAGTGACTCACACATAGCCATCGTGGAGTTTCCCATTCCGCTGGATGAGAACGGCGTGGCATTGGCGCACAAGTGATGCTATGCGTTTCGTAACACGCACGTTCTTATTATCGTTTCTTCCATTTGCCCTCCTGCTGACGGGCAGCTTTTGGGCCATTCAACGGCTGGCGGTGTCCTCGGTGCGGGAAGAGCTTCGATCTTCATTACGTCGCACGCAGATCTCCATGGCTCGCATGCAAGCGAAAAGCGAACTCCAGAACAGCCGTTTCCTGAAGGTTATTGGAGACAATGCTCCACTGAAGGCCGGCTTGCAGTTGATGCTTTCAGATCCAAAAAGCGGTGACGCGCGGCGTACGGTGGAAGACCAGTTGCGCGAGCTCTGCGAGGCCCTCGGCTTCGACTTTCTGCTGGCGTCCAACCCGGAAAACCGGCCAATGGCTGGTGTCATGCGCGTCGGTGAACAACTTGCGGCCATGGACATTGCCCGTATACGGCCTCCTCAACGGGGCTTCTATACGGTAAGCGGACTGACCTACCAGGTAACGTCGGTAGAAGTGGATCAGGGCGATGAGAATCTTGGTATCCTCTCGGTGGGCGAGCGCCTCGAGTTTTCCGAATTCAGCACCCCGGCCGTGCTCACCCGGAACGGAAGGGTGGTGAAGTCGAGCGTTCCAGGCGTGCGGGCCGCCGATATCGAATCCGCGCTGCAGGGTTGCGGCCGCCAGTCGGAATGCGATATACGCCTGGCCGGCCAGACTTACCTTTCGCTGCCGATAGAGAGCATCTACTTCGGGGATGGATATTTGCTGCGCAGCTTGCAGAACGTGGATTCGGCAACGGGTCCAGTCCAGTCCATCCTCCGAAATGTCTTCGTGGTTGCGGGCCTCGGCGCATTGCTGGCCGCGCTGGTGCTGAGCGTGGTGTCATCCCGATCCATTGTCCAGCCGATTGCCGTCGTGATTGAGAAATTGCGCGAAGGCGCGAGAACCAGCGTTCTGCCGGAGTTCAGTACCAACGTCACGGCAATTCACGAAATCCGAGAGCTTATGGAGAGCTTTAACCGGGCGGCGGCCGTGATTCACGACGGCGAGGAGAACCTGCATCGCGCCTATGTGGAGTTCGTTGAATCGCTGGCGAACGCTCTGGACGCCCGGGATGGTTACACCGCTGGTCATAGCCGGCGGGTAAGCGAAGGCTCCTGCGCCGTTGCCGCGGCTTTGGATGTTACGCCCCATCAATTGGAAGAAATCCGGGTAGCAGCCCTGCTGCACGATATTGGAAAGATCGGAATCGGCGATATTGTCCTGCAGAAGCCGGGCAAGCTCACCATCGAGGAGTTCGCGCTCATTAAGCAGCATCCAACCATTGGCCGCCGTATTTTGGAGGGAGTGCGCGGGTTCCACGCCTATTTGCCGGTGGTGGAGCTGCATCACGAGAATTGGGATGGAACGGGATATCCGCGGGGGCTGGCGGAAGAAGCGGTTCCTTTATTCGCTCGCATCGTACATGTAGTAGACGCCTACGATGCGATGACGTCGGATCGGCCATACCGGCCCGGGATGACTCACGACCAGACCGTGAAGATCCTGGAGAAGTTCGCGGGCAGCCAATTCGATCCGGTGGTCGTGCGGGTGTTCGTCGCGTTGCAGATGCAGAAGCTGGAGACATTGGAATCGGAGCCCGCTCTCGAATGCGTAGAGGAAGTGCCCGTGTGAGATCGGTCATGTTGGCCCTCGCTTGTCTCGGGACGGCAGCTTACGCTCAGGAGGCGAATTCGGGCTTTGACCTGCAAAGCACCGTAAGCGGAATGGCCGCCTACTCGCACCAGCTCTCGACGGCGCCGCGCGACGGCGGTCCGATCACGGGCGGGATGCGGGCGATGTTCTATCCGACTTGGAAAATCAACAAAAACTGGAGCATATCTGCCGCCGTACAGGTTCATACGCGGCCATATTTCTATGAAGAATTCTCGACCCAGGGCTATGGCGTCAAGGCCGACATCCTCCAGGCGCAGCTCATGTATTCGCAGATTCGTGCAAATCGCTCGCTGGTGTTTCGGGCGGGTCAATTATCATCCGCGTTCGGCTCGTTCCTGCTTCGTTATGACGACGCTGTGAATCCGCTGATCGATATGCCGCTGTCCTACGGATACTACGGAAAAGGAGTGACGACTCTTGGTTTAGCTGGCGCCCAAGTCGACGCGACCTTGGGAAAGCTGGACATGCGCGCCCAGTTTGTGAATTCATCACCGGTAAATCCGCGCGGCCTGTACGAGAAGGGTCAATATGGCAACTGGGCCGGGGGTATGGGATACACGCTTTTTCAAGGACTCCATGTGGGAGTCTCCGGCTATCACGGCCCCTATCTGGACCTGCAGTCTAAGTACTATTTCCCGGGAGTGCCCCCGCAGGATCTACCCGCCTCCGCTTTCGGTCTTGACGTCCAATGGGGCCGGGGCCCTTGGAACGTATTTGCCGAGCTGCAGGAGTTTCAGTTCGCGTATAACATAATCCCCACGTTTAGGCAAAACATCGGATACGTGGAACTCCGGCGGGTGCTTCGTCCGCGCTGGTACGTGGCTACACGGTTATCGTATCGCCGGTCCAATCTGGCGCCGGCTCTGCAAGTGTACGAAACTGCGGTCGGCTATCGTCCCAATCGTTTGCAACTGGTAAAGGTCGGCTACGAGATTCAGCAAGGTCCGCAAATCCGCGGCACGCTGGCAAACACCTTCGGCATCCAATTGGTGACGGTGTTCCGGCCTGTTTCGATTGCGCGGGACTAGATCGCCCGAAGCCGGCCGCAATTCCTTCCCCAAATGTGGCGCTTGCATTTCCCGCCATCCGCGCTACAATAAGAGTTGGAATGTCGAAGCAAGCGAGTGGGCGAAAGCCCACTTTTTTGTTGGCGTCTGCAATTCTAAAGCGATGCAGCCGGTAATATCATCTCGAATCGAAGAGATCGCCGAGCGCGTGGCCCGGTCCGAAGGCATTGAAGTCGTGGAAGTCGAAGTCAAAGGCGGCGGAAAGAACCAGTTTGTGCGTATATCTATCGATAAGCCCGAGGGCGTTTCTCACGCGGATTGCGAAATGATCTCGCACCAGGTCGGCGCCATTCTGGATGTAGAGGATGTGGTGCCGGGCCACTATACCCTGGAAGTCAGCTCCCCGGGCCTCGAGCGCAAGCTGATCAAGCCGCGCGACTACGAGCGGTTTCAAGGGAAGAAGGCCAAGGTAACCCTGCGCCAGCCGGTCGAGAGCCAGCGGCACTGGGAAGGCACTCTGGCCGGCTACGCGGACGGAATCGTCAGCCTGGATGCCAATGGCAGGCAGATCCGTTTCCCGCTCGACCAGGTGACCAAGGCGAACCTGAAGTTCGAGTGGTAATTCCCTCCTCGCCAGCGGGTAAGATCCAAGCGACAGAATAAAAGAGGAACACTTTGGAAACGATTTTTCAGTCCATCGAGATATTGAGCAAGGAGAAAGGTATCGATCCGCGGATCGTGCTGGACGCGGTGAAGGACGCCATGCTGATCGCCGCCCGCAAGCACTTCCGCACGAACGAGGATTATATCGCCGAGCTGAACGACAAGACCGGGGCCATCCAGCTTTTCGCCGTGAAGAAGGCCGTGGAAGCTGTGGAGGACCCCGCCAAGGAGATGACCCTGGCCGAGGGGCGCCGCATCAATCCGGAAGCCGAAATCGGCTCGGAGATACGCATCCCCAAGAAGACCGATCTATTGGGGCGCATTTCGGCGCAGACCGCCAAGCAGGTGATTTTCCAAAAGGTGCGCGAGGCGGAGCGCGAGACCGTCTATAACGAATACTCCGGCCGCGCCGGCGAGCTGGTGAACTGCACCATCAAGCGCGTGGAAGGGCCGGATTACATCCTGGACCTGGGCAAGACCGAAGCCCGCCTTCCGAAAAAAGAGCAATCCAAGCTGGAAAGCTACAGCGTGGGCGACCGCGTGCGCTGCGTCATCCGCATCGTGGACAAGGCCAGCAAAGGCCCCGGAGTGGTGGTGTCGCGCGCCGCGCCGGAGCTGGTGATGCGCCTGTTCGAACAGGAAGTTCCGGAGATCTACGACAGCACCGTGGTCATCAAAGGCTGCGCGCGGGAGGCTGGCGAGCGCACCAAGATCGCGGTACAGAGCCGCGACCGCGACGTGGACAGCGTGGGAGCCTGCGTGGGCATGAAAGGCATGCGCGTGCAGTCCATCATTCGCGAGCTGCGCGGTGAAAAGATCGATATCATTGAATACTCCGAGGATCCCGTGGTGTTCGCCACGCATTCGCTGAGCCCGGCTAAGATCAGCCGCGTGACGATTGTCAGCGCGGGCGACAAGCACATGGAAGTAATCGTGGACGATTCGCAGCTCTCGCTGGCCATCGGCAAGAAGGGCCAGAATGTCCGTCTGGCCGCCAAGCTGCTGGGCTGGAAGGTGGACATTAAGAGCGAAGAAGAGAAGCGCCAGGAGGTGGAGTCGGCCATGGCCGCGCTGGTGAGTCCCGGCGAGCCCGTGTCGGTGCTGATCGAATATGGGCTGAGCGAATTGATGGCGGAAAAGCTGGTGGAAGCCGGCGTCGGCACCATCGAAAAGCTGGGCGGCATGACGCCGGAGGAGTTGCAGGAAATTCCGGGTGTCGATCCGCAAATGGTGGAGAGTATTCGCGACAATCTGACCGGCTATTATGCCCAGTTTGAAGAGGGCGGGGCGCCTTTGCAGTCGCCGGATGTTCTGGAAGCGGGGGAAGCCGAGGCGCCCGCCGCCGAGCCGGCTGCCATCGAAGAAACGGCCGGGCCCGATGTAGATCCCGACGTAGAAGACGTCCAGGAAGCCGCGCCGCCCGCGGAATCGCCCGCCATCGATACGGTGGGCGAGTTTGATACCATTATAGTCTCGGGGCCCAAAACTCACGGCGAATCGGAGGAAAGCGGTTCGTAAGCGGAGTCAGGTGCGTTTCCGCGATAGCACAGTTTCGTATTTATGAAGAAGATTCGCATTAATGAGCTGGCTCGGGAGCTGGAAGTCAAGGCGCACGAGATCCTGGACAAGCTTCCCGAACTGGGCGTAACCGAGAAGAAGACCCACTCCAGCTCGATCGACGAAGATGTCGCCCTCAAACTGCGCCGGTTCCTCGGTCATGAGGTTCTCGATGGGGAACATGCGGAGTCGGCCGAAGCTCCTGAGGAATTCCAGGAGCGAGAGTCCGAGGCGGTAGAAACTTTGCCGCCGCCGGAGGTCGCGCCGGCTGCGCCGCGGACCGCGATGGGCCTGGAGGAAAAAGCGCCTGAACCGGCGCCGGAAAGACTGACACCGGGCGCGCCGGTCAGCCGCCCGTCTCATCCCATTCGTCCGCCGCTGGCCGGCCCCAGTTCTCCGCTGCCCGCGGCGCTCCCGCCAACTACAGTACAGGCCGCTCCGGCGCAACCGATCGCGCCAACGCCGCAGGCGGCGGCACTCGCACCCGGCCGGCCGGTTCCGCCGCCGCCCAAGCCGCTGCCGCCGTTCAGGCCGGGCCAGGTATTGTCCGGGCCGCGCCAGCCGTTGCCTCCGGGAAGCGGGGAAAGCCTTCGTCCAGCGGCGCCTCAGGCCCGGCCGGTTCCGCTGATGCGCACGCCGCCGTCTGCACCCATTGGGGCTTCTATGCCTGGAACTGCCAGGCCGCCCTCGAGACCTCTGGCCGGACAGCCCGCTGTGCGTCCGGTGGTCCCACCGAGGCCGGACCTGGTGGCCAAGTTGAGCCAGCCGCGTGCCGCCACTCCAGGCATGCCGGCCCCCCCGCCGCCGCGTCCCGGCCCTCCGTCGCGGCAGCAAAGCGCCCCGGCGCCCGGACAACCTATTTATCGCGGCCCGCTTCGTCCCGGCCAACCCATCGTGGCGCGCCAGGGGCCGTCGCCCGCCCGACCCGGCGCTCCCGCTCGTCCCGGAGCCGGTCCCCGGCCGATGCACCCGACCTCGCGCCGGCCCGGCATGGAACCGGCCGTGGCGCCGCCCCTTCCGGACCAGCAGCGCCGCCCCGGCGACAAGCGCGGGCGTCCCCAACGCGATCGCACCGATGTAGAAGAGAAGATCCTGCGGCCTACCGCTCGCCGGCCGGCGCAGTCCGGGCCACCCCCGGTCAGCCGCGAAATCACTATTTCCGAAGGCATTACCGTCAAGGAGCTTTCCGAGAGGCTGGATGTCAAGGCCAGCGTGGTGATCAAGAGACTACTCGAACGGAACATCCCGGCCACCATCAACCAGACGCTGGATTCCAAGCTGGCCGCCGAGATTGCGCGCGCCTTTGGCGCCGCCACCGCGACCATCACCTACGAAGAGGAATCCCAGCAGAAGGTGGAAGTTGCCGAAGAGCAAAAAGACCTGCTCAAGCGCGCGCCCGTGGTTACCATCATGGGTCACGTGGACCATGGCAAGACTTCGCTGCTGGACGCCATCCGGGTAGCCAATGTGGCCGGCAAAGAGGCGGGCGGCATTACCCAGCATATCGGCGCGTATTACGTCGAGAAGGCCGGCCGCAAGATCGTGTTCATCGATACGCCGGGCCACGAAGCCTTTACCCGCATGCGCGCGCGCGGCGCCAAGGTCACCGATATCGTGGTATTGGTGGTGGCCGCCGACGATGGCGTCATGCCCCAGACCCTCGAAGCCATCGACCACGCCCGCGCCGCCAAGGTCCCCATCATCGTCGCCATCAACAAGATCGACAAGCCCGACGCGCAGCCCGAGCGCATCAAGCAGCAGCTCTCCGATCGCGGCTTGCTGGCCGAAGACTGGGGCGGCGACACGGTGATGGTGCCGGTCTCCGCCAAGATGAAGACCAACCTGGATCTGCTGCTCGAGATGATCCTGCTGGTGGCCGATCTGCAGGAGCTTAAAGCCAATCCCAGCCGCCCCGCCATGGGCAGCGTGCTGGAGGCTAAGCTCGATCGCGGCCGTGGTCCGGTGGCCACCGTGCTGGTGCGCAACGGCACCCTGCACGTGGGCGATTATTTCATTTGCGGCGCGGTATTCGGCAAAGTGCGCGCCATGCTCAACGATCGCGGAGAACAAATCCGCGAGGCGGAGCCTTCTACCCCCGTAGAAGTGCTGGGACTGGAGTCTTTGCCCGAAGCCGGAGACGATTTCCAGGTGGTCACCGATACCGCCAAAGCCAAGCAGATCGTGCTGTTCCGCGAGGCCAAAGTTCGCGAAGTCAACCTGGCCAAGAACAGCCGTCTCACCCTCGAGCAATTGCACAAGAAGCTGGCGGCCGGCGAGGTCAAGGAGCTACCCATCATTCTCAAGACGGACGTGGGCGGGTCGGCCGAAGTGCTCACCGATACGCTGCAGAAGCTGTCCAACGAGAAGGTCAAGATTCGCGTGCTGCACGCCGGAGTCGGAGCCATCAACGAATCCGACGTTCTGCTGGCATCCGCGTCCGACGCCATCATCATCGGTTTCAACGTGCGTCCGGAGCGCAACGCCGCCGCCCTGGCGGAGCAGGAGAAGGTGGATGTACGGCTGCACACCATCATTTACAACCTGAGCGACGAGATCAAGCGCGCCATGACCGGGCTGCTGGAACCGGTCTTCCGCGAGGTCTATCGCGGCAAGGCCGAGGTACGCGAAACCTTCCGCATTACCAAGGTGGGGAACGTGGCCGGCTGCCAGGTGCAGGACGGCACTATTACGCGCGACAGCGAAGTGCGCCTGCTGCGCGACAACGTGGTGGTCTACACGGGCAAGGTCAGCTCGCTGCGGCGGTTCAAGGACGATGTCAGCGAGGTGAAGAGCGGCATGGAGTGCGGCATCACGCTCGATAACTTCGGGGACATCAAGCAGGGCGATGTCATCGAGGCCTTCGTCACCGAGCGGGTGGCCACCGAAGTCTTCGCCTAGGCGCGCCGTGCCCGCGATCGGAGTGCTGACGCTCGAAATTGTCCTGGGGAATGCGCACTCGCTGAAGGACAAGCGGCACGTGGTGAAGAGCCTCAAAGACCGCTTGCGGAGCAAGTTCAACGTGGCGGTGGCCGAGATCGACTATCAGGATCTGTGGCAGCGGGCCCTGGTGGCGGCGGTGACGGTGGCCTCCGATCACGGCCTCGCGGAAAAAGTATTGCAGTCGGTGGAGGAGGAAGCAGCCGCGCTGCTGGGCCCGGAACTGGCCGGTGCGACGGTCGAATGGCTGTAAGAAGGGTGATGGGTTTTGGGTTGTAGGTGTTGACGTACTCATCAAAGACGGTTGAAAAGTTTGCCACAACCCATCACCCAGAACCCATCACCCTTTTTATGCAGCATCGTTCCCAGCGAATTTCCGAAATGGTGCGGGAAGAGCTTAGCGAAATCATTGGGTTCGAGCTCTCCGATCCGCGGCTGGCCGACGTGGCGGTTACCGAGGTGATGGTCAGCCCGGGCTCGAAGCATGCCACCATCAAGGTGAGCCTGGGCGGCGGCGATCGCGAGCAGCGCCTGGCCATGGCCGCCCTGGAGCATGCCCGGAACTATCTGCGGAGCGAGCTGGCCCGGCGCCTGAGCCTCCGGCAGGTTCCCGAACTGCATTTCGAACCCGATCATTGGCCCGATGCGCCGGCGCGGGTCGATCTACTGCTCAAGCGGGCGAAAAAAAAGCGTGCCTCAACCGAAAATCAGCCCTAAAGTCAAACAAAATGTGGTAGTTTTGTTTTTGTTGGCGGCTTCCGTGGCGCATCCCCAGGCCACTCGGGAGATGCTGCGCCTCGAACAGAGCGCCGAGGCGATGGGGTCCGCCTATTCGATAGCGGTCTATGGATATGACCGGCAAGCTATGGAAACGGCTGTCGAAGCGGCCTTCGATGAGGTACGGCAACTGGACGGTATGCTTTCGAACTATAAGCCCGATAGCGAATGGAGCGAGGTGAACCGGGAGGCTGCCCAACACCCCGTCCACATTTCGTCCGAGCTATTTCAGTTGCTGGCAGCCTGCCAGGAGTACAGCCGGCAAAGCGAAGGGGCCTTCGATATTTCGGTCGGCCCGCTCATGAAAGTGTGGGGGTTCTATAAGGGGACGGGGCATCTGCCGCACCGGGCCGAAGTGCTGGCGGCCATGCAGCACGTGGGCTACCGGCATGTGCATCTCGAGGCGGCGGCGCAGACGGTGAGTTTCGACCGGCCCGGCGTGGAGCTGGACCCCGGCGGCATCGGCAAGGGCTATGCGGTGGACCGTATGGTGGACGTGCTGAAGGCTAAGGGCATTACCAGTGCCCTGGTCGCGGCGTCGGGCAGCAGCATCTACGGACTGGGCGCCCCGCCGGACGAGCCGCGCGGCTGGCGCATCACGATCCGCGATCCCAAGAATGAGCGCAAGAGCGTGGCCGAGGTCTTTTTGAAGAATGCATCGATGTCCACTTCCGGCAGCTACGAGAAATTCTTCGTCGCCGAGAACCACGTCTATAGCCACATTATGGACCCGCGCACCGGCTATCCGGCACCGGGCATGTTATCTGTTTCGATCGTCACCCCGCGCACCATCGACAGTGAGGCATGGGGGAAGCCGTTCTTCATCAACGGCCGCCGCTGGGCGGCTGAACATAATCCTCAAGGATTTCGCGCCTTCTTTTGCGAAGACAGGACGGAACAGCCATGCGCGTGGCTCCAATAACAAGCCGCTTTTTGGATGCGTGCCGGCGCAGACCGACGGACTTTCGCCCGGTATGGTTCATGCGCCAGGCGGGCCGCTATCTGCGTCAGTACCGGGAGATTCGGGCCCGCCACGGTATCCTCGAAATCTGTAAGCGTCCGGACCTGGCCGCTACCGTGACCCTGCAGCCGGTCGAGATTCTGGACGTGGATGCCGCCATCGTTTTCGCCGATCTGCTGCTGCCCGTTGAACCCATGGGACTCAAGCTGCGCTTCGCCACCGGAGAAGGGCCCCACATCGATAATCCGGTGCACTCGAACGACGACGTGGACAGCCTCTCGACGTCCAACACCGACGATCTCGGTTATGTGGGCGAAACCATTCAGACCGTGGTGCGGGCGCTCGCCGGCAAAGTTCCGGTCATCGGCTTCGTGGGCGCGCCATTCACCTTGGCGAGCTACATGATCGAAGGCGGCTCCTCTCGGAATTACATCCGCACCAAGCGCATGATGTATTCCGATGAGACGCTGTGGCGGCGGCTGATGGGCAAGATCGTGGATGTGCAAGCTCCCTTCGCCAGCCTGCAGGTGGCCGCGGGCGCCCGGGCAATTCAGGTCTTCGACAGTTGGGTGGGCGCGTTGGGGCCGGACGATTACGTGCGTTTCGTGCAGCCATATTCCCGCGCGCTGATCGAGCGCATTCGCGCGACGGGCGTCCCGGTGATCCATTTCGGCACGGGCGCCTCGGGCTTCTTCCGCGAGCTACATGCGGCCGGCGGCGACGTGATGGGTGTCGACTGGCGCACCAATATCGACCAGGCGTGGATGGACATCAGCTACCGGTCGGCGGTGCAGGGCAACCTGGATCCGGTGGCGCTATTCGCGCCGCTGCCCGAGCTGAAGCTGAAGATCCACGAGTTGTTGAAGCGCACCGGCACGCGGCCCGGCCACATCTTCAACGTGGGCCACGGCATTCTGCCGGACACGCCCGTGGAGAACGTGAAGGCTTGCGTAGAGATGGTAAGGGAGTTCAAGCCATAGAAAGCGGGTGCTGGGTTCTGGGTGATAGGTTCTGGCAGACTCTTGAACCGTCTCTGGAGAGTACGCCATCACCCATCATCTGCCACCCAGCGCCGTCCTTGACCCATTGAATCATTTTCGGCTTCCAATGCGCCATCGCGGGATCCGCCTCCCAGTTTCGCATGCCGTGCCCGCCGGCATGGCGGCCGCGAACCACGGATACAGGCAGAGGGTTCTGGGTGATGGGTTCTGGCAAACTCTTCAACCGTCTGCGATGAGTACGCTATAACCCAACACCTGTCACCATCACCCACCACCCATCACCTTCTTCAGCTGCTCGATGGCGCGGAGCGAAGCCTCAATTCCACCGCTCGTCATCGAAACCGGACCTGTCGAATCGGTGTTGGCAAACAAGACTCGACCGAACGGCTGACGCGCCGCCGGGATGACCTTCGTGTAAGTCCCCGGCGCGGCCATGAACATGGGATGCCCGCGCCTGTATATATGCACTTCGATTGGCTCGGCCTCCGATCCGGGCAGCAGTTTCTGCCAATCGCGCAGGACGTTCGCTGCCAGATCGCGCGCGCCTTCTTCGGTCAGCAGCTTGGAGCGCTCGGCTTCCCGCAGCGGCGTATAAAACGTGAGAATGTTGTTCTTCTGTTTGTAGCCCGGTTGATTGCGTACCACCCAGTCGGCCACGATCACGTCGGTGAAAGTGTTGCCAGGGCACCAGGTATCATAGCCGCCATTGAACACCGGCTTGTTGTAAATGACATTGACCACCGGATAGGGCGCATAGCGCATCTTACTCATAGCTTCCTGTTGCGCTTTCGGCAAGCCCGCGACCAGCCTCCGCGCGATGAATTTGGGCGCCGCCATAATCACTACCTTGGCAGTGACAGCCTTCGCCTGACCCTCGTGAATGTAAGTGACAGTAACTCCGTTCCTATCCTGCTCGACGGCGACCGTGGTAGCGCCGGACAGCATTCGATCCGCATGACTCGGGCGCAGCACCTCGGCAAGTTTGCGGCTGATCGCGCCCAGGCCGCCTGGGAATGTGGCGCGGTCGTCGGCGCCATCGCCGGCGAAGTCCTGGAAGTCGTCCAGGCCCACCCACGCGGAAGTGTTGGCGGCGTCCGCTCCCCAGTTGGAAGGGCCGTAACCGTCCCACCAGCTTTTCAGCTCCGGCGCATAGCCTTTGAGGAGATCCGTCAGGGGCACGGCATCCAACTCCTGTTCGCGCTTTTTGAGATCCACCCGCAGCATGTCGCTTTTGAACTTGCGGAAGCTCTCGCGCACGCTCTTGGGATAAGGCAGGTGGTCGAGACCCGCGCGCCATGTATGCGGGACGAACTCGCGATTCAGTATGAGGCCGTCGGGATCGGCCACCGGCAGCGGCGGAATGCCCAGTTCTTTGCACAGGTCCCAGGCCGGACCTTCCGTGTTGGCGTAGGCGGAGCCGGTGGCGAACGCCTGCCCGGTATACTCTTCGAGGTAGGCATTGCCGCCCCAGTGGCTCTCTTTTTCGAGCAGGAGAAAGTCCTGGTCGCGCAGGAAGTACGCGGCGGAAAGGCCGCTCATGCCGCCGCCCACAATCACGATGTCGTGTCGCGAGCCGGCCCGCGGGCGTGGGAAATGGTGACCGTCGCGCACCTGGTGGCAGATCTCGTTATGCTCGCCGTCGACCGCCGGGCGAGTTGGCTCGGGCGCGGCGATGAGCGCCAGATCGACCGGGCATCCCGACGCCACCGATCCGGCCACCACGAATTTGATAAAGCTTCTACGATCCGATTTCATAAGACGATTCACCTGTTGCGTTGCGCATGCGGAGCCGGTACCACAGCACAATCATGACCAGCGAGAAAGCGAAGATCGCCGCCGAGACCGCGTTGATTTCCGGCGTAATACCGCGCCGCAGACGGGACCAGATTTCGAGCGGAAGCGTGTTGTCGCGGCCGATCAGGAAGAAGCTCACCGCGATTTCATCCATCGAGAGCGTAAAGATCAACAGGCCCGCGCCGACGATCGAAAGGCGCAGGTTGGGAACGGTGATGCGCCAGAAAGTTCGCCACTGGCTCGCGCCCAGATCGAGCGAGGCCTCTTCCTGCGCTCGGTCGAGTTTCTGGAGCCCCGCGAAGATTTCGGTGGTGGCGACCGAGATCAGCGCCGTGCCGTGGCCCAGCATGATGGTGAGCAGGCTCAGCTTGATGCCGGCTGTCACGAAGAGCATCAGCAGCGAGAGTCCCGTAATGATGCCGGGCAGGATCAGCGGCAAAAGCACCAGACGGCGGAAGGCCCACTTGCCAGGAAAGGACGCGCGGTCGAGCGCCAGCGCGGCGGGGAAGCCGAGTAACAGCGAGACGGCCATGGCGGCGGCGGCCACCAGCAGGCTATTACCTACCGATGCCAAAAGCGCGTCGTCATCGAGCAGCATGCTGTACCAGCGCAGCGTCCAGTTGTGGGGCGGGAAGCCGCCCACGCTTTCGCCGTTGAAAGAATAGACGACCAGGACCGCGATGGGGAGATAGAGGAAGGCGAACACCAGCATGGCGTGCAGACGCAGATAGCCCGCGGCGCCTTTCACCGGAAGCTCCATTTCTTTTCCAGGCGCTCTGTAGCCATCAGCAGCAGCACCACCAGGGCGAGCATCGAGAGCGAGATGGCGGCGCCCAGGGGCCAGTCGTACGCCGCGCCGAACAGGCTGACCACCACGTTCGAGATCATGACACCGCCAGGGCCGCCGAGCAGCAGCGGCGCCAGAAAATCGCCCAGGCTGAGCACGAAGGCGAACGTCGCGCCCGCCAGTATACCGGGTAATGCCAACGGAAGGATCACCGTCCGCAAGATGCGGAAGCCCGACGCGCCCAGGTCCTGGGAAGCCTCCACCAAGCTTCGCGGAATGTGTTCCAAGGAAGCATAGATGGGCAGAAATGCAAATGGTGTATAGATGTGTGTGAGAGTGAGAACGACCGCGAATGGACTGTAGAGCAGGAAGGCCACGGGATGCGTGACCAGACCTGTGTATTGGAGTAAGGTATTCAAAACGCCATCGCTGCCCAGAATAGTCTTCCAGGCATAAGCGCGCACCAGGTAGCTGACCCACAGCGGAATGATCACCAGTTGAAAGAGCAGCTCTTTGCGGGCGCCCGCGCGAAACGAGAGATAATAAGCGAGCGGGAAACTCAGCGCGAGTGCCAGGATAGTGACCATGCCGGCGATGCGCATCGAGCGCAGCAGCACCTGCGCGTAGACGGGGTTCCCGGCGAGGCGCAGGTAGTTGTGCAGGCTCCAGTGGTGGACGATAGTCTGTGACTGCACGCTCCAGAAGCTGAAGCAGAATAGAAAGGCGTAGGGCGCGACAAGGAAGATGGCGACCCAGGCCAGCGGGGGAATAGTGACTACCAACTTATAGACCCGCGAGTACACGTTCATTGTAATCGCACCGCGTCTTCCGGCTGGAAATCGAAAGACTGTTGACCGGTCAGCTCGCCGCGGCTGGGTGTGCGCACGGTGAGTGTCAATCCCGCGGCACATTCGATTTCCAGTAAGTCAGTGGCTCCGCCGAAGGTCTGCCGGAGTACCATCGCGCTAAAGGCGCCCGGCACGGTCAGGCGGATGCATTCCGGGCGCAGAGAAAACACTGCATCGCCTGGTGGGCTATCGCACGGCCACTCGAGCGGGCCGCAGCAGGCCAGCCCGTCCGCGACCCGGACGCGCAGCAGGTTAGTCAGTCCTATGAAGCTGGCGGCGTAGGCCGTGCGTGGCCTGTTGTATATGGCGCGGGGCGTGTCGACCTGCTCGAGTTGCCCTGCCCGCAGCAGCGCGATACGGTCGGAGAGCGCCATGGCCTCTTCCTGATCGTGCGTGACGAACAGAAAGGCAATACCCACCTCGCGCTGCAAGCTCTTCAGCTCGACCTGCATTTCGCGGCGCAGCCGTGCATCGAGCGCCGAAAGCGGCTCATCGAGCAGTAGAAGCTTGGGACGATTCACCAGCGCCCTGGCAAGCGCCACGCGCTGCTGCTGTCCGCCGCTCAACTCCGTGGGACGGCGCCGGGCGAACTCGCTCATCTTCACCTGTGCCAGCGCCTTTGCGGCGCGCGGTGCGATCTCCTCTCCGGGGGTCTTGCGGGCGCGCAGGCCGTAGGCTACGTTTTCAAACACGGACAGGTGGGGAAACAGGGCGTAATGCTGGAAGACCGTGTTGACGCCGCGCTGGTTGGGCGGCAGCGGGTCCAGGCGCTGGTCATCCATCCAGATTTCGCCGCGGTCCGGGCGCTCGAAACCCGCCAGCAGCCGCAGTAGAGTGGTCTTACCGGAGCCGCTTTCGCCCAATACAGTCAGGAACTCGCCGGGGGCTATCTCGATCGACACATCGCGCAGCACTTGCACCTGGCCGAACTGTTTGGCCACGCCGCGGATCGATAGGAGTGCCATTATTGCGCGGCCTTCACCTCGTTCCAAACCTGATTGTACTTATCGCGGCGGGGCACGTCTTCCCAGAAGTAGATGCGCTGTTGATAGTGGTCCAGGTCGTCTAAGTGCAGCTTCTTCTTCTCTTCCGCGTTCAGAAAAGCGGCCACGCCCGGATTGGAAGGCAGGTAGCCTGTCACAGCGCTAACCTGCTTCTGGGTCTTAGCCTCCACCAGATATTCAAGTAACTGATGCGCCAGCTCTTTGTGGTCGCTGGCCGCCGTTATCATAAGGTGGTCGATCCAGCCCGTGGTATTCTCCCTGGGGATGGTTTCGCCTATGGGAAAGTGGCGCTGGCGTAACTGGTTGGTCATCAGCGGCCAGCCCATCGCCAAAGTCACTTCATGGTTTTCGAATAAGTTAGTCAGCTCGCCGCCGGTAGACCATATTTTGCGTATATTCGGCTTCAGCGCGATAAGCTTAGCCTTGACTTTCTCTAACTGGTCGTCAGTCAGGTTATAGAGCGCGTGCGGATCGGGCTTATCGAAACCCAGAACCTGCGCCGCCATGTAGACTGTGGAGAGATCGTCCCAGACCGAGACCTTGCCTTTCACTTTGGGGTCCCAAAGAATACTCCAGCTTTCAGGCGGCGCGGGGAACGCGGAAGTGTCGTAGAGCAGCGGATTGGGTCCCCACTGGTAGGGCACGCCGTAAACCTGGCCGCCGGATTTCACCAGCGGCAGCGAGGTAAGGCGGGGCATGAGCTCCTGGTAAGCCGGGATTTTGGAAAGATCCAGCGCGGCGGCGAGCCCCGTGGCCGCAATCATAGTGGCGACGTCGCTCGAAGGAGAGATGACATCATAGTTGGCGGCACTGCCACCGCGCAGCTTGGCGACCAGCTCGTCGCTAGATCCCATGAACGCGGCGTGTACCTTGCACTGGCATTTCTGTTCGAAGCCGGCGATGAAGGATGGGTCCGCATAGCCTTCCCAGACCAACAGGCCGAGAACGGGCGTGGGTTTCCGGCAGGCTGTGAGAAGCGGCAGGAGGGCCGCCAGCATCGCCGCGCGGCGCGGAATGCCGATCTTCATGCGACCTCTTCGAGAGCGGCTTCCATTACGTCGAGCGCTTCGCTCATCTGGTCGTCTGTCACTACCAACGGCATTAGGATGCGGACCACGTTGCCATAAGTGCCGGCAGTCACCAGGATGAGTCCGTGCTCGTAACAGTGTTTGGTGAGCGCCTTGGTGGATTCGGCGCTGGTGAGTTCGAAGGCTTGCATGGCGCCCATTCCACGGACGTCCGAGACGATAGAAAAGCGCTCCTTCCACGAGAGTGCGCGCCGCCGGAACTGTTCGCCAAGGCACGCGGCGCGCTCACAGAGCCTGCCGTCTTCGATGGCGTCGAGCGCGGCCAGGGCGGCCTCGCAAGCGAGTGGATTGCCTCCGAAGGTGCCACCGAGCGATCCAGGCACAGTGTGGTCCATAATTTCCGCTTTACCGGTGACGGCGCCCAGCGGCAGACCCCCGCCCAGGCTCTTGGCAGTTACCATCAGGTCGGGCTCCAAGCCTGCTTCGTGCTCGATCGCGAACAGCTTGCCGGTGCGGCCGAAGCCCGTCTGCACTTCGTCGGCGATCAATAGAATGCCGTGCTTGCGGCAGATCTCGCGGACCGCGGTGAGCCAGCCTTGCGGCGGAACGACAAATCCGCCTTCACCGAGCACCGGCTCCACGATGATGGCGGCGACAGACTCAGCGGCCACGACGCGTTGGAAGGTATCTTCAAGATGTGCGGCGCAGTATAGCTGGCAGTCGGGATAAGTCAGCGAGTACGAGCATCGGTGGCAGTAGGCATAGGGCACGCGATAAATGTCGCTGGCGAACGGCTCGAAGCCCGCCTTATAAGGATGTGTCTTGCTGGTGAGTGAGAGTGTCAGCAACGTTCGGCCGTGAAAGGCATCTTCGAAACAAATGACCGCGGGGCGGCGAGTGAAAGCGCGGGCGATCTTGATAGCGTTCTCGACGGCTTCAGCGCCGCTGTTGAGGAACAGCGTTTTCTTCGGCGTGCCGCCGGGCGCCAGAGCGTTAAGCCTTTCGGCCAGCCGCACGTAGCTCTCATAGGGCGCGACCATGAAGCAGGTGTGCAGAAAGCGGTCCACCTGGGCATGCAACGCGGCGACCACGCCGGGGTGGCGATGGCCTGTGTTGAGGCACCCTATGCCGCCGGCGAAATCGAGGAAAGAGTTGCCGTCAACGTCCTCAATGACGGCGCCTTCCGACCGGTTGACGAAGATCGGGGTCAACTGCGACACGCCCCGCGGAACGGCTTGGCCGCGCCGCTCGGCGAGGGCCCTGGAGCGAGGTCCGGGAAGCGGAGTCTTCAGTTGAATGGAAGGCATCGGCGGTTATTCTAAGCATAGTATCACTCCCGAGGGCTTTTACTTGCCGACTACTTTCCGACCAGTAGAATTGAAAACGAGTCCGCAACCATCTGGCCCCGGCTACGTCCTCCCGCCGGTGGCGGCGTGGGGGGCGGCGTGAACTCGGCGGCGATCAGTACGATGTGATTCGTCTTGCTGTCCAACGTCAGCGTTTTGGCGCTCTTTATTGTCTGTACGTTCTGTTCCACCACGAAGCTGGTAGGGCTGTTTTCCTTAATGACCGTCAGCGTGCCGTCGCCCTGCGAGCTGAATGCTTCCATGGTATCGGGTTTGAATACTGCGCCATCCACGCCGCTACCGATCGGCAGGGTGGTGATGATCTTGCCGTTATCGGAATTGAGTATCACCATGGTTTGCGGGTCGTGGCAGGCGGCGAACAGAACGTGATTCTTTGCGTCGAATGCCAGCCCGCCAGGCCCGCCGCCCTTGCCGCTCAGATCGTAATGGGCAGTCACCTTGAGTGTCTTGGCGTCTACCACCGCGATGTTGTCTTTGTCTTCCAGATCGACATACAAATGGCCGTTGCCGTCTGTGACGGCCTGCTCCGGCGCTCCGCCCAGGTCGATGGTGCCAACCACGGAGCCATCCTTCGCGTCGATCACCGTGGCATTAGGCGCGCTGTGACTGAAAACATAGACGCGCTCGTTGAACGGATCGAATAGAATGCCGTCCGGGCCGCCCTGCACATCAATGGTCTTAATGGTGGAAAGGGTCCTGGTGTCCCACATCACCACCGGCTTGCTGCTGGCGAAACCGTGATGCGACTGCGGGTCGACAGCCGCTCCACGCGCGTTGGCATTCGGAATTTCGCCAACCGGCGCTAGCGTATCCAGATCGAAGACCGTGACTCGGGCAGAGGCGCCAGTGCGCGGAATGTACAACCGGCGTCCCGCCTCGTCGGCATAAACGTAGTCGAAGCCGCCAATGCCGCCAACCTTGACTGTCTTCAGGACCTTATAAGGCCGTGTGGTGGGGGCCTGCTGGGCTAAACTGATAAACGTTAAAATAGTTACGGCAGATATCAGACGAACAGGTCGCATAAATATATCATGCACCAGTTGAGTCACTCATAACGCAAGGCGATCATGGGATCGATGCGCGACGCGCGCCGGGCGGGTAGGAGCGCCGCGAGTAACGCGACGGCGGCCAGCAGCAGAGTCGATCCGGCGAAGACTGCGATGTCCGCCGGCTTGACTCCGTAGAGCATGCCCGAAATCACTGCGTCTAGCACGTGCGCCAGAGTCACGGCCCCCACCATACCAGCCGCCACGCCCGCCACAATCAGCGGAATGGTTTGTCGCAGGACCAGCCGCTGCACATCGCCGCGCTGCGCACCGAGCGCCATCCGTATGCCGAATTCGTTGGTCCGGCGCGAAATGCCGTACGCGACGACGCCGCACAGCCCGATCGCGGCGAGCACCACCGCCAGCGCACCGAAGACGGAAGATAGCGCGGCCGCCAGGCGCTCCTGGGAGACCATGTCGTTCACGTCCACCTCGAGCGGGCGAATTCTCTCGATGTGTGCGATCTTATCGGCCGCGCTAACTTCCGCCCGTATGATGTCACTCAGCAATCGCGCATTCAGATGGGCGCGGACGAAGAAGCCGCCATCGACTTTCCAGCCAGGCACATAGACCATGCGCCAGGCTTTCTCGCGCACGCCATAATGCCTGGCATCCCGGACCACGCCGACAATTTCGCGCTGTGGCTGCCCATCCGCGGCCAGCTTGATACGCCGGCCCACAGCCGGACTCGATCCGAAGTAGTGCCGTGCAAAGCTTTCATTGACCACCGCTACTGGGGGCTTGCCGCTCTGATCCTGGAGGTTCAAGTAGCGGCCTCGCAGCAATCCGAGGCCAATGGATTCGAAGAAGCCAGGTCCGGCGGCAATCATTCCTACGTCATTATCTTCGCCGGGCTCCGCCGTATGACCTTCCACCTTGATGCCACCCGACCAGCCACCGTGCCCATAGATGCTCGGCCAGGCATAGCTTGCCACTACTACGCCAGCATGGGATTCGAGGCGCTCCTTTATCCGCACGTAGGTCTGACGAACGCGGTTTTCAGGAGTCGCCTTGGGAAACGAGAGATCAAATGTGAGGACGTCCTCCGGACGAAATCCCAGATCGGTAGTCTTGAGGTTTCGCAGCGTGCTGAGGAAGAGTCCGGCGCCGATCAGCAGGAGCAGCGATAAGGCGAGCTGGCCTGCCACCAGCAACCGTCCGCCGAGTGACGTACCCGTGACTCGTTGGCCGCCGCGCAGGCTCAAGTCCGCATTTGCGATACAGGCGCGCAACGCCGGCCCAAGCCCGAACAACATAGCGGTCACGACGGCCGTGCATGCGGTAAAGCCGAGCGCCACCAAGCCCGGCCGGAGATCGAACGCCAGCGGCAGACTCGCTTGAGGAAGGAATGAGATCAGCAGGCGCGTACCCCAGGCCGCCAGCAAGACGCCGCACGCCGCTCCCGCCACCGCCAGCAGCAGGCTCTCGGTGAATAGCTGGCTCACGATGCGCCCTCGGCCGGCGCCCAGCGCGAGGCGTAGCGTAATCTCCCGCTGCCGTGCGGCGTTGCGCTCGAGTATCAGGTTGGCAACGTTGCCGCAGGCGATCAGCAGGACCAGCGCGACCAGGCCGAGGAGTACCAGCAACGGCTTTTCGTACTTGCGCCCCGTAGTCGCAATGCCTGAGGAGGAGGGTCGGAGAGCAATGCGCTGGGACGTCAGCACGGGCTTCCAGTGTGGCGAAGCGCCGGGCAAAAGTTTGTCCGCCAGATGCGCCCGGAACACTCCCTCGAACATGGCCTGGGCTTGTGCGGGTACCATGCCTGGACGAAGGCGCACCAGGAGCCGCAGCCAATTCACGTTCGGCTCGGTCAGCCACCCTTTATCGACCGAACTGGTAAGCGGCACCCATACGTCGATCGACGCTTCGGCGTCTACCCCGGTGAATCCAGGCTGCGCGACTCCGACCACCGTATAAGGCGTCTCGTTGTAGAGAATCGTCTTGCCGAGTATCGCGGGACTCGACTGGAAACGGCGCATCCAGAAATCGCGGCTCAAGACGGCCACGTGGTTTCCGCCCAGAACGCTGTCGTCCCGCGCCTCGAACACGCGCCCCAGCAGGGGCTCAACACGCAGGGCGGAAAAGAAGTTGGCCGAGACTGCTTCGCCGGCAACACGCTCGTTGGATGCGCTATCCACACCGAACTTTTGCGAATCGAATCCGCCTTTGGCAAAGACCTCGCCTACGTTGCTGGCAGACTCGCTGAGCTGCTGAAACAGCGGATAGGAGTAGCTATATTCGTCCCAGGATTGGCTACCGGGGGCAGCCCGCACTAGCTGGAAGATTGCGTGCGGATCCTGGACGGGCAGCGGCCTCCAGAGCGACGCATAGAGCAGTGTGAAGATGGCGGTGTTGGCGCCGATGCCAAGGGCCAACGAGAGCACTGCAGTCACCGTAAAGAGCGGACTCGCGCGCAACGTGCGCAGAGCATGCCGGAAATCCTTCCCGATGCGCTCGACCCGCGTCCAACCCCAGCTCTGGCGGCTGATTTCCGCGTACAGCGTCGCATTGCCGAACTCCCGCCTGGCCTGCTGGCGCGCTTCCTGTGCCCCCATGCCGGCCTCCATGAGCTCGTCGACCCTCTCTGCGAGGTGGGCCTCCATCTCGTCGGCGAGTTCGCGGCGCAGGCGAGTGAATCTCATGACTCAGCCGGCCGCATCACCCTGGCGATGCCTTCCATCATCCGCTCGAAGCTCGACACCTCGCTGGCGAGCTGTTTCCGGCCCGCCGCGGTGAGCTTGTAGATTCGAACGCGGCGGTTTCGTGTGGACATACCCCATTCGGCGGCTACCCAGCCGGCCTTCAGCATCCGTTGCATTGCCGGATACAAAGAGCCTTCCTCGATCTGCAGGAGATCCTCGGAAGTGCGCTTCAGGTGCTGGGCGAGCGCATAGCCGTGCAGCGGTCCGCCGAGGCGCAGGGTCTGGAGGATCATCATTTCCAGAGCGCCGGGGAACAGATCGCGATTGATTTTGTTCTCCATTTTGGTCTATGCTTGTTTGCTCTATGCCTAGAGTAAACCATCAAAGGGAGGGTGTCAAGCCAAATCTTCAGTACCAGCCGACGGGTTGCTCGTTGAGGTTGATATGGACCTGCTTGGTTTCCAGATATTCTTCGATGCCCGAGGGTCCTAATTCGCGCCCGAAGCCGGATTGCTTGTAGCCGCCCCAGGGGGCCTCCACGTAAGTCGGCTGCATGTGGTTGACCCAGACGATGCCGGCGCGCAGAGCTTTGACCACGCGGAACGCCCGGAAGATATCGCGGGACCAGACGGCGGCGGCGAGGCCGTAGGGCGTGTCGTTGGCGATGCGTATGGCGGCGGCTTCTCCGTCGAAGGGGATGACGGCGGCCACCGGCCCGAAGATCTCTTCGCGGGCGATGCGGGCGCTGTTGTCGACGTCGGCGAAGATGGTCGGCTCGACATAGTAGCCCTTGGCTTGGCCCGCGGGCCGCCCGCCGCCGACTGCCAGTCTGGCTTCCGATTTGCCGATTTCCTGATACTGCCGAACGCGCTCATACTGTTCTTTGCTCACCAGCGGGCCCATCTTCGTTTCGCGGTCGAGCGGCGGGCCCAGCCTGATGCGTTTGGACTTTTCAACCATGGCTTCCACGAACTTGCCGTAGATGGATTTTTCGACCAGAACGCGGCTGCCCGCCGAACAGACTTCGCCCTGATTGATGAACACGCCGAAAAGCGCGCCGTCGATGGCGGCTTCGAAATCAGCGTCGGCGAAGAAGATGTTGGGCGACTTTCCGCCCAGCTCCATGGTCACGCGCTTGACTGTGTCGGCGGCGCTCTTGAGGATCAGTTTGCCGACGGCGGCGCTGCCGGTGAAGGCGATCTTGTTGACGTTGGCGTGGGCGACCAGCGGGGCGCCGGCGGTCTCGCCGAAGCCGGTGACGATGTTGACGACGCCCGGCGGGAAACCGATTTCGTCAAACCAGCCCGCGATTTCGAGGGCCGTCAGAGGCGTCTGCTCCGCGGGCTTGAGGATGCAGGTGCAGCCGGCGGCCAAGGCGGGCGCGAGTTTCCAGGCGGCCATCAGCAGCGGATAATTCCACGGGATGATCTGGCCCGCCACGCCGACGGGCTCGCGCAGCGAAAGACTCAGGGCGTTGTCCGGCACGGGATTAACGTGCCCGAGAACCTTGGTGGCCAGGCCGCCGTAGTATTCGAAACAGGTGGCGGTATCTGCGACATCGTATTCGGCTTCGATGATAGGCTTGCCGCAATTGCGCGATTCCAGCTCGGCCAGCGCGGAGGCGTGGGCGCGTATGCGCTCGGCGAGTTTGAAGAGAAGGCGGCCGCGATCCTGAGCGGTGGTCTGCGGCCAGGCGCCGGATTCGAAGGCGGCCACGGCGGCGGCAACGGCACGGTCAATGTCGGCTGCGCCGGCGTCCGGAACTTCGGCGATGATTTCTTCGGTGGAGGGGTCGTATACGGGGAGCCATGCGCCGCGCTGGCTTTCCACGCGTTCTCCGTTGATGTACATGCGGTAGCGATTCATAGGTTCAGTTCATTTGTGCCAGATGGTTTTTATGTTGACGAATTCGCGGATGCCGAAAGGGCCGAGCTCGCGACCGTAGCCGGAGCGCTTTACGCCGCCGAAGGGCAAGCGCGGATCTGAGGCGACCATGGCATTGACGAAGACCTGGCCGGTCTCAATTTCGTCGATGAAGCGGTCCTGCTCGCAGCGGTCGCGAGTCCAAACGCTGGAGCCAAGGCCGAAGGGAGAATCGTTGGCGAGGTCGATGGCTGCATCGGCATCCGCCACGCGGAATAGCATCGCGACCGGGCCGAATAGCTCTTCGTGAAAAACGGCGGATTGCCGCGGCAGGCCTGCCAGTACGGTGGGCTCGTAATAGTAGCCGGGGCCTGGAATCATGCGGCCGCCAAGCAGCACACGCGCTCCGGACGCCACGGCCCGCTCGACCTGCGCGTGCAACTCATCGCGTATAGAGCAGGTCGAAAGCGGGCCGACGTCCGTCTCGGCCGCCGTCGGGTCGCCGACCTTGAGGGACTTCATGGTCTCGACGAAGCGGCGCTCGAATTCATCGTAAACCGGATCGGCGACGATGAAGCGCTTGGCCGCGATGCAGGACTGCCCATTATTGATGGTGCGGGCCTTGACTCCGGTGGAAACGGCCTCGTCGAGATCGGCGCTGGGCATGACGATGAAAGGATCGCTGCCGCCCAGCTCGAGGACCGTCTTCTTGATGCGATCGCCGCAAGCGCTGGCGACGGCGCGGCCGGCCGGCTCGCTGCCGGTCAGAGTCGCGGCGGCCACGCGATCGTCTGCGAGTACCGAAGCTGTCTGGCCGGCGCCGATAAGCAGCGTCTGAAACGCACCTATCGGGAAACCCGCGCGATGAAGGATATCTTCGATGGCCAGTGCGCACTGGGGCACGTTTGAAGAATGCTTCAGCAGGCCTGTGTTTCCGGCCATGAGGGCAGGAGCGGCGAATCGGAAGACCTGCCAAAAGGGGAAATTCCACGGCATCACGGCCAGCACCGGACCGATAGGCCGGTAGCGTATGTAGCTATGCGAAGCGTTGGTGTGAACGACTTCGTCGGCGAGCTGGCGTTCGGCGTTTTCGGCGTAATAGCGGCAGCCCGCCGCGCACTTCTCGGCTTCGGCGACGGCGGATTTCAGGGTCTTGCCCATCTCGGCGGTCATAATAGCGCCGTAGGTCTGCTTGGACTCTTCCAGAATGCGGGCGGCGTTGTTGAGCCACGAGGCCCGCTGGGCAAAGGAGGTCCTGCGATAGTCGTGAAAGGTGGTCCAGGCGCGCTGAACTTTTTCGTCGATGGCAGCAGGCGAGAGAGCCTCGAAGGTCTTCAGCGTTTCGCCGGTGGCCGGGTTGATGGATGCGATAGGCATAAATAGATTATGCCGCGCGGCGGCGCGAGTAGTACCAGAAAAGACCGCCCGCCAGCCCGAGAAACAGCGCGCAGGTCAGCACCATTTTCAGCTCGAAGCGCCAGATGGAATCGATCTGGCGGGAAGGCACGAAGGCCACCGCGCCGCCTACCAGGGTGGCGGCCAATCCCCCAATGGCTGCGAAGCGGAGCCAGCTCCTGCTGAAGAAACCATCGCCGGCGGACTTCGAGAAAGCCACGCGCGCGAGGGTGGCGTATAGATAAAGATACGAGATCATCTGCAACACAACCGATAGATCCAGCAAAGTCAGGTAGGCTTCCTTTACCGAGGCGCCGATGAAACTCATGCACACCAATAGGGACGAAAGGACGGCGATGGCCATCAGCGCGATGTGCGGCGTGGCATATTTCGGATGCACTTTGCCCAGCGCTTTGGGCAGATAGCGATCGATGCCGGAGACAAAGATTATCCGGGCCGATCCGCTCAGCCACGCGGAAGTGGAACCGGCGATGGCCACGGCCAACACCAGGGCGAGCACCGGCAGGAGCCAAGTTAAGCTGCTGCCCGCAGTCATCTTGTCGACGGCCTGCAGGACGCCTTGCACCACCTTCACTTCACGCTGCGGAACGGCCAGCAGCAAAGCCAGAGTCGCGCTGACGTAGACCAAGCCCGCCAGCACGCCGCCCCAGAAGACGCCCTGGGGCACGCTGCGCCGCGGGTCGCGAATTTCATCGCCCATGACCGGACCGAGCTCCAGGCCCACCAGTCCGAAGCAGATGACACCGAAGGAAGACATGGTGCTCCAGTCGATGGTGCGAACGGCGAAGCTGGCGGCTGGGATGGCGATACCACGGCGCCAGACCGTGACAATCGCCAGCACCACCAGCACGGCAGCGCCAACCAAAGTGCCCCAACCGCCGGAGTTGTTCACCCACTTGCCCACGCCGATGCCGCGAATGTTAAGAATGGCCGTGAGCCACAGCAGGCCCACCGTTAGCGTAAAAAAGTAGACGGGATTGTCGGCCAGGCCGGCGACGCTTTTCGGACCGGCATAGGCCAGGATTCCCCCCATGTAGAACAGCAGCGTGGGGAGGTAAAACATGTTGGTAGTCCAGTAGGCCCAGCCGCACATGAAGCCGTGGAAATCGCCGAACTCCTCTTTAGCCCAGATGTAGAGTCCGCCCTCACCGGGAAAGCGGTGGGACAACTCGATTACAGTTATGCCCTGGGGAAGCAGGAACAGGACCAGCGCTGCGGCCCACAGCCACACGGTGGTGGGTCCGTTGGCGGCGATCACCGGAACGAGATTGAGATTCGCGATAGCTACGACGGAAAGGAAGGTCAGGTCCCAGGCGCCCAGCGCGCGTTTGAGTTGGGGCCGGGCTTCCATATCATCATCGTCGCTGAATCATTGGCTGACGGCGGCAGGCGCGCCCGCGGCCCGTTCCTGCTGGGCGGTGGCGAGCGCGGGGGCGACCTCCTCGAATACCTGGAGATGATAGTCGATGTCCTTATCGGTATGCTGCACCGAGACGGTCCATTGCTCATCCCACCAATAGGGCTGCGCGAGAACGCCGCGATTCACCATGGCGAACCAGTAGTGAGTCCAGACGTCCTCGTCGACGTGGTACCAGTCGCGATAGTTGCGTATGCGCTGCGGGTAGAGCAGAAGCGCGCCGTTGGCGCCTGCGCCGTCGGAGTAGGCGACAAGGCCGGTCTTCCCGATGATGCGCTGGTATCCGTCCACCAGCTTGCGGTTGAGACGATCCACATGCGAATAGGCGTCGCGAGTCAGGACATGGCGGAAGGTGGCCAGGCCGGCGGCCATGACCACGGGATTGGTGTTGTAGGTGCCGGCGTGAAACATCTTTTGTGTGGCAATGACATCCATGATCTCGCGGCTGGCGGCAAAAGCTGCCAGCGAAAAGCCGCCGCCGATGGATTTGCCGAGACAGATGATGTCGGGCTTGACGTTGAAATACTCGCAGGCGCCGCCCCAGGCGAGCTTCGCGCCCGTCTTGACTTCGTCCATGATCAGCAGCGCGCCATGTTTGTGGGCGATCTCGAGCAGGCCTTGGAGATAGCCTTCGTCGGGCATACAGAAGGCGATGTTCATCATGATGGGCTCGAGCAGCACGGCGGCGATTTCACCGGGGTGCCGCGCGAAGAGGCGCTCGACGCCGGGCAGATTGTTGAAGGGCGCGACCAGGGTGGCATCCGTGGTGCCCTTGAGCACGCCGGCGCTCGACACGACCGGCGTGGGATTTTCCGGATCGCCGAACTGGTCGCCCTTGGGCTTTACGCTGACCGAGATGGCATCGTGGCCGCCGTGATACCCGCCCTCCATTTTGATGATCTTGCCGCGGCCGGTGACGGCCCGGGCCAGGCGCAGGGAGTGCATGGTGACTTCCGATCCGCTGTTGCCGAAGCGCACCATATCGACCGGATAGCGTGCGCAGATCTCCTCAGCCAGCTCCAATTCCATGCCGTGGGGCATGCCGAAGAGCGTGCCGATGCGCAGCCGTTCCTCGACCGCCTGCATCACGGCAGGGTGACAGTGGCCGGCCATCAGTGCTCCGTAGCAGAGATTGTGGTCGATGTACTGGTTGCCATCCACGTCCGTGATGCTGCTGCCATGGCCCTCGCGAACGAATAGCGGGTAAGGAGGGTAATAGCGGTAATTGCTGGCTACTCCGAGAGGCACGCGGCGGACGGCGCGGTGATGCGCTTCGCGCGATTGGGGCGTGCGCTTTTCGTAGGTCTCGATTTCCTTTTGTAGTGCCGGGTACATGTTCAAGGTTCCTTATCAGAAAATGAGTTTCAGCGCGAACTGAATTAAACGAGGGTCGCGTGGCAACCTGCGATGGTTGCTGAATCTGGGCATTATGACACTGTTGGCGGTCGCTTGGGAAATGGGTAGAGAAAAAAAGAAAAAAAGGTGGCGGCGGGGGTTCCGGTCGATAAGATCAGAATGGTGGACGAACCTCCCTGCGAGGACGGTACAATCTCTGGTAGCAGTCCCAAACTTGTCTTTGGTCAGGTGCGGCAAATCAGGAGACGATTGAAGAAGACAAAAACCAACGGGAGTCTACTAGAGGATAACCTCTTCCCGGACAGCGGGGTGAGGAGGTCCAGACGGCCCGCTCCGTCCCTTCCGCCGGAGGACAACACGCCCGAAGGTCTGAAGGCCCTGCTGGCTGCGAATCGACACTACCGCGAAGTCTCCTGGCCGGAGCCATACAACCGCACGACGCACCACCTTCATCTCGGAGACGCCCGCGATTTGTCGTGGATCCCAGATGGCTCGGTTCACCTGGTGGTGACCTCTCCGCCGTACTGGACGCTGAAAGAATACACTCCGGGCAACGAAGATCAGATGGGGCACTTCACGGATTATGATCGCTTCCTCTCCGAGTTGGATCGGGTGTGGCGCGAGTGCAAGCGTGTTCTGGTCGGCGGCGGCCGGATCTGCTGTGTGGTCGGTGATGTCTGCATACCACGCAAGAAAGGCGGTAGACACTACATCGTTCCTCTCCACTCCGACATTCAAGTCCGCGCGCGCAAGCTGGGCATCGATTGTCTGCAGCCGATTTTCTGGCACAAGATCGCCAACGGCGTGACCGAGGCCGAAGGTAACGGGGCGGGCTTCTACGGAAAGCCCTACCAGCCGGGCGGAATTATCAAGAACGATATCGAATACATTCTGTTTCTCCGCAAGGGCGGAGAATACCGCACTACCCCGTCGTTACAGAAGGCGCTTTCGATGCTGACGCGGGAAGAAATGAAGTTGTGGCAGCGCTCGATCTGGACGGACCTGCGGGGCGCTTCCACGCGCGATGGGCATCCCGCCCCGTACCCGATTGAGCTGGCCGACCGGCTCATTAAGCTCTTCTCGTTTGCGGGGGATACGGTGTTGGACCCGTTCGCAGGCACCGGATCGACATCTCAGGCTGCTATTATGGCGGGCAGAAATTCGATCGCTAATGAAGTCGAGCCTGCCTATATCGAAATCGCTCGACAGCGGATAACTAAGACAGCGCGGCAACGCCGCATCGTTGGTGCAACTGAGGCCGATGTCATCATTGACGGAGAAGGCCACACAACTCGAGTACCGGCTGCTGACCGAGTTCCAGCGGCTGTTTGAAGGCAAGATCTACAAGCACAGGGCGTCTAATCAAGGTGACTTTGTGGCGATGCATCTGTACGAAGACCTCGTCAATATCAATCGCTCTACGAAACTAATAGACGCGGTCATCAACCGCAAAGACCGCGTGCTGAATGTGCAGAACAAGCGCCGTGGCGTGGCCGCGCGCCGCGGCGACGGAACATTTGGAGAGATCATTCCCGGTGAGACTCCCATTATGGATTGCGGCTTTCTTGTAGCTCGAGGTCCGATCGCGACGGTCGAAATCGGCGTTGAGGTCAAGGTGCTGGCGAAAGCGATGATCAAGCAGATAGACCGCGTGATCAACGACCTGCGAAACCAGGTAGTCCAGTTCAAGCGTGGCGGCGGGAGCCCGATATGCATGGCCGTCGTCGGCATAAACCGGGCCGATCGCACAGTTGGCTATGAGGGCGACCGCCCCTTTCCAACCACCGGTAAAGGCGGCTTCCTGCACCCGCACCAGGAAGCACCGGAAGCGGAGCGCAGGCTAATGGCGCAGGCTGGGCCGGACTTTGATGAGTTCCTTTTACTGCGCTTCAAAGCCAGTAACGCCCCGCCGTACCCGTTCGAGTGGACCAGTTATAACGAGACGCGACTCGACTACGCGGCGGCTTTGTCTCGAATCAGCGCCCGATACCAGCAACGGTTTTGAGTGTACCTCTCACTCTCGGCGAACAAGCATGAAAGACGTTATTACGAAAAACCTCCCTCTAAGCGGCGTACCCGCGGGATGAGAGAGGAGTATGACTTTTCCCGAGGCGTCCGGGGCAAGTACGTAGACAGAAATCTCGCGATCGCAAAGCGAGCCGAAATTCGCAAGCCCGCGTGACCGCCGCGCCTCTCAACCCTCCAGCTTGAAGCGCCTCTCCGCCAGTCTGTACAGCGGCCGCCAAAGGGAGCGATTCACGGTGACTACCAGCGCGGCCATGACGATGGTAGAAAACAGCAACAGGCCGAAATTGCCGGCGTCCGTGGCGGAGCTGATTTGCGCCCCCAGGCCCAGAGTAGAGAGCGTGCGGCCTTTGAAGTGGAAGTATTCCGCCACGATGCTGGCGTTCCACGCTCCACCGGAGGCCGTCACCAGGCCGGTCACGAGGTAGGGGAAGATGCCAGGGAGGATGACCGTGCGCCAGCGATCCCATGGGCGGAAGCGAAACACGTCGGCTACCTCGCGCAGGTCCGACGGGATGGCCATGGCCCCGGCGATAACGTTGAACAGCACGTACCATTGGGTGCCGAGCAGCATGAGCAGAATTGAGCCGACGCCCAAACCTCCGCCCATCTGAACGAGCGCCAACAAAAGCACGGGGAAAAGCGCCGTGGCGGGAACCGAGGCGGCCACTTGCGCGAAGGGCTGGGCGAAGCGCGCCAGCTTGGGGTTGAAGCCGATTGCCACACCGGCGGGAATGGTCCAGGCGGAGGCCACCACCAGGGCGACGAACACCCGTAGGAACGTGGCGGCCGCGCCTTTGAACGTAGCGCCCACGTCGGGGCCAGTCAGCGTCTTGAGCGTCAAGGCCGCTTGCAACAGACCGTAGAGGATGGCGCCAGCCAGCAGCGCGCCGCCCACCATCGCGACCACTGTCTTCCAGGCCGTGTCGCGCGGCGCAGTATGCGTGTGGGTACCGCCGCGGGCCAGACGCATGTTGATCCGTTCGGACAGCGGCGCCACCACGGCGGTTTCAAATCGCGTGAGCAGCGTGGAGCGGCGCAGCAGATGCAGCAGCGCCGAAGACGCTTGCGAGCTGCTTTCCACCTGCTCGAACTTGAACTTGTCCGACCAGGCGATGGCGGGCCGCCACACCAGTTGATCGATCAGCAGAATGACGCCGATCATGGTGCCCATGCCCCAGAAGATAGCGCCCGTATCGCCGGCGCTGGCGGCGGTTTGCAGATAGGAGCCGAGGCCGGGCAGGCGAAAATCGCGCTTGCCGAGCACGAACATCTCGCAGGCCATCAAAAAGAACCAGCCGCCGGCCACCGATACCATGGAATTCCAGACCAGGCCGATGGCGCCGTAGGGCAGTTCCAACTGGACGAAGCGCTGCCAGGCGCCGAAGCCGTAGATACGGGCGGCTTCGCGCAGCTCCCGCGGGATGGATCTCAGCGAGGCGTAAAAGCTGAAGGCCATGTTCCACACCTGGCCGGTGAAGATCAGCAGGATGGCGCCAAATTCCAAGCCGAGCTGGCGGGTGGGGAACAGGGCCACCATGGCCAGCATCACGCCCGGAAGAAAGCTGAGCACGGGGATGGATTGCAGCACGTCGAGGAGCGCGATCATGAAGCCTTGCAGCCGCAGGTTGTAAGCGGCGATGTAGCCATAACCCAGGGCGAAGACCAGGCTCAGGAGGTAGGCCACGGCGATGCGTACGACAGAGTAGAAAGCGTAGAGCGGCAGCGACCGCGGGGAGCGCGAAATGTGGGCGGCCGGAGTGATGGCTCCGAACCAATAGCGTGCGATCACCAGCACGCCCTCGATGGCTGCCAGCACCGCGGCAAAGACCAGCAGATCGAGGAGGCGGGACCAGGTGCGCTCCCCTATGACCGCCCGGGAGAGAGCGCGCGGGCTCAACGGGAAGCCGCCTCGGGCTCCGGTTTGGAAGCGGAGGCTTCTTCGGGGAGGAAGAATCGGCGGGCCGTGGAGTCGTGATCGAACAGCTCCGCATAGCGACCCCAGCCGATGGCCGTATCGAGCTGCGCCTTGGCTTCTTCTTCGCTGAAGTGTTCGTCGAGCAGATCTTCAAAGAAGGTGTCTGGCAGGCTGTGATCGACCTTGGCCTCGAGCGATCGCCTGATCTGGCGTATGAGCGCGATATGCTCCATGGCGGCGGTGCGAAACAGTTCCTTGCGGCGCAGAATGTCGGCCTCGGCGAAGGCGCGGCCCTGCGGCGTGATTTCGACGTCGCCCTCTTCGACCTTGGCGAAGCCCAGCACCACGGCGGCATCCACCACCGGCAGCAGATCGTCGATTTCAAACGACAATGCGGCGGCCAGCCGGTACATGTCGTCGCGGCCGTTATGATCCGCCAGCATTTCGAGCAGGCCCGCAATGGCGCCGCGGCGCGCATGGGGCAGCATCTGGTACTGCGGCCCGGCAGGCTTGGCGATGGCGGGCTGGGGCTGTAGCGCCGGAGCCAGATCCGGCCGCGTGAGGACGCGGTAGATATAGTCCACCAGCTGGGTGAAGAGCGGGTCCTTACGATCGCGCGGGCGGGCCAGGGAGACGCGGAAGTCGGTACGGATGCGGCCCGGGTTCTTGCCCAGCACCACAATCCGGTCGGCCAGCAAAACGGCTTCCTCGATGTTGTGCGTCACAATGAAGACGGCGCGCGTGGGCATTTTGTGGCTTTGCCAGAGCTCGATCAGCTCGCCGCGCAGGTTCTCGGCGGTCAGCACATCGAGCGCCGAGAAAGGCTCGTCCATGAAGAGCACCTCGGGCTCGACCACCAATGCGCGCGCGAAACCGACGCGCTGTTTCATGCCGCCGGACAATTCCTTCGGGTAGGCGTTTTCGAAGCCGTCGAGCCCAACTGTATCGAGGATACGCACGCTGCGCTGGGTACGCTCGGCCGCGAGAATGCCGCGCGCCTTGAGCGGCGCAGCCACATTCTCGACCACCGTGAGCCACGGGAACAGGGCGAAGCTTTGAAACACGATGGACACATTCTCACAAGGGCCGCCGACCTCGTGGCCGTGGTGAATGATCTCTCCGCCGGAGGGCTTCGCCAAGCCGGTCAACATGCGAAGCAAAGTGGATTTGCCGGAACCGGATGGGCCCAGTACAGCCATGATTTCGCCCGGATAGATGGCCAGATCGGTGGGCGCGATCACCTGAATGCTGCCCTTGCCCTCCGAGCCGTAGGACTTCTCAACCTTGCGTGCTTCGATGATGGCTTCCATGCTGGCGGCGGGCTCTCCCGAATGTAGCATAAGAGAATCGCGCGCGGACCACTATAATAGGACATCTATGCCGCGTACAACCCTCGTGTCTCGAATATTTCTTCTTACCTGCCTCTGCGCCGCGTTGATGTACGGTCAAGCCAGTCAACCGCAAACGCCTCCCGCAACTCTCACGGTCAGCGGCGACATTCCGTCACAGTTGGTCCTGAAAGCCGAGGATCTCTCGAAGATGCCTCGGGAGACAGTCTCGATCCCGGAGCAGGACGGGACTAAAATAGAGTACGAAGGTGTTCCGCTGCGCGAAATCCTAAAGCGGGCGGGCGCGCCGATGGACAAGGAGCTGCGGGGCAAAGCTCTCGCAAGCTACATTCTTGCCAAGGCGCGCGACGGTTACCAGGTCGTATTCACACTCGCGGAGGTGGCGCCTGAATTTGCGAATGAGCCGATACTGGTGGTCGACAAGCGCGACGGAAAACCGCTGTTTGGATATCAGGGCCCGTTCCGGGTGGTCTGTCCAAACGATAAAGCGGGCGCGCGCTCCGTGCGAATGCTCGAGACTCTCGAAATTGTACGGCTCCAGAAATGAGGGTAGCTGCCTTGATGGTGCTCGCGATGCTCGGCCGGAACGCCGAACCCGCGGAGCCGGATGAAGTCCAAACCTACTCGTGGAATTTGCCTAAGGGCTTCCCGAAGCCTCACGTGCCCGCCGATAATCCGATGACGGCGGCCAAGATCGAACTGGGCAGGTATCTGTTCTACGACACGCGCATGTCGGTTAACCGGAAAGCTTCCTGTGCGACCTGCCACCAACAGGAATTCGCGTTCACCGACAGCCGGGCGGCGAGCATAGGAGCGACCGGCCAACCCCATTCACGCAGCGCCATGAGTCTGGTGAACGTGGCGTACAGCGCCGCGCTGACTTGGAGCAACCCTCGGATGAAAAAACTTGAGGATCAGGTCCTGGCGCCGATGTTCGGAGATCACCCTGTCGAACTGGGCTTGCGAGAAGGCGATGGCTTTCTGCCGATGTTGCATTCCGATCCCAAGTACCAGCTCCTTTTCGAACGGGCGTTTCCCGGCGACGCCGACCCTTTCACCGTGAAGAAGGTCGCCAAAGCACTGGCGGCCTTCGAGAGAAGTATCATCTCCGCCCGGTCGCCGTATGACCGCTATCATTACGGCGGTGACGACAGTGCGGTGTCCGATTCCGCCAAGCGCGGGGAGATTCTGTTCTTCAACCAGCATCTTTCGTGCTTCCGTTGCCACGGCGGATTCAATTTCAGCGATGCTACGGTTTCTGAAAACAATGCAGGCAGAGAGATCGAGTTTCACAATACGGGGCTTTACAAAATCGCCGGCATGCTCTCCTATCCGGCTCCCAACGTGGGCACGTATGAGTACACCCGGATTGCCGCGGACGTTGGCAAGTTCAAGGCTCCCACGCTACGGAACATCGCCATCACCGCGCCCTACATGCACGACGGCAGCATCGCGACACTGGAAGGGGTTGTCGATCACTACGCCGCGGGAGGCAGGACGATAGAATCAGGGCCTAACGCGGGAATCGGCCATGACAATCCGAACAAGGACCCTCTGATCGCCGGTTTTCAACTTTCCCGACAAGATCGCGCGGATCTCATTGCATTTCTGGAATCATTGACCGACGAAGAAGTTTGCCACGATCCGAGATTTGCCAACCCGTGGTAGACAGATTCTTGATACAAGAGTTATATGGCTCTCTCCGCAAGAAACCAACTGCCTGGTATCATCCAGGACATTCAAATCGGCGACATTATGGCACACGTGGTCGTCAAGGTGGGTAACAATCTCATCGAGAGCGTGATCACGCGCAATAGCGCCGAAGAGCTCGGCTTGAAAAAGGGCGACTCGGTAAGAGTGGTCGTCAAATCGACCGAGGTGATGATTCAGAAGGATTGAGCCCGCGGCGATGGCCCGGCAGCACCGAATCGGGAGTATCCCAACTCGAACTGGATACGGCTCTGAATGTGGCGGATCATTTTTTGCCCTTGCGAAGCGGCTCGGTGTATATTTGGGGCATCACCATGGTTGATATGTCTAAGATCGGCCGGAAAGGTGGTCTGGCCAGAGTTCACAATCAGACGCCTGAAGAGCGGTCTGAATCGGCGCGCCATGCTGCGCAGTGCGCTGGGCTAGTTTGGGTTCTATTTGATTCATTGGGCCTCGACGGCTTTCATATTGGGGTTGGAAATAGCAATGAGTGAGCAATTACCGGAAGACGATGCCGTACTGCACGATCACGAACGGCGCCTCAAACAGCTAGAGGAACTGAACAGGAGCCTGGAGGAATCCGCTTTCGTCACCAGCCGGATCACGAACAATCTGGAGCGCGACGTGCAGGATATGGATGCGCTCGTGAACCAGCACACGCGATGGCTGGTAGACAACGAAGTGGCCATGACTCTGCACCGGCAGCACATGTCGGAATTGGACGGCAAGCTGGACCGCATCGCTGACCTTGTCCTGAAGGGCCTGGGCGGGGGTAACGGGCACGGCCAGACATAGGGCAGACATGAACAACGCCAGCAAAAACGCGCCTGACCCCGGCCCCGCCGAAGAGCCACGCCGCGCAACGCGAGAGCCGGAACGCATCGAAACTCCCAAAAAGAATTCCTTATCCTTGTGGTCTTAAACAATGGCGCGGTTCAAAACCCCCAGGCCGTGTACGTTATTCTGTATACTGTCATTTTAAGGAGAGAAGACCATGGCGTCTGCAATAGCTAATGTCGAGACCCCGGTCGCCGTCCGAGCGACCAAGCTGTTGATCAACAATCGGTGGGTAAACAGCGAATCCGGCAAAACGTTTCCCACCATTAACCCCGCCACGGGGAAGGAAATCGCCCAAGTGGCGGAAGCAGATTCCGCCGACGTGGAAAGGGCTGTGCGATCGGCCCGCGCTGCCTTCGATGGAGGTCTATGGCGGAAGATGTCGGCCGCCGAACGAGGCCGAATGCTTAACCGGCTTGCCGATCTGATTGAGCAGCACGCCGACGAGTTAGCCCTGCTGGAGTCGTTGGACAACGGCAAACCTTACCAGGTTGCCAAGGCTGCCGACCTTCCGCTCACCATTGCATGCTATCGCTACTATGCGGGTTGGGCGGACAAGCTGCAGGGTAAGACCATTCCGATCGCCGGCGATTACTTCTGTTACACGCGCCACGAACCGGTGGGTGTAGTGGGACAGATCATCCCCTGGAATTTTCCGTTGCTGATGCAGGCCTGGAAATTAGGTCCGGCGCTAGCTACCGGCAACACGGTGGTGATGAAACCCGCCGAGCAGACTCCGCTCACGGCATTGCGCGTCGGCGAGCTGATTGTGGAGGCTGGGTTTCCTGAGGGAGTAGTGAATCTTCTACCGGGTTACGGTCCCACCGCCGGGGCCGCTATCGCCAATCACATGGACGTGGACAAGGTTGCGTTCACGGGTTCGACCGAAGTGGGCCACCTGATCATGGAGGCTTCCGCGAAGTCCAATCTGAAACGAGTGACTCTGGAACTCGGCGGGAAGAGTCCCAATATTGTCTTTGCCGATGCGGACATGGATCAGGCCATCGAAGGATCGCACTTTGCTCTCTTCTTCAACCAGGGTCAGTGCTGCTGTGCCGGGTCACGGCTCTTCGTCGAAGACAAATGCTACGACGAATTTGTGGAGAAGAGCGTGGCTCGCGCGAAAACGCGCAAAGTGGGCGATCCGTTCGACACCGCGACGGAGCAGGGGCCGCAGGTGGATCAAGCCCAATTCGACAAAGTGCTGGGGTATATCGACGCCGGGAAGCGCGAGGGCGCGTCTATGTTGTGCGGCGGCGGACGGTGGGGAGATCGAGGATATTTCGTCGAGCCGACGGTATTCGCGGATGTGCAGGACCACATGACGATTGCGGAAGAGGAGATCTTTGGCCCGGTGATGAGCATCATCAAGTTTAAGGATATGTCCGAGGTGATCGAGAGAGCCAACCGGACCATATATGGGCTGGCTGCCGCGGTATGGACTCGCGATATCGGTAAGGCGCACGCGATTGCCAACAGCGTACGCGCCGGTACGGTCTGGGTGAACTGCTACGACGTGTTTGATGCAGGGGCTCCGTTCGGCGGGTTTAAGCAGTCGGGGATCGGCCGTGAACTTGGCGAATACGGGCTGCAGCAGTACACCGAAGTGAAGACTGTCACGGTAAAACTCTGATCAGTGATTCAGGCGCGGCATCTCGACGCTATAAAGCGCCACCGGGATGCCGCGCGGCTTAATCATCCCCTCGTGCCGCATTCCCAGCTTCAGCATGATGCGAATGGAAGCGGTGTTGGCGGGTTGCGCGATGGCCACGATGCGGCTGAGGCCCACGCGCTCGAAGCCGTCGCCGAGCGCCGCACGCGCGGCTTCCGTCGCTAGTCCCCGGCCCCACCAGGCGCGCGCCAACCACCAACCGATCTCGATATCGGGCGTGCCCGGCAGCGGTTGCAGTCCGCAGAATCCGATTAGCCCGCCACCCTCTTTGGGCGACAGTTTCCAGAGGCAGAACCCTCGTTCGCCATAGAGCTCGATCTGGCGCTCTACAAACTGCCGCGAGCGCTCCTCGGACCAGGGCGTTCCGTCGCCGATGTAGCGCATTACTTCCGGGTCCGCCGCGATGGCGCCGAATTGCAGCCAATCGTCCGGTTCCCAATTACAGAGGATCAGTCGTTCGGTTTCGAGTCGGATGCTGCCTCCACCATCGGTAAATCCACGCGGAAGATGCTGCCGTTGCCGGGCTCGCTCTCGACGGCGATCTTGCCGCCGTGCTGCTCTACAATTTTGGAAACGATGGCCAGTCCCAGACCGACGCCTTCCGGCTTAGTGGTGAAAAACGGATTGAAGATGGTGTTGATCAGGTTGGGATCGATGCCATGGCCGCGATCGATGACCGAGATCTCGGCGTTCTCGTCCACTACCCGCGTCTTCACCGTAATTGCGCCGCCGGCATCGGTAGCTTGCGCGGCGTTCAGCAGCAGGTTGTGGAAGACGCGCTCCATCAGTTCGGCGTCCAGAGGGAACGGCGGAATGCCGGGCGAGTAATTCTTATAGACGGTGATCTGGCGTGAGGCGGCATCACGCTCCACCATGGCTACCGCGCGATCGAGCACCTGGGCCAGGTCCGCCGGCGCCAGCCGCAACTGCAGCGGACGCACGAAATCCAGGAAGCGCGTTACCAGCGAATTGCTGCGGTCTACTTCCGAGGAAATAAAGCCGGCCATTTCGCGCGCCACTTCGTTCTCCGCGGCGACGCTGTGGGAGAGCATTTCCGCCGAAGCGCGAATGGTGCCCAGCGGATTCCGCAGTTCGTGGGCGAGACCCGCCGCAAGCTGGCCCAGCGCTGCCAGACGGTCCGCCCGGCGCACGGCTTCTTCAGCCTCCTGCAAGTTACGGTTAGCTTCAGCGAGCTGTTCGGCGACCGCCTTGGTTTTGGCGAACTGCAGGCGCAGCGCTTCGGCCAGCGTATTGGTCAGGTTGCCCGCAACGGCCAGAAAGATGACCCGCAAAGCGAGCTCGCGCATGTCCTGCAGCTCGATAAAGTACCGGTTCCAATTGATGAACAGCAGGAAAGAAAGATAGGCGACAGACGACAGTACGATGAATATCTGCGTGCCCAACACTCCCAGTGAAGTGCCCGCGGAGATCACCGGCAGCAGCAATGTCCAGTAATAGCTGCTCTCCAGCGTCCCGGTGAACCCGATCAACACATAGCAGAACAGGATCTTCAGGACGATCCAGGTAACTTTACCGCGTGTGGTGCCGACGAATTCGAGCCTCGGCTCCAGGATCTGTAAGGCGGCCAGCGCCGTAATCGGCCCGATCTCCAAGAAATCGCGATGCGGGCTCAGCGCCGCCATCCCCGAAAAAAGTAAAAGCCAGACCACGTCCTGCAGACGGATCCATCGCGCGGCACGCTGCCACCATTGAAGTTGATCCACCATGTTTCCCAGACGGGATTATGCCACAATATAAGATGTAGTCTCATGCCGAACCACACCACGCTGGACCAGGACCAAACCCCAACTACGCCAGAACGCGGCGAGGATTTCGGGGACATCCTGTCCCAATACGAGCAGTCTCACTCCCACAAGCCCGAAGCCGGCGGCCAGGGCCTCGAAGGCACAGTGGTAGCCATTTCGCCGGAGCAGGTCTTCTTCGATATCGGCTACAAGATCGAGGGCGTCATGCCCGCGGCGGAGTTCAAAGATCCCGCGGGCAAAGTCAACGTGCGCGTGGGCGACAAGTTCCCGGTGTCCATAAAAGGGCATGACGAGGAAGGCTACTATCTCCTCTCCAAGGTTCGGGTGGAGCGGCCCAAAGACTGGTCTTCGCTGGAAGGGGCCTTTAACGAGAAGCGCAATATCGCCGGCGTAGTGACGGCGGTGGTGAAGGGCGGCTTGAGCGTGGATGTGGGCGTGCGCGCCTTCATGCCCGCTTCCCGCAGCGGCGCCAAGGACCCCGTCGAGATGGAGAAGCTGGTCGGCCAGGAGATCACCTGCCGCATCATCAAGCTGGACGTGGCCGACGAAGACGTAGTGGTGGACCGGCGCGTGGTGCTCGAAGAGGAAGAAACGGCCGCCCGCCAGAGGCTGTTCACCGATCTGAAGGAAGCCACCGTGGCGCACGGCACCGTACGCAGCCTGATGGACTACGGCGCCTTCGTCGATATTGGCGGAGTGGACGGGCTGCTGCACGTAGCGGACATTTCCTGGGGCCGGGTGAACAAGCCGGCCGACGTGCTATCCGTGGGCCAGGAAGTGGACGTCCAGATTTTGAAAGTGGACCCCGCCAAGCGGCGCATCTCGCTGGGCATGAAGCAGCTCCAGCCGCATCCCTGGGAGCAGGTTGGCGAGAAGTACAAGACCGGTGAGCGGGTGCGCGGCACGGTAACGCGCGTGGCGGATTTCGGCGCGTTCGTAGAGGTGGAGCCGGGCGTCGAGGGGCTGATCCACCTGTCGGAAATGTCCTGGTCGAAGAAGGTGCGCAAGCCCAGCGACGTGGTGAAGCCGGGCGATTCGGTCGAGGTGGTCATTCTCCACGCGAGCCCCGCGGACCGGCGCATCTCGCTAGGCTTGAAGCAGGCGCTGGGCGACCCCTGGGCGGATATCCAAAAGAACTTTCCAGTGGGCGGCGTGGCCGAAGGTCCCATAGTCAGCCTGACGAAGTTCGGCGCTTTCGTGCAGCTTGCCGAGGGCGTGGAAGGCATGATCCACGTAGGCGACATCACCGCGGAGAAGCGCATCAATCATCCGCAGGACGTGCTCAGAGCCGGCCAGACAGTGCGCGCGCAGATCCTGGAAGTGGATGCCGAGCGGCGGCGTATCCGGCTGGGCATGAAGCAGCTTCAGCCGACCTCGATCGATGAGTACATCGCCGAGCACAAGGAAGGCGACGTAGTGACCGGGCGTGTGGCGGACGTTTCCGGTAGCCGCGCCAAAGTCGAATTGGGCGAAGGCATCCAGGTGTCGTGCAAGATCGCCGGCGCGGAAAAAGGCCAGGAGGAAGACACGGCCGCCGGGTCCCGCGGTGACGTCGGCTCGTTGTCTTCCATGTTGTCGGCCAAGTGGAAGGGCGGCGCGGCGGGCGGCCCGCGCGTGCAAAAACGAGAGCCCGCCCGGGCGGGGCAAATCCGCAGCTTTCGGATTGTCAAACTGGATGCCGGCGGCAAGCGGATCGAAGTCGAGCTGGCCAGCTAAATACGTTCAGGTCGAGTGACCGGGGTTTGAGGCCCGGTCACCCTCCCACACCACCGGACGTGCGGTTTTCCGCATCCGGCGGTCGAACTCAGCGGCGTTAATCTGCCGCAAGATCTGATGGTACGAAGAAACCGTAGCGCCGCAGGATCTGGTTCGACAGCGCGCTCTGCAACGAGCCGGCCCGGCTCATATGCCAAGCACCGCGGCCGCTAAAGGGCGCTTTCAGCCGACGCCCTACAATCCCCAGACGCCGCAGAGCGTTTTCCCGCCCCGCTGCGTCGTGCCAGCGCAACCAGAAGCATTTCCGGATGTGCCGTCGAATCCATCCCACCAGCCGGAAAATAGAGTCGCGATCCTCGGCCAAGCGGTAGTAACCCCACCAGCCGCGAATGTATTGCTGCCAGATGTCGCGCAGTGCGGTACTGGTTCCCACACCACATTTCCCGCACCTTCGCTTGGAGTCGTTCGATACTCTCCGGCGCTATTCCGATCCGCAGTTTTCGGTCCGGTCGAAAGCCCAGGAACTTGCGTTCCCAGACCCTCCCTGTTCCGCTTTGGTACACCTGAGCGAGCTGGTCTGGCAATAAACGATCGAATCGATATTCCAACCGCAGGGCGCGTTGCCGACTTGCTTTCGGCTCACCCACGCCCTCGCCCTCGCGGCAGCAGCGCGAGCAACGCTCGGCTGACCACCTCGCTGATGGACAATCCCCTGGCCGCAGCAAACGTGCGGACGCGCCGGATGAGGCTGTGTGGAAGTTTGACGGTGAATGCCAGTTTGGCCTCGCTTGGCGGGACCGGGTGTTTCAGCCGCTGAGCTTGTTCGAGGTAGCGATAGGCTTGACGCGGCGAAATGGAGCAGTCCTGGGCCAACCGCGCGACCGCATCGGAGAACTGATCGACATGCAGCAACAGGTCGCGCGCGCGCAGAAACTCCCGCCGCCGCTCAAATTCGAAGTTATCTTTTGCGTTCGGGGAGTCAACGGGCCACCTTGCGGCGTACCCTCCACACTGGCTTCCACTAACCCCTGCACCATGGCTCCCCGCCGCAGGTGCTTCCCGATCAAATGCAACACCCGCCTGTCCGGGATCTCTCTTCCGATCCGGCCCATCAGGATGTCGTGATTGACTGAATCCCTTCCGGAAATCCCGCTGCGCCTTGGTACGACTCCACAATCTGTTGGATCATGAGGCCGTCCACCCCGGGCGCGCCCTTATTGGCCCGCACCAGTTCCTAGGCCGTTTCCAGCACATCCTTCCGATCGATCCGGTCGGACAACGCATAAAACCGGAACTTCGGTTCCTGCTTGGCCTTTTGGCCCAGCTTCTGTCTCAGTTGAGAAACTTTCTCCGGTACCCCTGGCTCTTTCACCGTTCCTGGTCGCGCCTTTCCCGCGGATACCCGAGTCTCCGTAGTGGGATTTTCATCCAAGTGGTTTTCTCCTCCTCTTACAGATGCATGCTTTCCCTAAAGCCCCTTGGCTCCACTGGCGTTACCCCGCTTCCTCGCTACTATGGGCCTCTCCGACTCCCTCCAGGGCCGCCTCGCCGGTTATCTCTTCCCGTCGCGCGTTGGTCGCTTGCGCTCCCACCCTACAGGGCCTCCCAGGCTCCTCGGCTGATCTTTCCACGCGCGCTGTCCCCAACCACCCCGGAGGGTCCCCTGGCTGCTTGTGCCTGTTGCTTCACCAGCGGTCTGGTCTGGCTTCATCCTAGTCAGCGGACTGGCCACCTTCGTATTTCTATCGAGGCCGAATCAGGTTCACTTGCGTTACGGCTCGCGTGTTCGCCTCCCGAGTTCGCCAGTTCCATTGCTGGGACCCACGCTCGTTCGGCTACATGCTGAACAGGCAATTTACATGGTGAACTCCTTTCAGTTCACAAGATCAACCAGGCTTATCCTGGCGTACTGACCGTAAGGGAGCGGACCGGGAATTCCCGTCAGCGCGGGCTGCGGCGCTGCTCCCGCGCCGCCATGGTGGCTAGCTCGTCGCAGCGGTTGTTATCGGCGTGCGAGGCGTGCCCCTTGGTCCACGACCAGGTGATCTGGTGGCCGCCCGCCAGATCATCCAGCTCCTCCCACAGGTCCTGATTGACCACTGGCTTCTTCGAACTGGTCATCCAGTTGCTCCGCTTCCAGTTCGCTACCCACATGGTTATACCGTTCTTCAGGTATTCGGAATCGGTCACCAATTCCACCTCGCAGGGCTCCTTTAGCGCCCGCAAACCCTCGATCGCGGCCGTCAGCTCCATGCGATTGTTGGTGGTGTGAGGCGCACAGCCGTAGAGCTCGCTGGAATGTTCGTTGTGACGCAGGATACAGGCCCAGCCGCCGCGTCCGGGGTTGCCCAGGCAGGAGCCGTCAGTGATGATCGTGACCTTTTTCACGGGGCTTCACGGGACTCAGGCGGCCGCCGCCTCGCGGCCGAAAAACTCGTCCACCAACTCCAGAATCCGCCCGGCTTCGGCGGCATGATAGATATCCGCGCGCAGCCGGGCGCCGTTGCGGACGCCGTGCGTAAAGTAAGTGGCGAACTGTTTCATCTTACCCACGCTATCGGGCTCCCGCCGCTCGATCAGCATAGCATAGTAAGTGCGCATCATCTGATAGCGGTCCTGGTGCCCGGGCTGGTCGTAAGCGCCGGTCGATAGATACTGCGCGATCTGCCGGAAAATCCACGGATTGGAGGAAGCCGCGCGCCCGATCATCACCGCGTCGCAATTGGTTTCCGCAACCATGCGGACGGCATCCTCCGGCGAGTTGACATCGCCATTTCCGATCACGGGAATCCGCACGGCCGCCTTCACCTCGGCGATGCGCGTCCAGTCGGCTCGGCCGCTATATCCCTGCTCGCGCGTGCGCGGGTGCAGCGCCACCGCCTGGACTCCGCAGTCTTCCCCAAGCCGCGCCATCGCCACCGCCACCAGCTCCTGGTCGCTCCAACCGGCGCGGAACTTCATGGTCAGCGGGATGCCGATGGCCGCCTTCACCTGCCGCAAAATCTGCTCCACCAGCGGCAGGTCGCGCAGCAGGCCCGAGCCCCCATTGCACTTCACCACCTTATTCACCGGGCAGCCGAAGTTGATGTCCACTACGTCGAAGCCCAGGTCCTGGCAGACGCGCGCGGCATCCGCCATCACCGCCGGGTCGGCGCCGAATAACTGCGCTGTGATGGGATGCTCCTCGGGTTCGAAGACCAGGTACTTCAGCGTGCGGGTGGGTTTGCGCGCGCCCAGCGAAGCGCGCACGCCGTGCGAGCTGGTGAATTCCGTCATGAGCAGTCCGCAACCGCCCAGATTGCGTATGAACCGCCGGAACACCGTGTCGGTGACCCCCGCCATGGGCGCCAGCACGGTGGCGGGCGCGACGGGTATGTTTCCAATGGCGAACTGGGCCGGGAAGCGTGGCATGACCGTGCCTCTTCATTCTACCTTGTCACCGTGGCGTTACACTGGAAACGAAATTGCGAGCCGGCCCGTCCGACTCGATAGGGAAATCGGACCAGATGAAACCACTTCAAATCGGAGTACTCGTGCTGGTCGGGGCCATGGGTGGGGCCCTGATCATGAAATTCAGCCAGCGGCAGGCGCCCGGTATCGTGCCGGCCCCCATCGTCGTGCCCGCGCCCGTCGCGGCTCCGCCGCCCGATGCAGCGCCGCCCCCCGTTGTAGCGCCGCCCGTCGCAGCAGCGCCCGCGGTCGAACAGCCACCCGCGGTCGAACCAGCGCACTCTTCATTCCCGAAGAAAGCCGCGGTCATGCGTGTGCATCGCCCCAAGCCCGCGCGCGCGGTGGTGTTGATTGTCGCCCGGAACCTGCCGCCCGCTCCAGAGCCGGTCGCTCCAGAGCAAATGCCAGAGCAAATGCCATCGCAAGTGAAGGAAGTCCCGGCGGCGGCGCCAGAGACGGCAATGCCAGCGACACCCCCCGCCGCTCCCGAGCCGACTCAAGCGCCCGCTCCCGCTCCGCAGCCCGATCCGCCACCCGCGCCCTCGGTGACATTGCGGGCGGGCACGCTGCTGCCTGTGCGCCTGGGCGAGAGCCTTTCGAGCGAGCATAATCGGGCCGGCGACACTTTCACGGCCACGCTGGATGCCCCCCTGGTGGTGGATGAATTCGTAATCGCCGAGCGCGGCGCGCGCGTCGAAGGTCGTGTGGTCGAGGCGCAAAAGCCCAGTCACGTGAAGGGGCAGTCGGCCCTCGCGCTCGAGCTGACCAAATTGAACACTTCCGACGGGCAGCATGTCGTCATCCAGACCGATCCTTTCCGCAAGCAAGCCGCCACGTCGACGGAACAGGACGTTGGAATCGTAGCCGCGGCCGCGGGAGTCGGGGCCGTAATCGGCGACATGGCGGGAGGGGGTAAAGGCGCCGGCATCGGAGCGGCGGCTGGAGGCGCGGCCGGTGCTGGAGGCGTCATGATCACCCGTCCGAAAGCCGTCGCGCTGCCCTCGGAAACCAAGATCAGCTTCCGCCTGCGCGAGACAATTACGATCACTGAGCAGATGAACCACTGAGCGGGCGAGGGGGCGAAACGGCGAGGGGGCGAAAGTGCCGCGCGACACTGTAGGTTTTTCGCCCGCTCGCCCCCTCGCCCGCTCGCCCCCTCAGCCGCAACGCTGACTAACGCCCATTAAGAGCGACACGATCGGGCGGCGCGTCCACGTACTCGATCCAGCCGTCCATCATCTCCATCTCGCTCGCTGCGCCCCACCGCACTACCTTCGTCGGATCCGGGTTCAACGGATTGTTCGGTGAATTGTCGAAATGCGAAATGATGGCCAGGCGCGTTCCCTTCGGAATGAACTTCGGCGCGCTCATGCGGTAAGTAATCTGCCAGTTGAAATTGTAGTGTGGAACAAATAGCAGCGTTTCCTTCCGTCCGTCTGGGTAAGTCACTTCAAAGCGCGCGTCTTTGCCGCGTAAGTGCATGTGCGGCGTCAGTGTGGTCAAATACATGTCCTGGCGGAACGTGTGGCATTCGGAAACTTCCACGTTCGGATCGCCGGCCGGGATGCGGAAGAAGTAGTTGGATAAGTCCACACGCTTGGCCACCTGCCTGGGCGGCTCCTTGGCGAAGATCAGACCTACACTGGTCACGTCTACCTCCGGCTTCTTAGTGGCTTTCGAGTAATGGATCTGAAAGCTCAGATTGGAGCCGGCCGGAATGCGGCGCGCGGTCCCTTCCGGAAATACGTCCGGCCCTCTGCCGGGAAGATAGGAACTCAGCATCCCCCAGCTTCCGAACTCTTCATCGCGCGGCTTGCGCCCGGGCCAATAGGAGTTATCATCCACTACGCAGCCATCGTCAATTACGGGAGCCTCATAGCGTATCCACTCCAACTTGCCCTCATGCACCATTAGCCAATCCCTGTAAGCTGCCTGCGGGTCCGCCAGTTCGTCTTTCTTGGCGCCGTCGGCCTTGGCCTTATCGGGCTTCTCTACGAAGACGTGCGCATGGTGGACGAGCTTGCGGTTGCCGGGGCGCAGCTCGGCCGCCACCACCCATTTGTCTTCCGTGAAATTGGTCGGCACGGTGAAGTACTCGTATTCATCGGGACCGTCGGCAGTCAGGTGGTGTGGCGGAATCGAGATGATCGAGTCCGGCTTGCCAATCTTCCAATCCGTCGAGAACACCGGCGCGGCCGGCAACCGCTTGGGATCGCCTTCCTTGGCCCCCTGATCGACCCAGGTCTTGATTGTGGCGATGTCGCTCTCGCTCAAGCTCCAATCGTTCGACCACTTGCCATACCGCGGATCGGCCTTCCATGGCGGCATCTGCCGGGTCAGCACTGCTTCTCGAATGGCCGCGGCCCACGGCCTGGCTTCCTGGTAAGTCAACAGTGCCATGGGCGCGATGTCGTTCGCGTGATGGCAGTTGGCGCAGTGCTTATAAAGGATGGGAGCCACATCCGCGCTGAAAGTGACGTCGGCGCCCCACAGCATCGGCGAGGCGGCGGCGAACAGGGCAGTCAGGGCCAGCGCTCGTAACTTCATTCAGCACCTCGGATCGGAGTCACTCTAAGTGTAGCGCTTTGGCGGCGCGTTTGCGGGCGGGTCCCCGGCCAACGGGGCCAGCTCATTGGCATTGACATAGTATTACGATCGTGATATTATCCGGGGGATGCGCTACCCGCTCGATCACAAGCGGCGGACCCGCGAACGAATTCTTGGGGCCGCGGCAGCCCTGTTCCGCCGGCATGGATATGCGGCAACCGGTGTCGATGCCGTCATGGCGTCGGCGGATCTGACCGCCGGCGCATTCTATTCCCACTTTCGTTCGAAGCAGGTTCTGCTGGCTAAGGCACTGGATACCGCTTTTCGCCAGTCTCGCAGAGATTGGCAAAATCAGCTCAAAGGCTTGCGCGGCGGCCAGTGGGTCCGCGAGTTCGCTGCCTTCTACCTGAGCGAGGGTCACCGCGATGCGGCGGACCTCGGATGCCCCATGCCCACACTCACGCCAGAAGTCTGCCGCAGTAGCGGAGCTGCGCGCGCGGTATTCGAGCGGCGCCTGCATGACTTAGTCGACACCGTGGCGCCGCAAGTCAATTCCACCACCCCCGATCGTAGTCACGCGATCTCCGCCATCGCGCTCAGTGTTGGCGGGCTCATGCTCGCGCGCGCCGTGAAGGACCGTGGGTTCTCAGAGGAAATTCTCAGCGCTTGTCGTGGGGCAGTGGTGGAGAACTGCCACGCTGAGGAGAAGCGATGAATCAGACCTTCGTACGAAAGCCTGGATCGTTCTTATGCCGCCATTCGTGAATTTCGGCGTTGAATTCGGTCTGAGTCTTCTTGTGTTCAGCCTGCTTGGTAAATGGTATGTCTGGCCGTTCTTGTGCGTGCGGCCGTTTACGCAAGCGCTTCTGCTGCTCCTGTCCCCCTTCTTGCTGCGGTACTTGGGACTGATGTCCCTCGTGCCCGGTGTGGTCGAGCCCGCAGTCACGCGGTCCACATTTGCGTTCTATCAGGCCTATGGGGATTTTCTCGCCTTTTTTTTTGCGCTTGTCGCCTTTGTTCTCGTGCGGTCACGGCATTCACGGGCACTCGCAATCGTCTGGGCCTTCAACATATTCGGATCGCTGGAGTTTCTTCACTCGGTGCTTCGCGGCAGCATCGCCGGGACCGGAGGCAGCTTAGGAGCATTTTGGTATGTCCCGGTTGGCTATGTGCCGCTGGGTTTGGTGGTGCACTATCTGATTTTTCTCCTCCTTGTGAAACGGTCCAGTGAATACTGCCCGCGGACAACGGCTCGAGCGGCGGCGCTTGCGGGCGCGGTCCCTACTGAACCGTAATCGCGACGCCCGCCTGGGTTTTAACGCCGCCAATCGTGGCCACCACCGCGGCGTCGCCGCTCTGGAGACTCGCCGGCACCGTCACGTTGAGCTGATAGAGGCCCGCTTCCACCAGGCCGGCGTACTCCACCGACGCGGTCACGCCTCCGATGGTGATCTGAACGGGATTCGCCAGCACGGCCGCTTTACTAACCAGTTGGGAAGTAGGAAGCGGCGGGCTGGTGAGGCCGAATCCAGTCCCATACATCTGGATGATTTCGCCCGGCGCGGCCGGTTGAGTCACGACCCCAGGCAGCACACCGGGTTTGCCCACGAGTGTGTAGTTCGTGTGGGACGCAGCCACGTAGGCGCCGCCGTCTATGGTAAAGAATGCCGGCGCAAACTGCTGTTTTTGTACAGTCAGGATATTGCTTTTCTGCTGTGCCGTCGTCACCTGGACCTGGACCGCGCCCACCTTCGTATCGTCCGGAGCCAGCACGTTAATCTGCGTGGGGCTGATGTATTCAACATACGCGGGCAGGCCGTCGATAGTGACCGATACGCCTTGCAGGGAAGTAGGCAGCAGCCCGTTTACGAAATCGTCGGCTTGCCACGTTTGTGTACTCTCCGATAGGTTCGTGCCAAAGATGGTTATCCATGTAGCCGGCGCGAAACCGGGCTGGAAACTCGCCCCGTTGACTAAGGCAGTGACACTGCCGGCCGGTTGCGTGCCTGTTACCACCAGTGTTACCGTAACCGAGGCCGGACTGCCGGAGGCGCCCGCCGCGGTAATCAGCACGCTACCGGTGTAGGTTCCAGCCGGCATGTTCGCCGGGTTCACCGATACCGACAGCATCGCTGGAGCGGCGCCGGAAGCGGCGGAAAGACTGATCCAGAGAGCACTGGTCGAGGCGGTCCATCTTAACGTGGTCATTGTGCCCGCGCCCGCGTTGGTGATTGACAGGCCTTGGTTGGCTGGAACACTTCCGCCGGAAGTGTAATTAAACGTGAGCGTCTTAGGTGTGACCGACAGGGACGGCGGGACCACGGCCGCGGCCACGGTAAGCGTAACAGCGACCGTCACTGGACTATTGGACGCGCCGGTCGCGGATAGTTGAATGTTACCGGTATAAGTGCCCGCGGTCAGGCTCGCGGGTGAGATAGACACGGAAAGTGTTGACGGAGCTGTACCCGACGTCGCCGACAGGCTCAGCCACGATGCGCTCGCCGTAGCGCTCCAGGCGAGCGTACCGGTTCCGCTGTTGGTTATCTGAAGCGACTGTGCTGCAACAACCGCGCCGCCCACCGTATAGGCGAAATTTAGACTCGATGGCGACACTGCAATGGCCGCACTGGTGGAAGGTGTAACCACCATGATGTTGATGGCGTCGTCCCCGGTCACGGCTTGTACTCCAATGGTGACCAGGCCCGTCAGGCCCGCCGGCAGGTCCGCCGTAATTGTCTCATTGGTCCATGAAGCCACGGTCAGCGACTGCGCCGTTGTAGAACCGACCGGAGTCGCCGTCACCTTGCAGCCATTGCACTGCGCCTCGAAGTCCGTGCCGTTGATAGTGATTGTGGAACCCGCGTTCACCACCCGCCCGGGCCAACTGGCCAGGGGATCGACCGTGTAAATGGCCGTATCGATCTTACAACGCGCCGCGGAATAGTAGCCTACCGCTTCCGCGAGTGTCTCGCAATTGATCGTGCCAAGCGACGCACTGGTAGCCTCAAAGTCCCCTGTCCCTGAAATAAAGTCGTCGTAATAGATGACGTCGATATCGCCCCCCTGGAGAAGCTGCACGGTTCCCCATTCGGCCGCGGTCAGATTCGTGACGTAGTTCCCCGTGGCATTCACCATCCCGAAAAACATGCCGCCGTCCACCGACAAATAAGGGTCGGTGGCCGGCGTCGTTCCGATGGACTTCCAATCCGAGGTCCCCGCCAGGAAGGAACGGACGATTTCGCCGGTCTCCTGAGTCTCGCTGGTGACGTTCGCAATTCCCGCGGCATCGCAAGCGAAAGTTCCGAAGTTCGTGTTGGTAAATGCAACTGGGTCTATGTGGCAATAAGGCACGATGCGAGTCACCGAAGACTGCTGAGCTACGAAGCTGAGAGAGGCGCTGGTCAGCGATACAATCCCATCGCTGGCATTCAGGGACTCTGTCGCGGATTCCAGGCTTGGCAGCCAGTAACCGGCATTGCCTATGACGGCAATCGCGTTGACCCCCCGCAGATCGTCGCCTCTCTGGTTCCAGGTTGCCAGGTTCCACAAAAACAAGCTGCCTGGAATCAACTCGGCATCCTGCGTCCCGGCCTCAATGCCGTTCACATAATTGGCCGCCACAAACGAGCCAAAATTCGGCACGGCAATCATCACTAGATCCCGTACCAGGGTAGTCGCCGGCGGTGTAAGTGTCTCGTCGGGCTGTAGTCCCGCAAGGTATGCCCTGGCGATCAACCCACCCATACTGTGACACACCAGGTCTACCAGTGGCACTTGCGTACCGTCATCGTACTTAATGGAAGTTAGAAAATTAGCCAGGTCGACGCCCAGGGTCTCGATCGTCTGGTTAGGGTCCTCCACGCAGTTATCAAAAAAATAAACGATGGGAACGCCGTCCGTCACCAGATACTGCGCTAGATTACCGAATGTATCCGAGGAGCTGCTCGACACGGGACACGAGTCTGTAAAGCCGGTCTCCCACCCATTCAAGAGCACCACGGGCGGCCGTGATGCGCCGCTCGGCACGGCTTGGCGAGGCTTCACCACTACAGTCAATGTAGTCGTTCGCTCCTCACCCGCCGCGCTCGTGGCTGAGAGTTTCGCCGTGTACTCGCCGGGCTTCGTTCCGAGCGACGCAGCTAGAAGGACACGTCCGCCCGTCTTGCTCGGCCCGACCACCAGGCGCCCCGCTTGCGTGCCTGCTATCGTGACGCGCCGGCTCCTGGCGTTTGACAGAAAATCGAGGGTCTCGTTCGGTGCTTCGATTTGGGTGGGTTCGCCCGCCCGGATCTGATACCGGGTTTGCTGCAGCGTCATTGGCTTTAGCGGGGGCCTTACCGGGTTCTGGGCTGCCGCATAGATGGCCCAACCCAACAGCGTCCCGGCGGTTGTTAGCGCCCGATAAACCATCAACAATAAAAGACGCTCCGGGGCCAAAAAACGCGCAGGAAGAATCTTTCTGTTTCGTTTCCGGCGCCGCCCGACCCGTGGCTATGATGAATACATGGCTGCGTCCAGCACGCCGCGTGAGACCGAGATCAAACTTGCGATTTCCGGAGCCGCCGAAGGCCGTCGCCTCCTGCGCGCCGCCGGGTTCCACGTCTCCAGACGCCGTGTTTTCGAAGCGAACACGCTCTTCGATACCAGCCGCCAGACGCTGCGCCGCGCCGGCCGATTGTTGCGCGTCCGCCAGGCCGGCCGCCTCGGCACGCTTACCTGCAAGGGTCCGCCCACCATCGGCAAGTACAAGGACAGGGAGGAACTGGAGGTCGAGACCAGCGATGCACCCCGGTTGGCCGAGATACTCGCCCGGCTGGATTTCCGTCCGGTCTTTCGTTATGAGAAATACCGGACGGAATACCGCCGGGGCGACGAGACCGGCCTGGCCACGCTCGATGAAACACCGGTGGGCGTGTTTCTCGAGCTGGAGGGCGCGCCAGGCTGGATCGACCGCAATGCCCGCCGGCTAGGCTTTCGCGAGGCCGGTTACATTACCGCGAGCTACTACGCGCTCTACGCCGAGCACTGCCGCAAACATGGCGTCCGGCCCACCCACATGACCTTTACTGGAGCTGCGCCCGAGGACGTTAGTTTCCGCCGCCGGCCGTGACCGGAACGTTCATCGGCGCGCCATTGCTGGCACGGTCCGTCTGCCTACGCACAGCCTTCGACACTCCAAACCGGAAATCCTTGCCCAGCGAGCCGGCCTTCAGCTCCCGCACGACATATGCGCCGTTGACTTCCTCGAGCGTGAGATGGCTGTTCTCCGAAGCGGTTTCGAGGTTGACCGAACCCGTGAGAATCACCGCGTGAACATTTTCACCACGGAGATAAACCAGCGAACTGCCGGCGTAGTCCCATTCCATCGAGATCGAATATTCTCCGGGGTGCATCAGCGTGCTGCCCCAATACGCCTCGACGGGTAGGTTGAAGGTTGCCTTATACATCTCGGCGGCCGCGGCGCGCGAGGCCGTGACACCCAGAGCTGTGGCCGCAAGCGCCAGGGTTAGGATAAAATGTTTATGTAGCTTCATCGTAATTTTTCCTTTCGTGAGTCTCGGCGGTGAACCTTTTCGATTGGTCACTCGTCAAAGGATAAGACGAGCGCGCGGCGATAGCGGGCCCTCAGCAGGAAGTCAATTGTTTCTCAAGGCCCAACAACGGACGTTTAAAGGGGTTTCGAAGTCCATGTCATCCGCCGCGGACAAACCTATGAGCGTCGCCGGCAAATTCCGCTTCGGGGCTTTCGAGGTAGATCTGCGGAACCGCGAGCTGCGCAAGCACGGGCTCAGGGTAAGACTGCAGCACAAGCCGTTTCAGATTCTGGAGATGCTGTTGTGCGCGCCCGGCCGCCTGGTGATGCGCGACGAGCTTGCCCAGCGCTTGTGGCCCGCTTTACATGTAAATTTCGACCGCAGCTTGAACACCGCCGTGAACGCTCTGCGCCAGGTCTTGGGCGATTCCCGCCAGAATCCCCGGTTCATCGAAACGCGCTCGGGGCTGGGATATCGATTCATCGCGCCAGTTGAAGAACTGGTCGCGCATGCTGAAACGCAGGCCGTCCCCCCTCTCGCGCCGGCAGCGCCCGAGTCGCTTGTGAAAACCAGTACAACAGCTCACCCTGAAGCCTACGGTGACTATCTCAAGGGACGATACTTCTACAACAAACTTACCGAAGACGATCTGCACAAGAGTGTCGCCTACTTCGAGGCGGCCCTGTCGCAGGATCGCACCTGCGCGCTGGCGTATGCCGGCCTGGCGGATACCTATAGTATGTTCGCGCTTCTCAACATGCTGCCGGCCAGGGAAGCTTACCCGCGAGCCAAAGAGATGGCGCTGGCCGCTCTACGCACGGACCCCGATCTGGGCGAGGCGCATGCCGCGCTGGCCGTGGTGAAGAGATTGTTCGAGTGGGATTGGGCGGGCGCGCGCGCGGAACACCTGCTGGCCTTGGAGCTAAGCCGCGACTGTTCCCCGGCCCGCCAGGCCTATGGAGCCTACCTTGCGGCGGCGGGCCAGCCGGAAGAAGCCTGGCAGGAATTCCAGCGAGCGCGCGAGATCGACCCGCTTTCGCTGGCGGTCAATGTAGAGATCGCCTGGGGCTTATATCTGGCCGGGGATTTCACGCGCGCGGCAGAGCAATCCTGGAGGGCCCTCGCCATGGAGCCCAAGTTCGGCGCGGCGCAGTACACGCTCGGGCTGGCCTACGAGCAGATGGGGATGACCGACGAAGCCATTGTGGAACTGCACAACGCACGCACCTGCGCGGGCAATCAACCCGCGGTCATGGCGGCGCTCGCGCACGTGTATTCCACCGCGCGGAAATCGATCGAGGCCGCCGAGACTTTGCAGTCGCTCCACGATCTCTCCCGGCAAAGGTACGTTTCGCCCTACTGGTATGGCATCGTCTATGCCGGCGCTGGAGATTCAGAGGCCGCGCTTGGCTGGCTGGAGAAGGCCTGCGAGGAGCGCGATGTCTGGCTTACCTGGCTGAAGGTGGAGCCCCGCTTCGAGCGCCTCCGCACCCACGCGCGTTTCCGCGGCCTCTGCGCTACGCTTTCTTCTTAGCCTCGCCGGCGCCCAGGCTCTGTATCTCGCTGAAATTCACGCGCCGCTGCTCGTCCATCGCCAGGTTCGAAAGGATCACGGCGGTGGAATCGTTCAGTCCCACGTCCAGATTCGATTTGGGCTTGCGGTTCGCGGGATCTTTGCAGCAGAGCAGGAAATCTTCCAGCTCTACGGTTACCGGGTTGCGGTCTTCTTCGGGCACCATAATGCCCTTGCTATAGAGCCAGCGCCGCGCGAACTTGGATTCGCGCTGCAGGAACGAATCGCTCGACCCCTGCTCGTCCTTGGGCAATAGCAGCGGGACGCCTTTGGAAGCCGATGCCGTGGTCATGGTGGCGCCGGCCTTAAAGGCCTCTTTCTTCTCGCCCGCTTTTTTCACTTCAGCGGCGCCCACCGGAGCGGGCTCCCGATACCAGAGCGCCGTCGCCGGATGATTGTCGTCGCCGATAGTGATCTCGATCGCCCCCGCCGTGCCCATGATCACTTCACCGAACTCCTGTCGCTGAGCCTGCAACAGGTCCAGGTGCGAGCTCGTGCTGATCGAGCTGTAGAGCAGTTTGCGCCCATTGGGATAAACATAGATCAACTGGATATTGTCGTAAACGTCGCGGCCGTCTTTAAACGTATCGATGCCGCCCACGCCCACGACGTATTCGGGTGTCGCCCCGAACATCCAATCGGCCACATCGATTTGGTGCGACGCCAGTTCGGCCGTGTTGCCGCCGGCGTACTCGCGGTACATGCGCCAGTTGATCTTGCGCTCGAGCGAGGGATCGGGCACCGGCCGCCGCTGGCTGGAGTTGCGGTGCCACTGCCCGCGGATGTGCGTCACGTTGCCCAGCACGCCCTGGTCGATCATCTGCTTGGCCGTTTCGTAGAACTGGCTGTAGCGCCGCTGCAAGCCCACCTGAAGCACCTGGTTGGGATGTTCCGCCACCAGCGCCCGCAAGGCATGCACCTCTTCCGGTTTGTGTACCAGGCTCTTCTCGCAGAAGACATTCTTGCCCGCCTGCAGACTGTCTTTGGCGATGGGAAAGTGCATGTAGAGCGGCACGGCGATCATCACCGCGTCGATGTCTTTCCGCGCCAGCAACTCGCGGTAATCCTTGAATGCCGCCGGATTGTTGCCGGCCGTGTCCACGCCCTTCTTCAGGTTGACGTCCCAGTTGTCGCACACCGCCACGCACCGGCCCGCATCCGTTTCATGGAGATGCTTGAGCAGGTACGTGCCGCGGCTTCCCGTGCCGATAAATCCGTACTGCACCTGATCGTTCGCGGCGCGGACCGTTTGGATGAACGGGGCGCCTTCGACGGCCGGCAGCGCGGAGGCGACGGCTGTAACGGCGCCGGCCGCCTTTACGAAATCGCGGCGGGTGACATCGTTGTCTTGTGCCATGTGGGCTTCCTTTTTAAAGAAGAGGATTTCCTCCAAATTGTAACACGCGCTCCAGCCTGACTTTTCCCCGTTCGGTGGTGCGCCCAAAAGTGCGTAATGCCTCGCAGCCACCTGCCTGTTCGGGCAAAACGGCTCGGGAGGACCCGATCCTTCGCACGCTATGTGGCATACGAGGGCCGCTGGGAGCCTTCTTTCCGAGCGCGATCATCCGATCGGAGCGTTCAGCTGTTAAATTTCCTCAATGAGACTATCAAAGGAGAAACGTAACATTGGGTGAAATGCCGAGCTAAGCCCTGCTGATCAGGTTGCGCTGCCGCAGCCAGCGCTCCAGCGCCTGTTTGATGGTGCGCTTAGCGTCAGCGGCATCGAATTCAACGTACAAGCTGTCAACCATGTCCGAACGCAACATTCGGTTGTGGATTTCTGATTCGATGCGCTCAAAAACAGCTATACCAAAGCCGCAACCGTGCATATAGGTCCTGACGTTCGTCATCAAAACATCCGCATAAGCTATGTCGTCGGCCCGTACAGCTCTGATGCCGTAAGCTGCAAGGGAATCTTTGATTGCGCTTAGTAGCGTTCCATACGGACGCGTGTCGCGAAATTGCATCATCACGAAGGCACTGCGGTCAGGGTCTTCGTGGTCAGGACGAAATGCGCCAATATAGGGGATGAGTTCCGGTGGGTCGCCGGCTGTCGATTCGCCGGGGAAAGATAGAGGCTGGCTCGTAACTGATTCATGCCGCGCGCTGGGAAAAAAGGGTGGGGAAACGGGCTTTTGTCGTCCCGATCGAAGCCCGCTCAACAGGGTCTCTCGCGCCTCTCGCTCATCTTTTCCCACAAGATCGATGTAAACGAGAGCGCCAAGCAAACCGGGGACCTCGATTGCTTCGATGCGGATCAGATGCAACGTTCCGCGCTGGCCATGTGGATCACGGGCCATGAAGGCAGCCCACTCACTTGTTGCCCACTTACTCTCGAGATACGCCGATGAGAGGATGGCTATACCTTGACGTGCTCCTGACAGTGCACTGTCCAAATTGAGGAAGATATTTTCGCCAGGCTTAAGGTCGCGTGAGGCCACGATGACCGAATACCCAGCTTCCTCAAGTGTCCAAGCAACCCATTCGGCCCATGCGCGGTCCGACTGCGCATAGCTAATGTAGAAATCCAAGACGCATCCTCGCGGGAGCCAAAGCCGACCGACCCTCGCATGTGCAAGTTTACGGTATTCTCTTGGTCCCTTTCAACTGGTGTAGAACAGCTGAGTGCACAAATGGTGGGTCGGTTTGGTCATTGCAAAAATGTATTGCGTTACGCTCTGCCATCGCGACAGGCTTACACAACGAACAACGACCGCTTCCCGTTTGTTGGCCCTGCCGCTTCCGTTGTTGGTATGCCAAGTAGCGTGCCAAGTTCTACGCTAGATAATTTGCAAAAATGACAATTTGCAAAGTGACACTTGACTTTCTCCGCTCACTTTTCTACACTTCCATAGTCTAACTATGGTGGGCATTGTGCCTTGGCTAAGTGAACTCTGGCGCAAACTGCTGTACCCCTGGAAACGCGGCCAGCTCGATCGCGATCTCGATGAAGAAATGCGCCTCCACATGGAAATGAAATCCACGGCCGCGGCAATCGACTCCTCGCCGGACGAAGCCCGCCGCAAAGCCCGCATCGCATTCGGGAACGCGACGCTCTGGCGGGAGATCTGCCGCGAGGCCTGGGGATGGTCCTCCATCGAGCGTCTGTTCCAGGACCTGCGCTATGCCGCTCGCATGCTGCGTAACGCTCCGGGTTTTGCCGCCGTTGCGATATTGTCGCTGGCGCTGGGCATCGGCGCGAACACGGCCATCTTCAGCCTGATCGATACCGTGCTGCTGCGCATGCTGCCGGTCGCCGAACCGGAGCGGCTCTTCTTCGTCGAGAACATCGGCGCGCGGGGCGGCGGCGGCGCTCCGCCCTATCCCTGTTTCGAAGAATTCCGCGATCGCAATCATTACTTCTCCGGGCTCTCCGCATTCACCGCCGACAACATGCGCATCGCCATCGATGGCCGGCCCGAACAGGTCATGGGACAGTTTGCCTCGGGCAACTACTTCGCCACCCTGGGCGTCAAGGCATGGATCGGCCGAACCTTCGGCCCCGCGGATGATTCCGTAGTCGGCAAGGGTGGGCCGGATGGGCCGCTGGCAGTCATCAGCTACCCATACTGGCAGCGCCGCTTCGGCATGAGCCCGGCAGTGCTCGGCAAAGTCATTCAGGTGAACAATACCCCTGTAACCATCGTAGGAGTCACGCCTCCTGAGTTCTTTGGGTTGCAGCCGGGCCTGCAGGTGGATGTGACGGTTCCCATGATGCTCGCTGACGCGGAGATGCTTCGGGAAAAGGCGTCCTGGTGGTTCAACGCCGCCGGCCGCATGAAGCCGGGGGCTCCTGTCGCGCCAGCCCGCGCGGAGCTCAATGGTATCTTCCAGGCTTTTATGAACCAGCCCTCCGAGTCCGGTAAATTCTCCGGCTCCGCCGAGATGCGTCACGACTATTTCGATCACATCGAATTGACGCCGGCCGCGCGAGGCCTGGATCGTCTGCGCCGCCAATTCTCGAAACCGTTGCTGGTGCTCATGGCTTTCGTCGGCTTGGTGCTGCTGATCGCATGCGCCAACGTAGCAAACTTGCTGCTGGCCCGCACTGCAGCCCGTGGCAGGGAGTTCGCCGTCCGCCTGGCGCTCGGGGCGGGCCGCGCGCGGCTCATGCGCCAGGTGCTCACCGAGAGCCTGTTGCTCGTCGGCCTGGGCGGCCTGCTCGGACTTCTGTTCGCGAATTGGGCGGAACAAATGCTCGCGGCGTTCTTTGCCACGGGGCAGAATCACATTGCACTGGATCTTCACTTCGATCTCCGCGTGCTGGCCTTCACGGCGGGCATATCGCTACTCACGGGATTGCTGTTCGGCCTGGCGCCGGCCTTCCGCGCCACGCGGATGAATCCCGGTCCCGCTCTGAAGGAACAGGGCCGCGGCCTCGTTGGCGGGCGCCAACACATGTCTCTTTCCACGCCGCTGGTGGTTTCGCAAGTCGCATTGTCGCTGGTGCTGTTGATTGGCGCCGGTCTGTTCGTGCGCAGCCTGCGCAATCTGAAGAATCTGGACGCCGGCTTTCATCCCGATGGAGTTCTGACCATGCGGGTCAAGCCCAACGAAGCGGTTTATACGGCAGCGCGCCGGCCCGGCCTGTGGAGCGAGGTTTTGGATCGTGTCAGCCGCGTTCCTGGCGTACGCTCCGCCAGTCTCTCCACGTTGAGCCCTCTGAGCGGCATGGAGCGTGGCGTACTGGTCGAGGTGCCCGGGTATGTGCCACGGTCCGAGCGCGACACCGCCATCTCGCTGAACCAGGTCACCGCCGGCTATTTCGAGACCATGGGGATTCCGGTGCTCCTCGGCCGCGCCTTCACTGCCGGCGACGTTCAGACGGCGCCACGCGTGGCACTGCTCAACGAGACCGCCGCGCGCTTCTATTTTGGCGACCGCAATCCGATCGGCGCAAGCGTCAGTTTTCCGTTCCGCAAGAACACTTCGGCTTATCAAATTATCGGCGTGGTCAAAGACTCCAGGCACAACAGTCTGCGGGAAGAAGTGCCGCGTCTGATCTACCTTCCCGTGTTTCAATCACTCGATAGGCTGGCGCGCATCACAGTTGCGATCCGCACCGCGGGCGACCCCACAGCCTTGGCGTCCGCTGTCTCCGCCCAAATCCGCTCTTCAGGCCCGGATATCCTGATCACTGACATAATCACGCTGGCGCGGCAGGTGGATCAGACCCTGCTCGAAGAGCGCCTGGTCTCGACCCTGGCCGGCTTTTTCGGCTTGCTGTCGCTACTGCTGGCCTCCATCGGTCTCTACGGAACCATGTCTTACTCGGTGGTGCGCCGCACCAATGAGATCGGTATCCGTATGGCCCTCGGCGCTTCCAGGACGGGCGTCGTCTGGCTGGTGCTGCGAGACACTATCCTGATGATCGCGGCTGGCATGGCCATCGGCATTCCGGCGGCCATCGGCGGCGCAGGATACATCCGCAGTCAGCTCTTCGGCTTGAAACCGGCCGATGCCATAACGCTGGTGTTCGCCAGCCTGCTGCTGACCGCGGTGGCTGTGCTGGCAGGCTATCTGCCGGCACTGCGCGCCTCCCGCGTGGATCCAATGGAAGCGCTGAGATACGAGTGACTCGCCGAGGTAGGACGGGCCTCCTGGCCGGTCCCTCTCAGCACCCATGGGTCCCCAAACCTCTCGTCCCGAGTCACTCCTTTATCTGTAAGGCTGACCAAAAACGCCACCAGGTCCGCCCGGTTCTGCGGTGTCATGAAGAATCCGTGAATCAGCTTGTCCTTCGCTGGGTTATCGTGTCCCACGCCTGCCAACGGCCCGCCGCCGATGGTGCGGCCCCCGGCGGCGTAGTGATCCACCACTTCCTCCAGCGTTCGTATGCTGCCGTCGTGCATGTACGGCGCGGTCAACGCGATGTTGCGCAGTGTGGGCGCCTTGAATTTTCCAACATCGGTCGCGAGCTTAGTGTGCTCGTAAATGCCAAGATTCGGCGCCGGATACGAAAGCGGTCCGGCCAGGTTATAAAGCCCGGTGTTGTGAAATTCGACCCTGGAACCTGTGGCGTCACTGAAATTGAAACCGCCATGGCAGCGAAAACACGAAGGGCCGCCGTAATCCAGGAAAAACAAAAACTCGCCGCGCTTGGCGGACTCCGAGATCGCGTTCGTATCGCCTAGAAAATGGAAGCGGTCATACGCCGACCCCGCGGAGACGATGGTCCGTTCGAACGAAGCGATCGCCTTCGCCACATTCCCGATCGTAAACGCATTTGCTTCGCCGGGAAACGCCTGGGGAAATAGTGCGCGATAAGTCGTGTCGGATCGAATCAATCGCAGCAAATCTGCTTTCACCACTCCAAGCTCCACCGGATTCGTCGAAAACATGGGCTTCAACACCTGCTCCTCGAGCGAATGCACGCTTGGGTCGCTCCAGTTAAACGCAGTGTTATACGCGACATTGACGAGGCTCATGGAACTGCGCGGATGCCCTTGCCCGGTAGCGCCCAGGGCTTGTGCCCGGCCGTCGGTAAAGGCTATCTCCTGGCGATGACAAGTGGCGCAGGACGTCGTTCCGTTCACCGACAATCGTCGGTCATAGAACAGGTAACGGCCGAGCAGCGCCTTCGGCGGAGTCATGGGATTATTCGCGGGAACCCGCGGCTTCGGAAACCCCTTGGGCACAGCCGCCGCTCCGGCGATGGCGATCCGCGCTACGTTCGACAACAAGCCGTCCACCGTCATCATCACGTCCGTTTCGCCGGCGTCCGGCAGTTGCGCCGGTAGCTTGATCGTAACTTGGTCGCGCCCCACGTCATCGCCCGCTCCGAACGACAAGACCCGGACGGGAACATCGCCAACCGTGACTCGAACAGCAGCCTTTGGATCCGCGTAACGGATGCCGCTGGCATCCAGCCGAACCGTCGTGCTAACTCCATCCGACAGAGGAATAGGGACCGTTCGGCATCCGTAGACACCGTTCTTACATTCCCAAGCCGGAAACGTCTTGGTACTGCCATCCGCGGTTCGCTGAGTGACTCGCCCAATAACCGGACCGCGGCCGTCCGCGGTGGCGGTCCAGAACCCGGGCGCGGTGTTAGCGACGATCACGGTGGCAGTCGAACTGGAACCGTCTGTGCGCACGATCGCGACTTCGGCGGGCCCCAGCGCGTTGTCCGCCGGAATCGCAAACGTAAGATAGGACCAACCCGCGCCGGTGAACAACAGCCCCGCTCGCCGTGCAACCCCGCGCGAGTCAGTTACACGCACCGTTATATTGCCGAGGCGCAACGGCAGCGGCCGGCCGGCCGCGTGCATCTCCCGGTCGGCCAGGATCGGCCCATAGGCAGTCGATAACGCGCCTCGCGCGAGCAGGATGCCGCCCGTCGTTGGATTGACGGAAAAGAGGCTATGGGGTTCCGCGTTCCAGAGATGCGACAGCAGGATCATCGCGATGCCACTCCTGGCAGGCGACTGGCCGCAAGTCCAGCCGTTGTCCAGTTTGGACCAGTCGTAGAAACGGTAGTCCGTGATCATCCTGCCGGGACGGAACGAAGACAGCGTCCATGAAATCTCGTGTGCATCGAAATAGGCGAGGTTATCTTCTACCAGGCGAGTCGCCTCCCCCGGATCGCTCGGAAACGCCGCGCACTCTTCCGACTCCCGGTCCAGTTGAGGATCGAGACCGTTCACCAGCACGGGAGTGTGCTCCGCGAGAGACCCGAACTGGCGCCATCGGTCCTCGCCGGTGCGCGTACCGGCGTAACTCGGAGTCACCTCAACAACGGCGTTGGCGTCGCGCACCGCGCCACCCACCAGGACCGGCTGGTTCGCGCCGGATGACCGTATGGCATCGACTAGAGCCTGTCGTGCAGACCCTGCGGGCGCGAAGAACAAGTCGGCATTGTCCTTGAATTGCGTTGCGCATTGAGCCCAGAAATGGAAATCATTCTCCGTGTCCGAAGCGAGAATCACCAGAAGCTCAAAGCGGTTCGCTCGTCGAACGGCGTGCTCCACGCGTGCTCGATAATCCGCATTCTCTTCATACAGTGCGGCACTGACGGGAAGCCGTACCGCGTTCATGTTCAAGCGCTGCCGGATGGTCGCGAACGAACTCGGGGAGAACGGTCCGAACTCCTTGCCATCGCCGGAGAAGTCCTCAGCCTTGAGCGTCACCCTGGGCATTTCGGTCCCGCGCACCAGGTATGCATGACCGAGAGCATCCACAATGCGTTGGGCTTCGATGTGATATGGACCCCTCGTCGCAGGTGTGATTCGGGGAGCGGATGCCGCGGCGGCGAGCGACACGCAACCGGCCAACAGCAGGTTAAGTGTTAACCACATTGCCGACGGCCGCCATCTTTGCCCTAGAAGCGCAAAGGGGCGCGCGCCTTCCCGCGCCGCCGTACAGGACAGGAACTCCGCCGATTCAAGCGGCGCGGGACGCCCCGTTTTGCGCGAGCTCTTCAAAAGGTGAAGCCCACCAGAAACTCCGCCTGGTTCTGATTCGACTGTAGCAGGCCGGCTACATCTGTGACCGGCGCGGTGAACCAGCGCGTATAGCGGACTTCCGGCGAAATGTGCAGGAAGACCGCATGGATGTCGATGCCCGCGCCCAGAACAAATCCGGTAGCGCCGTTGTTCTTCACTGCGAAAGGATTAGCGTTACCTTGCGTGACGGCTTGCGAGATAGTCTGGCTAAGCCCGCTCAGCGCATCCCAAGCGACACCTCCATCCACATATGGCCGGACCACCGGAAATACGAACCGGTATTTCAGCAGCAGCGGAAATTCCCAGTTAGCCGCGGTCGTCTTGCCGGTGGTCAGGATGCCCGCTATATTGCCGGACGCGCTGTATTGCAGGTGCCGGTATAAAACATCGAACTCCACGGCGAAACCCAGCGGAAGACGCAGCTCCGCCGTTCCTCCGAAAATGTAACGCTGCGTCTGCGAAGTATAATCGAACGTCCCGCTTTGGGTGGCGTTGACGAAGTCACTCAAAGGCACGCCTGCCTTGATGCCCGCTGAAAAGGGTTGCGCCAAAACAGACGCCGCGCCGCACAAGAACAATAGCCAAAGCCGCATGTTCTACCCTACGGATGTGTCGAGCGCCGGGTTACATCCGCCGCGCGCTTTTGCTATCATTAACCCCCGGCAGGGAGCGGGAGCCAGCATGAGCCTTTACTATGAAGACTTCGCCCTCGGTGGAGTATTGCAATCGCGCGGGCGCACGGTGACGGAAGCCGATATCGTAAATTTCGCGGGCCTTTCCGGCGATTTCGTCGAGCTGCATACCAACGAGGAATTCGCGCGCAAGTCCCCGTTCGGGCGGCGCATCGCGCACGGGGCGTTGGTGTTCAGCATCTCCACGGGACTCATGACCCAGATGAACGTAATCAACGACACCGTGCTGGCGTTCTACGGTGTAGACAAGCTGCGATTCACCGCTCCGGTATTTATCGGCGATACGGTGCGCGTTGCCAAGCGCGTCGTCGATCTGCGGGAGAAGGACGCGGAGCGGGGCGTGGTGACGTTCGAGACCGAGGTGCTGAACCAGAACAACGAGCCGGTCATCGTCTACACCGACAAACTGCTGCTGATGAGAAAGAAATGAGACCGCTCGACGGCATCGTCGTGCTGGACTTGACACGGCTGCTGCCCGGCGCGGCGGCTACCATGCAGCTCGCCAATTTCGGCGCCGAAGTAATCAAGATCGAAGAGCCTGAGCGCGGCGATTACAGCCGCTGGCTTCCGCCATATCTCGATGGCGAGGGCGCCCTGTTTCACATGGTGAATCGCGGCAAGAAAAGCTTGGCCCTGGATCTGAAAAGCGCCGGCGGGCGCACGGCTTTCCTGGGCCTGGCCCAGACCGCGGATGTGGTGGTCGAGAGCTTCCGGCCGGGCGCCATGCAGCGCCTGGGCTTGGGCTATGATGCGCTACGCGAGCGCAACCAGCGGCTCATTTACGTGTCGATCACCGGCTATGGACAGGATGGGCCGCTGGCCAGTCTCGCGGGGCACGACATCAATTACATGGCGCTGGGCGGGGCGCTCGATCTGAACGGCGCGCGTGGCGGGCCGCCCGTGATTCCAGGGATTCAAATTGCCGACCTGGCCGGCGGCGCCCTCCAGGCCGTGATCGCCGTGTTGCTGGCGCTGGCGGCGCGCGAGAAGACCGGGCGCGGCCAGTCCGTGGATGTCGGGATGCTGGCTGGCGTTGCGTGGCTGCTCCCCGTCGCTCTGGGTGTCTACGCCGCTCAGGGTGAAGCGCCCGCGCGCGGCGACTCTGTCCTCACCGGGCGCTACGCCTGCTATGGCATCTATGAGGCCGCCGGCGGCCGCTCGATCGCAGTCGGCGCGCTTGAGCCCAAGTTCTGGCAGGCGCTGTGCCATGCGCTCGACTGCGACCAGTTCATCCCGGACCAGTTCGCGGAAGGCCCGCGGCGCGAAGAGATCATCGCGGAGTTGGCGCGCATTTTCCTCACGCGCACCGCCGAGGAATGGTACGAGCGCTTGCAAGCGGTGGACGCTTGCGTCACGCCGGTGCGCAACGTGGCCGAAGTCGCGGCGCATTTCGGGCTCGGCCCGGGCGACTCGGTCGTGGTTCCCAGGCTCAACGATACGCCCGGGCTGCTGGGCGGGCGGCCGCCGCGCTTGGGCGAGCACACTAGCGAAATTTTGGGCGCGCCCGGTGGGACGGGCCTCCCGGCCGGTCCATCTTCTTAGGGCGCGGACGTCACCGTCTTCACCGTAGCGGGCGCCGAAACCTTTCGCGAGCCTCTTTGGTCGTACCGCTATTCCTGGCGAAGAGCCCTCATGGGATCGACGCGGCTCGCGCGGCGCGCCGGGAGAAAGCTTGCGAATAAGGCCGCCACCACCAGGATGGAAATCATGATGCCGAAGGTCAATGGCTCGGTCGAGCGCACGCCGGCCACCAGCCGCTGCAGCAGACGCGCCGCCGCGGCAGCGGTCGCCAGGCCCACACCAACGCCGACGAAAATCATTCCAAGACTCTGCCGAAGCACATGCCATATAACATTGCGAGCGCTGGCCCCGAGCGCCATGCGCAGGCCGATTTCCGGCACACGCTGGCTGGTCACGTACACCAGCACGCCATAGATGCCGATGCACGCCAGCAGCAAGGCCAAGCCGGCGAATACGCCGAACAATGTCATCAGAAAGCGTTGGCTCGCGAGCGAGGCGCTGGCAAGCTCTTCCATGGTACGAACGTCGTAGAGCGTTTGATCGCCGGTAGCTCCACGCAGTTCCCGCCGCAGCGGCTCGACCACATTCAGTGGCTGGATGCTCGTCCGGACGGCCATCGACATGAACGAGGAGAATAGACGCATCAAGTGGTCCGGCACCTGGGCAAATGGATAATAGATCTGGTCGCGCACCTGGGCTTGGTCGTCGCTGGCCAGCCCCCAATGGCGAACATGGCCCACCACGCCCACCACCTTGGCAGGGCCCAAAGCCTGGACCCATAGACGCTTGCCGACAGGCTCAGAGCCGCCGAAAGCATGTTGCGCTAGAACCTCGTCGATGACTACGACCGGCTCGGCGTCGATGCGATCATGATCGTTGAAGAATCGGCCTTGGCGGAGCGGCACCCCCATGACCTTCAGATAATCCGGCGTCACACTGGATGCCAGCGCGATCGGGATTTGGTTGGGCGGCGGCGGGGCCGGGGTGGTCCAATACCCTAGCCCGTTTTCGCCGACACGCATGGGGATGATATCCGTCAGCGCAACGGACTGCACTCCGGGCACGCGGCGTGCGCGATCGACGACATCGCTCCAGGCCGCGCGTATTTGCGCGGGGTTTTCGAGTACGCCCGGCGAAAGCGACACGTGAGTCGCCAGAACGTTTCGGATATTAATACCTGGGTCGAGCGATGACAGCCGCAGGACCGTACGGCCCAGGATCCCGGCAGCCACCAACAGCACCACTGCCAGAGCGATCTCGGCTATCACGAAGCCGCTGTGCAGGCGGCGCGAGCTTCCCGTGATGGTCCGCGCGCCGGCCCGGAGGCACTGTTCCAGTTCGCGCGCGGAGGCACGCAGGGCGGGCGCGAGTCCAAACAGAAGGCCGCTGCATAGGGACGCGGAGAGTGCGAACAGCAGCACATGCCAATCCAGCCGGATCTCCTCGGCGCGCGGCAAACTGCCGGGCCAGAACACCACAAACGGACGGATTCCAATGGCCGCAAGCAAGACGCCGAGCGCGCCTCCGCAGATTCCGAGCACGGCGCTTTCCGTCAGACATTGGCGCACCAGGCGGCCGCGGCCCGCCCCGAGGGCTACCCGCATGGCAAGTTCCCGCTCACGCGAAACCGCGCGCGCGAGCAGCAGGCTGGCAATATTGACGCACGCGATCAACAGCACCAGGCTCACGGCGCCAAGCAGCAACCATAGCGTGGGCCGGACATCTCCGACCAAGTCCTGCCGAAGCGGCTGGGCCTGGAGTCCGCTGGCGGCGTTCGCTTTCGGGTACTGCTCGGCCAGGCGACGTCCGATCAGCGCCAGCTCGGCCTGGGCTTCGGCCAGCGTCACGCCGGGCCCCAGACGCGCCACGACGTGAATGAAATTCGCCTCGCGATTCCGCATGCGCACTTCCGTGTTTTGACCCAGCGGAGTGAACACATCCGCGTCTCCGTCCAACCGGAAACCGGCGGGTGCTATGCCAACAACCGTGTACGATTTGCCGTCGAAACCAAGTGGACTGCCGATCGCTGACCGGCTTCCGCTGTAGCGGCGCTGCCACAAACCGTAGCTGATGATGACGACGGGCGCCGCTCCAGGCCGGTCTTCTTCCGGCAGGAAGGCGCGCCCTCGTAAGAGAGCGACGCCATAGACGGAGAACAGCCCGGACGAGATCTGGCGACCGGCGACGTATTCCGCCTCTCCGGGCTCACTCACCGTACCTCCGCCGTAGCTCCACGCGGCCATGGGTGTTAGAGAGCGGCTCTCGCGCTGACAGTCGAGAAAGTTGGGATAGGAAACGCCCCACCAATCGCCATACTTTTCCGTGTGTCTGTGCAGAGTGACCAGCCGCTCCGGCTCGGGATAAGCCAGCGGCTTGAGCAGCACGCCATTGATGACGGTGAACATAACCGTAGTTGCCCCGATGCCAAGGGCCAGAGTAGAGAGCGTGACGGCCGCGAACCCCGGCTTCTGCCGCAGAGTGCGCAGAGTATAGCGGAAGTCCTGTAGGAGATCTTCCAACCAGCGGGTGCCCCGAGCATCGCGGCACTCCTCCTTCACCTGTTCGGGACCGCCGAGAGCGAGCCTGGCTTCTCGGGTTGCCTGCTCAAGAGGGCGGCCGCGCGCGATCAGATCGGCGGCGTGCCGGTCGAGATGGAAGCGCAGTTCTTTATCAAGCTGCTCGTCTATCTGCTTGCGGCGCCACAGGCGATGCCACCAGGTCATTCCGCGCCGCCTTCGGACATTCTGAGGATCAGACTGACTGCTTCAATCAAACGCCGCCAACTTGCGGCTTCGGTTTCGAGTTGTGCCCGGCCTTTGCGGGTCAGGTGATAGAACTTGGCCTCACGCCCGGTCTCGGTCTCTTTCCAGTCGGCCGCCAGAAGACCACGGTTTTCGAGCCGGTGCAAGGCCGGGTAGAGCGAGCCTTGCGGAACCTGAACCACATCGCGCGAGACCTGCTGAAGCCGTTGCGCGATGGCGTACCCGTGGATAGGGCCAAGCGCGGCAATTTTCAAAATCAGCAGGTCCAGGGTGCCTTGGGGCAGATCCGATTTCGCCGTCATCTTGTATATACCTCGGTCTTCTACATATTAGAGGATCGAGCGGTAGAAGCGCAATGCGCCGATGGATAATGTCCGCGGCTACGATCGCCGGACGGGCGGCTAAAGTTAGAAAGCGAATTTAAAAGTGGAATCCCAGCGTGGCCGTTATGGCGCGCGGCGTGACGTAATGCGTTCCGCTGAAGGTCGAAAGGAAATTATACAGCGCATATGCGTTCGTCACATTCACTCCCGCCAACCGCAAGCTCACCTTGTATTTGTCGCCGTTAAAAAGATTGTCGTGACCCACGGCCATATCGAACAGGCTGCGGGGTTGAATGCGCGGCGGATTGTGGTCGTCGTTCTCCGTGCCGGCCGCCGGTATTTTTACCAGGTTCGAGCCGTACTCCGACGCCGGGCACAGCCCATTCGGACTGATTGGCGTCGTCGGAGTCGCATGCACGCTCCCGCAATAGAGTCCGGCTTGGAACTGTTGATCCGGTGATAACCCGGACACATCCACCTCGGTATCCGTGCCATTGGGTCCATTGGCGCAGTTGCCTCCGACGCACGGTACCGGACCAGCCACCAGGCCGCGATCGTAACGCCAGTTGAAGCCGAACCATGGCCCCTTCTTCCAAGGTTGATACTGCAAGTGAGTGGTTTCGTTAAAATTTTCGTCGTGGTCGATCCGGAACACCTCCGACCCTACCGGCGCCGCGCCGATGCCGCTGACTTGCGGCTCGAAGAATCGCGCCGCCACGTGCGACATCACCACAAAGGCCGTCAAGCCGTGCCAGTTCGGAACGCTCACGCGGAAAGCGTATCCCGGGATCTTCGAGCGGTCCCACTCGATCGGAAACGTGATCGGTGAGTCGCCCAGCACGCTGAAGTCGTAAGCCTTGTGTGTGTACTTCCAGATGTATTCGCCGTCGAATACCAGGTACCGGCCAAACGCCTGCTCCAGGCCCACGTGGAACTCATTACGCCAGCCCGGGCTCAAGGGTACATTGCTCACGCAGGGCGAGATCGTCGACGCCATGAGCGCGCTGATCACCGCATCGTTGCATCCCAGACTCGAGAGCACCAGATTCTCATTAAAGGGGGTTTCCATCGTGCGGGCGTAGGAAATCCGCAGTACCGTGTTGGTCGGCATGATGTTGTATGCGATGCCCATGCGCGGCTCCGGCTGCGTTGCGGTGACAATGCCGTCGTAGTAGTCGAAGCGTAGACCCAGATTGAAGGTCCAGTGGTTCTTGGTGATAGTGTCCTGGATGTACGAGGACAGCTCCCGGATGTTGGCGTGGCCATACCAATGGTACAAGCCGCTGGTCGAGTTCGGGCAGCCGTCCGAGGCCGGCAACGTCGCCGTTCTGGTCAAGTCGTAACATTCCAGCAGCGGGATGAAGCTCGGATTCGGCGTCAGCGGCCCGCTGCATAGCGAGGGATTGGTCAACCCGGCGCCCGTGTAGGCGCTGCCGTCCACATTCAGGCACACCGCATTCGCCGTCGGATCCACAATTCCGAACCCATCCTTTTCCGTCAAGATCGTGTCTTCATAGATGATCCCCGCCTTGAGGTTGTGGATGCCCTTGACGTACGATACGGACGTGCGCAGGCCGGCGCTGGTCAGCGTGCGGTTCTGGCCAATCGTCTGGAGCTGCAGGTCGGGTTGCAGGTCGGCGAACGGATTGTCGCTTGGATAGTAGTTGTATTGATCCTGCCGCACAAAGCCCCCGAAGGTGAACACCGTATTCGCATTCACCACCCGCGTCCAGGTGGGCGCCACGTTGAAAGTCCTGATCTGCGATCGCTGATCCGTGGAGCCTACGGGCACGCCGTTGGGACCCAGTCCATTGTTGTCCAGCACCAGTCCCGACCACGCGGTGGCGTCCTGGGCGTCGTACGAATTGGGCGTCTGGAACCAGGATCGCGTAAAGCCCAGATTCACGCTGAGCGTGTCGGCTGAGGAAGGCTTGAAGTCCACGCGGTCGAACAGGTTCTGCTCATTGCCATGATCGTGCATGACAGTGAACTCCGGCCCATCCAGAAACCGGCTGGTGTTCATGCCATTGGCCGAAATGAAGTTGCCCCATTTCTGGCCGCCGTAGGCAAGGTCAAATCCCTCGTTGCTGGTGCCAAAGCTGCCATAGGAAGCCGTGACGTCGCCGTGCGGCTGAGTTTGCCCGAGCCCCGAGCGCGTCGTCACATTGATCACCAGGCTGGTCTTATCGCCATATTCGGCGGGAGGGGCGCCTTGAATCACCTCCATCGATTGTACGGCGTCGAGCGGGATCTGGTTCGAAAAGACCTTGCTTTGCTGGTCGGTGATCGGTTGGCCGTCCAGCGAGAACGAGTTCGAAGCGTGATCGCCGAATGAATGAAACAGCCCGTTGGAATCGGCGGCGATTCCCGGGACGGAGATGGTGACCAGGGAACTGAGCTCGGACGACTGGCTTTCGAGAGGGAGCTTGTCAAACAGGCCGCGATCGACGTCCGTGTGGCTGGTGGAAGTATTCTCGATCAAATCCGCGCCGGCTTCCACGGTGACCGTCTGCGTCTCCTTGCCGAGGGCCAAGCTGACCTTCAACTCCATGGGCACGGCCGACCTTACGTTGATGTCCTCGGTGGCGGCTTGGAACCCAGGAGCAACTACGGTCAGGTGGTAGTTGTTATACGGAAGGTTCTCGATCTCGAACTTGCCCTGGCTATCGCTCACGGTATTTCGACTGTAGTGCGAGACCGGGTTCTCAATGGTGACGGCAGCGCCGGTGATAACCGCTCCCGAAGGATCGAGGACCGATCCGTGAATCGTTCCGCTGTTGGATTGACCAAAACAGGAGAGTGCGCCACCGGGCAATAGCGCGAGGCAGGCAAAGACTTCCAATGCGTGCGTCTTCATATTACACGATTGTGGCCGCGCCGGCGCAAAAATCCTAGCACAATCTGACCGGCGGCTTGACGCGGACAGTAAGTGAACTGCTATTGGCGATATACGGGTTACTGCGCGAATCTTGCATTGCTCACCAATGGAGCAACTGACGAATGCTCCGAGCCTGTCTCTTGCTTGCAATGAACTCCTGGCCGTTCGTCAAAGTTATCAACCATCTCTGGCTGCTGAGGGCGCTCATCTTTCGAACGTGATCGACATTTACCATGGCGTTCCGATGAATCCGCCGAAAGCCGCTATCCTTCAGCCGCTGTTGCAGGACCTTGAGCGTCTGTGTTGCCTGGTAGCTCCGTTTTGCAGTGATAATCCGTACCAGGTCCCCGTCTGCTTGGAACCCGTAGACCTCATCGGCGCTCAGCAGGAAGTACTCCTGGCCGTCCCGTCCGACAATTCTCTTGCTTCGCGGTCCCGTAGCGGCGTCCGCTATGTCCTGAAGCCTAGCCAGCCTCTCGGTGGCCTCTCTGCCGGTCAGACGCTTGGCCCGTTCGAGCGCCTCCGCCAAACGTTCGCGTCCGACAGGTTTAAGCAAATAGTCGATGGCGCCCGCTTCGAAAGCCTGCAGCGCGAATTCGTCGTAGGCGGTGACAATGACAATCACCGGCACGCGCGCTCCGCCCTTCAGACTTCGTATAACGTCCAGTCCACCCATGACTGGCATCTGCAGGTCCAGCAGCACAACATCGGGTTGGTGCCTGGCGATCTTCTCCAAGGCCGTGGAACCGCTGTCCGCCTCTCCGACGATCTGAACGCCCGCGATCGACTCCAGTTCTTCCAGCAGAACTTTGCGGGCGATCGGCTCGTCGTCCACAACTAGCGTCTTCAAACTCATGCGCGGCCCAATTCCCAAACTCACCCTCGGAGCGTAGAGGGCTCATATTCATGTAACACAGGCGCGCGGAAACCCCTACGACTTTCACATGAGCGGGTAACAATAGTCGATGTGTGATCTGGAAGGAGTGACGAGTGGCTTGTGCTCTATTGCTGGCGGCAATATGGAGGGCAGGGAGGTCCGCTTCGGAACCGCCGTACACACCGCTCGCCAGACTGATTCAGATGCTAAACCTGATGGTGCACTTCCGACTTAGTCGGTCGTTTCAGAAATACGGTCGCGGCTCAGATCCGAACCGCGCGCGTCAGCAAGCGGGTTCTTGATGTGTTAGCGAACTTCTGAAACCGTGCACTTGGCAAGCGGGTCTTCACGCACGGCGCTCTATTCGCGGTTTTGCTGGTGGGGACGATTCCGATCGCGGAGCCCAGCCGCTTCACGGAGCATGCGGCAGCATGCCCTTCACTGCATTCCACTTCCCCAGCTCCGTCGCCAGATTCGCGCTCGCCTCTGTGAACAGCGCCCCAGCTTGCGAAGGCGGCCGCCGGTCCGCGCTCTTGGCTACCTCCAGCACGGCGCCCAGGTCGCGATTCGCCTTGCCCAAGCCCGCCAGAATCTGCTCTAATTCCGGATCGCTCGCCACAATCTGCGGCGGCAGCCGCATCCGCGCTTCGCCTATCTCCGCCATGGCATCCGCCGCCTGCTGCATCGCCCGCGCCGCCCTCAGGCCCAGATCGAGCTGCTTCTCCAAATCCTCCCGTGAGGCTCCCGACCGCGGATCGAGCGCGACTTCCAGCGATTGCGAATAGACGCGCCCCCCCACCGTCAGCCGCGCCTGGTAAGTTCCCGGCAAGACCTGCGGACCCGCAGTGCCTGGCGCGGCATAACGCAAATCCCAGACAAACCGATTCAGACCCGCATGCGCCGTGAGCCGCGGTGGCGCCGTGATCCACACGTCCGCAACCGCCCCCGAGCGTTGCGGCGCGGGAGCCTGGTCCGCGCTCGAATACTGCCGCACCAGCCCGCCCACGCTATCCACAATCTCCAGCCTGGCTTGGTCCTGCGCGGCGGCCAGATAGTAATCGATAATGGCGCCGTCGGGAGGATTATCGGCCTTGGCGATTTCCGGAGGCAGCGGCGTGCCCTGAAATCCCTCGGGCGAAGTGCGAATGGCCGCCGCCGGTTTGTAGAGCCACACGGCCGAGGAGGCTGCCCGCGCATCCGCCTGCCGCAGCGGCGCGATGTCATCCATGATCCAGAACGACCGCCCATGCGTGGCGATAACCAGGTCATCCCCGTGGACGGCCAGGTCGCGCACCGAAGTCGCCGGTAGATTGAACTGCAGCGGCTGCCAGTGATCCCCATCGTCGAAAGAGACTGAAACACCCAATTCCGTAGCGGCGAACAACAGCCCTCTGCGCACCGGATCTTCGACCACCGCGTTCAGGAAAGCTGGCGCCGCGAGCCCTTCCGTCACGGTCGTCCAGCTCTTGCCGTAGTCGCGCGTGCGAAACAGATACGGCCGGTAATCGTCCAGGCGATGCCGGTCGACCGCCGCGTACGCGGTTCCCGAATCGAAATGCGACGCCTCGATCCGCGTGATCTTGCTCCATTCCGCGACGCCCTTCGGAGTGACGTCCGACCACGTCTTGCCGCCGTCTCGTGTCAGATGGATCAGGCCCGTGTCACTGCCCACCCAGACCTGCCCGGCTTCGAGCGGCGAGGGCGCAATGGTGAAGATGACTCCGAGCCCCGCGCCGCCTGTCAGGTCCGGACTGACCTCGCTCCAGGTCAGCCCGCCATCCAACGTCTTCAGCAGAATCTGCGACCCGAAGTAGAGCGCGTTGCGTTCGGCCGCCGAAAAGACCAGCACCGGGGTCCAAGGGTAGCGGTATTTTTGCTGCCGTAGATCCATGCCGAAGTTGAACGAGGGCCACGGAGCGATGTTCTGGCTCTGTGAGGTGCGCTTGTCAAATCGCGTCAGACCTCCATATAGGCCGGCCACGTACACGATGTTGGGGTCCGCCGCGTCTAGCGCGATGTAGCCGCTCTCGCTACCGCCCACCGATCGCAGGTCGGCTTCCGTGATCTGCCCGTGATCGCTCCGGCTCGCAATCGCCACGGTGCCGCTGTCCTGCTGCGTTCCGTACACCGTGTACGGAAACTGGTTGTCCGCGATTACGTGGTACATCTGCGCGGTGGGCTGGTTGTACCAGGTGGTCCACGTGCTGCCCCCATCCACGCTGATGGTGACTCCCTGGTCCGTCGCCAGAATCATCCGCGCGGTCTCCGAGGGATCGATCCACAGAAAATGGTAATCGTCACCTCCTGGAGCGCCGCGCACGATGGTGAACGTCCTGCCGGCATCCACCGTGCGATACAACGCCACGTTGGGCAGATACACCGTATCCGGATTCTTCGGGTCCACCGTAAGCCGCCCGAAATACCATCCACGGATGGTAATGCGCGGGTCCGTGCCCGCCCGCACCCAGGTGCTGCCAGCGTCGTCGGAACGGTACAGGCCGCCCATCTTGGCGTCTAGCAGAACATAAACGCGCCGCCCTCCGGCGCCCCGCGCCACTGCCACACCGGCGCGCCGCCAGTCGTCCTCCGGCAGACCATGGCCTTGGATCTGTGTCCAGCTCTCGCCGCCATCGCTCGACTTGTACAGCCCGCTGCCCGGCCCCTCGATCGGCGCATATTGGATCCGCGGCGGCCTGTGCGCATTCCATAGCGTGGCGTATATCGTCTGGGGATCCTCGGGCGCCCATGCCAGATCCACCGCCCCAATCTCGGGCCCTTTGTAGAGCATCTTGCGCCATGTCTGGCCGCCGTCGGTAGAACGAAATACACCCCGCTCTTCGTTCGGCCCGTAGGCATGGCCCAGCGCTGCCGCATACACGATGTTCGGATTCGTGGGGTGAACCAGAATCCGCCCGATCTGCCGCGAGTCTTCGAGGCCGATGTGCTTCCAGGTCCTGCCGGCGTCCTCGGACTTGTACATGCCGTCTCCGAACGAGATGTCCGAGCGCAGGTCCGTCTCCCCCGTGCCGGCATAGATGATGTTGGGATCGGACGGCGCTACCTCGATAGCCCCGATCGATGCGATACGCTGGCCGTCGAAGATCGGAGTCCAAACCGTCCCCCCATCCGTGGTCTTCCAGATGCCGCCGCCTACCGCGCCGAAATAGAAGGTGTTCGCCGCACCCGCTACCCCCGTCGCAGCTTCGGCGCGCCCGCCTCGAAACGGGCCGATCAATCGCCAGGAAAGGCCGTCGAAAAGCGCGGCCGGAACTGCTTGAGCTGCCAGCCCGGACGCCAGTAGCATTGCCATTACCGGGGCCAGCGGAAAAATGAGAAGGTGCGAGAGCATTATCTTGGTCTGTGGGACTGTCCATGATTGTACGCCACTCACGAGCTTACTTCCTGACCACTGCCCGCCTTGGATTCGACCGCTGGTCGAGTGCCGATCTGGCCTTGGCGAAGGCCCTCTGGGGTGATCCCCAAGTGACCGCCTGGATCGGCGGCCCCTTTACCGAACGCGAAATCCTGGACAGGCTCCAGAGAGAAATCGCGTCGATGACCGCCAACAACGTTCAATACTGGCCGATCTTTCTTCTCGCGGACGATCAACACGTAGGTTGCGCCGGCCTGCGTCCCTATCGGCTCGATGAACAGATTTACGAGATCGGATTTCACCTTCGGCGCGCGTATTGGGGGCGCGGCCTGGCCGAGGAAGCAGGGCGTGCGATTGCTGCCTTTGCCTTCGAATCACTCGGTGCACGAGCCCTGTTCGCCGGGCACCATCCGTCGAACGCGGCGTCTCGTCACGTGCTGACCAAGCTCGGATTCCACTTCACCCATGAGGAGTTCTATGCGCCAACCGGGCTTCAGCACCCGTCGTATTTGTTAAGCCGGGAGGCGTGGTTCTGCGAACCCAGGTCAGAACATCTGTAGCCGGCGCGTTTTCCGGCGCGCCTTCGCCGCCGGCGGCACAGGCTTTACGATCACGGCGGCTTGAGGTACGCGCAGGCCGACGAACCCGGCCAGCACCAGTACGGGCCACACCTGCACCAGGACCCGATTCAGGGAGGTCTGCAACAGCCATGTGAGATCGTTATTGGTCAGGATGTAGACCCCAAAGTAGCCAAGCAGCAGAAATCCGACCAGCGCGCCACAGTAGGCGGCGTCGCGCCGGCGCTCGCGGTCGAACCGCAACACCACCGCGAGTGCGATCAGGGGCAGGATGGGATGATACCAGCCAACCCCCAGGCCCGCGAATTCGCGATCGAACGCGGCAATTGTGATGCCGTAGCGGCCCACGTCGGCGAGGCGCTTGCCCGCTCCCGGAAGGCTGGTCGAAAGCAACCCGGCATTGCCTCTCGCCAGCCACGTCTTGAAGATAACTACCAATGCCGCGGCGGGCGCCGCGCCTGCCAGAGTCGCCAGTGCGGCCCGTCGCTTCAACGCGGCGGTCACGGTAAGAAGCACGGCCAGGAACAGCACGCCCTCATCCTTTGTCCATGCCGCGCACCCGGCGAAAATGCCGGCCAGAATCGGGCGGTCCAGTAACGCAAACACTATGGCGCCCGCGAAATAACAGGCCATCGGGACGTCGGCGTATTGGTTGGGCACCTGGTGCAGAAGGGCCGGGGTAGAAGCCAGCACCAGAGCCGCCAGCAGGCCGAGCATGGGTCCGCGAAGCGCTGCCATGCCGCCCGCGACCAACGCAATCAGCGCCAGGAAGAACGCGTAGGATGTCGCCTCGGGAACGGCTGTGGAAAAGGAATCGCTGAACGCCCAGGATCGGGCGACGAAAGATGAGAGCAGGAGCGGGTATTCCGCGTGCGCACTCGCGTCGAGTTTAGAAGACCATGCGCGTTGCGCCAGGGCACCGCCGGACGCCAGGAACCTCGCCCGAAGATTCCAGATCGCCCAGGCATCCCAGTTGCCCTGGGGATTGGCATCCCAACTCGTAGCTATGGCTGCCGTCGCCATGGCGAGTGCCAGGAGCAGGCTGATCGCCGCAATGGAAATGAGCAGTGGCGCCCGTTTTTCTCCGGCCGGCTGTGGCGCCGGAGCGCGGCGGCGGAAAGCTTCGTAAGCGGCCCACACCAGGACCGCGACCTCCAACCCCAGAGCGGCGGCCCGCATCCCGAGCAGCGTGCCGCAGAGAAAGTATAGGGCCGAAGTCAGACCGATGCCGACGGCCGCGCCGGCCCCGCAGATCAGCGACCAGCGAGCCCATGCCGGCCGGACCACCGACAAGTCTGCGAAACGATTTACCAGAAGGCAGCCAAGCAGGATTGCCTCCACCACCCAGATCAGACCCATTTCGATCAGACCATCACGCTCAACTCAATGTGCCTTTCGGAAAAGCAGGACACCTTCGCCAAAATCCTGTTGTAGAAGCAGGCCCTGGCTCCGCCCGACAGCAGCGAAGTCGGCCGGGCGGCTGAAATTACCGAGTACCCACTCCGCGACCGTGCCTCTTTTCAGGAGCCGCGGCGCCAGGACGTATTGCGCGCTGAGGAACATTCCGGCTTCGAGCCCGCTGCCCGGCGGCGCATCCGTGATGTATCCGATCCCGGCGCCTTCCGGAATCGCGGAGAGTACGCCGCCCAATCTCGTGAACTGAGCCGAGACCATGTATGGATCGCGATACTGCTGCTGAACGTCCGATTCGGATCCATAGGACGCAAACGATCCCCACAGGCACAACAGGATTGCAATCACCACACCGGCGATCACGGCGTGAGGATAGTGTTCGGAGATCCGCTGTTTAGGCAATAGAGTTCGATTATACGACTCGCCGATATGTTAAAGAGAACCGGGCTCAGTCTGCCCGTCGAGATCCTTAAGCCGATTTGTTTTTCGCCCAGATCTCCGCTGCGTTCTGGTTGAACGCGGAGGATGGGAACGAATGGCGCCTTGTGATCGTCTCGCCCCTCGTGGGCGCCGGTGACGCGCGACTGGCCTACCACGTGCTTTCTCCCTGACGCCGCCAGTGATGCCGGCATTTTAGCGAAGCATCATCTGCCTGTCGCTAACCGGTCGGCGAGTATCGGAGGCAATCCCGCGCGGCGGATCTTTTCCTGCGCCTTCCTGACATCGTACGAAATCCGGTAGAAAATCACAAAATGCTCTTCGGTGTTGTACAGAACGTACGCCGCGCGCGGATCGCCATCGCGCGGCTGACCCACCGAACCGGGGTTGATCATATAGGCGCACTCCGGATCCAGCTCCAGCGTTTGGCGCTCTTCCTCCAACGGCGTCTTCTCTATAGTCTCGACGCGCGCACGGTTCCAGATGAAGCCGCCCTGCACGTGCGTGTGTCCGAAGAAGGTGAGGGGCGTGTCCAGGTAGCCGAATGCCAGGCCGGCGTCGGCCGCGCCCAGCATGTACTCGTCCTCATCGAGCGGCGAGCCGTGAACTACCTCGAACCCATCCAGCATCAGCGGCCCTTTCGGCAGGTTGCGGATGTAATCGGCGTTGTCCGGCGTCAGCTCCTGTTGGGTCCACACGGCGGCGGCGCGCGCCACGGGATTGAACCACTCCAGATCGTCGAGCCCCACGGAAGCCTTGTCGTGATTGCCGCGCACCACGGTGGTCACGTGCGCGCGCACCCACTCCGTCACCGCGTTGGGATCCGCGCCATAGCCTATCAAGTCGCCGCAGCAAAGCACCTGGTCGTATTTGCCCCGGGCATGCTCGAGCACCGCCTGCAAGCCTTCCCAGTTGGCATGAAGATCGCTCAGGATCAGGTATCGCACGGCGCCCGCTTATGCCTTTCTCAAGCGCAGCAGCGCTATCTCGGGGGGCGCTCCGATGCGCACGGGAACGCCGATCGTTCCGATGCCCCGCGTGACATATGCCGCCGCCGCGCCGCGCCGGAACAATCCGTAGACGAAGGGCGTGAAGAACCGCGCTGGATTGATGGACGCGTGCAAAATCTCGATCGTCACCTGCCCGCCGTGCGTGTGACCGGCCAGTGTCAAATCGTATCCCTTCCGAGCCGCCACCGGAAAGACATCGGGATTATGCGACAACAGCACGTTCAATGCGCCGGGCGCCACCATCTTTTCAGCGCCGTTCAGATAGCGCTTCTCGGAGCGCTGGTAATCCACGCCGGCCACATTCAGCACGGCATCGCCAAAGCGGAGCTGCTGCGCGCGGCTGCGCAGGAATTGAATGCCCAGACGCGCTCCCTGAGCCTCCATGTAGTTCTCCACATCAGCGTAGTATTCATGATTCCCCATGCAACCCAGGATGCCGGCGTCCGCTCGCAGGCGCGAGATCTGTCGCAGGCACGCATCCAGGGGGTCGCCTGCGGCCGTGATCAGATCGCCGGTGACCAGCGCCAGGTGCGCGCGCAGCTCGTTGGTGCTGTCGATCACGCGGGCCAGGTCTTTCTCGCTCAGGAAGGCGCTCAGGTGAATATCGCTCAAGTGCGCGAGGCGCAGTCCATCGAGAGCGGCGGGCAGATTGGGAATCGGGACATCCACTTCGCGCACGCGAAAATCCAGACGCTCGATGAAGGCGCCATAGCCCACCAGAGCGAACGGCGCGGCCACTAACACTCTGCCGGTGGCATTGAGCAGCCGGCGGCGCGCGGGATTAAAATCAGGCCCCCGGACGCGATTGGTCAAGAGCCGGAAGCCGCTGTAAAGCAGGTAGGCGGCGGTGGAGGCGAACAGCCATATCTGCCCTACCGCGCCGGCCACCTGCGAAGGGACGGTCGGCAGTCTCAGACGCTTCACCAGGAAGGAGAAGCCCAGCAGGAACGCCACGGACATGCAGGCGTAAAAGGCCGCGAGACCCCAGCGCATGGCAACCATCGCGCGCGGCGAGAGCCGGCGCCGCAGAGCGGCCAGAAACTCGCGGCTCATGCACGCTTGGCTAAAAAAAATGATAAGGGCGGCAAGAAGATCAAACGGATTCTGCAATCGAACTACCCTGTGTTCATTCTAGCTGAGATGCCCACCACGCATGGATCAGCAGGCCGGCTGCCGCGATGGCCGCCGTTTCCGCTCGCAAGATCAGCGGTCCAAGCGAAACCGGCGTCCATCCGCCGGCGGCGGCCGAAGCCCTCTCGGCGTCCGTCCAGCCGCCTTCCGGGCCGGTCACTAGAGTAACGGAATCGGAGCTGCGGCGCTTTCCGGGAGGCGGCAGGACCGCCAGCAGCGGTGGAGCGCCAGCTTTTTCGTCCAGGAAGTAGCCATCGCCCGAAAGCGCCGCCAGGGCCGCGCCCAGCTCCTGCGGCCCACCGATTTCAGGCGGTCCCACGCGGCGTGCTTGCTGGCTGCTCTCGCGCGCGATGCGCCGCCATCGTTCGGCGCGCTTGCCGGCCGCTTGCAGCAGGCCCTTCTCGCTGCGCGCCGCGTTCACCGGCACAATGGCCGCCGCGCCCAGCTCCGTGGCCTTTTCGACCAGCCACTCGAAACGGTCGAACTTAATGATCGCGGCGACTAGCGTGAGGCGCACGGGCGCTGGCGGCGTGTCGAGAGGTTCGAGCAGGCGGAAGCCGACCCGGTCCTTTTCGACGGCGGATATCTCGGCCAGATAGACGTCTGCGCCGTCGGAGATTTCGTATCGCTGTCCTGGCTCGGCGCGCAAGACGCGGGAGAGGTGGCGGGCCTCGTCGCCGCGGATCTCGGCAGTATTGTCCTGCACTTGGTCGACCAGGAAGCGCCGGCGGGCCATGCCACGATGTTCGCACAGTACAATACTGGGTTATGATCGCGGTACTGCGCGGCGTCCTGCTTGAAAAACATCCGAACCAGGCCATCGTGGATGTCGGCGGCGTGGGCTACGACGTCAGCATTCCCGTCTCTACCTACTCGCACTTGCCGGAGGCCGGCGCGGAAGTGCGGCTCCGTATTCATACGCACGTGCGCGAGGACGCCCTGGCGCTCTATGGCTTCCTTTCGCAGGATGAGAAGGCGCTATTCGAAAAGCTGATCTCGGTCACCGGTATCGGTCCAAAGATGGCAATGGCGGTGCTCTCCGGTATTCCCACTGGGGATCTCATTGCCAACATCCGGCGCGGCGAAGTGGACCGGCTGGTGCGCATTCCCGGCGTCGGCAAAAAGACCGCCGAGCGCATGGTCCTGGAGCTGCGCGATAAGATGCCTACACCCTCCGGCGAAGAGCCGGCCGGAGCCGCTGGCGCGCCCGCGGGCGCCCTTACGGCCGTCGAGCAGGATGTGCTGTCGGCGCTATTGAATCTGGGTTGCGCCCGGCCGGCCGCCGAAGCCGCGGTGCGTAAAGCCCGAGTGGCCGGCACGCCGCCGCCGGGAGGCGCCGCGACTGAGTTCGAGCCCTTATTCCGGCGTGCCCTGGAACTGGTACGGTAAGCTGAAAACGCATGCCCGATCGGCAACTTGTTTCCGGCGCGCGCCAGCCCGAGGACGCCCAATTCGAAGCCGGACTTCGCCCGCGCCGCCTCGCCGACTTCGCCGGCCAGACCAAGCTTAAGGAGAACCTGGCCATCGCCATTGAAGCCGCCCGCCTGCGCGGCGAAGCCATGGACCACGTCCTGCTCTACGGTCCGCCCGGCCTGGGCAAAACCACCCTGGCCTGCATCATCGGGGAAGAACTGGAGGTTCCCATCACCACCACCTCCGGGCCCGTGCTGCAAAAGAAGCTGGACCTTACCGGCATCTTGAGCAACATCCGCGCGCGGCAGGTCTTCTTCATCGACGAAATCCACCGCCTGATGCCGGACGTAGAGGAGATGCTCTATTCGGCGCTGGAAGATTTCCGCGTGGATATCCTGGTGGGTGCAGGTCCGGGGGCGCGCACTCACTCGCTGCCCATGCCGCGCTTCACCGCCATCGGCGCCACTACCCGCCAGGGGCTCATCAGCGCTCCGTTGCGGGGGCGCTTCGGACTGGTGCTGCGCCTCGATCCTTACTCCGTCGATGAATTGAAAGTGATCGTGGATCGCTCCGCGCGTCTGCTGAACGTAGAGATCGACGCCGACGCCACCGAGGAGATCGCCCGCCGCTGCCGGGGCACGCCGCGCATTGCCAACCGCCTGCTGCGCCGCGTGCGCGATTATGCCCAGGTACGCGCCGACGGCCGCATCACTCAAGCCGTGGCGAAAACCGCGCTCAATTTGCTCGAAGTGGACCGCTTCGGCCTGGACGAGGTGGACCAGAAGATTATGCTGACGATTCTCGAGAAATACCGTGGCGGTCCGGTCGGACTGAACACCATCGCGGCGTCGATTTCCGAGGAGGCCGACACCATCGAAGAGGTCTATGAGCCGTATCTGATTCAGCTCGGCTTCCTCAATCGTACGCCGCGCGGGCGCGTCGCCACGGATCTGGCCTTTGAGTATTTCCAGGTCGAGCGGCGCGGCCTCTTTCGGGCGGGCGATCATCCCGCGCTCTTCTGAAGGTCCATGAACGGCTATGAAAAGGATATACCTGGGATTGGGATCGAACCTGGGCGAGCGCGACAAGATGCTCGCGCAGGCCGTCCGCGCGCTCGATTCGCCGCGGCTTCGCATCCTCCGCCTTTCGCCCGTATACGAAACCGAGCCGGTGGGTCCGGCCGACCAGAACTGGTTTCTGAACCTGGTGGCCGAAGCGCAGACGGACCTGTTCCCTTTGCAGTTGCTGCACCGCACCAGCAAAGTGGAAGCGCAGCTGAAGCGGCGGCAGCTCGCGCCCAACGGGCCGCGCACCATCGACATCGATATTCTGCTCTTCAGCAATTTCGTGATCGACGCGGACTCGCTGGTGATCCCGCATCCGCGCTTTCGCGAGCGGCGTTTCGTGCTGGCGCCGCTGGCTGATCTGGCGCCGCATCTGCGCGACCCGGTGACCGGCAAATCCATTCGCGAGCTGTTGGCGGAATTGAAAGGCCAGATCGTGCGCCGCGTGGAGTCTCCGATCGGGTGAGTTAAAATCAGACCACGCTATGGCGCGATTGTTCGGACGACGCATCCAGGGCGTCAGCGACGATGCGGTGAAAGCCAAGACCGGCAAGAAGTGGGATGAATGGTTTAAGCTGCTGGACAAGGCCGGCGCGCGCATGATGGACCATCGCGAGATCGCCCGGTACGTTGGCCAGTTTGAGCTGACGCGCTGGTGGGCGCGGACCGTGTGCGTGGGCTACGAGCAGGATCGCGGCATACGCCACAAGCACCAGAGAGGAACCACCTACTCGATGGATCGCGCGAAGACAGTGGGTGCTCCGCTGGCCGAGGTCTGGGCCGCATGGCAGGACCAGGCCACGCGCGACCGCTGGCTGCCCGAAGCGCCATTCGAAGTCCGCTGGACAACGCTCAACAAGGTGATACACCTCAACTGGCTCGGCGGCACTCGAGTAAGAGCCAGGTTTTCCGAGAAAAACGGAAGGACGAAGATGGTGGTGACGCATGGCAAGCTGGAGTCGAACGCCGATGCCACGCGCATGCACAGCTATTGGTCCGAGGCCTTGGCCCGTCTAAAGGCCATCGTGGAGCGCAAAGACGAAGGGCGACCGGCGCTCAGGCTTTAGATTGCGCACCGGCGCGCTTATCGCGGTACATGGCGGCGTCGGCGCGGTCGAGCAGCGTCCGCAGCGAGTCACCGGCCTGCCATTCAGCCGCTCCGATCGCGGCGCTCACCGCGACCTTCCGGCTGGTGTCACCCACGCGTATGGTGTAGTCGCCGAATACCCAGCGGGAAATGCGCTCTATGTGCGCGCCGGCAGCCTGGAGACCGGCATTCACCACTATGATGAACTCATCGCCGCCCCATCGGCCGACTACGTCGCCGGAGCGGAAGACGGACTTCAACTCGGCGGTGAATTGCTTGAGGACTTCATCGGCCGCCTGGTGCCCGCAGGTGTCGTTCAACAGTTTGAATCCGTTCAGATCGAGGAGCATTATCGAGAATGCCTTCTTCTGTCCCATGCGGTACTCGATGGAGGACTCGACCCCCCTGCGGTTGTCCAGTCCGGTGAGTGGGTCCTGGCCCGCCAGCCGTTCGGCGTCGTCCAGGCGCGCCTGATACCCTCTTACGTCCTCGCGCAGGCGGGCCACCGATTGCTGGCTCTCCTCGGCCATGGCCGTGGCGCAGGCTCTCAAGTCGATGGCGCTCTTCACCAACGAATCGCGGATCAGTGCCAGGTCGTGCAGGTCAGCCATGGCTTCCAGGCGGCCCGTAAATTCCTGGAACTGGCAGCTATAGCGCTGATCGCGCTCCCCCGTCAGTTCCGCGGTGCGCGCCAGGATCATCATGACTTCTTTGACTTCACCGGTCCTCTGCTTGAAGTAGTCGGCAGCGCCGCTGCCCCACTGGATGAGCTCGGCTTCCACCTTTTGCCCGGTCTGCTGGAGCAGGCCTGGGGTCGGTTCCGCCGAAAGAGCCGCTTGGAGTTGGATCAGGTTCTGGCGCAACGTAGAGCCCACCGCCGGGCAGGCTTGCATCCCGCTCTCCCCCATGGCGGTCAGCACCGAGCGGTAAGAATCCAGGGCTGCCGGAACGAGGTTCTCGCCAGTCCGTTCGATAAGCTTCTTGATCGAAATCATGTCATACTTATCGGCAGAAATCGGACCTGGCGTACAATTTGTTAGCGGCCGGCTGCCCAAGCCAGTCCGTCGGCGCCTTTGCCCGCATCGATGAGCGCGTCAACCTTCCAGTCGGAAGTTCGGATGGCTGCCACTTTCGCGCTTGAGTCGCAGGAGACGTATGCCATCTTTCCGTCCGGCCGAACCAGTGCCTCCTGAGGAGCCTTGGGCACGTCAATGGTGTGCGCCACACGTAACGTCTGGAGGTCGACAATGGCGACCTTGTTCGCAGTCGGTACCGCGACCACCAGCCATTTTCCGTCAGGCGTGGGAGCAGTGCCATAACCCAAACCCGGCAAATCCACCCAGCTTTCGACTTTATCCGTGGCCGTCCGAATCACTGCCAGTCGAGGTTTACTCTGATCCGAGGTAAAAACCATTTTGTCGTCCACCGATATCGCGATCCTTTGCGTGATGGAAGAGACGGGGATCACCTTGAGCGTCTTCCGCGTATCCAGATCCAGGACGGAGACGGTACCGGGGCCCACATTCGCCGTATAGCCTCGACTGCCATCATGACTGATCACGAACATGTGCGATTCCGGTTGACCGGTCGGGACTGACCCGATGATCTTCAGCGCCTTCGGATCGATGATCGAAATAGTATTGTCGAGTTCCGTTGAGACGTAGAGTAGCCCGTTTTTCGGGCCGAATTGAGCGCAATGCGGACGCACCCCGTGCCCGAAGTCCAGGTTGCCGACGATCTTGCGGGACGCAATATCTATTGCCACCATATTGCTTCCATTGCTTCCCGGCTTCCCGACCCCCGAATCTCCGTAGATAGGGACGTAGGCGGTCTTCCCGTCCGGTGAGGCGATTACTTCATGACCGGTCACTCCATTTTCCGGAATTGCCGCGACCTGCTGGCCGTCTGCCGGATCGATAATCCCCAAGGAACGATCGCCTTTGTTGGCCACCAGCAATACGCCGCCCGGTGAGGCGGTAGTAGCGCTCCAGACGGCGGATATAGCTAAGGCAAAAATCATGGCTAGCGCGGTCGCGTAAACAGGTCTCATGGCGCCTTCATTTTACATAACATTATGAGTAAAATCCAGCTCAAGTTTTATCTTTATACGCTTATTCGGATATAGTCGGTGACATGCCCCGCCGCATCGAAACCCACCTGCTGAATGGTCCGGCAGGCAAGCTGGAAGCCCTGCTGGAGCCGCCCGAGGATGGCGAACCACGCGCCGCCGCCCTGGTCTGCCACCCCCACCCGCTATTCGGCGGCACCCTGCACAACAAGGTGGTATACCGGACGGCGCGTGCCCTGCGGAATTCCGGCTGCGTGGTGCTGCGCTTCAATTTCCGCGGCGTGGGGGGCAGCCAGGGCGAGCACGCCGATGGCGTAGGCGAGATCGAAGACGCGCGCGCCGCGCTGGGCTGGTTGCGAGCCCGCTATCCCGGCTTGCCCTACACGCTGGCGGGCTTCTCGTTCGGATCGCGCGTCATCCTGAGCCTGGGCTGCGACCTACAGGACGCCGCACGCCTGATCGCGCTGGGCTTTCCGGCGAAACGCGAGCGGGTGGACTTCCTGGCGAGCTGCACGGCGCCCAAAATCTTCATTCAAAGTACCGGCGACGAGTATGGGCCGCCGGCCGAGATGGAGGCCTTTTACGCGCAGGTGTCCGAGCCCAAGCGGCTGATCTGGGTGGAAGCCGAGGATCATTTTTTCGCCGGCGGTCTGGATGGTTTGGAGGCGGCCATCGGTCAGGTGGTGCGCTAGGGTCACAGCTGTAGGAAAATTTCGATTCGCCCCTTATCCCTTGACTTTAAACCACCTGCAAGCCTCTCCTTTCACCCATCGCCCGAAACCCATCCCACTCGGCTGCTACGCTGAGATTGGGAAGCCCTGCGTCTCACCTCACTCTCGGGGCCTCCTACGACATAAAGAAAAGCTAAGTAAATTGGTTTCGTTCGTTCAGAAAGCAGTGCGTGACAATCAGAAGGTGGGGCGGGCGCCCTCGCCCGCGTCGGACCCCCCGGTCCGACAGCCGAGCCAGGGGGCTCGGCGCAGGTCAGGGCACCAGCCTGTCACTTTATCGCCGAGAAATCCGTAGCCTCCATGAACACGGAAACCACATTGCTCACGATCTTGCCATTGGCTTCCGATTCTTTCTGCACCTTTTGCCATTCCGGGTCGTTTTGGAAGGCGGCCCAGTTCTTCTTGGCAGCCTCGCGGCTGGGATGCGCCAGAATGTAGATCAGCGTATTCTGCGAGCCAGGCGCGTCCTGGGGTACCCAATAGCCGATGCTGGTCATGCCGTGCTTCTCGAAGATCTGCACGGTGTGGTTGCGGAAGCGCGCCAGCAGGTCCGGCAGCTTGCCTTCATTGCAGGTATAGGTGCGCATCTCGAAGACTCGCGCGGGCTGCTGGGCGCCGGCCGGCGCGATCAGTGTGGAAGCGGCAGCGATGGCCGCGAGGCAAAGAACGGTTTTCAGCGACATGCTGCCAGTTTACAATGGTCTGTCGTCCAAGGAGCAAAAATGCCAGGGATTCCCGACGGTTACCAGCGTCTCGAAAAAAGCGAGCGCCATGCCGCTGCCGGCGCGCGCCGCGTGGGGCCGGCGAACCCCGGGGAGACCTTGACCGTGAGCATACGCGTGCGGCGCCGGCCGGATGCGCCTCCCCTTCCCGACCCGGCAGTCCTGGCTGCCACGCCGCTCGGCCAGCGGCAGTACCTCTCGCGTGAAGACTTCGCGGCGCGCTATGGCGCGGATCCGAAGGACCTCGCGCAAGTTGCGGATTTCGCGCGCAGCCACGGCCTTAAAGTAGCCGAGACCAGCATCCCGCGGCGCATGGTGGTGGCGTCCGGCACGGTCGCGCAGATGAATAGCGCCTTTGGCGTCGATCTGGGCACCTACCAATCGCCCACCCAGACCTATCGCGGGCGCGAAGGCTACCTGAGCGTTCCGAGCAATCTGGCCAATATTGTCGAGGGCGTGTTTGGGCTGGACAATCGCCAGATGGCCCGGCCGCTGATCGCGAAAGCTCCCGCGGCTGCGGGTGGGCCGCAGGCTACCGTTACACTGACTCCGCCTATCGTGGCGGGTCTCTACGGCTTCCCCAACTCACCGAACGCCGCCGGCCAGACCATCGGACTTCTGGAGTTCGGCGGCGGCTATCTGACTAGCGACATCGCGGCGTACTTCAGTAACTTGAAACTTACAGCTCCTACCATAGTCAGTGTAAGTGTCGACGGCGCCACTAACTCTCCCGGTAGCTCCGGAAGCGACGAAGTCACCCTGGATATCGATGTGGCTGGCTCGGTAGCTCAGGGCGCCAGGCTCGCCGTCTACTTTGCGCCGTGGACCGAGCAAGGCTGGGTCGATATTGTTACTACGGCGATCCACGACGCCACTAACAAGCCCTCCGTGCTATCCATCAGTTGGGGCTGGCCGGAGTTCGAGACTATTAGCGGTCTCACCTGGAGCAACGCGGTCATCAGCGCGGTGAGCGAGACCTTTCAGGATGCCGCGACGCTCGGTGTAAGCATTTTCGTAGCCTCCGGCGACTCTGGCTCCGGTTGCGGCGTAGCCGACGGCAAGGCGCACGTGCTCTACCCGGCATCGGACCCTGGAGTGACAGCCTGCGGCGGCACCAGCATCTCGAACGTTTCCGGCTCATCGTTCACGCAGTCAACTTGGACCCCCACGGGAGGCGGCATCAGCGATTTTTTCCCGCTGCCGTACTGGCAGAATTTTGCTAACATTCCGGTGTCGGTGAACGATGGTCACAAGGGCCGCGGCATTCCGGACGTGGCGGGCAATGCCGATCCCAACAGCGGTTATCTTGTGGTCCTCGACGGCGTCACCGGTATTGGATTCGGAGGCACGAGCGCGGTTGCCCCTATGTACGCGGGCCTTGTCGCGCTGCTCGAAGCCGCTCTGGGCGAGCCGCTCGGCTACCTCAACCCCAACATTTACGCCTTCTCGGGTCCTTACGTCTATGTGGACGTGAACGATGGCGCGAGCAATGCCAGCGGCGGGGCTCCCGGATATACATCCGGACCTGGCTGGAATGCATGCACGGGATTCGGCAGCATCGTTGGCGATGCCATGGAGGAGGCGCTGACGGGAGTCGGCCTCCCGCCGGCCATTGCGGAGTTCAACGGCAGCCTGTGCCTGGCCTATAAGAGCGTGGAATTCGACGAACGGATTTTCTCCGCCAGCTTCAACGGCACGGCGTGGACGCCCCCGCAACAGGTTTCTAGCGTGGGCACAAGTTCCGGGGTATCGCTGGCGGTATTCAACGGCAAACTGTACATGGCCTGGAAAGGCATGCAGGCGGACCAGGCTATTTATTGGTCGGTGTTCGATGGGACAAGTTGGGCGGCCCAGCAGCAGACGCCAGGCTTCGGGACGAGCACCGGCCCATCGTTGGCTGTCTTTAACAATGCGCTCTATATGGCGTGGAAGGGCATACAAGGCGACCAGCGCGTCTTCTGGTCGAGCTTCAACGGAGTGTGGGCGAACCAGCAGGCAGTCCCGGGAATCGGCACGAGCGTGGGGCCGTCGCTGGCGGTCTTCAATGGCCGCCTGTACATGGCCTGGAAAGGCGAGTTCGGCGACCAGCGCCTCTTCTATTCCAACTTCGATGGGACGAGTTGGACGTCTCAGCAACTCATCCCCGGAACCAGCAGCGAGGGTGTGTCGCTGGCGGTCTTTACCAATGCTTTGTACGCGGCATGGAAAGGCGTGGTGGGCGTTCAGAACATCTCCTGGTCCAGCTTCAACGGGTCGGTTTGGGTGCCCGCGGGGTCTCTTGCGGGCAGCGGCAGCAGCGTAGGGCCGTCCATCGCGGTCTTCAATAGCCGGCTCTATATGGTGTGGAAGGGCCCGTCCGGCGATGAGCGGATCTTCTACTCGAGCTTCAACGGCACTGCTTGGGCACCGCAACAAGTGGTTCCAGGTGTCGGCACCAGTCCCGATCTGGTGAAGAAGAAAAACGTCGGCGGAGTTTAAGCTATGAGGCTCTTTTTATACTTTTTGGCCGGATCGGCCTTCTGGGGCGTACTTCCGGCCGCCGCGCCTCCAACCGTTCACGAGGCGCAAGTGTTCATCGAAGATGCGGAAGCCCGGCTGCTGGCATCGTCAGTGGACGCCAGCCGCGCCGATTGGGTGAAGTCCACCTATATCACGGACGACACCGAAGTCCTTTCCGCCAAGGCCGATGAGCGGTCCATCAACGAGACCGTCGAACTGGCCAAGAAAGCCACGCGGTTCGATTCGCTGAAGCTGCCCGACGACGTGGCGCGCAAGATGAAGCTGCTGAAGCTGTCGCTCACCCTGGCCACGCCGGCCGACCCCAAGGAGAGCGAGGAGCTCACCCGCATCGTAGCCTCCATGGAGGGCACCTACGGTAAAGGCAAGTATTGCCCCGCCGGCAAGAGCGAATGCCTGGACCTGGAGGATCTCACGCGCCTGATGGCCAACAACCGCAACGCCGCGGAACTGCTGGACGCCTGGCGCGGATGGCACGCCATAGCGCGCCCGATGCGGCAGGAATTCGCGCGCTATGTGGAGCTCGCCAACAAGGGCGCGCGCGAGTTGGGGTTCGCCGACGATGGCGCCATGTGGCGCGCCAAATACGACATGCCGCCGGACGATTTCGCCAAGGAGCTTGACCGGCTCTGGGAGCAGGTGCGGCCGCTGTATCTCTCGCTGCACGCCTACGTGCGCTCCAGGCTGCGCGAGAAATACGGCGCCGATCTGGTGCCGGCGGATGGCCCGATTCCCGTGCACCTGCTGGGTAACATGTGGGGCCAGGCCTGGGATAACATCTACCCGCTGGTGGCGCCCCCTTCCGCCGATCCCGGCTTCGATCTTACGCCGATTCTGCAGAGCCGCAAGACCGACTACAAACAGATGGTCCGCTACGGCGAGAGCTTCTTCACGTCGCTGGGCTTCGCGCCGCTGCCGGAGACGTTCTGGGAACGCTCGCTTTTTCTGAAGCCGCGCGACCGCGACGTGGTGTGCCACGCGAGCGCCTGGGATGTGGACGCGGTGAACGATGTGCGGCTGAAGATGTGCATCGACATCACCGCGGAAGATTTCCTGACGATTCACCACGAGCTGGGCCACAACTTCTACCAGCGGGCCTACGACCGCCAGCCATTCCTATTCCGCGACAGCGCCAACGATGGCTTTCACGAGGCGGTCGGCGATACCATTGCGCTCTCCGTGACGCCCGCCTACCTGGTGAAGATCGGTCTGCTGGATAAGGCCCCGGACACTTCCAAAGATATGGGCCTGTTGCTGCGGAAGGCGCTCGAAAAGGTGGCATTCCTGCCGTTTGGGCTGGTGATCGATCAGTGGCGCTGGAAAGTATTTTCGGGCGAGATCCCGCCGGAAAAGTACAACCAAACCTGGTGGGAGCTGCGGCGGAAGTACCAGGGGATCGCGCCGCCCGCGGGGCGCAGCGAGGCGGATTTCGATGCTGCCGCGAAGTACCACGTAGCCGCCAATGTCCCTTACATGCGCTACTTTCTGGCGGACATTCTGCAGTTCCAGTTTCATCGCGCGCTGGCCCAAATCGCCGGGTGCCGCGAGCCGCTCAACCGCTGCTCGATTTACGACAACAAAGAGGCGGGACGCCGGTTGAATGCCATGCTTGCAATGGGCGAGAGCCGCCCCTGGCCGGAAGCCCTGGCGGCGCTCACGGGCCAAAAGGCGATGGATGCCACGGCCATACGCGACTACTTCGCGCCGCTGCAGGCATGGCTGGATGAACAGAACAAGGGCAAGCCGGTGGGGTGGTGAATGCCATGACACGAGTCTTCGCGTATCTTATCTACGATCTGCGCTTCGCTTTCCGGCAGATTCGCAGACAACCTGGCTTTGCCCTGATTGCCGCGATGATTCTGGGGCTCGGGATCGGTGGTTCTACGGCGGTCTTCAGCGTGCTCTATCAGGCTGTGCTCAAGCCCCTCCCGTACCCGGATGCGCAGCGGCTGTTGTTCGTCCACAACGCCTTTCCCAAACGCCAGATTTCGTTGGCGGGCGTGTCCGGGTTCGACTACGCCGAAATCAAACGGCACACGGAAGTGTTTCGAAGCGCCGGCATCTTCTTCTGGAACGACCTGACACTGACCGGCCTGGGCGACGCGCGCCACATCAACGTGGTCAACGCATCTGCTAGCGTCTTTGTGGTTCTCGGGGTGAAGCCGCGGTTGGGCCGAACCTTCTCCGAAGCCGAAGCTCAATATGGCGCCGCGGGAACTACGGTCCTCAGCGACAGTTTGTGGCGCAATGCCTTTGGGGCCGACCCGCATGTGCTCGGCCGAGTCATCCATTTGAATGGAGATCCCTACACGGTGATCGGCGTCATGCCGCGTAGCTTCCAGTTTCCCTCGCGCGAAACTCAGCTCTGGATTCCCCCTGCTCTGCGGCAAGGTGAATTTACCATCGAGGGAGGACGGCTGGAGAAGTGGCTGCATATGGTCGCACGGCTGTCTCCGGCTGCGACTCCCGAGCGAACAGAATCAGTGCTGCAAGTGATCGACAACCAACTGGCATCCAGCTTCCCACAGTTCTATCCGAAAAACGACGGCTGGCATTTCACCACCCGGCAGGTCGCCGATGAGCAAACTGAGTCAATTCGGCGCTGGCTCTACCTTGCGTTTGCCGCCGTGTTTGCGGTCTTGCTGATTGCCTGTATCAATGTCAGCGGTTTGTTGTTGATTCGAGCGGCCGCACGGAATGGCGAAGTCGCCGTGAGAATGGCGCTTGGGGCTACCAAAGATCGAATTGTCCGCCAGATACTCGCCGAAACAAGTGTGCTCGCTTTTTCCGGTTGCATCCTGGGCTTGGTCTTCGCGATGTGGGCAGTGCACCTGGTCAATCTCTACGGACCACTGGCGCAAACCGCACCAATGCAAAGCTGGACTTTGCTTTTTGTGGTAGCGCTGGCTCTGATAAGCACGATCTGTGCGGGACTGCTGCCGGCGCTGTTCACCGCGGAACTGCCCGTCGAACAGGCACTGAAGGCCGCGGCAACCCGCACCTCAACAAGAAGCGGCGGCTGGCGTGACGGAATCGTGGTTGCTCAAGTCGCCTTGGCGGTCGCCCTCGTCTTCACGGCCACGCAGTTGAGCCGCAGCTTCCTGAATCTGACGCGCGTCCCGGCCGGATTCGAGCAGCATCACATTTGGACCGGAGCGCTCACTCTGTCGGGCTGGCGCGACAGCGCGGACCAGAGTTGGAACACGCACTTCTTCGAACCTCTGTTGGCGGAGTTGGCGATCATACCCGGAGTCGAGGCGGCCTCCGGCGCTAACGCAATTCCATTCAATCCGAGCGGGGTCTGGGCCGAAGGATTGAATTTGCCGGGGCAGCCGAAAAGGAGTCCACCTCCGGAAGCTCAGATCAGCCTCGCGTTCCCCGGCTACTTCGAAGCGATCGGGATCCCGCTGTTGCGCGGTCGCACGTTTACCAATCGCGACCGGGCCCGGGCGCCGCTTGTTGCCGTGATTGATGAAGAATTGGCGCACCGCTATTTCCCCGGCGAGGAACCGCTCGGCAAACTTATCGGAAGCGGGGGATCGGGCACTGGCGCTAGTATCATCGGCATTGTCGGCAGCGTGCATAATAGTGACTTAGGGGGGCCTCGCGAACCCGAAGTCTACTTTCCTGAGCTACAAGAGCGGACCGAAGCAACGTACTTGGTGCTGCGCACTAAGGGCGATGTGGACCCCACGGGAGCCGTACGCAAGGCCATCGCCAAATTCCATCCCGGCGCCGCTTTATTCGACGTGAGGCTCATGGATCAGCGGGTCGCCGACTCCTTGCGGCTGCGGCGTTTTGTTGCTTTCCTGCTGAATGGATTGGCAGTCACGGGCATGTTGCTCGCGGTGGTCGGCTTGTATGCTTCGCTCGCTCATTCGGTCGAGCTTCGCCGGCGTGAGATCGGTATCCGGGTGGCTCTCGGCGCCTTGCAGTTCCAAATTGTGCGAATGATTCTGGCGCGCGCCGGGATCGTGGTCGCATCAGGTCTCGTCGTGGGCGCCGTCGGCGCGATTGTCGCGGGGCTAGCGGTCGAAAGTCAGTTGTTTGGCGTGCGGCTTACCGATGCGGCGGCCTGGATCGGTGTGCTCGGCGCAATTCTGATGGCGGCGGCGATCTCAGCATGTTTCCCAGCCTTGCGCGCGGCGCGGATTGAGCCGTCAGTCGCGCTTCGCCACGAGTGAATGATAGAGTCGGTCAGCGCGCGCCAGTGATCCGGCAGCGGCCGCTCAGCCCTCCTACCAATATCTCGATGTCGCCGGGATTGCGGAGCGCCAATGCGAGCTCGACCGTCTTACGTTCGCCAGGGCGCAGCGAGACGCGCTCGAATCCCTGCAACTCGCGCACTACTCCCGGATGCTTCACATATAACTGGACCACTTCGTCCCCCGCCCGCTTCCCTGAGTTCTCCACCTCGACCGATACTTTGACACTACTGCCCGCGCGCGCTTCACCAGGCAACCGCAGATTGCGGTATGAGAATGCCGTGTAACTCAATCCGTACCCGAATGCGTACAATGGCTCGCCTTCGAAATAGCGATAAGTGCGTCCCTTCATACTGTAGTTATCGAATGCAGGCAACTGATCCTCCGACTTATAGAAAGTCACTGGCAGACGGCCGCTCGGGTTATAGTCGCCGAAGAGCGCATCAGCCAGCGCGGTACCGCCGGCCTGCCCGGGATACCAGAGCTCGACAATTGCCGGCACGTGCTCGCGCGCCCAGTTGACGGCCACCGCGCTGCCATTCAGCAACACCAGCACCACCGGCTTGCCGACCCCTGACACACGCTGGAGTAACTGCTCCTGTACGCCCGGTATGCCGAGGCGTACGCGATCGCCTCCGCTAAAGCCTGGAACCGGCACCCGCATTTCTTCGCCTTCGAGACGCGGCGACAGTCCTAGAAACATGAGTACGACGTCCGCTTGCCGCGCTATGTTGAGAGCTTCGTCTTCGTAACTGCCATGCGGCGGCGCCCAGACCAGGCGTATATCCGCGTCGCCATGCACTTCGTGGAAGTCCATGCGGATGGGATAGAGCTTGCCGGCTTCGAGATCCACGGACTTCCACTCATAGGCCCGCTCATGCACGTTATCGCGCTGTACCAGCGGTTTGCCGTCCAGGTACACCTCATAGGAATTAAGACCGGTCGCGCCCAATTGATACCTGCCACTCACCGGAGCCGAAAGGTAGCCGCTCCAGCGCACGCCGAAGTTATCGTCGTCGATGTCCGGGCGGGGCGCGCCGTCGCGCCAGTCGAAGTTAACCTGCGGATCGATGCGCGTGAACAAAGGCTGAGCATTCGCCGGAATCGTAGCGGCCTTGCGCATGGCTTGCGAGACGAAGGCTTTGCCAATGTACGCCCGGCCGTTGAAGTTGCTTGTATTGAAATACTCGGCTGCGAGGCCGCTGCGGCGGTCCGCCCCATCGGAGGTGAACAGCGCCGAGGCCGGCACCGTTTCAAACAGCGGCATACCCTCGGCAAGATCCGAGCCCCTGGCGTAGAGCACCCGCGTGCCCGGCAAGACCTTCTGGCGGATACCTTCGAGCGGCGTCACGGGGTGGGACGGCTCGCCGTTATAATTGCCCAGCAGCACTTCCACGGAATCGGCGTTCGGTCCGATCACCGCGATGGTTTTCAGATTCTTCGAAAGCGGCAAAGCCCCGTGCTCGTTTTTCAGCAGCACGATGGATTCCCGCGCCGCCTGAAGCGCCAACTCGTGATGCGGGTCACTGTCGTTCACGCTATAGGGGATGCGGGCCCATGGAACCATCTCCGGCGGATCGAACATGCCGAGCTTGAAGCGGGCCGTCAGCAGGCGGCGCACCGCCGTATCCACGTCTTTTTCGGAGAGCAACCCTTGGCGCACGGCGGGCATGATGTTCTCATATTCCAGGCCGCAATCGAGATCGCAGCCGGCTCGCATGGCCATAGCCACGCCCTCGGCTGCATTCTGCGCGGCCTTGTGCCCCTGGTAGATATCCCCGATCGCGCCGCAGTCGGAAACCACGTAACCCGGGAAGCTCCACTCTTCGCGGAGGATGTTGCCGAGCAGGCGGGGATTGGCGCAGGCGGGCAGGCCATCCACGCTGTTATAGGCGCACATCACCGAGAAAGCGCCGCCCTCTTTCACGGCAGCCTGGAACTGAGGCAGGTAGGTATCGCGCAAATCCTGTTCGTCGACGCGGGCGTCGAAAGTGTGGCGCGTGGATTCCGGCCCGCTGTGCACGGCGTAATGCTTGGCGGTAGCCACGGTTTTCAGATATCGCGGATCGTCACCCTGCAAGCCGCGTATGAATTGGACCGCCATGCGGCCGGTGAGATAAGGGTCCTCGCCGTAGGTCTCCATGCCGCGGCCCCAGCGCGGATCGCGGAACAGATTAATATTGGGGGTCCAGAAGGTTAGTCCCTGATAGATGCCGCGCTTGCCCCGGCGGACGAATTCGTGGTGCTTGGCGCGCGCCTCATCGGAGATCGCAGTGGCTATGCGCAGCAGCAGGCCGGTGTCCCAGGTGGCGGCCATGCCGATGGGCTCTGGGAAAACGGTGGCGCGGCCGGCGCGCGCGACGCCGTGCAGGCATTCGTTCCACCAGTCGTATGCGGGAATGCCCAGACGCTCGATGGCCGGCGAAGCGCTCAGCACCTGGGAAGCCTTCTCTTCAAGAGTCATGCGAGACAGCAGGTCGTCCACCCGTTTTTCAAGCGGCTGGCGCGGGTCCTTATAGACTTGCCCGAGCAAGGGCAGGCATGCAGTCAGAGTCACCATCAGCGATAACAGAAGGCGTTGGGCGGCGGTCATATAGACCATCGATTCTATAACGCGGCGAATCGGATAAACTAATGCTGAAATGAAACAATTCTGTGTTGTGCTGATCGGGGCCGCGGCGCTACTGGTGCCGGCGCTGTCCCTTAACGAGAAGTCTGCGTTCGCCGGGCGCTGGGACCTCACCATTGTCACGCCCAAGGATACCTATCCTTCCTGGATGGAATTCACGGAAACGAACGGCAAAATTGAAGTGCGCGTGGTCGGACGAGTGGCCAGCGTTCACCCGGCCAAGGACGTGAAGCTGGATGGAGGGCACTTGGCATTCACTACTTCCGAGTCGTTCGGCGGACAGATCCCGGTCACCTGGGACATCACCGCGGCGGGAGGCAAACTCACCGGCATTCAGAAACGCAGCGATGGCGTGACTGGCCAGCTCACCGGCGTGCCTGCGCCCGCATTGAAGCGCACGACGCCAGCGACCTGGAACAAGCCGGAACAGCTCTTCGATGCAAAAGACCTGAACGGATGGGAGCCCGACGATGCCGCGAACAATCACTGGGCGGCGCAAAATGGGGAGCTGGTCAACCAAGCGGCCGGAGCCAATATACGGACCACCCGCAAGTTCGACGACTTCAAGCTGCACATCGAATACAACTGTCCGCAAGATGGCAACAGCGGCGTGTACCTGCGAGGGCGCTATGAGGTCCAGGTCGAGTATGAAAAGCCCGGGATCGACGACCAGTTTCACGGCATGGGATCGATATACGGATTCCTGGCGCCCGCGGTGGAGTTGCCTCGGCAGCCCGGCCAGTGGGAGAGTTACGACGTAACGCTGGTCGGGCGCACGGTGACGGTGGTGCGCGACGGCAAGACCACTATCGACCACCGGGAAATCCCCGGCATCACCGGCGGCGCGATTGATAGCCACGAGGGCGAGCCCGGCCCACTGTATATCCAAGGTGACCACACTGGCGGGATGAAGTACCGGAACATCAGCATTTCGGTGCCGCGGAGGTGAGCGAATGGCGCATGCATTTACGACCTCATATCATCAGGAATCTCTGGCATGGTTTCGCTCGTGCAAGAAAATGGCCGAGGATGCCATGGCGCAGGTGACCGACGAGCAGCTCTTTGAGGCGCTTGACCCGGAGTCGAACTCGATTGCGATTATCGTCAAACATATGGCGGGCAACATGCGATCGCGCTGGACGGATTTTCTCACAAGCGATGGCGAGAAGCCCGACCGCGATCGCGACAGCGAGTTTGTAGACGCGCCCAGCACGCGCGATGAGTTGATGAAGCTATGGGAGGCGGGCTGGTATTGTGTTTTCACGGCGCTTGAACCACTGTCGGACGAGGATCTCGGCCGCAGCATCACCATCCGCGGACAAGCACACTCGGTGATGCAGGCGATCCATCGCCAGGTAGCGCACTACGCGGGTCACGTGGGCCAGATCGTGCTGCTGGCGAAGCATTTTCAGAAGGGCCAGTGGCGGTCGTTGAGCATACCGCGGGGGAAGTCGGCGGAGGTCACTAAGAGAATGCAGCAGTGAAGAAGCCCTGCTACATTGAAATTAAAATGGCCCACGTTTTGGAGGGAGCGCGTATAGAGCGGGCGCCGCGGAGCGACTATCGGCGCTTCAGCCTGTTTGCGTGGGGCCTGCTCGGGTACAACCTGCTGGTCGTGCTGTGGGGCGCTTTGGTGCGTGCGACCGGCTCGGGCGCGGGCTGCGGCGATCGCTGGCCGCTATGCAACGGCGTGGTGGTGCCGCGCGCGCCGCGCATCGAAACCATCATCGAGTTTACGCATCGGGCGACCAGCGGACTGGCGCTGTTAGGCGTAGCCGGGTTGTGCGTCTGGGCGTTTCGGCTGTTCCCGCGCGGCCACCGCGCCCGCTTATTTGCCGCTCTCTCGGTGGTCTTCCTGTTTGCGGAGGCGCTGCTCGGAGCGGGCCTGGTGCTGTTCCAGTATGTCGAGCACAATGCCTCGGCCGGCCGGGCGGCATATCTGGCGGCGCATCTGGTTAACACGCAAATCCTATTGGCAATGCTGGCGGCGACTGCATGGTTTGGAGACTCCCCGCTATCGCGCCAATGGCGACGAGCGCCGAAACCGATCGTGGCGGCGCTGCCGGTTGCCATTATCGTGGCCGTCAGCGGCGCAATCGCGGCCCTGGGCGACACTCTGTATCCGGCGGCTTCGGTGGCATCCGGGATGCGGCAGGAGTTCTCGAGCGCCGCAAATGCGCTGCTGAGGCTGCGAGTGCTGCATCCGGCACTGGCAGTTGTTTCGGCAATCGTAGTAATGGGGGCGGCCGTATCGGCATGGCGGGTGGGACGGCAGGCCGCGGCACGGATGGGTACCATGGTGGCGCTGCTGGTCTTCGTGCAGCTAGCCGTGGGTGCGCTGAATATGGTGCTGCTCGCGCCGGTCTGGATGCAGATCGTGCATCTGCTGATCGCGGATCTGTTGTGGGTCGCGCTAGTAATTTTGACACTCGAAGCGGGGTGCGTGACGGCTTCGGAGGTATAATTAACGGGATGCCAGCGGAGAAGGTCCCACCGCCGGAGCTATCCTGGCTCAATCGCCTGCGGCAGCGATTCGAGCGGTTCCTCTCTGGCCGCGCCCCATCGGACCCGCTGTATCTGAGCAATCGCACCTGGGCGCAAAAGCTGAAAGTGGCTGCGCTGATCGGGGTGCCCGTTCTGATTCTCGGCGCGCTGGTGATGGTCGGCGCCACAGACATGTTTCATTTCACCAAGGTGGACCCGTACGAACACCCGCTCGCCGATGCCCAGCCGGTGCCTGACACGAAGCCGACGCCCGATCCCAAGCTGACTCGAACGGACCTCGAAGTCATCAACATCCACATCGCCAAGGACGAGAATCCGCGCGTGGTGACCGGTGTCATACGCAACAACACCAACCAGAAAGTCGATTCAGCAGTGGTGAGTTTCTACCTGGCCGACGATCGCGGCAGCCTGATGGGGACGGAAACCACGCAAGTGCAAGACGTGGGGCCGCACAACACCGTCACTTTCCGCGCACCGCTGAAAATCACGAATGCGGAATACGTGCTGGTCCGCGAAGTACACTCCAACTGAAACCGCCGGCCGATGGAGCGTCTGCCTTTTCAAGCCTCGCGTGCCGGCGCGGCATACGAGAACATACGCGCGCTGCCCGTCTCGATCCTGCTCGACGACGTGCGCAGCATGTATAACGTGGGCGCATTTTTTCGCACGGCCGACGCCGCGGGCGTCGAGAAGTTGTATCTCTGTGGGATCACCAGCCATCCGCCGAAAAATGCCATCAGCAAGACGGCGCTTGGCGCGGAAGAACGCGTTCCGTGGGAACACGGCTGGGACGCATGGCCGTTTCTTGAGAGCCTGCGCGCCCGCGCTTGTGAAATCGCCGCGGTGGAGACCAGCGTGCATGCGGTGGACCTGTTCGACTGGCAGCCGCGCTTTCCGGTTTGCCTGGTCTTCGGACATGAGGTGACCGGCATACGCCCCGAGATCGCGGCGGTGTGCGACACGCACGTGCGCATCCCGATGCTGGGCGTCAAGCATTCGTTGAACGTGGCGACGGCCGGCGGCGTGGCGATTTACGAGCTATTGCGAAAATACAGGGAGTTGCAGAACATAATGAAGAGATGATCGAACCCTGGCATGTGGCCGGCTTGTTGCGACAGTTTCAGTCCGACGGAGATGGGGCGGCGGAGAAGAGCAGGGAGTTGGCCCTGGCGCTGCTGGATTCCTCGCCGTCGCCGTTTTGGAGAGGGCAATTCAATCCGGGACATATCACTTGCACGGGTCTGGTGTTCAGCCCCGCGCAAGACCGCATCCTTCTGGTGTTGCACAGGCGCTTGCAGCGGTGGCTGCTTCCGGGAGGTCACGTGGAACCGGACGATCCGCTGATCGGAGACGCGGCGCGGCGCGAAGTCGTGGAGGAGACGGGCGCCATGCTGGGCGGGGACGCCTCGCCGCTGCTGGTGGGTGTGGATGTGCATGGCATCCCGCCGAGGCGCGACGAGCCGTTCCACCTGCACCACGATCTGATCTTCCGCTTTCAAGCCGAATCGGATGCCTGCCAGCCTTCCGAAGAGGCGCGGGAAGTGGTTTGGTGTACGGTGGCCGAGTTTGATCGCTACCAATTGCCGGGCAGCTTGCGGAGGAGTTACGCGCGGGCTATGGCGGGCTGGTAGAGTGGAAGTGTAGGGTAAGTCGGCATGATGCTGAAATGGCCAGACGTCCTGAACCTCGCCAAGAACGGCAATCCCGCGCCGGATCGCAGGGTTGAAAAGACCCCCGCCGAATGGCGCCAACAATTAAGCCCCGAGGAATATCAAGTTACCCGGCAAGCGGCGACCGAGCGCGCCTTCAGTTCGCCGATGTGCAGTCGGTTTGAGCCGGGGATTTATGCCTGCCTATGTTGCGAGACGATTCTGTTCGACGGCTCGGAAAAATTTGAGTCCGGCACCGGATGGCCGTCTTTCACCCAGCCGGTAACGATCAACGCAATTGCGTACCGCTTTGACGGACCTGCATTTTTGAAGCGCGTTGAAACCATCTGCAATACCTGCGATGCTCATCTCGGCCATGTCTTTCCCGATGGCCCCGCCCCCAGTGGCCTGCGCTACTGCATCAATGCGGTGGCCCTTAAGAAAATCGCTGGGCCAGTCGTGAGCTGACGTGACGCGCAAGTTTCCCGCGGTCTATCTGGTGTGCACGCTCGCGGCGGCGTTTGCCCAACCTGCGCCTACCGTCGACGTAACGGGCGGAGCCGTGCGCGGCTACCTGGCGGCGCCGGGCGCGATGTTCAAGGCGATTCCGTTTGCCCAGCCACCGGTGGGCGCGCTGCGATGGCGTGAGCCGCAACCCGTCAATCCCTGGACCGGCGTGCGGGATGCCACGCGATACTCGGCGGCCTGTGTCCAGAATCCGATTGGCACCGGGGCGTTCCTGGCTCCACTGGCACACCGCTACGGCACGAGCTATGCAACACCCCGATGGGATCTTTCCGAAGACTGCCTGTACCTGAACATCTGGACGCCGGAATGGCCGGCGAAAGAGCCTCGCGCGGTGATGTTCTGGATACACGGCGGATCCAACCGGATCGGCAGCGGCAACGAGTCGGGCTACGATGGCGCGGAACTCGCCAGGCACGGCGTGCTCGTCGTAACCATTAATTACCGGCTCGGCCCGCTGGGCTTCTTTGCCCACCCCGCACTGACCCACGAATCGGCGCATCGGTCCTCGGGGAACTACGGATTGCTCGATCAGATTGCCGCTCTGCGCTGGGTGCACGATAACATTGCCAAATTCGGCGGCGACCCTGCGCGCGTGACGGTCTTCGGCGAGTCAGCTGGGTCCATCGACACGGGCATGCTTATGTGTTCCGCTTTGGCTAGCGGACTGTTCGCACGCGCGATCATGGAGAGCGGCCCGGTGACCGGCATCGCCTATGCGCACAGTCTTCGGCAAGCGGAGCAGTTTGGCGAACGGGTTGCCGAAGTGGCCCTGCGGGCGCAGCCGGGCGGTTCCGCTGGCGATTCCACTGTCGAGCGTTTGCGTGCGCTGCCCGCGCCAGCTATCCTGGCAGCCGCGGCCGCCGCCGCCAAATCGGAACCGAATCCCGAGTTTGTGCTGGACGGCTGGGTCCTCTCGCGAACCCCGCAGGCGGTATTTGCCGCTGGGACACAGCAGCCGGTCACGCTGATCATCGGCAATAACGGGCGCGAAGCCAGCGTCTTTCGCGGTGCATCCGCGGCTCCCGTGGCGGGCGATCAGGGAGCCAGAAAAACGCTGCGCATCAGTTATGGAGGTCTGGCGTCGATTGCCATGGCGGCCTATGCGATTGACGAGCATACCGGCCGGACCGCCGCCGCGGACGAATGGCTCAACGACGCGCTGATGACGTGTCCGTCGGTCGCGATGGCCACGCTCAATGCGTTTGCCGGACACCCGTCATTTCTATATCAGTTCCACAGGTCCATACCCGGTAAGGGAGAGAGCGAGCTGGGGTCCTTTCACAGCCTGGAACTGCCCTATGTTTTCGGAGCGCTCCGCAATCCGGTGTGGAGTTGGCTGACCTTTGCGAAGCTGGATGAGACACTGGCCGCCGCCATCCAAAGCTATTGGACGAATTTCGCCAAGACGGGCGACCCGAATGGTGTCGATCTTCCGCGGTGGCGCCCTTACACGGGGGTCTCGGAACAATACATGGAGTTCGGCAATGATGGGCGAGCACACCCCAGGGAAGGTGGGCGGCCCACGTTTTGCAGCGTGGATATCCCCAAGCTGAAGCAGCGATTGCTGGATAACCAATAACCTTTTTCCTGAGTGGAACGATGCTGTCATTGCCCGTCATGCTGGCGTCCTAGCGGTTTGCCATTTCGCCAGCTACAGATCCTTCGGAGTCAGCTGCGGAGCAGCGCGGCCAAAGCCTGCTTCGCCTTCGTAGAGGGCCAATTCTGGGATGGGTTTTTAGGCGGCAATGAAAGAAACGTTCATCGGGCCCGGCACGGTTTCGCCATGCTCCAGCCGATCGGCAATTAATCGCAACGCTAGCACCTGCACGGCCGCAGTCGCCTGCTTACGGGTCCGTCCGTATGCCGTCACGCCCGGTAGCGCCGCAATGTCGGCCAGCCAGCGGCCGTCCTCTTCGCGGAAATACTCGATCGCCAAAGAGAGCCAGTTCGGGACTTCAGCATGAATCCATCATGCCATCAATTTGTGAATTGCGGCGTGGAGATCGGCCAAGTTCTCCGATACCTCATTGCTGAGACATTTGATGGCTGGTGTGACCGCTGGCACCCTTGATGTGCCCGCGATGGCGAGGGTTCCTGGAAAGGTTGGGAGGTGGTTTGGGCATCGACGCAACCGGAGAGTGCAGCCCGTACACATTCAGGCGGTCAGAGAAGGTCGCCAGGTAGACCTTGCCATTCGCGATAGTGGGCGGTACGTTTTTGGCGAAATCGAAGTTATCCGCCGGCTCGTCGCGGTCCGTGCTCCATAACAACTCCAGCGTATCGGCCTCGAAGGCGCGCAGGCTCCCCCGAACAATCTCGACCCAGGCATCGTCCTGGTAGGGAATCGCAGCCCAAAGAATGCCATGATCCTGCCCGTTTGCCGAAATGGACAAGAAACCGCCGGGCATTCCCCGGTTACCCATCATTCCCTTTAGCGGCCTGGTATGGAACTTTTTGTTGGCATCGTATTGAAAGGCCTTTACGCGGTCCTCTTCCGGCCAGACATAAATGGTGGGACCTTTCAGACGGCTGTTCCAATATACCGGCGATCCGTGAATGTGGTGATAGCCTACATTAAAAAGAAATGGGAACCAGCTCAGCCAGGAAATGCGCCAGCGGCGGGACGCCTGAAACGCCTGGACCGGAGGATTCAATTCATCGTGGAGCCACAGATGCTGTTGCTGGCCGCCGAGCTTCGACTGCTGGAGCACATAGAACTTTCCCTCTTTGCCACCTCCGACCAATTCATCCGTACCGGGTAGGAGCATGGGCCCGGACGATCCCAGCTCGACATCCAGGAAGTTTAGCGCTTTCACGTTGGCCGGCGCGAACCAATCGACCGGACTCAGGTCGGCGTTCAACTTGACGAAGGTACTGCCAAACTGCTTACTGCCCGGTTCAAAGCTCCCGTTCCCGGTCATGAAGTAAAGGTTGCCTTGGCTGTCCGCGGCGGGGCCGTTTCCGGCCTGCCAGATGCCGCCCATCTCACCGTTCGGAGTAGTGCAAAAGACAGGCTCCAGCTGTTGGAGTGTATCGGCATCGAACGCGATCATCCAACCCTGAAACGGCGGGGCATCCTGATGCGCGCCGAAGGCGACATAAACCCGGTGATTGGCCAGAAGTAACGCAGGGCGCTGTAACTGCCGCCGCGCAATGTCCGCCTCCGGGACGGCAGGGTTGTTCATGGGAATGCGGATGTCGGTCTTCCGCACGACGGAGCCGCTGGAGATATCCAACGCGTGAATCCGGTAAACCACCGGGCATGCCGCCGTCGCCACCTCTACTCCGGGACACTGAGGCTCTGCTATTTTGGCGACAACATACATCAGCTTCTTCGCGCGATCGATCACAGGAGTACTGGTAATACCGATGTAGGGCCGAATGTTGTACTGTCCTAACAATGCTCCGGCATCCTTGGGAATGCGGTCATAGAGCATGGGCGAACCGAGAAAGGTTTGCCAGAGCGGCAACGAATCACCGCCCTCGGCGTCAAATGCGTAAACCATGTTACGCATAGTAGCCACGAACACGACATTACGTGCCCCTTTACCTGGCATTGTTAGATTAGTTACCACCAGCGGCTGTGCGTAGATCTGGCCATCGACGACGAAAGAGAATAGCCTGCCGAACGCTTGCTGCTTGAGAGTCGACGGCGAGAGGATGGTTTCGTCGAGGATGGCGCCGGTGCGAGCTGAATCGTTGTGGTGAGTGAGAACATCGGTTGCGAAGGCCGTTGCACAGGTAGCTAAGCACGCTAAAGCCATCGTTCGCATCTGGACAGGATATCATCGAACGGCGCAATGCCCGTGCCCACGGTCCGACCGTGCGAAACTAATAGTTGAGTGCCTCCTGAACGGAATCCGCTACCCAAATCCGAACGCCTGCGTGCGCTGCTGCCCGATATAAAGGAGCTGGTCCGGCCCCGCCGCGGGCTGCTGGCTTTGGGCCTCGTGCTGATGGCCATCAACCGCGTGTCGGGTCTGGCCCTGCCTGCCTCGACCAAGTACCTGGTAGACGATATTCTTACCAAGCATCATTACGGGATGCTGCGGCCTCTGATCCTGGCTGTGATGGGCGCCACCCTGATACAGGGCGTAACTTCGTTCGCCTTGACGCAGCTGCTTTCGAAAGCCGCACAGCGCCTGATCGCGGAGTTGCGCCGCAAAGTGCAGGGGCACATCGGGCGGCTGCCGGTGACCTTCTACGACTCGAACAAGAGCGGCATGCTGGTCTCGCGCATCATGAGCGATGTGGAAGGCGTGCGCAACCTGATCGGCACCGGCCTGGTGGAATTCGTGGGAGGCCTGCTGACGGCCATCCTGGCGCTGTTCGTCCTGTTGCGGCTTAGCCCCACGATGACGATAGTCGCACTGTGCGCCATCCTCGTCTTTGGCCTGGCGCTGCGAAGAGCGTTCGGTATCATGCGGCCGATTTTCAAGGAGCGCGGCAAAATCTCCGCGGAGGTCACCGGACGCCTGACCGAATCGTTGGGCGGGGTTCGGGTGGTGAAGGGCTATCACGCCGAGGCCGCGGAGGCCACAGTCTTTGCCGGCGGAGTCCAGCGCCTGCTGGACAATGTGATGAAGAGCCTCACGGCCACTTCGTTCATGAGCTTCGGCGCGACGCTCATGGTGGGTATCCTGGGCGCGCTGGTCATGTATCTGGGCGCACGCCAGATCATGGCGGGAACCCTCACGTTAGGGCAGTTCTTCATGTTCACCATGTTCCTGGCGTTTCTGGTCGGGCCGGTCTTCCAGATTGTGGGGATCGGAACGCAGATCAGCGAAGCGCTGGCCGGCCTGGAACGCACCCGCGAGGTGCTGCGCGAGCGGCCCGAGGACGAAGACCCGCGCCGCAAGGTGGCCGTAGGGCGCGTCGCCGGGGAAGTGGTTTTCGATGGCGTCACCTTCGCCTATGACGAAGGCAAGACCGTGCTGCACGACGTCTCCTTCCGGGCGGCGCCGGATACGGTGACCGCGCTGGTGGGCGCTTCAGGCTCGGGGAAGTCGACGATCATAGGGCTCATCGCGGCATTCTACACTCCGGGCCACGGCGCCATCCGGATCGATGGTGTCGATCTTTCGGCAGTGCGCCTGGATTCGTACCGTACGCAACTGGGCGTGGTCCTGCAGGACACCTTCCTGTTTGACGGCAGCGTTCGCGAGAACGTGGCCTTCTCGCGGCCGGATGCCACCGAGGCGCAGATCCGGGAGGCGTGCCGCATTGCGAGGGTGGACGAATTCGCCGACTCGTTCGAAAAGGGCCTGGACACGGTGGTAGGCGAAAGGGGCGTCAAGCTGTCGGGCGGGCAGCGGCAGCGGGTGTCCATCGCACGCGCCATTCTGGCGGACCCGGCCATTCTGATTCTGGATGAAGCTACTTCCAGTCTGGATTCGGAATCGGAGGCCCTGATTCAGGAGGGGCTCTCCTATCTGATGAAAGGGCGGACCACGTTCGTGATTGCGCACCGGCTTTCGACCATCCGGCGGGCGGATCAGATCCTGGTGGTGGAGGGCGGTCGCATCGTGGAGCGTGGGCGGCATGCAACGCTATACGCCCAGCAGGGCAGGTATTACGATCTGTACACGCGGCAGCACGGAGTCCAGACGAATCTGTTCCTCGCGCCGGGGGAAGGACAGGAGCAACCAGCGACGGGCGAGGCGGCCAACGGGGCCACCATGTCAGGCCAACCTGCTGGAGCCGCCGGGGGGAATCCGCTGACGGACGCAGTCCGGCTGATCCGCGGCTAATCCCCACTTGAACATTCGCTGAAACGTTCGGTCCTCAAATTGCACTAACTTGTAGCACGGAGTGACGAGGACGATATGTGGATCGCCGGGGGTCTTGCAGCTTTAGTGGCACTTAGCTTGTTGGTGTCGATGATTTCCAGCCCGCCAAGGATTGGCCGCTGAGACACAGTGTACAAAACTGACACAGTCTGATACACAGATGGTCAGACCGACTCGAAGTAACGCGCCAGCTCCCAGTCGGTGACTGCTTTTTCGTGTTGGCGCACTTCCCATTCCCGCGTAGAGGCGTAGTGATCGACGAACTGCTCGCCTAACCATTCGCGCGCCACGCGGCTGGCGCGGAACAGGCCGGTAGCTTCGGCCAACGTGCGGGGCAGGGGCGGCGCGTCGCCGGAATAGGCATTGACGGTGGGCGGTGGAAGCTCGATCTGGCGCTCGATGCCGTCCAGTCCGGCAGCGAGCGAAGCGGCCATCGCCAGGTATGGGTTGATATCCGCGCCGGTGAGCCGCAGCTCGACGCGCGTGGATTTGCGGCTGCCGGGAATTGCCCGCACAGCGGTGGTCCGATTGTCGACACCCCAGGTAGCATTTACCGGCGCCCAGGCGCCCGGCACCGTACGCTTGTAAGAATTGATCGTGGGACAGAAAACCGCCACCAGCTCCGGCAGATTCGTCACCAGTCCGGCCACGTAATGCCGCATGAGGTCGGACATGCCCGCCTCGCCGTAGAAGAGGTTTTCGGACATTCCGGCGGGGCTAAGGCTCTGATGCAGGTGCCCGCTCGATCCGGGCAGCGCGGCGTTCCACTTGGCCATGAAGGTGGGCGTGAGGCTATGCCGCGCGGCCACTTCTTTCACGGCGGTCTTGAACAGCGCGGCGCGATCGGCTGCCCGCAGCCCGGGTTCTACGGCAATGGCCGCCTCGTACACGCCCGGTCCGGTTTCTGTGTGAAACCCCTCCAGGGGTACGTCGAAGGCTGCCAGGGCTTCGAGGATTTCGATCACCAGCTCCGCGTTGGCCGAGGCGCGCAGCACGCTATAGCCGAACATGCCGGGGGTCAACGGAGTGAGCGCGCCGAAATGCTTGTCGCGCAGGCTCTGGGGCGTCTCGCGAAAGATAAAGAACTCGTACTCCGCCGAAAAATGCGCCGTATAACCGTATTCCGTGGCGCGCTCGAGCACGCGCTCGAAGACCTGCCGTGGAGCGATGGCCAGGGGCCGGCCATCCGGCTGGCAGAAATCCAGCAGGAAAAACGCCGTGCCAGGCTCCCACGGCGGCAGGCGGAAGCTCGACAGATCAATGCGGCAGTGGGCATCCGGATACCCTGTGTGCCAGCCGGTAAATTTGACGTTGTCGTAGAGCACGTCGCCAATATCCCATCCAAAGATCACGTCGCAAAAGCCCAGTCCCGATTCCGCCGCCGACCAGAATTTCTCCACGCTGATGTATTTTCCGCGCAGCGTCGCATCGATGTCGAAGGCGCCCAGCTTGACGCGGCGGATGTGGTTATCTTCGAAGCGGCGCCGGATCGATTCCAGGTCCATCAAAGGGCCACCCACACGGATTTGACATTGGTGTATTGCTCGAGCGCGTAGGAGCCAAGGTCGCGCCCGAAGCCGCTCTGCTTATAGCCGCCGAAGGGTGACGCGGTATCGAATCCGTTGTAGGTGTTGATCCACACCGAGCCGGCCTTGATATCGGCGGCCATGCGGTGGGCCAGCTTGATATCGCGCGTCCACACCGCCGAGACCAGGCCGTAGATGGTGCCATTGGCGATCTCCACGGCTTCATCGGGGTCGCGGAATTTGAGCGCGCAGAGCACCGGACCGAAGATCTCCTCCTGGGCGATTTTCATGCCGGGCCGCACCTCCGAGAAGATGGTCGGCTTGACGAAGAAGCCCTTGGCTTTGGCGCCTTCGGTGTCGCGCTCGCCGCCGCAACAAAGTTTGGCGCCCTCTTCCCGGCCGGAGCGAATGTAATCCAGAATACGCTCCATCTGGCGGGCGGAGACCTGCGAGCCCATTTGGGTGGCGCGGTCGAGCGGATCGCCCAGCTTGAGCTTGCGCGCGCGCTCGACCAGCTCGTCGAGGAAGCGATCGTGTATATCCTGGTGCAGCAGCAGGCGCGAGGCGGCGCTGCAGATCTCGCCTTTATTGGCGAAGATGCCCCAGAAGGCCGACTTCAGCGCGGCTTCCAGATCGCAATCCGGGAAGATGATATTCGGCGACTTGCCGCCCAACTCGAGGCTGAGGCGCTTAAGGTTGGATTCGCCGGAGGCCTGCAGCAGGCGCCGCGCCGTGCGGATGCTGCCGGTAAAGCTGATCTTGTCCACATCCATGTGTACGGCCAGGGCATCGCCGGCGGTCTGGCCGTAACCTGTGACGACGTTGAGGACGCCGTCGGGCAGCCCCGCCTCGTGGCAGTATTCAGCCAGCTTCAGCGCGGTGAGCGGCGTCCATTCGGAAGGCTTGAGCACCACGGAACAGCCGCAGGCCAGCGCGGGCGCCACTTTCCAGGCGGCAATCTGCAGGGGATAATTCCAGGGCACGATGGCGCCCACCACGCCCATCGGCTCGCGCAGCGTGTAGTTTAGAAAAGGACCATCCACTGGAATGGTCTCGCCGTAGATCTTGCGCACCCAGCCGGCGTAGTAGCGGAAGGCGTCGATGGCCGGATCGACGTCGGCGCCGGCGGCCTCGCGCACGGTCTTGCCGTTTTCCATGGATTCAAGCACGGCCAGTTCTTCGCGGTGCTTCATCAGGATTTCGGAGACATTCCAGAGGATCTTTTCCTTCTTGGACGGGTCCATGCCGCGCCAGCTTTTGCTCTCGAAACTGGCGCGCGCGGCGGCCACGGCGCGGTCGACGTCGCAGGCCGCGCCGTCCGGCACGGTGGTCAGCAAATCGCCGGTGGCGGGGTTGACGATATCGATGGTGCGGCCGCTCTCGGCATCTTCCGGGCGGCCGTTGATCGACAGCTTGCCGGGGCGCAGGTGTTCTTTGATCTCTTCAGCAACACTCATAATTTATTCTCTCGCAGCGTACACCGGGCGGGGGGATGCGGCAAATCACGACAACCTCTGTCCCGCGCGCCAGTAAGCGGCGGTGAGAGCTGCATGGAAAATGTAGGCCTCTCCGTTTTTATTACCAAGAGGGGCCACGACGATTCCGTCGTCCGGGCCTCAACAAGGGTCGATGATCCGACCCGATGTTCTACCAGTCGGCATCTATGATCACTCTAATTCTATGCCGCCTCGTGGAGTGGTTCGTGATGCAAACGCAGAAGGTCATTGGACCTGAGAGCGAGGGAGGCGTAGGTCCGGCCACTGTCATCGCTGAATTCCACTTCGAAAACTTCAGGACCGAAAACCTCCACAATGGTGCCCACCTGTCCGCGGGCCAGACCCGCTTCCGGCAGGTCGCGCATCAAAGCGACGACGGAAAGGAGTTCGAGATCAGCCATTTGCCCTTCTTTTCTATAGTACATAACAGCTTGTCAACCTCCGAATCGCCGGTGGCGGGGTTGACGATATCGATGGTACGGCCGCTCTCGGCATCTTCGTGCGGCCATTGATCGATAGCTTGCCAAGGTGCAGTTGTTGTTTGATCTCTTCAGCAACGCTCATGGATTCTCTCGCAGCACACACCAGGCGGGCAACAGGCGGGGCACCTGCAGGTCTACCGCGCTGATTTATTAATCGTATTCTGGCGAAGACTATCGGGACTCGGACGCTCGGCGCCCGCGTCGGTGCTACGGCCTCTAAAGGCCACCTCGTACATCCGGCTAAGCGCACCGTTCCAATCCTGGACCGTGGCCCGAACTGGCGTTACGCCGCTGAAGAAACGTCGATTTCCTTGGCAAGGTTGGTCGGGTCGGGAGGGCTCGCCAAACCCGCGCAAGGTTCGGATATGCCGCCAACCATCCGATTCGATCATCCGGACCAGATCCCGAACCTTCACCAGTCTTCATTGTAGCCGTTCCGCCCAGGGAGCCTGTCATAACTGCCACTTTAAATCCGTGTGGAATACCCCAAAAGCCTCCCCAAATCCGTGACATTTGATAAAACGACTTGACAGCGGAGGTCGGTGTGTGATGATATTTCTGTCATAATGCACGCCGTGCATGGCAGCGGACAAAGTCACGCAAGCCTCTGCAACCGGCAGCTTCTTCGAAAGCCCACGGCTTTCCACGTAGGAGAAACCCATGTCCATCGTCGATTCCTTGACCAGGCAGGTCACCTTGTGGGCCTGCACTTTGCTTTGTGCCAGTAGCGCGCTGCACGCCCAGACCACCGGCGTGATCACCGGCACTGTCACCGACCCGAGCGGAAGCAGCGTGCCTGGCGCCGAAGTCGCCGTGCGCAACACCGAGACCGGTGAAACCAAAACCTTCCATACGAATGGCAGCGGGATCTACGCAGCGTATGCGCTCCCCGTCGGCAAATATAATCTCGAAGTCACTGCCACCGGCTTTAAGAAAGCTTCCAAGACGGACATTCAATTAAATGTCGCCGATCAGTTGGCAGTCAACTTCGCGCTTCAGGTCGGCAACGTTTCGGAAACCGTGGAAGTCACTGGCGCAACTCCCACAGTGGACACCGCGAGCGCGAATATAAGCAACACTGTCGACACCAGACAGATCACGGACCTGGCCGTGAATGGCCGTGAATTTACTTCCTTGCAGCAGCTGCTCCCGGGCGTTTCCCGAACCATGGGGGACGAGGGCGGCACCGGGTTCAACAGCGCCAGAGGCTTCGCGGTGAATGGACAGCGGGAAGTATCGACCGGCTTCCAGGTCGACGGCGTGGAAAATACCGATATGGGCAATGGAACAGGACTGATGACATCGCCCGGAATGGAGACCATCGGTGAGTTTAAGATGATCACCAGCAACTATTCCGCGGAGTACGGAAACGCCGGAGGCGCCGATCTCCTGGTCATCACCCGGACGGGAACCAGGGACTTCCACGGCGCCGCCTATGAGTTTTTCCGGAACAACGACTTAGACGCTAAGTATTTCTTTGCGGACAACGTTCCTGCGCTGCATTACAACAACTTCGGCTATCGGATCGGCGGCCCGGTATTCATCCCCCATGTATACAACACGAATCGGGAGAAGACGTTCTTCTTTTTCGCCCAGGAATGGAAAAGAAAAGATACACAGGACACGTTCTTGGCGGCCACGCCGACTGCGGCTATGCGCGCCGGGGACTTCTCGGCGGAAGCCGCGCGGATTGGCGAGCCGATCATCGATCCGACTACGGGGAACCCGTTTCCGAATAACCAGATACCCGCTAGCCGGCTCAACGCAAATGCACTGTTGTTGCTCCAGAACAACTTTCCGCTTCCCAACCAATCGGGCTTCCTGAATTACAATCTAAACGCTCCCGACACCGATAATTGGCGCCAGGAAACCTTGAACATCACTCATCAACTGACCAGCAGTACCCGGCTGCAGGTGCGTTACATCGAAGACACTGAGATTCAGAATATGGGAGGTGTCTTATGGTCAAGCCAGTCGTTTCCGAATATTACTACTACCGTCAACTTGCCCGGCCATAGCTTTCTGGCGAAAGCCACAACCACTATCAGCCCGACCTTACTAAACGAGGTGTCCTATGACTATGCCAGCAATTACGGTTCCAAATCGCAGGGAGCCGTCTCTTTGCACGGGGCCTATCTCGCGCCGCAGGGCCTTAGCATCCAGTCGCTCTTCCCAGCCCCATCGGGAGCGGCCGACAAGGTTCCTAATCTGTACTTCTCGGGCGGTTGGGGCCAAATCGATACAAGTTACTATCCCTGGTGGGCCCACCATAATATCCAGTCCGTTAACGACGACGCCTCGAAGACCATTAGCGCGCATTCGCTGAAGTTTGGCGGCACGTATCAGCACTCCGCGACCCCCGTGGAGTCGCAGGTAGACCCTGGGTACCAGGGAGGTTTCACCTTCTCGGGCGTCTTCACTAACGACCCCATCGCCGACTTTCTGATTGGCGATGCGGCTTCCTACAGCCAGCTGAGCAATGTAATCACTCCCAATTACATCTACAATCAGTTGGAGCTCTACGTACAGGATACCTGGAAGGTGACTCCAAAGCTCACGCTCAACCTCGGCGTCCGATATTACGACATGCCGCACGCATATGAGCAGAACAATCTGATCAGCAACTTCGTGCCTTCCGCTTACAATCCGTCGCAAGCCGTTACCGTCTTGCCGGATGGAACCATCGTGCCCGGATCGGGAAATCTTTTGAATGGAATCGAAACCGTAAAGACCGGCCTGCCGACAGATATAGTCAAGAACTATCCATGGAAATTCGGTCCGCGGGTGGGCTTTGCTTACGATCCCACCGGCCACGGGAATTGGGCTATTCGAGGCGGTTATGGTATCGGATACTATCGCGTCCAGGGTAATGACATTTACAGTATGGTTGGAAATCCTCCGAATGCGAGCGTTGTTTCGGTGTTCAATCCTCAATTGAACAATCCAACCACGGGTCAATCGGGCGCGCTCCAGCCGCTATCGGTGAATTCGCTCGATGAGACCTATAAAATTCCCATGGTGCAGACGTACAGCCTCGACATACAGCGACAACTCGCGCCGGGAACATTGCTGGACATCGGTTATGTAGGTACGCGTGGAACTCATCTCGAGCGGGCCGTGAATCTGAATCAACCGCTTCCCGAAGGCGGTTATCAGTTCAATCCGGAACTGAATACGAATTCCGTGCCGGCAGCATACATCGCTCCATACCCCGGCTATTCAACGATCAATCAGCTTGAGAACACCGCGACATCGAACTATAATTCGCTTCAGGTTCAGCTCAAGCGGCAAATGTCGAAAGGGCTGATGCTGCAGGCTGTGTATACTTGGTCGAAGACCCTGGCGGATGCCAGCAGTTTCGGGCAGGGTCCGCAAAACAGCTACGATTTACGCGCGGAGTGGGCGCTAGCTTCTTTCGACCGCCCGCACGTCTTCGTGCTGAACTATATCTACGATCTGCCATTTCTTAGAGCCAACAAGAGCTTGGCCGGAAAGATCCTCGGCGGCTGGGAGCTGTCGGGAATCGTTCAGTTTCAGAGCGGGACTCCCATCAATATCGGACTGTCGGGGCCAACTATCGGACTGGCGACGCGTCCCAATGTCGTAGCTGGACAACCGTTGAACGGTCCGAAGACAGTTGCGGAGTTCTTCAATACGGCGGCGTATTCGTACCCTGCCTACGGCTTCTTTGGCAATGCCGCGGAAGATCTGGTGCGTGGTCCGGGGATCGAAGACTGGGATGCGTCTCTGTTTAAAGTCTTCAGAATTAGCGAACACCTCAGCTTCCAGTTGCACGGCGATGCGTTCAACGTATTCAATCACGTCAATTTTCTGTCGGTGGACTCCAATCTCGGCGATGGCCAGTTCGGGCAGGTGACCGCGGCGCACGATCCCCGCATACTCCAAATTGGTATGAAGCTCGAATTTTGAATGAAGCACGCAGGTCTAGCTCGTATTGCGCTGTTGATACTCGGCGCGGGCGCTTTGGTATGTGCTGAATCCTCATTCGAAGCGGCCCGCCTGCTGCAGGCGCACGGGCAGTATGCGGAGGCCGAACATGCCTACCGCGCTTTTCTGAAGGAACAGCCCCAATCGGTTCAGGCCCGCACGAATCTCGGCGTGGTGCTGGCACATGAGGGTAGATTCGCGGAAGCCATTGCGGAGTATCGAAAGGCGCTGTCGATCGATGAAACCGCCGGGCCGGCGAAGGTAAATCTGGCCCTGGCTTATTATCGTCTGAGCGATTGGCGGAACGCCGCGATGGTTTTTCGGGAAGTCTTGCAGGCAAGCCCCGGCGACAGGCGCTCCTTACAGCTCCTCGCGATTAGTTATTTCCAGGATCGGAGGTACCAGGACGCGGTAAATGCTTACCGCCAGCTCATGCCGTCGGACGATCCATCGATCCTGATAGGACTATCGTCGGCGCTCAGGGAAGTGGGACAGCGTTCTGAATCTGAAGAGCTGCTATCCGGCGTGATTCAGAAACATCCGGATTCTCCCGAGGTTCACTATCTTCTCGGATTAGCTCAATTCGCACGACAGGAGTATGAAGCGGCGACAGTCTCATTCCAGAAAGTGATCCATCTGGCCCCGAGCCGTGTCGATGGGTACTTTTATCTCGGCGCAAGCTATCTGAAAGAACGTCGGATGGAGAGCGCGGTCGAGGCTTGGCAACAGGCTGTTCACTTGGACCCGGAGTACTTTCCCTCTATGTTTGCTTTGGGCGCGCTTCTGGGAGAGTTAGGAAGATATGATGAGGCAAAACCATATCTTCAAGCCGCCCTGACTCAAAGGCCGAGTGATCCGGCGGCCGAATTGGAAATGGGCCGCGTGTGCCTTCAGCAAGGCAAACTTGCGGACGCATTGAAGCTTCTCCGGAGCGCGGCACAACAGAATCCCAAGTCACAGCAGGCCAGTTTTCTTTTGGCGAGGACTTATCAGAAACTGGGAAAACGGTCCGAGGCTTTGGCTGAATTTTCCAGAACCCGCTTACTCCTCGCGGAAGATGCTGCGGAAATGATGCTCGCGGAAGCAACTCAAGTGGACCACGAAACGGTCGACAAGTAGTGCCTGTGATACACTGCCACTGTCTATGATCGCAAAATTAATTTGCAGCCTGATTCTGCTTGGCGGCTGGGCGTTCGCCATCGAGCGCGGCGAGGAGATCCGGCTTTGGCCGCAGGGCGCGCCGGGCTCCGAAGGCGAAACGGCCTCCGAGGTTTTTCAGCCGGGGGACAATGCCAGGCTGCCGAAGCAGTTCACCGTCGTGCATTATCCGTCGATCTATGTTTTTCTGCCGCCGAAGGACAAGGCCAACGGGATGGCGGTCGTGATTGCGCCTGGCGGCGGCCATTCGCAGCTGGTGATCGACAAAGAAGGCTACGAAATTGCCGACTGGCTGAACCGGAACGGTATTGCGGGATTTGTGTTGAAGTACCGCCTGGCGCGGGCTCCCGGGTCGCACTACACGGTCGAGGGAGACGCGCTGCCGGACGCCGCGCGGGCCGTGCGCATGGTGCGGAGCCGCGCAGCGGAGTGGGGCGTCGATCCGGCGCGCATCGGGTTCATGGGGTTTTCAGCGGGTGGGGAAGTGGCGGCCTTGATCGAGACGCGCTTCGACGCGGGTAATGACAGCTCGAACGATCCGGTCGAACGGGCCAGCTCACGCCCGGATTTCGCGGTGGTGGTGTACCCAGGCTTTAAGCCGGGGACGATTACCGTGCCGAAGGATGCGCCGCCCACCTTCCTGGTTTGCGCCGATGACGACCGTTCCCACGTGGTGACCACGGTGAACCTGTATCTGGATCTGGAGAAGCAGGGCGTCCCGTCGGAGATGCATATTTACGCGAGCGGCGCGCATGGTTTTGGGATGCGGCCCAAGCATCTGCCGGTGGACACGTGGCCGGATCGGCTGCGGGAATGGATGGCGGATCGAAAGCTATTCAAGGAGTAGAGCCGTGCCGGGACCACTCCGGCCCTTTGAACTTGCGCCGCACTACGGTGGCATAGAGCAGCCCCAGGCCAAGCAGCAGGCCTGCCAGCGTTTCCCCAGCCAACTCGTTGGGCGGCATGATCAGCACGACGCAAATGAAGCCGCAAAACAGCATGGCGATCATATTCAGCGGCGCGCCGAAGCGGCCCAGGCTCCAGACCGCATGGCTCGGCCAGTCCGATCCGGCGCGGCGCGCGCGCCAGGCCAGCGCGATCGGAATGCCGTAAGCCAGATACAACGCCACCGTGCTCAACGAGGTCACTACAGGGACCGCTTTGGTCCAGAGCATGGCGGCCATCGACGCGGCCACGATCAGCCAGATGGACGGCGCCGGCGTGCCATGCCGCGGGCTGACCCAGCGCACCTGTTCTGAGAAAGGCGTGCCGTGGTCGCGCGCCAGCGAATACAGTGAACGCGAGCCCGAGGTGATGCAGGCGAGGCCGCAGAACCACATCGCCATCGAAATCAGCGCGGCCATGGCGTTGCCGGCCTTGGCGCCCAGCCCCTGCTGGAGGATGGCGATCGCGGCCGAAATCTGGTTGCCCTGCGCGTCCTTGGCCGCCAGCACGCCGGGGATGCTCTTGATGGCCAGTGTCAGGGCCAGCACCAGGAAATAGCCGGCTACGCCCGAAACCGCCACGGACAACACGATGCCCCAGGGGCCGCGCCGGCGGGGATCGTGAGTCTCCTCAGCCATGTGCGCGGAAGCATCGAAGCCGGTGTAGGTCCATTGCGCCTGCAGCAGCCCCAGCACGAAGGCCCACCAGTAGAACGAACGGCCGTTGCTGTTGACCGCCTGAAACAGGAACGGCACGGGCTGTTTGGGGGCGAGGAAAAAGAGCGCCAACACCACCAGGGCGACGCCGGCGATGTGGACGGTGACGCTGAGGTCGTTCAGAATCGCCACCAGACGGATGCCGTATTGATTCAGGATTCCTTGCGTCAGCAGGATGAACGCGAACATGCCGAACAGATGGACGGGCGTCGATGAAATATTCAGGAACGGGAGAATGAACTGGGCGCAACTGTAGTTGATGCCGGCCTGCTCGGCGATCAGCCCCAGGATGTTCAGCCAGGCTACCAGCCAGCCCCAACCCCGTCCGCCCAGGTCGGCGGCCCAGTGATAGGTGGCCCCGGCGGTGGGATACGCGGAGCACAACTCGGCCATACTGGCGGCCACCGTCAGGGTGAAGAGAGTGGCTAGCGGCCAGCCCAGGCTCATTTCCAGCGGGCCGCCCATTTCCAGGCCATAGCCGAAAAGGGTCACGCCGGTCAGAATGGAGATGATGGAAAAGGAGATGGCGAAGTTGGAAAAGCCGCCCATGCCGCGGAACAGCTCCTGGGCGTAGCCGAAGCGGCCGAGATCGGCGCGGTCCTGATCGAGAGGGCGCAGGCTACAACTCCACGTCCTGTTTGAGGTGCTTGCTGATAGCTTGCTCGATCAATTCTTTCAGGGTCTGGCGCGTCTCGGTATGGACGAATCCGTTCTCCACGATGTCCCAATCCAGCTTGCAGTTGCGCGCCCCAAGCGACGCCTTGATCTGCCGGGCGGCGCCATCCTGAGCGATGACGAATTTGCCCGGCGGCCGCGTAAAGGTGATGGTGATCGCGCCGGCGCGCAGGCTGGACTGGAAGCCATAGTCGTCGGCCGCGAGAACCAGTTCGCGCTGCAAAGCCGCCAGGGCTTCATCGCCGTGTTTCTTGAAGTCATGTTCTTCGATCATGGAAGCTCCTTAAGCTTCATCTCTGCCTCAACACCGAGATGATATCGTCCGCGGTGATGACGCCGCTTAGCTTACCCTCTTCGTCCACTACTGGCAAGGTGAGCAGGTTGTATTTGTCGAATAATTCCGTCAAACGGTCCTGTTTTTCATCCAGGCCGACCTGGATAGCGCGGTCCGTAGCGAGCTCGCGGAGGGGCGCTGCAGGGGGGGCGAGGAACAGGCGGGCCAGCGGAACGCCGGCCACCAGCCTCCCATCCGCATCCAGCAGGAACAGGGTGTTGAGCGTGTCGAGCAGGTCTTCGTTGCCGCGCAGGGCGGCCAGGGCGTCGGCGGCGGTGGCGTTCTCGGGCAGCGCCACATACTCGGTATTCATGAGGCCGCCGGCGGTGTCATCCTTGTATTCCAATAGCTCGCGGACCTCCGTCTCGGGCGCCGGTTCCATTTCATCCAGGATCTCCTGGGAGCTTTCTTCTTCCATTTCGGAGAGCACATCGGCGGCTTCATCGGGCGCCATTTCCTCGACGATGTCGGCGGCCTTTTCCGGCTCCAGAGATTCCAGAATGCTGGCCTGCATTTTTGGATCGACCTCGGTCAGGGCGTCGGCCGCAACTTCGCTGTCGATGGTTTCAAAAATGGCTCCGCGATCGGCTGGGCTGAGCTCTTCGACGATATCGGCCAGGTCGGCCGGGTGCATCTTCTCGAGCATCTGGTTGGAGATGTTCAGGCGCAACCGGCGTTGCGGGTCGGGCTCGATGATGTTGCAAAAATCCCAGCGGATGGAATTGGGGGGGATGCGCTGCTGCAACCGGCGCACCCAGCGGGGCGGGGCCACGCCCTGGCACAGGCGGCGGAAGATGCTGCGCATGCCGATATCTACTTCGAGCACGGCCAGGTAGTCGGTGCGGCCGCCGCTGTGGATCTCGAAGGTGACGTCGGTCACGCGGACGACCTTGCGCCCGTTGACGTCGATGATCTGCTGGTCGAGCAGGTCGCGGTTGAGCCGGAGCATGTATTCGTCGTCGTGATAGGGAATCAGTTGCTCGTCGCTAAGCTGAATACCGTTATCGAGAGAGAAGGACGCGATCTGGTCGTAGCGCACGGAGAGCCAGGACCAGCCGCCACCGACCAGATAGCGATCGACGCGCGAAGGATGCACTACCGGCACGACGGCTGCGTCTTTGACACGGCCGATGCGGCGACCTTTCAGGTCGCGCACCGCCATGCCGAGCAGTTCGGTGAAATAGAGCAGCGACTCCGCCATCGAAATTGTCCGGGTCATTCCAATATGCCGCATTGGCGCGGAGGGAGGCAAGAAGCACCCTCTTAGCTGTTCGCTTCTGGACAGCCCGTTTTGAAAGCGGACAAGTGCTTCCACGCCACGCAGCTTGTTTTCACGCAGTTGAATGTGGCTGCGAAACTGCACTGGTGGAACCATGCGCTTTGCCATCCGACAACTTCGCAAGAGTCCCGGCTTTGCCGTTACCACCATTCTGACGCTGGCCCTAGGCATCGGCGCCACCACGGCCATCTTCAGCCTGGTGAACGCCGTGCTGCTGCGGCCTTTGCCGTTTCCCGAGCAGGAGCGGCTGGTCTCATTGCAACTGGCCGATCTCGAGCCCGGCGTGCCCGCCAACACCCAGATACCTTTGAGCTATCCCGACTTTTTCGACTGGCGCGCCCAGGGCCGATCGGTCACGGTCATGGCTTGCTACCGGCAGAACGGCGTGACGCTCACCGGGCGAGGAGAACCGCAGCAGCTCGAATCGCAAACGGTTTCGGCGGAATTCTTCCGCGTGCTGGGCGTCCATCCCACGCTGGGCCGGGACTTCCTGCCAGGCGAAGAGAAGGCCGGCGCGCGCGTGGCGGTTCTAAGCTATGCATTATGGCAATCCACGTTCGGCTCGGCGCGCACTATCGTCGGCAGCGCTATCACCTTGGACGGCCATAGCTACACGGTGGCCGGTGTCATGCCGCGCGGCTTCGAATTTCCGATTCAGAATCCCCCGCCCGCGCTCTGGACGACGCTAGCCGACGATGCCGCCATGGATGCGCCGGGCGATACTCCTCTGACGGTACAGCGCGGCGCGAACATGCTGCGCGTGATTGCCCGCCTGAAGCCGGGCGCTACCGTGGCTCAGGCGCGCGCGGAGCTGAGCACTATCTCACGCCAGCTTGCCATCCAATATCCGGATGACAATAAGTGGCTCACGGCCGCCGTCGTAAAGCCGGAAATAGAACAGTTGACCGGAGACTTCCGCCCCGCGCTGCGGCTACTTTTCGCCGCCGTGATGCTGGTGCTGCTGATCGCCTGCGCGAATGTTGCGGGCCTGCTGCTGGCGCGCGCGACGCGCCGCCGGAACGAGATGGCGCTGCGTACAGCGTTGGGCGCGGGCCGCGGGCAGATCATCCGACAGGTGCTGACCGAATCCGTCCTTTTGTCTTTGTGTGGAGGAGCTTTGGGCGTGGTGCTGTCCAGTTGGACGCTGGAGGCGCTGCTGCGCTTTGTGCCGGCCAGTCTGCCGCGCGCCGGCCAGGTTTCGGTGGATGGCGCGGTGCTCGCTTTCGCCACGGCGGTGTCGCTCGCGACCGGCCTGCTGTTCGGCGTGCTGCCGGCCTGGCGCATGTCGCGTCTGGACCCTTCGCTGGCACTGCGGGATGGCGGCCGCAGCGTGACGGGCGGGCGCGGCCAGCACAACCTGCATCATTGGTTAGTGGTGGCGGAGACGGCCATCGGACTTATCCTGCTGGTAGGCTCGGGACTGCTCATCCGCAGCTTTGTGCGGGTGTTGCACGTCGATCCGGGCTTCGATCCGCGGCACGTGCTCACGGCGCGCTTGAATCTGCCGGCTAATGCGTATGGCAGGCAAAAGAAAATCGAATTCTACAACCAGCTTCTGGCTCGGTTGACCGCGCTTCCAGGCGTTCAATCCGCCGCGGCCGGTTGGCCCCTACCGCTTTCCAACAGCAACATCAGCATCTCGTTTGAGATTGAGGGGCATCCCAAGGCGCCGGGCGATTCGCCGGACGAGGCCCTGAGCATCGTCACGGCTGATTTCTTCCGAGCCATGCGCATCCCGATTCTCGCCGGGCGCGCCTTCAGCGTGCGGGACGACATCAAGGCCACGCCGGTCATCGTGATCAACGAACGGTTCGCGCGCAAATACTTTCCGGGCGAGAATCCCCTTGGAAAGCATATCAAGGTGGGTCTGGGGGACGGCACTCTCAAATCGCCGGTGCGGGAAGTAGTCGGCATCGTCGGCAATGTGAAGCGCGACAAACTGACGGCTGACGTTGACCCGGAGTATTATCTCCCCTTCGCGCAGGCCGTGGTCACCTCGCCTCCGCTTTCGATCCGCACGGCCGGCGATCCAACGAACCTGATCGGCGCGTTGCGCGCGCAGCTTGCGCAGATGGACCCGAGCATCCCGCTCTATCGCGTGGCGACCATGGAGGAGTCCATGTCGAAGGCGGCGGCGCAATCGCGCTTTCAGACCCTGTTGCTGGCCTGTTTCGCGGGCATGGCGCTGCTGCTCTCGGCGGTGGGGCTGTACGCCGTGCTGTCGTACATGGTGGCGCAGCGCACGGGCGAGATCGGCGTCCGCATGGCTTTGGGCGCGCAGCGCGGGGACGTTTTGAGCCTGATCGTGCGGCGCGGGCTGGCGCTGGCCCTTACGGGCATCGGCATTGGCCTCGCCGCCGCGGCGCTGCTGACCCGGTTCATGGCAGGGATGCTCTACGGCGTCCAGCCCTTCGACCCGTTGACGTTCGCGGTGGTGGCGGCCGTTCTGCTGGCGGTTTCGGTGGCAGCCAGCAGCGCGCCCGCCTGGCGTGCAGCCCGGCTCGATCCGATGGAGACGCTGCGGGATCAGTGAGCGGCGTTCCGGCGCATGATTGCGCGAATGGGCTCGTTGTCCGCATAGACGCGCCACTCGGCGACCAGCGCTCCACGTATGCGGGCTTTCCACGCCGCCGGGGTTTGCCACTGAGTTGCGGCATAAGTTCCCTGAGCGGTTCCCAGCATTACTACTGAGTCGCCATCGGAGTATGTTTCTTCGATGGTGATAGTGTAGTCGGGAACCATTTGGAAGTAAGCGGCCCAACCGGTAGTCATCTTTCCCCTGCCTTGAACCTGGGCGCCCAGTGAGTCGATGAACAGGTGGTCTTCAGTCATTAGTGTGGTCAGTTCCTCGATGTTATGGCGGTTGATGGCGTTGGCGAAGGCATGCGCGGTGAGTTCGGGCATGGAGATAGTGTAGCGCCGGTTGGGGTGCGTCGGCGGTTGGTGGTTTTCGAAAACATCGAATTTCTGTGGAATTATGTCGAATTTTGTCGAATTTGCGGATGGCGGCCCACCCCCTTTCTGATCTCAGGATGCCACGGGAATACGCGGGCGGGGTGCGGAAGTGGCGGAAGAGCTTGTGTTTAAAGGGAGAAAAAATATTGCACAGGCGTCATTGGGGATGGCGGGCGAGCTGTAATGGGTGCACTTACTGGGTATGGCTTCGTTCTACGAGCTTCGGATAGGCTTAACTGATCGCGGTTTGACCGGCGGCAGTCACGTTAACGCGAGTTCCGAAGGGATGGTCCTTCAGTTGAAGGCAGGCAGGCCATTCGTTCCGGCAGATTGCTGAGAGACTTGGCGTATTGGTCATGCACGCAAGCTATGGTGTACGGAAGGGTCTCTCGCAGGATGCGATCGATGGAGTGAGAAACATGGCGGCTGCGGCTGCCTGAGCTGCGGTACGGAAACTATCATTTTTTCGTGCATGACGGATTCGTATTACACTTAACGCATCGCTTCTTGACCAGAATCGCCGCCATGTACGGCTCTAGCCACGGCTCAAGGTCGCGAGGATGCCAATAAGCGCGGAGGCGAACCTTTCGCCGTTTCGTGGACGTGAGGGGAGATACAATCATGCAAACGATCAACCTGGCTACTTGGGACGAATTCGAGGACCGCGTAAAAGAACTGCGCCAAAATCATAAAGGCGACTCGCCGCTACTCTTTCGTGGTCAGGGTGACGCGACCTGGGCGCTGGCGACAACCCTTGAACGAGCCGGGCACCATAGAATGCGGTTTACCTCATATTACGAAGTCGTCAGCAGATTCCAACCTGAGATCGAAACCCTTACAGGAATGAATTGGGAAACGCCACCCTATCCCGAAATGGATTTTTTGTTGAGGGACTACGATACCTTGAGGTCCGCGCTCCGAAATGTCCCCGTATACAGATACCTGCTTTATTTAAGGCACCATGGATTTCCATCGCCACTCCTCGATTGGACGCGGTCGCCATACGTCGCGGCCTACTTCGCGTTCAGGCAACCGCCCATAGCTACCGACGGACAAATATCGATCTTTGTCTTTTCGGAAATGCCAGAACACTTCAAGGCCGGGGGGAACTACAGGGCAAGCATTATTCGGCTAGGACCCTACGTCCGGGCTCATCGAAGGCATGTTCTTCAACAGTGCGACTACTCTATATGTGTGTTTTTTGAGAACCTCTGGCGATTTAAGCCGCATGGTCATGTATTTAGTCTTGACGAGCCCCATCAAGACATCCTTACCAAGATCAATATCCCCTCGACAGAGCGGCTGAAGGTTCTAAGGTTGCTCGACGATCATAACTTGAATGCATTCTCATTATTTGGTTCTGAAGAAAGCCTGATGGAGACCATAGCAATCCGGGCGCTAGAGAATGCATTGGCATGATTAGAGTAGGGCGGTTGTTTAGGCTTCTTTTTCGAATAGGGGCACCTTCGATCTTGGGTGCTGGTGATTTCCAGCGGCACCAAGGCGGCGCTGGCCGGGACAATGAGCCGCTGGTGGGCGAGAATGAATTCAGGGGGGTGGGGCAAATCGAGCCGAGGTTAGCCCAGCAAGGTGATGGTCACGATATTAGAAGAAAGCAACGCCGCGAGGAGGGCCTTTTGGTTGTCGAACGCTCGCCCATGCACTATTGGGAAATCGAATCTACAGTTATCGAATCGGACATTGTCTAGTTCGAGGGGACCGCCTTTGTACTCGACCACGGACTCGGATACCCAGGTTTTTTGCCAAGGTTTGCCTCCTATTTCTAGATCTAATGTGCAGTTAGTGATCCAGAGCAGCCACGGCGTTCTTGTTACAAATGCACCCTTAGGAAGCGCCAGCGCCTTAACCTGTTCATCTGTCAGGGGTGGACCAACTAGATCCATGGTAAAGGTGCATCCAGGCTCCCCGGGCTTCGGCGGCAGTCCCGGCTTTGGGGCATCGGAAAACGTGGATGCATTACTAAGTGTCGAACGATATCCTGCCAGGTCAGAAGCAAATACCCATATTTCCGGCAGAGCGGGCCCGTGAGCTGCCACCAACAGCTTGTAGCCAACCTTCTTGATGACCCTAGGATTTACTTGAACGCCTTGAGTTCTCGCCTTGGTTACAAGCATATCACCCCGCCTGACTAGGATAACGTCGTCAAGCGGTCCAGCAAGCAGTTCGTTCAGCTCTCGGTCGAGTACAGCCGCTTTTAGGCTGGCTACTGATTCCTGACCCAAGAGAATAATGGCAAAGACCGACGCCAAAGCCAAAGCATACCCAAGTAGAACTCGTCGAGTACGTGCGCTTACATCTTCAGAGTGCGTCAAAACGGGTCGATATATGTACCAAGATACCCACGCGAGCATGGATAAGGCTGCCACGCCGAAAGATTCCTTGGAAGTACTTACGAGTGATCGCCGGAGCATGCCATTAGACACGCCGCAATACACAAACGTAGCGACCATGGTCCAGTTAAAGGCTTTCCAGCGCGCCCTATAATCTTTATATAGAAAGGCGTACAACCGATCAAACATTTACGTTCTCCTTCCTCGCTCTCCCTGGCACACCAACTTTAAGTGTGTGCAAAGTCCCGGCTCCGGTTCTCAATACTAGCTCCAACGAGATAGGTGCAAGAACTGCGAGTGCAGTCCATTTCTCAAGACTTTCAAGAATATTAAGAAATTCCGGATCTACTCCGATGAGTCTCAATATCCTAAGAAACGAAAATAGTATGCCAACGCCGCTTAGCATCAGAACCCATCTCAACAGATCCGTGAGCCATGATACGGCGAAAGGGCGAGAATTATGCCAGACCTCAACGAAGAAGGATCGAGGTGGCTCGGGTGGTCCTGGCGGCTTGTTGATGCTTGGCGGCTTCTTCTTAGCCACGTCGAGAGTATACCACCGCCCTGGTGTGCGCCTATTTGGTATCGAGCAGCGTCCCCGCTAATGGCAGCGATGCCATCCGCCTCGACGTGACGCCACGCAACACCAATATCAGACGTACTCTTTTGTCGCCTAGGGCTTATAATCCGGCTCGAGGTACGCCTTGATGTGCGCGACTGGCACGGGCCGGGCGAGCGACGACATGCCGCCGCAGACATCTATCGCGATCAAGCGGCGCATTGTGATTGGGCAGGCGCTGTACGCGTTCGGAGCGCTGCTGTGCGTGATCAACACTTATGTAAGCATCGCGTTCATCGTAGCCGTCCAGCTTAACTATGCGATTGCGCCGCGGATTCCCCGGCGGCGCGGTTGATGGGGGACCACTCCCACGGACCGCTCCCTCTGGTCACGGCTCGGTAACAGACGACGGGTCGGTAATGATGTGACGATCGTGGTCGGTGACGGCGGCTGAATCGCGCGTGCTATTCTCGTTTTTCAATGTCTCGCCAACCTGTGGCCGCACGGCTGTACCTGGTGCGCGGACGCGTACACGGCGTCGGCTTCCGCGATCACACCCAGCGCCTGGCCGCGGCCCTGGGCTTGACCGGCTATGTGCGCAACCTCGACGATGGCCGCGTGGAAGTCTATGCAGCCGGGCCGCCCGACAAGCTCTCCGAGCTGGCCGGCGCGCTGCGCAAAGGCCCGCGCCTGGCGGATGTGCGCGGCGTAGAGGAACAGGAAGCCGCCTTGCGCCACTACTCTGATTTTCAAATCGAGGTCTGATGGATAACTTGAAAACGCTGATCCGCGAGGTGCCCGACTTTCCCAAGCCGGGGATTCTTTTTTACGACATCACCACGCTGCTGAAAGATAAGGACGGTCTGCACGGCGTCATCGACGCGCTTTGCAGCCATTATCGCGACGCCAAAGTGGACGTGGTGCTGGGCATAGAGGCGCGCGGCTTCATCTTCGCGCCTGCCCTGGCCTATGCCTTGGGCGCCGGCTTCGTGCCCGTGCGCAAGCCCAAGAAGCTGCCCGCGGAGTGCCTGCGCGTCAGCTACGATCTGGAATACGGCGCCGACAGCCTGGAGATGCACAAGGACGCTATCGGCGGCGGCAGCCGCGTGCTGATTGTGGACGATCTGCTGGCCACCGGCGGCACGGCCGCGGCCGTCGCACGCCTCGTCGAGCAGGCCGGCGGGAAGATTGCCGGTCTGGGATTCGCTATCGAGCTCACGTTCCTCCACGGCCGCCGGAAGCTGGAGGGCTACGACGTTTACTCGCTCCTGCAGTACGACAAATGAGCCTGACCCGCCAGGCCAGTCTGCGCGCTCTTGCCAAGATCAACCTGGATCTGCGAGTGCTGCATGCGCGCCCGGACCATTATCACGAGCTGCGTACCATCTTCCAGACCATCTCGCTGGCCGATACCATCGATGTCGAATTCACGCGGGCGCGCCGCACCTCGATTCAGCTTCACGACGATCTACAGATCCCGGATAATCTGATAGCCAAAGCCGCCGGGCTGGTGCTGGATGCCATGCGCGTTTCGGCGCGCGTGGAGCTGCACCTGCGCAAGCGCATCCCCATGGGCGCGGGATTGGGCGGCGGATCTTCGGATGCGGCCGCTGTGCTGCTGGCCCTGCCCGCGCTGGCCGGCCGCCGCGTGGAGCTGACCCGGTTGATGGAGTTGGCCGCGTTGTTGGGCAGCGATGTGCCGTTCTTCCTGGTGGGTGGCGCGGCGATTGGGGTGGGCCGCGGAACCGAGCTTTACCCGCTGCCCGACCCACGGGGCGCAGGGCCGCGCGCCGGCCTGCTGGTGGCTCCCGGCCTGCATGTTTCGACAGCCGCGGCCTACCGCGCCCTGGCGCCCCAATTGACAACCGAATCACAACAAAATAAAATAGTTAGTTTCCAGTCGAGGGTCTGGAGTGAATTTGGGGATGGGGCTGCCGCGACAGGCGCTAACGATTTTGAAACAGTAGTTTTCGAGCAGTTCCCGCATCTCGCTTCCTTGAAACGGCGGCTCGTGAAATTGGGCGCGAATCCGGCCATGATGACCGGAAGTGGTTCGGCGCTCTATGGTTTGTTTGGCGCACGGGAGCAGATCCGCTACGCGACAAAATCGTTCGCAGGAGAACGTGTGTTCCCTATTTCGCTGGTTGGCCGCACGCGCTACCGCAAGCTTTGGTGGCGTCAGTTGCGGCCGCATATTGAAGGTGACCTATGGCCGCCGCTAAGCCGGTACGTGCAATGACGCCCGATCGCCTGAAGATTTTCAGCGGGAATGCCAACCCGGCGCTGGCACACGAGATCTGCCGGTCGCTCGGGATGGAACTCGGCAAGTTGATGATCCAGACCTTCTCCGATGGCGAAGTGTATCTGCAGTTTCAGGAAAATGTCCGCGGCGCCGACGTTTTCCTGATTCAGCCGACGTGCGCGCCGGTCGACC